>Ga0316203_1000045_pt1 | contig 236259 bp, 212 predicted proteins | sample 6monrhotite_MG_FD_204940 | JGI IMG/M metagenome (GOLD analysis project Ga0316203, IMG submission 204940) | Microbial mat bacterial communities from mineral coupon in-situ incubated in ocean water Damariscotta River, Maine, United States -... | ecosystem: Environmental > Aquatic > Marine >... | reverse complement strand
CGGCCAAGGCGACGGAGGAAATCAGCAGCCAGATCGGCGGCATTCAAGGTGCGACGGAGAACTCGGTGCAGGCCATTCAGGATATCACCACGACGATCGGCGAGATCAGCGATATCTCGACGGCGATTGCCGCGGCGGTCGAAGAACAGGGCGCGGCGACCTCTGAAATTGCCCGCAACGTCGAACAGGCGGCGGCCGGCACCGGCGAGGTCTCATCCAACATTCAGGGCGTGACCCAGGCCGCCGGTGAGGCGGGCTCAACGTCGACCGAGGTTCTCGGCGCGGCGAACGAACTGTCCGAACAGTCGGAACTGCTGAAGAGCGAAGTCGAGAAGTTCATGGATCAGGTCCGCAAGGCCTGATCCGTTGGCTGAACCAAGTGACGCCGCCCGCCGGGAATATTCTCCCGGTGAGGCGGTGTCGCCGCGTTTTGCAGCGGAAAGAACGGCGCGGATGATGTCAGACATATCGGGAATGAAAATTAGCGACGCGAGGATTGGTGTTGCCGGATGTGGCGCAATGGGGCTGCCCATGGCGAAAGCCCTCGATAATGCGGGTTTTCACGTTAAAGGCTTTGACGTCAGACCGGCAGGGGAGTTCGGCGATTTCGAGAGCCACATGATCCCGTCGGCGGCGAGATTTTCCAATGATATCGATGTGCTGATTTCCGTTGTCAGGGATCAGCAGCAAACTCTTGACCTGTATTTCCGGAAGCAGGCGATTTTTCACCGGCCAAGCTATCCGAAGATATGTCTGTTGGCATCGACGGTTTCTCCGCGCTTTCTCGAAGAACTCCTCCCGAGACTGCCCGCCGACGTTCAGTTTCTGGATATCCCGATGTCAGGCGCCCCGATTGCAGCGGCAGAAAAACGTCTGACATTCATGATCGGTGCCGATGAAGAAACCGCAGCACCGATCAGGCCGTTGCTGGAAGCGATGGGGCGGGACCTGCATTTCCTGGGGGGCGTGACCATGGGAATGACCTGCAAGGTGCTGAACAATTTTGTCGCCGCGTCTTCGGTGGTTGCCGTCCGGCAGGTATTGGATGAGGCGATCAGACTTAAGCTCGATCCCGATCAATTGCTTGATGTCATGAAAAGCAGTTCGGGCGGGACGTGGTTCGGAGACAACTTCGCAAATATTATCTGGGCGACGGAAGAGTATGATCCGAAAAACACCATCGGGATTGTCGAGAAGGACGTCAACGCGCTGCTCGATACCTTGAACGGTCGCCAAGCTGACCGACATGCGATTGATTACATGAAAGGTATTCGGGACCGGTTATCGTCATTGCCGCCGTCGCCGCACGGCGAGCGATAGTCATTTCCTGGTGCGGAAACATAACGTCGCTGTCAATCGTCCCGACTGACCCGGCCGCGCACTTTTTTGGTATCGCTTTGACGGCGTTTGCTTTCCAGGCGGCGTTGTTTGGCGCCGCTGGAGGGTCTGGTCGCCCGGCGGAACTTGGGCGGTTCCGCCGCGTCGCGGATCAGGGCGGTCAGCCGGTCCTGGGCGTCGGCCCTGTTGCGTTCCTGGGCGCGGAACCGGTTGGCGGTGATGACGATGACGCCATCTTTCGTCATGCGCCGACCGGCCAGCGTTTTCAGGCGCAGGAAAACCGCGTTGGCCAGGGCGGGGCTGTGGCGTGCGTCGAAACGAAGCTGAACGGCGCTTGCCGTCTTGTTGACCTTTTGACCGCCGGGACCGGGCGAGCGAATGAACTGCTCGTCGATCTCGTCATCTTGCAGGATGATGGCGGGTGTTACTTTAATCATCGGCGGAGTTTAGCAATTTCGGCACCGGGTCGGCAGCTTTTTATAGCGGCTCGCCCCGCCATTTGCCGTCAAAGATCAGGTCGTCGAGTGACATCCGCTTGTTCCAACCCTTGATTTCCAGTTCCGGGCGGCTGTAAAGCTGATCGACATAGCCGACGCAAAGATAGGCGACGATCTCGACATGATCGGGTATTTCAAGAATGCTCCGAAGGTCGGCATCGCGGAAAATACTGACCCATCCTATGCCGATGCCTTCGGCGCGCGCCGCCAGCCAAAGATTCTGCACCGCGCACACCGTGCTGTACAGGTCCATATTGGCGTTGTGGGTGCGGCCAAGAATAACGTCGCCGTTGCGTGTCCTGTCACAGGTCACGCAGATGTTCAGGGGGGCCTTGCGAATGCCCTCAAGCTTCAAGGATCGGTAGGTTGACTGGCGTTCCTCGGGGAACATGGCGACGGCTTCATCGTTGGCGCGGCTAAAAGCCTGCCAGACGCGCTCGCGATCTTCCTGTTGTCGCACGGTGATGAAGTTCCACGGCTGCATGAAGCCGACCGAAGGCGCATGGTGGGCCGCGTCGAGCAATCGGCGCAGAACGTCATCCGGAATTGGCGTCGGTAGAAATTGGTCGCGTACATCGCGGCGGGTATAGATGGCCTTGTAAACGGCGTCGCGTTCCCGGTCGCTGAAGGGCGCGGCAGGGGTGGGCATGGCTGATTTGTTCTGCATTGTTTGATCCCCAACAATACTCGATTGGCGCCATTCCGCCGTCCGTGCGGAGAAAGGCTATGATGTCTGGCCGGTCTTCTGACTTGGGATCATTTGGTTTGAACGCCTTCCCGGAGGTCTCCAGTGGCGTTTTGTTCAAGCCATCACCGTCACAGCGTTGGGCACGTACCGGACTTTCACCGGCTTCCCGATTCTCCCGCGCAAGCGGGCACCAGACGCCCTTATAGGCGCATGAATTGACCGCCAAGACAAGGCAAACAAACACCGTGACGTCTCGTCATATTTACCAGTTTCGGCAGCGGCCCTGTACTCTTTTATAGCTGGTTGTGGTGTCGATCCGACCGTTGGCGATATCGGCGCCTCTGCGCATCCGGGCGAGCAATGGCTTCAGTATTTTCTGCATCTCTTCCTGTACATACTGTACCCCTTGATCGGGGTCGTTGACGACGATGGGCGCGATGCGTCGGGCGGTGGAATAAATCGTCCTTTGCAGCTCGGGAAGGGTGCGCGACAGGATGCCGCGGTACAGTGAGACATGGGTGTTTTCGTGGTCGAGGATGGCCCGGTATTCACAGCTTCCCTTACCGTAGCGTCGATCGATATAGACCGTGAACCGAGAATATCCGATGGTGATGTCGAAGCTCGCCGGGTAAACACAATAGGCATTGCCCGCGACGGGGGCCAGGCGGACCGATGTGCCGATCCGATACTGGAAATCCGATAATGTCAGGCCCAAAGGTCGCCAGTTGTTTCGCAGCACGCCATGACTTCGGGACTGGCGAATTCTGACAAGATCATTCCGGCTGACACCAGTGTTATAAACGACCCGGCCCCTTGGGGTCTTTATTTTGATATTGATGGCGTTGGCCGGTGCGGCACAGGTGCTCGTTGCGTTATTGGTTTCCGATGGGGGCGTGGCTGTCGCTGCGTTGGCGACCTGGCTGATCATCAGGGGGCTGAATAAAGCGATCATGATCGGGCGGAATAACAAGGACATTGTGGGGCCTGTGAGCGCCGTCATTGGCGAAAAGGGGTTTCGGGTCGGCGTGCGACGCCATCGGATGGTCAGGAGGCCGGTGTCTGTACTGGATCGTCCGGGTCGGGCGTCGTCTCGTTCTCGATTGGTGCTTCGGAAGAAGGTTGTGCCGCCACCGGTTTTACAGGTGCTTCCGGCGCGTCAGCGGCCGCTGGCTGGTGTCCCTCGGGTGTGTCCGTCGTCGCCTGTTCGGCCGCTCCGTCTCCGGTTTTGTCGTCCTGTCGGTCGGCACCAATTTCGGACCCGATTTCAGGTCCCGATTCATTTTTCCCCGATTCTTTTTCGGCTTCGATGGCGGTTGGGACGGCGTCCGGATTCCAGATCACTTCATACAGAGTGATATCACCGTCAATCCCCTTCATGGCGAAGCTGCCCCGTTCGACAAAGTCGATGTTCTTGCCCTCGCACAGGGCCCGAATGATCTCGGAGACGAAAATCTGACCGGCCTGAGCCTTATCGACGATGCGCGCCGCCAGTTGAACGGTTATACCGAACAAGTCATCTTCTTCGGCGATGGGTTCGCCGGCGTTGATGCCAATTTTCAAGTCAAGCGGCAGGTCCGGGTTGGCGATGTTGTGCTCGCGCGCCCGCGCTTGCATTTCCGTTGCCGCTTCGACCCCGTTCGAGGTTATCGCGAAAGAAGCCATAATACCGTCGCCGGTATGCTTGACTTCCTTGCCACTGAATTTGTGAAGGGCATCCCTGACGATTTTGTTGTGGGCGCGCACCACTTGCTGGGCCAGTGCGTCGCCCAGGTTTTGAGTCATATGTGTCGAACCGGCGATATCGGTAAACAGCACGGTAATGGGTCCGGTCGCTTGATCGGCCAACTTGGGTTTGTTCCATTCCGTTAGCGCGGCGGCGAGGGTGGACGTTCCCTCGGCATCGCTCTCCAGATGGCTCATCATGGAACTGCGTCCAGCCTGATACATCTGCATGTATTTTGAATCCGCCAGCAAGTAGCCTTGGATCTTGTCGGGAAAGGCCTCGGCGTCGCGCCCCCTGAAGCCCATGTATTTAACGGCTTCGCCCAGTATCCTTGAGGTCGTTTTGCCATCCAGATTACGTGACCGGCCCAGGGTTTCGATGGCGCCGGCGACAAACAGATTGACGCCGAATTTATTGAAATTGTCCAGTACGATTTTTTCGGAGTTTGCGTTTTTCAGGGATTCTACGAGGTACGCCATAACGAACGCTTTTTGGGTTTTGACCCAGGGGGTATCTTCTTTTTTGACGCCGATTTCCTCGACGCCGCCGCCTGGTTCAGCGTCCGTCGGCGATGCCTGGTCCGCGGTCTCACCCGTTCCACCCTGCAAGGATTGACGCATTTCCCCGGTGTTGCCGAGTTGTTCCGTCATTTTGTTCGTTTCATCGCCGAAATCGATCGTATTGTCGGGCATTTCGCTCGGCGCTGGTTGCAGCGGTAGCGGTGGCGGCTTCTGTTTTCGTGGGGGGTGGTTACGTCGAGGGCGGGCAATTTTCGCTTTCGACAGGAAGGAAAAGCTCATCCAGACGACGCTAAGGAAGAACGTCCCGAAAAACAGGGCATTCAAAATGTTGGCCTGGGCCGCGGCGCCGAATTTTGTTGCAGAAAGCCAGATTCCGCCAAGGCTGGAAACGATGAAGGCAATAATAGCGCTGAACAACACCACCATCAGCAGTTTCACCATGAGCCGGAAAAAGGAAAAGGTGGCGGCCTCGGCGGCGGCGTCAGGATCATAGGCTTCGACGTGCTTGGGTATAGCGGCGCCCGGTCGCATATTATGACCGCCGGATTTTCTGCTCTTGCCTTTTTGCTCGCCCTTCTTTTGTACTGATTTATTGGCCGCCTGACTATTTCCACGCGCCAGTTTTGCCTTTTGGGCCCCCTTGGGCTGCTCGGCGGCCAGATTGGAACTGGCATAAATGTTGTTTTCCCTGGCCGCGCCCGTGTCGCCGTCGATTTCCTCGCGGATGACCTTGACACCTTGGATCGTCGAAATATTTTCAAGCGCCTTGGCGTCTTTGATCGCCTGACCTTGACGGTCCTGCGGATAGCTGCCGTGAACTTCCCAGCGACCGCTCTGAAGCACCATCACGTCAAAATTAATTCTGTTTGCCGCCACGCCCAGGCCCATCCCCATATCTCAACGTCACTGCCATGGCCCGTTTGTCGCGATGATTATTAATCGCGACAAACGATTTGCGGCCCGCATCCGTTCAGGGCGAACCGACTTCCAACAAATACCTAACACGAAATTTTAACCGATCGAAAGAGCGGATGACGAGCAGAAACATTACTGCGGTCAGCCCAAGGGCTGAAACGTACTATTTCTTTCGCAGCAGATTAACCCGCATCGGCTGATCGAAGGCGACGCCATTGGCCGTTTTCTGGCCGAGTTTATTGTACAATGCCCTAATTTCGTCTTCCTTGGCGGCGAATATATCTTTCACTTGCGGGTTGATTGCCGTCACCCTGTCCTGCAGGGCGCTGAAATCGGCATAGCTGGACGAGTGGGTATAGACTGTCTCGAGGTCCTCAATCAGGCCATGTTTTTTACTCGCCCTGATTGCCTTGTAGGCACTGGCCCGAACCTCGGTCTCGTCGTGCGCACGCCGCATCATCTCGAAATGCGGTCCTTCGGCAAGCGGTTCGGATATATAAACCTGACCTCCCCGTTTTAACACCCGTGCGGCCTCGGAAAGCGCCGTGTCCTGCTTGTCCATGGCGACGTGATGCAGGCTGTTGAAAAAGACGATCAGGTCGAGCGAGCCGTCATCGAACGGCAAATCTTCGCCGACACCTTCTGAATAGAATTCGTCACCGACCGGTTTCGCCGCCCGGGCGCGTTCCAGCATCCGCCGATTGCACTCGACACCAATGGCTTTCGCTCCGTGCCGGGCCATGAGCCGGACCAGGGATCCATCGCCACAGCCGATATCGGCCACCTTGCGGTCTTTCAGATCGACCAGAGATGGCAGTACCTCGGCGTTGGATTTTCGGCCCATTGATAGCGGTTTTGCAGTCGGTCCCATTGGCGGAATAGTATCCCTTGAATAGCAGTTGGAAATGACGATTGAGGTGTTGTACCCGCATCGGGCTGCATTAGAGAAGCTCTAAATGTAGAATTCGCTGTCTCTGCTATTGGATACGGTGTCGCACCTGTGGTCAATCCAAAATAACCTGATCGCCGCGACGGCATTTGGTGACCGGCGGGGGCTTATAATGAACCCGGAATGCCGCTGGAACAAAGGGAAATCCCCGGAAACCCCGTTAGTCATGCAGAGTAAGATCGATTAAGTATCTCTAGGTGTCGAATATCGGCTGTTTGGAGGCTCTAACCGGAACTCGTCAGGTATCCTGTTTTGCGCCAATTTTTCAGTTGCTGGCGGCGCTTGGTCGCAAAGCCGACGCCGGATGGATCATGATCCGTTCCCAGGAACGTCCTTCTTTGCGCGCTTTCTTGCCGTATCCGGTGCATGGTGGCGAGTTGGCCCATGCCGAGGCTTCCGGAGCTTCCGGCTTTCCAGGCGGCGATCTGGTCGCGGCGCAATTTCGCCGGATCTGTGAGGGCGGCCGATTGCGCCCTGATCTTACGCCGGCTATTCAATTCCGCCATGCGCACGTGATCGATACGAGTAACGATTGCGGCCTGTTGAGTTTTTGGCCGGCGCGCCGCGTTCCAGTATTTCAGTACCTTCAGTTTATAGGCCTGGGCACGGTCGGGCCTGGTCGAATGATAAAACGCGGCGGCTTGGGTCCAGGACCGGTTCGACTGGTACAACCCCTTCAGGTAAGAAGCGGCGTAGGCCGTGTTGGCTGCCGGGTCCAGCGCTTGGTCTATGCTCTCGAAGGCGTCGCCATGATAATAGAGGTTTATCTGCATGCAACCGACGTCGATGTTGCTGATGCCGCGTCCGCGAAGGTCATGAATGTAGTCGAGCGCCGCCTGCCGGGTCGGGAAAAACTGGCCCCGACCAAGCGCCATAACGGTCCAGGGCCAGGCAAATGTTGCCTGTTCGACGGGATTCCATCGACCGGTTTCAGCGAGCGATATGGCTTTCAAAAGGCCCTTGGGGATGCCTTCCCGGCGTTCTTGGCGGGCGGTCTGAATATCGCATATTTGTGCCGTATTTACAATGGATTGGCCGGCCATTGCGGTACCCGGAAAGACTGTCGCGATGAGCCCGGTGATCGTTGTCAACGAAAGAATAAAACGTCCCATGGTAGTGTCCGAATTGCCGATGTTGCCGTCTGTACCTGGCAGGTAACAAGCAAGGCGTGTGCCAGTATCGGTTGTTTCAGGGGAGACTGCCGTCGCCGTCGCCCAGCGGGCGTTGCATAATCACCTGATCGATCCAGCGACCATGCTTGAAACCGACGGAATTCAGGGTGTTGCGATGGATGAAGCCGTATTGGGCGTGCAGCGAAATGGACCCCGCATTATCGCTGTCGCCAATGACCGCCACCATCTGGCGGTAACCCAACTCAACGCAGCGCCGGATCAGGTCTTCCAGCAGCAGGCCGCCGATGCCCTGACGAAGCGCGTCAGGGGCGACGTAGATGCTGTTTTCCACCGTATAACGGTAGGCCGGGCGGGGTCGGTAGGGACCAGCGTAGGCGTAGCCCTTGACCGTGCCGTCCACAACCGCCACCCGGTAGGGGTATCGGGCATTCTTTAAAGCCGCGTAGCGGTGCATGATTTCGGTGATGTCGGGTGGCGTTTCCTCGAAACTGGCAATTCCGTGCAGGACATGATCGGCATAGATTTCCTGCACCGCCATCAAGTCGTTTTCCGTCGCATCCCGGACGGTCACGGACATGACGGCGCCAATACAGCGGGGTCAATGTTGCCCAAGGCATCAACCAGGCGGCGGATATTGTCTTGCAACGCCGGCAGACCGGCGCCTCGCTCGACCCGCAATTCGTCCATATAAAGCGACCGATTGACCTCGATCTGCAGGGCGTGCTGCCCCTTTGCCGGTTGGCCGTAGTGGGTGGTGGTGTAGCCTCCGGCATAGGGGGTGTTTCGAGTCACGATATACTCCATGTTCTTGAGGGCTCCTTCGACATACGACGTCAACCGGTGGTCGCACGATGTGCCGTAGCGATCGCCCAGAATGAAGTCGACGCGACGGAAGCCGGGGTCACGGTCCATCGGCCCGCCGATCGACGGCATCGAGTGGCAATCGATCAGCAGGCAGCCGCCAAATCGGGCGATGCCGTCGTCGAGTAATGTCTGCAAGGCGGCGTGGTAGGGCATGTACAGGGTTTCGATACTGGCTTTTGTTTCCGCAAAATCCAGTTTGCCGGAATATATTTCTTCACCATTGGTGACGACGCGGGCCTGGGTGCCAAGCCCGGCGCTGACCCGCGATGACAGGGTGTTGACATATGCGGGCAGGGGGCTATCGAACATCTCGGGGTCCAGTTCGAAGGCCTCGCGGTTGGGATCAATATAGGCGCGTGGAAAATGCGCCAGCAGCAGCGGCGCGCCCAGGTTTGGAACGGATGCATATATTTCATCGACGAAGGCGTCTTCGGACCGACGCAGGCTCACCGGACCAAGCCTCGAAGCCTGACGGAAGGTGTCTGGATAAAATCGGCCGCTGTGGGGTGAGGCGAAGACAAGCGGTATTCGCCAAGTCTCCGGATACCTGATTTCGACAGGATTGTATTCAGGTGCGGACGGGTCGGTTGTATCCAAGGGGGCAGGTCCTGCTGGGGTGTGTTTGTTGCTATATTCTGAATGGATATTAACGGGTTATCCAGCGGCAAGAAAGGCCGTGAATACGAAAACGGCAGGCTTGATCGACGGGGCCGATCACGTTGTGTGGCGGAAGGGGTTGCCAAGCCGAACGGATGGTATTAAAACGCCCTTCCCTGGCAGCGAGTAATCGCCGCCTTAAAGGGCGCGTAGCTCAGCGGGAGAGCACCTCGTTGACATCGAGGGGGTCACTGGTTCAATCCCAGTCGTGCCCACCATGAAAACCCCAGCGGAAACGCTGGGGTTTTCTGCTTTTTGGGGTCCGGCGCCGTCCTGTATCGACTCTAGGGATGTGGCCGGTCGGCCAGAAAACCTTCGATGGTGTCTGTCAGTTCGCGGGCCGCGGTCTGGTAGAGCGTTGCGCTGTTCAGATGAGGGCACAGGACCGAAAGCGCCACGTGGCTGTCCACCTTCAACTGTGCGGTCAGGCCGCAACGGGTCTGAAATGAATTTGTTGCGGAAATGAGCGCCGGCAGGTCTTCGGCGCACAGCACAACCGCGTGCGCCAGCACCGCCGTGCCTGCGTGACCGTTTCGCCGCCGCCAACGCATCGCCGTACCGGCAACTTTGCGACCATCGACCACCAGGTTGAAGTTTCCGTCACAAAAAGACCCGGCGACCGGTCCACAAGACGCGCTGATGCCCATGCTGGCGAGTGCCGCAATTAGCGGAGCACAGAAAGCGCGATAGGTGTTCTCTATGCTGGGCGGGTGCATCCCGCCGTCGGTGAAAGCCATGGCCACGTTTAATAAGCCGGGCGACAGGGGGGCGACGGCTCCGCCGGTTTGCCTGACCACCACGGGCCAGCCCCTGGCCGTCATGAGGCGCGCGGCACTCTTGAAACGGTTCTGTCGGGACAGGGTCCGGGGGACGGTCAGGGCGCGCCGGCCGCGCCACAGCAGATAGCCCTGAGTCCGCGTTCCCGCCACCACCTGATCCAGCATCTCCAACTCGCGGCGCAGGCCTTCCCCGGCGGCAAGAAGTGGCGGCTCAGTGTTCCTGGATGGTTTCAATTGTCGCGCACAGGTCAGTCAGGAAATCCGCGGCCGGGGCGCCGTTTACGGCTCGGTGGTCGAAGGTCAGCGACAGGCCCATGACAGGGCGGATTTCGATCTCCCCGGCATCGGTAACCCAGGGCCGGGGCGCTGTTTGCCCGACTCCCAGAATAGCGATCTGGGGTGGGTTCAGGATCGGCGTGAAAAATCTGACCCGTGTCGTCCCGAGGTTGCTGATGGTGAAGGTGCCGCCGGTCATTTCCTTAACGCTCAGGGCTCCGTCGCGGCCACGCTGCACGATGTCTTGACGGGCGGCGGCGCGCCGTGAAAGGGTCATGTCTTGTGCATCGAATATGGCCGGGGCGACCAGCAAGTCACCGGGTAAAGAGATGGCGACGCTCATATGCACCGCCGGGAAAAGGTGTATTTCGTTTGCTTCGAGCCGGCCGTTCAGGCCCGGATGCCGGGCAAGGGCACGGACGGCGCAATCGATCAGCAGGTCTTCGACCGAAAGGCGTATGTCATCAATTTCCAGCCGCTTCTTGCAGGCCAGCAGTTCGGTGGCGTCGCATTCCGCGTGATGGGTAAGCTGTGCGGATCCCAACAGGCTCTTGTGCATGTTGTCGGCAATCATTCCCCGCATGCCGCGAAGGGGGATAATTGTTTCCTCGTCCGGATTTTTATCCGGTGCTTTGTCGGTCATTCGAGCCTTCCGATTTCATCGCCTTTCGCGACGATTTCATCGGCTTTCCTTTCTATGGTTATTGTGCCATCCGCAGGTGCGCGGATTTCATGCTGGACTTTCTGCACCATGATTTCCGCGATCAAATCGCCCGCTTTTACCCGAGCGCCGTCATTCACAAGCCAGGTTGTGATGACGGCCTCAAGGTCTTCTTCCCACAGGTCCGTGGGAACCGTGATGGAAATCGCCATGGACTTATCCAACCATTTCGTCGAAGGCGGCCACTATGCGTTCCGCGCTCGGTCGCGCCCATTGTTCCATCGGGCGGGAGAAGGGGATGGGAATATCCGGAAAAGCCACCCGTTTGGGGGTCGATTTCAGCAACGATACGTCGTGTTCGACAACCGACGCGATGATTTCCCCGGTTACGCCGTAGCTGTGGTAATCTTCGTCAACGACGATCAATCGCCCGGTTTTGCGCACCGACTCAATAACGGTTTCCCGGTCGAGCGGAACAAGCGAGCGCAGGTCAATGACGTCGGCTTCGGTTCCTTTTTCCGACAGGGCGCTGGCGGCGGCGAGCGCCATATGAACACCCGATGTGATCCCGACAATGGTGACGTCGGCACCCTCGCGGACCACACGGGCCTTGCCAAAGGGGACGGTGTAGCTTTCTTCGGGGACGCCGACGATGGAGCCTTCTTCCGTCCCCAGCCAGCCCATTCCCTGCAAGCCTTTGTGGAACATGAAAACCACCGGATTGTCGTCGCGGATGGCGGTGGTCATCATGCCCTTGGCATCGTAGGCGTTGGACGGGGCGACCACCTTCATGCCCGGAAGATGGGCAAAGGTTCCATGCAGGCACTGCGAATGCTGCCCGGCGTCGCTGTAGCCACCGCCGGTCGAGGTCATCAGGACCATTGGCACCTTGACATTGCCGCCCGAGAAATAGGTGTTCTTGGCCATCAGGTTGTAGATGGCGTCCATGCAGACACCGAAGAAATCGACAAACATCAGTTCGACGACCGGACGCATGCCGTCCGATGCCGCACCGACCGCCGCGCCGATGAAGGCGGTTTCCGAAATTGGCGTATCGCGGACGCGCTCGCCGCCGAATTCGCCCAGCAGCCCTTGAGTGGTGCCAAACACGCCGCCCAGGGCGCCAATGTCCTCGCCCATGACAAAGACCCGTCCATCACTGCGCATTTCCTGCGCAATCGCTTCCGACATGGCCCGCGCGATGGTCAGTTTTCGCTCATTCCCCAATTCTTGATTCATCGTCTGATCTCCTTGAAGAAGCCATGGGCCGGGTTTCCGGTCCAATGACGCGTTCTGTTGTATTGCCGAGTTAGATGAAAACCTTTTCCATTGCCTCTTCCGGCGCGGGGTAGTCGCTTTCCCGTGCGAAGGCGATAGCGGCATCGATGCGACCCCGTGCTTTGGCGACAAGGTCGGCATCGCTTTCTTCGGACAGTATGCCCGCGGCCAGTAATTTGGCGCGCATGGCGGGGATCGGATCTTTCGCGAACAGGGCGTCTTTTTCCCCGGCCGGGCGGTAGCCTTCCGCGTCTCCCATGAAATGCCCGGCCAGTCGATAGGTTTCGATCTCTATCAGCGTCGGTCCGTCTCCCCGTCGCGCCCGTGCGATGGCGTCGCCGGCGATTTCAAAAATGGCCATGGGGTCATTACCGGGAATATAGTGGCCCGGAATGTCATAGGCGGCGGCGCGCGCGTCGTTGTGCTTGACCGCGGTCGAGCTTTCTTTCGACACCGAAATACCCCAGGCGTTGTCCTCGATCACAAAGACCACCGGCAGTTTCCATACGGCCGCCAGGTTGATCGTTTCGTGGAAGGCGCCCTGATTGGCGGCCCCTTCGCCCAGGAACGAAACGGCGACTCCGTCCTTGTTTTGAAGTTTCCGGGACAGGGCGGCGCCAGCGGCGGGTCCCATGCCTTCGGCGATAATGCCGGAGCATGAAAAATTCACATCCGGATCAAAAATATGCATATGGCCACCGCGTCCACCACTAAGCCCGGTTTTTTTGCCGAAAATTTCGGCGGTCATCCTGTCCAGATTGACGCCCTTGGCGATGGCAATGTGATGCGGTCGGTGGGTGGCGGTGACGATATCTGTCGGCTTCAGGTGGGCGCAGACGCCAACGGCGCATGGCTCTTGCCCGTTCGACAGATGCATTTCGCCCGGAATGGGGCCGTCGGCCATGTTGAAGGCCGGGGTCTTCCCTTCCATGTAAATTTTTTCGATATCCTGCTCCAGGAACCGGCTGATGAGCATATGCTCATACATCCAGAACTGTTGCTCCGGTGTTGGAACCATGATGCTTCCTCCCCTTGTTTTTCAATATATCGAAGGTAACCACCAATTCAGTTGAGACGCTACCATATTTTTAGCTCAAGGCATCTTCGCTATAATTCTCTTTCTCAACCACTCCGGGTCTGGGCGGGTCGCCCGGCAGGCGAGGATCGTGAAAATACCGCGCCTGGTGTTTGTCCGACGGTAGGGGGAATTTAGATCTTTCGTTGTGCTTATTGCCTTCGAAATCAAGGCGCTCGAGAGTAAATGTGCCGCCCGATTTTGGTGCTACCGGAGGAAATCCGGATTCAGAGCGCAGAAGGCGTCTGAGATATTCAAGCCACTGAGGTACGCCCCGAAATAGTCGGCATCCAGATTGGAGTGGCTGTAGATATCGTTTTCGCAATCGGCGTGAATACGCCGGCATAAGTCTCTGAATCTGGCGGCGTAAGACGCATTTTCCCGATATTCGCCCCTCAGCCTGGCCACCATTTCCTTCGTTGCCAAAAGAATTTCCTGCTCGGTGTTCTCCAGCAGTTCGATATGCCGGGCGGCGAAATCAGTCGCATCGCCTGAAAATAGCAAGTCCTTGTCGAGTGTGGCCTCACTCATCGTTAACACTCTTTGGTATCGGTGGGAGTAGTATTTTTTGGGGATGCACAGGTCGTTCTTGGTCGTCCCGGCCCAAGGCTGCCAATAGGCATTCGTCAACAGGCCGGGGATGCCGAACGCCATTGAAAGGCTGTCCGGCCCGGACGTGGTCTTGAGCATAAACGTGCTCTCGGACACAAAATAGGGTTCGACATACTGGTTGTATGCCGGATGAAACGGTGCATCCGTCACCTGCGGTCCCAAATCGGGTAGGGGATGCATTTTGTCGTCGCCGATCCTGACGACGTAAAATCCTTCGTTCACCAGATACTTTATCGCGGAAATGTAATTTTCAATATTTGCATTTCTGATGCTGTGGTATGCGAGGTTGGGGAAAAAGCCTTTCTCGCGTACATAGAGCGTAACGATCGGGGCATTGGCCGGGATGCCCATTTCCCGCCGCAACCTTAGCCCCTGAGTCCGCTCGTCCTCATTGAGGCTGAAGCGATGGGGCAACTCACGACCCGTCATATTCCGCAGAACCCGCCCGCCCAGGTCGTTAACTCGTTGGGCAACGTAGGTTGTGTCGCCGATCGTGTGAATGCCGCTGCTCGCGCCCCATAACTCGAGAGCCGGATTTCCCCCTGCCAATTCCAAGGGGAAAGTTTGCCGCATGGAAATATCATAGACGGGAACGCTGACGGCTTCCGCGCGGGGTGGCGTCAGGATGACGATGTCATATTCAGTTGGATCGAAAAGGCATTTCAGAAGAAAAGGTTCGACAATCAGGTGCCCCATTCTGCCGATAACGCGCAACGGATAGATGACTTTTGGCTTGCCCCGTCCGATGGCGTTCGGGACGGCGTCATCCAGTATCTTGATAATATTTGTCTGCAGGTGGTGTTGCAGAAAGCTGTCGATTTCCACGGCGCCGGCATGATCGGGATTGATGGCAATTGCCCGGGCCGAATACGTCATGCTGCTGGCGATCAAGTATCCAATGATTTTCGAGGAAGTCCCCGCCGCGGCATCGATTCTGTCCGGATTCACCCCTTTCACGGAACCGATTTCGGCCAGGCTGACAAGAGTATCCTGGTCGTTTGGCTGCAGGTCCAGTGCCCGCCGATAACTGGCGTGTGATTCCCGCTCATTGCCGGCGGCCCGATAGGCAAATGCCAGCGTCGCGTGGTAAACGAAATTGTCCTGTTGTTCTGAAATTGCCATCAATATGCGGGAGATGGCGTCCTTGGGCTTGTCTTTCAGTAACAGGATATAGCCGCTAAGATGGAGTGCTTCGGCATTGTCTGGCTGACTTGCGATCACACGGTCGCAGTCCACAAAGGCTTGTTCGAGATTCCCCGTTTCGGCGTTCCGTTGGATCGAAATCAATGCGTCTAGATAGTCACTCAAGCGGAGCCCTCCGGAGCTTCACGGTTTTGCGCTGATGTTACCGATAAGGAATACGCGGGGGGAATTTACACGGTAAAGGCGGCTCTAACAATATAGGGCCGGCTCAAAGCGGCCCGATTGAACGGGCGCCGCATGCAAGCGTTTGCTTGGCGAGCGAGTCCGTACCAGTTGAAATGCCCGCATTCATGGTCGATCTGCGTTGGCGCCAAATCCGCCGTACTTGGAATTTATTGAAAATTCCGCCCCTTTGGCAGCACTGCGGCGACCCTCGCGGTTTCGGTTCTCCCCACACCGGGATCGGATAGATCGCCCGGATGAGCAAGTTGGTCGCTTAGATCCGTCAGGTCGCGGGCGATCACGTGGATGACGGTTTGCTCAATTTGCAGGATGCCCTTGACGCTCAGAAAGCGGGCCGCCAGCACCGTTTTGCGGTTGGCCTCGAAAACCTTCGGCCAGATGATGACGTTGGCGATCCCCGTTTCATCTTCAAGGGTGGCGAAAATAACCCCGCTGGCGGTGCCGGGTCGTTGTCGCACCAAAACCAGTCCGGCGATGGAAACCAGCTTTCCCGGCGTCTGACAGGCAAGGTCGGCGGCGGCAACAAAGTTCCTGGCCGTCAGGTGGTTCCGCAGCAAGGAAACCGGGTGGGCCTTGAGCGACAGTTTCAGTGTCGCATAATCTTCGATCACGTGCTCACCAAGCGGCATCGCCGGTAGCGACATTTCTTCCTCTCGCTGCAGGTCTTCAATGCCGTGGGCCATGGCATTGGCATACAGGGGTAAATCTTCAAGCGAATCCCGAATGCCGGTTGGTGCGCCCAGCCCTTGTACTGCCCACAAGGCATCGCGCCGATCCAGCCCCAGCGAGCAGAACGCATCGGCACGGGCCAGTCGTTCCATGCAACGGGTCGATATGCCGGCGCGGAAATACAGGTCCCGGATACTGTCGAAACCGTCCGCCCGTGCATCCAGCAGGGCCGACGCATCGTCCTTGCGAACCCCTTTGACTTGACGAAAGCCCAGGCGCAGGGCACACGTGCCACTGTTTTTCCGTGCTTCCAGAATGTGATCCCATTGGCTGAAGTTGATATCAACCGGAAGCACGATGCCGCCGTGATCGCGAAGATCGCGAACGATGGAACTGGCCGAATAGAAGCCCATGGGTTGCGAATTCAGCAGCGCGCAGGCAAAGGCGTCGGGGTGAAAACATTTAAGCCAGCTGGAGACATAACTGAGCAACGCAAACGACGCGGCGTGGCTTTCGGGGAAGCCGTAATCGCTGAACCCTTCGATTTGGCGAAAACACTTTTCGGCGAAATCCAGGGCGTAGCCGTTGCTCAGCATGCCATTGATAAAGCGTTCGCGGAAATCCCCGATCTGGCCGGTTCGTTTGAAGGTCGCCATGGCGCGGCGCAGCTGATCGGCTTCGCCGGGGGAAAAGCCGGCCGCGACGATGGCGATTTTCATGGCCTGTTCCTGAAACAGGGGGATTCCCAGTGTCTTGCCAAGAACGTCGCGCAGGGCCTCGGATGGGAAATCGACCTTTTCAAGCCCCTGGCGGCGCTTCAAGTAGGGGTGAACCATATCGCCCTGGATGGGGCCGGGTCGAACGAGGGCGACTTCGATCACCAGGTCATAAAAGGTGCGGGGCCGAAGGCGCGGCAACATCGACATTTGCGCCCGGCTTTCAATCTGGAAAACGCCGACCGTATCGGCCCGGCAGATCATGTCGTAAACGCGGGCGTCTTCCCGGGGCACCGTCGCCAGATCGTATGACGTGCCGTAATGGCGTTCGATCAGCCCGAACGCCTTGCGGATGCAGGTCAGCATTCCCAACGACAGCACATCGATCTTCAAGATGCCAAGCGCATCCAGATCATTCTTGTCCCATTCGATAAAGGTGCGATCCGGCATGGCGGCGTTGGCGATGGGGATAACGCTATCGAGTGGCCCGCGGGTGATCACGAAACCGCCCACGTGCTGTGACAGGTGACGCGGAAACCCCATCAGCTGGCGGACCAGTTTCAGGGTTTGGGTCAGGGTTGGATCGGTCGGGTCAAGCCCCAGTTCGCGCAACTGATCGGCATTGAATTCACGGAATGATCGTCCCCGCACCGCACCGGACAGGGTGCCGAGCAAATCCAGCGACAAGCCCATCGCCTTGCCGACCTCGCGAACCGCACTGCGCGAGCGATAGGTGATCACCGTCGCCGCCAGTCCAGCCCGGTGGCGTCCATATTTTCGATAAATATACTGGATCACCTCTTCCCGTCGCTCATGTTCGAAATCGACATCGATATCGGGCGGTTCATCCCGTTCGGCGGACACGAAGCGTTCGAACAGAAGATCAATCCGGGTCGGGTCCACCGACGTGATGCCAAGGCAGTAACACACCGCGGAATTAGCCGCCGAGCCGCGCCCCTGACACAAAATACCGACGGACCGGGCATATCGGACGATATCGCTGACGGTCAAAAAGTACGGCGCATATGTCATTTCTTCGATCAGCGCCAGTTCATGCTTAATCGTTCGTTTCAGCTTTTCGGGAAGCCCACCGGGGAAGCGCCGTTTCGCGCCAAGCCATGTCAGGCGTTCCAGTTCCCGTTGCGGGGTGGCGCTTTGCCCGGATGGCTCGTCGGGATATTCGTAGGCCAGTTCATCGAGCGAAAAGTGGCAACGGGCGGCAATGTCTGCCGTTCGGGTGAGGGCGTCGTCATGGCCCCTGAACAGACGGGCCATTTCACCGGGTTCTTTCAAGTGCCGTTCGGCGTTGGCGTGAAGCAGAAAACCGGCGTTGAAGATCGTGCGGTGGTGGCGAACGCAGGTCAGGATATCTTGCAAGGGCCGACGGCCCGGCGTGTGGTAGTGGACGTCGTTCGTCGCCACCAGAGGGATATCAAGCCGGGCCGACAGATCGGCCAGGTTTTCCAGATGCGTTTCGTCGTTGCCCCGGTACAGGCGGGTTGCGCCAAGGTAGGTCCGGGCGGGAAAGGCACCCGCCAGCCATTCCATCGTGCCTGAAAATTCAGCCGTTGGATCCGGTGGCGGCATGGCGATAAAAATATGACCCGCCGACAGCTCACGCAGGTCGGCCAGGCGCAGGTCGCACGCCCCCTTGGGCGCCCGCAGGTTGCCGGTGGTCAGCAGTTGGCTCAGTTGCCCATAGGCGGCGCGGTTTTCCGGCAGGCAAACGGCCTCGAACCCATCGGCAAAAACCAGGCGGGCCCCGACCACCAGCTTGATGCCTGCCTGCTTCGCCGCGACATGGGCCCGGACGACGCCGGCGACGCTGTTCCTGTCGGCAATCGCCGCCGCGCCATGGCCCAGCAAGGCCGCCGTCCTGACCAGTTCTTCGGGGTGCGATGCGCCGCGCAGGAAACTGAAGTTGCTGGTCACGGCCAGTTCTACGTAGGCCGTCACGGGAACAGTCCGTGCATATACCACAACGGTTTTTCCTGCCGTTCATAAAGGCCAAGCCGGAAAATCCAGAAGCGGTATCCGTCGAGGTCTTCAATCCTGAAATAGTCCCGCGTCGGTTCGACGTGCCGGGGCAGGCGCCCCCACCATTCCGGGGCGATCCGTTCCGGCCCCTCGGCCTTGATGACCCGGTGGCGGACCCGCCGCCAGTCAAAGCGAACAGGCGCACCGTCGGGCACTTCGGCAAGGGCGGTGATGGGTTCCGGACGGGGCAGCAGGGCGATGGGGCGTCCCGCGTAGTGCCCGTGTTGCCGGTGGTTTGCAAAATCAGGCCAGTCGGTCGGAGTAGGGGCCATATCGGTGACGGAAATCAGCCGTTCGGAGCGTTCGGGGATATGGCTTTGATACGGGACAAAGTGGCCAATATTATCAAACCCCAAACGATTGCCGTAGCGGTCGATCAACATATCGAATGCGGATTGCTCGCCCGTGCCGGGGCGTTGATCCAATTGCTGTTGCCGGGCGGTTACGATTTTTGTCTCGTAGGCATTCAGGACGATCAGTTCAAACCCGCAACCGGGATCGTAGTCTTCTTTCATCGCCGCGAGCTTCTCACCGATCAGGCGGACGATGACCGACGACTGTTGCACCAGACTGCCGGTGCGGATGCTCAGCGATTTAACATCCCCATCGATCCGGTAAAGCGAAAGCGAGAACCGGCGCCCGCCATAGCCTTTTTCGGCGAGCAGTTTGGCCAGCGGTCCGGCCAGACTTTCCAGACAGCCTTGAATTTGCGCCAGAAGCAACAGCGGTTCGGGGAAGGCGCTGGATGTCCGGTAATCCGGCAACGGGGCGATGGCAGACAAGCTTTCGTCGCGATGTCCCAACGCCTGATCAAGCCTGCGAATAAGGTCTTCGCCGTACCGGGCGGCGAGCGGCGCGCGGGGTTTGCCGATCAGGGCGCCAATATTTTTCAGGCCGACCTGTTCCAGACGGTCGTTGGCATCGCTCCACACACGCAAGGCGCTGATCGGCAGACCGGCCAGTGCGGCCGCGGTTTCCTTATCATCGACGATGGTTACCGGGGCGTTACCAAAATGGCTGACGGCCCACGCCGCCCCGATGGTTTTTGCCACCCCGATACGGGCTTGCAGGCCAAAATCCGATAGCCGACGAAAAAGATCATCGGCCAGTTTGTCCTCGCCCCCCATCAAGTGACTGGCCCCCGTGATGTCGATCAGAATACCGTCCGGTGGGCTGACCGCGACCCGGGGGCTGTAGCGAATGCACCAGTGGCACAGCTTATCAAGATCGGCGAGGTCGCCTGCCGGATCATAATCTTCGACTTTAAGAAGGGGGCAGAGTGCGCGTGCGTCGGCCAGAGTTTGGTCAACCATGACGCCGGTTCGGACGGCGATACTGTTGACGGCCATAATGCGGGCGCCACCGGATACCATGGCGACAAGCGCAAACGGCGGCTTAGCCGGTTGCGGTTGCCGGTTCCTGCGCCGAAACAGGCGCTCTGTTGGCCACCCGGGAAGCCAGATCGAAACGTATCGCTTCATGGTTCCACACCACATCCCATTTTTTTTCAAAACCATTGCCGCACCGGGTCAGGTCAACCCGCCATTGGGCTTTGCCCAAACGGGGCAGAGCGGTTTTGTCGTGATTCGGTGATTCGCTGGGAGCATTTGCAATGCGCCACCGGGTTTTTGCGGTGCTGGTCCCGTTGGCGCGGTGGGACCGCACCATCAGCGCCGTTACGCCACTTTTCTTTGCCCGTAGCGATAAACGTCGGCTGGACGTGAAATTATAAAGCTTTTCCGACCATAAAATGCCGATGACACCCGCCAGATAGGGGCAATCCAGCGCTTCTTCCATCGCCCACAAAAGGTCCGCTTCCTGATTCAGCGTAACTTTTGTGATGCGTCCGGGGTCGATGCCAAAGGCCATAAGGCCTGGCGCGTGAATGTGCAGCCGGTCCCGGTCGCGCAATTGGCACCAGATCAGCGGGCCGGGCCTTTCCTTTAACAGCCGTGCCGTAAGCCCAAGGGTAAAGCCCAAGGCCGCCGAACGGTCCCGATAACCGGCCCCGGCTATTTCGTGCACTGTTCCGGTTGCCAGGCCGGCGGACGGCAGGCCTAAATCGATTTCCAGGCATCCGGTCGAAATCAACGGCGCATCCATCGGTGCCTCTGCGCCGTCGGAAATGGCGGAAATGCGCTGTTTTAGTTCCCGTATGTCTCTTGCCGGTATTGTCACTCACGTTCCTTGATGGCTTTTTATGTTCATGTTATGTTCTATTAAAACGGAAAGCCTTTCGATGAGTCAATAAGCAAGATTTAGGCTGATGAAGAATTATCCTGTCTTTTTGCCCTTGGCAGGCATTGACAGACCCGTCTCACCCCCTTATTTTCCGGCCCTCGCGCGCCATTGCGGTTATGATGCTTTATGTCGGCAGCGCGATAAAAGAGGATACGGATCATGAAAGTCAGAAATTCCCTGAAGTCCGCCAAGACGCGTGACAAAAATTGCCGCGTCGTGCGCCGTAAGGGTCGCGTCTACGTGATTAACAAAATGAATCCCCGTTTCAAAGCCAGACAGGGCTGAGCCTGCCGGCTTTCGCTTTGCTCGAAAGGCTGTTCACGACGGGAATCCGCCCTGGAATTCCGAATCGTGGAAAAAATATGAAAACCGCGCCGTCTTGGTGCGGTTTTTCTTTTATCGCGGCGATCCGAAGCCTACATATAGTCTTCCTGTAATCTTTAAAGGCTATGTGGCATGGAAATGCCGGACCCCGATGCCGTAATACTTTCCAGGCGGGCGGCGATCATTACCGACCTTGGCCGGCTGGTGCCGGACGAAAATATCATCGTCGACGAAAACCAGTTGCGCGCCTATGAATGCGATGGCTTGTCGGCCTACCGGCAATTGCCGCTGACCGTGGTCTTGCCGGAAACCACCGCACAGGTTGCGGCGATCCTCGAATATTGCCGGGACGAAGGCGTCAAGATCGTTCCCCGTGGTGCCGGCACATCGCTTTCCGGCGGCGCCCTGCCGTTGGCCGATGCGGTCACGCTCGGGCTTGGCAAATTCAACCGAATTCTTGAAATCGATTACGACAACCGCTGCGTTGTCGTTCAGCCCGGCGTCACCAACAAGGCGATTTCCGATGCCGTCGAACATAAGGACTTTTACTACGCGCCCGACCCGTCCAGCCGTATCGCGTGTTCCATCGGTGGCAATATTGCCGAAAATGCGGGCGGTATGCATTGCCTGAAATACGGCCTGACGACAAACAACGTCCTGGGTGTGGAAATGGTGCTGACGTCTGGCGAGGTTATCCGCCTTGGCGGCAAGCACATGGAATCCGAAGGCTATGACCTGCTGGGCCTGATCACCGGCTCCGAGGGATTGCTGGGTGTCATCACCGAAGTAACGGTGCGAATCCTGCAAAAACCGGCAACGGCGCGTGCCCTGTTGCTGGGTTTCCCGTCAAGTGAGGCCGGCGGCGCCACGGTCGGTGCCATTATCGCGGCGGGGATCATACCCGGCGGCATGGAAATGATGGACAAACTGGCGGTCAACGCCATGGAGGACTTCGTCCATTCCGGCTATCCCCGTGATGCGGAATCAGTGTTGATTGTCGAACTCGATGGTCCCGATGTGGAAGTTGATTATCTGGTCGAACGGGTCGAAGCGATTGCGCGCGACAACGGCGCGGTTAGCGTTCGCGTCAGCAAAGATGAACAGGAACGCCAGATGTTCTGGGCCGGGCGAATGTCGGCGTTTCCGTCGGTCGGCCGCATTTCGCCCGATTATTTCTGCATGGATGGGACCATCCCGCGGGCCCAGTTGCCAAAAGTCCTGGCGCGTATGGCCGAACTTTCCGAACACTACGGCCTGCGCGTCGCTAATGTCTTCCATGCCGGTGACGGTAATCTGCATCCGTTGATTCTGTACGATGCCAATAATCCGGGCGAGTTGGAAAAGACCGAAGAATTCGGGGCCGATATTCTTAGGCTATGTGTCGAAGTCGGCGGCGTGTTGACCGGTGAACACGGTGTCGGTGTCGAAAAGCGTGACTTGATGTGCACCATGTTCAGCGAAGATGATCTAAAACAGCAGCAACGCGTTAAATGCGCTTTTGATCCGGATGCCCTGCTCAATCCGGGCAAGGTCTATCCGGTCCTGCACCGTTGCGCCGAATTGGGCCGGGTCCATGTTCACGGCGGTCAAACGCGCTTCCCCGATATTCCCAGGTTCTAAAGATGGCGGAACACTTCAAACCGGAAAATCCCGATCAGGTTCTCGAGGCCGTGCAATGGGGCTTGGCCGAAGATCGCACGTTCGATGTCTTCGCCGCGCGCACCAAGCAGGCCTACGGCCGCCCGACGCCGGCGACGGACAGCCTTGATCTATCGGCGTTGAGCGGCGTTGATCTTTACGAGCCGGGCGAACTGGTGATGAGCGCGCGCGCCGCGACTCCGTTGGCGGACATTGCGGCGACACTGGCCGAACATCGTCAGCGTCTCGCCTTCGAGCCCCCCGACTGGGGCCCCCTGTTCGGCAGCGGCGACGCCGGCGGTACAATCGGCGGCGTGTTTGTCTGCAATATGGCCGGGCCGCGGCGTCTTCAGACCGGTGCGGCGCGCGATCATATCCTCGGCTTCCATGCCGTCAGCGGCCGGGGCGAACACTTCAAATCCGGAGGCCGGGTCGTTAAGAACGTCACCGGGTTCGACTTAAGCAAGCTGATGGCGGGATCTTTCGGGACGCTGGCGGTGATGTGCGATGTCACGTTCAAGGTTTTGCCGGTACCGGAAAAAGCCCGCACCGTGCTGGTTTTTGCCGACGACGCCAAAACGGCGGTCGCCGCCATGACGGTGGCGTTGCAAAGCCCGTTTGATGTTTCCGCCGCCGCTCATTTACCGGCGGAAATCGCGGCGGCTTCCGGTGTTTCTTATGTTTCGCGTGCCGGTGGCGGCATGACCGCAATTCGCGTCGAAGGTCCAGGGCCGTCGGTCGATTTCCGCTGTCAGGCGTTGCGGCAGATGTTAGCGGAATTCGGCGAGACCGAAGAACTGCATTCGTTCAATTCCGCGACTCTGTGGCGGGAAATCCGCGATGTTTCGTATTTTGTCGGCGACGATACCCAGGTCTGGCGCCTGTCCGTGCCGCCATCGGAAGGGGCGGGTGTCGCTCGAACTCTGAGCGAAAGCACCGGCGGGCGAACCTTCTTCGACTGGGGCGGTGGAATGATCTGGCTGGCCATCGATGCCCGGCCCGACGCTGCCCATGCAACCGTGCGCGCCGCCATCGGAGCCACCGGCGGGCACGCCACATTGATCCGCGCGGCGGACGACGTGCGCGCCGTCGTGCCGGTGTTCCAGCCGCAACCGGGGCCGCTGGCCGAACTGGCCGCCCGCGTCAAAGACAGCTTCGACCCCAAGGGGGTTTTAAACCCCGGGCGCATGACCGAAGGGGTTTAAATGCAGACCAATTTTTCCGCCGAACAGCTGCAAGACCCGGCGATCGCCCTTACCAACGACATCCTGCGCAACTGTGTCCATTGCGGTTTCTGCACGGCGACCTGCCCGACATATGTGTTGCTGGGGGATGAACTGGATAGTCCGCGTGGTCGTATTTATATGATCAAGGATATGCTGGAAACCGGCAAACCGGCGCCGCAGAAAGTGGTCAAACACATTGATCGCTGCCTGACCTGCCTGTCGTGCATGACGACCTGCCCGTCCGGGGTCGACTATATGCATCTGGTCGATCATGCCCGCAGCCATATTGAAAAGACCTACACCCGGCCGCTGGGCGATCGGCTGTTGCGGGCCATCCTCGCCGCCGTCGTGCCGAACCCGGCCTTGTTTCGTCTGTCGCTGTGGGGGGGCCGGTTGGGACGGCCCTTCAGGGCGCTGTTGCCGGGTCGCCTGAAAGGCATGATCGATATGGCCCCCGATCACATTCACGGTCCCGCCACCGTTGACCGGCCGCAGGTGTTTCCGGCCAGTGGTGAGAAACGTATGCGGGTGGCGATGATGACCGGCTGTGCGCAAAAAGTTTTGCGCCCGGCCATTAACGAGGCGACCGTGCGGCTGCTGACCCGCCACGGCTGCGAGGTCGTAATTGTCGATGGTGGCGGGTGCTGCGGCGCCCTGGTGCAGCACATGGGCAAGGAACAGGCCGCCCGGCGGGCGGCGCGCGCCAACGTCGCCGCCTGGATGGCCGAAGTTGATGGCGAGGGCCTTGACGCCATCGTCATCAATGCCTCGGGCTGCGGCACCACGGTCAAGGACTATGGCTTCATGTTGGCCGAAGATCCGGCCTGGGCTGAACGCGCAAGCCGTGTCGCCGGGCTGACCCGTGATGTCACGGAAGTCATGGGCGACCTGGGTATCGGCCCCGGTAATTTGGACTCCCGTCCCATCGTTGCCTATCATTCAGCCTGCTCCATGCAACACGGGCAAAAATTGCGCGAAGGACCGAAACGGCTGTTACGCGATGCCGGCTTCGACGTCCGCGAACCGGCGGAAGGCCATCTGTGCTGCGGTTCGGCGGGAACCTATAACATGCTACAGCCAGCGATTGCCAAACGGCTACAGAACCGCAAAGTAGTTAATCTGGAAGATCAAAATCCAGACATTATCGCGACTGGCAACATTGGCTGTCTGGTGCAGATATCCGACGGCACCAACATCCCCGTGGTCCATACGGTCGAACTGCTGGATTGGGCCAGCGGTGGTCCCCGGCCAGAAGGACTTGCATAACAAGCCCGTCACTCCCTTATAATAGGAACCATGATGCGATGGTCCTTGATCCTTTTCAGTTTTTTTCTGGCGGTACAGCAGCCGGTCGCTGATCCGGCTTATGCCGGACAGGACGATCCGCGTCTGGACCCGCTTTTTCAATCCCTGGCAGGGGCAAAAGACGCTCATCAGGCACGGGTTATCGAAAGCCGTATCTGGTCGTTATGGCTGGCAACCGGCGACCGGGTGGTTAACTCTGAAATGGCCCGCGGTATCGCACTCATGAACGCGGGCGCCCTGCAATCGGCGCTGGCGTCGTTCGATAGAATAATCGACGGCGATCCGACCTTCGCCGAAGGCTGGAACAAGCGGGCCACCGTCTATTACATGATGGGTGATCTGAAAAGGTCGGTGCTGGATATTGAACGCACTGTCGCATTGGAACCCCGGCATTTCGGGGCGTTTTCGGGCCTTGGCCTGATCTATCTGACATTGGGTGACGACCATGCGGCATTACGGGCATTCGAACGCGCGCTCCGAATTCACCCTTATTATGGCGATATCGAAAATCAGGTGCGGCGGTTGCGGAAAAAAATCAAAGGCGAACCGGCCTGACGGAAATCTCCCAGGCGTCTGGTAAAATTCAGTAATTACAAAGGCTTGCCGTGCCGGATGCAGATAGAGTAGGGTGGCGTACTCGCAACCATAAAATGACCGGACCATGACTGATCAACATCGAAATTCGAACGTGGATGACGCCCTAATCGAGGCCCTTCGCACCATTGTCGGTGAGCGCCTGTCGAGCGGACAATCGGTTCGCCAACAGCACGGTGAAGACCTGTCCTTCCATCATGGCGAGCCACCGGATGTTGTCGTGTTTGCGGAATCTACCGAAGAAGTCTCGGCTATCGTCAAGGCCTGTGCGGCCCGAAATGTCCCGATCGTTCCCTATGGGGCCGGCACCTCGCTGGAGGGACATCTGGCCGCGCTCAATGGCGGGGTCAGCATTGATCTTGGCGGTATGGACAAGATCCTTTCTATCCATCAGGGCGATATGGACGCGACCGTGCAGGCCGGGGTCTCGCGGAAGCAGTTGAACCAGCACCTGCACAATACCGGCCTGTTTTTCCCGATCGATCCGGGTGCCGATGCATCCCTTGGTGGCATGGTCGCGACCCGGGCTTCCGGCACCAATGCGGTGCGTTATGGCACGATGCGTGAAAATGTTATGGCGCTGACGGTGGTCAAGGCCGATGGCAGCGTTATCAAAACCGGCTCGCGGGCGCGGAAATCATCAGCCGGTTACGACCTGACCCGGTTGTTCGTCGGTTCGGAAGGAACGCTTGGCATCGTCACGGAAGTCACCGTCAGGCTTTATGGGATTCCGGAATTCACATCATCGGCGGTGGTCTCTTTTCCCGATATCGAGCGTGCCGTCAATACGGTGATCGAGACCATGCAATCGGGCATTCCCATTTCTCGCATCGAATTTATCGACGAGGTCCAGATGGCTGCCATCAATTCCTATTCCGGGCTGGATTACCTTGAACAGCCGACCCTGTTTCTGGAATTTGACGGCACCGAGGCCAGCGTTCGTGAGCAGGTCGAGACGGTTGGTGAGCTTTGCGCCGAAAATGGTGGCAGTGAATTCCGCTGGGCCGAAAAACAGGAAGACCGCAACGCCCTGTGGCAAGCCCGGCACGACGCCGCCTATGCGGCGATGGCGCTGCGACCCGGATCCAAGCCGTGGTTCACGGATGCTTGCGTTCCCATATCGAATTTGGCGGAATGTATTCTGGCGACCCGCAAGGACATCGACGACAGCCCGCTGATCGCGCCCATCCTGGGCCATGTCGGTGATGGCAATTTTCATTTGGCGTTGTTGATAATGCCGGATGACCCGGAAGAATTTGCCGCCGCCGAACGCATTAACGATCGCATGATCCGCCGCGCCATCGATCTGGGTGGCACCTGCACCGGCGAACACGGCATCGGTTACGGCAAGAAGGAATTTATGAAGGCCGAACATGGCGACGCGCTGGATACCATGCGTGATATCAAAAGGGCGCTCGATCCCGGCAATATCATGAACCCCGGCAAGATCTTCGATCTATAGAATAGTGGCGCGACCACTATTTTGACTTATTTTCTAGGGATAACATTGAAAATTCTTGGAGCATTGCGCTGGTGAAAAAACTGCTGATTGTGTTGGGTGCTCTGGTCGCCCTATTGATCGTCACCGTGTTGGTTGGCCCGGGGTTTGTCGATTGGAATAGCTACAAGGCGGAAATTACCGCTCGCGCCAAGCAAGCTACCGGGCTGGAACTGCACATTGACGGCGATCTGGAATTAGCGGTGCTGCCGGCCCCGGCTCTGGTCGTTAACAAAGTGCGATTGAGCAATCCGGGCGGCGCCACGTCGGCGGAAATGGTTCGCTTGAAATCATTGCAGGTCCGGGTCGCGCTGGGGCCGTTGCTGACGGGCAAGGTGCAGGTGCAGACGATTCGCCTGGTGGAACCCGTGATCGAACTGGAACGGTTCGCCGATGGCCGCTGGAATGTTCTCGAAGCCATGGCCAACGACCCAAAGGTCGTCGCCGGGCAGGATGCTCAACCGAAAACCGGTACCGTTGCCGGCGGCGCTGCCGGTGCGGCGGGCGGTCTTGATGTCCGGCTTGATAACTTCGTTATAGAAAACGGCACCGTAATTTATCGCGATGGCGTTAGCGGAACTGTCGAGACCGTCCACAATATCAATGCCAAGGTGGCCGCCGCCTCGCTGAACGGCCCGTTTGACAGTTCCGGCAACCTGATCGTCCGGGGGCTGCCGCTGTCTTATGATGTGTCGTTGGGAAATGTCATCAAGGGACGAACCGTACCGGTTAGTTTCACGGTCGGACTGTTGCCGGAAAACGGAAAGATTTCCGCCTCCGGTGCGCTTACCGGCTTGAACGAGGTCCCCACCTTCAAAGGCAAAATTGCCGGCAATAGCGGCAGGCTGTCTGACCTTATTCACGGCATTTCCGCCGTTGGGGAACTGCCCGGTATGTTGGGCCAGCCATTCGCATTTCAGGCTGAAACCGTCGCCAACGCCGCCGGGGCGGAATTGTCGGACCTGAAACTTAATCTTGGCAGCACCGAGTTGACGGGGTCGGCCAAGGCATTGATCGCCGAGACCGTCGATGTCTCGCTCGACCTGTCAACATCCAGCGTCAACCTGGATGATTGGCTGGCTATGGCGGCGGTGCAAAGGCCACCTTCGGTCAGTTCGACGTCGCAGGATGAAACAAAAAGCAATACGTCGCCAAATCCGGCGGTCACCCTGAATATGCCGGCAAAACCGGCCGTACCCGGTGCCGCCGCCGGGGAAACGGATAATTTTGCGCTGCCGGATGGTGTCGGCCTGACACTTAGCTTATCGGCAGATTCACTAACGTTGCGCGGCGGGCTAGTGAGCCAGGCCCGGCTAAACGTCGAACTCGCCCGTGGCGATATCACCATCAGTCAGCTGACCGCGCAATTGCCCGGCGGTTCGGATGTCGCGGTGTTCGGCTTTGTCAGCCCGGCCGGCGGCAAGCCGCGATTCGACGGTCAGGTTGAAGTATCGGTTAGCGACCTGCGTGGCGCTGTCGACTGGCTCGGTGTGGCGCTGCCACCGCTGCCGTCGGACCGGCTGCACAAGATGACCCTCACCGGGAAACTGAAAGCAACAACCAGGCAGGTTCAGGTAACCGATATCGACCTGCAATTTGACAGTTCGCGCGTGACCGGCACGGCGGCGGTAAACGTGCTCAAGCGGCCATCCTTCGGGGTCGACCTGATGCTCGACCGAATTAACCTTGATGCATATCTCGTCGCTCCCACCGCCGCCGCTCCCGCGACGACTGCCGCTCCCACGGCTAACGCCACGGTTAGCGACGGGGTGAAAGATTTACAGCCCGGCAAGAATGACAATCCCATCGTCGAGACCCTGGCGGGGCTGAAATTTTTGGAAAGCTTTGATGCGAACGTCAAGGCTCGGATCGGCACACTGGTTTATGGTGGGACGTCAATCAAGGATATCGCCGTTGACGGCGTTCTGTTCGACAAGTCGCTGAACCTGAAGCGGCTCAGCATCAATAAATTGGTCGGGTCCAGCGTTTCTCTGGAGGGCGTGTTCGGTAATCTGTCCGGTATCCCGTCGTTGAAAAACGTACGGCTGGACGGCAAGATAACTGATTTGCAACGCCTGATGCGGATGGCCGGGGCGGTGCCGCCACCGGAAGCCAAAACCATCGGCGCCATTGCCCTGAAAACACGCCTAGACGGCCCCCTGCTGAAACCGCGAATCGATTTTGATCTGCGGGGCGCCGGGGCGACGGTGACCGGCGCCGGGAAACTGTCGTTGCTACCGCTGGTCGGCGGTTTCGATGGCAGGCTCGATGTCCGCCACAAAAATTTGACCGGATTGCTGCGCTCCTTCGGGACCGATTACCGTCCTGCCGGGAAACTTGGCGGAGTTAATCTGGCGGCGAACGTCAAGGCCGATATTTCGGGGCTGGCGTTGAGTGGCCTGGCGGGCACGGTTGGACCGATATCGGTGCAGGGAGACGCCACCGTCGCCATCGACGGCCCGCGGCCAAAAATTACCGCCAGTCTGACGACCGGTGACGTTAATATCGATAACCTGATGCCCGTTTCCGGTTCGGCCCTGCTGGATAATCCGAACGGCCTGATCCCCGCCGCTTTTGTCGTCCCGACAGTTGGTTCAGTCGCGCCGACCTTCCGCCGTCAGGTCGCGCTGAAGCCCGGAAAATGGCCGACCGACGCCATCGACCTGAGCGTCTTGGAGGCCTTTGACGCTGACCTTAAAATAAAATCCAAAGCCATTGTTTCGGGTCATTACCGCCTCGAAAATGCAGATATCGTGGCCGCCGTCGATCGTGGCGTGCTTCGTATCAACCGCCTTAACGGGGGCCTGTTCGGCGGCGCCTTTGATGCCAATGGGACGGTCGCCGCCGCTCATCCGATACGACTCACAACCGCCGTAACCTTGAAGGGCGTCAATGTCGCCCAGGCACTTTTCGCCGTTACCGGCGAAAAGATGGCGACTGGAAAGGCCGGGATGAACATCGATCTGGCGGCCGATGGAAACAGCGTCGCGGCCCTGATCGCCGGAATGAAGGGGCGCGGCGCCGTCGCGTTGAACAAGCTGGATGTCAAAACGGGCGGTAAGGGCTCGGCCATGTCCGCCGCCCTTGGCCTGATCGCCGGACTCAACAATATCGGCGGTTCGCTGGCCGGCAATCAGGCGCGCGGAACCGCCGCCGACATTACCGGCAGCTTTATCATCACCGACGGGATGGCCCGTTCAAATGATCTTAAACTGGTTTCCGGTATGGGTAACGGGCAGGCCAGCGGCGATATCGATCTGGCTCGCTGGCTGATTGATATCGGTGGGCAAGTCGATCTGTCGCAGAACTTTGTCGGTCAAGTCCTGAACCAGGGCACCCAGACATCTACCGCCGTTCCTTTCTCGATCAGGGGGCGATTGGATGCTCCGACGATCAAGCTGGACACCAGCAAGCTGTTGAGCGGTGGCCTGCCCATTCCGGGACTCGACAAGGTGCTCAAGAAAAAGGGCGTCGGATCGGTGTTGCAAAACCTGTTGCCGGGGCTTGGCGGTGCGACTCAAACGCAACAACCGGCGGGCGGAACACCGCCGCCACCGGGCAACGAACCGCCACCACCACCGCCGCCGTCAACGCAACCCCAGAAAATTAAACCCGAGGACCTGTTGAAAGGGTTGCTCAAAGGGCTGGGCGGCTGACGTCGGGGAGCTCAAAGATCGGCTTCGCCGGGGCTTGATCTGAACGCGGTTCTATCGAACGTCATCAAGTGATTTAAAAACCAATACTTGAGATAACTACCAATGCTATCAATATTATAATCGCCTGATTTTGTTTGGTTGATGACCGTCCTCAGGCTGCCGAGAAGGTGTTGGTGGTCTGATTCGTGAAGACTCCTGTCTTTCGCCGATATGAGCGTCTCGAATACTTTTTCCTCTTCGGAGAAGTGAAGGTCGGAATACGCATACAGGCCCTCCAACTCTTCGGATAGCAGGTTTCTATCCGGGACTGAACTTACTCGGAGGTGAAGGCGGTTAATGAACTTGATCAGCGCCTGATGGTGGGCGTCCACCTCTTGATCGCCCGTTTCGATAGTCTTCGACCAATCGATGAGGGGACGATGGCTCGTATCTTCCTCTTCAAACAGCATCCAATAGTCCTGGTCCTCAATAAGTTCGTGCGAAAAAACTTTTGTCCGTGCGGAGGCGACAAAATATAGCGCGGTTTCCTTCGTGAAATCTTCGCTCGCAAGTGCTCGGAGCCGGTGGGAGATGCCCCGGTGTTTCGCTGAATGCTCCACCGTCTTGCCGTAATTAGCACCATTCAGGATCAATTCTTCATGATCAAAATGCCGCTCGAGGGCCTGGATATAATTATTCGCACTGACCTGAATATCTTGCCAGTTGCCGCCTTCCCCCAGCAGGCGGCGGCGTACCGCCTTGGCGAGGTCGGCTATCAGAAGCAGCAGATCCTGATGATTGTCATCAATAAATGGATTGCCCGAACGTTGACTCTGGTGGAGACGCATTCTTCACCCATCCAATTAAATATTTTAGGCAGAAAATATGGTGCGCGGATGCTGAAAGCGCGGTTAAACGAACACCCGCCCTGACGGCTGTTTCACTGTCATGGAGTGCTCTTCACAACGATAACCCGGAAGTGTCCTACTGAACGGAGCGGGCGACATTGACCCCAAGGTCATAGACCAGGGCGCCACCAAAATAGGCCGTCGCCACAATCATTGCCGCGCCGCCAACCTCAATCAAGACGATGAGCCACTTCATGGCGCCCTCTACTTGTATTTCCTTCAACCAAAGGAAGCCCCTGAAGATAGCCCAAACGGTCAACAGAACAGCCGTTGCCGTTCCCAGGGATTCATGTATTTCAGCCACCTCGCTGCGGAAGCCGCCCGCCTCGGCGACGTCAAGCGCTGCGCCGCCCAGCATGAAGGCGGCGATCGCAGCAAGCGCCGATAAAACGGCCAAGCCGGCCGCGACATTGCCGACAGGCGTCCGGCCGGTGATGGAAGCTCCCCTGAACGCGGCGATAATATCCAATCCCGCCAAAGTCAGGAAAAAGACGATTGGGAAATGCACAATAATAGGATGAATGTGTTCGATGGGAATCATGTTGATACTTTCGCTGTTTGACCGTGTGACGGGAGATGATTCGACAAGCAGAAATTCGATTTGAAAAAGCCGATCCGATGAAGGTGGAAATCAAATGTTGGCGGGAGGCAGCCAAGGTCAGGAAGCAGGGTCGGGTTGATCGCTAAATACTGTCAGAGACGCTCAATATTCCGCCAACTTTACGACTATTTTCGTGTAGAAAGCCAACATTAATATATGAAATTTCCAAAGGGATAAGGCAGCGTTATTGATCGCGGCTCATGTTCGCAAACTTGCGCCGGCATGAAGGAAAGCGTCCCCGAAGAAGCCTTTTCAGGCGTGTGCAATCTTGCGTCCAATATTCTCGAAGCCGATGAGTGGACGGCCCTTTGTGATCGGGTCGGCATTTAATTTCCACGGACTTGCTCAAGCACAAAGACCCGGATGGCGCTCGACAGGTTGCCAGCCGATCCGTCGGCGGGGCGGGCGGCGTCGATGTCGGTGATCAGCTGGTTGATCGATTTTCCTTGAGCCTCGGCGATCTGTTTCAGGGCGTCCCAAAACGCCGCCTCCAGGGATATGCTGGTCTGGTGCCGGGCGATGCGGACGGACCGTTTGCGGATTTTCCCCGGATTGATGTCCATAAGGTCAGCCTAGCTCAAGTTGTCGTAAACCATCAGGGCGGCAAACATTAGCAGAATGCCGCCGGTCAGGCGCGAGATCATTTTACTGATGGCCGGATCGATCAGCCATCGCCGAACGGTCACCGCCAACCAGGCCAGGGGTGTTTGCCACAGCACGTTGATGATGATCAGCGTTGTCGCCAGGGTTAGAAGCTGGGCCGAAACATCGGCGCGGGTGGTGTCGATGAAGTTCGGCAACAGCGCCAGAAACAGCAGGATGACTTTCGGGTTGAGCAGATTGGTCAACGCCGCCTCGCGCATTGCCTTGGCGCCTGAAACATGGGGCTGACCGGTCTTGAAGCCAAGCGCCCCACCACCCCTGAACCCCTGCACGCCGAGCCATGCCAGATAGGCCGCGCCGGTCAACGCGACGAGCTTGAATAGCACCGGTGAGGAGGCGATGATCAGGGAAATGCCGGCGACGGCGAGGGCGGTGTGAACCAGCAAGCCCAACTGCACACCGGCGACAGCGGCCAGGCCGACGCGATGGCCGGAACTCAGCGCATAGCGGACGATTAGCACGGTGTCGGGGCCGGGCGAGATAACCAGCGCCGAGGCGGCGATGATGAAGGCTCCCAATATGGCGGGCTCAACGGGCATGTGCTAAAGGGTCTCCGCGAAGTCGGCGAAGGCGTCGATCGCCTCGTCCCGGTTCTGTTGTTCGGTGCGGCCGGATTTCTTGCGTGGCGTTAAGTTGTGGTCGCCGTCTTCCAGCCAGTGCAGGGCGATCGCGGGCGATAAGCTGTATCCGGCGACGTCTTCAAAATTGCCCAGCGTATCGCGGCTGCCTTGCAATATTAACGTCCTCGTTTTCAATGATTGCAGGTGTTCGACCCTAAGCTTTTCCGGCTTCCCGGGCGGGTGGAACGGGTAACCCAGACAGACCAGCCCTTTGACCGAGGCCTCGTCGGCCAGCATAGAGGCATACCGCCCACCCATTGATTTTCCGGCCACGATCAGGTTGTCAGGGCCCAGCTCATGGATCACCGCCCGCCAGCACTCGGACAGAACCCCGGCCGGATTGGGAGGCCGCTTTTTGCCGGTCTCACGGCGTTCCGCCATGTAGGGGAACTCAAACCGCGCCACCCGAAAGCCGCGCCGGGCCAGACCCTGGGCGAAGGCATTCATAAAGGGCGTATCCATCGGCGCTCCGGCACCGTGGGCCAGGGCGATGGTGATCGCCGCGTCTGCTGGGCCGTCGAACAGGAGGTCGGGCCGTGACATTGCCTAGTCGCCGTTATGGATCGGAGCGTAGAATTCGGCGAAGAAGTCGTTGCCCTTGTCGTCGATGACGATGAACGCCGGGAAGTTTTCGACCTCGATCCGCCACACCGCTTCCATGCCCAGTTCAGGGTATTCCAGAACTTCGACTTTGCGGATGCAGTCTTGGGCCAGCCGTGCCGCCGGGCCACCGATGGAACCCAGATAGAAGCCACCGTGTTTTTTGCACGCCGCGGTCACGGCGGGCGAACGGTTACCCTTGGCGAGCATGACCATGGAACCACCGGCTTCCTGGAAGGCATCGACGTAGGAGTCCATGCGCCCGGCCGTGGTCGGCCCGAACGAGCCGGAAGCGTAGCCTTCCGGCGTTTTCGCCGGTCCGGCATAATAGACCGGGTGGTCCTTGATGTAATCGGGCAGGCCTTGCCCGGCATCTATCCGTTCCTTCAGCTTGGCGTGTGCCGTATCACGGGCGACAATCAGGGTGCCGCTCAGCGACAGCCGGGTCTTGACCGGATGGCGCGTCAGTTCGGCCAGGATGTCGGCCATGGGGCGGCCAAGGTCGATATCGACGACGCTATCCGACAACTGGTCGTGCGAAGCCTCGGGCAGGTATTTCGCGGTGTCGTGTTCCAGTTGCTCGATAAAAACGCCCTTGGCGGTGATCTTGCCGAGGCACTGACGGTCCGCCGAGCACGAAACGCCGATCCCGACCGGGCACGACGCGCCGTGCCGGGGCAACCGGACGACGCGAACATCGTGGCAGAAGTACTTGCCGCCGAACTGGGCGCCGATGCCCATGTTCTGGGTCATTTTGTGGACGGCCGCTTCCAGTTCAAGGTCACGGAACGCCTGGCCGTATTCGTTGCCCTGGTGGGGCAGGCCGTCAAGATACTTGGAGCTGGCCAGTTTCACGGTCTTCAGGTTGGCTTCCGCCGACGTGCCGCCGATGACGATGGCCAGATGATAAGGCGGGCAGGCGGCGGTCCCGAGGGTGCGGATTTTTTCATCCAGGAACGCCATCAGGCTATCGGGGTTAAGCAACGCCTTTGTCTGCTGATACAGGAACGTCTTATTTGCCGAACCGCCCCCCTTGGCCATGAACAGGAATTTGTACTCGGCACCGTCGGTGGCGTAGATGTCGATCTGGGCGGGCAGGTTGTTGCCGGTGTTGGTTTCGTTGAACATGTCCAGCGGCGCTACCTGCGAATACCGCAGGTTGCATTCCTGATAGGTTTTCAAGACACCTTCGGACAGCGCGGCTTCGTCGTCGCCGCCGGTCCAGACCCGTTGGCCTTTCTTGGCCATGATGATGGCGGTGCCGGTGTCCTGGCACATCGGCAACACGCCACCGGCGGAAATGTTGGCATTTTTCAGAAGGTCGAGGGCGACGAAGCGATCGTTGTCGGAGGCCTCCGGGTCGTCGAGAATATTGGCCAACTGTTGCAAGTGGGCGGGGCGCAGCAGGTGGGCGATGTCGGCCATGGCTTCGGCGGCCAGCAAGGCCAAAGCCCGTGGTTCGACCTTCAGGATGGTCTCGCCCTCGAAATGGGCGGTGCCGACGGGGGCGCTGGTTAACAGCCGCCAAGGCGTGGCGTCGTCGGCATCCAGCGGGAACATTTCGTGATGGATATATGCGGACATGTGAAAATCCCCCGGAAAATGGGTTTGGAAAAAATAATATCGCGGGCGGGCTTATTTCTTGCGGAAGGCGTCCAGGGCGATGACTTCACCCATCTTTTCCTGTTCTTCTTCGTCTTCTTTCTCGAGGCCGGTGTCTTCGTCTTCATTGTGACTGGAAATTTCCTCCAGGGAAGCGAGCAAATTGGCGTCGTCGTCTTCGGAGTCCTCGCCCTCGCCCTCATCGTCTTCTTCAACCGGCATCATTTTCAACTGCAACCCGAAATTGACCGAAGGGTCGGCAAACGAGGTCACCGCGGAAAATGGGATGACCAGCCGCGTCGGTCGGCCACTGAAGCTTAGCGTCAGGGCGAAGTGGTCGGGCTCGACGACCAGGTTTTCGTATTGATGTTGCAGGACGATGGTCATTTCATTGGAATGTTCGGCCCGCAGCGATGCCGGCATCTGGACCGTGTCGTCATCGGTCTGGAAGGTGATAAAAAAATGATGATCGCCGGGCATGCCCTGCGTCGCAGCCTGTTCCAGCGCCCGGTGAATGACGTTACGAAGCGCTTCTTCCACCCACTTGTCGTACCGCAGGGACTCTGTTTCCATCTTCGTGGGCCCCTAACCTGTTCCCATGTTTGGCCCCGTATTGTCAGGGGCCATCCCTCGTCGTCAGCCCGTTAACGGCCGACAGTGCTTAAGTGGGGGGCTTCTGTTGCCAGGTGCCCCCCGAACCCCGTAGTTACTTAGCCGTTAGGCAGCAACTGCAAATGCCTCATTATCGTTGGCATTCATTGTGTTGGCCCGATAACGGTGGGTACCATGCCGAACGAAAGCTATACCTTTACCACGCGCGTCGATCCTGTTTCGCCCCCGTCGGAGTTTCCGGGCCTTTCGGGGCCGGAAGAATTTGGTGGAGGCGCCGGGCACTGCCCCCGGGTCCGCAACGATTATTTCGTATAGTGTTTATCGTCATAGTCGGTTGCCCGACGTCCCTAATATAGGACCTTTGGCAGGGCTTGGGAAGGGCTGGAAGCGTGTTCAAACAGTTAGTCTCTACAGAACCGTCCGGATAGGCTATTTTGAGAGTGGATTCTATCGAATAATTTCCAGGGAACGGACACGTGAAGCAATATCTTGATCTGATGGCCCATATTCGGGACACCGGCGCGGTGAAAGAAGATCGCACAGGCACCGGGACGCGCAGCGTTTTCGGCGGCCAGATGCGGTTTGACCTGGAACAGGGGTTCCCGCTGCTGACAACCAAGAAATTACATCTGAAATCGATCATTCATGAACTTTTGTGGTTTCTGTCCGGTGACACCAACATCAAATACCTGCAGGACAACGGTGTCAGGATCTGGGATGACTGGGCCGACGACAACGGTGATCTCGGCCCTGTCTACGGCTATCAGTGGCGCTCCTGGCCCGCTCCGGATGGCCGGCATATCGACCAGATTGCACGCTTGGTCGATCAGATCAGGACGGCCCCTGATTCTCGACGGTTGATCGTCAGCGCCTGGAATGTTGCCGATGTCGATTCCATGGCCCTGCCGCCCTGTCACTGTCTGTTCCAGTTTTATGTCGCCGACGGACGCTTGTCGTGTCAGCTTTATCAACGCAGCGCCGATTTCTTTCTGGGCGTGCCCTTCAATATCGCGTCTTACGCCCTGCTGACCCTGATGATGGCCCATGTGACGGGATTGCGGCCGGGGGACTTTGTCCACACTTTTGGCGATGCCCACCTTTATTCGAATCACCTGGAACAGGTTGACGTGCAGTTAAGCCGGACGCCCATGGCCTTGCCCCGCATGACCGTCGATCCGGGTGTGACCGATATTTTTGATTTCCGCTACGAGGATTTTACCTTGGATGGCTATCGGAGCCACCCTCACATCGCCGCCCCGGTCGCCGTCTGATGCACATTTCCCTGATCGTGGCGATGGCGGAAAACCGGGTGATCGGCCGCGATGGCGGTCTGCCGTGGCGCATTCCGGGTGATCTCAGGTTTTTTCGGGAAAAGACGTTGGGCAAACCCGTCGTCATGGGGCGCAAAACGTGGGATTCCCTGGGCCGGGCGTTGCCGGGCCGGCCCAATATTGTCATCACTCGGGATCAAACATTCGATGTGGACGGTGCCGATGTGTCCCATAGCCTTGATCAGGCGCTCGATGTCGCCCGCGGCCTGATCGAAGATCCGACGTCGGAGGCTGCCGAAGTTATGATCATCGGAGGGGCCGAAATCTATCGTCAGGCGATGCCGCGGGCCGACCGGATTTATCTGACGGAAGTTCACCTGCGCCCCGACGGGGACGCCGTGCTCGATGATTTTGATCGCTCGTTGTGGCGCGAAACGTGTCGCCGCAACGTGCCCGCCGAGGGTGATGCCCCGGCCTATGATATGATCATTCTGGAGCGCGCCTGACGCGATAGGCGCTATATTAGGGAAAAGCTAACGATTGATCGAGTCTACTTGTTGCTTATCAGTCGATGGGCGAGGGGTCGATATGCAGAAGAATCTGCAGGTTAGTCAAATAATTGAACTGGGACCCAAGGACGTAGCGCTAGTCTGGAATGACGCAGGCGAGATGAGCGCTCATGTTTCGGACAAGGGATTGACCGAGGCCGTCCCGCAGCACGTTCTGCTGGCTCTTGCCGTGATGATGTCGATGGACGATCCGGCGATCGTCGGCGAAATGTGGGACAGGTTTGAAAAAATGATGGACAAAGATATCGTTCGGCAGTCCGGAAAATAGTATTTCTCTTGTTTTCGTGGAATATCATATAAATATAGTTATCTGGATTGCATCTAAGGTGAAATTCTGCGCCATGGACGGTTGATGTGCGGCAGATACTGGAATTGCGAATAGCTTAAACTGGTTCGGGTGGAAAATATGGCCAAGGGTAAAGTCAGGAAGCTCTATTCGGCAGAGCGCAGGATGCTGGAAATGCGCGGCGAGAGCGTCCCGGAGGACGGCCCCGCAAGTGCCGCCGGTCCTGGTATCGCCGTTGACCAGTCGCTGGTTTTAAACGCGATCCGGGATTTACGGAAGTTGGTGGAAAATAAAGTCACACCACAGTTGCCGGACAATCTGCCTGAAGTCACCACCCTTAATGCGCAACTGCGCGACCTGCGGGATCATATCGAGGATACCAAAAAGGAAATTGCCTCGATCCGCCATCCCGATGAAAAAAATGATCGTTTGACCAGTGCCGCCATGGAGCTTGGTGCCATCGTCGCCGCAACCGAACAGGCGACGCACCGAATTCTGAACGCCACCGAAGAAATTGATGAACTCGTCGACAAGCTCAAGGAACGAATCAGCGATGTCGGTGCGATCACGATGCTTGACGACGTCGGGGGCAAGACAATTGATATTCTGGAAGCCTGCAATTTCCAGGATATCAGCGGCCAGCGTACCAGCAAGGTCGTCAAAACCATCAACTTCCTGGAAGAACGCATATTAACGATGATCGACATCTGGGGGGCCGATGAATTCGCCGAAGTCGAAAGGGAAGAACTCGAAGGCGACGCCGCCCTGTTGCAGGGCCCTCAGCATGAGGGGCACGGAATTGACCAGAGCGATATTGACGCCCTGTTTGATTAAAGTGATCCAGCTCTGGCCGAGGGCCGAGGGCCGTTAATGGTCGTTTGCATGAAAAAATATTAGCGACTCGCTATTATAGTCTATCGATTGTACTTAATTTCAATTATACGTTGGTCTTGAGTTGAATACGATTCGATGGGCACCATATACACTTCATCATGGCAAATGACATACTTTTAATAGATGACGATAAAATCATTCGCAACTATACAGCGCAGTTGCTGGTAAAGGCCGGATACTCGGTTACGGAAATGGAAAATGCCGAAGGCATGATTCAGCATGTCCGCCTGCATAATCCGGACCTGATCCTGCTTGATTATCATATGCCGGGCATCGATGGGCTCACGGCTTTGCGCGCATTGCGCGCCAAACGTCTTTCCAATCCGGTGATCATGTTGACGGGCGATTCCAACCAGCGCGTGATCGTTCAGTGCTTCCGTGAAGGCGCCAACGATTATATTCACAAGCCGTACGATGACGACTTTTTGAAACTAATTGTCGGGCGGACCATGGACAGATCCAGTGTCAGCCTGAAGAATTCCGTTTATGGGCTTCTGCAATACGCGCGCCACCGCGATGATTGTAAAATAGATGCCGACCAGGACTGTACGTGTGGCATGAGCGATGCGGTTTCCAAGGCCGTCGACGCCACCAAAACCCCGACCTAGAGCGCAGACAAGGAAAAACGGCGCCTGATTGCCCAGACGCCGTTTTGTCGGTTTGACGGAGCACCGCCTTTTCGTCGGTCCTACTGCACCACGATCCGGGGCGCCGTCGCTTCCTTGCCTTCCAGTCCGCGCTTCGTTTTTTCCCAAACCTTCGCGGCGATGGCGCGGTACGCCTTGGCATGTTCGCTATCGGGATCGGAAATAACGATTGGATTGCCGCCGTCCGATGTCTCGCGAATGGTGATGGCCAGCGGGATTTCGCCAAGGAAATCGACGCTCAGCAAGTCCGCTTCTTCCCTGGCGCCGCCATGGCTGAAAATGTCCGACCTTTCGCCGCAATGCGGGCAGGCGAAGTAACTCATGTTTTCGACGATACCGAAGACGGGTACATTGACCTTGCGGAACATGTTGAGGCCACGACGGGCATCGGCCAGTGCGATATCCTGGGGCGTCGAGACAATGATGGCGCCGGCCAATGGAACCTGCTGGGCCATGGTTAACTGGACATCACCGGTGCCTGGCGGCATGTCGACAACCAGTACGTCCAGCTCGCCCCAATTGATGTCGCGCATCATCTGTTGCAGCGCCGTTTGGGCCATCGGTCCGCGCCAGATGACGGGCGTTTCCTCTTCGATCAGGAAACCCATGGACATGCACTTGATGCCGTGCCCCTCCATCGGATCCAGGTTCTTGCCGTCGCTGGAAGAAGGCTCACCGGAAATGCCCAGCATGCGGGGAATCGATGGGCCGTAAATATCGGCATCGAGAATACCAACCTTGAGACCGTCGGCGGCCAGCGCCAATGCCAGGTTGACCGATGTTGTCGATTTGCCGACGCCGCCCTTGCCGGAGGCGACGGCGATGATCGACGTGACGCCGGGCATCATGATTGCGTCCGGGCCGGTGCCCGCCGGGTGTTGGTGTTGGTGTGCGCCCTGGTTCTGCACCGGTGCGCTGGCGGCGCTGCCGCCGCCACCGGCGCGTTCGGCGGTCAGGACCACGGTCGCCGACAAAACACCGTCAAGGGCATGAACGGCTTTTTCCGCTTCCTTGCGAAGCGGTTCCATCTGGGCGCCCCGTTCGGGATCGACCTCAATGGCAAATGCGACGTGGCCGTCCTTGATTTGCAGGCCCGCAATCATTCCCTGGCTGACAATATCCTGATCGCCATCCTTGATTCCCTTCAGGGTCTCAAGAATTAGTTCCTCATTTATCGACGACATGCTTGATTTCTCCAAAAATAAACCGATATCCGACGGGTGCAGTGGCGGCGCGAGCAATCTCCCGCCGTTGCGCCATTACTCTAGCTGTCCTATAAGGCAACCCAACTGTATAATGAAGTAACATTAGAAACTTAAAATACAAGCCCGGCTTTAGGCTCATATTAAAAAGGACGAAAATTTTATGGCATGGAATCCGCAAGGCGGTGGTGGTCAAGGCCCATGGGGTCGTGGCCCGCAGTCGCCACAGACTCCCGATATAGAGGAAATTCTCCGTCGCAGCCAGGATCGGTTCAAGAAAATTCTGCCGGGTGGTTTCGGCCCCTCCCGTGGCTTTATCCTGGTCGTTGTTGCGGCCATTGTTATCTGGCTGGCCAGTGGCCTGTACCGGGTGCAACCGGGTGAACAGGGCGTCGAGCTGCTGTTCGGCAAGTTCGTTAAGGTGACGCCGCCGGGCCTTAATTATTGGCCACCGGCCCCAATCGGACAGGTGTACAAACCGAATGTCGAGCGGACCAATCAGTTGACCATCGGTTACCGTGGGGCCGCCGGAGTCGGTCGCGGCGGTGGTGGGGTGCGCGATGTTCCCGAAGAAAGTCTGATGATTACCGGCGACCAGAATATTATTGATGTTAATTTCGTGGTCCAGTGGCGGATCAAGAACGCGGCCGATTTTCTGTTCAACATCCGCAATCCGGAAGGAACGGTCAAACTGGCCGCCGAAAGCGCGATACGCGAAATTATTGGTCAGAATACGCTGGAAGACGCCTTGACCATCAAGCGTCAGCAAATCGACCTTCTGACCAAGGAGCTGTTGCAGCAAATTCTCGACAGCTACGGCGCCGGCGTCTTCATCGTTGAAATCAAACAACAGAAGGTTGATCCGCCAAGCGAGGTAATTGACGCGTTTAACGATGTTCAACGCGCCAAGCAGGATCAGGAACGTTCCGTCAACGAAGCCGATACGTACCGCAACGGCATCGTTCCACGGGCCAAGGGGGAAGCCGCCCGCATTACCGAGGCGGCGGCGGCCTACAAGGCGCAGGTTGTAAAGGAGGCGGAAGGTGAAGCGAAAAGATTTCTGTCGGTCTACAATGCCTACAAGACAGGCGAACAGGTCACCGTCGAGCGCCTTTATCTGGAACGTATGCAGAAGGTCCTGCAGAAGGCTAACGTCGTGATTGTCGATAAGGGCGGACAGGGCGTTGTCCCGTATTTGCCGCTGCCTGAACTTAAGAAACGCAGTGTGGGGGCCAAATGATGAACAAGACTTTTCTCGCCATTGTCGGTGTCGTTGTGGTCGTCGGCGGTATTGTCGCCAACAGCACGCTGTTTACGGTGCATCAGGCCAGTCAGGCACTCGTCTTGCAATTCGGTAATCCGATTCGCGTCGTGCGCAAACCGGGGCTGAGTTTCAAGGTGCCGTTTTTGCAGAACGTCGAATATTTTGACCGACGGATTCTCGATCTCGATCCGCCGGCACAGGTTGTTTTGCTGTCCGATCAGAAGCGGATCATCGTCGATTCATTCGCCCGCTACAAGATCGTCGATCCGCTGGAATTTCGAAAAAGGGCACTGACGGACGCCAACTTCCGTCAAATTTTCGGCGGTCAGCTGAATTCGGCCGTTCGTTCGGAAGTTGCCAAGGTGGCTTTCGCCGACATGCTGACGACGAAACGCGTCGAGGTGATGCAGCGGATCACCAATGAGTTGAAGGCAAAGGCGCCGGATTACGGTGTCGATGTGGTTGACGTTCGTATTGGCCGCACCGACTTGCCGAAAGAAACGTCGCAGGCCGTGTACAACCGCATGCGGTCGTCCCGTGTCGCCCAGGCCGCCGAGCTGCGCGCCAAGGGCGAAGAGATGAAGGCTAAAATTCAGGCCCAGGCCGACCGTGACCGTACGGTTATTCTGGCCGAAGCCCGGAAGACGTCACAAATCCTGCGCGGTGAAGGCGAGGGAGTTAAGACAAAACTCCTGAACGAAGCGTATGGTCAGGACCCGGCTTTCTTTGCGTTCTATCGGTCGATGGAAGCTTATGGCGCGGCCCTTGGTGACGGAACGACCATGGTGCTGTCGCCGAGCAACGACTTTTTCCGCTTTTTCAATCGCCTGAGCGGTAAGGAAGGCTTGAAGAAATGACCTGATCGGGGGTCTGTTTTTGGACCCCCGGGCTTGCCGGGGCGGTAATGATCGGTAAACGGTTTCAACCCCGTTGCCGCCCTTGGTCCGGCAAGATCTTGCTCGCTTGCGGGTGGGCCTTCGGGGGCAGGGAAGTGATCACAGAAACGGGATAAGAAAGCCTTAGTTCCAACACATTCTGGGTGGAAAAGGGGGCACTCGAAAAAAAATACTGATTAGCACGGAGTTTTTTTGGCTATGAATGTCTCGCCTAATACTGGTTTTCAAAAGTCCCGCACGGCTGCCGTCGTGTATGCTCTCCCTCAGACCGGGTTAATCCGGGCCAAACTGGTCATGGCCGCGTTTGCTGCGGCGGCGATTTTGGCTTTTGCGGCGATCGCGTCAACGTCGCCGGCTGACGCCAAAGCGGCGCCGGCAACTTTCGCCGACCTGGCCGAAAGATTGCTGCCCGCGGTTGTCAACGTTTCAACGACCCAGGTGATCAAGGGCCGCGCCGGTCCCGAGATGCCCCAGTTGCCGCCGGGGTCGCCGTTTGAAGACTTCTTCAAGGACTTCTTTGATCGCAACGCCCCTAACGGCCAAACTCATGATCGCAAGGCAACGTCGCTGGGGTCCGGGTTTATTATCGATAACCGCACCAATGGCGACAGCTACGTGGTCACCAATAACCACGTTATTCAGGATGCCGATGAAATCACCGTCATCCTGCAAGACAACAGCCGGCTGGATGCGACGCTGGTTGGTCGCGACGTCAAAACCGACCTGGCGGTGCTGAAGGTCACGACCCATCGCAAACTGTCGTCCGTCCGTTTTGGTGATTCCAATAAAGCCCGCGTCGGTGACTGGGTCCTCGCTATCGGCAACCCGTTTGGGCTTGGCGGCACGGTAACGGCCGGCATCATATCTGCGCGCGGTCGGGATATACATTCCGGTCCCTACGATGACTTCATTCAGACGGATGCATCGATCAACCGCGGTAATTCGGGCGGTCCGATGTTCAACATGGACGGTGATGTTATTGGCATCAATTCCGCCATTTATTCGCCTTCCGGCGGCAGCGTCGGTATCGGGTTCTCTATCCCCAGTTCCGGTGCAAAACCGATCATCGGCCAACTGATCAAGTACGGCGAAGTCAAGCGTGGCTGGCTGGGTGTGCATATCCAGGCGGTGACGGGGGAAATTGCCGATACGCTGGGATTGGACAAACCTCGTGGCGCCCTGGTCGCCAGCATCATCAAGGGCGGCCCGGCTGAAAAATCAGGCATCAAGAGCGGTGATGTGATCCTGGAATTCAATGGTCGGGAGGTTCCTGAAATGCGCAAGCTGCCCAGGATCGTCGCCGAAACAGAAATTGACAAACCGGTCCGGGTGACGGTCTGGCGTGACGGCAAGGAACATAAACTCGATGTTGTCGTCGGCAAGATGGACGAAACCAAAGTTGCGGCCTCGCTCGATGGCAAGGCCACTCCTGAACCGAAGGGTGCCGACAGGATGATTGACCCATTGGGGCTGGCGTTGGCCAAGATTACGCCGACCTTGCGTGGCCAGTTCAAGTTGGACAAGGAAGCCCGTGGTGTCGTCGTGACAAAGGTCAAGCCTGACGGCATTGCCGCCGAAAAAGGCATTCGCCCCGGCGATTTGATCGTCGAGGTCAGCCAGGGTGAAGTCACGACACCGGCCCAGGTGATCAAGACGCTTGACGCTGCCCGTAAGAAGGGTCGCAAGAGGGTGTTGTTTTTGATCGAGGGTCAAACGGGACTTCGCTTCGTCGCCCTTAAGATCGATAAGGAAAAATAATCTTTCGCTGACGTCGAAAATTATAGAAAGGGGGCCGGAATTATCCGGCTCCCCTTTTTTAGTTTGGATCCCACATCAAATAGTATGTAGCTGCCGGATTTTCCCGCTGTCTGAAAACCTGCTTGCAAAATAGTAGCGAATAGCTGTTAGATTTTGGCATCGCGAAATTTAACAACAAGGGGAGGTAATGATGAGCGCATATGGGCTGTTATTGCTGGCCGCCGGGTTGGCTTTTTCTTTCTCGACGACCGTGGTTCTCGCCAAGGGCGACGAGGCGAATTTGCAAAAGCGCGGCGCCATTCGCAAGGTGCTGAACAAGATTAGCTTGCCGGCTGGCTTCAAAATCGACCTGTTCGCGCTGGCCCCCGATGCCAGGCACATGGCGATTGGCCGCAACAAGGGTACGGTCTGGATCGGCACCCGTAAGAAAACAGTCTGGGCGGCCACCGATCGGGACATGGATAATGTCGCCGATACGGTTGAAGAATTCAGCCCGAGCGTCAAATTTGATATCCCGAACGGCGTTTGTTACACACCGGATGGATTCCTTTATGTTATCGAACGCAACCGCGTGCTTATGTTCCCGGCGGCGGAATACTTCATGGAAGGGGCCGATACCGTGGCGATTCCGATCGTCGCACAGGGTGGCCTGATCCCTGCCGAGGAAGAATCCTACAATCATACCGCACGGACATGCGCCATCGGCCCTGATAACAAGTTGTATATCACCATCGGCCAACCTTTCAACGTGGCTCCACCTGATAAAGTGGAGCTGTATAAGAAGGTCGGTATGGGCGGTATTATCCGCATGGACCGGGACGGCAAAAACCGTGTCGTCATTGCCACCGGAGTTCGTAATTCGGTAGGCCTTGCATTCAATCCGAAAGACCGCAGCCTGTGGTTCACTGACAATCAGGTCGATGGCATGGGCGATGAAACCCCGCCGGGAGAGTTGAACAGAATGCCGAAAGAAGGCATGTGGTACGGCTTCCCCTATTATGGCGGTGGCGAGGTCAGGACCGAGGACTATAGGGATAAGACCATTCCGAAGGCCGATGCCAGCCGTTATGTCAAACCGCAGGTCGAAATGATCGCTCACGCGGCTGACTTGGGTATGATGTTCTATTCCGGCGGCATGTTTCCGAAAAAGTACAAGAACGCGATCTTCAGCGCCCAGCATGGCTCCTGGAACGCGGTCAAGCCCAGGGGCGCCCGTGTCATGGTAACGTTCCTGGACGCCAAGGGAAATGCCGCCAGGACCGAGCCTTTCGCCGAAGGCTGGTTGAATGAAAACGGCGTCTATCTTGGCCGCCCGGTCGACGTCGTGCAGTATGTCGATGGATCGATTCTGGTTTCAGACGACAAGGCCGGTGCGATTTACCGCATTTCCTATCAGGAATAAACCTGTCGCCCGACCGACAGTTAAGAGGAATTGGACCGGACCTGATGCCCGGTCCAGTTTCCCTCGTTCAGGATTGAAAGGGATCTTCCGGAGGATGGAAAGCAGGATGGCTCCATTCCTTGTTCTATCGCTCATCGCCACCGGTTTTTTGAATGGGCCCGCCTTGGCCGGTGACCCCGCCGCCGGAAGGGAGACGGCCCGCCGGGTGTGCCAGACCTGTCACGGTATCGATGGCGCCGCTATCATGCCCATGGTCGCCAACCTGACGGGCCAGCAGGAATTGTATTTGATTGCGCAGTTGAAAGCGTTCAAGTCCGGCAAACGTCGGCATGAACAAATGAGCATCATCGCCGGTATGCTTAGTGGCGAAGACATCGAAAACGTCGCGGTCCGGTATTCCGGCATAAAAATCACCATCGCAGAGCCTGAATATTCAGGCCTTGAATTCGCTTTTGCGATAGCCCTGTAGGTACAACAGGGCCGTCAGGTCACCGTGTTCGATGCGGGTTCGGGCCTGTTCGGCGACCACCGGCTTGGCGTGGTATGCGACGCCAAGCCCGGCCGCCATGATCATCGGCAGATCGTTGGCGCCGTCGCCGACGCACAGCGTATCATCCGGGTCAAGGCCGAACGTAGTGGTCAGGCCCCGCAGGGAGTCCAGTTTGCTGTCCTTGTCGAGAATAGGCTCGATGACCTGACCGGTCAGCACGCCGTCGCTGACCTCAATCACGTTGCCTTTGTTGCCGTCGAAGCCAAGCCGTCGCGAGACCCGTTCGGTGAAAAAGGTGAAGCCGCCTGAAACCAGCATGGTCTTGGCCCCGAAGCCAGCCATGGTGGCGATCAGCGCTTCCGCGCCGGGCGTCAGTTCGATCCGCTCGTAGGTCTTGTCCAGGCTGTCGGCGGGCAGCCCTTTCAGGAGGGCCACCCGTTCCCGGAGCGCCCCGGCGAAGTCGACCTCGCCGTTCATGGCGCGTCGGGTGATCTCGACAACGGCGTCCTTGCACCCGGCAAAGTCGGCCAGTTCATCGAGTGTCTCGCCGGTCACGATGGTTGAGTCCATATCGGCGATCAACAATCGCTTGCGGCGGTTTTTCGCCTTCTGTATCGACAGGTCGATGGGCATCCGATGAAACAGCTCGCGCAGGGATGCTTCGGCCAGTGCCGGATCAAGGTTGCTAACCGGGATGTCGCAAGCGATTCCCTCGTCCAGCCAGTCGGGGTGACCGCAGTCCCCGCCACGCCGCCGAAGCAGGCTTTGCGCGCTGGCGATGACATCGTTCGACAGGGGGGTGTGACGGGGATCGCTAATCAGGGTAAGGATATGGTTCATGCTGTCCTGTGGGAAGAAGAGGGAGAATCGTTGTGGCGAATAGGCCCGTCCTCATTATCGCCGGTCCGACGGCTAGCGGCAAATCCGCAATGGCGGTGGATGTCGCCGAAGAATTTTCAGGTGTCGTCATCAATGCCGATAGCATGCAGGTCTATAAGCAACTGGATGTCCTGAGCGCCCGGCCATCGGGCCCCGACCTTGAGCGCGCACCGCACCGTTTGTACGGCGTTATTGACGCGCACGAAAGCTGCTCCGCCGGGCATTGGCGGAACCTGGCGGCGCGGGAAATAGAAGCCGCATGGGCGGACCGGCGGTTGCCCGTCGTTGTGGGAGGGACCGGTCTTTATCTGAAGGCTCTGACCGAGGGGTTGTCGCCGATCCCCGAAATCCCGGCCTCGTTCAGGGCGGAAGCGACGGCCCTTCTCGATTATCTTGGAAACGCCGCATTCCACGCGGAACTGGCCAAGAGAGACCCGGAAACTGCGGCGCGCCTGCCCCTCGGCGACCGGCAGCGGATGATCCGGGCCTTCGAAGTCTCGTTGGCGACCGGGCGACCGCTGAGCGACTGGCAAAAGCAGCCGCTGTCGGGACCGGCGGTTGATGCACGGTTTGGCGTCGTCGTGCTGTTGCCCGACAGGGATATTCTATACGACCGTATCGATGCGCGCTTCGGGGCGATGGTGGAATTGGGGGCCGTTGACGAGGTTCGGGACCTGCTGAACCTGAACCTGGATGCAGGCCTGCCCGCGATGAAGGCGCTTGGCGTGCCGGAACTGGCCCGGTACCTGAATGGCGAATGTGGGTTGGAGACGGCAATAGACGATGCAAAACGCGCGACCCGCAATTTCGCCAAGCGTCAACTGACATGGCTGCGCCATCAATTGAAAAACGATATGGAAATCAATGCGCAATATTCGGAAAGTCTGAAGCCTAAAATCTTTTCGTTTATTCGCCAGTTTCTGTTGACCGATCCATCCTGAAAGATTAGGTTGCTGCCTGCATGAGGGGATGTCTTGATATTGGGTGGCCCATCATGGCGAAAATACCGGTGGCCGCCTGAACGGGCGGCTTCATGTATTTAAACTTTTGAAAACATCTTTTGATACGGCAAGCAAAGGCTAGAACGATGACCAAGACACGGATGAACGGCTCTGAAATCCTGCTTAAAGCGTTGGCGGATCAGGGCGTAGAAGTCATCTTCGGTTATCCGGGTGGCGCCGTGCTGCCGATTTATGATGAAATTTTCAAGCAGAACAGAATTCGCCACATCCTCGTCCGTCAGGAAGGCGGCGCCGTGCATGCGGCGGAAGGTTATGCGCGTTCCACCGGCAAGGTCGGCGTTGTTCTGGTGACATCCGGCCCCGGCGCCACCAATGCGGTGACGGGCCTGCTTGACGCCATGATGGATAGCATTCCGCTGGTTTGCATCTGTGGCCAGGTGCCGACGCACCTGATCGGCAACGATGCCTTTCAGGAAGCCGACACCACGGGCATCACACGGCCCTGTACCAAGCACAATTATCTGATCAAGAACGTTGACGATCTGTCGCGCCGGGTGCACGAAGCCTTCCTGGTGGCCCGTAGCGGTCGACCTGGTCCGGTCGTTATCGATATGCCGAAAGACGTCGCCATGGGGTCCACCGATGCGCCGTATCTGCCGCCGGCCAAGGTCGTCCACAAAAGCTATAAGCCGCAAGTGAAGGGCGACATCAAAAAGATCGAAGAAGCCATCAGAATCATGAGTACGGCCAAAAGGCCCGTTATCTATGCTGGCGGCGGTGTGATCAATTCCGGCCCGGCAGCGGCCCAGTTGTTACAGCAATTGACCCACGCCACCGAATTTCCCTGCACCTTGACGTTGATGGGCCTGGGCGCCTTTCCGGCGTCTGACAAGCAGTTCATCGGCATGCTGGGTATGCACGGAACCTATGAAGCCAACATGGCGATGCATGATTGCGATGTCATGGTTTGCATCGGCGCTCGTTTCGATGACCGGGTGACCGGCAGGCTGGATGCCTTCTCGCCGAATTCGAGAAAGATCCACGTCGATATCGATCCATCGTCGATCAACAAGAACATTCGTGTCGAACTGGGGATCGTCGGTGATGTCGGCCATGTCCTGGAAGACATGATCAAGCTGTGGAAGTCGGGTCGGCATCGCTATGACGAGGCGGCCAAGAAATCGTGGTGGAAGCAGATCGATAAATGGCGGGGCCGCAAGTGCCTGACCTATACCCATGACGACACCATTATCAAGCCGCAGTACGCGATTGAACGACTGTATGAATTGACCAAAAAACGGCAGGATGTCTACATCACCACCGAGGTCGGCCAGCATCAGATGTGGGCGGCCCAGCATTTCCATTTCGATAGACCCAACCATTGGTTGACGTCCGGCGGCCTCGGCACCATGGGCTATGGCTTGCCCGCCGCCATGGGCGTACAGGTCGCCCACCCCGATGCCCTGGTTATCGACATTGCGGGCGAAGCGTCGATTCTGATGAATATTCAGGAAATGTCGGTCCTGACCCAGTACAGATTGCCGGTAAAAGTGTTCATCCTGAATAATCAATATATGGGCATGGTTCGCCAGTGGCAGGAACTTCTGCACGGTGGGCGTTACGCCGAAAGTTATATGGAAGCGCTGCCCGATTTCGTCAAGCTGGCAGAGGCCTTTGGCGGCGTAGGTTTGCGGGCGGAAAAGGTCGGTCAGCTTGATGACGTGATCAATGAAATGATCGCCACGGATCGATCCGTTATTGTCGATGTCGCCGTCGATCAAAAAGAAAATGTCTACCCGATGATCCCGTCCGGCGCCGGCCATAACGAAATGCTGCTTGGCCCCGAAGACAAAGCCGACAGGCCCGTTTCCGAAGAAGGCATGGTACTGGTCTAAGCCGTTGTTGACTGGCCCCGGCCGGTGGATCATCTTTGATAACCCTGTAAGTCTGGAATAATTGACCGTGACTCCAATCGTCGAAGCAGAAAACGCCCACACCATATCCGTGCTCGTTGATAACGAACCGGGTGTCCTTGCTCGCGTCATCGGCCTGTTTGCCGGGCGCGGCTATAATATCGAAAGCCTGACCGTGGCCGAAGTCGATATCGCGGAAAACTATTCGCGCATTACTGTCGTTACCTCGGGCACGCCGATGGTTATCGAACAGATCAAGGCGCAACTGGGCCGGCTGGTGCCGGTGCACGGCGTCAGCGATTTGACCGTCGAAGGCCCGCATGTGGAACGCGAACTGGCCTTGGTCAAGGTCAGCGGCGTCGGTGAAAAAAGGGTTGAATCCCTGCGGATCGCCGATATTTTTCGGGCGCGCGCGGTTGACAGCACCAATGAATCGTTCGTTTTTGAAATCGTCGGCGATACCGGCAAGCTGGATGCCTTCATCGAATTGATGCGTCCGCTGGGCCTGGTCGATGTTTCGCGCACCGGCATCGCCGCCATTTCCCGTGGCACCGGCGTTCTGGAATAGGGTCGCCGCGTGGCGTTTCTTGAGTCTGGTTCTTTTTTTAATTGCTCTATCGAAGGAAAAAATTTCATGCGTGTTTATTATGATCGTGATGCCGACGTCAACCTGATCAAGGCGAAGAAAGTGGCCGTCGTCGGCTATGGTAGCCAGGGCCACGCCCACGCGCTGAACTTGCGCGACAGCGGTTGCAAGGACGTTTGCGTCGCCCTGCGCGATGGCTCATCCAGCGCCAAGAAGGCCGAAGCCGAAGGCTTGAAGGTGATGACCCCGGCGGACGCCGCAAAATGGGCCGATGTGGTCATGATGCTGACCCCGGACGAAGGCCAGGCCAAACTGTATTACGCCGATCTTGCCGACAACATGAAGCAAGGCGCCGCCCTTGCCTTTGCCCACGGCCTGAACATTCATTTCAAGCTGATCGAAGCGCGCTCCGATCTCGACGTCTTCATGATCGCCCCAAAAGGCCCCGGCCATACGGTGCGGTCCGAATACGGCAAGGGCGGCGGCGTGCCGTGCCTGGTCGCCGTTGACCAGAACGCCACCGGCAACGGCCTTGAAGTCGCTTTGTCCTATGCGTCCGCTATCGGTGGCGGGCGTTCGGGTATCATCGAGACGACCTTCCGCGAGGAATGCGAAACCGACCTGTTCGGCGAACAGGTTGTTTTGTGCGGCGGCCTGACCCAGCTGATCCAGGCTGGTTTCGAAACCCTGGTCGAGGCCGGTTACGCACCGGAAATGGCCTATTTTGAATGCCTGCATGAAGTCAAACTGATCGTTGACCTGATCTATGAAGGCGGCATCGCCAACATGCGCTATTCCATCTCCAACACCGCCGAATACGGCGATTACGTCACCGGCCCGCGGATCATCACCGATGAAACCAAGGCCGAAATGAAGCGCGTCCTGGAAGATATCCAGTCCGGCCGTTTCGTGCGCGACTGGATGCTGGAAAACGAAGCCGGCCAGCCCAGCTTTAAGGCAACCCGCCGCCGCGGTGCCGAACACAGCATCGAACAAGTCGGCGAAAAGCTGCGCGCCATGATGCCCTGGATCAAAGCTAATCAGCTGGTCGACAAGGAAAAGAACTAACCCGTTCGGCCCAAATTAAGACGCACGGAAAAGGCGGGACTTAGGTTCCGCCTTTTTTTGTGCGTGAAATTCCCTTAATCAAGTAACTTGAGGTACAGTTTTTCTATCAATGATTATTCTAGTGGGGTGTCGATATGGAATTACCGAGCTATCTTAAATCGGGGGAAATCGCTCGACTCTTTCCTGTGATCACTGAAACAAGAAAGGAACAAAAGGGCTCTTCTATTTTTCTCGCGGTTATTTCTGCCGTTCCGCCATTTGCCGGACGCCTCCTTTCGCAAGTAGGGCAGAGACTTGGTACTAGGTCGTCCGTTAGCACGTATACCGAAGTGGTTTTTAAGGACGAAAGTCAGTGGGGTAATGCGGATCGCCCAGACGGACTAATTGAAGTTTCGACGGGTAAACGAAAATGGACAGCATTGATTGAGTCCAAGATTGGAGGCAATACACTCGATCGAGATCAGATTGAGCGATATCTACGGCTCGCAAGAGACAACTCGATTGATTCTGTTATTACCATCTCAAATGAATTTGCCGCCATTCCCGCTCATCATCCGATATCAATCTCAAAAACACTCACAAAAAAGGTCTCACTTTACCATTTCTCATGGACTACAATTCTTACCGAAGCGGTCCTCATGCATGAACAGTCATTGATATCAGACCTGGAACAAGCGTTCTTGCTTAGAGAATTTATAAGGTTTTTTTCTCACCCTTCTGCTGGCGTGAAGGGGTACATTTCGATGCCAGAAGAGTGGAGCGCGGCTGTAGAGAACATCCGGGCCGGAGGGAATGTCCAGAAGGGAGAAATAGGCCGGAATATAACTAAGGGATGGCACCAAGAACTTCGCGATTTGTCGTTGCTTATGAGCAGAATTGTTGGTTGCCACATCATTGTTAAAATAAACAGGGCTCATACGGCGGATGTGGAACAGCGTGTTCGTGATGATCTTGAAAGTTTGTGTGAAAAAGGTCGGCTCGAAGCTGTCTTGGAAATACCTGATGCAGCATCTGATCTTCAGATTGACGCAGATTTAAGGAGTCGGTCATTGCGAATCTCTATGTGTTTGGATGCGCCTAAAGATAAGAAAACGAACAAGGCACGAGTAAATTGGCTTCTCCGGCAGATTAAAGACATTGATCCGACGGGGGTTAGTATCGGTCTAATTTGGGCTTCCAGAGCATCAACCACGGTCCTCTCATTGTACGAGTTACGCGCACACCCTGACAACTTCGGAGTTGGAGCAGGCGGCTCCGGCGTTCGGGCTTTTGAGGTTATTTTAGCAAGCGATAGCGCTCGAAGGTTTATGGGGCGCCGTACCTTCATAGATGAAATCGAGCGATTGGCGCCTATTTATTACGAGCAGATTGGTCAACACCTTCAAGCTTGGAAAGCCTCACCACCAAAGCCTAAACATTCAATCGTAATTAATGAAGATAGCGTCTTGGAGATCGATAAAACAGTCGAGGTCGCACAGGCTGGCAATGTTCATCATGATCTATTGGAAATTCCCGAGTTTCTACAGAGAGTTCAAATCGCTACCTGATCAGTAAGTAAAATTTTAATTGGCAGCAATAGTCATTACTATTCTGTTGTCCTTGGGCCCGCGAAGCGGGAACCGGGGATTCAGTCGAAAGCGAAGAACTGGATTCCCGGTCAAGTCGGGAATGACGCTGGCTGGAGCGTGTTTCTTCCTTGAAAAAAAAGCCTGCACCAGCATATCGACGGCGGCGGTGATTTCTGTACGGTGCGGTTCCAACGACGCCACGGAATTTTTTGGGCACTTACCGGGTCGCCTTATACGCAGCCAGTCGGTTTGGGGAGGCCGCCCCATTTGCAGATGAGTTTCATGGGGCCTGCTTCGAACGAGGCGAAGATGTCGTTTTTCGAGACGTTCTGATCCTTGCAGAATTTTCGCAAAGGAGGCACGACGCCGCCTTCGTCATACATCTGGCGGGCGGCGACAATGTAATTCATGTGCTCTTCGGTCAGTTCGCGGCCGTCGTTGGCGGCAATCCGGTGGGCGATTTCGGGTGTCCAGTCGTCACGGTTCAACAGGAACCCTTCGTTGTCGAGCTTCAGGTCCATAATTATCTCTTTCTATACGGCGGTATGATTACCATATGAACATGGCATATATCTAATACAAGGGGTAATCCCGCAGGGGACTGCCCGATGATCACCTTTTTTAGGCGACCACAGGCTCCCATTCCCATGAACGTTACGATCAATAATACGACGCCATTCGCGTTCGATAACAGCTATGCCAGGCTGCCGGAGCGATTTTTCGCACGCCTGAACCCGACGCCCGTGGAACGTCCGAGCCTGATCGGAATAAACCGGTCGCTGGCCCGGCATCTTGGTCTCGATCCTGAATTCCTGGGCACGGCGAAGGGCATTGGGATTCTCGCCGGGAATGATGTTGCAGAAGGCTCCGAACCGCTCGCCATGGCGTATGCCGGGCAGCAGTTCGGCGGATGGGTACCGCAACTGGGCGACGGGCGGGCGCATTTGCTGGGTGAGGTCATCGGTGCCGACGGGGTACGCCGGGATATTGCTCTTAAGGGGTCGGGCCGCACGCCCTATTCCAGGGGCGGTGACGGGCGGGCCTGGATTGGGCCGGTCTTGCGGGAATATGTCGTCAGCGAAGCGATGGCGGCGCTCAACATCCCGACGACGCGCGCCCTTGCCGCCGTCGCGACGGGCGAGACGGTTTTTCGCGAAGACCCGATGCCGGGGGCGGTGCTGACCCGTGTCGCCAGCAGTCACATTCGGGTCGGCACCTTTCAGTACTTTGCCGCACGTCAGGACCTGGAGGCCTTGCAGATGCTGGCCGATTACGTGATTGAGCGGCATTACCCCACCGCCCGCGAGGCTGCCAACCCATACCTGCGGCTGCTTGAAAACGTCATTGCGGCGCAGGCGACGCTGATCGCCAAGTGGATGGCGGTCGGCTTTATCCACGGCGTTATGAATACCGACAACATGTTAATTTCCGGCGAAACGATTGATTATGGGCCGTGCGCGTTCATGGACGGCTATGACCCCGGCACGGTCTTTAGCTCGATCGACCAGATGGGCCGTTATGCGTACCAGAATCAGCCAAATATCGGCCAGTGGAACTTGGCCTCTTTCGCGTCCAGTATCCTGCCGCTGATCGATGCCGATGAAGACAAGGCGGTTGCCGTGGCGGAAGCGGCGGTCGGGGGCTTTGTCGGGCACTTCAACGTCGCGTGGTCTGCCGCCCTCAAGGCCAAGATCGGGCTTGCCGGCGATCTGGATGGCGACGTTGAACTGGCCCATGACCTGCTGCGACGCATGGCCGCGAACCATGCCGATTTCACCCTCACCTTTCGGCGGCTTGGTGACTTGTCTGCGCAAAATGGCCCCGCCGATGCGGCGCTCGGCGCGCTTTTCGATGATCCGGCGTCGGTCGATGAATGGGCGGCCAAGTGGCGCGCCCGGCTGGTTGGGGAAACCCGGGGCGATGCCGAGCGGCAAGCGGCCATGCGGGCCACCAATCCGGCTTACATTCCACGCAATCACCGGGTCGAACAGGCCATTACCGCCGCCCTGGAAGGCGATCTGGCGCCGTTTGATCGTTTGGTGGATGTTCTCGCCAGACCGTTCGACGATCAACCTCATAATGCCGCCTATCAAGCGCCGCCCAGGCCGGAAGAGGTCGTGCACGAGACGTTTTGTGGAACCTGATCAGGTTTGCGGCGCCAGACCCGCCTGCGCCCAGGCGGCAACCCCGCCGGTCAGGTTATAGGCTTCCGAAACCCGGTTTTCCTGCAAAAGATACTGCCCCACTTGTTGCGACCGAATGCCGTGGGCGCAGACGAACACCATCTTTTTGTCGCTGTCGGGGGGGACCGCGTCGAAATCAAAATTGGACATGGGATTATGCACGGCGCCGGGAATGGCGAACTGGACCACTTCCTGATGTTCGCGCACATCTATCAGCATCGCCAAACCCTTGTCCAGCCACTCCTTGACCGTTTGCGCCGAAACCTCAACCATCACAGACATTATCGATTATTCCTGACTACCATTTGTAATTGAACTTTCTAACAGGTGGGGTGGATATTCCAAAAATCCAGTGCTGAAGCGATATTGACGGCGCCGAATAAATGAATATGATGTCACTTTTATAAAATGAACATCGCACAAGTGTCGGGAGCCGGTCGTTGGTGCACTCTCAAGGTTATAATTTCGGGCAGACATTGCTGGCGGCGAACGCGAGCCTGCGAAAGCGTGACCGGACTCGGTCGGTCATTCAAAATGCGGGCTGCACACTGCTTGACCGCAATGCGCTGGCGGACCTGACCGTGTCGGCGATTTGCCGCGAAGCCAACATCGCCCACGGAACGTTCTACATCTACTTCCCGGACCGTCAGGCCTTCGTCGCCGATTTGCTCAATCGCTTCGTCGATCATATTCAAATTGTCATGCAACAGGCATCCAGGGCCGGCGGCGCCGATGCCGTTCGGGCGACCACGGAAGCCTACTACCTGATGTTCGAACAGAATCCCGGCATCATGAAGTGCCTGGTCCATCATCTTGAGGAATTCCCAAAAGCACGCGATGCCTTTCAGACGCTTAATCGCGAGTGGGCGGCAACGGTGGTTTCATCGACGGAACTTAAGCTGGCCCAATCGGGGCGAGGCGGTGCGTTATCCCGCGACGAGCTTTTCAGGCGCGCCTATGCGCTTGGCGGCATGGTCGATCAATACCTTGCGGCCCTGCTGTTAAGCCATGATCGGACTCTGGCCGGCGTGTCGGCCGACAAGGCGGCGGTTATCGAAACACTGACCCATATCTGGAAACGGGGGATGGCCGAATGACGATTGTCGAGAACGCGGCGAACCTGAGCGCGGCGGAACTACTCCCCCATCAACAACGGGCATGGCAAAGGCAGCGAGACTATGTCGCGCGGAACTCGTGCTTTTACCGGGACCTTTGGGACGGCAAAATGCCGCCGCCGGATCTGCGGGATCTTGCGGCCCTGCCGCTGTCGGATAAATCACAGATCAGGCTGTCCCAGGCCGGTCGTCCGCCGTTTGGCGATTATCTTGCGGCGTCGCGCGAAACGGTCAGCCGCCTGCATCGCACGTCGGGTACGTCGGGGCAGGCGATGAACCTGGCGCTGTCGGCCCGCGATTGCGAGATCACGGAAATTGTCGGTGGCCGCTGTCAAACGGCGGCCGGGTTGGGGCCACAGCACACGGTGGTGCATTGCCTGAATTACCAAATGTGGATGGGCGGGCTTACCGATCACCTGACCCTGGAGCGGACCGGGGCGACGGTTGTTCCGTTCGGTGTTGGCGGCACGGACCTTTTGATCCGCACCATTGCCGATATCGGCATTACCGCGATTTCGTGCACGCCGTCCTATCCGGCGGTCCTGGAACGGGTTCTGCGAGAACGTTTTCCCGGCCTGCAGCCGCGCGACCTTGGCCTCACGCTTGGTTTGTTCGGTGGCGAGCCTGGTCTTGATGATCCCGCCCTGCGGCAACGGATCAGCGATACGTGGGGGATGGCCCCGCGCAACGCCAATTACGGTGTTTCTGACGTTTTCTGTAATTTCGCGGCCCAGTGCGAACACGATACCCGGCTGCATTTTCTGGCAGCCGATGTGCTGTATCCGGAACTGATCAATCCGGAAACCGAAGCCCCGATCACCCTTGGTGCCGGGCGGCAGGGCGAACTGGTGCTGACCCATCTTGCGCGCGACTGTCAGCCATTGGTTCGTTTTCGTACCGGCGACATCATCGCCATCGACGCCACGGCCCCCTGTGAATGTGGCCGGGCGGGTATGCGATTTCGGGTGGTCGGGCGTAACGACGATATGGTCGTGATCCGGGGCCTTAACCTGTTCCCGACAATGGTCGCGGCGGTGATTGGTGAATTCGCCGAACTGTCGGGTGACTATCGTGTCGTTCTCGATCGTCCGCCGCCCCACGACTTCCTGCCGGTACAGGTGGAAATGGCAAAAGGGCGGGACGCCGGGGGCGACCTTGGGTCACGGGTCGAACGGGCGATCAAGTCAAGGCTTGGCGCGACGGCGCGGGTCACGGTCTTACCGGCGGCGAGCTTTCCGGTCACCGAGGGCAAAACAAAACGGGTTGTAAGGACATACACATGACGCCATTCCAATACGAAACCGTTCTAAGTGAGGTCGATGCGAACGGTGTGCGCACAATCGCCCTGAACCGGCCGGGCAGCCTGAACGCCATGAACCGGCAGTTGATCGACGACGTCGCCGATGCGTTCGTCGATGCCAACGCGGACGCCGCGACAAAGGTGATCATCTTCACTGGTGCCGGGCGGGCGTTTTGTGCGGGGGATGACCGCCATCAGCATGTCCACCCGGAAAACGAGGCCGAGGCCCGTGGTCTGGTCGATGCCATCCAGCGGGCCACTCAGGCGATTGTCCTGGGCGCCAAGCCGGTGGTCGGGGCGATCAACGGCTGGGCTGTGGGTGGCGGTTTCGAATGGGCCATCAATTGTGATTTTCCGGTTTGGGCGGAAAGCGCCAAGGGGTTCTTCCCAGAGGTGTCGCTGAACCTGTTCGTAACGGGCGCGGTCACATCCCTTCTGCCCGCACTGGTCGGCTTGAACACGGCTCGCGAGATGTTGTTTTTCGGCGACCATTACACAGCGGCGACCTTAAAAGACATCGGCGTGGCGTGGCGGGTGGTTGCCGATGAAGCCCTTATGGACGAAGCCCAGGCCGTCGCCACGCGGTTGAGCGAGTTGCCGGTCCTGTCCGTACGGGCGATGAAGCGCGTGTTGAATCAATCGGCGACGAGCGACCTCAGTCTGGCGCTTCATTTGGAAACAGAGGCGACCATCGCCGGGTTTCTGGATCCGCAAACAACCGCACGGCTGAAGAACTTCCAAGGTCGGTCGCCGGGTCAAACCGAATAGACGCTGACGGCGGCGTGGCCTCGAATGGGAATGTCTCCCATATGCTCTTTATCGATGGTTTGCGCGGCGGCAGCGATGGTGTCTTCGGCGACCAGGATCGTCGTGCCGGTCAGCTTGTTCATTTGTTCCAGCCGCGCCGCCAGATTCACGGCGTCGCCGTGGACCGTATAGGCGAGCTGGTTGCCGCTGCCGACGGATCCCGCGATAACCTCGCCTGTGGCAATTCCTATTCTGGCCTTGATGTGGTGCCCGGCAAAGGTCTCCGTCTCGCAGGTGTCCCGTATCGCCTGGGCGGCGCGCACGGCAGCGCCGGCATGGTCGGGGTCTTCGATGGGTAGATTGAACGTCGCCAGCACGCCGTCACCCTGGAATTGATTGATCACCCCGCCTTCGGCGACAATCGCCGCGCCGATGGCGGTAAAGTAGGCGTTCAGGATGGCGAACACATCGGCCGGGTCGGTGCGTTGGACCAGCCCGGTGAAATTCTCGATATCGGCAAACAGCATTGTCGCCGTCTGGCGTTGGGGTTTCAGGAAACCTCTGTCGGCGACGATGGCGTTGGCAACGCTGACCGGGACATATTTCCCCAGCGACTGCACAACGAAATGCCGCTCCCGTTCGGCGATTACCTGTCGCGTCACCAGCCTGCGGGAGCGTATAACGCTGGTCGCGATTAAGCCCGCGCAAAGGATGAAGACAACGATTTCCTGCACCCGCGCGCCAAGATCGACGAACGTCGGCAGCAACAGATACTCAAGCGGTGAAGCCGCCAACACGTTTGGACCAACGTTCAACGCCGAAATCGTTTCGGGCAGCGACAGCATCCACAGAAGCCCCAGGCCCCAGCACATCGCACCGGCCAATCCCCCCCAAAGTACAAGTTTGGGCCGATAACTGAGGGCCAGCCCGGTCAGCAGGACGAACAGATAAACTGAGGTCCCGAAACGGTAGGCGGTCTGCGGCGGAAAATCGACGGTCGAAAGCGGGTTGGGATAAATAAGGGTGAACGTCAGCAGGGCAAAGTCGGCGAGCACGAACGGGTAGTTGTGCAGGGGCTGGAACCATGCCTGTTTTTGACAGGCATTGGCGATAAGCCCGGAAATCGCGAAGACGGCGAGTAAAAGATGAAAGTAGAGCACATCGGGGAAGGGGGTGAGGAAAAGCAACAAAATGCCGATGACCCCGAGGGTGTACATCCGGCCTTTGAAAGCCAGCCGGTAGCCGCTCCGTTCCTCGGCCTGGAGTGCCGCGGACAGGTTTGGCTCGGGGGGATCCAATGCCACCCTGGTCGCTTCGGCGGTGGAGTGTTCAACGGTTTTCATAGCGGCCCCTGATCTTGGCTTTCGGTTGACGCCAATGCTAGCACACGGGGAATTTGGTCGCTAATCCGGCTCCAATTTTTATAGCGGGGGGTTGAATTCAATCAATCGATTGATTAAATTAATTTCGATGCAATCGACGATTGTCAGGAAAAAAATGGCCGGGAACAGGAAAACAGGTTCGCCTTCCGCGGAACAGACACGCGCCGCCTTGATCCAATCGGGATTGCGGCTTTTCGGCGAGAAGGGCTTTGAAGCCACATCGACGCGCGATATTGCGGCAGACGCCGGGGCGAATATTGCCTCGATTGCCTATCATTTTGGGGGCAAGGAAGGGCTGCGCCTGGCGTGCGCCGAAGCGATTGTCGCCAAATTCAGGGAAATTGCCGGGTCGTCCGTTCTTGCGCCCGACCCCGGCGCCGACGGCGACCAGGCAACGCGTGTGATCGAGACGGCGCTTGTTTCGATGATTCGCTTTTTCACGCTGCAACCGGAGGCCCGCCACATCGCGGCGTTCGTGATGCGCGAAATGATTCATCCGGGCGCCGCGATTGATCTTATTTATTCTGAAATGGTGTTCCCTTTCCATAGCGCCCTGTGCCGGTTATGGGGCGTCGCGACGCATCGCGATCCGGAAAGCCCGGCAAGCCGGCTGAGCGTGTTCGCCGTTATCGGACAAGTGATTTATTTCCGATTGGGACAGCCGATTATTTGCAAGCGGATGGGATGGAAAGCCGTTGGGCCGAAGGAGGCCGATCAGATTGTTGCCGTCGTGACGGGCAATTTACGAACGCTTATTTCTGCGGCCAAGGACGATTGATATGATGGAATTTCTTTGCACTCTGCCCCTTCTGGCATCGCTTTTTACGGCCTGCGACGCGCCACCGCCTCTGGCGGTCGGGTATGTCGAGGGCGAATATGTGCTTGTGGCTCCCATCGAAACCGCGCGGATCCTTTCCGTCAACGTGAAGCGCGGCGATCGCATCGCGGCCAATCAGCCGCTGGTGGCGATGGAGCGGCGCGATGCGGAAATTGCGGTGGCGCAGGCCAAAGCGGCGCTCGCTCAGGCGATCAGCTACCTCGGCAATTTACGGCAGGGTAAACGTCCCGAAGAAATTGCGGTGGTCGCGGCGGAATTGGGGTCGGCGAAGGCTCAAGCCGCCGAGGCCCGGCGGGTGTTGCTGCGCAAGAAGGATCTTCTGAAACGCAAAACGGTGTCGCAAGCCAGTTTCGATGCCGCCGCCACAGAACTGCTACGGGCGGAAGCGCTCGTCGAAGAACTGCGAGCCGGGCTTGCGGTGGCGAAGCTTCCCGGGCGACCCGACGAGATCAAGGCGGCCGAGGCCGCGGTCGACCAGATGCGTCAGGCGGTGCGGGCCGCCCAATGGCGGCTCGAGAACCGTACCTTGTCGTCGCCGGAACCGGGCAGGGTTTTCGACATTATTCGCAATCCAGGAGAAGTTGCCGGTCCGCAGGCGCCGATCCTTTCGATGTTGCCGGATGGGGCGGTGAAGCTCAGGCTGTATGTTTCGGAAGCGGGGTTACAGAGTGTCATGCCGGGGCGGCGTCTCGATGTGCATTGCGACGGTTGCGGCGCCGGCATGACGGCGACTGTCACCTACGTGGCGACCGACCCGGAATTCACGCCGCCGGTTATCTATTCACTGGAAAACCGGCAAAAGCTCGTTTATCTGATCGAAGCGAAGCCGGATCCCGCGGCGCAAGCGCTCAAGCCCGGTCAAATCGTCGACGTGGCCCTGCACGGAGACGCCCGATGAACGTGATCGAGGTCCGCAATCTGGTCAAGCGCTACGGCGGCAAGGCGGTCGTCGACGATGTGTCGATGAGTGTGGCGCGGGGCGAGATTACAGGATTCCTTGGCCCCAATGGTTCCGGCAAGACGACGACAATCCGCGTCATGTGCGGCCTGCTGCGGCCCGATGCGGGGGAGGGGCAGGTGCTTGGCTACGACATTCGCACCGAAAGCCTGAAGATCAAGCGCGAAGTTGGTTATATGACGCAACGTTTTTCATTTTACGATGACCTGTCTATCGAGGAAAATCTGTCGTTCGTCGCGCGGTTGTATGGACTGTCGCCGGCGGAAGACTACGTCATGAAAACCCTCGATGAGCTTGGCCTGAAAAGCCGTCGCAAACAGTTGGCGGGAACCCTTTCCGGCGGCTGGAAGCAGCGCCTCGCACTTGCCGCGTGCATCATGCACAAACCCAAGTTGTTACTGCTGGACGAACCGACCGCGGGCGTTGATCCGAAGGCACGGCGTGAATTCTGGGATGAAATTAATCTGTTAGCCGAAGATGGCCTCACGGTTCTGGTGTCCACTCATTACATGGACGAGGCGGAACGCTGCCATCGCATTCACTACATCTCCTTCGGCAAGTTGTTGGCAAGCGGCACGGTTGAAGAGGTGATCGAAAAGGCCGGTCTGACGACCTACATTCTGGAGGGCAAAAGGATTTCAGAGGCGGCGCGCGTGCTGACCGGAATGGCCGGCGTCGATCAGGTGGCGCCGTTTGGCATGTCGCTTCATGTCGTGGGGCAGGACCGGGCGGCGCTGGATGTGTCCGTCGCGCGAGTGGCGCGGGAAACCGGTGTCGTCGCCCGCGAAGGCCAGACCAGCCTTGAGGACGTGTTCATTCAGTTTATGGGACAATCAGCGGACAACATGACATGAACAGACTGTTTTCCTTCGGCAGGCTTGGCGCCGTCATTGTCAAGGAAGTCATTCAAATGCGCCGTGACCGCGTTACCTTTGCGATGATGCTGGGTGTGCCTTTGATGCAACTGGTGCTTTTTGGATTTGCGATCAACAACGATCCGAAAGGATTGCCTGCCGCGGTGGTTGTTACCAGCCAGGATCACTACACCAGGGCGATGATTTCCGCGCTGGAAATGACCGGCTACTACCGCTTCGATCATATGGTCGGCAGCGCGGCCGAGGCCGAAACGCTGATCGAGAACGGGACGGTATCCTTCATTGTGACGATACCGTCGGATTTCGCCCGCCGCGTCGATCGGAAGGATCATCCGAAAATTCTGATTGAAGTCGATGCGACGGATCCCGCCGCCGCTTCCGGCGCGATTTCGACCCTCGGCACGGTTGCCGCCAAGGCGCTGCTTCGCGAACAGTCGATAGAAGCCGAGGGGCGGCGCCAGCGCGACAGCGCTCTCGAGGTCGTCGTTCACCGCCGATACAACCCGGAAGGGATCACGCAGTACAACATCGTTCCGGGGCTGCTTGGCGTCATTCTGCAAATGACGATGGTGATGATGACATCAATGGCCCTGACCCGGGAAACGGAACGGGGCACGATGGAAAATCTGCTGGCCATGCCGGTCACCCCGTTTGAAATAATGGTCGGCAAAATATTGCCGTATCTGGCGGTCGGCGCCATTCAGGTCACGGTCGTTTTGATTTCGGCGAAATTGCTTTTCTTTGTGCCCTTCGTCGGCTCGTTGATGTTGCTGCTCACCGGGGTGTTTATCTTCGTACTGTCACTGGTGCTTCTCGGGTATACGATTTCGACGGTCGCGCGCACCCAGATGCAGGCGATGCAGCTTACATTCTTCTTTTTTCTGCCGTCCATTCTGCTGTCGGGTTTTATGTTCCCGTATCGCGGCATGCCGGGGTGGGCGCAAACTCTGGGGGAAATATTTCCGCTCACTCATTTTATCCGTGTCATCCGCGCGGTAATGTTAAAGGGTGCCGAATTTTCGGCCATTCACGGCGAAATGGCGGCACTCGCCCTGTTTGTTATCATTTTCGCCAGTGTGGCGATGTTGCGGTTCCGGCGCACACTGGATTGAATCCATGTGCCATCCGATCAAGATTGTTGACAACGGTAAAATGTCTGGTCTTTTATGCAGGAGTAACTATGAGTGGTTACGTCGGGTGCCGATGAAATATCGGTTTCCGGTTGATCGGCAAGTTTAGAGGCGACGATGAAGACGTTAGATGCGCAACGCGGGGTTTCCCGTCCGGACTCGGCAATCGCCGGCCCGGCTGATGCGCGTTGCCGGATGTCGCCTGCCCTGCTGCTCGGTCCTATTCTCGCTCTCGGCGGGAACCTTCTACTTAGGTGCCCCTGACGTCTGCGGCCTTGTCGCCGGTGATGTTACGGGGACGCGAATTCCAAATTCCAGTATGTAACACCTATAGATGTAAGGACGTCAGTGCCATGAGCAGCCATCAAGATTCCAACCGTATCGTAATTTTCGACACCACCCTGCGTGACGGCGAACAGTCCCCGGGCGCTTCGATGAACCTGGACGAAAAACTGCGTATAGCCCAGGTTCTCGAAGGCATGGGTGTCGATGTTATTGAAGCAGGCTTCCCGATCACTTCCGACGGCGATTTCATAGCCGTCAACGAAATATCCAAAATCGTTAAGGATTCGACGGTGTGCGGTCTTTCTCGCGCCGTCGCCGGTGATATCGAACGCTGCGCGGAAGCCATCAAGCCGGCCGTGCGAGGCCGCATTCATACCGTCATTGCGACCTCACCATTGCATATGAAGTACAAGCTGCAGATGGAACCGGACGCGGTGCACCAGGCGGTCCGCGATAGCGTCGCCCTGGCGCGCAACTTCACCGACGATGTCGAGTGGTCGGCCGAAGACGGTTCGCGTTCCGATCATGATTTTCTGTGTCGCTGCGTCGAAACCGCCATCGACGCCGGTGCCCGCACGATCAATATCCCCGATACGGTCGGTTATGCCGTGCCCGATGAATTCGCGGCCCTGATTGCGATGTTGTTCGACCGGGTTCCCAATATCGACAAGGCGATCATATCGGTTCATTGCCACAATGATCTGGGGTTGGGGGTCGCTAACACCCTGGCCGCCATTCAGTCCGGCGCACGGCAGGTCGAATGCACGATTAATGGCCTGGGCGAACGGGCCGGAAACGCGGCCCTGGAAGAAATCGTCATGGCCCTGAAAATCCGGGCCGATCATATGCCTTATGTCACCGGCATCGACACCACGCATATCAACAGGGCGTCAAAACTGGTTTCGGCGATCACCGGCTTTGTTGTCCAGCCCAACAAGGCCATCGTCGGCGCCAACGCCTTCGCCCATGAATCCGGGATTCATCAGGACGGCATGCTGAAGCACGCCGGGACCTATGAAATCATGACCCCGGAATCGGTCGGTCTCGGCTCCTCGAAGCTTGTTCTGGGCAAACATTCCGGCAAGCATGCCTTCAGTGAAAAACTGAAGGACCTGGGCTATGATCTGGGCGACAACGCCATCAAGGACGCCTTCAAGCGGTTCAAGGATTTGGCCGACCTGAAGAAAGATGTATTCGACGAAGATATCGTCGCCCTGGTCGATGATGAAGTGGTGCGTGTAAACGATGTCATTCAACTGAAGTCGTTGGAAATAATGTGCGGCACCATGCACCGCCCGCCCAAGGCGTCGCTGGAACTGGATGTGGATGGCGAGATTAAATCCTGCGAAGCAACCGGCGATGGTCCGGTCGATGCGGCATTCAACGCCATCAAGCAACTATTCCCACATTCGGCGGTATTGCAGCTGTATCAGGTTCATGCCGTGACGGAAGGAACCGATGCCCAGGCGGAAGTGACGGTCAGGCTGGAAGAGGACGGCAGGACCGTGAATGGTCAGAGCGCCGACACCGATACCATGGTTGCCTCGGTCAAGTCCTACATCAACGCCCTGAACAAGTTACTGGTAAAACGCGAAAAATCGGCACCTTCTGCGCTTTCGGCCTAGTATATGGGGGAATGTCTTTTTATAAAGGGATGCTGGGGAGAATCTTCGGCATCCCTTTTTTTATTGCGCGCCAGTGTCGCTATTGCGATGTCAGTGCCGGAAACGAATTTATGAACTTTAAACATTCAGGAATGTGAGGACCGATGTTTTCCAGACTTTTCGGCTTTTTATCGGCTGACATGGCGATCGACCTGGGGACTGCGAATACCCTTGTATACGTTAAGGGCAGGGGGATTGTGCTGAACGAACCTTCGGTTGTCGCCATCGCCGAGTTCAAAGGCAAAAAACAGGTTCTTGCGGTTGGCGAGGAAGCCAAGCAGATGCTGGGTCGAACGCCCGGCAACATTCGCGCCATCCGGCCGCTTCGTGACGGCGTTATCGCCGACTTTGAAGTTGCCGAGGAAATGATCAAGTATTTCATTCGCAAAGTGCATAACCGGCGCAGTTTTGCATCACCCCTGGTCATCGTCTGCGTACCCTCAGGGTCCACCGCTGTCGAGCGACGCGCCATTCAGGAGTCGGCGGAAAGCGCCGGCGCCAGGCGGGTCTTTTTGATCGAGGAACCGATGGCGGCCGCTATTGGCGCCGGTCTGCCGGTGACCGAGCCGACCGGATCCATGGTCGTCGATATTGGTGGCGGCACGACCGAAGTTGCCGTTCTTAGCCTGGGTGGCATTGTCTATGCCCGCTCGGTACGGGTTGGCGGCGATAAAATGGATGAGGCCATTATTGGGTATATCCGCCGCAACCATAACTTGCTGGTCGGCGAGGGCAGTGCGGCGCGTATCAAGGAAACAATCGGTTCTGCCTGTCCGCCCGATGAGGGTGAGGGCCGGACAATGGAAATCAAGGGCCGCGACCTGATGAACGGGGTCCCCAAGGAATTGATTATCAGCGAGCGCCAGATCGCCGAAAGCCTGGCCGAACCGGTCGGCGCCATTATCGAAGCCGTCAAAGTGGCGCTGGAGCACACGGAGCCCGAACTGGCCGCCGACATCGTCGATAAGGGCATTGTTCTCACCGGCGGCGGCGGACTGCTGAGCAATCTTGATTTCGTGCTGCGCCACGCCACCGGTTTGCCGGTTTCGCTGGCCGACGATCCGCTGTCTTGTGTTGTGCTGGGAACCGGACGGGCGCTCGAGGAAATGAAGCGACTCAAAAATGTTTTGACCAGTATGTACTAAAGGTAGTATGTACGCCGTCATAGGCGCGGTGAACTGGCGAACTGAAGCGCGGATGCTTTTCGACGGTCCTTCCCACTGAGCAGCTTAATTCGGCGCGGCTGAATCGTCGGGCCTTCAGACATATACCTGGTTTGGGCAAGTAATTCTTAAGACTTGGATGGTACTGCTCCATTGGGTGATTCTGATCCGACGGGTCGTGTTGCCGTGCCTTATGTATGCGATCGGGAAGAATTCCGGCGGAGAATGCGCAGGCGAATAATTAAGGGGCCGACTTTGAAGGCAGGCCAGAGATTTTCGAGCCGGGTATCGGCTCCGATCAGGAATTTAGCCCATCGCTTTACGTACATTGGGCTGGTAGCGGCGGCGTTTGCCCTGATGCTGCTGGGCAAAGCCGACGTCCTGCTTGTCGAACGATTTCGCGCCCAGGTCACCGATGCCTTCGCCCCTATCCTGGATGTTGTATCCAAGCCGGTCGATTCCGTTAACGAAATCATCAAGCGTGCCGAAGAATTGGCCGACATTCGCAAAGAAAACGCGGCCCTGCGTCTGGATAATGAACGCCTTCTACAATGGCAAGGCGTCGCCAGGGTCCTCGAGGGTGAAAATAAGGCGCTGCGGGAGCTGTTGAATTTCGTCCCCGGACCGAGAGCCAGTTTCATTTCGGCCCGGGTCATCGCCGATAGCGGCGGGGCTTTCGCCCATAGCCTGTTGGTGAATGTCGGATCCCGGGATGGCATTACCAATGGCCAGGCCGTGGTCACCGGTGACGGGCTTGTCGGTCGGGTCGCCGGATTTGGCGCGCGCGCGACCCGTATTCTGCTGATTACCGATCTTAACTCGCGCATCCCCGTTTTGGTCGAGGCGACCCGAACTCGCGCCATTCTGGCCGGGAACAATACCGACCGGCCCCACCTCATTCACCTGCCTCCGGGCGTCGCCGTATCGCCTGGCGATCGGATCGTAACATCGGGCGATGGCGGCGTATTCCCGGCCGGGCTACAGGTCGGCGTCATCGATTCGGTTGGCGAAGCGGGAATATCCATGCAGCCTTTCGTTCGCCGCGACAGGATCGAATATGTTCGCTTGATTAACTTCGGGCTGAAGGGCGTTATCCCGCTTCCGGGAAAGATTAAAAACGAGGCGCCGGTAAGATGAAGCCGGTCATTTGGCAACGACTCGACACGTTGGCCAGGAAAATGACGCCCTTTGGGTTGACCGTCGTTCTGGTGATATTAAGTGTGCTGCCATTGCATGTTCCGGGATTGGCCCGGGTGATGCCTCTGCTGCCGCTGATGGCGATCTATCACTGGGCCGTCAATCGTCCGCAGTTGATGCCGGCTTATGTGGTGTTTTCCATCGGCCTGCTGCAGGATATTTTAACCGGTGTGCCGCTGGGGGCCGATGCCCTGGTGTTTTTGGGCGTCTACGGCGTCGTTATCGGCCAGCGCCGATTTCTGGTCGGGAAGTCGTTCGCCGTTGTTTGGCTTGGCTTCTCGCTGGTCGCCGCCGGAGCCTGCGGGGCTAACTGGCTTCTGGTTTCCATATTTAATGTAACGATTGTGGATGCGGAGGCTCTGTTTTTCCAGTATCTGTTGTCGTTGGGTATATTTCCGATGCTCACCTGGTTTTTCATGCGGTGGCAAAGAGCGTTCCTGAGTCAGGCCTGACGGACACCGGTATTAGCATGCACAGAGACAGCGAACGACATAGACTATTCAGCCGGCGGGCGGCGATGCTCGCCGGCGGCAAGGCTTTATTGCTGTCGGCGCTGGCTAGCCGGATGTATTATTTGCAGGTGGTCGAGGCGGACCGATACCGGACCCTGGCCGACGAAAATCGCATTAGCTTTCGCCTGCTACCGCCACCGCGAGGGCGCATTGTCGATCGATTCGGAATACCGGTCGCCGATAACGAAGAGAATTATCGCATTCTGCTGGTTCCAGAACAGACTCGCGACGTAGAAGAAACCTTGGCCCGGCTGGGGCGTATTCTTTCCATCAGCGATAATGAAGCGAAAAAAATGCTGCGTGAAATCGGTCGCAAACGTCGTTTCGTTCCGGTGACATTGCGAGAGAACCTGGACTGGGACGACGTCGCGCGGATCGAGGTCAATACCCCGGATTTGCCGGGTGTCACCATAGATGTCGGCCAAAGGCGGAATTATCCGTATCCCTATGCGATGGCTCATATCCTGGGTTACGTAGCGGGCGTATCGGAAGGTGAATCCGGCGACGATCCGTTGCTGCAACTTCCCGGATTCAGGGTTGGAAAGTCTGGCATCGAAAAGGTTTATGACCTGGCCTTGAGGGGATCCAGCGGCAATCAGCAAGTCGAAGTCAACGCCTTTGGCAGGGTTATTCGCGAACTGGCCCGCACCGAAGGAGAACCGGGAAGCCGCCTCGAACTGACGGTCGATTCAGGATTGCAGGGTAAAATACTGGAGCGCCTTGGCGGGGAAAGTGCGGCCGCCGTGGTTGTGGATGTCCTCAACGGCGATGTCCTGGCGATGGTGTCGTCTCCCAGTTTCGATCCGAACGCCTTTAACAGGGGGTTGAGCAGCGCTGAGTGGAAGGCCCTTGCCGGCAATGAAAAATCACCGCTGATAAACAAGACGATCGGGGGCCATTACGCGCCGGGATCCACGTTCAAGATGATCGTCGCCCTGGCGGCGTTGGAAAAGGGCGCCATTACCGCCGACACCCATGTTTTTTGTAATGGAAAAATCAAACTGGGCAACGCGACGTTTCATTGCTGGAAAAGGCAAGGGCACGGCAGTCTGAACGTCTCTGGCGCCATTACTCAGTCCTGTGATGTATTTTTCTACGAGGCCGCGAAACGAACTGGCATCGAACGCATCGGCGAAATGGCCAGGCGATTTGGCATGGGGTCCCGGTTGGGAATCGACCTGCCCGGTGAGAAATCGGGACTGGTCCCCAGTGACGCCTGGAAACGGGCCAATGTTGGCGCGCCGTGGCAGCAAGGCGAGACTCTTATCTCCGGCATCGGTCAGGGATATCTTTTGGCAACGCCACTCCAGTTGGCGGTGATGGCCGCCCGGCTGGCCAACGGCGGAATCGGTATCGCCCCGCACCTGACCCGGCCGATCGAAGGTTCCGATTCCCAGCGACAAGCACCACCCGTCCCGCCAAAAAGCATGGGCGTGGTGCCCGAACATCTGGCGCTTGTTCGCAAGGCCATGGAAGCCGTCGTTAATACACGCGCCGGCACCGCTTTCCGGTCTCGCATCAAAGACCCCGAACTCCGGATGGCGGGCAAGACGGGAACCGTTCAGGTGCGTCGGATTACCAGGCAGGAACGGGCTGCCGGGGTGCGGAAAAATCACCAGTTACCGTGGAAGGAACGCGACCATGCGCTGTTCGTTGCGTATGCACCGATTCAGGCGCCGCGGTATGCGGTCGCGGTCATCGTCGAACATGGCGGTGGCGGGTCCAGTGTCGCGGCTCCGATTGCACGAGACATTCTTTTGGAGGCGCAAAATCGGAATTCAGCCGGTTCGAGCGAAAGCTACCCGGCGGCTTCGCTGCCGACATCGGACAGCCCGGGAGATAGTACCGGTGGGGCTGCCGGGGGGGCTGACGCCGCCGGCAAGTTGCGAGGAGTCTAATGGCGGGAAATTTGATCAACCCACCCGGGCTCAGCCTGCACCAACGGCTATGGCACATCCACTGGCTGTTTGTTTTGTTGCTGATCGCTACGGCGTCGGTCGGGTTCGCGATGCTGTATTCGGCGGCCAACGGCGCCATGGAGCCGTGGGCCCTGCGCCAGATGATTCGGTTCGGTGCCGGGATGGCCTTGATGCTGGCCGTGGCGATGACCAACCTTCGCCTGTGGCTTCGATATGCTTACGTTTTTTATGCGATAACATTGGGGCTGCTGAGCGCGGTTGAACTCGGCGGCACCATCGGGATGGGGGCGCAGCGGTGGATTGATCTCGGCGTGATCAATCTGCAGCCCTCGGAATTGATGAAGATCGCCCTAGTGCTGGCGCTGGCTCGCTATTTCCATGGCGGCAGGATCGAAGAAATCGCCCGGCCGTTCTTTTTGGTGCCGCCGTTGCTGATGGTCCTGGTCCCTTCCGCTCTGGTGATGCGCCAGCCGGACCTGGGAACGGCGCTGATGCTGGTCATCGGTAGCGGTGCGATTTTCTTCCTGGCCGGTGTCAGGATCTGGAAATTTGCCGTCGTGCTGGTTCTTGCCTTGATATCGGCGCCGATTGGCTGGCAGTTCCTGAGGGAGTACCAGAAGCAACGCGTGCTGACGTTCCTTAACCCGGAAAACGACCCGCTGGGCAGTGGATATCATATCATCCAGTCGAAGATCGCACTGGGATCCGGGGGTTTGTTCGGCAAGGGGTTTATGCAGGGCACCCAGAGCCACCTCAGTTTCCTGCCGGAAAAGCAGACAGACTTCATCTTCACCATGTTGGCCGAAGAGCTCGGGCTGGTCGGTGGCCTGGGCCTGCTGGCGCTGTATATCCTGATTTTGGCCTACGGCTTCAGCATATCGCTCAATTGCCGCAGCCAGTTCGGGCGACTCGTCGGCATGGGGGTGACAACGACATTTTTCCTGTATGTGTTCATCAATATCGCCATGGTCATGGGCGTGATCCCGGTGGTTGGCGTGCCGCTGCCGCTGATCTCCTACGGGGGCACGGCGATGATGACCCTGATGTTCGGTTTCGGGTTGCTGTTGATGGTTCATATTCAGCGCGATGAGTCGATCGGGCGGCACGGAGTCGGCGATGATTTGTAAGGATTTCTGGTCGATGCCGATATCGATGTACTGACCTATCGACAAAGGCCGCAGGCTCTGCTATATCGCTGCACGTTCCGACGTTGGCGGTGATAATATGTAAATCCGTACCGTCGAATTTCCCCTATGGGGCTGTTAGCTCAGTTGGTAGAGCAGCTGACTCTTAATCAGCGGGTCGTAGGTTCGAATCCTACACAGCCCACCATATATTTCAACGCCTTAGCCGGAAACGGCTAAGGCGTTTGATTTATCGGGTAAGCAATAGGTAAGCAGGAGATGACGTGAGCCCCATTTTCTCCTCCACTTTAAGGTAGAGTCCATCACCTGAAGAGGAGATGGATATGAAGCGTTCGAGGTTCACCGAAGAACAGATTATTGGGATTTTACGCGAGCAGGAGTCTGGCCAGAAGACGGCGGACGTTTGCCGCCGTCATGGCGTCAGCGAGGCGACGTTTTACAAGTGGAAGTCCAAGTTTGGCGGCATGGAAGTTTCCGACGCCAAGCGACTGAAGGCTCTTGAGGTTGAGAATACGCGGCTCAAGAAGCTGCTGGCCGAGACGATGCTGGATAACGCGATGCTCAAGGACATCAATTCAAAAAAGTGGTGACGCCCGCCGTCAGGCGAGAAGCCGTCGCTTATCTGCGTAAAACATACGCGGTGAGCGAACGGCGGGCGTGCCGCGCGACCGGGACGGATCGCAGCTCGGTCCGTTACCGGTCGATCAAGCCGGACGATGCGCCGATTCGTGAGCGTCTGCGTGCTCTGTCGGTCGGGCGCCGACGGTTCGGCTAACCGTCAGATGAATACGGTCTCAGCACACAATTAGGATGTGATTGGGGGCCTGCCGGGTTTCGCAGTCATACTTCCAGAAAAGTCATTCATCGTCTCTAAAGCACCTGACCGTTTACAAGTTTGACGACCATTAACTTCCTCCAATTCTGAAGGCCGACAAACTGCGGTTCACCGCGGAGTGCATTCCTGTCACAATTTGGCACATTTTAATGCTTCTAAGACACACTTGGAACATAGTTCCGTGGGAAAAGACGGGCTCTCGAAAGGTGCCATCACATGACTGCCTTTCTCAATCAAAAAACACAAACTGGAGAGACAATAATAATGTTCGATAAAGTTCCTTTTCTTCGCCGAGGTGTCGCCTTTGTCTTGGGTGCGACGGTCCTGATCACCGCTGTCGATGGCTGGGCCTCAGGCTCTCATGGCGGGGGCCACGGTGAAAAATCGACTATTGGCACACCGGGTAAGGTCAGCGATACAGTCCGCACGGTCGAAATCAAAATGTTCGACAACTATTATGAACCGGAAACGATCTCCGTAAACGAGGGAGAAACGGTTCGCTTCATCGTCAAGAACGCCGGTGAACTGGTTCACGAGTTCAATATTGGCACGACTGCGATGCACACCGCCCATCAGAAGGAAATGATGATGATGGTGGAACATGGTGCCCTGGAACCCGACAAGATCAATCGCAAAATGATGAAGATGGATATGGGGGGCGGCAAGGTCATGGAACATGCAGACCCCAACAGCGTTTTACTGGAGCCTGGAAAGTCGGGTGAGGTGGTCTGGACGTTCGCCAAAGCAAGCGCCATCGAGTTTGCCTGCAATGTTCCGGGGCACTATGAGGCCGGCATGATGGGCAAAGTCCATTTCCAGAAAAAACCTGCCCCGCAGTCCTGATTCAAATTCTTCCATTTCAAATCCAGGAAATCAACATGATAGACCTGTTTTCACGGGCGGGACGCGGCTGCGCTGTCGCCGCACTGGCCATAACGATGACGCCATTGGCGTCCTATGCCGGAGTGTACGATCTGACGGTCGATAATGTCACCATCGACACCGGCGCATTCAAAAAGCAAGGCATCGGCTATAACGGAGCGTCCCCCGGGCCGGTGCTCCGCTTCAAGGAAGGAGAAGATGTCACCATCAAGGTTACCAATAACCTTAAGGAAGCGACATCCGTTCACTGGCACGGATTGATTTTACCCTATCAGCAAGACGGCGTGCCGACGATCAGCTATGACGGGATCAAGCCGGGCCAAACCTTCACCTATAACTTTCCTATCAAACAATCCGGAACGTACTGGTTTCACAGTCATTCGGGTTTCCAGGAACCGGACGGGGCATACGGCGCCATCGTCATCGAGCCGAAAAAGCGTGAACCATTCCGCTATGACCGCGACTACGTTGTGCAACTGACCGACACGCATCCTGACAGCGGCGCCCGCATCATGCGAAATCTCAAGACCATGCCGGATTACTACAACCGTCAGCAACAAACCCTTGGCGACTTTTTCGACGACGCCGCCAAAAATGGCCTCGGCGCGACGATCCGCGACCGCACGGCCTGGGGCAAGATGCGGATGATGCCGGCCGATATTGAAGATTTGCAGGGCTTCACGCCACTGATCAACGGCAAGGGACCAAGCCAGAACTGGACGGGTTTGTTCAAGCCCGGCGAACGGGTTCGCCTGCGTTTTATCAATTCATCGGCGATGACGTATTTCGATATCCGCATTCCCGGCCTGAAAATGACCGTCGTTAGCGCCGATGGCAACAACGTGCAACCGGTCAAAGTGGATGAATTTCGCATCGCCGTCGCCGAAACTTACGACGTGATCGTCCAACCAACCGAAGACAAGGCGTATACGATCTTCACCTCCTCAATGGGGCGGTCGGCCTATGGTCGCGGCACCCTGGCCCCCCGTGACGGCATGACGGCGGAAGTTCCGGAGCTCGCGAAACGGCCTCTGTTAACCATGGCTGACATGGGTATGACCGGAATGGCTGGCATGGAGGGTATGACCGGAATGGACCATGGCAAGATGGCCGGTATGCCGGGTATGCCCGAGGGCGGCATGACGGGGATGGATATGTCCGGGATGACCAAAGGCAGCATGGAAGGCATGGATCATTCCAAGATGGTGGGGATGGGGGCGAAGCCTGATCCGTTCTACGCCGCCGGAAGCGGTATTGCACCGACAGCCACCAATGGCGGCAAGTTCCTGTCCTACGCCGACCTCAAGGCGCAAAAGCCACTTTATGAATACCGCCAGGCGAGCCGGGAAATCGAGGTGCGTCTGACCGGCAACATGGAGCGCTATATCTGGTCCATCAACGGCAAGAAGTACCAGGATGAGGAAGAAATTCGTCTCATTTACGGCGAGCGTGTCCGCTTCAAGTTCGTCAATGAAACGATGATGTCCCATCCCATGCATCTGCACGGCATGTGGTCAATCCTCGACACCGGTGCCGGCAAGTGGAACCCGATCAAGCATACCGTCAGCGTCGCGCCCGGCACCACCGTTTACGTGGAAACGGAAGTCGATGCGCCGGGCCAGTGGGCGTTCCATTGCCATCTTTCCTACCATGCCGCCGCCGGTATGTTCCGCAAGATTGTCGTTGTCGGTGGTCCTCAAACCGCGCGCCTCGATGTCACGCAATAAGGAGAAACAAAGATGAAAAGACGATTTATTGCGGTCGCCTTGACCGGCGCGGTTGCTTCCCTGTCTGTCGCCACACCGGTGCGGGCACAGGAAAAGGGCATGGTGTTCTATGGCCTGCAAATGGAGGAATTTGAATATCGCCAGGGCGATGAAGGCGAGAATTTGATGACTTGGAATGGCGATGCATTTGTCGGCACCGACGAGTTGAAATTACGCTGGCGAGGGATCGGTGAATACGACCTGGCCGCGGCGCAGTTCGGGACAGTCGAGAATCATTTGGTCCTGCAGGTGCCAATATCGACTTTCTTCGATGTGAAAGGGGGCGTGCGACTGGACTCGCCAAGTGGACCGGATCGCTGGTACGGTGTCCTCGGTGTGACCGGGTTGGCGCCGCAATGGTTCGGGATCGACGCTGATTTCTTTGTTAGCGAAACTGGTGATTCCTCGGCCCGGCTTGATGTCGAATATGAACTGCTTCTGACCAACCGCCTGATCCTGACGCCGTCGACCGATATTAATGTCGCATTCTCCAATGATCCGACAATAGGCGTCGGCTCCGGGATCAGTAGCATCGAGGCCGGGGCGCGGCTGAGTTATGATCTGATCGGCAGATCGCTCTCTCCGTACCTCGGTTTTGTTTATGAACGAAAGCTCGGACAAACCGCTGATTTCGCTATTGCTGACGGCGAAGATGTCGAGGGCTGGCGTGCGGTTGTCGGGACGAAGTTCAGGTTCTAGATTTCCACGACACCTCGTGGGGGCTAATCTCCCGCGAGGTGTCCCAGACCTCTTTGATGGGCATTCCCATCCTCAAGCAAAGCGAGCGGAACTTTCTGTATTGGGAGGCAAAAGTACGATGACTCTCCCGTCCGGGCGCGGATCAAAACTGAAATTGATTACATCCGGCAGGCCCATGGAACAGAGCAGACTCGAGCGTAAACTCGCGGCCGTTTTTTATGCCGACGTTGTGGGCTACAGCCGCCTCACGGGTGAGGACGAGGAAGGCACGCATCGTCGCCTGAGCACTTGCCTTGACGTCATGACCGCCGCGATCGAGGCCCATGATGGCCGGGTGGTGCATTTTGCGGGCGATGCGGTGTTGGCGGATTTTGGCTCGATTGTACGGGCACTGGATTGTGCGGTCGAGGTGCAACGGGATAGCAAGATCAACAACGCCGACCTTCCCGCCGATCGGCGGCTGGAATTCCGTATCGGCATCAACCTTGGCGACGTCCTGGTTGACCGGGGCGACATCTACGGCGACGGCGTCAACGTAGCGGCGCGCCTGGAAGCTCTCGCTGACCCCGGTGGCATCGCTATTTCGGCCAACGTGCACCACCAGATACGCCGCCGCACTGATCTGCATTTCGATTTTCTGGGAGACCAGCAGGTCAAGAACATCGCCGATCCGGTGGCGGCTTACCGCGTCTTGCTGGACAGCGATATGTCGCCGCCGCGCCTCAATCCCATGGTAACGGCGCCGTCGAAGCGCCGCTTCAGCCCTCTACGCCTGGCCGGCGGCGGCCTGCTGGCCGTATTTCTGGTTCTCCTGGTCATCGCTGCAATGGAAGGGCCGTCGGCGGTGCGGGGCGACCGATCACCCACCGTTGTTGTAATCCCATTTCGTTTAATTGGCGACGCGCAGGTCGACAATAAGATACGCGCCGGACTGATGGAAGACCTGACGACGGCGTTGTCACGAGACCAGAGTCTGCGCGTCATCGCCGCCTCGTCACCGGAAAGGGCTGCGCGCGGGGCGAATTATCGATTGGAGGGCAGCCTGCGCCGGGTTGGCCGGGGACTGCGGATCACGGCACAATTGATCGATCCTGTGACCGGTCTAAGCCTGTGGGGGTGGCGTTATGATCGCACGGTAGCGGCCTTGCTGGCCGTGCAGGCTGATGTGGCGAAGCACATCGTGACCACCATGTCGGCGCGGATTCGTCAACACGAGGCTAAACGGAACGAAGGCCGGGACGCGACAGGGTCTGCACGAGTGGTGATGGAATTCGTCGACCGAATGGGCGGACAGCTGGCTTCTCTGCCGGGACTCCTGATGCGCGGCGTGTTCGGCGAGAAGAATACGCATGGATCGGTGGATTGAGCGGCGCAAGTGATGAAGTGCTCCGGCGATAACCGGGCCGAAACCCGCATCGATTTCCCGGCCGGAACGGCAAGTGCGCTAAGTCATGTCATCAAGCTTCCTGTCGCCTGACATAGTGACGGACATTCGAAACTGTCAGGCCGCTCTTCCACATGGCTATGGCGCCGGTCCCGACCGTCCAGACGTAGGTGTGTGGGTGTCGCCTGGTTGCCTGGACACTCATAGGGCTGTCCCCGAGGCTTCGAGACGCCCCGCGAGCATCCGCGCTCGCCACGCTGACCAAACCGCCCAGGCGGTAACGGCGACGCCAAGAACGGCGACATAGATGCGCACGGGTTCAAAGTATGTCATCAGAAGCTCTCCCCCGAACAGGAGGAGCAGAATTTTATTGCACACGGGGCAGGCGATTCCGACAAAACCGATTACGCCGCCCGTCGTCGCCGACTTTGTCGTGCAGGCCGGCAATCGTATCGCGACATACGCGCCGACCAATATGGACAGTACCGCAAGCAGGCCGACTTCCCAGCCGCCTGCGGGTGTCATCCGAATGAAGAACGGATTTTCCCAAACAGCCGAAACCGTACCAAGGACGACAAACGACAGCACCGCAACCAAAAACCCTTTTAGGGCGGGATATAATGACTGCCTTGCTATCTTGTCCATTGTTATACTTGTCTCGTGTCGGAAATTTGCCGTTCGTGGCAGTGTTTCATGAGTTACGCCCCCTGTTCCAGCCAAAAATACCCGTCCTCCGGATTTCCTGTGCAAAGCGGAATCCCGGTTTCGATATACACAAAATCTTTAGGGATTGCTGATCGAGGGCGTCTTCTGTAGCCTGATGATCATGCGCAGACAGAATACGCGTTTCATCATTTCTTTCGTCGTCACCCTGAATTTCATTTTCGGGGCCTTGGTGATGTCTGTCATGATGGCTTCCGAAGCCAATGCATCGGTCGTGACGGCGCAAAGTGTGAATGGCGATGCCTCGGACCAAACCCTTCTTTCTTCGGTCTGCCCCTCTCACGGGAAGGGCGCGTGTTTCCAGTGCGCACAAGCAATGCAGTATGCCTTTTCGGCGATATCTTATTCCGTTCAGGATCTGCGACAGGCGGATTACCCGTCGGGACAAACCTTGTTCTTGTCCTGGGTGAGGATCATTGATCCCGGCCCTCCAAAACGCCTCCTCTCCATTTAGTAGTTTTCCGGCGACCTTCGGGCGGCGGATGCGGTTTTAAAAGAGAAATGTTCCGCAGAGGAAATTCTGTGTGAGCAACTGCCCGTATTGCGGGAAGTAAGAAAAGGCCGTTTGGCCTTGGGGAGGGAATTAATGCAAAACGCACTGGGATTGTTGCACGAACAGAATGTGTTGTTCTCGTTGGCGGTGTCTGGCTGCTTGCCATTCCTTATTCGCCCCAGCCCATTCTTGCGACGGGCACGGTGATTAAGCTTTATCGCGAGATGGACATCGTTCCTGAAGCGGACGCCATAACATTCTCGGAAGAAGTCGAACACGATGTCTTCGAGGTGCCCGAGCGCGATGAAATCGAACTTAAAAAAGCGATGGCGTCTATGGATATGGGCGGCATGAACATGGAAGGCGCAACCATAAACAAGACCGGCATGACCATGAAGGAAGATGGAGAACACGGCACCAAAGGGCAGAAGGGCGATTATCATGCGGCAGAACTCTCATCGTGAAAGACCAGTTCAAGGGGGCAGATCAATTGAAGAACAAATCTTGCTCTGGGAGAGAATCCGATAACTTTCTGGGGCCTGCTGAAGGAGACCATAAATGGCAAACACTTCTCGTTATTCTATGGGCGCTGTAGTGAAACAACATATTGAATCAGACAAAATAATGGATAGGAATGGAAAAAATGAACGGAACCAATTCGAGAAAAATGTATTTGACGGCGGCCACTCTGACAGGCGTTCTCTTGGCACTTGCCATCGCATCGCCCTCCGAAGCTGAGCACGTCTCAGCAGAGTCACCGATCAGCGGAGCGCGCGGAGCCCAACTGGTTATTCCGATGATGAATCCAGAGCGGGGAAAAAAGGTTTTTGTCAATAAGGGATGTGTCACCTGCCACTCTGTTAATGGCGTCGGCGGGCACGATGCGCCGGCCATGGATGCTCACGGGCAGATGGGGATGGTCAATCCATTCGATTTCGCCGCCAAGATGTGGAATCACGCTCCCGGCATGGTTGCCGCCCAAGAGGATGAGTTAGGTGGGCAGATCTATTTGACCGGCGAAGACCTGGCCGACATTATCGCCTTTCTCCATGACGACGAGGCGCAGCACGGGTTCAGCGAAAAAGACCTGAGCAAGAAGGCCCAGGAGGCGCTGCACCACGGCCACGGCGATATGGCCGCCTCCGAAGCCCACGCCAAGGAAGCGGGACATGGTGACGAAGCCTCGAAAAAATTACACGGACATGATGAGGGAACGGCTGAACATAAGGACTGAGAACGGATAAGACGGGCGAAGTTTGGACTTCACCGACAGCGTCTCTGAACTTTTCAACGTCGGATGCGTATTCTGCCGTGACCTATCGTATTGCTATAGGGGCAGCCTTACGATGACGGACAACCCGCCTTCCTGGCGGTTGGTCAGGGTCAGTTCTCCTCCGTGGGCATGTATGACGGACTGGGCGATGCTCAAGCCCAGTCCGATGCCGCCGGTCATTGGATTCCTGGATGGCTCGACCCGATAAAACGGGTCGAAAACTTTGTCCATCTCGTCGGCCGGAATACCAGGGCCATTATCTTCGATGATGATGTCCAGAAAATCGCCTTTATTGTTAATTCTGACAGCAGTCTTCCCGCCGTATTTTACGGCATTGTCGAGAAGATTCGAGAGGGCTCTTTTTAAAGAGGTCTTTCGACATTCGAGAGGAAATTTTTCAGGTTTTTCCAATTGAACGGGCTGACCAATATCGCTCATGTCGTTGCATATGCTTTCAACGAGCGCACCAACATCGACAGTTTGACTTTCTTCGGTTTTCGCTTCTTCGCGAGCGAATGCCAGGGTTGAAGAGATCATCGATTCCATCTCGTCAAGGGTCGCCAAAGATTTTTCGCGCTCCTGATCGTCTTCAATAAGTTCAGTACGAAGACGCAGCAATGTAATGGGAGTGCGCAAATCATGGGAGATGGCCGCCAGCATGCGCGTACGATTTTCTATAAAGCGTTGAAGCCTCTTTTGCATTCGGTTAAAGGCGCGTGACGCCTGTTGCAGTTCAATGGGGCCGGATTCCGGAAGGGGGGCTGCGTTGACATCCTTGCCAAGCCGTTCGGAAGCCCGCGCGAACCGGCCAAGCGGCGTCGTAAGTCGATGCACGACCCACACCGAAAGAAGGATAACGGCCGTTGCCATTGACAGCATCGACAGAATTGAAGTCGTCGACCAGAATGACCCGGTTTCCGGGATGGCGCTGAAAAAATTGAGCCACAGGCCATCGTCAAGTTCTATCGAAATGCGAAGCGATTGATGATGCGGAATCCCACGCATCATCCAGGCCATGTGCGTTTTCATCCATAGTACGGGCGTTTCCGTATTGAACGTTTGCCCTGCAACCGTATCGTCTAATAGCTGCACGATAACCCCGCGAACAGAATTTGCTTGGAGTCGCTTCCGGATCAGGTCTCGAATGTAGACCGCTCGCCAATCGTCTTCGTTGCGGGGGATTAAAGTGCTCTTTGGCGACAGGGACACGCGAAAGGACGGCTCATCCAGGGTCGATACGATCCGTTCTCGCCATCCAACCGGGCTTGTGGCTATTAGATGAGAAACGCTGGCGATGCGCTGAGCCATATCGTGCCCTCCCACCATGGATAAAACTTCAACGCGGTCGCTGGAATAAATAACCATGCTGATGAGGTGCGAGAAAGTTAACCCGGCCAACAGAACGAGGATGGTCTGACCGGCCAGACTTTTTGGGAGGAAAAGTTTCATTTCGTTGTTACGGAAGCCGTGAAGATGTACCCACCGCCCCATACGGTTTTGATGATCACGGGATCCTTTGGGTCCTGCTCGATTTTTCTTCTTAAGCGGCTGACCTGGGTGTCGATGCTACGATCATAAACAGACGCCGTCCGCCCACGGGCAATATCCAGCAGTTGATCACGGTTCAGGACTCGTTGCGGGTGGCTGATAAACGCATGTAGCAGGTCATATTCCCCCGTGCTCAATGGAATGATTACATTATCCGTCGATACCAGTTCGCGTTTCGCCATATCGAGTTTCCAGCCGGCGAAATACAAGTTTTCACCATCCGTGACTTCCGGAGTTGAAGAAAGCGCCTGTGTCCGTCGCAATACGGCCTTAATCCGGGCAACTAATTCACGGGAACTAAAGGGCTTGGTAACATAGTCGTCGGCGCCCATTTCCAGGCCGAGGATCCTGTCAATTTCCTCATCCTTGGCCGTCAGTATAATGACCGGAATTGCAGATTCCGACCGCAGTTGACGGCACAAGGTTAGGCCGTCATCTCCTGGCAACATCAGATCGAGAACGATCAGATCGATCTTGCTTTCGCCCAAGGCCTTCTGCATGTCCTTGCCGTCAGAGGCCGTCGTCGCCCTGAAACCATCCTTAGTCAGAAATTTCGCGACAAGTTCACGAATCTCCTTGTGGTCATCGACGATGAGAATGTGGGGGCTGGTTTCCATAGCTCCATTTATACGGGGCAATTGCGGCTAAATCCGAAAAAAATTGTGACCATGTTTGCCACGAAGCCCCTTTGACAAACTTTGTCACAAAAAGGGAGGTGGGACGAAATACTTGAGCAACACACATCGGCTTTAATCGTGTTTGGAAATTCAAAGACAGATTTGCAGGTTTGATCCGTTATGTTGAACATCGCCCCACATGATTATGAACGCTATGCGGCGCTGTATGGGCCGCCGCCGCCGCCGCAGGTGAGCAACGCCCAAGCCGCTGATTCAAGAAGAACAATTGAGGCATCCGGTCCCGTTCGTTCCGAACTCGGCCGTCGCGGCTCGGCGTTTAGCGACAAAATAAAGACGCCCGTTTCTTTACATCATAAAACGCGGCGGGCGACGAACGGGAACGGGCAGGAACAACCACTGACCGGCACGTTTTCTACGAATGCACGGGCTTATTTTGATCTTCCCGACAAATTCCTGAATGCGACGCAAACCCAACTTGGAATCACCCCTGAAAAAACGGCGGGGCTCTATGAACATCGGGTTGGGCCCCGCCAGGGAACTCTCCGCATTATCGCCTAAAAGATGCCTTTCCCGGACACCCGACGGGAATTACAGAAAATGAAGGAAAAGCTTATGTGGCAAGACACTTACTCTCCTGAAAACATGATGGGTTGGGGCGGCGCATGGAACTGGTTCATGAGCTTCCACGGCCTTTTCACCGTCATTTCTCTGGCGATCATCGTCTTTGTCTGTATCGCCCTTTATCGCGATTGGCGGCGGGACCAACTGAATGATCCAGGCATGGGGAAAACGAATCATGAATAACCACGGAAACAGGACCGCCTATACGTATGAGGGCAACCAATTCTCAAGCGCGGAAACCAACTTCAAGTCAATTGCCGAAAACAAGAAAAGCTTGAAATTCGTCATAGAGCGGTACTTCCACCCAAAGGTGATTTGTGTGGATCAGGGTGGAACCTGTGCGAGGCTGGAAGACACCATCCTCTTTCTTTCCCGGAACCTGAAACGCGAAGAATTGCTGATGGAGAAGACCGGATACCCGGATTCAAACGTACATGTGAGAGAGCATGAAACGATACTCAGTAAACTGGAAGCGTTGCGGCGCACCCTTGTTTGCGGTGGGTACGACAATGAACTGGTCTTCGATTTTATAAACGAATGGGTCGATAGACACACCAAGGTCTTCGACAAGCCCTTCGAAGACTTCCTGCAGGACCGCGACCAAGGCATCAACCAGACAAACATTAATTAGGAGTCAGGTGCATTCATGGAATCTTTATTTCAAATTCTGCTTTTTGGTGGGGTCTTTTTCCTGATGATGCGGTTCGGATGCGGGTCGCATATGTTCGGCCACGGTAAAGGCCAGAATAAGAAAACCCAAGCTGGCGAAAGTGCTGATATTCCTCTCGAACACAACCGAGACCAGGGATCACCGCCCCGAAACGATATCGATCCTGTTTGCGGCAAGACCGTCCCCACGGACAAGGCCAAAACCAGCCTCTATGGCGGCATGGTTTATTTCCTCTGCACCACCGAATGCCGGGAGGCATTCGAGGCTGATCCCGGTAAATACGTCAAGAAGGACGATCGGAAGAAACTTCTCAATCTCGGACATCATCCAGTGAAGGATCAGGGTCATGCTTGAGCATCCAATATCACCCTCATCTCCGAACCGTTTTCCCACGGTTGCCGCCAATTCCAATGGTGTTTCCGTCCGCATCGGCATCAAGGGCATGAGCTGCGCGTCCTGTGTAACCCGTATCGAAGGTGCCTTGGGAGACGTTCCGGGGGTTATTTCGGCCAACGTCAACTATCCCGCGGAAATCGCGGAGGTCGTTTACAGCCCCGCCAAAGTCAATTTCGCCGCCCTCGGCGAAGCGATTGAGGACAGCGGCTACAAGGCCGTTGATCCGACCCCTGCGACCGAGGACGGCGTCGACAAGGAGCGCGCGGAACGGGAGCATGAATATGCCACTCTGATGCGGAAATTCTGGTTGGCGGCAGTTGTCTCCGTGCCTAACGTGTTGTTCATGTACCCCAATGTCGTTCCCGGGCTGAGTGAATGGATGCCGGCGGGAAGCGACGCACGGCATTCCGCCTGGGCTTTACTCGGCCTGATAACAGTACCGGTCATGGTTTGGTCGGGCTCGCAGTTTTTCACCGGAATGTGGGCGGCGCTGAAACATCGCTCTGCCAACATGCATACCCTGATCGCCATCGGCGTTACCGCGGCCTTTCTTTATTCGGTCACGGCGACGGCCTTTCCGGGATTGTTCCCGTCACGGGAACTCGCCGAACCCTTCTGGGACGTCACCACCGTCGTCATCGCCCTGGTCGTGTTGGGTCTGGCGCTCGAGAGCAAGGCAAAGGGGCAGACGTCAGAGGCGATTCGCACTCTTATCGGCTTGCAGCCCAAGACGGCGCGGGTCCTTCGAGACGGCCAGGAAATCGACATCGACGTTGAAGAGGTTCTGGTCGGCGATGTCGTGATCGTGCGTCCCGGAGAGAAAATCCCGGTGGATGGTGAGATCATCGACGGCGGCAGCGCCGTGGATGAATCCATGATCACCGGCGAATCAATTCCGGTCGAGAAAACCGTCGGCGAGGAAGTCATCGGCGGCACCATGAACAAGACCGGAAGTTTCCATTTCCGCGCCACCAAGGTCGGCAAGGACACGGCGCTGGCCAATATCATCACCATGGTCCAGGAAGCCCAGGGGTCGAAGGCGCCTATCCAACGGATCGTCGATCAGGTGGCAGGTTATTTTGTTCCGGCGGTGATGATACTGGCCGTACTGGCTTTCGTGGCCTGGTACGATTTCGGACCGGAACCGCGTCTCATCTTTTCGACCATCGTCTTCGTCACGACTCTCATCATCGCCTGCCCGTGCGCTCTTGGCCTGGCGACGCCGACGTCGTTGACGGTGGGGATCGGGAAAGGCGCCGAGAACGGCATCTTGATCCGCTCCGGCGATGCCCTGCAGACGGCGCAGAAGATCGACACCATTGTGCTCGACAAGACCGGCACGATTACCCGTGGCGAACCGGCGCTAACCGACGTTATCGTCATGCCGGATTTCGATGAAGACGAGGTTCTGAAGCTTGTCGCTTCCCTGGAAAGGGGTTCGGAACACCCTCTGGGAGAATCCATCGTTAAAGGTGCCGCCGAACGCCGTCTGATTCTTTCGGAAGCCATGGATTTCAACGCGATCGCCGGACATGGCGTTTCCGGTCGCGTCGAGGGCCACGATATTCTTCTTGGCAACATCAAATTGATGGCGGACAGGGGCGTCGAAGAAAGGGGGCTTTCCGATATCGCCGAGACACTTGCCCCACAAGGTAAAACGCCGATGTTTGTGGCCATTGACGGTGAGCCCGCAGGCGTGATCGCCGTTGCCGATACGGTCAAGCCGGATTCCAAGGCGGCCATCGCGGCACTGCGAAGCATGGGTATCAAAGTGATCATGATGACCGGCGACAATCGGCAAACCGCACTGGCGATAGCCGGTCAAGTCGGGATCGATGATGTGCTCGCCGAGGTGCTGCCGGAGAAAAAATCCCTCGAAGTTCAGAAACTTCAATCTGCGGGCAAGACTGTCGCCATGGTCGGTGACGGCATCAACGATGCACCGGCACTGGCGCAGGCCGATGTTGGTCTGGCAATTGGCACCGGAACCGATGTCGCCATCGAGGCCAGTGACATTACGCTTATCAAGGGCAGCCTGATGGGTGTCGTGACGGCCATCGAAATCAGCCGCGCCACCATGCGCAACGTCAAACAGAATCTGCTTGGCGCATTCGGTTACAACGCTCTTGGGATTCCCGTAGCAATGGGGCTCTTCTATCCGTTCTTCGGAATATTGTTGTCGCCAATTCTGGCCGGAGCCGCCATGGCTTTCAGTTCAGTAACCGTCGTAACCAATGCAAATCGTTTGCGGTTCTTTAAACCCAAGGGAGTAACGTTATGACCGCAGATCAATGGCTGGTCACGGCAGCCGGGCTTCTAATCGTCGTCTTTATCATCTGGTTCTTTTGGTTCCGAACCGTCGAGGGAACCGCCGCCGTTATTGCCGGGGACCGGCAGGAAGCTCTGATTGTCGTCAAGGGCGGCTATACCCCGGATACCATCGTCGTCGAACATGGCCGACCGGTACGGCTCAGCTTCCGCCGCGAGGAAACGGCATCGTGTTCCGAGATGGTGATGTTCCCGGATTTCAACAAAAGCGCCAAGCTGCCTACTGGTGAAACGGTAGAAATCGAATTTCTGCCTGAAAAAGCCGGCGAGTATGAGTTCGCCTGCCAGATGGGCATGTTGCGTGGAAAGTTAATCGTTACTTAGAAAATGGCAGGAAAGATTATGAATACCAATGCCGCCCCTGAATTGGACATTGACGATTCCGCCGAGTTACCAAAACCGCGCACGGGCATGATCAGAATTTATGCGATACCGTTGATCGGTTTTGCGGTCATTGCCGTGGCCTTCGCCATCGGCCTGACGATGGATCCCAGGGAAATCCCCTCCGTACTGATCGGCAAGAAGGTTCCCGAATTCAGTCTTTCAGCCGTTCAGGGGCGGACCCTGGGCCTTTCCGACACGGATTTGAGAGGCGAGGTCTCACTCGTCAACGTCTTCGCTTCCTGGTGTACGGCCTGCCGTCAGGAACATCCCCTGCTCATGGATTTGGCGAAGCGGAATATTGTTCCCATCCATGGGCTCAACTACAAGGACAAGCCTGATGATGCTCAGGAATGGCTTGATGGACTGGGCGATCCCTATACCCGGACCGGAGCCGATATTAATGGGCGAGTCGCCATAGACTGGGGCGTATACGGCGTTCCGGAAACTTTCGTCGTCGATAAGGAAGGACGGATCGCCTACAAGCAAATTGGCGCAATAACCCAAAAAATCCTGGATGAAAAAATCCTGCCATTCGTTAAACGTCTCCAGAACGAGGGAGATGCTAAATGAAAAAAGCTATCATTGCCGCCCTGTCATTATTGGTTCTGACGACGTCTCTTGCCGGAGCCGTCGAGCCGTCGGAAATGCTGAAGGATTCCGTCCTTGAACAAAGGGCGCGTGACATCAGCAAGGGTTTGCGTTGTCTCGTCTGCCAGAATCAGTCGATAGATGAATCCAATGCCGGGTTAGCCAAGGACTTGAGAATTCTGGTTCGGGATCGATTGTCTGCCGGAGACAGCGACCAGGAAGTGCTCGATTTCGTCGTCGCCCGATACGGTGACTTCGTGCTTTTGAGCCCACCTTTCAAGTTGGCCACCCTGGCATTGTGGCTCGGGCCGCTGGGTATCCTAGGGGCCGCCGGACTGGTCTATTTCAATTTCTTTCGCCGTGGTTTCAAAGAGGTCAAGACGGCCCGCGCATTGAGTCAAGAAGAGGAAGCCCGCTTTGAAAAAATCATCGATCAGGTTTAAACGTCTTCGGGCGCCGTTTTTTGGTGCCCTGGGCGGGATCATTTCCATCCTCGCTGGACCGCCAAATTTGTCCGCTCAGGAAACCGTGCCCTTAGACGCTATTCCTCATATTCATGCGATTGCCGAAAACCAATCGCAACCGGACCAAATATATTTGGCTACACATACCGGTTTGTTTCTGGCGGCATCGAACGGGGAAGCCGTACGGGTATCGGAAAATACCGACGATCTTATGGGGCTTGTCCGTCATCCCACGGACCCTTCCATCTTTTTCGCCAGCGGTCGTTCATCTACTGGTGGGAAGCTTGGGGTGCTCAAATCCATAGATGGCGGAAAGACCTGGAGCAAGGTGTCCGATGGCGTGAACGGTCCGGTCGATTTTCATGCGATGGCCATCAGCCGGATCGATCCGAACCTGATTTACGGGGCCAGCAATGATCTTCAGGTCAGCCATGACGGCGGACGAAACTGGGAGGTCGTCGAAAATCTAACGGGAGATATTTTCGATATCGCGACCTCGGCGGATGACGCCAACACCCTCTTTGCGGCCACCCGTACGGGACTGTATCTCTCTCTGGACAAGGGGAAATCATGGCAGCCGGCGCATTTGGCCGTGAAACCAGTGACCATGGTTGACGTATCGGCCGACGGTAGAATTCACGCCTTCATCTATGGGGTTGGCCTGATCACGGCCGAAGAAAAGGACCTCGCCTGGAAAACGGTCTCTAGTTCATTCCAGGACCGTTACTTATTGCATCTGATTACAAATCAGAAGGACGCAAATAGATTGTACGCCGTTGCGAATACGGGGATTCCGCTCATTAGCAAAAATGCCGGAAAAACTTGGGCTTCTTTTGAGAACAATGAAAAGGCCGCACCGGAGTTAGTTGCCAAGGGAGAAGCTCTTTTCCAGGAATATTGCCAGTCCTGCCATGGCGAACGGGGTGTCGGGGAAAGACCCAACGACATGTATGCCAAGGATGAATTCGGTTTCGTCGCGCCGCCATTGGATGATTCGGCCCACGGATGGCACCATTCCGATCAGGGGATTGTCGAAACGATCCTCAATGGGTCGGAACGCAACGAGCGCATGATCGCGTGGAAAGAAACGCTTTCACGCGACGACGCGGAAAACTTGGTCGCCTACATCAAGAGCCTCTGGAACTTTCGCAGCATTGCCTGCCAAGGCTCGCGCCACATGAACTGTATGAACTGAGTTAGACATGCTCGATATCGCCAACATCGGAATCGCCACGGCTTTTGTCGCAGGAATTGTATCTTTCCTGTCGCCTTGCGTGCTGCCATTGGTTCCCGGTTATGTATCATTCGTGGCGGGGAAATCTCTCGAGGAAGTCACCCAGAACAAGGATGTGCGCTCGCGTCTGGATATTATATGGCTTGCCTTCAACTTCGTGGTCGGCTTTTCGGTCGTGTTCATTGCTCTTGGCGCGACCGCCACCTTCTTTGGGCAGGCTCTTTTAGCTTACAGTTATGAAGCCGGTATCATTGCCGGTGTCGTGATTTTTCTGTTCGGCGTTCACATGATGGGCGCCTTCCGGTTGGGTTGGCTCAATCGCGATTGGCGTTGGCGGGGTAAGGCCGCGAAGGGAACCCCCTTTAGCGCGCAAGTCCTGGGTATGGCGTTCGCCTTTGGTTGGACTCCTTGTATTGGTCCCATTCTGGGCGCAATTTTAACGTTATCGGCGGCGACTGCCAGTGTTCAAGACGGCATGACCCTGCTCGCCATCTATTCGCTCGGGTTGGCCATCCCGTTTATGGCGGTCGCCTTTTTTACCGACAGTTTCATGAAGCGCCTTCGCCGTCTGGGGCGAGGTGGCCGGTTTCTCCATAAATTGGCGGGCGGTATCCTCGCGGTCGTCGGCATAGCCATGATGACGGGGACCCTGAATTGGGCCGGAACATGGATGCTTAACAATGTCCCCTTCATGCAAGCACTGATCATTTGAGGAATTCTCACATGAAAACCCAACCACTGGCAGTGCTGTTTCTATTTCTGATCTTCGCCTTAATGCCTTTCGCCGCCTTGGCGGAGCCGTCAGGGGAAGACCTATATTTTGAGACCTGCGCCATGTGCCACGGTGATGATGGAGCCGGCGCCATGCCAGATATTCCGGATTTGAGCGGTGCTGAGGGTCCGTTATGGAAACCTCAAGACGAGCTTCTCTTTTCGATCTTGAACGGCGTTGACCGTTCGGACTTACCGACACCAATGCCGGCAAAAGGAGGAAACGAAGAATTAAACCCTGATAACGCCCGGAGCATACTGCAATTCATGCGCCGGGAATTTGGCAACTGATCGACAACAAGGAACCCTCACTATGAAACGTATCCTTATTATCCCGGCTTTGGCCGCCGGCTTTATTTCAACCGCCGCTATGGCCGAACCCGTCATCTACGTCGCCGCCGGATCGGCCAACAAGGTCCTGGTGATTGACCCGAAAACGAACACCATCGTCAAGGAATTCAATGGTATCTCCAATCCCCACGCGCTTGTCGCCACCGCCGACGGTGAATACGTGATCGCCGGAAGCCTGACCGAAAAGAAACGGAAAAAAGGTGATGACCGCCCGCCGGAAAGCACTATTTACATCATCCACCCCGTTCATGGTCACGTCATGTCGACGATGTCGGCGCCGGGCATGATTCATCATCAGGCGATCACGCCCAACTCCCGGTATGTCATCTCCACCCATCCGACCCAGGGTGGAATCAGTTATGCCGATCTGGAAGGTGAAGGCGGAGTTAAAACCATAAAGACCGGATCCGGCCCAAACTACACGGTGATCACCCGCGACGGAAAAAATGCTTATGTCAGCAACAGTGGCGACAACTCGATTAGCGAAATTGATCTGAAAACATGGTCCGTCACGCGAACCCTGGAAGGCGGCCCCGACCCCGAACACCTCGCGTTATCTCAAGACGAAAGCAAGCTATTTGCCATTAATGCCCGGGCCGGAAAACTTTCGGTTATCGATGTCAAGACAGGTGACGTCACCGATAGCTGGGAAATTGGCAAGGGCGCCCATGGCCTCGATCTGTCGGAAGATGGCCAGACCGTCTTCGCCACGAGCAAGAAAAGGGAAGTCTTGATCGCCATCGATCTGGCGTCCGGAAGCCGGCGCGAAATGTCTTTGTCTCCGGCACCATACCATCTTGAGGCCGTCGCCGGTACCGGCAAAGTCTATGTGTCGAGCAGCAAGGAATCGAAAATCTGGGTCATTGATCCGAAATCCTGGAAGGTCGAGGCGGAAATAGCCATTCCGGGAAACGGTCATCAAATGGCGTTGGGTGACCTTTAGCGCCGGCCCCCGCCGCCACAACAACGAAAGTATGGAATTATGAAAATTGCTGAACATCTGCCGAAAGTCATTATCGCCGTGGTAGTGCTCGGCGGTGGGGCCGCCGTCGCCTCGAAGCTATTTGGCCCGCCGCCGGAATCCGTCTATGTTGACGTCAAGGTTCCCGAGCTTTCACAACAAGCGGCGCGAGGAAAAGAAGCGTTCGATGTGAACTGCGCCGGGTGCCACGGTGACAACGGATCAGGCAGCGAAAAGGGACCTCCGCTCGTTCATGATATATATAACCCCGGCCATCATGCCGATGCCGCCTTCTCCCTGGCCGCTAAACGGGGGGTACAGAGCCATCACTGGCCTTTCGGAAATATGCCGCCGCAACCCCAAGTCAACGAACGCCAGATGGCAAGTATCGTCAAGTATGTCCGGGAACTTCAGATGGCCAATGGTATTTTCTTTCGGGAGCATAAGATGCAATAAGGGACAGGTCTATGGCGATGAAGTTGACTGATCGATCGTTCTGGAGAGAGCAGGGTTTCTTACTGGTTGCACTGGCGCTGGTAACGCTGTCATATTTGCCCGACGGGATGATCCTGTGGAACGATTGGTCGGCCAGCGAAGAGTTTAATCATGGCCCGCTTATGCTTGCCGTGGCGCTTTATTTGTTATGGAAGCGAAGAGCGCTGTTCCTGGCGGGAAGCTCCTCACATTCGTGGCTTGGGCTCTTTCTGGTTCTGGTTGCCGGCGTTATCTACATCGGATCGATCAAGGCGGCAATCGTCCCGCCGCGCCATTACACTTACCTTTTGCTGGTTTTAGGTCTGTTCCTGTTTGCGGGGGGCACGCGGTACGGAAGTTACGTTCTGCCGTCTCTGGTTCTCCTTGTTTTCGTTATACCGCCACCGGGGATCGTCAGTGTCGATCTCACCTGGGGGTTACAGCTGTTTTCTTCCGACTTGAGCGTGGCATTGCTTCGCGCCTTTGGCGTAACGGTATTTCAGGACGGTAACGTTATCGACCTGGGAGTCATAAAACTTGAGGTCGCGGAGGCTTGCGCCGGGCTTCGTTACCTGTACCCGATGATGGGTTTGGGTGTTTTGATCGGGATGCTTTTCGATATCTCATGGATCAAGCGGTTTCTTTTCTTAGCTATCGCGTCTATCGTCGCGGTTCTGATGAACAGCGTCAGAATCTTCCTGACCGGGGTCGTCGCCGATATGACAGACCTCGGCGTTTCCGAAGGATTCTTTCACCTTTTCGAAGGTTGGATCTTTTTCATCGTCACGTTTACACTCACCCTCTTCTTGTGTTGGCTCCTTCTCAACAGGAAGGAGTGGAATACCTTGGGCAGGGGATATTTTACGGTTGAAAATACAATAACCGCATCTTCTTCGACGACCGGTTATCACTCGGTCACGGCGATGATTCTGGTCGTCCTGCTTGTCCCTCTGGCCATGTTCGCGCGGAACGGCAAGGTTATCGTTCCGGAACGTTCATCCTTCATTTCGTTTCCGCTGAAACTTGATGGGCGCATCGCCAAGAAACAGGAACTGTCCCAGGTCGAACAAGACGTTCTGAAAATGACCGATTATTTTCTCGGCAGTTACCAAATGGCGAACTCGCCGCCTGTCTCCCTGTTTATGGGCTACTTCGAGGCCCAATCCAAAGGCCAGGCACCCCACTCTCCCAGGATCTGCATACCCGGCGGCGGTTGGGAAATCACATCGATGCGGACAATCGAGCTGTCCTACGACGGGAAGCAAATACCGGTCAACAGGGTCGTTATCGCCAGGGGGAAATTCAGGCAGCTGGTCTATTATTGGTATCAGCAAAGCGGGGTGTCTTATGCCAGTTCCTACAAGGCAAAAATCAACACGCTCTGGCGCGGAATTATATCTTCCCGCACCGACGGGTCTTTAGTGCGTCTGGTTATGCCTCTTGGAGAAAATTTATCCGAAGAATTTGCCGATGCAAAGCTGACGCAATTTGCAAGAATGACACTTGATCTGATACCCAAGTATATTCCCGATTGAAGGGGATAAATGAACGCAATTTCTATGCGACCTGAAGTGGTCCTAAAAATTCGGACAGTCGTCTAAGGTGTATCCCGAACCTGAGAAAGGGGATACGAGATGGCGAAACGACGGAATTTCACGGATCAGTTCAAAGCGAAGGTGGCCCTTGAGGCCTTGCGGGGCGACAAGACCATTCAGGCGATCGCTGCGCGACATCAAGTGCATCCGAACCAAGTCAGTACATGGAAACGCCAGGCCGTCGAGAGCATGACGGATGTCTTCGCCAAGGGAGACAAGCCTACCGGCCCCACGGAGGCCGAGATCAAGGACTTGCACGCCAAGATCGGGAGGTTGGCCGTGGAGAACGATTTTTTGTCTCAAGGGCTCAAACGATGAGCCCCACCGAGAAAAAGTCGATGGTCACCCGAGCGCATCCCAATCTCAGTATTGTTCGGCAATGTGAGCTGCTGCAACTGAGTCGCTCCGCCTTCTATTACACGCCCGTGGGTCTCAACGAGGAGACACTGGCGGTCATGGAGGCAATCGACAGGGTCTTCACCAAATACCCGTTCTTCGGCAGCCGTCAGATACGGGCTTACTTACGTCGAGAAGGGATTGTCGTTGGTCGTCGCCGCCGTCCGACGGCTGATGCGCCTGATGGGGCTGGAAGCCGTCTACAAGCGGCCCCGAACCAGCCAGCCGCATCCAGCGCACCGGATTTATCCCTATCTACTGAGAGGCATGGTCATTGACCGTCCCAATCAGGTCTGGTGCGCTGACATCACCTACATCCCGGTTCGGCGCGGGTTCCTTTATCTGGTCGCCATCATGGATTGGACGACGCGCAAAGTACTGGCGTGGCGGCTGTCAAACACCATGCACGCCAGCTTCTGCGTCGAAGCCTTGCAAGAGGCTATTGCCAGATATGGCCCACCCGAGATTGTAAACACCGATCAAGGTAGCCAGTTTACCGGAGCAGACTGGATCACGACGCTGACTGAAGCCGGTGTGCGGATCTCCATGGACGGACGAGGGCGCTACCTGGACAACATCTTCATCGAGCGTCTCTGGCGGTCACTGAAGCAGGAGGCGATTTACCTGACCGAACTGCAAGACGGCTTCCAGGCTCAGCGGGTCATTGATGAATGGACCGACTTTTACAATACCGGAAGGCCCCATTCGGCGCTTGAATACCGAACCCCGGTCGAAGCATACTGGGCTGGCAAAAACGAGAAATGGGCAGCATGAAACCTAATCCTGACACACCTTAGCAAAGCCGCTAAACTGTCCGGATAACCGGGACCACTTCAGTATTCATGCTCCAAGTGTAGCAGTTAAGTGTAGCAGCTTGAAGACTGAACTATCTGGTATTGCTACCTTTTTTGAATATCAATGACTTAGAAAGAGAATGGCGTCCCCTACGGGATTCGAACCCGTGTTGCCGCCGTGAGAGGGCGGTGTCCTAGGCCTCTAGACGAAGGGGACTTAAAGGCAGTGCTTCAGCTTTTAGAGCAGACACGCCACTCGATCAAGTGGAATGGTTTCGGGCCGAGGCGACGAATGCTTCGGCGTCTTCCATTCGTGTGTTGAAGGCGCAAACCAGGCGGATCACCGATCGCTCTTCGCCGGGCCAGTCATAGAACCGGAAACCGTCGGCGCGCAGGCCCGCGATGACGGTGTTTGGCAGGCGGGCGAAAATCATATTTGCATCGCTTGGATATTGCAGGTCGATTCCGGGCAGGGCGTCCAACCCCATCGCCAGTGTCGCCGTGCAGGCGTTGGCGTGGGCCGCCATGTTTAGCCACAGGTCGTCTTTCAGGTAGGCTTCGAACTGGATGGCGATAAAACGCATCTTGGAGAAAAGGTGTCCGGCCCGCTTGCGCCGATAGGCGAATTGTTCGGCTAGGCCGGGTTCGAACAGGATGACGGCTTCGGCGGCGAAAGCCCCGTTCTTGCTGGCCCCTAAACCAAGTACATCGACCCCGGCCCTCCAGGTGATGTCGGCAGGTTTGCATCCCAAGGCCGCCACCGCGTTGGCGAAGCGGGCACCGTCCATATGCACCTTGAGGCCGTGATCATGGGCGACGGTGCAGATCTCGCGAATTTCTTCGAGCGTATAGACGACCCCGGTCTCGCTGGTCTGGCTCAGGCTGACGGCGGCGGGTTTGACGTGATGGACATCGCCGTGCTCGCGCTTCAGGGCGTCGGCCAGATCGGCCGCCGTGATCTTGCCGTTCCTGTCCGGAAGCAGGGCGAGTTTGGCGCCGCCCGTATAGAATTCCGGCGCACCGCACTCGTCAACCTGGATGTGGGCTTCCGGGTGGCAGTAGATCGATCCATAGGGTGGGCACAACGCCGCCAGTGCCAACGCGTTAGAGGCGGTGCCGGTGGCGACCAGGAAGACGTCGGCTTCCGTTTCGAAGGTCTCGGTGATCATTTTTTCGACGCGCCCGGTTTCGTCATCCGCCCCATAGGGGGTGGCGGCTCCCTCGTTGATCGCGATCAGGGCGTTGGCGATTTCCGGGCAGGCCCCGGTGACATTGTCGCTGCTGAAGTTCATGGGAGAGGCATCCTTTCGGTCGTTACCGGGTTGTAAACGCAATTTCCTGGAACGCGTGGCTCGCGGCGTCAAGCCGGTGAATGGCCGCCGCCGCCGCCCGGCCGTTCTCGACAGAGACGATCAGCCAGAACAGATCGGGTTCGAAGGCCATTTCAAGGTCGTAGGCGGACGGGCGGGAAGGGCTATCGGGGTGCGAATGATAGTGGCCGACGATGCGTTCCTTGCGCGCGCTGTCGCTTCCGTTTTCCAGGCGATCAAATTCACCGATATCCCGCATCAGCGCGAAACGAGTCTCGGGGTCAATCTCGAAACGGTCCGGCCGATCACTGCCGGCGATATTGCGGCTGGGCCGCACCCGGGTTACGGATATATCGCCGTTATCTTCGTGGGTGCCGGCTAACAGGCCACAGCATTCCCGGGGGTAGGCCGTCTCGGCGGCTTTGTCGATCCGCTTCAGGATGGCACGGGGAATAGAAATCATCGGGCGATCCGGATGACGCCAATCTGGGCCCCGGTGGCGGCGTTGAGCACAATCACCCGGCTGCATTCAGGCGTGCCGTTCGGGCCGATGCGCAGATATATGCGGGCGCCGTCGCCGCTGACCCCGTCGATGGTGCATCCGGCGGGAAGGCCGATCATGGCCTCGCCGAAGGCCGGTAACGGAATGGTCTGTCCGGATGGCGCGGCCGGAATTCTTGCCGGCGGGGCGGTGACGCTTTCACTGGTATCTCCCGATGAGAAGAACTTGAAGCCCGGATCGGTCGATTTGCGGTATAGTCCGTACCCGATTACCGTTACGCCGATAACAATCAGAATGCCCAATCCGCCCACTAGAACCTTGAGTGCCTGCATGATCCCGTTCAGTCTCTATCCAATAAAAAAATGAGTTCAGAAAATAACACCACCACTTACACCGTTCCAGTGCCCTCGGGCAAGGCCGGGACGCGGCTTGACAGACTGCTGGCCGAAACCCTGCCGGATATGTCGCGGACCCGCCTGAAGGCGTTGATCGACGACGGGGCCGTTTGCCTTGACGGAGGCAAAGACCCGGGATCGGCGCTGGACCCTTCCCGCAAAGTGCGTGATGGCGAGGTTTATACCGTTGCCGTGCCGCCGGCTTCGTCGGCGACGCCGGCGGCACAGGATATCCCGCTTGACATCGTATACGAAGATGAAGATGTCATCGTGATCGACAAGCCGGCCGGTCTGGTCGTTCACCCGGCGGCAGGAAATCAGGATAGCACCCTGGTCAATGCTTTGTTAGGGCATGCGGCAAAATTGGGCGCCAACGGAGGCCTGTCCGGGATTGGCGGTGTCGAGCGTCCTGGAATCGTCCATCGCCTGGACAAGGGTACCAGCGGCCTGATGGTGGTGGCCAAGCATGACCGGTCTCACCACAGCCTGTCGGAACAGTTTTCTGACCGCTCCATTGAACGCGCCTACAAGGCCGTGGTTTGGGGGGTGCCGGCGCCGTTGCAAGGCGAGATAACCGGCAATATCGGTCGTAGTCCACGAAATCGAAAAAAAATGGCCGTCGTTGGACGGGGCGGCAAGGTCGCGCTGACCCGTTACCGGCTTCTTGAGGCCTTCGGGGATGTGGCCAGTCTGATTGAATGCCGTCTGGCCACCGGTCGGACGCACCAAATCCGCGTCCACATGGCCCATATCGGTCATCCGCTGATCGGCGATCCCGTCTATGGTCGGGTCGGGGCAGGTCGACTGAAGGGGCTCAGTGATGCCGCCAAGGAACTGGTTCTGGCCCTGGATCACCAGGCGTTACATGCCTTTATATTGGGATACTCGCCCCTGCTGGGCGGCGATCGAATCCGATTTGAATCAGAATTACCTAAAGATATCAACGATCTGATAAAAGAATTACGGACGTAGTAAGATTCTTCTATACTGCATTAATTTACTAGGGTATTATTTTTTTCATGGGCGGGCAAACAGTCGGCAGACCGGTAGGACCGGGCGGCAGACCGAATGCGGGGGACTGACCAGAACGAGGTAGTAATAATGGCTTCATATATAGAGGATATAGGCACCACTCCAGAAGCGAACCTGACCCGTTACTTACAAGAAATCAGAAAATTCCCGATGCTGGAAGCGACCTACGAACGGCGCCTGGCGGAAGATTGGCGCTATCGTGGCGACGAAGCCGCGGCCGCCCAGATGGTCAACAGTCATCTGCGGCTGGTTGCCAAGATCGCCATGGGCTATCGCGGTTATGGCCTGCCGTTGCCGGACCTGATCTCGGAAGGCAATGTCGGCATGATGCAGGCGATCAACCGGTTCGACCCGGAGAAAGGCTATCGCTTGTCGACCTACGCCATGTGGTGGATCCGGGCCGCGATTCAGGAATATATCCTGCATTCCTGGTCGATGGTTAAAATGGGCACGACAGCGGCCCAGAAGAAGTTGTTCTTCAATCTGCGCAAGCTGAAAGCCCGCCTGCAGGCGTTTGAGGAAGGGGACCTTTACCCCGAACATGTTTCCGAAATCGCCCATCAACTGGAAGTTCGCGAGGACGAAGTGATCTCCATGAACCGGCGGATGACGGGGCTTGACCATTCCCTTAATGCTCCTGTTAACCAGGACGGCGATGGCGATGGCGAGTGGTTGGACTGGCTGGAAGACGACAACAGCAGTCAGGAAGAAGTTCTGGGCGTCACCCAGGAACTGGACCAACGCCGGGATTTGTTGAACGACGCTTTGAAAGGGTTGTCGGGTCGTGAGTCTCATATCCTCAAGGAACGGCGCCTGAAGGATACTCCGGCGACCCTGGAAGATCTTAGCCGTCATTATGGCGTCTCGCGGGAGAGGATCCGACAGATCGAGGTCCGTGCTTTCGAGAAAATTCAAAAAACCATGCGCAACGCGATCCTCAATCAGCGCATTGCTTGCTAGATTTTCCAGGTCGGAAGATTTTATTTAAGTGTACTCAGGCCCCGGCTGCAGCGGATTGTTTCGTCGCATCGCCTTGATGAACGGGGGAGTCGTTTTTCGAGGCGGCATCGTCAGCCGGGGCCGGGGCGCTTGAGTTCAGAACACCATCAATGCCTTCCAGGAAATTCTCCATATCGAGGAGTTGGTCATCCGGGTTCGACTCGTCGCTTGCCGCGATTTCGTCCCGCATATCAAGCACATCCTGCGGTGTCGAGACATCTTCGCCCCATTCTTCTATCAACTGGCGTTGCGTGGCGCGTAGGGTGGTGAGCCTGTGTTGCGCCATTACCGACAGAAAAGCCGCGATGACGGGCGGCAGGGACAGATAGACCAGCCAGCCGAAGCCGGCGGCGCCGTACATGACGATCAGCGAAAACACGTCGGTCAGAATTTTAACCGATAAATCGATCGTATTGCTGCCGCTCCACAGATCCATCAGATAAGGAAAGACTCCGCAGAAATTGATGCCGCCGACGCAGAACGCCGTGTTGCGCTGCTTCGAACGGTCGATGATAAAGGCGACCGTCGACGGTAACATCCCGAAAAAGATGATAATGATCGATGGCAACGATAGAATAACCACGGCGACAAAGGCGACCGACAACCACAGCGTCATCTGGCTGGAATTCATGCTTCCTTTCGCCGCGACTTGTTTTTTTGCTTTTTGTGCCATGATGTTTGCCGCCGCCCGTTAAAAGCTATCGACGATGTACAAGATGGTGACGAAAACCATGGAAAGAACAACGGACGCGACAGCGGCATATTGCTGCCCCATTTCCAGCGTCTTGTTCTTGGATGACAGTTCGTTTTCCTGAATTTCCAGGGCGCTTGCTTCGGCCATGGAAAACTCGATTCTGGCATCGGCATACTTGTTCGCGTCCAGACTTCGTCTTTCGGCGTTGTCGATCAGGTTGAAGAGTTCCGGCATGTTGCCTTTGCGGACGATCTGGGGCATGTCTTTTTCGATTGTGCGGCGCGTTGTGCGGCTGTAATAGGTTCTTATGGCTGGCCCTAAAAGGCCGCCCATCCAGCTGGACAGGGCAAAAACGGGTTCGGCCTTCATTTTCCATTGCATAAAGGCCATCAGGCTCAGCATGCCGATCAACTGCGATGCTCTTTTCGTTTCGCTCAGGGCCCGCAGGTGGGGTTCTATGTTTTCTTTGAAACGGGCAGCAATGAAGGCGACGATATGAACGTCAAATGGATCAAGCTTGTTGTCGGCGCTATCGGCAATTTCGTCCAGGGCGCCTAACAGATCTTCAATGTTGGTGACGTACTGATCCTTGATCAGCGGACTCAGGCAAGGCATGCTGGAGTTCAGTTCATAGAGACAGCGTTCGATGCCGTATCCCAGCGTCTTGGTTTGCAGGAAACCACGCATTTTTCCGAAAGCACCGTCATAGACCATCGATAGCGGGTCGCGGATCGTGTCGGCTTTCACCTTGTACCAAATTTCCGGCAAACCGGAATTGATGACCTGGGTCGGGATATCCATATGGCCTTTGCGCAGCATTTCGACGGCCAGAAGACTGCCGATCGCTTCCGGAATAAAAGCGATGTCCTTATATCTGACGGGAGCCAAAGGATCGAGCTGGATGCATACGCGGGCGACAAGATAGGGATCGCTGCCACGGAAATTGCCGCTATGGGCTTTGGCGAATTCTCTGGATGCCTTTACTTCATCTGCGGCATCGCCATCGAGCATGCTTCGACGCAACCATAATTCCAACTCGTCTTCTTTGATGGCCGTTGCTGCCTCGGGAATGTTTTTGGAAAAGGCATATGCGAGGCTTCGCGGGTTACGAAATTCCTGCTTTTTGAAGATGTAGGGATTGTCTACCTTTTTGGAAAACTTCCGCTGCATCGGCGTCTGTCTCTTGCCGTCCATCCATAAATCGATTTCCGGGAAATCCCAGCGCTCACCGGGGTCGTCCATTAATATGCCGCGCAGGGGTTCCATCAAACTGACGAGAATTTTCTCCTTTCCGACGATCGCGGTGTAGCTACCCTTTTCAATCTTTGCGTAGATCAGTTCGTCGGGCTTGATCTTTTCGATCTTCTTGCGCCCCAGAAGCAGCCCAACTATCGTTACCGCAAGGGCATACAGGTCGTCGGCGAGACTGCCCGTGCCGCGTCCGCCCTGGCTGGCCATGCCGCGTTCCAGGGGTTCATATACCGGGGGCTGGTCAAACCCCGGAGGGCAGGTTACGCAATCGCCCAGAACGACGATTTCGCGTTCCTCATCCATGAAGAACAGATTGTCGACGCGGATTTCCCGATGCACGACGTTCTTGATGGACAGGTGCTTCAGGGCCAGGAACAGGGGGGCGATAAAGGACGCCTGAATTTCGTATTCCTTGATCTTGTATTCACCGGCGTCGATGGCGCTGCTGACGCGCCCGCCAACAGGGCGGTGATAGACGACGACCATGGTTTCCTGATTGATGGGCGGCCAGTAAACCGTGTCCCAATCGACCAGCGGCAGGATGCCAGGTGTCTGGTCGCCACGAAGGTTGCGCATGGCCGAAACCCGGGTCGGTAGACCGGGCGTGCAAATCAGGGCGAAAAGCCGGGCTTCCTGGTTGTTCCTGTCGCGCACGGCAAACGCCTTTGCCGACGGGGTGTCCAGGTCGTGGAGGGGTTCATCTGCATCGATCAGATACTGGTCCTTCATCAGAACCGGCATTGATGCAACGGGCGCCCCGTCCCCATTTTCTTGGGGCGACAAAGCCATTATTCAATACCCACTACAAGGTGGGATCGCGCCTTCTGGCTGACTATCCACCTTTGAGCCTGTGATGATAATTGGTATCGTCTTGATTCACAAGGGGAAAAACTTCCGATAATGACATTCTGGCCTAGTCGGCGAAGGGGTCGTGCACCAGAATGGTGTCGTCTCGTTCCGGGCTGGTCGACAAAAGCGCGACCGGCGCCTCTATCAGTTCTTCGATGCGCCGGACGTACTTGACCGCGGTTGCCGGCAAGTCGGCCCACGATCGCGCCCCTTCGGTGCTTTCGGACCAGCCTTCCATGACTTCGTAAACGGGTTCGACCTTCTGCTGCAGGACGGAACTGGCGGGCAGGTGATCATAGTCCTGACCGTCGATGCGATACCCGACGCACACATTCAATTCTTCCATACCATCAAGAACATCCAGTTTGGTCAGGGCAATGCCATTAATGCCATTGACCTTCCGGGCCTGCCGCACGAGCACGGCATCGAACCAGCCGCAGCGTCGAGGGCGTCCGGTAACGGTACCGAATTCATGACCGCGTTCACCAAGCCCCTGGCCGATGCTGTCGGTCAGTTCCGTCGGGAACGGTCCGCTGCCGACCCGGGTTGTGTAAGCCTTGGTGATGCCCAGCACATAATCAATGGCGCCGGGGCCTTGTCCGGACCCGGTTGCCGCCTGTCCGGCGACGACGTTCGACGAGGTTACGAACGGATAAGTGCCGTGGTCGATGTCAAGCATCGTCCCCTGGGCGCCTTCATAAAGGATCCGTTTGCCAGATCGCCTCGCTTCATCCAGTTGCTTCCATACCGGGCCGGAATACGGCAGCAGCTTCGGCGCCAGGTCATCGAGCTTGTCGAGCAATTCCTGGCGGTCGACTTCGGCCATGCCGAGGCCGCGCAGCAGGGCGTTGTGATGGAACAGCAGTTTGTCGACCTTGTCGCCCAATACATCGCGGTCGGCCAGGTCGCCAACCCGGATGGCGCGGCGGGCAACCTTGTCTTCGTAGGCCGGGCCGATGCCGCGACCGGTGGTGCCAATCTTGGCCTTCCCCAGCGCTTCTTCGCGGACCTTGTCCAGGTTGCCGTGCAGGGGCAGGATCAGGGGGGCGTTGTCGGCGATTTTCAGGTTATCGGGCGATATGGCGACGCCCTGTTCGCGGATTTTGTCAATTTCGATGAGCAGCGCCCAGGGGTCGAGCACGACACCGTTGCCGATATAGGAAATTTTACCGCCACGGACCACACCGGACGGCAGCATGCTCAACTTGAAAACAACGCCATCGATGACCAGAGTATGCCCGGCATTGTGTCCACCCTGAAAGCGGACGACAACATCGGCTCGTTTGGACAGCCAATCGACGATCTTGCCTTTTCCTTCGTCGCCCCATTGCGAGCCGACAACAACCACATTGGCCATGCTTCATCTTCCTTTTGAAAAATAACAAATTTACGATCGGCTATCGATGATCTTGCCGTTTGAATACAGAAGGGTGCAGCCAAGGCGAGTGGCCTCGGTCGCCGCATCATTGGTTTCGCCAAAACCGGCGACGGTGATATATCCCTCGTCACGCAGTCTGGCGCCCTCAACAAGGGATGTTCCGGCGGGCAGGTACAGGCGGGGTTCCATCTCCGGTTTAGGCATGGCGCGTAACACCGTATCCATGAACAGGGTCATGCCGGTCGCCGATTCGCCTGCGTCGTCGGCGGAATGGTTTCCGGCGATATAGCGGCCGCCAGAACCAAGTTCGCCGCGGATGCCACCGGCAAAAAAGGTGAAGGTAACGCCGCTGTGGTATTCGAAGCCGCGGCATTCGACGGGATCGATGGTCAATGTCAGGTTTTCATCGCCGGCGCGGATAGCATCGAGGACAGCGGCCAGCTTGGCCCGCTCGGCGGCGGCTGCCGGTGGCAGGTCCAGTGTCATTAACGCCGCCATCGCCTGCTCCGCCGGTCCGGTGGCCTCCATCATGGCGGTGAGCAGGGTCGTACCTTTTGTCCCCAGGGCATCCGAAAGCGCCGAAACGGCGGCGATATCCTTACGGTCGAGGGCTTGACGAAGTTCTGCATCGGCGTGCCGTGAAAGCCCGAGAGTCTCTGCCACGGCGGGCGCCAGACCGGGCATCGCCAAATCCACCGACAGCGACGAAATATCCAGCCCCGCCAGGGCATCGACGGCGGCAAGGATGATTTCGGCATCGCCTGTCGGGTCATCGGTGCCGATCAGTTCCATGCCGACCTGGCCGAACTGCCGTTCCGGTCGCAATTGAGTGCCGCGCACGCGAAGAACCTGATCGCCGTAGCACAGACGCATCGGTCGCGGCGATTTTTTCAGGCGGGTTGTCGCGATGCGGGCGACTTGCAACGTCATATCGGCGCGTACGCCCATCATCCGTTGCGACACCGGGTCCATTATGCGAAACGTCTGGCTAGCCATCGCCGCCCCGCTGTCTGACAGCAGGCTTTCCTCGAATTCAATCAGGGGAGGCTTGACGCGTTGATAGCCGCGCCCGGAAAACTGCGCGATCAGGTCTTCCATGGCCCGCGATTCAATTTCGGCGTCGGGAGGAAGAACGTCGCCCATACCGGCGGGCAGCAGTGCTTTATCGAATAAATCAGTCATATTCGCCGTAAGATGATTTGTGGAATGCCATGAAATGCCTGATTGGGGTTAGTAGCCGGATTCAGCCTTCGCGGCAATGACAATGTGTCCGTGCGACCCTACTGAAGGGGGAATGTTTGCCTTTTAACGGTCGAACCTACGCTGTCAACCAGTGCCGGCACCATGGATTTCGTCAGTGTCTTACTGTCGGACCGGCCAATATCCGCCGTGGTCCAGGCATGCCACAGGCGCTTGCCGCTGCTTTTGTCGTCGATGGTTACGTCCATGCGGTAATGGCTCGGCGTTACGATGGACGTCTCACCCTTGCCCTCGTTGAACATGCCTCCGGTATTGCTGTCATACAGATTTAGCAGCATCTTGGCGTCATCTTCGCCGCCGCTGCCGCTGTACCCATGCAGTTCAAGAAAGGCCCGGCGTTCGCGGGATGTATACGCGCCGATCTCGTCGTGAGTCTCAAACGTCAGGATTAAGACCGCGTCTTCGCTGATCGCATATCCGCTGTCCGACAACTGGCGCTCGAATTCCCGCTTCAGGGCCAGACTCTGGTCGGAATTGTCAATCGGCACGACGCGCAAGGCCTGACCCGTCGGCAGCGATCTGTAGGCGACTGCATTGAGCACGCCCTTGCCATATTCCTGGGCCCATGACCGCGGCGCGTGAAGTGTCAACGCCAATAGCAAGAAAAAGGGAGCAAAAACGGAGTAAATTAGCCGATTATGTTTCATGACAGGCTCCTCCTGAAACGCGCGAAGCCCCTTGATTGTCAGCGCAAAGAGCTGTGTCCGCATACGGCTAATATTATCCCGGTGACCGGTGCGGTCTGTCAATCACCTGCTTCTGCATGCCAATCACTTAAACTGTACCGAAAGCGGCCCATGCCCGGCCGGTCGCACACCCTTGGCGATTGCTTTTGATCCGTCGAAAACGACATACCCCTGACGCCGGTAATGGGGCAGGGGGCCAGATATCGCCTGCAGTGCGCGGCTGCTGTCCGCTTCGATCAGCAGCGTTGGCCGGGTCGTGCCATCCGGGCCACTGGTTCGGGTCACCCAGGCCCGCGCCGTGCCCCTGTTTGCGATGTCCGCGGGCGTTGCCGCGAAGCCATGCCGGGCAAGAAATGCGTCGATATCCGGGGGCGTGCCAATTACCAGCAAAGGCGTGGCGGGCAGGGGGGTATCGGCGGCGGCGGCATGGATGCTGCGACCGGAACCGGTGTCAAGCAACCGTCCGGCAAGGCCGGTCGCCAATTTCAGGAATTCATCCTGTTTGGTCGGTACGATGATCCGGGTTTCCGCCGCAAGAGTTACATCGCGCAGGATCGGCGGGGTTTCGGCAGGGTCGAGCCGACGGAAAACATCGAAGTCCGGATCAATTGTCAGTCCAAGGGCAGGCGATGTCGTGGTGATGTCAAAGTGATTTCTTCCGCCCTTGATCTTCGCCTCAAAGCGTTCCCTGCCGGTGCTGGTTTCGATGTCCACGGGAACGCTCAATATGTAGTCGCTGGCGGGTTGGGCGAGGTCGAAAGACACCATGTTGCCGTGCGCGCCTGAACGCTTCAGCACAAGCTTGGGCGCACCGGATTGTTCCAGCCATTGCCGAAAGAAGGTTCCAAGATCTCGCCGGGACGCCTCTTCGAATGCGTTTTGCAGGTCACCCCACGAGGCCGTGGTGAAGGCCCGATGCCGCCAGAACAGTTTGATTCCACGATTAAAAGCTTGCTCGCCGATGTTCCGGCGCAGCATGTGGAAAATAAAGGCGACCTTGTTGTAGCCGATGACCTGTTCGGCATCGTGACTGCGGCTGACGAAGGATATCACCGGATGATCGCGGGCCGCGGGCAGGGCGGCGTAATCGCGCAGCCAGCCTATCCGCATGGCCCTGGCGTCATTTTCGGATCGCTGCCGGGCGTACGTGTAATCGGCCATGAAGGTGGTCAGCCCTTCCGACCAGTTGCCGGCCGCATAATCGACCCTGACGGCGTTGCCCCACCAGTTGTGAAGGATTTCATGGCCCAGTGAACTGGAGCGGATGAACGGCAACGCCAGTACACGCTTGCCCATGAAGGTCAGGCCCGGATATCCGAGCCCTACGGGCAACAGTCCGGATACGATGTGGAAGGCCGAATAGGGATAGGGGCCGATCCAGCGTTCGTAGAAATCGAGATAACCGCTGGTCGCCTCCAGATAGCCTTCTGCAAGGGCGGCGATATCGGGGTGGAAGTACGTTCGGATCCGGGTCTTGCCGTGATGGCGTTCGGTTATTCGATACGGTCCGGCCATCAGGACAATACCGTCGAGCGGCGCTTCGGATTCAAACACGGCGCGGTAATCGGCGCCGGTCGTCCGTTCGTCAATCAGTCGACCGGGGGCGACCGCCCTTTGCGGTTTGGGGACAGAGACATCCAGGCGATAGGAAAAGCGGCGCCCGTCAAACGATGGGTGCCAGCCGGAACCGCCGGGAAGGAAACTGCCACCGACGGAACTCACGGGTTCGACGGTTGCAAACGGGCCGCTGGTGGTTGGGCTGGGGGCAAGGGCACCGTGGTAGTTCAGGACAATGTCATGCCGCCGATCGCCCGGCAGGTTGGCAATCCACCGGTTCCCGATGCGTTTCGCCGCGGCATTTTCACCGTCAACGGTGAATGTGGTAACGACAAAATTCTTGGCCAGTCGGAACGTGAGTGGCCCATGACCGTCAATCGCCAGTTTTGCGAGCACGGTAAGGCTCCGCGCCGCCGGGTCAAGCCGTACGGTCAGGTCTTGATGGATCGTCTGAATTTTGGCGTTGGCAGGGGGCAATAAAAGCAGGAACGCTACCAGCGCGACCGTAAGGGGCAGCAGTTTCGTCATGGTTTTGCCGGAAATTTGGCAATGATATTAATATGTTCACCTTTTCGCAGAACAACCAGCGGCAGCCAGGTGCCCGGTGCCTGGACCTGGATTATGGCAATCAGTTCGGATACCTTGGTAGTGGCCTGATCGGCGGCTTTGACGATCACGTCGTTTTCCAGCAATCCGGCTGTCTTGGCGACACTGGGGTCGCTGACCTTGGCGATGCGAACGGCTTTGGTGCCGTCTGTATCGACGTTTTCAACGTGCACGCCGAGCAACGGGCGCGTCGGTTTGGCGGATTCCGGCGGCGCCGAAACGGCAAAAACGGCGTCGGCGACGGGTGTGCCGTGGTCGGTAGCGGCGGTATCGTCGGAACAAGACGGTCCGGAGTCCGAAGGCAGCAGGATGGCGGACCCCTTGACGCCTAAATCATCCAATTGATGAGGAATACCATATCCGTATTCGATATGCCCGCGCCCGACAATGCCGATAACCAACGGTTCTTTGCCGGTGTTCCGGCCCTTCGCCAGGGCCTCGGCCATCGCCCTGTCCCAGGTAAGTTGGACATCGACAAAACGCATGAACGCGTCTTCGCCCGTATCGACGTTTTCGCCGGGTCTATTTTCCGAGTGGCGATCGAAGACCTTTTTCAGGCTTCTCAGGTAGGCCGGTGATGGTTTGGCCGGATTCCCCAGACCGCCTCGCTGGTCCGTCGGAACGGCAGCCCAGCCTTTTTTGCCAACCCGCCCGGTCACGGATCGATCCACATTCAGCGCTAGCATGGGAATACGGTTCATTCGGGCAAAGTGGAAGAGCGGCATGTAAAGCTCGGGATCGTACCGCCAGACATCGAACCATCGGCTTTTTTCAAGGAATTCCTTTTCGCTCAATTCTCCTTGGACCCATTGGTCGAGCACCGGTTGGACAGACCGGGGGAATGCTTCGAAACCAATCGCCATGTTCGGATTTTGGCCATGCAATGCTGACATAACCTGAAGCTGCCAGCGGTGATGTTCGGCGCTGGTGTGGGTTTCCCCCAACAACACGACCGGCCTCGTCGCCATCCGACGGATAAAATCGGGTGTGGATATCGGTTTTCCGGTTTCCGGGTTGGTCCAGGTGCCGATGTCGGAACACTGGGCGTCGGCGGCGTGGCCAGGCATGATTGACGCGAGTATCAGCACGAGGCCGGACAGGAGGCAGGAGAAGACTGATCGGGGCCGAGGGATGAAAATGCGCGAAGCCGTTGTCGTGCGCGTCGTCGCTGGAAGTGCCGCTGAGTTTTTCACTTTTTTTATCCGGTTGGTATTTGAGACGCTCGAAGCGCCCATTCAGATGTGTCGTTCTCGTTCTTAAACAGATAATATGATGGCGAGCGTTCCGCCAGGGGAATTGATGAATGCGAGACCCTTTGTGTAGAAATTGAAGCTGAAGCATGGGGGGATTTGTGCCTGCAAACAAGATTGCTGACGATTCGAAATTAAGGATTTTGATCGCCCTGGCGGGCAGTTCGCACAGAAAGCGGATCAAATCGATGCTGCCATCGGATCGATATATGCTTTTCTGGGCCATCGATCCAAAGACGGCCGAACAAAGGCTTGCCGCGCACGCGATTGATGCGGTCGTCCTGGATGTTTCGTCATGGAGCAATAACAAGCGCGTTGCGGGCCGGAAAATCCTGAAAACGGCAAGCAAATTGCCGGTTATTATACTGCCGGAAGGCTTTGATGGCGCCACCGCCGCGCTGCAAGCCTTCGGGGTATCCTACAGAACGTTGTCCTGGAATATCATGGATGGTGATCTGCTGAAGGCATTGATCGCGCAAGTAATCCTGTCCCGCCGGGAAAGCGACGACTTGCGTGAAAGCGAAGAACAGTTCGCCAAGACGTTTCACGCCAGTCCGGGCATGTTTAGCATTTCCACTCCGAAAGATGGCCGTCATGTCGATGTTAATGATAGCTGGCTGTCCACCATGGGATACAAGCGCGGCCAGGTGATCGGTAAAACGGCCAGAGAACTCGGTGTCTGGGATAAGTATCCGGACCGTGCTCGGCTGGTTCGTCTCTTACTGGAAAAAGGCAACATCAGTGGTTTTGAAACCAGGTTCCGGACCAAAGCCGGAAATAGCATAGATGTTCTTGTTACCGGTGAGATTATTGATATCCGGGATGATCCGCACCTGCTGCTGGTCGCACTCGACATTTCGGAACGCAAGAAAGTCGAGGAAGCGCTCAGAAGGTCTCACGACGAGCTGGAACTCAATATATACGAACGCACCCTGCAATTGCGTGATGAGGTCGATGAACGAAAGACGATTATGGTGGCGTTAAAACAGAGCGAACAGCGTGCCCGCGACATGGCGGAGGCGGCTTCCGACTGGTTTTGGGAAACCGACGCCGATGGCAAGTTCACCTATTTTTCCGACACCCACAGCAAGAAGCTAGGGGTCGTTTCCAGTGAAATTATCGGTCAAAAGCGCCAGACTCTCGCCGTCCCTGGCGACGATGCGGGCATGTGGCGACAGTACACGGAAACCATCGAAAAAAGAGAACCGTTTCGAGACTTTCAGTACGATTATGCCCGTTCCGATGGCCAGCCTCAGACATTGAAAATAAGCGGTAAACCAGTTTATGACGAGACCGGAGAATTTATCGGTTATCGGGGCGCGGGCACGAATATCACGGTCCAAGTCGCCGCCGAAAGACGCGAAGCGAAATTGCGTGAACAACTGGTTGACGCGATCGAAAGTATTTCCGATGCCATGGTTTTGTTCGATGCCCAGGACAAGTTTGTCATGTGCAACACGCGCTACAGACAGATTTTCAATAAAAACGACACGCTTCTTGCCCCGGGGACGCCGTTTAGGAAACTCATGAAGGCGGTGGTCGAAAGTGATCTGATCGTCGGTGTCGGCGATAACCCCCAAAAATGGGCCAGGGAAAGACTGGCCGAGCGTAAAACTCTCAATCCCGATGGGTACCGGCGTGAGGAACGGCTGCGCGATGGTACCTGGCTTCGTTTTAATGAATACCGAACCAGCGAGGGCGGCAGACTGTTATTACTGACCAATATCACCGACCTTCGCCAAACCAAACACGAACTGCTGGGCGCAATAAATCAGGCGGAAATAGCCAGCCGGGCGAAGTCGGACTTTCTGGCGGGCATGAGCCATGAACTACGCACGCCGTTGAATGCGATCATCGGTTTTTCAGATGTCATGATCTCGGGGATATACGGCGACATACCCCAACAAAAATACAAGGAATATATCGCCGATATTAACCAGTCCGGTGTCCATCTGCTGAACTTGATAAACGACATTCTCGATATTTCCAAAATTGAGTCGGGTACCGTTAAACTCAATGAATCTGAGGTGGATCTTCACAAAGTCGTCGATGTCAGCGTTCGGCTTAACGAAAACAAAATAAAGGAAGGTGGATTAACGCTTCAGAAAAGGATGCCCGGGGATTTGCCAAGGATATGGGCAGATGAACGGCGGATTAATCAGATCTTGCTCAATTTGGTGTCCAATGCCGTCAAATTCACGCCGGGCGGTGGCAAGATAAAGATCAGCGCCTCGGTGCGTGCCAGCGGCGACGTCGTTTTGTCGGTTTCCGATAATGGCATCGGCATCAGCCCCGGCAATATCAAAAAAGTGATGAGCGAATTCGGTCAGGTTGATAACGCTATCGCCAGGGAAAAAGAGGGAACGGGACTCGGTCTGCCGCTGAGCCGCGGTCTGATGGAGGTTCACGGTGGGAATTTGGAAATCGAAAGCGAATTTGGCATAGGCACGAGCGTCACGGCCATCTTCCCGAGCCGCCGTCTTATAAAGTAGGAAAAGGCTCCGGGTGCTATGAAGAAGGGTATTGTTTCTGCCGGCCATGACGCTACGGCCGCGGCGGTTCAGCACAGACGGGGCGGCTTCTCTGGTGGTGTTGGGGGGGGGGCGCTGTGTCAGTCCTTCGGAAAGCCGCCTGCGTAGTCGAGGACGTCTTCGGCCATACGTCTCGATAGGGATTATACAGGGCCGACCGTTAGGATTTTCTATGCAGCGCCCGGTCCGGAACGTTTCTGACGTCATGATCGATAAAAGAAATCAGTAGTTGGCTACCGATAATAATCGGCAGGGCCGCCAGCAGGACCGTCCCGGCGGTCGCCGGAATGCCGGTTTTCGAACTTTCCAGCCAACCGCAAATTCCATACCCCCCCCCCAGGATAATAAGCGCATTGCCGAGCGCCAGTTCGATGGAGGGGACGCCGAAATCACGCAGAAAATAAGTGTAGAAGATTCTTTTTGAGGCATTCACACAATGACTGATGGCGAACTCGATAAGAATTTTGCGGATGCTCAGGCTGCTGTCTTCCTTGCCGTAGTTGGCCGGCATCGGCACGTCGACGACCCGGGCACGCTCGATGTACAGACGAAACAGCATGTCGGATTCAAAGAAAAAACCCGTGCTGATTTTGTCGAATGGAAGGTGCCGGGCCGCTTCGGCATGCAGGGCGGTGAAGCCATTGGTCGGGTCGAATATATTCCAGTAGCCGCTCGACACCTTTGTGATGAAGGACAAAGCCAGATTGCCGATGATGCGCATTTTCGGCATCTGCGAAATGCGATCGAGGGTATAAAACCTGTTACCTTTTGTGTAATCGGCCCGTCCATCGATGATTGGGGCGACCAGGTCGGGAATCAGGGCCGGGTCCATTTGCCCGTCGCCATCGAGTTTGACGATGATGTCGGAGCCATCGGCCAGGGCTTTTTTATACCCGGCCATGGTCGCGCCGCCGACGCCGCTGTTTTGCGGTTGCACCAGAATTTCGACCCGCTTGTCTTTGCAGTTAGCGCGCACATGCTCACCGGTATTGTCCGGGCAGGCATCGTCGACGACATAAATTCTGCTGACTTCATTGCCAATCGCCGCAAGCACGTCAAGAATGTGACGCGTTTCACGGTAGCACGGCAGCACGACGGCAATTACCGTGGCAGGGGGCTTGCCGATGCGAACCATAGACGATCGTTTCCGGATGATTTTTGTTGAGACGGCTAATCTTACCGCAAGATAAACATCGCAACGCCGCGGCGCAAGATAACGAATAAACATCTGTTGTGGACTGTTTGTGCAGTTCGGCTATCATTGGGGCCGGCACGCGCACTAAAACAATAAACGGACCGACATGGGGCGGGAAGATCATCAGGCGACCGAAAATGGCGACAGTTCCCTTGCGGGAATCGACCTTTTATCGGGCCTTGGCAAGAGGGAGCGGGCGGGCATTGAAAAAAACTGTCGCTGGCGTCGCTACGCGCCCCACCAACAGATTATAGATAAAGAAAGCACGAGCCGTGACGTCTGCTTCGTCGTCAGCGGTCGCGTACGTGTCGTCAATTATTCCTTTTCCGGCCGGGGCATCATTCTGGACGAATTACCCCCCGGCAGTTATTTCGGTGAGCTATCGGCAATAGACGGGTTGCCTCGTTCGGCTCGCGTGGTCGCGCTGACGGAAGCAATGATCGCTTTTCTACCGCGTCCTGCTTTTCTGGACCTGCTGCAGAAATATCCCAACCTTGCGCTCAAGGTGATGGCCCATTTGGCGGAAGTTGTCCGCACATCCACTCAGCGCATCATGGACTTAAGCACCCTTGGCGCCAATAACAGGGTCCATGCCGACCTGCTGCGTCATGCCGGGGACATCAATGAAGAAACCAAAGAGGCCATGATCGAGCCGGTCCCCATTCACAGCGACATCGCCAGCCGGGTCAGCACGACCAGGGAAACCGTCGCCAGGGTTATGAATGATCTCGCCCGCAAGGGAATTCTCGAGAAAAAGGAAAATCAGTTGTTCATTCGCGATGTCCAGCGCCTGCGGGGCATGGTCGAGGAAGTTCGCGGCGAATAGGAATAACAGGCAGAGAGGGAGCGTTACGGGCTTTCTAGTCGAGGAATTTATTGACCGTTTCCAGGAAAACCGGGACGGAAATAGGCTTGGCGATATAGCCTTCGCAACCACCTTCGCGAATTTTTTCTTCGTCGCCTTTCATGGCGAACGCCGTAACCGCAATGACCGGAATGTGTTTCAGATCATCGTCAGCCTTCAATATCTTGGTAACATCCAGCCCGGAAATTTCGGGCAACTGGATGTCCATCAAGATAAGGTCCGGCATATGCGCCTTGACCAGGTCCACGGCATCTCTGCCATCGGTTGTCTGCACGGTGTCGTACCCATGAGCTTGAAGCAGGTCGTTAAACAGCTTCATGTTCAACTCATTGTCTTCGACGATCAGAATAGTTTTCGACATAGGATAAAGCGTCCCGAAAATTTATACGTTGGTGTTCGTCGCCGGGTCTCGAGCAATCGCCCAAATAGCGATTGCACTGAAGTATTCTAAAACCGTGCCGTCAACTCTAAATGATGAAACACTCAGCATACGTAGTCAAATATCGTGGCATCGAAACGCCATCGAACATCAAAAAAAAACGGACCAAGTTCGACCCGTTATTTATCTGGGGTGTCGGACGCTTCAAAACGAGCAAAAAAATGCTGCCCGTCACCGACTACTTGATTTTTGCTTCCTTGAACATCACATGTTTGCGCACGACGGGATCGTATTTACGGAATTCCATCTTTTCAGTGATATTGCGCGGGTTCTTTTTCGTGACGTAATAAAAACCGGTGTCGGCGGTGCTGACAAGTTTAATGAGTATGGTAGTTGGCTTGGCCATCGTTCTTTTCCGAGTAAGACGTATCGTTAATAACCTAGGCGGCGCACCATACAGGGCGTAACGGCCATGTCAAGTGAGACCATCGCGCCACGCCCCAATATTTCTACCGTGCGGCGGCCGCGGCCGCGGTCAGGTTGAGCATTCGGGTGTATAGCGTCTTGTTTTCAATTAATCGGCGGGCGATTTTTGTGTCCGTATCCTGACGTCTGCGCTCGGGCGGGCAAAAAGATCTTAATTTCTGGCGGGCCTTCTTGTCTTCAAATCCGACGTGATGCCAGGCATTCAGGACGGCAGATGTGCGGAGTCGCCGGGCCGGGATGTTGTTGAGCGGGTCGCCGCCGGCGTTGGTGGTGCCGCTGGTGCAGACAGTGGGGAAAACGCCAAGCTGGTGGATAATATATCCCGACGGGGCCATCAGGCGCGACCAGGTCAATGTCATCTCGCCGTCGTTCGGTAGTCTCAGAACCGTCTGGACCGTTCCCTTGCCAAACGACGACGTGCCGACAAGGACCGCACGACCGCGGTCTTGAAGGGCGGCGGCGGTTACTTCGGAAGCCGACGCCGACATGCCGTCAATCAGCACCACGACAGGTTTGCCATGGGCAATATCCCGGCCGCCCGCCTCGTAGTGCTGGACACTGTCGGGGTGCCGTCCGCTGGTCTGCGATATCTTGCCCTGTGCCAGGAACAGGTCGGCGACCCCGATCGACTGTTTCAGCAGGCCACCGGGGTTGCCCCGCATGTCCAGGATGACACCTTTCAGGCCTTCACCCAGCAGGCTGTTGGCCTTTTCCATTTTTTCCAGCAGGTCACGGGCCGTGCGTTGGTTGAAGCTGCTGATCTTCAGATAGACGATGCCATCCTGCAAGGCGTAGGCCACGGTTTTGGCAACAATATGGGTCCGTTCGATGTCAAAGTTTAGCGGGCTTTCGACGCCCGGTCGTCTGATCTGCAATCGGGCGTGACTTTTGACCGTGCCCCGGATTTGTTCGCCGATGGCGTCTCTGGACAGACCGGTCGTGGGGATGCCGTTGATGCGGACGATGGTGTCGTTGATTTTTAAACCGGCGCGCAAAGCAGGCGTTTTGGGCATGACCGCGGTGATCAGGGGGGTATTGCCGACGATCTTGTAGCGAATGCCGACGCCGCCAAATCCATCTCGTTTTGCCCGATTTTTCTCGGCTTCATGCACTCCGGCGTAACGGGAATAGATATCCAGGTGTGATAATATGCCGTCGAACAGCGCCTCGTAGATCTTTTCCGGTGTGGCCCGACGGAGGTCCCTTGACCGAGTCCTCGCCCTTACGCAAACGTTGACCATCAGGTCCGTCCAGGCGGCGATGTCGCCGTCGGCGGGCACGGGATAGCGGGCGATGGCCTTGCCGCCGATGTTCACAATGATGGTGTCGGCGGTCTGCTCGATGGCTATTTCGGGATCGATGGCGCCCAGCCCGCGCAAGCCTTCCGCCGCAAATTTCCCTGGCCCGATGCGTTCAATATAGCGTTCGGTGATGTCGTCGATGCCCGCCGCGATAACTTCCCTGGCCGCCGGACGGGAAAAGCCGTCGGATTGAAGGGTTTCATCGGGAGACTGAGTGGCGCAGGCCGTCAGGCCGAGGACGCCAAGCAGCAGGATGAAGCGGAGACGTGGACTCGTTTCGAGGGTCATGCAGGGGATTTTCCACCTTTTTTGGCGCCGCGTCACCCGTTCTTTGTCTTCGATTGCCGGGCCTTGCGTCTGGCGGCTTTTGAATTCGATTTGGCTTTGTGCGTGGCCGACCTTGCCTTTTTAGCGGTCGCCTTCTTGCCGCTCCTGGCCGGGGCTGGTTTTTGGTCATCGAACACCTGCATGACCATGGCCCCGGATATGGGATCGGCTTCCATCAGCATGACATCCAGCCGTTGGCCCAACTGAAAAGTCAGCTTGTTGCGCCGTCCGCGCAAAACGTGCCGGGCCTCGTCATGGACATAATAGTCCTGGGGCAGGGTCCGGATCGGTACCAGGCCATCGGCACCACTGTCTTCAAGGGTGACGAACAGGCCAAACCGGGTGACGCCACTGACCCGCCCGGCGAATACGACGCCGACCTTGTCCGCCAGAAACGCCGCCGTGAAGCGGTCAACGGCGCTGCGTTCGGCGTTGGCTGCGCGCCGTTCGAGTCCGGACAGTGCTTCCCCCATGCGGCTGAAGTCCTTGTGGTCCGGCTCGATGCCGCCGTCGCCGAGTCCCAGGCCCGTGACCATGGCGCGGTGAACGAGTAAGTCGGCATAACGCCTGATCGGCGAGGTGAAATGGCAATATCGCCGCAGCGCCAGGCCGAAGTGGCCAAGGTTGTCGGGGCTGTATTGGGCCTGTGCCTGCGAGCGCAGGATCACTTGATTGACGATGTCGGCGTTAGCGGTGTCCTTGACCTTGTTCAGAATGCGGTTGAACTGTTCGGCCTTGATGACCTGACCCCTGGCGAGGGGGATCGACAGGCTTTCGAGGAACTGGCGCAGGCCCTCCATTTTTTCCATCGAGGGCTCGTCATGGACCCGGTACATGCAGGGCTGGCGTTTCCGTTCCAGCGTTTCGGCGGCCGCCACATTGGCCGCGATCATGAATTCTTCGATCAGTTTGTGGCTATCGAAGCGGTCGCGCATCTCGACCCGCTCAACCTGTCCGTCCTCGTTGACGACAACGCGGCGCTCGGGAAGGTCCAGTTCCAGCACGCCACGCTCCTTACGGGCCTTGCTCAGCGCCTCATAAGCCCCATACAGGGCCGCGATGACCGTATTGGCCAGAGGCGCCGTCTGCGTATCCGGAGAGTCGTCACGGGCGGCCTGTACCTGTTGGTAAGTCAGTCTCGCCCTGGATCGCATCAGGGCGCGGCTGAAGCGGTGATCGATCAGGTGCCCATCCGCGTTGATTCGCATATGGGCGACCAGGCACGGCCGCTCTTCATGCGGTTTCAGGGAACACCAGCCGTTTGACAGATCCTCGGGCAGCATCGGCACCACCCGGTCGGGGAAATAGACCGAATTACCTCGCTCGTAGGCATCTCGGTCAAGGGCATCGCCGGGGCGTACGTACCAGGACACATCGGCGATGGCGACACAGAGGCGCCAACCGCCTTTGTTTTTGCGATCGCCGTCGGCTTCGGCGAACACCGCGTCATCGAAGTCGCGGGCATCGGCGCCATCGATGGTGATCAGCGCCAGGCCGCGCAGGTCCTCGCGCTGTTCAAGCGGGGCCGGGCCTGCGGCGGCGGCCAGCTTAAGGGCGTCATCGGAGAATTCTGTCGGGATGTCGTTATCGTGAATGGCGATCAAGCTGATCGTGCTCGCCCCGCCTTCCTTGTCCAGGCGTTCAAGAACCCGCGCCTGGCGTAGTCCCAGCCGGCGCCCCGGCAGGACTTCGGCACGGACCAGGTCGCCGGGTTCGGCGTCGCGAGCGTCGGCTTTGGTGATTATAAAATCATCCTTGGCCTTGCGGTCCGTTGATTTAAGCCGACCCTGACCATCGACCAGCGTATAGACGCCCAGAACCCGGGGCGGCACGCCACCGATGCGACGAATGGTGCGTCCCTCGTAGGTATTGCCGTCCGCCGGGATCAGGCGTGCCAGTACCCGGTCATCGGCGCCAAGTGCCGGTTGTCCGCGTCTTTCCGGCGCCATGTAGATAACCGGCGGTGGTGTTTCTTCGTCCCAGTTCAGGGGACGGGCCAGGACTTCGCCGTCGGTATCCGTGCCGGTGACGATGACAACCGCAACCGGTGGCAGTACGCCCGGGCTCGACAGGGTTCGTCCGGCCGCCAGCAATCCTTCGTTCTTCAGGTCTTTCAGGACTTTTTTCAGCTTGAGTTTCTGATCGGCGTCCAGATGGAAGGCGCGACCGATTTCCCGCTTGCCGACGCGACCGGGGCTTTCCTCGATGAATTTAAGGATGTCTTCCCGGCTGGGGAAAGGGGCGGGGTGTTTGGGGTTTTTGGTCAACGGGCTATTCCGCTGCGGCCGTTTCTTTTTTCTTGCCGGCCTTCTTCGCCGGTTTCTTTGCCGCCGCTTTCTTTTTTGCCGGTTTTTTCTTCGCCGGGGCTTTCTTGGCGGCGGCCTTCTTTGCCGGGGTCGCCTTTCTGCCGCCCTTGCCGGTACCGGCTTTGGCATCGACCAGGGCGACGGCGTCTTCAAGCGTTAAGGTCGCGGCGTCGGTGCCCTTGGGGATGTTGGCCCGGACCATGCCGTGGGCAACGTAAGGCCCCCAGCGACCGCTGCGGATGCTGATCGGCTTCTTGCTTTTTGGGTGATCCCCCAAAATTACGGGCGGATCCTTTTTCGGCGCCGCGGCGATCAGTGCGAGGGCGCGATCAAGGGCGATGGTCAGCACGTCGTCATCGCCCTTCAACGACAGGAATATACCGTTGTATTTCAGGTACGGTCCAAAACGACCGAGGCCGGCCTGAATCATTTCGCCGGTTTCCGGATTGATGCCGACATCCCGAGGCAAGGAAAGGAGCCCCAGGGCTTTGTCCAGGTCCACCGCCGCCGGCGACAAGCCACGCGGCAGCGACGCTCGTTTCGGCTTGGTTTTCTTGACCTTTTTGCCTTCGGTGATTTCTTCGACGTCGCCCAGTTGCACATAAGTGCCGTAGGGGCCTTTGCGGATGGTGATATCCAAACCGGTGACCGGGTCCTTGCCCAGTTCGACCGGACCGGCATCGCCAATGCCGGCGCCATCGTCGTCATTGACCACCAGCGGTCGGGTATAGCGGCACTCCGGATAGTTCGAGCAGCCGATAAAGGCTCCGAATTTACCCAGCTTCAAACTCAATTGGCCTTCGGCACAGGTTGGGCAGGCCCGTGGGTCCTTGCCGTTGCCTTCGTCATGGAAAAAGTGTGGCCCGAGCAACTCGTTCAGGGCATCAAGCACTTCACGGACCCGCAGGTCCTTGATATCGGCGACCGACTGGGCGAAGTCGTCCCAGAATTCGCGCAATACCTGTTTCCAGTCGGAGCGCCCGCCGGAAACGTCATCGAGTTTACCTTCCAGCTCGGCGGTGAAATTGTATTCCACGTATTTGCCGAAAAAGCTGCTTAAGAAGGCGGTGACGAGGCGGCCTCGGTCGTCGGGAATGAAACGGCGGCTTTCCAGGGTCACGTAATTGCGATCTTGCAGCACGGAAATGATCGATGAGTAGGTTGACGGGCGACCAATTCCAAGCTCTTCCAGGGTTTTGACCAGCGAGGCTTCGGAATAACGCGGCGGCGGCTGGGTGAAGTGCTGTTCAGGCAAGACCGATGTCCGGGTCAGGGCGTCACCCTCCCGCAGGTCTGGAAGGATGCGGTTCTTGTCGTCGTCGCCGCTCTTTTCTTCCTGGCTTTCCTGATAGACCTTCAGGAAACCATCAAAGGCGATGACCGAGCCCGTGGCGCGCAACGTCGTCTGTTTGTCGGGCGAGGTTAAATCGGCGGCGACCTGATCCAGGATCGCGGATTCCATCTGGCTGGCGATGGTGCGCTTCCAGATCAGTTCGTAAAGTTTCAGTTGATCGTCATCCAGGTACCGGGCCACATCGGCGGGTTTGCGTGTGACGTCCGTCGGGCGGACCGCTTCATGCGCTTCCTGGGCGTTCTTGGCTTTCGTTTTGTATTCGCGGGCGGCACCAGGAACGTAGGTCGAGCCGTAATCATTGCCGATCAGGCTACGGACGGCGCTGATTGCCTCGCCGGCGATTTGCACGCCATCGGTTCGCATATAGGTGATCAGTCCGACGGTCTCGCCGCCGATGCTGAACCCTTCGTAGAGCCGCTGCGCCACCTGCATGGTCCGCTTGGTGGCGAAATGCAGTTTGCGTGATGCCTCTTGCTGCAATGTAGAGGTGGTGAACGGCGCCGCAGGGTTGCGCCGGGATTGCTTGCGTTCGACCTTGGCGACGGTGAAGTCGGCCGCTTCGATGGCGGCGACGGCGGCCTTCGCGTGCGCCTCGTCACCGATCGACATCTTGTTCAGTTTGTCACCGTTCAAGTGGGTCAACGCGGCTATGAACGGGGCATCGGCGGGGGTGTTGAAGCCCGCTTTAATGGACCAGTATTCCTGCGGCGTGAAGAGTTCGATTTCGGTTTCCCGCTCGCAGATCAGACGTAGCGCAACGGATTGTACACGCCCGGCAGAGCGCGAACCCGGCAATTTGCGCCACAGCACTGGCGACAGGGTAAAGCCGACCAGGTAATCGAGCGCCCGACGGGCCAGATAGGCCTCGATCAGGCCGAGGTCCAGGTCGCGGGGGTGGTTAAAGGCATCGATGATGGCGGTCTTGGTAATTTCGTTGAAGACGACGCGCTTGACTTCGACGCCTTTCAGCATCTTCTTCTTTTCCAGAACTTCCAGCACGTGCCAGGATATGGCTTCGCCTTCGCGGTCAGGGTCAGTCGCGAGAAACAGTTTATCGGCCTTCTTGACTGCGTCGGTGATTGCCTTGACGTGCTTGACCGACCGGCTGCCGGTTTCCCACTCCATGGCGAAATCGTCGTCTGGCCGCACCGACCCGTCCTTCGACGGCAAGTCGCGGATATGGCCAAAACTGGCGAGCACGGTGTAATCCGGGCCCAGATACTTGTTGATGGTTTTGGCCTTTGCGGGCGATTCGACGATAACGACGTTCATGTCTATATATTAACTCAATACAAGGGAAACTCTGTTGCCGGGGTGTCTCTCCAACCGACCTGCCAGTTCAAGTTCCAACAGTACGGTCGACACCACGGGCAGCGACAATTGGCAGTTACGGATGATTTCGTCAACCGTCACAGACTCGACGCCGAGACTTTCCTCGACGACCGGGCGGGCGTTATCGACCGCTTTCTGGTCCGGCAATGCTGGGGAAAATGATTTAAAATCAATGGGTTTCGGCTCCTGCAAGAGGCTGGTCGACAGTCCGTTAAGGACGTCCAAAACATTTTCCACTGATTCAACCAAAGTTGCCCCCGAGCGGATCAGACTGTTGCCGCCGTGGGATCTGGGGTCACCGGGCGCGCCGGGTACGGCGAACACTTCGCGCCCCTGTTCGAGGGCCATGCGAGCCGTGATCAGCGAGCCGGAGCGGGCCCCGGCCTCGATCACGACGACACCGCGGGCCAACCCTGAAATGATTCGGTTGCGGCGCGGGAAATGGCGCGCCTGCGGTTTGGTCCCCGGTGCGATTTCCGAAATCAGCGCGCCGCGTTCGATCAGTTGCTGATAGAGTTTCGCATTCTCTTTCGGATAAATGATATCGACGCCACCGGCCAGCACGGCGACGGTGCCGGTATCCAGTGCGCCCAAGTGGACTTCGGCGTCGATCCCCCGCGCCATGCCCGATACCACCATCAATCCACGGGCGCCAAGGCCGGCGGACATGTTGCGGGCGAACTTTCGGCCATTCAGCGAGGCATTCCGCGCGCCGACGATAGCGATGGCTTTCTTGGTCAGCAGGTGGGCGTGGCCAAGCACGCTGATCAGCGGCGGGGCGTCTTCGACGTGGTTCAGCAACGGCGGGTAGCCAGGGTCGCCCCAGGCGATCAATTTGGCGCCGGTCTCGTGTAGCTGGGCCAGTTCCCGTTCCGCCGCGGCACGGCTGGTGGGCTTAATGGCTTTGCCGCCACCGCGCTTCGCCAGTTCCGGCAGGGCGTCGATCGCCGCGCGCGCATTGCCGTAGCGTTCAAGCAGGCGGAAAAACGTTATCGGTCCAACATTGGTGCTGCGGATCAGCCGCAGCCAGTCGATCATTTCGATGTTGGATAAAGGACGTTCCGGATTATCTCTCATAGGTCGAGACAGTGGTTTATGATGCGGGGGTCGTCAAGCATGTGGATGCGATGATTTCGTAAATCATGACCTGCCGAAGGCTTTGTTTACAGCTTTTGTCACGGCCCCGATGCCGACAGGCTTGGTCAGATAGCCGACAGACCCCCCTTTAATCCGGGCCAGATCCGGTGCCTTTTTTGCCTTGTGCGGACGGGTTCACATCCGATGCCGATCCCCGATAGCCGGTAAAGCTTCCGTCGTCATCGAATATCGGGCGGCCATTAATCGATATTCGAAGCTCCCGGCCATCGGGTCCGACGAAGCCGTAGCAGAAGTTTCTGAATTCACGGTGGGCCGCAAGATCGGCAAGATGAGCCTGCCAGCGGTCCGATGAAAGCTCACCCGCCGATACCTCCTGACGAGTCTTTCCCAGGGAAAAAGAGGGGTCAGTGCCGGTCACTTTTTCAAAGCTGGGTGAGAAATATGAGAAGCGTAAATTTTCATCCATCTCCCATACCCAGTCCGACGAGAGCTCGGAAAGTTGCCGGTACCGGCTCTCGCTTTCCTGTAAGGCCCTTTCAGCCTTCTGGCGCTCGGTGATATCGCGGAAAATGCCGATGAATTTGTAGTCGCCGTCGACGTTCATTGGCGTCACCGTCAATTCCAGCGGGATCGGGGTGGAATTCTTGTGTTGCCCGAACAGGGTTTGTTGTTGGTTGACGGTGGCGGCGCCGGGATCGGTATTTTTGAGCAGTTGATTCAGCGCGGCGGACCCGTCCCGGGGAATCAGCAGGGAAATATTCTGGCCAACCGTTTCTTGTTCCGAATATCCGAACGTCCGGGTTGCCGCCGGATTTATGGTTTCTATCAGCCCTGCGGAATCGATGGTGACGATGCCCTCGACCGAGTTTGAAATGATGCTGTCTACATAGTCGAAAGACGCCGTCGTTCGTTGCAAGGTCTCCAGCATCATGTTGAAGTCTTCGCTCAAAACAAAGAGCTCTGCCGGTCCGGACGGGACAACGCGTTGCCCCATGTCCTTGGTCTCGCCAATCTTGCGGATGACATTTGAAAGACGGGAAACGTCGCGTTTGGCGATGAACGCGGTGAACGCGATGGCCCCGCCCAATGCGGCCAGCGCAATTGCAATGCCGACGATCAGGACGTTCCGCAACCAGTGTTGGCCGGCCAGTGCCACGTCATTCCGCTGCATCGTAAGGATTTTGACACCGGTGAACCCTTCAAGCGGGCTTGATGCCAGACGCCGGTTTTCATTTCCGGAATTTACGAAAACACTTCCGGCACTGGCGAAATCGCTGCTTGACGACGTGATAGCCCGTCCGTCAGCGTCGACAATGACCGTTTCATTGTATTGGGTGCCGATGTCGAAAAGACGGCCCAGACCCGATTTCCCGAGCGTTACAATAACCGCGCCTTCCGTGTGGTTGGCATACTGGATCGGGTAGACCAAAGCGAGGCCGTCCGCCGTTAGACGGGACCACTTCCAGCCATTTTCGATGACCTGTTCCCGCAATTGACCGGGCGGCACGTAAACGCCGTTGCTGTTGCCGTTTTTATAAAGAATGCGCCCTTTGTAATCGGCCAATTCAATTTTGGCCTGGGGATGCCCCGCCAGGCGTAAATTACGGAAAAAGGCAGGCAAGTAGCCTTCCCGGCCTTCCAGGTCGATCAGACCGTTAACGATCAGGGCATTGACGGACAGGTTTTCTACCTGGGCACCGATATTATCGATCCGGTATTGGACAATCGTACGGGTGTAAGCACTTTGTTCCGCGAGCAGCTCGTCGGCTTTTTCCTCGGCGATATTCTGCGTGGCGATCAATCCCGCGGCCCCGATTGCGGTCATGATAATGGCGGCGACGGGGAGCACGCGCAGCAATAGATACGGGAAAAAAGAGACCGGCAAATGGCCCGCTTTGGGTGTCATGGTCGCCTACTTGAGGTCCAGGGGTCGAATGGCTCCATTTGCGTCGTACCGGGCCATAATAAAACTGCCGGAATCCAGGGCGTCATGCCGTGTCGGGGTGAAAGGCGGGGCGTAATCCTTCATCAGGCCGGCATAAAATTTTATGTTCTCGAGCGCATCCCTTACCTTCGGACGATCCGTCGTTCCCGCCATTGTCACGGCTTTGGCAAGGATCTGAATGATGTCATAGGCGTGCGCGGCGCCAACTGGCGACAACACGTTTTCGGGTCGCATCGTTTCAGGGAAAGTCCGCTGGTAGGCCGCGAAAAATTCCTTGGCGCGATCAGGGAACGGCGGTTTCAGGAAGGAAAATGTCTGGAGAAATGAAAAGTTCACGTTTGCCAACGCGTCGCGATTGTCGGCGAAGAAATTTCCTCCGGTTATGCCCCAGTGCGAAATAATTGGAATGCGCTTGTTCTTCGGGCGGTCGGCCATGGCCTTAAGGGCGATGCCGCCTTCGCGGGGATTGGCGACAAGGATGACGGCGTCGGCCCCCCGTTGGATCAGGCGGTCGACTTCGGCGGACACGTCGACAACCCCCCAGTTAAACCATTCAAGTCCGACCGGCTCCATGCCCAGCTTCTTCAGGGCGGTCTTGACGGCCCGTTCGTTGGACCGTCCCCAGCCGGTTCTTTCGAATAACAGGCCCAGTTTTTTGTGGCCTGATTTGATCGCTTGGTCGACCATGAAGCCGCCGGCCAATGCATCGCGAACGGAAATACGGAAAACATAATTGGGGGAGTGACCGTTATCGACGATGGGCGTTCCCGCGGCCCACGGCGACAGATAGATCAGTTTGCCGTCGTGAATGTCTTTTAATTCGTGAAGGGCGACCGGGGTATGAATACCACCAAGCACGGCAACCATTTGTTCGATGGCGGCGAATTCGAGGATGTTGTCTTTGCCCCTGGCCGGATTTCCGCGATGGTCGCGCACGACCATCTTCAGCGGGCGCCCCAGCACGCCGCCTTTGCCGTTGATGTCACGGATGGCGAGGTCTCCGCCGCGCCGGATGGCCTCGCCGCCTTCTGCCGCGCCGGAAGACATATCGGCGTCCAGGCCGATGAATATGGGACCGGTTTCCTCGGCCAGGGCGGCGGTGTTCCAGGATGTGTGCCCCCAAGACAGCACCATTAGGGTAACGAAGGTTCGAATCGTTAAACGCGTCATGTGTTCCCGCTCCTAGACCAGACACCTCCCCCTCCAAATACGAGAATTTGGTGTGAGTCAGATGGGGACAGTTATGATCGGATTCAATCGGAAAAAAAGGGCCGCGCCAATATGAAAGAAAGGGGTTCGTTCAGCCCTTTTTATTGCCGATCCGCGTTTCCTCGCCCCGCAGCAGACGAGAAATGTTTTCGTGATGGCGGATTATGATCAGAACGGCAAGGATCGCGGCCAATGCGGTGATGGGTATATCGGCCAGCCACCAGGCATAAAAAGGGGCTGCCGCCAATCCGACCAGGGCGGCCAGCGATGAATATCGGAACGCTGCGGCGATGCCCAGCCAGGTCAGGCATACGGCCAGTCCGGTTGGCCAGGATACCGCCAATAACACACCCAGCGTCGTCGCGACGCCTTTGCCGCCCTTGAATTTCAGCCATACCGGAAAATTGTGGCCAAGGATGGCGCAGCCGCCGGCAATCAGTCCGGCCAACGGGTCGAACGAGGCAAACAGCAGCGCCGCCGCCGCACCCTTGCCGCTGTCAAGCAACACCGTCGCCAACGCCAGCCCTTTGTTGCCGGTGCGCAGGACGTTTGTGGCGCCGATATTACCCGACCCGATTTTGCGGATGTCACCCATTCCGGCCAGCCGGGTCAGCACCAGTCCGAACGGCACGGCGCCCAGCACATATCCGATCACCGCGGCGAGGGTGTACAGGACGAGCGGATTTTCAATGGGCATGATCGTATACGGTGCGGCCATCGATGACTGTTCGAAGTACCTGACCTTGTACCGGGCGGCCGTCAAAAGGTGAATTTTTGGAAATGCTCTGCATCTTGTCGGCGACGATTTTCCAGGCGCGCCCGGGATCGATCAGGATCATGTCGGCAGGGGCTCCAACTTCCAAGCGCCCGGCCTCAAGTCCCAACAGACCGGCCGGAGCAGCGGTTACCGGTTTCAACGCCTCAATCAGGCTCATATGTCCATTATGGTATAGCTCCAGCGTGATCGCCAGCAGGGTTTCCAGTCCGACCCCACCGAAGGCCGCGTCACCGAACGGCAAGCGTTTGGATTCTTCGTCTTGCGGTGCGTGATCGGATGCGATGGCGTCGATGGTGCCGTCCTTCAGGCCCTCGACAATGGCCTGGCGGTCTTCTTCGAGACGCAGCGGCGGCGACAGTTTGGCGAAGGTCCGGTAATCGCCGATGGATGTTTCGTTGAGGGCGAAGTAGGGCGGTGCCGTATCGCACGTGACAGCCAGTCCCTCGGCCTTGGCCCGGCGCACGGCATCAACCGCCAATGCCGTCGACAGGTGGCCGAAGTGCAACCGACCGCCGGTCATGCGTACCAGATGCAGGTCGCGTTCGACCATGATGACTTCGGCTTGGCGCGGAATGCCGGGAAGCCCCAGCCGGGTTGCCGTTTCGCCGGCGTTCATGACGCCGCCCCTGGCCAGCGACGGATTTTCGGCGTGCTGGATGATCATTAAGCCGAACGTGGTGGCGTAGCTCAGGGCCCGTTGCATGATCCGGGCGTCGCCGATTGGTTTGACCGCGTCGGTGAAGGCCAGCGCTCCGGCCTCGGCCAACATGCCCATTTCGGCCAGTTCTTCGCCCTTCAGGCCCTTGGTCACGGCGCCGTAGGGGTAGACCTTGGCGAGTCCCAGTTTGCGGGCTCGACGGGCGACGAATTCCAGAACCGACATATCGTCGATGACGGGATCCGTATTGGGCAGGCAGACAATGGAGGTTATACCGCCGACCGTTGCCGCCCGACATTCTGATTCCAGGGTACCCTTGTGCTCTTCGCCGGGCTCGCGCAATTGGACCCGCATATCGACCAGGCCGGGCATCAGGCAATGGCCACCGCAGTCGATGGTCGGGATGTCGGCGGGGGCGCCATCGGCAAACAGGCCGGCACCGACATCGATGATGGTCTCGTCCTCGCTCAGCACGCCGCCCGGCTGATCGAGGCCGCTGGCCGGGTCGATCAGCCGGGCGTTGATATAGGCGAGGCGGCTCATGCCGGTTCTCTCCGACCGCCGGACAGATTGGCGCTCAGCAGGTCGAGGCAGGCCATGCGGACGGCGAGCCCCATTTCCACCTGTTCGCGGATCGCCGAACGGCCGATGTCGTCGGCCACTTCCGAGGCGATCTCGACGCCCCGGTTCATCGGACCCGGATGCATGATCAGGGCGTCGTCTTTCGCGTGGGCCAGCTTTTTGTAATCAAGCCCGAAGAAATGGAAGTATTCCCGTACCGAAGGGAAAAATCCGCCCTGCATGCGCTCGGTCTGCAGGCGAAGCATCATCACGATGTCGCAATCCTTCAGGCCTTCGTTCATGCCGTGATAGACCTCGACCCCCATCTGTTCGATACCGGACGGGATGAGGGTCTTGGGCGCAATCAGGCGCACCCTGGCGCCCATCACATTGAGCAGGTGGATGTTGGAACGGGCCACCCGCGAATGGGCAATATCGCCGCAGATGGCGACCTCAAGACCGGCGATGCGACCCCGACGGCGGCGAATGGTCAGCGCGTCCAGCAGGGCCTGAGTTGGGTGTTCGTGGCTGCCGTCGCCAGCATTGATGACGGCGCAGTTGACCTTTTCCGATAGCAATTTCACCGCCCCGGCAGATGAATGTCGGACCACCAGCACATCCGGGTGCATGGCGTTCAGGGTCATCGCCGTATCGATCAGGGTTTCGCCTTTTTTAACCGAACTGCTTGCCACTGCCATATTGATGACATCGCCGCCAAGCCGTTTGCCGGCCAGTTCGAAGGATGTTCGGGTCCGGGTCGAATCCTCGAAGAACAAATTGATGATGGTGCGTCCGCGCAGCAGCGATCTTTTTTTGTCCGCCTGCCGGTTCTGTTCGACGTAGCTTTCGGCGCGGTCCAGCAATAGCGAAATAACGTCGGGCGACAGACCTTCGATGCCAAGAAGGTGGCGATGAGGGAATCTGATCTGATCAGGCGTAACGGCGTTCATAAACGCGGACATTAGAGCGTGATACGGTCGATGGCAACTAATCTGATGGGGCCACATGTTGCATTGGCGGGCAGGGAGACGTTAGGCTATGGTCGATGATGGCAATGAACGAATTTTTGTGGATATCAACCCGATGAATCATCAGCAGACGCTGAAACGTCTGGCCGACGTTTTCGACCGGCGGATTTTCTTTATTGTCGGGCTGACGCGACCCGGCACCGCCTGGCTGCAACACGCCATCGACGTCCACCCGGACGCGGCCTGCCGGGGCGAGGGACATTTTACCGATTCGCTGCTACCCTTGATGGGACGCGCTTTCGTTGATTACAACAAGGCGATGCAGAGCCTGCGGGCGTCAATGTCGGCGGCTGACATCGCCGCGACGAGCCTCGGCCGAACTGCCGGTTTCACAAATAGCGATGTGTCTTTCCTGATGGCCAGCGCGGTCGCCCTGTCGCTTGCCAAGCAGGTTGGCGACGGCAACGTTTTGGCGATTGGCGAGAAAACGCCGGAACACGCCATGGCCATCGATGATTTGGCCGCTATCCTGCCCGAGGCGCTTTTCGTGCATGTCATCCGCGACGGTCGCGATGAAGCCGTATCGGTTTATGATTACAATCTTCGGGCCGGCAACGACGCGTTTATGCGAAAGTACGAGGGAGTTGGCGACTTCGCGCAGCATTTTGGCCGCAACTGGACCCGTGCCGTCGGCGCCGCCCGGTATTTCGGGCGAAAAAATCCCGATCGCTATCTGGAAATTCGCAGCGAAGACCTGGTCACCGATGCGTCGACCGATCTTGGCCGACTGTGCCGGTTCCTTGAAATCGACGATGGCGACTTTATCTTGTCCAGTTGCCAGGCGGCCGGACGCCGCGCCGCCGTGCCGGACGGTATCATCGGTCAATGGCGGGATCGTTTTGACAGTCATGCTTCCGCCGCTTTTGCGCGTAGCGGCGGCGAACTTCTGAAGTTGCTCGACTACGAAACCTGAGGGCGGGCGGCGGACAGGTTTACAGAAAATCGTGTAACTCCGATGGAGTCGATCTGTGCTACCAGGTACGTGAGAAAATATCCGACCACGCCACCAAAACAGGCTTGTGTATTATGCCGCATCCGGCCGGGTTATCGGTGCTTCGGGGCAGGAATTACCGGGTTCCTACGACCATTATTTTTCCCGAATTCACCCGGTACCTGTGGGAGGTTGCCGAACCCGAATATGATAAGAATGGGACGCTGGTTTCTTATCGCGGAACGACTCAGAGCATTACCATACGCAAGGCCGGCGCCGACAAGGCCAGTCAGGCTAAATCCGAGTTTTTGCCGTCGATGAGCCACGAACCGCGCACGCCGTTGAATGCGATTCTCGGTTTGGCGCAGATGCTGGATTAAAATCCGAAGGAACCCCTGACGAAAGCGCGGAAAGCCAGCGTTGAACACATCTTGAGTGGCGGCAAGCTCAGGAACGAGACCTGAGCATTGAGTGCGAACTCGCTGCCGAGGCGCATACCGTCATGGCCGACTATACCCGTTTCAAGCAAGTTTTGCCCAACTTGCCGGGCCTGGACGGGATCGCGGCCACCAGGGCTCTGGCTGGAAGGGATACCACCAGGGATATTCCCGTCGTCGCCGTTAGCGCCGCCGCCATGGGAAAGGATGTCGAGAAGGGGCTGGCCGCCGGATTCAAGGCTTACCTGACCAAGCCATTCGAGGTTCAGGAAGTTATCGACACCGTTGATCGGATTCTGAGTGAGAAAGACGGCACCGAACAGATCGAAGTGTCATCATAATGTTTGAGCCGAGCAAAAGCATGCTACAAAAAGGCGGCAAGGAAAGATTCTGGTTAGCGCAGATAAGGAATGAGCGATGCGGAAGGTAGTTGGATTGATTGTGGCGGCGGGTTTGATCGCCGTCAGTCCGCCGTCCTGGTCATCGGACCCCATCGTGGCGACGCATAATGAGATCACCGTCATTGACGGGGATACCATCCAGATCGGCGGCACCGTGTACCAGTTGGCGGGTATCGACGCGCCGGAGCTCGGACAGGCGTGTGACCACGACGGGCGCCTTTCGCTTTGTGGCCTCGCCGCGGCCTACAGTCTTCGCAAACAAATTAAACTAGAGGCGCTACCGATCCGTTGCTTCGTTCAATACAAGCCGAAATCCATGCCTTTGGCCGCGTGTCTGATTGGCGATGAGGAAATTTCAGTTAATTTGCTGAAAGGGGGGTACGTCGTCGCCTTGCCCGATGCCCCGCCTCACTACGGCGCCGCCGAGCATGGCGCCAAGCAGGCTTCTCTTGGGATTTGGGGCACTGATTTCATTCTCCCCTGGGAATGGCGGGCCGGCAAGCGGCTGCCGAATGAGCCCGAATTTAATGAAACGTCCGATCCGCTATTCGAATTTCCGTGGCAGGAAATGGATGATAACTCCTTGCATCTGAAATCCGGCGATTCCGCCTGTATGGTCAAGGGGGCGATTACCGCGAAGGGTCAGCATTTTTATTATAGTCCCCTGGATCGGGAATATGACTCCATTGCAATTGATTTGAAAAAGGGCGAACGCTTCTTTTGCAGTGACGATGAGGCCCGGCAGGCGGGCTGGATAAGAAAAGGCGAGTCGCCGGCGAAAAAGGAATGAAGATACCGGTGCGGCGGTCCCGCTCAGGGTAACAGCGCCACGATCAGCGGCATGGTCAACATGGCCAGAAGGGTCGAGGCGGTAATTGACCCGGCCAGCAATGCCGTATCACCGCCCATCTGACGGGCCAATACATAAGATGTCGCCGAATTGGGAAGGGACGCATAGATCACGGCGATGATCGTCGCCAGTCCACTGACCCCGAAGGCCAGGCAGGCGGCGTAGGTCAGGCCTGGCAGGGCGACCAGTTTGACAATGGATGTCAGTCCGACCAGGCGACCCGAAGGTTTTAATGCCGCCAGGTCCAGCCCCGCCCCGACGGCCAGTAGTCCGACCGGCAGGGCGGCGCGTCCGAGTATTTCCAGAAATGGCCCGGCCAGCGGTGGCAGCCCGAACCCGGTGACGTTCAAAAGCGCGCCAAGGCCGCAGGCGATGATCAGCGGGTTGCGGACGATCTGGCCGAAGGCATGCCTCCAGCCTGGAACCTTGTCATCCGCCGCCGCGTGGCGAACCAGTACGATGACGCTCAGCACATTGACCAACGGCACCAGCACGGCGACGCAAACACTGATCAAGGTCAGGCCGTCCTCGCCATACAGGGCAAACGCGGCGGCAATGCCCAGATAGACGTTGGGCCGGATAAAGGCCTGAAATACCGATGTGTAAGACGGACCGGTCAGCTTCAGGCGCGACCGCAACAGTCCGGCCAAAATCGAAACGCCAAGCACGGCGGTGACACTGGCGGCGATCATCGGCAGCAGGTCAAGGCCACCGAAATCCGCCTTCGCGGTGTTGCTCAGCAGCAAGGCCGGGAAAAACAGGAAATAGGTTATGCGTTCCGCCGGCACCCAGAACGTATCCGGGATCAGCGTGCGCCGCCGCATCACATAACCCAGCAGGATCAACAGGAATACCGGCGCCAGGGCGGAAAATATTTCCTGCATCCGGCTACGCTTGCAATGCCATGGCGTCGAGAGCGCCTTGCAGGATATAGGCCGCCGCCGCCCGGTCGACCACTTGGGCGCGGCGTTTGCGGGTCATGTCGGCTTCGCCGATCAGGAAACGTTCGACAGCCGCCGTCGACATGCGTTCGTCCTGGAAGGCGATGGCGATGTCGCGGCGCTCCAACAGATTGGCGGCGAATTGTCGGGTCGACTGGCAGCGCGGCCCTTCACGACCGTCCATGCTGATCGGCAGGCCAAGCACCAGCCCGCCGACATCATGCTTGTCGATCAGGGCTTCGAGTTCCGCCGCATCTTTACTGAACTTTACCCGATGCAGGGTTATCAGCGGCGTCGCGATGGTGCGGTTGACGTCTGACAGCGCCAAACCGACGGTCTTGCTGCCGATGTCGAGACCCATCAGGCGTTTTCCCGGCATTAACGCCGCCGCCAATTGTTGCAATTCCAGGATCGGCATAAAGGCTCCTTGGTTTTATTTGTCGATAGGACATTAAAGCTTGCCGGTGGGATCGTCATATAAAAATACGGTGGAGGGGTGCCGTTCGATTGGGTATCCTTCAATCGTTCAGTCAGAATCTGTCTGAAAAGGATTTTACCCATTAACGGCATTACCATGAAGTCGTTCATACGTTGTTTTGCTCAAGGGTTTGCACGACTGATTTTGTGCGCCCTTGTCGTTGTGTCGCTTGCGACGGTGACGGCAGGGGCGCAGGCGCAATCGGCGGGTCGGAAATTCCTCGGCCATGAGATTGCGCCGGTGGTCGGCATCTATCTTGTCACCAAGAAGGCGAACGTGCGTGCGGCACCGGAGACTGCGGGGAGAAGACTGGGCTCTGTCGGCGCGGGTGAAAAGGTCAATGTCGTCGGAAAAGCCAAGGGCGGCGCCCGGTGGATGGCCGTTCAGCGCGACGGCAAGGACTTCGGTTTCGTATATGCACCGGTGCTGTTGCCGCTGTTGGATGGTACGCTGGCGAAGGATGTTGCTGGCCGTATTATGATGAGTGGACGTTCGCCTTGCGTCTACACCATCCAATTTCGGGGCCGCAACGTGCTGGAGGGCGGCGTTACTTCCTTCGCCGATTACGAGGTCGAATACCGTTGCACCGATGGCGGCAAAACGTATCGCTTCTATGCGCCGATGTTCATTACCGAAGTTCCCTACACGTTGACCCCGGACCCGGTTTACCAGATCAGCATTGATTTGTTGGGCGTCGATGATGACCCGGACAAGATATTTTCGATGATTTTCCTGTACCACCGCGACAACAATATCGTGACATTCGATAGTTATTCAAAGGCAGGCAAACGGCTTAAACCCGATGTTCCCGAAAGGGCCGCCACTACGGTGTCGGCGGCTCTGGCCGCTGCGGTTGAAATGGCGCCGACGGTATGGACAAAAGAGGTCTGGGAAAAACTCGTCAAGCTTCACAAGGCTAAATAAGCTAGCGCCTTGCGCGATACGGGGCCGGGTGTTACTTTTCGCCGCGCTTCCAGAAAATTCATTGATAGGGCTTCGGGATTTAAATGTCGTTGGATAATAATACCGTCAAAAATATCGCCAATCTGGCCCGTATCAAGGTCGCGGATGACGATCTTGATCATTTGGCCGGAGAACTTTCGGCCATGCTCAATTGGGTCGAACAGTTGAATGGCGTTGACACCGAAGGCGTCGAGCCGTTGGCCAGCGTCGTCGACGTGACGCTGCCGCTGCGTGCCGATGCCGTCACCGATGGCGATTGCCGGGACAAGGTGTTGGCCAATGCACCCGATGCCGTGGACGGTTTCTACTGCGTCCCCAAAGTTGTCGAGTAGGGGATACGGACAATGGCTAAACTTACGAACCATACCATCGCTTCGGCCCGTGACGGCCTCGCGAGTGGCGACTTCAGCGCCGTCGAACTGGTCCAGGCCCATGTTGATGCAATGTCGGCGGCCCGGGACCTTAATGCCTTTATTACCGAAACGCCGGAAATCGCCATCGAGCGCGCCACGGAATCCGATAAGCGTCGCGCCGGCGGCGCCTGCGCCGGACCCATGGATGGCATACCGGTCGCGGTTAAGGATCTGTTCTGCACCGACGGGGTGCTGACCACGGCCGGGTCCCATATTCTGGACGGCTTTGTGCCGCCCTATGAATCAACGGTGTCGCAGAACCTGCGTGACGCCGGTGCCGTCATGCTGGGCAAAACCAACATGGACGAGTTCGCCATGGGGTCCGCCAATGTCACAAGTTATTATGGTAACGTTGTCAACCCGTGGAAGGGTAAGGACGGCAAGGATCTGGTCCCCGGTGGGTCATCCGGTGGTTCCGCCGCCGCCGTTTCGGCCCGTTTGGCCCTTGGCGCGACGGGCACCGATACCGGTGGTTCGATCCGCCAGCCTGCGTCGTTTAGCGGCATCGTCGGCTTGAAGCCGACCTATGGCCGGTGTTCGCGCTGGGGCATCGCTGCCTTCGCTTCGTCGCTCGATCAGGCCGGGCCGATGACCCGGACCGTGCGCGATGCCGCTATCATGCTGGGCGCTATGGCGGGGCACGACGCCAAGGATTCGACATCCGCGCCCGTCGATGTTCCTGATTTTGAAGCCGCCTTGAGTGGCGATATCAAAGGCCTGAGAGTCGGTATTCCCAAGGAATACCGGATGGACGGTATGGCGCCCGAGATCGAGGCCCTGTGGGCCGAAGGTATCGATATGATGAAACAGGCCGGGGCCGAAATCGTCGATGCCTCGCTGCCCAACACGCGGCACGCCCTGCCGACCTACTACATCATCGCGCCTGCGGAAGCCTCCGCCAATCTGGCGCGGTACGATGGCGTACGCTACGGCTTGCGCGTACCGGGGAGCAGCCTCGACGAGATGTATGCCAACACCCGTAGTGAAGGCTTCGGTGATGAGGTGAAACGCCGCATTCTGATCGGTACCTATGTGCTGTCGGCCGGTTTTTACGATGCCTATTACCGCAAGGCGCAGCGGGTGCGAAAGCTGATCGCCGATGATTTCACGAAAGCCTTCGAGGATGTCGATGTGCTGCTGACGCCGACGGCGCCTTCCGAGGCGTTCGCCATTGGCGAAAAAATGGATGATCCCGTGGCCATGTATCTGAACGATGTCTTTACCGTCCCCGCCAGTCTGGCCGGTCTACCGGGAATATCGGTTCCCACGGGTTTATCGGGCAACGGCCTGCCGCTTGGTCTGCAACTGCTGGGCCGGCCGTTCGACGAAGAAACGGTGCTGCGCGCCGCCGATGTGTTGGAAAGCGCCGCCGGGTTCGACACTGTTCCGGGCGGGGAGGGCTGAGCCATGAGCTATATCCTTGCTGGTGAAACCGGTGATTGGGAAGTCGTCATCGGGCTTGAAGTCCACGCCCAGATCATTTCAAAGTCGAAGCTGTTTTCCGGCGCCCCGACGGCCTATGGCGCCGCCCCCAACACCCAGGTTTCGCTGGTCGATGCCGCGATGCCCGGCATGCTGCCGGTGATCAATGAATACTGCATCGAACAGGCGGTTCGTACCGGGCTGGGCCTGAGGGCCGAAATCAATCTTGTGTCGGTGTTTGACCGTAAGAACTATTTTTACGCCGATCTGCCGCAGGGTTATCAGATTTCGCAGTTGTATCATCCGATTGTCGGCGAAGGCACGGTGATCCTTGATCTGGCCGATGGATCGACCCGCGAGGTCGGCATCGAACGTCTGCATATGGAACAGGATGCCGGCAAGTCCATGCACGATCAGGACCCCAAGCGGTCCTTTATCGACCTTAACCGATCGGGTACGGCGCTAATGGAAATCGTTTCCCGGCCCGACCTGAAAAGCCCGGAAGATGTTGGCGCTTACCTGCGTAAGTTGCGCTCGATCCTGCGTTATCTCGGCACCTGTGACGGCAATATGGACGAAGGCTCGATGCGGTGTGATGTCAACGTCTCGGTGCGCAAGGTCGGCGAGACTGAACTGCGCAACCGGGCCGAAGTCAAAAACGTCAATTCCGTCCGGTTCGCCATGCAGGCGGTTGAAATCGAAGCACGGCGCCAGATCGAAGTTTATGAGGATGGCGGCGATGTGGTTCAGGAAACCCGCCTGTTTGATTCCGTGAAGGGCGAAACCCGGTCCATGCGGTCGAAAGAGCAGGCCCACGATTACCGCTATTTCCCCGATCCCGACCTGCTGCCGCTGGTTATTTCCCAGGCCTATGTGGACGCCATCGCCGAGTCCCTGCCGGAACTGCCGGACGAGCGCAAACAGCGCTATATGGGCGATTTCGGGTTGTCGTCTTACGATGCCGGAGTGCTGGTCGCCGAACGTGACACCGCCGTTTATTATGAAAGTGTCGCCTCCGGTCACGATCCCAAACTGGCCGCCAACTGGGTCATTACCAACCTGTTCGCGGTGTTGAAGGACAAAGGCGTCGGCATAACCGATAGCCCGATTTCGGCCGTTAACATGAGTAAATTGCTCGACCTGTTGGCCGACGACACGATTTCCGGGCGTATCGCCAAGGATGTGTTCGAGATCATGGCCGATACCGGCAAGGATCCGGCTTCCATCGTCGCGGAAAAGGGCCTGACGCAGATCACTGACAGCGGCGCCATCGAAGCCGCCATCGATAAGGTCATCGCCGATAATCCGGCCCAGGTCGAACAGTTCAGGTCGGGTAACGAAAAGATCGCCGGGTGGTTCGTCGGCCAGGTCATGCAGTCGACCGGCGGCAAGGCCAATCCCGGCGTGCTCAACAAACTGCTCCGCGAAAAGCTGAAGGGCTAATGCCCCTTGGTATAAGGCTGCTCGACCGGGTTTGTCGTGTTCGTGTCTTCGTCGAAGTCGGGGATGTCGCTTGTCGTCGCGCTGCCGTTGTTGATCCGGTACTCGCGGTTTTGTTCGTAGGCGTCGCGTTCGACGATATAGGGGTCGATGGCGGTACTTGTCAGGGTGCTTAGCTGGTCGTGGTTTTCGGCGTATGCGGTGCCGGCGTTAACCGCCGAAATAGCGGGATGCAAAGGGTTGACCAGCGATGTCAGGATGTCGCCGGTGATGTCACGCACGTTGGTGGGGCCGAAAAACGGTAGCACGATGTGGGCCCCGCTGCCGGCGCCGGCGGCCCCGGCCGTCTGACCCAGATCTTCCCGGCGTTGCGCCACCCCCAATGCGGCGGCCTGATCGCTGACGCCACCCATGCCGATCGTGATATTGACCAGGAAACGGCCCAAGGCATGGCCGGCATTGCTCGTGTCGCCCTGCAGAAGGCTGCTAACCGCAGTCGCCGGTTCGGTCAGGTTTGAAGCAAAATTGGTAATCGCGTGTTCCAGCGGATCGGGTGTGATGGCCTGATAGCCCATGACCAGAGGGTCGGCAATGACCGTGCGGAACACCCGGTTGAAGTCGGATGTTACGCGGTTGACGGGCTCCAGCGGATCGCTGACTTGATCCTGATCGCTACCGTCTGTTGCCGACGGTGCGGCGGGCTCATCGGAACCGGCCAAGGCGGGTGCCGCGGCGCTAACCATGACCGCCAGTATCAGGACGGCGACGATGCCAGGCCCTGAATTATTGGTCCGATCCGTGTTGGCCATTGTCATCTCTCCCCTGGCGCCCAACACCGTGAGCGCCTCGACAAGCGGTACTGCCGTTCGTGTTTGTCTTTTTACTTTGGGCTTGATCAGGCGCTTTCCAAGCTAATTTTACACAGGTCAGGAGGATCGTCCAGAACGTAAAATCCTGATGGGTCTGGAAGCTGGTCGGCGCAAAGGGTGGCGTAAGCGAAAGAGATCAGGCGGGGATCAGCAGGTCTATTGTGTCTTCGGCGATGCGGACATCCAGTGGCAGGCCGGCGATAATGTCGCCATCCCCCTGTACCGGATCGTCCGGCGGGCCCTCGATCCGCAGATGATCGGCAGTGACGTATGTCACACTCGCCAGCAACGGAATTCTGCCCCGAAGGAACCCGACGAGGTATTTCAGCGTCGCCAGACGCCCGCCGTCCCTGAACAGGCAAACCTGGAACCACGGTTGCTCAAGGCGGGCGTCCGGAGTGCAGACGAAACGCCCGGCGTAGAAATGTCCCTTGCCGATGACGACGGACGCCGCAGAAACCGTATTTCCCTCCAGCGTTACCTTGTACGGTCCGGGGGAGGGGCGCAGCAACTGGCGAAGCGTCGCCCAGACATAGGCTCCCTTGCCGATCGCTTTTTTCAACATCGAAGGGGTGTTTTGGACAACGCGGGCATCGAACCCAACCCCGGCCATCATCAGAAACAGTCGGCCGTTGGCCCGTCCGGGATGACAGGGAAGCCGCGCCCCGGCGGCGATGGTGGCGGCGATGGCCCGGGGTGTGGCGGGCAGGCCGATTTCGGCCGCCAGTACATTGGCCGTGCCCAGGGGAATAATACCAAGCGGCACGTTTCGTCCCAGCAGGCCGTTGGCAACCTCGTTGACGGTACCATCGCCTCCGGCGGCAATAACCGCGTCCACCCGGGCCGGATCGGCCCGTCGGGCAAGGGTCTCGGCATCGCCCTGCCCGGTTGTCTGCTGAATGGTGACCAGACACCCCAGACGTTCCAGTCCTGATATCACCTTCAGAAAATAGCCGTAGCGAAACCATCCCGCGGCCGGATTGTAGATGACCAGGACTCGTTTCGAGCCAGTTGATTCAGGTCGAGGTGTGCTTGCCATGGTGCCCGCCACTATCGGCCATTAGTTACCCGCAACGCTCTTCAACTGGCCCGTGCGGTAATAGAGGCTTGCCGACTGGTACCAGGAAATCGCTTCCTTGATGAGCTGTTGATCGTCCGTGTATGTCGGGATTCCCGGCGTTGCGGGTAAACCATCGATGACGACCGGTTTCTTGTTTACGTCCAGCACAACCAGGCGATCGTCCTTCATGTATCCCAATTTCTGGTAGGTGCTGATGAAAGCCCGTTCCCGTCCGGCTTCCAGATTAAAGATATCGTATCCGAAAAAGCGGCTTGAATAATCGATCCCGAGCCAGCCAAGAAGCGTCGGCCCGACATCGATCTGGCTCATCAGGCGGTCCATCACGCCGGGCTTGATCAGTTTGGGGGCGTACCACAGCATCGGAATGTGATAGCGCGCCGGGGGAAGGTCGACCCGGCCCGCCGCTTTCGACGTATGATCTGAAATGATGATGAACAGGGTATTGTCGAACCACGGTTTTCTTGAACTGCGCCGGATGAAGTCGCCAATCGCCCAGTCCGTATATTTAACGGCGCTTTCCCGCTTCTTTTGCGGCATGTCGATGCGGCTTTCAGGGAACGTATAAGGGCGATGGTTCGATGTCGTCATGATCTGGGCGAAGAATCGATCGCCCTTTTTGTATTCCCGGTCAAGGGTTGCCATGGCCAGTGTATACAGGTCTTCGTCGGCGATGCCCCAGATGTTTTCGTGGTGAATGGGTATGTCTTCCGCTTTCACATCGGAACGATCGACGATGTTGAACTGGTTGCCTTTGAAATACGCGTTCATATTGTCAAAGATGCCATAGCCGCCGTAAATCCAGTACGGGTTCCAGCCCTTGGCTTTCAGTTCCGCGCCAAGGTTCACCAGTCCATTGCTGCCGGGGCGTCGGACGATGCTTTGACCGGGGGTCGGTGGCGTTCCCACGGACAGCGCCTCCAGGCCGCGAACGGTTCTGGTGCCGGTGGCGTACATTTTGGTGAACAGAAGCCCCTGATCGGACAGCCTGTCCAGTTCGGGGGTCAGCCCCATCGTATTTCCAAAACGGCCAACAAATTCGGCCGACAGGCTTTCGACCGTAATAAGGACAATGTTTACCTTCCTGGCGGGGGTGTGGGGGATGACGTGGCGTTCAATGCCGTTGGGCCTGGTGAACGTTGTATTGGACTGTGTGACAAGTGCGCGGGTCTGCTTGTCAAGCATGTCGGAAGCTATTGTCGGGTAATATTTCTGATAATCCAGTTGGTTGTGGCGGTAGGCGTGGAAAAGAGAGTATAGGCCATTGTTCGAAAGCTGCCGGACGTGGGCATCGGAGCCTGTTTCGGCCAACCCCTGGTTTACCACCAGCAGGCCCAGTGCCGCGGCGAGGCCCGTTACGGCGGCGCGGCTCCAACGAACAATCCAGCCCGCGGCCTTGGCGCCTTGACCGCGCGGCCAGCTAAACCAGGAAACAGCCAGACAAATTACAACGATTATCGACATCCCCAGGTTGACGGGATAGCTCTCGCGGATGTTGCCGATGACCTCGTGCGTGTAAACCAGATAATCGACCGCGATGAAATCAAAGCGGTTGCCGAATTCTTCCCAAAATGCGAATTCGGAAATGGCGGCAACGGCAAACAGGGTCAGGAACAGTGTTCCCCAAGCGGCGGCCCACCGGCTCTCCCATTTGCGCAGGCGGTGTTGTTCGGCAAACTCCGGCATGATGGCGTCGTAGATCGCCCAGGGAAGAAAAAACCACGGTAAAACGGTGATATCGAAAATAAACCCGATTGACATGAACCTGGCCCATTGAAGCGGCAGGAAGTTTTCGCCGCTGAACAGCGCCAGCCCAATTCGGGTTGACGTCGAAATGATGAGAAATGCGGCGGCAATCCATATCAGCCGTCTTGTACCCCGGGTCATCCGTGCTTCAATCGTTCCATTATTGCCTGACCTCTATTCTTGTGGATCGAGAATGGTTTAACCCGCTCGTTGTTGAAAAGACAGAAAATCAGGTGATCTACACCCATTGTGCACTTTACAGTGACAAGTTGGGGGTGTTTAGTCCTTATATATGGTGCGGCAGTCATGAAGGATATTTTAAATGATCGATCTTTATACGTGGTCAACGCCGAACGGACGCAAGGCCTCGATCATGTTAGAGGAAACGGCGCTGCCCTACCGGGTCCACGGCATCGATATAGCGGCGGGCGATCAGTTTTCAAAGGAGTTCGTGGCGATTAACCCGAACTCGAAAATTCCCGCTATCGTCGATTCGGACGGCCCTGGGGGTGATCCGATAACGGTATTTGAATCAGGCGCTATCTTGATGTATCTGGCGGAAAAAACCGGCTCACCGTTGTTGCCGGTAGAACTGCGGGCCCGCTATCGGGTGATCGAGTGGTTGATGTTCCAGATGGGGGGCGTCGGCCCGATGTTCGGTCAGGCCCATCATTTTTTGTTCCGGCCCAAGACCGATGTGCCTTATGGCAAGAAACGCTATTATGACGAAACCCGTCGGCTTTACGGTGTTATGGACGGCCATCTTGCCGACTCCCGATATCTGGGCGGCGACGAATACTCCATCGCCGATATTGCCACCTTTCCGTGGGTCGATCGCTTCGAACGACATCACGTGGATTTAAGAGACTTTGCTTCGGTCAGACGCTGGCATGACGAAATTTCCCGTCGCCCGGCGGTGGTCAAGGGGATGGCGGTGCTATCTGCGTAAAACGGGCAGAAGGAGAAGATCATGAGCCTTTTGACAAAGCCGGCCGTTAGCCGTGTTCGGAAGGCGCTCGCGGATGCCGGTGTCAATGATACGGTGATCGAACTTGAGGAAACCGCCCGTACCGCCGAGGATGCCGCGAGGGCGACCGGCGCGGAGTTGGGTGCGATCATCAAAACGCTGGTCTTCCTGGTTGGCGAGCAACCGGTCCTGGCGTTGATCGCGGGCGACCACAGATGTTTGCCCGAAAATTTGCCTCGGGCGCTCAATCTGGAAGGCGAGGTTCGCAAGACCGACGCGGCGGAGGTCAAGGCGGCGACCGGCTTCACCATCGGCGGCGTCGCCCCTGTGGGCCTGAGCCTCGACTTGCCGATCGTTATTGACGTTAGCCTCAAACGGTTTGGTACTCTGTACGCCGCCGCCGGCCATCCGCATTGCGTATTCCCGGTTACCATGGCGGAATTGAAAAAGATGACGGGTGGCGTCGTCTCCTATAACATCGCCGCCGCGATCTAGTCCCAATCACCAGAAGTCCATCGTCACAGGAACTGTCATGACCGTTGAGCTGTTTTCCCCCATCACGTTCAGAAATCTCGAATGCCAGAACCGGGTCGTCGTCGCGCCCATGTGCCAGTATTCGGCGACCGATGGCGTGGCCAATGATTGGCACCTGATGCATCTGGGACACCTTTCCCTCGGCGGCGCCGGTTTGCTGATAACCGAGGCCACCAGTGTTTCCGCCGATGGGCGCATCACGCCCGGTTGCCTGGCCCTTCACAACGATGAACAGGAAGCGGCGCTGAAACATGTGGTCGATTTCTGCCATGACGTGGGTGCGGCCCATTTCGCCGTGCAACTGGCTCATGCCGGACGCAAGGCGTCGTCCGCCCTGCCGTGGGATGGTGGGAAATCGTTGACGGCCGATGCTGGAGGGTGGCAGACCATCGCCCCGTCCGCCGTACCTTTCGCCGAAGGCTGGCATGTTCCCGTGGCCATGGATCGGGTCGACATGGACCGGGTGCGCGACGATTTTGTCGCCGCCACCAAGCGGTGCGCGCGTATCGGCGTTGACATGATCGAACTGCATGCCGCCCATGGCTATCTGCTGAGCGAATTCCTGTCGCCCATCGCCAACCACCGGGATGACGACTATGGCGGCTCGCTTGAAAACCGCATGCGCTTTCCACTCGAAGTGTTCACTGCGGTGCGTCAGGCATGGCCCGACGACAAACCTCTCGGGGTTCGTATCTCGGCGACCGACTGGGACGTGCCGGGCTGGACGATCGAAGAATCCGTCGTGCTGTCGCGGGCCTTGAAAGAACTCGGCTGTGACTTCATCGATTGTTCGACGGGCGGCAATTCTCCGAACCGCCCGCCCGTCGCCAGCGGCGAACAGGGCTACCAGGTTCCGTTCTCGCGGCAAATCCGCGCCGAAGCCGATATTCCGACCATTGCCGTCGGAAAGATCCTCGATGCCGCTTACGCCGAAAGCATTATTGCCGATGGCAGTGCCGATATGGTGGCGTTGGCCCGCGGCATGTTGCAGGATCCCAGGTGGGCCTGGCACGCGGCGGCGGAACTGGGTGCGGAGGCGCCGTATCCGCCGCAGTATGCACGATCGAAACCATAGGCGATAAAAGCCTTGAACAACCGGGAAGTTTCGGGGCATAACATCGCCCACGGGCAGTTGGCCGAGTGGCTGAAGGCGCTCCCCTGCTAAGGGAGTATGGGTCAAAAGCCCATCGAGGGTTCGAATCCCTCACTGCCCGCCATTATCTTGTTTGTCCGGCCCGGACACATAGGTAACAGAATGTACCTAAGACATGGGTGACAGCCTCGTGCCGAACGGGTTGTCGATAGTTTGCAATGTTTTTTGCCCCCAGGTCGATATATCCCAGGTCGTGACTCATGAAACTGACGAGCCATATGCCGTTATCGACTTCCTTTATGCCGAGCCTTTGCCCGGCCATGACGGTTGATATGCTTATCTTTTTCCGATGCATGCAGATAACGCCAGCGAAGCTTACCGAGTGGCATACAAGACTGGAAACATGAAGCCTGAGACGGTGAGCCGGAATGCCAGGGCGCTTCTCGATAACAACAAGATCGCAACAAGCCTGGATGAGCTTCGGGAGGCCCACAGGGAACGCCACGGCGTAACCGTGGATAGCCTGACCGAAATTGAACGCCGCATACAAAGTTGGCCAGGAGAACAAGCAGGCCGGCGCCATGACTCAAGCAGTAATGGGCATAGCCAAGCTTCACGGCCTACTTATCGATAGGGGTGAATTGACCGGTAAAGATGGCGGGCCCATCAAAACCGATCCGGGCATGAAGGTCGTTACATCCGAGTCGGTAAAGGCCGAAATCATGGACATATTCAGAAAGCATGGTCGAAAAAACAGCGAGACAGCCAGCGTCTGAGAACCTGTCAAAACCTGGCATTCAGGAAGCTGTTTGCATGAGTTTCCTCAACACTACGCGCACGCACGCGAGGCCGACGCAAACTTGACGCTAAGAAATTTATCGATTTCTGTTATACTATCGCTTGTCGCCGCTCCCACCTGGGGTCGAGATTCGCTTTTGCGAGAACTGCTAGCCCTCGCTGTTTCAGTAGAGGTAGGTTCGGTTGAAGGCCCAGGTGCGTAGTTCGGATTGTGGGCCTTCTGACCCATTTCCGCTGCATCGGCGATTATTTTCTCGGCTGCCTTTATTTTTCCCGCAGCCTTCCGTTCGTCCACCTTTTTCGATTATGCTGTCCTCAGAGAATGATGCAGGCTGGGCGGCGTGATGATAGCGGCCCCAAAGATACTGCCATCCTCGTTTAAAGAGGCCTCGCCTTGCATTGCCGCGGATACTTCGGTGTCGGGCAAATTGGCGGGGTCTTCTTTCGTTATGCTTGGCCCTGTGGTCGGCAGTTTCTCGTTTCTGGCCCAATTGGCCAGTTCGTTGTTCTACTTCTTCAACTGCTCGGATGTCGGCATTGATCGTTCCGTATTTGAGGCGGTTGAGCGGGTTGAATTTGGCATGACCGACCGGACGGCCAGAAGCATGATAAATGTCGCAAGTCGATTGTCTGATCAAACTTCCCACGGTGGGAAGTTTAGGCTCCACCGTCCTCTATGCCCTGGCAGCACCGTCTACACCGGATATGATTCTCGAGTAGTGGGCCGTTAGGCCACGGCCCGTCCAATGACCTTGATCTTGGGGCGCTTCGTCTGCCGGGCGATATTGAGGTCATAGTGGTCTTGTAGGTTCATCCAGAACTCAGGCGTGGTATCGAAGGCAGCGGCAAGCCGCAAGGCGGTATCGGCGGTAATCGCCCTGGTGCCTGCGATAATGGATGTGAGGCGATTGGTTGGAACATCGAGACGGGCGGCCAGCTTGTTGGCGCTCAATCCATATGGAACCATGAATTCCTCCTTGAGGATTTCGCCGGGGTGAATGGGTGTCATCATTGCTGTTTCCTTAATCGTGGTAATCCGTAATCTCCACTCTGTATGCATCGCCATCTTTCCAGATGAAGCAGACCCGATATTGGTCATTAATGCGAATTGAGTGTTGCCCTAAACGATTCCCGACCAACGGCTCAAGGCGGTTGCCGGGGGGTGACCTGAGGTCTTTCAATTCTTTCGCCGCGTGAACCATGTTGAGTTTGCGCAAAGCAACAGGCTGGAAGGAACGCCATTTACGGTGGCACGTCACCAAGTTGAAAAGTGCTTCTGTGTGCTTGTCATGGAACGCTTTGATCATCAGGAGATTATAAGGAACTTTACATTGTACGTCAAACGTACAAATGGCTATTCGGTAGGTTTCCGTAACCTCACCCCCGGCCCCATGCCGTTAGGGTCCACAAAGTGGATGCCGCCAGTTTGGCGAGGCGTGCCACACGGTTCGGACAGCATGTCTCGCCTTGATCCAAAAGATCGTCATGCAGTTTCCGATATCCGAGCGGGCATTGGCCACTGCGTCGGCGTAGGTCAGAAGCTGCGGCAGATAGAAAGTGAAGGCTGCATCAAGGTCTTCCGTGCGGTCCGATTTGTGATCGATGATCCAGAATCCCTTTTCGGTTTCGATAAGCAGGTCGATGAAGCCGGTAACGGTGGTGCCGGCTTCATCGAGGGCGATGAGCGGAGTCTCGTGATCGACCAAGGCATCTTTGGCGAAGAATTCGCCGCAATGATGGACCCCGATATGTTCGTACACGCCGACCGAGACAATACGGTCGAAGCGTCCCTCCACCTCGCGATCGTCTTTCAATCCGAAGTGTACCGGTCATATTTTCTCACCGTGACGGCGCCGCTGACCACCGCGCGTTGCGTGATTTTCGGAACAATAAGCCCGTCAGCCAAGGGGTTCCGCGTTCTCTATTAACATCCTAAAACGACCCGATCCCTGGCGATATGTTGCGGCCCTGGCCGGGAGGCGGGATGACGGCCCTGGGTGGTGGCGCCGCGCGCTGGGGGCAGTTCGGGCGGTCGCAGAGCTGACAGGCGATCCCGACGGGGACGGCCAACTGCGGCGATTTCAGGTTCAGTCCGTCGGAATACACCATCTGATCGGCAAAGGTGATTTCGCAGCCGATGCTGATGGCGTAATGGCTGCCTGGGTGGCCGTACGTCAGGGTCGGTTTGGACGTCGTTCTGGCTATTGAAAAATACTGACTTCCGTCCGGCATCTGGGTCACCTGCGAGGTGATTACGCCCGGCGTCAAAAACGCATGGTGCATGATCCATCGAGGGCAGGCGCTGCCGTAACGCGGGATTCGCATGCCGGATGCGCTGAATCGTTTTGAAATGTTCCCGGCGACATCGACCCGGATTAAATGCAACGGGATCCCCGCCGCGTCGGGACGTCGCAGGGTGGTTAACCGGTGGCAGACTTGCTCGAAACTGGCTGAAAAACGCTGTTGCAGCAATTCGATATTGTAGCGGGAGTCTGTCGCAGCCTTCAGAAAGTCGTCGTAGGGCAGCATGCAGGCACCAGCGAAATAGTTGGCGAGGGCGGCCCTGGTCCGGGTCTTGGCGGCTGCTGTTGGCAATGATTTTGAGTCGCTCAGCCGCTCAAGCACGGTGTCATAAGAGAGTTGCCCGATCAGCAGGGCCAGGTGGAAGTTGATGCTGGGCGGCGGCAGAAACACCGGCAGGGTGAGGTGGCGTTTGGTTTCCTCGTAAAAGGAATCGAAACTGTCCGGCCCCCCGTCGGCGGCGATGTCAACGCTGACACCGTGCCGTTCGAGGAGGTATCCGAGCAATCGCGCCCTGATGGAAACGCTGTCGAGTCCGGCCTCCCGGCGCAACTCCTGGGCGGCCTCTTCGAGTTCCGGAAAGTAGTTGTCGTGGGCCTGCAGGAAGTCCGAGACAGCTTCATGCGGGCTGATGTCCGTAACGGTCCCGGCCACGCCTTCGCCAGAGACGATTTCCAGCATGGCGTTGACGGTCTCGCTCAGGCTTTCACTTTCATCAAGAACGATTTTCTGAAAATTCTGCCGCTCACCTGGCGGCAGGTCGGTATTGTCGTGAAGAATTTCTGAAAATGAAACGATGGAGGTCAGCAAGGTGCGCAGTCGGTGGATGTTGCTTGACAGCAAAGGGTCCTGGGCCAACCGTTCGTTCAACACGTGGAAATCTTCCATGAAGTTGCGATAGGCCCCATAGGTCTTGATCAGCGCCTGGCACAGCGTCGGAGAGCTTGCGACAAGTTCGCCAATATCGATTTCGCCCAAGGCCAGGCTTTCATAGATCGGGTCTTTCAGGATTTCGGTCAATTCCGCTATTTGCCGGCCTTCCTGCTGCGGCGAGAAGGCCTGTAGCGAAATGTTCAAGACGTCGCTGATCCGCAGCAGCAACGGGACGGTCAGGTTGCGTTGGTTATGTTCAATCAGGTTCATATAGCTTGCGGAAATACCTATTTTTGTCGCGAGCTCAATTTGCGACAGGCCGCGATCCTTGCGCAGGTTACGCAACTTATTGCCCATCATCGGACTTTTAGCCATTTTGCATTCCCGCTGAGATAGACTTCAATATTTACCTAATTTACAATTTTACAGATTATGAATTTTCAATTTATCATTAAAATCGCCGTGTAATCAATATGTTATTGCTGCTTATCGAATATCTGTGAAAGAATTCACCATCGAAGAATTAGGCTGGCTGTCCTGAGGTGGATGTCCGGCCGAAAATGGACAGCACGGGCTTTCGTGGGAAAGGAAGCTTGAGTGTATTGACGGGTTGCCGCGGCGACCCAACACATTAACAGGGAAAATCCATGACTGATTTCAGCAAATTCAACCGTCGTCAGGCCCTTAAGCTTGGTGCGGCTGGCGCGGTAACCCTTGGTGCCGGGCCTCTTTTCTTCTCGCGTAATGCATGGGCGGAAAACTTTCGCAACGACCCCGGCAGCAGCAAGAATGTGACACTGGGCTTCAACATTCCGCAAACCGGCGCCTATGCCGATGAAGGCGCGGATGAGCTTCGTGCCTACAAACTGGCCGTCCAGCACCTTAACGGTGAGGGCGATGGCGGTATGATGCACACCTTCAAGCCTTCTAAATTGAAGGGCAACGGCATCCTGGGCAAGAAAGTCGCTTTTACAACGGGCGACACGCAGACCAAATCCGATGCGGCGCGTGCCTCCGCCAAACGGATGATCGAAAAAGACGGCGCGCTGATGATTACCGGTGGCTCGTCTTCCGGTGTGGCCATCGCGGTGCAGGGACTGTGTCAGGAGTCCGGTGTTATTTTCATGGCCGGGCTGACCCATTCCAACGATACCACGGGTAAAGACAAGCGTCGCTACGGCTTCCGCCACTTCTTCAACGCCTACATGTCCGGCGCCGCGCTTGGCCCCGTGCTGAAGAAGGAATACGGAACCGATCGTCGCGCATATCACCTGACGGCCGATTACACCTGGGGTTGGACACAGGAACAGTCGATGCGGCAGTTCACCGAAGGATTTGGCTGGGAAACCGTTGCCGCCGTCAAAACACCGGTCGGGGCCGGCGACTTCTCGCAGTACATTACGCCGGTCCTGAACTCGGGTGCCGACGTGCTGATCCTGAACCACTACGGCAAGGATATGATCAACTCGCTGACCCAGGCCATTCAGTTTGGTTTGCGTGACAAGCAGGTCAACGGCAAGAGCTTTGAAATCGTCGTCCCGTTGTTCTCTCGCCTGATGGCCCAGGGCGCCGGCGACGCCATCAAGGGCATCCTTGGTTCCACCAACTGGAACTGGTCGCTCAAGGATGAAGGTTCACAAGCCTTTGTTAAATCCTTCGGGGCCGCATATGGCTTCCCACCGTCAATGGCTGCACATACCTGTTATGTACAGACCCTGCTGTATGCCAATGCCTGTGAAATGGCCGGTACGTTCTATCCGCCGGAAGTCATCCGGGCCCTGGAAGGCTTCAAGTTTGACGGCATGGGTAACGGTGCGACGGAATATCGCGCCGCCGATCACCAGTGCTTCAAGGATGTTCTGGTTGTGCGTGGCAAGGAAAAACCGAGTTCGCAGTTCGACCTTCTCGAAATCGTTGAAGTCACGCCTCGTCATCAGGTTGAGTACGATCCGAAAATCTTCGGCGGTGAACTGGGCCCGTATAAGGTCTAGTCATTCTTCTATTGCGTCGGCAGTTCCGGGGGGCTGCCGACGCGATTTTTATGTAATGCGATCAGAAGAATGTCCTTTGTCAACGTGATCGGTTGTCGGGGGAAATCGTTGGTGGATGTCTATGGATTCAATTTTACTTCAATTGCTCAATGGCCTCGATAAGGGTGCCGCCTATGCCTTGATAGCGTTGGGCCTTACCCTGGTTTTTGGGACCCTGGGCATCGTCAATTTCGCCCACGGCGCGATTTTCATGCTCGGCGCATTTTGTGCCGTCACGTTTGACAAGTTGATCGGCTATTCGACCAAAATCAGGGACGTCAGCATCACGGCCTTTCCGGCCTACAAGGAAGAGGCCTATCTCAAAATCTGGTTCGGTGACACCGGCGAAACCATCATCGATTACGCCGTCCCCCTGGCGATTATCGCGTCTATACCGATTATGCTCTTTGTTGGATACGCGATGGAGCGCGGCCTAATCCGCCATTTCTATAAAAGGCCTCATGCCGACCAGATTCTGGTTACGTTTGGTCTGGCCATTGTCATTCAGGAAATCGTCAAGGCGACGTTCGGGGCCAACCCGATTCCACTGGCAGCGCCCGAAATCCTTTCGGGCAGCGCCAATATTGGGCATTGGTTCGGGCTTGGCGACACCATCGTCTATCCGTGGTGGCGTTTGGTCTATCTCGGCTTTTCCAGCGTCGTGATCTTCGCCGTTTTCGGATTTTTGCAGTTCACCACCTATGGCATGGTCGTTCGTGCCGGTATGCGCGACCGTGAAACCGTCGGTCTGTTGGGGATCAATATCGAACGGCGTTTCACCATTGTTTTCGCCATCGCGACGCTGGTCGCCGGCGTCGCCGGGGTGATGTACACACCGATCCTGCCGCCAGATTATCATATGGGAATGGAATTCCTGGTACTGTCCTTTGTCGTCGTCGTCGTTGGGGGTATGGGGTCGCTTGGCGGTGCTGTTCTCGCAGGGTTCCTGCTTGGGATCGTGCAGTCGTTTGCCTCCATGAATGAAGTCAAAAATATCATTCCCGGTATCGATCAGATTATTATTTACCTGGTTGCCGTGGTCATTCTTCTGACCCTGCCACGCGGCTTGATGGGCCGCGCCGGGGTGATGGAAGATTAAAATGAAACAAAGATTATTCAGCGATACGAGTTTGTTGCTGGTGTTTTCCGCTGTGATTCTGTTGATGCCGATGTGGACCGCTCCACTCGGTGCGGCTTACCCGGATTTATTACAGCAGTTCGCCATCTACGGAATTTTTGCGATCGGTTTTAATATTCTGTTCGGTTTGACCGGGTATCTGTCATTCGGGCACGCCGCGTTTCTTGGTGTTGGCTCTTACGCAGCGGTGTGGTCGTTCAAGCTGTTTACCATGAACGCTATTCCGGCGGTGTTTTTCGGCGTCGTTTTTGCCGGAATTCTGGCCCTGATTATTGGGTATCTCAGTCTCAGGCGTTCCGGAATATATTTTTCCATTCTGACGCTGGCCTTCGCCCAGATGTCCTATAACCTCGCCTATTCCGTTTTGACGCCGATCACCAACGGCGAGACTGGATTGCAACTGTCGATCAATGACCCGCGCTGGATTGATGCGCTGTATAAAGTCGCCGGCGAAGGACTGCCGTCGACCAACCTGTTCGGTATCAAGATGAGCGGATATCCCGGCTTTTACCTTTGCGCCGTCTTGCTGATCGTCTGTTTCTTTATCTCGTTGAGAATTTTTCGATCGCCGTTCGGTTTGATGCTGCGGGGGATCAAGTCGAATCAGAATCGGATGAGTTATACCGGCCTGAACACCCGCCCTTATATGCTCGCGGCTTTCGTTATATCGGGCATGTTCGCGGGGTTGGCCGGGTCGTTGCTGGCGGTGACCGACCCGCTGGCAGGGGCCGAACGGATGCAGTGGACGGCGTCCGGCGAAGTTGTTCTGATGACAATCCTGGGCGGCGTTGGGACCCTTATCGGGCCCATGCTGGGGGCGGGTCTGATCAAGTATTTCGAGAATATTTTCTCGTCTTTTAACAGCCATATGCTGCACGATGCGTTCTCTTTTCTGCCGGATGGGCTCGAAAATCTGGTCGTTGATTTTGTCGGCTTATTCGTCGGCGGGGGCTGGCAGTTAACCCTTGGATTGCTGTTTGTGATTGTTGTGATTTTCCTGCCCGGTGGCATTGTCGAAGGATTTCAGCGGATCGGCAGGGCTTTCAGACCCCGAAGGAACGACGACACTCCTTCTCCTCAAAATCAACAATCGGAGTAGGGCCGCCCCATGGAAAATCTGGTTCTTCATCTGGATAACATCCAGAAAAATTTCGGTGGGCTAAGGGCGCTGGCTGACGTCAATCTTCATATCGAGGAAGACCAAACCCACGCAATCATTGGCCCGAACGGGGCCGGTAAATCGACGTTGCTGAATGTCTGTGTCGGTCGTTTGAAACCGGACTCCGGGACGGTCACCTTTGACGGCGACGTACTGACAGGCAAAAAACCGCACGAGATAGCCCAGCTTGGCGTCGCCCGGGTTTTCCAAACTCCGGAGATTTTCCAGGACGTGTCCTTGCTTGAAAACGTCATGATTCCGGCTTTGTCGAAACGCGATGGCTCATTTCGGTTCAATCCCCATATGACGATGCGCGGCCAAAGCGAAATCCGTGACGAGGCGGAATATATCCTTGAGGACGTTGGCCTTAAACAACTGGCGCGGCAGGAAGCGGGTAGCCTTTCGCGCGGCGACAAGCGCCGCCTGGAACTGGGAATGTGTCTTATCCTGCACCCGCGTCTTTTGTTGCTGGACGAACCGACGGCCGGCATGGCCCGGCACGATACAAATCAAACCATCGACTTGCTGAAGAAAATACAATCGCGTGGCCTGACGACGATTATTATTGAGCATGACATGCATGTCGTGTTCAGTCTGGCCGACAAGGTCAGTGTTCTGGCCCGGGGCAGAATTATCGCCAGCGGCTTGCCCGAAGCGGTTCGCGAGGATCCGATTGTCAAGGAAGCCTATCTGGGGGGGGCGCACGAATGAACACGCCTGCGGCGGAACCATTCTTCAGTGTCAGGGATATTCATTCCTACTACGGAGAATCCTACATTGTTCAAGGCATCTCGTTCGATGTTCAAGAAGGCGAAATTCTTGCTTTGTTGGGGCGCAACGGCGCCGGCAAAACATCGACGCTGCGGACTCTGGCCCGGGTTGATGATCCGGTCCTTTCCAGTGGCGAATTTTATCTGCAGGGGCAACCCATCCATGACATGAAGGCCTATCAGGCGGCGCGGGCCGGTATTCAGCTTGTCCCGGAAGATCGCCGCATCATCGGCGGACTGACGGTCGAGGAAAACCTGATGCTGGCGCAGGTGGCGGCGCCGAAGGGGTGGGGGATCGAGAGGATTTATGAGCATTTCCCGCGTCTCGCCGAACGTAGAAAACAAGACGCCGTGACCATGTCAGGGGGCGAACAACAGATGTTGGCCGTTGCCCGTGCGCTGGCCCGGGATCTCAAGCTGCTGCTGCTGGATGAACCCTATGAGGGACTGGCGCCCGTTATCGTGCAGGAAATCGAAAAGATTTTGTTGGGCGTCAAGGAACTGGGGATCACGACGATCATCGTCGAACAGAATGCGGTTGCCGCGTTGAAATTGGCGGACACGGCGTTGATCGTCGATATGGGGCAGGTGGCCTTCCGAGGTACGGCGCAGGAAGTTCTGGATAACGAGGCCCTGCGCCACGAATATCTGGCTATTTGACGATCCAAAATTGATAGTGGATCAATTTTTTATAAGCAGCGTTTTCAGGTAAAGAGGAATTTGGCGAAAATGAAGGATATTCTTGTTCATCTGGATGACAGCGATGCCTGTAGCCATCGCATCCGGACCGCGGTCTCGCTGGCGACGAAACGGGACGCCCACGTTATTGGGGTGGCGTTGAGGATAAAATCGACAATTGCGGACTACATCGGCGAAGCTTTGCCGAGTGGTTTCCAGGAAGCGCAACGTCAAGCCGTTGAGAAATCGGCACGCAAGGCCATCGAAAGCTTCGAGGCGGCGGCGACAGAGGCTGGGATCAGTTTCGAGACAAAGACCCTTCATAAATCGGCAGCCAAGGCGCCCGGCGCCCTTGCGTTTTATGCGCGCCATACGGACATGACGATCCTTGGACAAACCGACATTGAGCGCAGCGGGGCGAGTTTCAATACGGCCCTGATGGAAGCGGTTCTGTTTGAATCAGGACGCCCGATTTATCTTGTTCCCTATGTTGGAAAGAAGATTGCGCCTGTTAAGACGGCCGTTATTGCATGGGATGGCGGGGCCAAGGCGGCCCGTTCCGTCAGTGATGCCATCCCGCTCCTTCAAGATCGGGAAGAGGTGATTATTTTGGTCATCAATGCCGATGAACGCGAAGGGGCACACGGCAGCAAGCCCGGAGCCGATATCGCGGCCCATCTCTCCCGTTATGGCATCAATGCAAAAATAGAAAGAGAAACGGTAACAGATATCGACATAAACGGGGCCATCCTGAATTTTCTGGCGGACTCCGGCGCTGATTTGCTGGTCATGGGGGCGTACGGCCATTCACGATTGCGCGAAAAAGCCTTTGGTGGCGTTACCCATCATATTCTGAGGGAGATGACGGCCCCGGTATTGATGTCCAACTAGAGCGTTTCCGGGTTAATATGAGGCATTCTGACCATGTTCTTTTGCCTCGTGACGTCGTCGCCCGTCTTACCCGATGCCCCACATCGCGTGGCGACGCGCTCCTTGTCACGAAACAAAATAACATGGTCAGAATGCCTCATATTAACCCGGAAACGCTCTGGAGGCGTTTCAGTCGTCTGACGGCCGACATTCATCAGGGTAAATGACAAAGGCCTGCCTGATCGGTTATCATCCCTTCTCTGCGGGGTGGTGATTACTTGAAGGACCAATCGGGGATGGCTTATTCAGTGTTGGTGGCGGAAGACGAGCCTAATATTGTCCTGTCATTACAATTCATTATGAAAAAGGCAGGGATTGACGTGCGGGTTGCCGAAGACGGCGACCAGGCCATTCGGGAAATTGAAAAGAAATGCCCCGATGCCGTCTTGCTGGATATCATGTTGCCCAAGCGCGATGGCTTTTCCGTTTGCGAGACCATAAAAAGCGCCCCGGAATGGGCCGGGATCAAGGTCATCATGCTGACCGCGAAAAGCCGTGATGAAGATAAAAAGCGGGCCCTGAGCCTGGGTGCGGATAGCTATATCACCAAGCCCTTTTCGACGCGCGAACTGGTTGATCATGTTATGGAACTGGTCCGCCGGGATGAGGTTGTCGACGGCTAGTATTTTATCGCAAATCGGGACACAGAGAAAAGCACGCAGGACAGATGAAACGAACAGGGCGAAAGAGAGAATGGTCGATTGCTTTGTTCTGCGCCGGCTTGCTCTTTTTCTTTCCGCCAATTTTATCGATTTTTGACAAACCGGTGCTGGTCTTCGGCTTGCCCCTGGCGTACATCGTTTTGTATGGCTTCTGGGCGCTCGTAATCATTGCCATTGCTTATGGTGCACGGCGTGGCCCCGTCGTGCGAGATAACAGCGTTTCGAGAATTCCGCCGAGCAAATACAAGGACCTTCCCTGATGCCGGGGAGTGTCGTCGTTGGCGTTTCTTTCGCTTATCTGGGATTGTTGTTCGCGATCGCCTATTATGGCGAAAAACGGGCCAAGCAGGGCCGCAGTCTCACCAATAACCCGTACATTTATACGCTGTCGATCGCCGTTTACTGCACGTCGTGGACGTTCTACGGAAGCGTCGGCAAGGCCGCAAAGTCGGGTCTGGATTTTTTACCGATTTATCTTGGCCCAACGCTCGTTTTCGTTGTTTGGTCGCTGGTTCTGGCGAAAATCATACGGATATGCAAGGTCCATCGCATCACGTCGATCGCCGATTTTATTTCATCCAGGTATGGCAAGAACTTCGCTCTTGGATCGCTCGCGACGATCATCGCAGTGATCGGAACGACGCCTTACATTTCATTGCAATTAAAATCAATCGCCACCAGTTTCAATCTTCTGGCCGGGTTTGGTAATCCGGATTTTCCGATTTATGGCAATTCATTCGGTATCGATACGACGCTGATCGTTGCGATTATCCTGGCCTCGTTCGCGATCCTGTTTGGCACGCGCCACATCGAGGCGAGCGAACATCACGAAGGACTCGTCGCCGCCATAGCGTTTGAATCACTGGTCAAATTGTTTGCGTTTCTGTCCGTTGGATTTTTCGTCACCTTCGGTGTTTTCGACGGATTTCAAGATCTTTTCTATAAGGCACAGGCTCACGGACTATCCCATTTATTCGTGATCGATGATGATCAAGGGTACAGCCAATGGATAACGATGACCATTTTGAGTATGGCGGCCATCCTGTTTTTGCCCAGGCAGTTTTATATGACGGCCGTCGAAAACAGGGATGAAACGCAACTCAGAACCGCCGCCTGGCTGTTTCCGCTTTATCTGCTGGTTATCAATATTTTCGTTTTGCCAATTGCCATTGGCGGCAAAATCGCCTTCGCCGGGGTGGCCAGCGATGCCGATATGTTTGTTCTCACCGTGCCGGTTCATTTTGGTCAGGAATATCTTGCGCTCTTTGCGTTTATTGGCGGCATGTCCGCCGCCACGTCGATGGTTATCGTTGCCTCAATTGCGCTGGCAACAATGGTTTGCAATAACCTTGTGATGCCTTTGTTGCTGCGCTGGGAGTGGGTCAAGGTAAAGGATCAGGGTGATCTTTCATCCCTTCTTTTAGCCATTCGTCGCGCCAGTATTTTGATCGTTCTTCTGCTCGGATACGGGTATTTTCGTATTGCGAGCGAATCATACTCATTGGTTACTATCGGTCTCGTGTCCTTTACCGCGGCGGCCCAGTTCGCCCCGGCGATCATCGGCGGCATATTTTGGAAAGGCGGCTCCAGCAAAGGCGCCCTGACAGGCCTGTCTCTCGGGTTTCTTGTCTGGATCTACACGTTGTTGCTGCCGTCGTTCGCCCAGTCCGGCTGGTTGCCGATTAATTTCATCAGCGACGGCCTGTTCGGGATCAGCTTCCTGAAACCTTACGCCTTGTTCGGCCTTAAGGGGTTCGACAGCCTTTCCCATGCCCTGTTCTGGAGCATGCTGTTGAATATCGGCGGGTATGTGGTGGTCTCCCTGTCGGGAAAGGTGAGCCCCATCGACCGCATCCAGGGCGGCCTTTTTGTCGATATGTTCGATAATCCGCTTGGCCAGATGGATGCTCGCTATTGGCAGGGCACGGTGTCGATTACGTCGCTGCAGGGACTGGTCGGGCGATTCGTCGGTACCGCGCGGGCCGAAAGAGACTTTCAGGATTTTGCCAGACTGCAAAACATTTCTTTGAACGGGGACGATATTGCCGGCAGTGAAATGTTGGCGCGGGCGGAAAGCCTTCTGTCCGGGGCCATCGGGTCGGCGACGGCGCGGGTCATTATCGGCTCTATGATAAAGGGTGAAAATGTCAGCGTTAACGAGGTCTTCCAGATCCTTGATGAAACCACCCAGGTGATCGAATACAGCCGGATGCTTGAAGTCAAGTCCAGGGAACTCGAAGAGACATCCGTTAAATTGCAGCGGGCGAACAAGCGCCTGCAGGAATTTGATTCACTGAAGGATGATTTCCTGTCCACGGTTTCCCACGAACTGCGGACTCCGTTGACATCAATCAAGGCGTTCAGCGAAATTCTTCTCGAAGGCGGTGGCGTAACGTCTGATGACCGCCACCAGTTTCTTGGTATTATTATCAAGGAAAGCGAACGCCTGACGCGCCTGATCGATCAGATTCTCGACCTCGCCAAGATGGAGGCGGGGCGCATGGACTGGATGATGGGCAATGTCGATCCGCAGGTTGCCGTCAAGGATGCCCTGGCGACCATGGATGGCTTGATAAAGGAGAAAAATATCAACCTGATCCTCGACCTGCCGGAAGGCATCCCGGATGTTCGGGCAGACCCGGACCAACTGGCGCAGGTTATTATCAATGTTGTGTCTAACGCCATCAAATTTTGCCGGCATCCGGGCGGGCTTATACGGGTCAATGTCAGCGAACACAGACGTGGCTTGTTGGTCAGAATATCGGATAACGGCGACGGAATTTTGCCGGAACACCGTGATTTCATTTTCGATAAATTCCATCAGACCCGACAGGGGTCAAATGAAATGCCGATCGGTACCGGCCTGGGGCTGGCGATTTGCCGCCAGATCATTACATTCTTTGGCGGCTTGATCTGGGCCGACGACAGCGAAGACGGCGGGGCCAGAATATCTTTCACCATACCCTTTGCGTCACCGTCATTGAAATTGGTTCGTGGCGGGGCCGATAAATAGCTTGCCGGGGCGCGTCTGTCCGTTAAGCTTGTTTTGTGCGCCGCACCATGGTTATCTCCAAGGCCGCGATGGGCGCCTATTTCTATAATCAAGAATAAATTATCAACAGAAGGAGGCATGAGAAGCCAATGAAAAAAGTATTAATGGGGGCAATGGCGGGGGTTTTAGCTCTGACCATGACACCCGCGATGGCGAAGACACCGGCCAATATGCTGGTTATCGCCAACCGCATTGACGATATCACGACGCTTGATCCCGCAGAATCTTTCGAATTCGCCGGCGGCGACCTTAGCCGAAATGTTTACGGCAATCTGGTCAATTTCGATCCGATGGATCTGGCTGCGGGCTACAAGCCTGACCTGGCCGAAAGCTGGACCGTGTCCGGGGATGGCAAGACCATTACTTTTAAAATGCGTCCGGGTGTCAAATTCCATTCCGGCAATCCGGTAACGGCGGAAGATGCCGTATATTCGCTGCGCCGCGCCGTCAAGCTGAACAAGACACCGGCGTTTATCCTGACCCAGTTTGGTTTTACCGCCAAGAACGCCGATCAGACAATCAAGATGATGGATGACATGACGTTTTCCATCACGACGGACAAAAAGTACGCCACGTCCTTTGTGCTGAACTGCCTGACGGCAACGATCGGCGGCATTGTCGATAAAAAGGTCGTTATGAAGAACGCGGTCGATGGCGACATGGGGAATACCTGGCTGAAAACCCATACGGCGGGTTCGGGCGCCTATAAGTTGGTGAACTGGAAGCCGAATGAGTCCTATACCCTGGCCGCCAATGAGAATTTTTATTCCGGCGCGCCTAAAATGAAACGGGTCGTCGTTCGTCATATCGCGGAATCCGCCACCCAGCGCCTGTTGCTGGAGAAAGGCGATATTGATGTCGCCCGCAATCTGAACCCGCAGGATATCGCGGGCGCGCGGGCCGCTGGCGGCATTGCTATCGATAGCGACCTTCGTGGTCGCCTGATGTATTTCTCGCTCAACCAGAAAGACCCGGTCCTGTCAAAGCCGAAGGTGGTTTTGGCCTTTAAGTACCTTGCCGATTACAAAGGCATGCAGGACTCTTTCCTGAAAGGCCAGTACACCATTCATCAGGCGTTCCTGCCGAAAACCTATCTGGGATCAATCGACGATCAGCCGTATTCATTGAATGTGAAAAAGGCCAAGGCCTTGTTGGCCGAAGCCGGTGTTCCCAAGGATTTTGAAGTCGAGTTGATTGTTCGTGAAGCTCAGGAACGGATCGAAATCGCCCAGTCCCTGCAAAACACGTTTGCCCAGGCCGGCATCAAGTCGAAAATTACGGTCGGTACCGGCAAGCAGACGCTGTCGAAGTATCGTGCCCGTGAATTCCAGATCTATGTTGGTGCATGGGGGCCGGACTATCCGGATCCAAACACCAATGCGGCGACATTTGCCGTTAATCCGGATAACAGCGACGCGGCAAAAGCGACGGGTCTGCTGGCCTGGCGCAACGCCTGGAGCATTCCTGAAATGTCAAAGGCGACCGAGGCGGCCGTTCAGGAGGGGGATCGCGACAAGCGCGCGGCCATGTATGAGGCCATTGAGCGCGAACATCAAAAAATCGCGCCCTTCGTCGTCATGTTCCAGAAAATTGAACAGACCGGTCGTCGCGCCAACGTCAAAAATTTCAGTGTCGGCGCCGCTATTTCCAAAGCAGCCTACTGGGCCGTAACCAAATAAATGTCACAGTCCACGGGTTATGAAGATCGGAAGGGGCGGCGTCTGTCGCCCCTTCCTGCTTTTCTTTCCGCTACCTTTCGTATTCTTTTATCCGTTCTGATCACCATGATCGGGCTTCTGTTCGTGACCTTTGTCATCGGTCGCGTGATGCCTATTGATCCGGTGCTGTCTATTGTCGGCGAAAGCGCATCCCGCGAGTATTATGATCAGGTTTACAAGTTGATGGGACTGGACAAGCCCGTGATTGTCCAATTTTTCTATTTTCTCGCCGATGTTGCCCGCGGTGATTTTGGCGTTTCACTGCTGACATCCAGGCCGGTATCCCAGGACCTGATCCGCGTCTTCCCGGCGACCGTCGAACTGGCTACCGTCGGCACCATCATCGGAGTGCTGCTGGGGGTTCCATTAGGCGTGATCGCGGCGGTCAAACGCGACACCTGGATCGATCAGCTGGCCCGTGTCGTCGCCCTGGTCGGCTATTCCATGCCTGTTTTCTGGATCGGCTTGATCGGCCTGCTGGTATTTTATGGTATCCTGGGCTGGATCGGGGGGCCGGGGCGGCTTGATATTTATTACGCGGATATCGTCCCACCCGTCACCGGCATGATCTTGATCGATAGCCTGATTGCCGGCGACATGGATATTTTCCGGAACGCCGTTTCCCATATTGTCCTGCCGGCCGGGCTGCTGGCCTATTATTCGCTGGCCTATATCAGCAGGATGACCCGAAGCTTCATGCTTGAGCAACTGAGCCATGAATACATTACGACCGCGCGCGTCAAGGGCTTGTCGGAACATGCGGTGGTCTGGCGTCATGCGCTGGGTAATGTGAAGGTTCCGCTGGTAACCGTTATCGCCCTGTCCTATGCCAGCCTGCTGGAAGGCTCGGTCCTGACGGAAACCATATTCTCATGGCCGGGGATCGGTTCCTACATCACCACGGCTCTGCTTTCGGCGGATATGAATGCGGTGCTTGGCGGCACCATCGTCGTTGGCCTGGTATTCGTCTGCCTGAATATCTTTGCCGATTTGTTATATAAATTCTTCGACCCACGGGCACAATGATGCACACTGAACCTGACGCCATGACGCTGCGGGGCTGGCTTTTAAGCGATACGCCGACGTCGCGTCGGCAGGCAAAATTTTCGGCGATCTATCGTGGCTGGCTGTCTTTCCGATCAAACCACATGGCAATGCTGGGGTTGATGATCATCGTGCTGCTGCTTGGGGTCGCTCTATTCGCACCGCTGCTGGCGCCCCATGACCCCTATACGCAAAATCTGGCAAAGCGCCTGAGCGCGCCGGGAGAAAACGGCTATCTTCTGGGTTCCGACACACTGGGCCGCGATATCCTAAGTCGCCTGATTTATGGCTCCAGGATCACCCTCTATATCGTGACGCTGGTGGCCCTGCTGGCCCCGGTTGTTGGCCTTCTTGTCGGGACGACGGCCGGATATATCGGGGGTTGGACCAATACGGTATTGATGCGGATAACCGATATTTTCCTGGCCTTCCCACGCCTTATTCTGGCGCTGGCTTTCGTCTCGGCGCTGGGGGCGGGGATCGAGAACGCGGTGCTGGCGATTGTGCTGACAGCCTGGCCAGCCTACGCACGCATCGCCCGGGCCGAAACATTGAGCATTCGCAATTCCGATTTTATCAGCGCCGTTAAAATTCAGGGTGCGGGCGCGATGCGTATTATTACCCGTCATATCTGGCCGCTGTGCATTTCGTCGCTGGTTGTTCGGGTGACGTTGGATATGGCGGGTATCATTTTGACCGCCGCGGGCCTTGGTTTTCTTGGGCTTGGCGCGCAACCGCCATCGCCGGAATGGGGCGCGATGATTTCGGCGGGCCGTAAATTCATTCTGGATCACTGGTGGGTCGCGACCATGCCGGGGCTGGCGATTTTTGCCGTCAGCCTCGCTTTTAACCTGTTGGGGGACGGCTTGCGCGACGTGCTTGATCCGAAAAAGGAATCATGACGGAAACACTTCTCGACGTCGAAAACCTTAAGGTCTCGTTCCCGACCCGCGCGGGTATTTTCGGGGCGGTGCGCGATATCAGTTTTTCGTTGGGGCGGGAACGGCTCGGCATTGTCGGCGAATCCGGTTCCGGGAAATCCATGACCGGAAGGTCGATCCTGCGTCTTATCCAAAAGCCGGGTATTGTCGAGGCCAAACGGATAGCGCTGCACGGCGAAAACCTGCTCGATCTTTCGGAAAAACAGATGCGCAAGGTGCGTGGACATCGTATTTCGATGATCATGCAGGACCCAAAATATTCGCTTAATCCGGTGATGAAAATCGGCGCGCAAATTACCGAGGCCTACCGCCTGCATAACAAGATAGGCAAGACCGAAGCGCGTAAGGCGGCCCTTGAAATGCTGGAGGCGGTGCTTATTCGCGATCCCGAACGGGTTTTCAACGCCTATCCGCATGAAATGTCCGGCGGCATGGGGCAACGGATCATGATCGCGATGATGCTGATCCCGGGGCCGGAAATTCTAATCGCCGACGAGCCGACCTCGGCCCTCGATGTGACGGTCCAGAAAGAGGTGCTGGAAATTATGGACAAGCTGGTTCGCGAACGCGGAATGGGCCTGATTTTCATCAGTCATGACCTGCAACTGGTTTCCGCGTTCTGTGATCGTGTGCTGATTATGTACGGTGGGCGCATCGTCGAGACCTGCCGGGCGGATCGCCTGCACGAGGCCACCCATCCCTATACCCGGGGGCTGTTAAATTCGATGCCGCAGCTGGATAACCCGAAAACGTATCTTGAGGTTCTTTCCCGCGATGAGAAATGGCGGGACCGGCCCAGCGTCAGCGGCTTTTATGACGGCGGTGACGCGTGATGACGGTGGGCGGCGGCATTGACCTGAACGATGTGGATATCTGGTTTGGCGAGGGCGCGGAAAGGGTCGATGCCGTCAAACAAGCCCGTTTTTCGGTTCCGCTGGGAGGCTCGTTCGGTCTTGTCGGTGAATCCGGATCAGGCAAGTCAACGATCCTGAAAGCGATCACCGGTCTGGCCGAAAATTGGCGCGGCCGGATCACTATTTTGGGGGTGCCGGTCGGCAAAACCCGCAGCAAGGATTTTTACAAATCCGTGCAAATGGTGTTTCAGGATCCCTATGCCTCGCTGCATCCCCGTCATACCGTCGATCATGTTCTTTCGGAAACGCTTTCCCTGCATCGCTTCGAGGATATCGACGGGCGGATCGTCAAGGTTCTGGATGACGTTGGGCTGGGCCAGTCTTTCCGCTTCCGCTACCCGCACCAACTATCGGGGGGGCAGCGTCAGCGCGTCGCCATCGCCCGGGCGCTGGTGCTGGAACCGTCAATCCTGTTGCTCGATGAGCCGACGTCGGCGTTGGACGTGTCGGTGCAGGCCGAAATTCTCAACCTGCTCAGTGATCTGCGACGGCGTCATGACCTGACCTACCTTATGGTGTCTCACGATTTGGCGGTGGTCGGCCACATGTGTTCGAACGTGGCGGTTATGAACCTGGGGGAAATTGTCGAGGTTTTGACAATCGAGGATATGCGAGCGCGCAAGGCCGAACACCCCTACACCCGCCAGCTTCTGGATGCCAGCCTTTAGGGTCCAGACTCATTTATATCCAATAACAAATGAGAGCCGCCGGTAGTGTCCAGAATCTTTCGCACTTTTCATCATGCGACGGCTCCGTTGGTTGATGTTTGCTCCACGAAGAGCGGCGACATGTTCATGTACCTTCGTGTTGCCCATTGACTGCCGGCGATATGCCTCAGCCTGGCCGCTGCGTTACAGTCCCTTATTACTAATTGCCGCTGACCTGTGCACCATCTTCGGTCCCGCGCCATTTCATGAACCGCAACCTGCCCGACTCAAGCAAATAGTAGAGAACCGGCACCACAAGCAACGTCAGGAACGTTCCTGCGATCAGGCCACCGATTGCGACAACGGCTAATGGAGACAGCCGTTCGATGCCGACAGCTTGCTCCATCGCTATGGGGACCATGCCAACAGCGGCAGCGCTGGCCGTCATGAGGATTGGCCGGGTGCGCAACTCTACAGCTTGCAACAGCGCTTCCTTCAGGTCTTTGCCTTCATCCTGCGCGCGTCTTGCAAAATCAATGAGCAGAATGCCGTTGTTAACCACGATACCCATTAGCAGAATGAGCCCCATAAATGACGGCATGGAACTATGCTTGTCAGCCAGCATCAACGCCCAAGACGCCCCGATCACAGATAACGGCAGTGCCGCCATTATAGCAATTGGGTCAAGAAACGACCGGAAGGTCACAATCAGCATCAATAACACCAATACGAGCCCCATGGCCAACGACGCGGTCAAACGGCGGAAGGATTCAATTGCCTGCTTGTATTCTCCTTCATAGGAAAGGGTATATCCACTTGGCAGGACCAGCGTCGATAGGGCCGCAGCCACATTGTCATGAAGATGGAGGATATCAATATTTCCGCGATATCCCAGCACATCGACCGTCGGCAGAAGACGCTCATGCGTTTCAGAGGTTGGCGCAGTCGTGAAGCGACTCTTTGCAAGGGTTAATAGCGGAACCATTTTTCCGCTACTTACCCTGATCGGCAATGCGTCTATCGCCTCGGTTGTCGATCTTTGGTCTGGGTTCAGGCGAACCCAAATTGCGATGGCGTTTTCCGATGACACCCTCAACGAACCACCCGGAATACCTTTCACATGTGCCGCCACCTGGGATGCAACATCCTGTGCCGTGACGCCGTAGAGTCGCGCTTTGACGGGGTCGATCTCGAGGTTGATCCGTTGTCCATGCCCTTGCCATGTACGTTCCGTCCCCGTCAGGCCCCTGACCGGTTTTAACCGCTCCATGACCTCATTACCCAATCTGTCCAGCACAGCATAATCATTGCCGGAAATCATGACATCCACGGTCGCCCGTATTGAGGAAAGGGGCGTTGCGCCAAATTCCAGCACATTGGCATGAACGAGGCCTGGAATTTTATGGATACGCTGTCGTAATCCGGCTTCAATGTCATAAATGGAACGGTTGCGCTGGAACCGATCCACTAAATTTATTGTTGCTGACCCTTTCTGGAAGACTTGATCTCCTCCCATGGATTTTACACCGGGTTCGGAGCCTATGGTTGTTGATACGTTCAAGATCCAGTCATTGGGGACTTCCGCAGTCAGCGCGTCTTCAATGCCCTTGGCTATTTCAACCATATGTAGTGTATCTGTATCGGGTTCGGCTTCGAAGCTGACCTTTAAGACACCCGTATCCATAAGCGGCATTAATTCGCGTCCAAGTGTCTGCATTTGCAACAGGGAAGGAACAAACAGCGCCACAAAAAAAAGCACCACAAGCACAGGCCAGTTCAGCGCCCAGGATACCAACCCAACATAAAAGCGCTTGATCGGCTCAATAATGAATCGTTCGAATGGCCGCAACAACCAGGCGAGCGGGTCCTTATGATGGCTACCCATGAGCCACGGCACCATTAACGGAATAATTGTAACTGACACCAGAAGTGACGATGCCAGGGCAATTGCCAAGGTAAGCGTCAATGGTCGAAGCACTGTCTGCACAAAACCACCGACGAACATGATAGGAACCAGAACCGCGATCGTCGTCATTGTTCCTGAGGCGTCTGCACGCAGAATTTCACTTGTTCCGCGCACCGCCGCCATGAAACCGACTTCGCCTGTCTCACGCATGCGCCGTTCAATGTTTTCAATAACAACAATGGCGTCATCGGCAAGAAGACCAACGGCGATGATCACTCCTGTCAACGTCACCATATCAAATTCGAAACCGATCAACCGCATCACCAGAAAGGTAATGAGGTAGGTGAAAGGGATCGACAGCGCTGTGATAAACGCCGCGCGTGAGTTCCCAATAAACAACAGAATGACAGCAAGCGTCATGATGATCGAATCGAACAGTGCGCTTAGCATATTATCGACAGTCTGATGAATCAGCCGACCCTGTGTATCTGCGACCGACAGATGTAGCATCGGGAATTGCCGTTGAAGGAGCGGCAACGCATCTTCAACGCTTTGCACCGTTTTCGCTGTCGTGCCCGCCTCACCGCGTAAAATGGAAACGGCTACGGCGGGCTTCAGGTTTCCGCGATACAGCGCCGTTGGGTCGCTAATGCCCCAACTGACAGTAGCAACGTCCTTGAGCCGAACATGTTGCCCCCCCGGCATCGGAATGAGAATTTCTCCAAGGTCTACCGGCAATTCGGCAAGTCGCTTTACCGTCAGTAGAAAACGCATTCCATTGCGATGAATGAGCCCGGCCGGAAAGGATAAATTGGACTGTATCAAAACGGCGGCAATCTGTTCTGGCCGAAGGTTGTATGCCAACAGCTTATTGCGATCAAGATCAACCGTGACGCGCCGGATATCTCCGCCGAACACCTCTGCTTCTGCGACATTGCCCGTTCGCAGCAAGGCATCGCGAAGCGGGTTTTCCGCGATACGCCGGACTTGACTAAGATCGAGATCATAGCCATTCGTCGCTGACACGGCCAGCACCACTGCCGGACGGGCGGCCTCGGTGATTTTAAAGACAATCGGCGTCTTGATGTCCGGAGGCAGCGACCCGGTGACGCGCGGCAACTCGGTCGTTACGCTTGTAGCCGCTGCTTCTATGCCAATCCCATACTCAAATTCGATCTTGACCGCGGCAACCTCATCGCGAGAAGTGGACGTAACTTTACGGACCCCGTCAATTGCCGACATGCGGACCTCAACCGGATGGGTAACCTCCCGGGCAACATCATCAGATGCCGCGCCGGGCCACTGGACGATTACAGTCACCACAGGTCGATTGACATCCGGAAACAGATTCAACGGCATTGACAGATAACTCATGACACCTGCCAAAATCATCAGAAGATACAGCGCAACAATCGAATGGGATTGGGACAAAAGCCATTTCATCAGTTCATGACCTTGCGTTCTGGCTCAGGCAATACAGGGTCTCCATTCCTGAGCTTCAGCAATGCGTTCTCCTGAGCGATGACAACAAGATCACCCTCCGCTACTGCATCGTTGACGGAAACACCCTCAAGACCGCGCCCGGTAATTTTCACTTTCACTTTTCGAAGCGTTGAGGTTCCCGCGTCAGCGGTCGAGACAATTTTGAATAATAGGCCCGTCTTTCCGTCTGGGGAAAAGACCACCGCCGTAATCGGCACGACCAATGCGCCGATTTTCCTTTCAAGGATGACGCGACCGGGCACTTTTGCACCGCTTGGCAGGCCAAAGGGGATGGTCTCAATATCCGCTTCAACGCTGCCCATGGAGAGGGCGTCGAGGGCCGGAAAAATACGCGTGACCACGACAGTTTTTCCAATACTCCCGTGCTGCAACTCAATCGGAGTTCCCAAATGAATCCGTTCCATCACGTTCTGCGGCACGGAGATTTTGATTTTGGCACCGCTTTCAGAGGTGATCCGATAGATCGGATTGCCTGGGGTGGCGAGATCGCCAGATTCCTGCAACCTGGCCGCTACGATGCCATCGACGGGCGAGTTGATCGTGCCGTAAGCTATCCTCGTTTTAAGTCCTTCGATCTGATTTCTAATCTGGTTGGTTCTTTGATCCGCGGTCCGGACGGTCATTACCAAGCGGTCGACATTTTCTTGTGTGGTAAACCCTTTCTTTAATAGCTTTTGTTTTCTTTCTAATTCCTGTTTCTGAAAACGGGCTTCTTCTTCTGCCGACGCCAGGGTTGCCTTCAGCGAGTCCAGTGAATTGGCAAGTTCCTGAGTGTTAAGTTCAACCAATAATTGCCCCTTCTTGACCGCCATGCCCTCCCGTAACACTATTTTATCAATGACACCGGTTATTTGCGGCGTGATCACGATTTCAGCACGTGAATTCAGTGTCGCCAGCACGGGGAAACCTGATGTGAGGTCACGTTTGGTGACTTTTGCCACGCGCAGTGCCCAAGGATATTGGGCGGGCGGTGCTACACTCGATAGTTCAAAAACCCGCTTTGTGTGAAGCAAATATCCTGCTGTCACCATGCCCACAACGATCAAGACACCCAATGCAGAAATGTACAGTTTTGTTCTCAAAGTAATTGACATGTTAAAAACTCAGTTAAGGTTTTTCTCGAGTGATATTTCGTACCATCCACATTTGTATGAGGTTTACACTTTATTATCTTAGGGTCCAGACTCATTCTAATCCAATAACAAATCAAGGCGGCAAGGCATAAGGCCGGGAGGAAGTTTTCTGCGTTTTTATCGTAGCGGGTAGCAACCCGACGGAAATCCTTGAGGCGCCCGAACAGGCGCTTGATGACGTTTCGCCCCTTATACCTGGCCTTGCGTCAGGAATTCGCCTGCTGGCCATAACGAGACTCTGGTGTCCCGGTAACGTCCGGTTTGCAAATGGTCGTGATGTGGCGCCCAGGTGAAGAAAATCAGCATGATGGAATAGCCGATCAAATACGGCACCAGCCACAGCATGATGACGTCAAAATCATACCCGGCATAAACCAGCGCCGCCACGACCGTCGCATAAACGCCGTAGGTTGCCATGCTGGACATCCGCTGGCGGGTCGTCAGGTTATACTTGCGGCCTGTCTGATACGGCGTAACGGGGTTCAGATTGCCAAGCGTCGCCAGCGGAATGCGCCAAAGCGAGACCACGCCGAACGAGCCACGGGCATAAATATCCGGATCGTCATCGGTATTACAGTTTGTATGGTGGGCGATGTGAGATTTCTTGTGCGGTTCAAAGAACATCCACAAAACAGCCGCTATCGCCATGCCCACGGCCTTGTTGACCCATCGCCATTTGGGCGCGCGCCGGACAATGTTACCGTGCACGGCCTCGTGCAAAACCGTGTAGGCAGAATATAAAATGACGGTGTTGATGACGGTTCCGGCAATTAACGGCAGTGCGCCGCTGCTCACCCCGTAGATGGACGCACCAAGACCGGCGTAGACATAGACGGCAAGTCGCAGCGTTGGCCACGCGACGTCGGGGGTATTGCGTCGTCCGACGTGGGCTTCCTGTTTGATTGTCGATGCCGCTATGTTCGGACCCAAATTATTCACCGTTGTCGAGACACCCGTTCCGGATTTAGCCAGGGCGTTACCTGTGCCGGGGGCAGGGTCGGCCGCCCGATGACAAGGTCGGCAGCGCGTTCGGCAACCATGATCGTCGGGGCGTTCAGATTGCCGTTGGGAATGGTCGGGAAAATCGATGAATCGACGACCCTGAGGCCTTCGATTCCGCGCACCCGACACTCGGCGTCAAGCACCGCCATGGGATCGTCGTCGCTGCCCAGTTTACAGGTGCAGGACGGGTGATAGGCGCTTTCGGTGTTCTCCCTGATCCAGCGATCGATTTCGTCATCGGACTGAATGTCGATACCCGGCTGAATTTCGGCGTCCCGATAAGCACTCATCGCATCCTGGGCGATGATCTCGCGGGTCAGGCGAATGCAGGCGCGAAAGCCTTCGCGGTCGCTTTCGTCTTCCATGTAATTAAACACGATGTTCGGCTTGTCGGTGGCGTCCGGAGACGTAACGCGCACCCGCCCCCGGCTTTTCGGCTTGTTCGGGCCGACATGAACCTGAAAGCCATGACCGTCAAACGCCGCGCGCCCGTCGTAGCGCATGGCGGCGGGCAGAAAGTGGTACTGGATGTCCGGCCATTCGATACCGGCTTTCGAACGGATAAAAGCGCATGATTCAAAATGGTTGGTCGCACCCAGACCACTTTTGAAAAAGAACCAGCGCGCCCCGATCAGCAGTTTGCTCAACGGGTCCAGCTTGCCGTTCAGGGTGATCGGTTGTTTGCAGCGAAACTGGAAATAGATCTCAAGATGGTCTTGCAGGTTCTCCCCGACGCCAGGCAAATCATGCACAACATCAACACCCGCTGCCTTAAGCGTGCTTGCCGGGCCGATCCCCGATACCTGTAGCAGGGCGGGTGACCCGATAGAGCCGGCCGACAGGATGACCTCGCGCCGGCATCTGACAATGCCGCGTTTGCCGTTACGTTCAATTTCCACGCCAACGGCCCGTTTGCCTTCCATCACCACCCGATGGGTCATGGTGTTGGAGATAACCTGAAGGTTCGGTCTTTTTTGGATGGGGCGCAGATAGGCGTTGGCGGTGGAGTCGCGAACGCCGTCCTTGACGGTCATGTGCATCGGCCCGAAGCCTTCTTGCCGTTGGCCGTTATAGTCACCGGTCAGCGGGTAGCCCGCCTGGCTCCCGGCGTCGATAAAGGCGCGATACAGGGGGTTCCGCATTTCATTGCCGTTACAGGTGTGCAGGGGGCCGTTATTGCCCCTGTAATCATCGCCGCCTCCCATCCAGGTTTCGGCCTTCTGGAAGTAGGGAAGGCACCCCGAATAGTTCCAGCCCCGGGCGCCGTGTTCTTCCCATTCGTCGAAATCACGGGCGTGGCCGCGCACGTAAACCATGCCGTTGATGGAAGACGATCCGCCAAGCACCTTGCCACGCGGGCAGTGCATCCGGCGATTGTTCAGATAAGGTTCCGGTTCGGATTCAAAGGACCAGTTGTATTTCGCCATGTTCATGGGAATCGACAAGGCTGTCGGCATCTGGATGAAGATGCTGCGGTCGCTGCCGCCCGCTTCAATCAGCAGGACCCGGCAGGAGGGGTCTTCGGTCAGCCGACTGGCCAGCACACAACCGGCGGAACCCGCCCCGACAATAATGAAATCCGTTTCTGTCATGAAGGAACCTAAGCCCGTGCCGTGGTGTTTTGCAAGGTGCGTTCGAATTTTTACGCCCCGGACGGACCAAACATTTTCCAGCGACCAGTCGCTTCCGCGTCAGATCAGCCGGGCGGGACAACTTGTAATATTGGACGATACCTGTTTCACTTCAAACAGACCCTGAAACTGTTATATTGAATTGCAGTTTCAACAGGGCTGATCAAGAATATCAATATATGGGGAGGTCTCTTTAATGTTAAAACGATTCACCAAAATCGTTGCCGGCGCGGCAATGCTTGTCGCCGCTCTGTCGGCCGGTACGGCCAAGGCGGCGTCGATTCCGGAATCGCCCGATGCCATCAAGATCGCCGTTAACGAGTGGACCGGCCAGCATATTTCCGCCCATATCGCCGGCGAGTTGCTTAAAAAGATGGGTTATAATGTTGAATACGTGACGGCCGGCGCCGTTCCGCAGTTCGCCGGAATTGCCCAAGGCTCCATACATACCCAGCCAGAGGTGTGGACGAATAATCTTGGCGATATTTATCCCAAAGCGGTCGCTTCCGGTGATATCGAAGTGCTCGGATCGCTGGGTCTGCGGCCGCGTGAAGGCTGGATCTATCCGCCGTATATGGAGGCAAAATGCCCCGGCCTGCCCAGCTATAAAGCCCTTTACAAGTGTGCTCAGGCGTTCGGCAATGCCGAGACGTTCCCCAACGGGCGGCTGATCACATACCCGGCCGATTGGGGAACGCGGTCCAAAGAGCTGGTTCGGAAATTAGGCTTGCCGTTCAATGCCATCGCAGGCGGTTCGGAAGGCGCGATGATTGCGGAAGTGAAAAGCGCTTACGCCGCCAAACAGCCGATGCTGATGATGTTCTGGCAGCCTCATTGGCTGTTTTCACAGTACAAATTCAAATGGATCAAGTGGGATGGCGATGGCATCAACTGCGACGAAGGCAACCAGAAGAAAGGTAGCGCCTGCGGTTTCCAGCAGGCCACCGTCGATAAAATCGTCTGGAAGGGCTTCAAGGCCAAATGGCCGGCAGCCTATAAATTCATGAAATCCTTAAAACTGAACAACGACATCCAGAACGCCCTTATTCTGGAAGTCGATGAAAAAGGCAATAAGCTGGAAGCCGTCGTCAACACGTGGATTGATGGCAACAAGGCGACCTGGGAGCCGTGGATCAAAGCCGCCAAAATGTAGCTTTTGCGTCCGGCGTTAGAACGGATTATCGGGAGAATTCGGCGCGGCTTTGCTCAAGCCTAATTCCCCCGATTTTTTTTGTTAAAATGGCTAGTCCATACTTCAGGGCGGAGGAATTGTGACCCAGGAAACCGTAATCACCGGCCCCGGCAGGGATGATGTTAAATTATCCTGCCGCGATCTGTGGAAAGTATATGGCGCCGACCCCGATAAATATTTTACCAATCGTTCGGGCCGGGTCGATGACCCCGTCGGCCTTGCCGAACAAATCCGTAGCGAAGAGCACATTGTGGCAGCCTGCGATGTCAGTTTTGATGTCCACGTTGGCGAAATTTTTGTCATCATGGGGCTTTCCGGGTCCGGAAAATCGACCGTCGTTCGAAGTTTGTCCAGACTGGTGGAACCGACCGCAGGCGAGGTCGTTTTGGATGACCGAAACTTGCTGGAAGCGTCGAAACACGACCTGATCGATATCCGTCGCCACAAGATGGGCATGGTGTTTCAGAACTTCGGCCTGCTGCCCCACCTGACCGTTATCGAGAATATAGCCTTCCCGTTGAAGCTTCAGGGTGTGTCGCTGGTCAACCGGCAGGAAAAGGCGCAGCAGGTGATTGATCTGGTCGGGCTGGAAGGGCGCGAAAGCAGTTATCCGAACCAGCTTTCCGGCGGCCAGCAGCAGCGAGTCGGTATCGCGCGGTCGCTCGCCGTGGAACCGGAATTATGGTTCCTGGATGAACCCTTTTCTGCCCTCGATCCCCTGATCCGCCGTCAGATGCAGGACGAATTTTTGCGGATCCAGCAGATGTTGCATAAGTCGATCGTCTTCATCACCCACGATTTTATGGAGGCTCTGCGAATTGCCGATCGAATGGCGATCATGCGGGATGGCGTCATCGTCCAGATGGGCACGCCCGATGAGCTTGTTCTCAATCCGGCCAATTCCTACGTTGCCGAATTTACCAGCGATGTCCCCTGGATCAGGGTGTTGACGGCGGCCGATATAGCCAGCCCGCCAACCGGACCTGTCGGCGGCCTGCCTTCGGTCAGTGGGGATACGACCCTGGAAGATTTACTGTCGGCGGTCTGCCAGAATGATGACGGTGTTCTGGTCACATCGCCAACCGATGGCGGGACGCTGGGTGTCATTACTCAAAAGGGATTGATTGACGCCCTCGCCAAAGGAGTCGAAGCACAGCACGTTGGAACGCCGGCCGGTGATTAGCAAGATACCAGTGAGATCACGTTTCGATGCCCCGTTGGTCATCTGGCTTGGGCTCATCTCATCCGCTGTGGTTTGTGTTTTCCTAAGCCGGGATATCGATTGGTTGAAGTCCTATCCGGAAGCGCTGGTGTTGCCGGTGGCCGCTGTCATGAACGGTGGGATGGTCGCCCTTGTTGATTCTTTCGGGTCTGTATTTCTCTCGATATCCTGGTTGATGACCTGGCCGTTTACATGGGTCAAAGACCTGTTTCACTGGTTGCCGTGGCCGGTGACCATGGCGCTGGTCGCTATTGTCGCCCATGCCGCACAAGGCTTTCGGCTTGTCGTCTTCGCGGTGGTCTCGATGCTTTATATGCTGGTGACCGGTTATTGGCACCAGAGTATGAATTCGTTGGCCCTTGTCGCGATTTCAGTGCCGTTGGCGATTGCCGTGGGGTTTGGCTGTGGGGTCTGGGGTTTCTATTCGAAGCGGGCCGAACGCGTGATAATGCCGTCGCTTGACCTGCTGCAAACCGTGCCGGCCTTTGCGTACCTTATTCCGATTTTGCTGTTGTTTGGTTTTGGCCCGGTGGTTGGCATAATCGCCAGCGTGTTGTTTTCGTTCCCCCCGATGGTGCGGAATACGATTTTGGCCCTTCGCGGGGTTGATGACGCGGTCATAGAGTCAGGGCTGATGTCGGGGGCCACCCGCGCCCAACTGTTTTGGCAGGTCCGCCTGCCTTCGGCGCAACGGCAAATTCTGCTGGGGGTCAATCAGGCGACAATGGCGTCGCTGAGCATGGTGATCGTCGCCTCCATCATTGGTGGAACCGCCGATATCGGGTGGGAGGTTCTGACGACGATGCGCAAGGCGCTGTTTGGCGAAAGTCTGCTGGCCGGTATCGTTATCGCGCTGATCGCCATGTTGATGGACCGCATAACCTGGGGGCTGGCCGTCCGGGAAAGCGAATACAATGATGATGAGCCACCGTCCTGGCATCAACGCCACCGTTACTGGATCTTTGCCGTTGCGGCGTTCGCCGTGTTGTATAGCCTTTCGAAGTTCGTTCCGGCCCTTCACGAATACCCCGAAGCCTGGCAATACAATCCAGCCAAATACCTGGACAGCGCCATCGCGTATGTCATCGTTCATTATCGGGGTGTCATTGAGTCCATAAAGACCGTTAGCTTCTTTTATATCATGTTGCCGACGCGTATCGGACTGGAACAAACGGTCTCGCCCTATTCCTGGGGCTTCGATCTGACGGCGGCCGATATCATTGGCTACATCGTTCTTTTTGTCGGCCTGGTCGGGGCGGCATTTTACTATGTCAGCGGCCGCGCCGCCATCGCCGTCGCCCTGTTCGGACTGATTTATTTCTTTGGCCTGACCAATATTCCATGGCCTGCCCTCATCGCCGTTTTTGTTTTCCTGGGATGGCGACTCGGTGGCCGTAAACTGGCGCTTGGCACGTCGTTGGGGTTGGCCTTTCTGTTGTTGACCGGATCCTGGGATGTCGCCGTGTTATCGCTTTATATGTGCGGACTGGCGGTTATCGTTTCATTCATTATCGGCGGGGCCATCGGGGTCTGGGCGGCCCACAACGACCGCGTCTCGGCGATCGTGCGCCCGATCAACGACACTTTGCAAACCATGCCGCTGTTTGTGTTGCTGATTCCGGTGGTGATGATTTTCAAGATCGGCGAGTTTTCCGCCCTGCTCGCGATCATCGCCTACGCAATTGTGCCCGCCGTTCGATACGTCGAACACGGCCTGCGTGATTTACCGGAAGACGTCATCGAAGCGGCGACCGCCATGGGTTGCACCCCGAGGCAACTCCTGTTTCAGGTCAAATTACCGTTGGCGCAGCCGATTATCATGCTGGGGCTGAATCAAACCATCATGTACGCCATCGCCATGCTGGTCATCGCCGCCCTGGTCGGCACCAATGATCTGGGTCAACAGGTCTACATTGGCCTTGGCGACGGCGACTTCGGGGTCGGTATGATCGCCGGGTTGGGGATGGCCATCATCGCCATGATTGCGGATCGCATGACCCAGGGGTGGAGCGCCGGTAAACGCCGGGAACTTGGTATCGATTGAAAGAAATCTATCTATGACGAGAACGATGCAGGCTGTCCTGAGCACCGCCGCCGGTGGCCCCGAAGTACTGGAATTAGCCGACGTTCCCCTGGCGTGGCCGGGTCGTGGCGATGCGGTGTTGGTGCGCCTGAAAGCCGCCGGGCTGAACCCCGCCGATCGTTTCTTTCGGTCGCTGGGCGCCTATGTCGAATCCGACAACCCATTTGTGCTGGGTCATGACGGTGCCGGTATCGTCGAAGACGTCGGCCCCGACGTCAGCGCCTTTAGCCCCGGTGACGAGGTGTGCTTTTGCAATGGCGGGCTTGGCGATACCCCCGGCACCTATGCGGAATTCGCCGTCGTGCCGCAGGACCAACTCGTCGCCAAGGCCGCGAACGTCAGCTTCGAACAGGCGGCCGCGTTGCCGCTGGTGCTGATCACCTGCTGGGAGGCTCTTTACCAGCGGGCCGATATCCAGAAGGGGGAATTTGTCTTGATCCATGCCGGGGCGGGTGGCACGGGCCATATGGCGATCCAGCTTGCAGCCCTTCTGGGCGCGCGGGTCGCGACGACCGTCAGCAGTGATGAAAAGGCGGATTTCGTGCGGTCATTGGGGGCGGAACGTCCGATCCTATATCGGTCGGAAGACTTTGTTGCAAAATCCAGAGACTGGACCGACGGGCACGGGCTGGACGTGGCGCTCGACAACGTTGGCCCCGATGCAATGCAAAAAACCTATGGCGCAATGGCGCCGTACGGTCGCATCGTGACCTTGATGGGAACGGCCCCGGACGATGCCGAGGAAACGGCTTACGTCGGCAACCTGTCAATTTATAACGTCATGATGCTGACGCCGATGGTCTTGAAGATGCAGGCCAAACTGGCGGGGCAGGCGGAAATTGTCGCGGCGGGAATGAAACTGCTAAGCGAGAATAAACTTAAAGTTCACATCGCCGAAACATTCGATCTCAAGGATATCCGCGCCGCCCACCGACGCCTGGATGCCGGCGGCGGGATGGGCAAAATTGTTATCAGTATCGGCTAACGACGCATCAGGGGGAGAGGGGAACAGATGTACGAATTGTACGCATCAAGGGAAAGCGCCTCGGACATTATCCGGGGGGTACTCGATGAAATTGGCGCCGCTTACACAGTCCACGGTATAAGCCTTTCGGCTGGCGATCAGCACAGGCCGGAATTTCTGGCGATCAATCCCGCGGGCCGTATCCCGGTGCTGGTCGATGATGGAAAAGTCATTTTCGAAACGGCGGCCATCATCCTGCATTTGCTGGACAAGCACCCGCAAGCCGGATTGGCGCCCGTTGTCGGCTCATCGCAACGGGCAACCTTCTACCAGTGGCTGGTCTACGTGTCGAACACCCTGCAAACGGCGTATTCAAGATTGTATTTTCCGGAACGTTTCACCCGCCGGCAGGATCAGACGCGGGGAATTCGCAGTCAGGTTGATAGCGACCTGGCGGGTTACTGGCGGATCATTGACACCGTCCTGTCCGCCCCCGGTCCTTTCATGTTGGGGGCGCAGTTTAGCGCGCTCGATATATACGTTTTGGTGTTGGCATCGTGGCATCGACCCGAAGGAATGATCGCGGAAGAGTTTTCTCACGTCCAACGGTGCATCGATCTTGTCGCCGATCGACCGGCCATCAAGGGTCTGGTGTAAATAATGATCTCAACGGAGGTTTTACGGTGACGGCAAAGACCATGTGGGCGGCGGTCCTGACCGGGTTCGGCGAGGCGTTGGAAATCAGGGAAATCCCTGTTCCAAAGCCGGGGCCGGGCGAATTGCTGATCAAACTTGAAACCTGTGGGGTTTGCCACAGCGATCTGGATATGAGGACCGGTTCGACCGCACCCAACCCACCTGTCTTTCCAATCACACTTGGTCACGAAGGCGTCGGCAGGGTGGTTGAACGCGGGCCGGAATGCGGATGGATCGAAGAAGGCGCACGGGTCGGCTTGCCATGGATGCACGATACCTGTGGCCACTGTCGGGAATGCCTGACCGGTCATGAATCCTTTTGCAGCGACCATCGCGGCCACGGCTTTAACGTCAACGGCGGCTTTGCCGAGTATGCGATTGTAAAGGAAGACTATACGGCGATCATTCCCGAAAGCCTGAGTTCGGTTGCCGCCGCGCCCTTGTTATGTGCCGGAGTAACGGCCTACGGCGCTATCCGCAAGGCGGAACTGGCTCCCGGAAAGATCTGCGTCATAGTCGGCTGTGGCGGACTTGGCCAATATGGCATTCAGTTGGCAAAGGCATCGGGGGCAACGGTCGCCGCCATCGACGCGAACCAGGACAAGCTTTGGATTGCCGTAGGCCTCGGCGCCGATTACGCGTTTCTGGCGAGCGATGATCCGGCAGCAAAAATCCGCGATCTGGGCGGGGCGGATGCCTGTATCAATTTCGCCCCGACAAACCGAACGTGGCAGGCGATGGTTGATTCCATCAACCCACGGGCCTGGATTATTTCGGTTGCCCAGGTTCCCGATCCGGTGAAATTGAACTTGGAATGGCTGCTGTATACCGGGGCCAAAATCACCGGCACGTCGGTCGGCACGCGGCAGGAACTTAGGGACCTGCTGCGATTGGGAGCCGATATGGATTTGAAAATTGATATCGAAACCATTTCGATAGGGCAAGTGAACCAGGCCCTTGATCGTCTTGAAATGGGCAAGGTCGATGGCCGCATTGTTATCGATTTTACGTTGGATTAACGCATGCGTCCTGATCTCGCCATTCTGGCATCGACACTGTTGTGGGGATCGATGTGGATACCTGTCCGCCAGTTGAATGGCGCCGGCTGGGAACAAGGCATGGCGATTACCGTTAGTATGAGCATCGCGGCGGTGATGCTGCTGCCTTTTCTTTTTCCGGGTCGCCGCTGGATGCAGGTGGCGGGAGCCAAGGTCTGGGCGCTTGGGCTTCTTTTCGGATTTGGCATTGCCTTGTATCTCGAGGCGATTGTTCGTGGCACTGTCGCCAGAGTGGTTTTGCTGTTCTATCTGATGCCGGTATGGAGCGCCATTTTAGGGAGGCTGATAAATGGCGACCCGATAACCCTTCGCCGGGTCGTCGGGATTGGCCTGGGCGTCTCCGGGTTGGCTATTATTTTTTACGATGGTTCCGGATTTCCGTTGCCCTCGAGTGCGTCTGATTTTATGGCCCTTTTCTCCGGGGTCATCTGGGCGCTTGCTTTTGCGTTTCCGGATCACTCGAAGAAACCCATGTCAACCTTCGGGCAGGTTTTTGCGGCACTGGTGCTGATGGGGCCTGCTTTTTATCTGTTGAGCCATGTTCCGGGAAGCAGGGACTCTATCGCCGTGATGGGGCTTTCCGGCGGGGCTTCCGCAGGCGTCGTCTGGCTGGTCGCGCTTGCCGTGATCTGGTTGCTGCCCGCCGTTACCCTCACTCTTTTCGGGGCTGGCCGATTGCAATCCAGTCAGGTCGCCATATTCCTGATGCTCGAAGTCGCCATCTCTCTGATTTCGGCGGCGGTTCTTCTCGACGAACCCTTCGGATTGCGTGAAACGCTTGGCGCCACCCTTATCATCGCTGCAAGCTTTGCCGAATTTGACGGTTTTGGAAAAAGGTCCGTACAAAATGAATGATTATTCGAACGTCTTGAAATTGCATTCCGAACCGGTTCAGGATAGGTGGCTGGACGCCTATGGGCATTTGAACGAGGCCTATTATCTTGTCCCGTTCAGCAATGCGACGTGGGCGCTTCAGGAACATTTTGCAATCGGCGTTCCCTATTTCGAGCGCACGGGGGCCGCCCTTTACACGCTTGAGAGCCACGTTCGCTATCTGAAGGAAGTGCGCGCCCCGGCGGTGATGGAGATCGGCTCGATGATCCTTGGGTTTGATTCAAAGCGGCTTCGCATTGCCCACGTGATGAAGGTCGATGGCACGGAACGGGCGACGTTCGAATGCGTCGGGCTGCACTTTGATACGCGGGCGGGCAAACCTGTATCGATGGCCGACGACGTTCTGGCGGCGTTACGGGCGGCGACGGTTTCAGAGCATCCCGATTGGGCCGGGCGAAGCGTCACGCTGGATAAAAAACAAGGCTGATTATGCCAGACCCAGAATCCGGCGCCTTAAATCGGTCGGTGTCAGGGAAAAATGCTCACGGAAGGCGCGGGTCAGGGCGCTGGCCGATGAAAAACCCGAGCGGACGGCGATTTCCGATACCGGCATGACGGTTTCCAGAACCATCGAGCGGGCCGCCGACAGGCGAACATGCTGGTAATAGGCGACGGGTGTCGTCTTGAGAATGCGCCTGATCCGACGTTCCAGTTTTTTTTGCGACAGGCCAAGGCGGGCGGCAATTTCTCCGATGCTCAGCGGCTCCTCTATGTTTCCTTCCATCAGGGCGATAACCGGACTCAAGTCGGCGGGGTAAGACAATCCATCCATCGGCGGCGGCGGGCGTTGCGGGTCTGCCGCGACGTGCCTGCCGTCGTAAATAAACAGTCCCGCCACATCAAGGCGCAGCGCCTCGCCATGGCGCTCGCGGATAAGATGCAGCATCAGGTCAAGGGTCGTCGTCGCACCACCCGCCGTAATCCGGCTGCGGTCGATGACGAAACGGTCGGTCACGGTGGCGACGTCATGAAAGAATTCTTCGAAGATCGCCAGTTCCTGCCAGTGAATGGTCGCCTGATGGTTATCCAGCAGACCGGCTTCGGCCAACATGTAGCTGCCGGTATCGAGGCCGCCCAGAATACGGACGCGGCGGGCCAGTTGGTTCAGATCCCGCAGCAGCGGCTTGGAAACCTGACGCTTGTAGTCGTAGCTGGAAACCACAAAAAGGGCATCGGCCCCGGTCAGTTCGGAAAGCCGTTCGGTCGGTCCGGTAGCCAGCCCACTGGAACTGACGACGTCTTTTCCATCCGGTGAATACAGGCTCCATTTGTAAAGAGCGCGCCCGGCAATAAGATTGGCCGCGCGCAGCGGTTCCAACGCATTGGCGAGGCAAAGACTGCTGAATTTCGGCAGAAGCAGAAATCCGAAATGTTCGGGCGGAATATCTGTCGATAATTGTTTCATAGTGTCGAAAAATGTATCAGTAGGTTTTTATGGCGGCAATAGACTTTCCGGACTGAAGGATCAAACGGGACGAACAGGGGAGTGCTTGGCATGAATTGGGATGTTTTTCTGACCTGCGCCGTTACCGGCGCCGGCGACACCGCCGATAAAAGTGAACATGTGCCGGTTACGCCGGAAGAAATAGCAAACTCGGCGATCGATGCAGCCAAGGCTGGGGCCGCCGTTGTGCATATCCATGTGCGCGACCCGATAACCGGAAAAGGGTCCCGCGATCCGGCCTTGTTCAAGGAAACGGTCGATCGTATTCGTTCCGCCGATGTTGACGTGGTGATCAACCTGACGGCCGGGATGGGCGGTGACCTGGTGCTTGGTGGGGCTGAAACGCCGTTGCCGCTTGATGCCGCCGGGACCGATATGGCGGGGGCGACGGAACGTCTCGTTCATGTCGGCAATCTGTTGCCCGAAATATGCACGCTCGACTGCGGTTCCATGAACTTTGCCGCCGGTGGTGATTACGTCATGACCAACACCCCTGATACCCTGCGCGCCATGGCCCGCCAGGTGCAGGCCCTGGGTGTACGGCCCGAACTCGAGGTCTTCGATTTCGGCCATGTCGTTATGGTTAAGGATTTGATTAAGGAAGGCCTGATCGATGATCCGGTGATGATCCAGTTGTGCATGGGCATCCCCTATGGCGCGCCGGATGACCCGAACACGTTTATGGCGATGGTCAATTCCTTGCCGGACGATTGCGTATTTTCGGCCTTTTCCATTGGCCGCATGCAAATTCCGTTCGTCGCCATGGCGGCTCTTGCCGGCGGCAATGTCCGGGTCGGACTGGAAGATAACATCTACCTGTCGAAGGGCGTTAAAACGTCGAACGCCGGATTGGTTGAACGGGCCGCGACGCTGCTTGGCTCAATGAACGCCAACGTCATCGGACCCGACGCGGTACGCCGGAAATTGAAACTCGCTCGGCCCAAATAGGAAACAGCCATGAACGCGATTAAGAATGTCGGATTATTGGGGGGCGGTGTTATTGGCGCCGGATGGGCGGCCCGATGCCTGCTGAACGGGTTGGACGTCGCGCTTTTCGACCCCGACCCCGATACCGCGAAGAAAACGGGCGACGTTCTGGATAACGCCCGGCGCGCCTATCGGCAAATTTCCCCGACCGGATTGCCGGACGAAGGAAGTATCCGCTTCGCCGGCAGCATCGGTGATGCCGTCGAAGCCGCCGATTTCGTTCAGGAAAGCCTGCCCGAACGCGAGGACCTGAAAAAATCTGTTTTAGCCGAGGCCTGTCAAATTCTGCGCCCCGATGTGATTATTGGCTCATCGACGTCTGGCCTGCTGCCGTCGCGTATTCAGGCCGATATCGCCAACCCGGAACGGTTCGTCGTCGGCCATCCGTTCAATCCGGTCTACCTGATGCCGCTTGTCGAAGTGTGTGGCGGCGATTTGACATCGGCCGCAACCAAGGACGCCGCGATGGCATTCTATACGTCCATCGGTATGCGGCCCCTGCTTGTGCGCAAGGAAATAGATGGCTTTATCGCCGATCGGTTAATGGAAGCCCTGTGGCGCGAGGCGCTGTGGATGATCAATGACGATGTCGCCACCGCCGAGGAAATCGACGACGCCATGCGGTTCGGACCCGGTCTGCGGTGGTCGTTTATGGGAACCTTCATGACCTATCGGATCGCCGGGGGCACCGGCGGGATGCGTCATTTCATGGAACAATTCGGACCGACACTCGCATTGCCGTGGACGAAACTGATGGATGTGCCGGACCTGAGCGACGGCCTGATCGACAGGATCGCCGACCAGTCCGACGATCAGGCGGGCGATGCCTCTATCCGCGAATTGGAACGGCTGCGCGATGACTGCCTGATTTCGGTCATGCAGGGCCTGGAAACACGAAACTATGGCGCCGGTCAGGTACTGGGGAAATTCAGGCAGCGCCTTTCGAAAGGGGACTGGTGATGGACTTCGGGTTAAGCCACGAGCAGCAAATGGTCGTCGATACGGTCCGTTCCTTCGTTGAAACGGAACTGTATCCGCTGGAAGATGAGGTCGAACGGACCGGCCGTGTGCCGCCGGAGCTGGGTCGGGAAATTCAACGGAAGGTGTTGGATCTTGGTTTTTACGCGGCGAACATCCCCGAAGAATTCGGCGGCGGCGGTCTTGACCATCTGACCTTCACGTTACTTGAACGTGAACTGGGCCGGTCGTCCATGGCCTTGAATGTCTGGTGGGGGCGTCCGTCGGGCATCCTGTGCGCCTGTAACGATGAGCAACGGGCGCGATATCTCATCCCGTGCGTTAAAGGCGAGAAAATGGACGCCCTCGCGATGACCGAACCGGATGCCGGGTCCGACGTTCGCGGCATGAAAACGACGGCCCGCAAGGACGGCGACGACTGGGTTATCAACGGCACCAAGCATTTCATATCCCATGCGGACATTGCCGATTTTGTCATCGTCTTCGTCGCCACGGGCGAGCAGCAAACACCCCGAGGCCCACGCAAGGAAATCACCTGTTTCCTGATCGACCGCGGCACACCGGGGTTTGATATTCGCGATGGCTATCAATCGGTGTCGCACCGGGGCTATGCAAACTGCATCCTCAACTTCGACGATTGCCGGGTTCCGGCATCGCAGGTTCTGGGTCAGGTGGGCCAAGGGTTCGAGGTCGCCAACACCTGGCTTGCCGCCACCCGCCTGTCGGTCGCGGCATTCGCCGTCGGCCGGGCCAGGCGCGCCTTCGATCTTGCCCTTGACTGGGCGGCTGAAAGAAAACAGTTCGGCCAACAGATCGGAAAGTTTCAAGGTGTTTCCTTCAAGTTGGCCGACATGATCACCGACATCGACGCCGCCGACCTGCTGACCGTGTCGGCGGCCTGGCAGTTGGATCAGGGCATGGATGCCAACCGGGCGATTTCCCAGGCCAAGCTATTCGCCACCGAAATGCTGGCGCGCGTCACCGACGAGGCAATCCAGATTCATGGCGGCATGGGCCTGATGTCTGACCTGCCGCTGGAACGCTTCTGGCGGGATGCCCGTGTTGAACGCATCTGGGACGGCACCAGTGAAATCCAGCGGCATATTATTTCTCGCGAACTGCTTCGCCCCATAGGGGGGTGACGATGGATCTTTCACGGTTACTGCGGCCTCGTTCTATCGCCATCTTCGGTGGGAAATTCGCCGAAGCGGTCGTTCGTCAGTGCGATCAGATCGGATACAAGGGCGACCTTTGGCCGGTTAATCCGAAACGGGACGCGGTTTCGGGGCACCAATGTTTTGCCCGGGCCAGTGATTTACCCGGCCCGCCCGATGCCGCATTTATTGGGGTCAACCGCAACCAGACCATTTCCGTGATCGCCGAGTTGGCGGCAATGGGAACGGGCGGTGCGACGGCGTTTGCGTCGGGCTTCAAGGAAACCGGCGAAGAAGGCGAAAATTTGCAGAACGCCTTCATCGAAGCCGCCGGCGCCATGCCCGTTATCGGGCCGAACTGTTACGGATTGATCAACTACCTGGACGGGGCCTTGCTATGGCCGGATATGCACGGCGGCAAACGGGTCGACCGAGGTGTCGCCATTCTCGCCCAATCCAGCAACATCGCCATCAACCTGACCATGAACCGGCGTGGCCTGCCCATCGCCTATCTGGCGACGCTTGGCAATCAGGCGGTGGTCGGCATGCCGGCGATGATCGAAGCCTATCTGGATGATCCGCGCGTTACCGCCATCGGTTTGCATCTGGAGGGGGTCAGCGATCCGGAAGCCCTGGCCGCCGCCATGGTCAAGGCTCGCGCCAAGGGTGTGCCGGTGGTCGTTATCAAATCCGGGACGTCAGAAGCCGGTGCGCGCCTTACCTTCAGCCACACGGCATCATTGTCCGGGTCCGACGCCGTGATCGATGCTTTCTTCGAGCGTTTGGGAATAGCCCGGGTCGATACCCTCGCGAGATTTCTTGAAACCCTGAAGCTGCTTCACGTCGGCGGGCCGCTAAGCGGAAAGGCGGTCGTTTCGATGAGTTGTTCGGGTGGCGAGGCGGCCTTGATTTCCGATGTCGGCGAACATCGGGGGATTGATTTCCGCCCCTTTTCGAAACCACAAACACGCGCCATCAGGAAAACGGTTTCCGATCTGGTAACGGTTTCCAATCCGTTCGACTATCATATGTTCGATTGGGGGAACGAAGAACGCCTGAAAGCCACTTTTGCGGCCGTCATGCGGAGCCACTTCGATCTGAATATCCTTGTTCTTGATTTTCCGCGCGAAGAATGCGGCGACGTCGATGACTGGCAGGCGGCGCTGGGCGCTCTGGAAGCTGCCGCCGGCGAAACCGGTGGCCGTGCCGCGGTGCTTGCGACTCTTCCTGAAAACATGCCCGAACGGGTGGCGACGGAACTGCTGAAAAAGGGAATCACGCCGTTATGCGGTATCGATGACGCGATGGCGGCCATTCGGGCCGCGGCCAGGCTTGGCGAAGCGCGGCCGGCCCCGCATGTCGAGCTGTCGGCCGGAGCGGCCACGACCGCCGACGGGCAATCGTTGAGCGAATGGCACAGTAAACGGCGATTGGCTCAGTATGGAATTAACGTTCCGGAAGGCTGCTTGTGCGCAACCGCCGATGACGCCGTGGAAGCGGCTCGGCGGCTTGGGTTTCCCCTGGTGGTCAAGGCCGTTGGCGCCAACGTGCTGCACAAGACCGAGCTGAATGCGGTGCGTCTGGGGATTGACAGTGAGGCTGCCGTTCGCGCGGCGGCCGATGATTTTGTTGGCATCGGCGAGGGAATTCTGGTCGAACGAATGATGCAAGACCCGGTTTGCGAATTGATCGTCGGCGTTAATTGCGACCCGGTCGTCGGCCTTTACGTGCTGATCGGGTTTGGTGGAATCTTGACCGAAATCGTCGCCGATACGGCCATCGTGCTTTTGCCTGCGGATCGCGCCGATATCCTGAAGGCGATCATGTCGCTGCAAACGGCGCCACTTTTGCGCGGTCACCGGGGTAAACCGGCGGCCGACCTGGAAGCCCTGATCGACGCAATCGTTGCGGTTCAGAACTTTGCGGTTGATCACCGTGGCAAACTGATCGAACTGGATATTAACCCGTTGCGTGTCAACTCCGACGGAGTGGTTGCAGTGGATGCTCTTATCAGGTTGGTGGAGGAATAAAATGACAGACGATGCGATAAAAGCTGAACGCCGGGGCGCGATCCTGGAGGTCACCATCGACAGGCCGAAGGCAAATGCCATCGACGTTGCGACCAGCCGCAAAATGGGTGAGGTTTTCGCGTCTTTTCGGGATGATTCCGATTTGCGCGTCGCCATTATCACCGGCGCTGGCGACAAATTCTTTTCCGCCGGTTGGGATTTAAAGGCCGCCGCCGAAGGTGAAACCCCGGATTCCGATTACGGGGTCGGCGGCTTTGGCGGCTTGCAGGAATTGCCCGGCCTGAACAAACCGGTCATTGCCGCGTTGAATGGCATGACCGTTGGCGGCGGGTTTGAAATCGCACTGTCGGCCGATATCATCATCGCCGCCGATCACGTGCGCTTTGCCCTGCCGGAAATCAAGGCGGGCACCGTCGCCGATGCGGCGACGATCAAGCTGCCGCGTCGAATTCCGTATCATGTCGCCATGGAATTTCTGTTCACCGGCCGTTGGATGGATGTCGATGAAGCGCTGAAATGGGGCTTGATCAACGAGGCTGTTTCCGCCGGTCGGCTGATGGATCGCGCCCGTGAAATTGCCGACCTGCTGGCATCCGGCCCGTCGCTGGTTTTCGCCGCGATCAAGGAAGTCGCCCGCGAAACCGAAGGCCTGGCCTTCCATGATGCCCTGTCGCTGGTGACCAATCGCAAATTGCCGACGGTCGATAGGCTTTACGGCAGCGAAGATGTCAAGGAAGGGTCACGGGCCTTTGCCGAAAAACGCGATCCCGTATGGCAAGGCAAGTGACGCTTAGTTGATTTCCGAGGCCGCGAGTGTCCGCAGGCCGTTCGCCCATGGCAGCGCCAATTCCAAAGCCCGACCGATCCGCAGCACGGTCGGATCGTCGAAACGCCGCCCGACGATTTGAACGGCCGTCGGCAGACCCGCAGGCGTCATCCCGGACGGTACCGTCAGCACCGGGCACTGGGCGATATTGTTGAACGGGGATGTCATGTCCAGCCCATGCAGGCGACCGGCGTCGTCGGTCTTTATGAAATCCGCATCACTGGCATCGTAGGCCGGTGCCGGGCGCGCCATGGTTGGACAAATCAGGGCGTCGCAGCGTTCCAGAATTGGCGCCAGCACCATCCATTGCCGGGTTCGGACTTCCTCTATTTTGCGATATTTGACGGCATCCATGGCGAGGCCTTTTTCGATTAATCGGACCACGTTCGGATCCATTTTGTCGCGAAAATCGGCCAGCGTGTCGCCAAACGCCGCCGCCAGGACGACGCTCCAGATACGGACCCAGGCGGTAACCACATCGACGGACCAGTCCAGTCGGACCTCTTCGACGATGGCCCCGGCATCAGACAAGGCGTCGGCCGCCGTTTGCAGGTTGGCCGCGACATTATCATCGACCGCGTAGAACCCAAGGTCCCGGCTTAGCGCGACTCTAAGTCCCCGGACGTCGCCGGGCACCGGATCGGCAATCGGCGCCGGGGCGATCTGGCTTTGGATGTCGCCGCTGTCCGGCCCCTCGGTGACACGCAGGAAAAGCGCCGCATCGTCGACCGTTCGGGTGAGCGGCCCGAAGTGGGAAATGTTGTCGAATACCGTGTTCAGGATATCCATGGGAATGCGACCGATGCTGGGTTTCAGGCCGACGATGCCGCACAGGGCCGCGGGAATTCGCACCGAACCGCCCATGTCCGTTCCTTCGGCCAGCGGAACGCAGCCTGCGGCGACCGCCGCCCCCGAGCCGCCGGAAGACCCGCCGGTTGTTTTCGTCGTGTCCCATGGGTTCAGTGTGTCGCCCCACAGGGGGCTGCGGGTAAAGCCGGAGTACGCAAATTCCGGTGTCGTCGTCTTGCCGACCATGATCGCCCCGGCCCCAAGCAGGCGTCGTACGATAACCGGATCCTCGTCCGGGATCCAGTTTTCGAACGCGTATGATCCCCGTGTCGTGCGCTTGCCCTTGGTTGGTGTGAAATCCTTGATGGCAATCGGGACCCCGTGAAGCGGGCCCAGGTGTTCATCGCGCATGACGGCGTCTTCGGCTTTCTGGGCAAGGTCTTTTGCTTCTTCCGGGTAAGTAAAGGCGAAGCAGTTGAGCCTTGGCTGCACCGTCTCGATCCGTTCGAGCGACTGCTCGACGACCTCGACCGGCGATATTTCCTTGTTGCGGATCAGGGCGGCCAGTTCGGTAGCCGACAGGGAGCAGGAATTGGAACGTGTCGTCATTTTGAAGGAGCCTTTGCCGCAGGGTTGTTCGAAAGCCGGTCCGATGACTTTTCAAGGGAGCGGAAACAGACAAAATGGCGAATATTGGCGGGTTGGGTGTCGCTCTCCGGAAAGTCGCCGCCTTTTCTGAAGCATACAATCAGCCATGAGGGATTCGCAATATTGAACGTGTACGGTATCGACGGGGGGAAAAGAAAGTGGCTGCATTACCTGCAACGGCTCGGGTCGTAATTATCGGTGGCGGCGTTATCGGCACATCGGTGCTGTATCATTTGGCCAAGGCCGGGTGGACGGATTGCCTGTTACTGGAAAAAAATGAGCTGACGTCGGGTTCAACCTGGCACGCCGCCGGAAATTGCCCGAACTTTTCGGGCTCGTGGTCCATCATGAAGATGCAGACCTACTCGACCGAGCTTTATCGCCGCCTTGGCGACGACGTCGACTACCCCATGAACTATCACGTCACTGGCGCCATTCGGCTGGCCCACAGCAAGCAGCGTATGCAGGAATTCGAACATTCGGTGTCGATGGCCCGCCATCAGGGGCTCGACTTCAAAATGATGTCGAACGCCGACATGAAGGACGTTTACCCGTTCCTGGAAACCCATGATCTGGAAGGCGGCTGCTGGGACCCGCTGGATGGCGATATCGACCCCGCCCAGTTGACCCAGGCCCTGGCCAAGGGGGCCCGTGATCTGGGCTCCAAGATCGTTCGCTTCTGTCCGGTCACCGGTATCCATCGTGACAATGCGGAATGGGTCATCGAGACGGGGCAGGGCGAGGTTCGCTGCGAATCCGTGGTCAATGCGGCGGGCTACAGGGCCAGCGAAGTCGGGGCCATGTTTGGGCGTGACCTTCCCTGTGTGTCGTTGGCCCACCAGTATCTGGTGACCGAAGAAATAGACGAACTGGTGGCGCGTGACGGCAAATTGCCACTGCTGCGCGATCCTGATAGTTCGTATTATCTGCGGCAGGAAAAAAACGGTCTGTTGCTGGGTCCGTACGAGCGCGGCTGCAAGGCCCATTGGATTACGTCGGATGATCCGATGCCGGAAGATTTTTCGTTTCAGCTGTACCCGGACGATCTGGACCGCATCGAATGGCATATCGAAGACGCCTGCAAGCGGGTACCAATCTTGGGCAGTGTCGGTTTGACCAACGTCGTCAATGGCCCGATCCCCTATGCGCCGGACGGTAACCCCTTGTTGGGGCCGATGCCGGGCGTGCCGAATGCCTTTGAAGCCTGTGTCTTCACCTTTGGCATCGTTCAGGGCGGCGGGGCCGGAAAAATTCTTGCCGAATGGATCTGCGAAGGGGAAACCGAATGGGATATGTGGTCGGTCGATCCCCGCCGCTTCACCGGATTTGTCGATGACGACTATGCGGTCAAGAAGGCGATCGAAATTTATTCCAACGAATACGCCATTCATTTCCCCCAGTACGAATGGCCTGCGGCGCGGCGTAAACGGGTGTCGCCGCTGTATGAAACCCTGAAGGACAAGGGCGCGCAGTTCACCGCCGCCGCCGGTTGGGAACGCGCCGCCTGGTTCGCCCGGCCCGGCGACGATATCACGCTGGAAGCCAATCAAACATTTGACCGCGAGGGCCCCTGGTTCGCCGCCATGCGGGATGAATGCCTGGCCGTCCGGGATGCCGCGGGCGTATTGGACCTGCCGGGATTTTCCCGCTTCGTGGTCAGCGGCCCCGGCTGCGTCGACTGGTTACGTACCCTTGTGACCGGCGCCATTCCCGGGGTGGGGCGTATCGGTCTGGTTTACTTCGCGACGGCGGAAGGCCGCATTCTTTCCGAAATGACGTTGGCTCGTCTGGGCGACGACAGCGTGCAATTGCTAAGCGGCGCCGGGGCGGAATGGCACGATCTCGACTGGCTGAACAAACACCTGCCGGATGGATCGGAGATCACCATCGAGAATATCTCGGGCCAACTGGGAACCCTGGTTCTGGCCGGACCGAAAAGTCGGGATATCCTGAGCGCGGTTTGCGACAACGATCTGGGCAATCGCGCATTTCCCTGGCTGACCCATCAACCGGTCACGGTGGCGGGTGTCGGCGGTATGGCTGTTCGGATCAGCTATGTCGGCGAATTGGGCTGGGAACTTCACATTCCCATGGACGGTGTGCCGGCGGTCTATCAGGCGCTGTGGGCGGCGGGCGAAGCTCACGGCTTACGGGACTTTGGCATGTATGCGATGAACTCCCTGCGGCTGGAAAAATGCTATCGCACCTGGAAGGGCGATCTGTCGCTGGACTATTCGGTGCTGACGGGCGGGCTCGACCGGTTTGTCAATCTCGATAAGCCGGATTTCATCGGCAAGGCGGCGCTTCTCAAGGAACGTGAGGCGGGGTCTGCCGAACTGTTCACGCCGCTGCTGGTTGATGCCGGCGATCAAGACGCTCCTTACCTGTCCACGGTATGGCAGGGCGATCAGCGGGTCGGGCTGGTGACGTCGGGCGGTTATGGCTGCCGGATCGATAAATCCATCGCGCTGGCGACCATCCGGGCCGACCTGGCGCAGCCGGGAGTGGAGGTCGAGATCGATATTTTCGGGGTGCGGCGGAAGGCCGTTGTTGCGGCCGAGCCGCTTTACGATCTCGACAACAGCCGGATCAGGGCATAGGGAATGGTCATATGAACGAGGTAACACAGCAGCGGAAATCGCGTCGAGGCGGTGGTCGTCAGGCAAAAATGGCGGTTCGGTCCGCCCCGTTGTCGGATAATATCCGACCGGTTCAGGCGGGCATGACGGGCGGACGTTTCAGGCCCTTGAGCGACGGCGATATGGCGCGCATTCATGATATGGCGTTGCGGACTCTGGAGGAAATCGGCCTGTCCGAAGCGCCGCCTTCGGGCATCGCGGCGATGACGGCGGCCGGTGCAATCCTTGGTGATGATGGCCGGCTGCGGTTTCCCCGTGCCCTGGTCGAAGCAATGTTGGCCAAGGCGGGGCGCAACTTCACGGTTTACGGGCAGGACCCCAGGCATGATTTCCGGCCGAGCGGTCGCCGCGTTCATTTCGGCACGGGCGGCGCCGCTGTTCATATCGTCGATGTGAAAAACCGGGACTACCGAGAATCGCAGTTGCAGGACCTGTATGACGCGGCCCGCATTGTTGAGCAACAGGACAATATCCATTTCTTCCAGCGTCCCGTCGTCGCCAGAGACATGGAAAGCGCCCGCGATCTGGATATCAATACGGTCTACGCCTGCATTTCCGGGACGACAAAACACGTCGGATCCAGTTTCGTCAGTCCCGAAAATGTACGGGAAACCCTGCTAATGCTGCATGCCGTCGCCGGTGGAGAAGCCGCCTGGCGGGCCCGTCCGTTCGTTTCCAACTCGGTTTGCTTCGTCGTACCGCCGTTCAAGTTTGCCACCGAAGCGTGCGAGGTCATGGAGGCCTGTATTCAGGGCGGTTTGCCGATTTTGTTGCTATCGGCGGGGCAGGCGGGCGCGACGGCGCCGCCGGCACTCGCCGGGGCGGTAACCCAGGCGGTTGCCGAATGTCTGGCCGGTGTCGTTTATGTCAATTCCATAGCGCCCGGTCATCCCGCGATTTTTGGAACCTGGCCGTTCGTTTCAGACCTGCGCACGGGCGCCATGTCCGGTGGGTCCGGCGAACAGGCCTTGCTGAGTGCCGCCTGTGGCCAGATGGCGCAGTTTTATGACCTGACCGGAGGGTCGGCGGCGGGCATGGCCGATTCCAAATTGCCCGACGTTCAGGCGGGTTACGAAAAAGGCATCACCACCGTTATGGCCGGTTTGGCGGGGGTCAACATGATATATGAATGCGCCGGTATGCATGGATCGCTGTTGGGATTCTGCCCGGAAAGCCTGATTATCGACAACGATATGCTGGGGCAGGCCTTGCGTTGCGTCCGGGGGATCGAAGTCAATGACCAAACGCTGTCTATGGAGGCCATGGCCCAGGTCTGTCTGGAAGGGCCGGGGCATTACCTTGGGCATCAACAAACCCTTGGCCTGATGCAAACCGAATACGTTTATCCGGCGTTTGGCGACAGGACATCGCCGAAGGAATGGCTGGAACGGGGCAGGCCGGACCTTGTCGAAAGCGCGACGGCGGAAAAGCGCCGGATTATCGATACCGTTTTTCCCGACCATATCAGTGGAACGGTCGATCAGGCGATCCGTTCGCTGGCAGACATCAAACTGCCCAGGCAGGCGATGGTGCCGACGTAAGAGGGGGATGGGCGCTCCGCAAATAACGGGTTATTGCGTTTGACGGTTGGTCTGCGGGGTGCAATATGGTACGCCTCTCGTCGCAACCCGTTATCCTCTTTGATGGAAATATCATGCGTAAATACCTGCACATAAATCTTGACCGGCAATCTATTGAAACCGAACAGCTGGAGGGCGCGGCATTGGCTCGCGCCGGTCGGCATTTTATTGCCAAAACATTGTTGGAAGCAGGTGTTGCCACCGTTGATCCGATGTCGCCGGAAAACCCGCTGATCTTTTCCGCCGGGCCTTTTGCCGGGACCAATTTTTCAAACGCCAACCGCACCAGCGTCGGCTGCAAAAGCCCGTTGACCGGTGGCATTAAGGAATCCAATGCCGGAGGGTCTTTCTCGCTTGCCCTGGGCCAACTGGAAATCGCCGGGTTTACTTTAAACGGGGCTTCTCCCGACTGGGTGGTGATCCGGATCACCAAGGATGGCGCCATTACTTTTGAAACGGCGTCTCCCTTCATGGGTAAGGGCAACATTGAAGCCGCCGCCCTGTTGCATGAGAAATATGGTGACAAGGTGTCGCTGGCATTGTGTGGCCCGGTCGGTGAATATGGCGGGCTTCTGGCGGGTATCGCGTTCAGTGATTCCGAAAACCGCCCGGTGCGATTGGCCGCCCGCGGCGGTGTCGGCGCCGTTATGGGGGGCAAGAAGGTCAAGGCGATTGTCGTCGACAAGCACAAAATGCCCCCGTTCCATGACCGCAAAAAGCTGATGACGTCGATCCGCTCCTACGGCGAGAAACTGGAAAAAGAAGTCGCCGTGCAGAATATGAAGGCCCTCGGCACGGCTATGATGGCCGATGTCATCAACCACATCGGCGGCTTGCCGGTCAATAATTTCAGCAAAGGCCAGCTGGTTGACGCCTCGGTGGAGACACTGAAAATGGGCGGCGACTACATTCGCGAGTTGAACATCGAACGGGGCGGCGATCCGTCCCATGCCTGCATGCCGGGCTGCCAGATCAAATGCAGCAATGTCTATGTCAATGCCGAGGGCGAGGAAGTCGTATCCCCATTGGAATACGAAACCATTGGCTTGATGGGAACCAATTGCGGCCTGAGCGACCCCGACCAACTGGCCGAACTGAACGCCGTCGCCAACGATCTCGGTATTGATACCATCGATGTCGGGGCGATGCTTGGCATGTTGATGGATGCCGGCCAAGCCGAATTCGGCGACACCGGATTCATGTCCGAGGCCCTTGAGGACATCCGTAAGGGGAATGAACGGGGCCGCTTATTGGCCCAGGGCACGGCGCGCGTCGGCGAACATTTCGGATTGACTCGCATCCCGTGTATCAAGAAGCAGGCGATCAGCGCTTACGATCCCCGGGTTATCGAGGTCACCGGCGTGTCGATGATGGTTACCGCCCAGGGCGCCGATCATACTACCGGCAACCTGCCCGCCTTCGAATGCGCCGGTAAATCCGTCAGCGATTTGGCCGATGCCAGTTATGATATGCAGGTCAACAGCGCCGTCGCTGATTCCATGGGGTTTTGCATCTTCGGGCGCTCGGTCAACAACGTTCAAAAAGAGTTTATTGTCGGCGCCCTGAACGATGCCCTCGGCACGGATTTCGGCGTTTCGTTTTTCGAGGAACTGGGCCACGACACTCTTGTGATGGAACAGGCCTTTAACAAAGCCGCCGGGTTCACCGAAGAAGACGATGAATTGCCGGAATTCTTCCGCGAAGAGCCCCTCGCCCCAACGAATAAGAAGGCGCGGCTCATGAGTGCCGAGGTCAATCTGCATATGAACAAGCTGCTGGAACGTAATACCAAGTTGCATTAATAATGACCCATAGAGATCGCGTCCGCAGCCCGTCGGGCAGGAGAGAAGCTGCAGGCGATGTTGATCATCGTCAAGGCTTTTCGACGCACTCCGACGGGTTGCGGACGCGACCGGAACGGCGGCCTCATAAGACTTTTGGACGTCGTCGCCCCCATCTTGCGATACACCGCATCGCTGCGCCGTGCGCTCCTCGCCAAAAATCTTGTGAGGCCGTCTCTATGAGTCATTATTAGTGCAATTTGGTATTAACCGTTGTCCTTGAGAACCGTTCCCGCCAGATAGAGCGATCCGGCGATCAGGATGCGGGCCGGAACATCCGACGCCGCGACAATATCGGCGACGGCCGCACCGACACCGACGGCCGGCGCGTTATCCATGCGCCAGGTCGTCGCGGCCTCGCATATCCTCTCGGCGCTCAAGGTGTTTTCTTCGCCGGGAATGGCGACCCCGCGCAACAAGCCGATCCGGGCTTCCAGCTGTTTTAGAAAATCTTCCGGGTCCCGTGAATTGAGCATCCCGAAAACCAGATGCAGTGGCTTGTCCCGCCATTGGCGGGTCTGCGTCCGAATGGCCTTGGCCGCCGCTTCGTTGTGCCCGCCATCAAGCCACAGTTCCCAGCCAGCGGGCAGAAGATCCGTCAGCGGTCCATGGCGCAAGTGTTGCAGGCGGGCCGGCCACTCGACGCTTTTCAGGCCGAGCGCCGCGGCGGCATCGGAAACATCGAAACCGGGCATCCGTTCCAGCGCCGCCAACGCAAGGGCGGCGTTTCGTTGCTGATGGATGCCGCTTAAGGACGGCAACGGCAGGCGGCGCGTTTTGCGCACCGGATCATCGCCTTCGAACGGCGCCTCGAACACCATTTCATCGCCCGCCGTGCGGACGAACCAGTCCTTGCCTTCCCGCAACAGGGGCGCCGAAATTTCCGTCGCCCGTTCGGCGATCTTGCGGTCGGCTTTTCGTTCCTGCCTGGCCAGAATACAGGGCACATCCGGTTTCAAAATTCCGGCCTTTTCGCCGGCGATTTCCTCCAGAGTGTCCCCCAGGAAATTCTGATGATCGACCGACACCGGGGTGATGATGCTCAGTAACGGTCGATCGATGACATTGGTCGCGTCGAGCCGCCCGCCCAATCCGGTTTCCAGCAACAGGATATCGGCCGGGGTTCGCGAAAACGCCAGGAACGCCGCCGCCGTCGTAACCTCGAAAAAGGTGATTGGATCGCCGCCATTGACCGCTTCGCATTCCGCCAGCAGCGCCGACAGATCGGCATCGTCGATCAACTGCCCGGCGAGACGAATGCGTTCGTTGAAATGCACCAGATGCGGCGAGGTATAAACGTGGACCCTGTATCCCGCCGCCTCCAGCATGGCGCGCAGGAAGGCGACGGTCGATCCTTTGCCGTTGGTCCCGGCAACATGAACCACAGGGGGGAGTTGATGATGCGGATTGCCAAGCCGTTCCAGCAAGGTCTCGACACGCCCCAGCGACAGGTCGATGACCTTGGGGTGCAGCGCCATCAGCCGTTCGAGGATAGGCTCGCTGTGCTGTCCGTCAGTCAGCGGGAAGCTCCTGTCCGGGGTCCGGCTTCAGCGCGGTTCCGACCTGCGGTATCGACACCACATCGGCGGCGGGGCCCTTGTTTACCAGAACCCCGATCACCCGGATCAGGGTATCGCGCAGATCGTGACGGCGCACGACCATGTCGACCATGCCGTGATCGAGCAGGTATTCGGCCCGTTGGAAACCTTCCGGAAGTTTTTCACGGATCGTTTGTTCAATAACGCGGGCGCCGGCAAAACCAATGACGGCGCCGGTTTCGGCGATGGCGATATCGCCCAACATGGCAAACGACGCCGACACGCCACCGGTGGTCGGGTCCGTCAACACCACGATATAAGGCAATCCGGCGTCTTTGACTTCTTCAACGGCGATGGTCGTTCGGGCCATTTGCATCAATGACAGGATACCTTCCTGCATGCGCGCCCCGCCCGAAGACGGCACCACGATCAACGGCGCATCCTGAACGACGGCGAGCCGGGCGGCGGCGATCAATCCGTCGCCAACGGCAACCCCCATGGAACCGCCCATGAAGGAAAAGTCGAGCGCGGCAATGACCACATCGATCCCACCCAGGCGGCCATGGGCGACGGTCAGGGCGTCTTTCAGGCCGGTGCTGCTCTGGGCATCCTTCAATCGGTCCGTGTACTTGCGGCGGTCGCGGAATTTCAGCGGATCCGGTGTCGGCAAGGTCAGTTCGATAGGCTGGTATTCGCCATTGTCAAACATCATTTTCAAGCGTTCCGGCGAATCAAGCCGCATATGATGACCGCAGTGAGGACACACCCGGAGGTTGTTTTCCAGGTCGCGATGGAAGATCATTTCCTCGCAATTCGAACATTTGTGCCACAGGTTATCCGGAATTTCCTTTTGTCCGCCGACCAACTGTTTCAGTTTCGGGCGAACGAAACTTTTCAACCAGTTCATTTCGCGTACTCCAAATTCATTCCGCCGCCCCCTTGCGAGCATGACGCACACCATCGGCCAAAGCGGCGACCGCGGCGAGCAAGTCCGGCACCAATTCCTGCGAGGGCCCGTTGTTTTCGTCGATATTGTCGGCAATGATATTGACCAGCGCCGAACCGACGACCGCGGCCTCGGCAATGGCCGCGACGTCACCGGCCTGCTGCGGCGTGTTGATGCCGAAACCGACAACGATCGGCAAATCAGTATGACGCCTAAGGCGCCGATAGGCTTCTGAAATATCACTGGTCGCCGCCGATGCGGTGCCGGTGATGCCGGTAATTGATACGTAATAAACAAAACCGCTGGCATTTTCCATAACCCGCGGCAGGCGGTTGTCATCGGTGGTCGGGGCCGTCAGATAGATGAAGTTAAGCCCCGCTTCCAGCGCCGGCAGGCAGAATTCGGCTTCTTCCTCGGGCGGCAGGTCGACGATGATAAAGCCGTCGACCCCCGCTTCTTTTGCATCGGCCAGAAACCTGTCGACACCGTAAACGTAGATCGGATTGTAATAGCCCATCAGGATGATCGGCGTTTCGTCATCATCGGTTCTGAACGTCCTGACCATATCCAGCGTCCGGATCATGGTCTGACCCGCCGCCAGGGCGCGGGTCGATGCCAGCTGAATGGCCGGTCCATCCGCCATGGGGTCGGAAAACGGCATGCCCAGTTCGATCAGGTCGGCCCCGGCTTCGGGCAGGCCTTTGAGAATGGCAAGTGCCGTATCGTAATCGGGATCACCGGCGGTGGTGAAGGTGACCAGACCGCCGCGCCCCTCTTGCTTCAACCGTTCGAAGCGTCGGGTTATTCTCGTTTCCACATTGCGCCCCATCATTCCACCCCAAACGTCATGCCGGTGGCGGTCGCCACGGTGTTGAGGTCCTTATCGCCGCGACCGCTCAGGTTCATCACCACAATATGGTCCTTCGGCAAATCGCCGGCTATTTTCATGATATGGGCGATCGCGTGCGAGGATTCCAGCGCCGGGATGATGCCTTCAAGCCGGGTCGTCAATTTAAACGCGTCGAGAGCTTCCCGATCGGTGATGGAAACGTAGCTGGCACGGCCAACATCATGCAGCCAGGCGTGTTCGGGGCCGATTCCGGGGTAATCCAGCCCGGCGGAAATGGAATGGGCTTCCTTGATTTGACCGTCATCGTCTTGCAACAGGTAGGTCCGGTTGCCGTGCAGCACACCGGCGCTACCGGCGCTTAGGCTTGCCGCATGTTCACCGGTCTCGATTCCCCTGCCCGCCGCTTCGACGGCGATGATATCAATTTCAGCATCGTCGAGAAACGGGTGGAACAGCCCCATGGCGTTGGAGCCGCCGCCGATACAGGCGACCAGGGTATCGGGCAGGCGGCCTTCTGCTTCCCGTATCTGTTCGCGGACTTCTTCGCCGATAACCGACTGAAAATCTCGCACCATGGCCGGGAACGGATGCGGCCCGGCGACCGTACCGATGATGTAGAACGTGTCTTTAACATTGGTCACCCAGTCGCGCAGGGCTTCGTTCAACGCATCTTTAAGGCTTTTCGAGCCCGCCGTTACCGGTCTGACTTCGGCCCCCAGCATCTGCATGCGGAAGACGTTGGGCGCCTGGCGTTCAATGTCCTTGGCCCCCATGTAGACCACGCACGGCAGGTTGAACAGCGCACACACCGTCGCCGTCGCGACGCCGTGCTGGCCGGCGCCGGTCTCGGCGATGATCCGGGTCTTGCCCATACGCCTGGCCAGCAAAATCTGGCCGACGCAGTTGTTGATCTTGTGCGCCCCGGTATGGTTCAGGTCTTCGCGCTTGAAGTATATCTTGGCGCCGCCAATGTGATCGGTCAGACGCTGGGCGAGATAAAGCGGGCTTGGCCGTCCGACATACTGCGAGAAATAATATCCCATTTCCCGGGCAAATTCCGGATCGACCTTGGCCGCCTCATAAGCGTCCTCAAGCTCCAGAATGAGCGGCATAAGGGTTTCGGCGACAAAGCGCCCGCCGTAGATGCCGAAACGCCCGTTTTCACCGGGTCCGGCGCGATATGTGTTCGGTTTGTTCATGACGGCGACAATAAAGCACAAAGGACACCGCTTTCCGAGTAAAAAGCGCCTGCCTGTTGCTGTTTCCAGGCTGTTTCTAAAGAGTGGCGGCCAGACTCAGGAAATGCCGGATTTTTACGACGCTTTTGACCCCTGGGGCGACCTCGACCCCGGATGACACATCGACCATCGTCGCGCCGCTGATTTGCACGGCTTCCGCCAGATTTTCGACGTTTATACCGCCCGCCAGCAACCACGGAACGGCCCAGGTGGCGCCCTTGATCACCTGCCAGTCAAAGGCCAGCGCGTTGCCGCCGGGCCTGCTTGCCCCTTTCGGTGGGCGGGCGTCGAACAGGAGCCTGTCGACAACCGGTTCATACGTTCTGGCAATATCTAGGTCTCGCGGGCCGGAAACGCCAACGGCCTTCATTACCGGCAATCCGAAACGCCGTTTCAGCCGCGCGACATCATCGGGTGTTTCGCTGCCGTGAAGTTGCAACATATCAAGCCCGCCGGTTGCGACGGCGGCATTGATGTCCGCTTCCACCGCGTCAACGAACAACCCGACCCGGATAATCGTCCCCGGTACGCCGGCCACGAGGCCGCCAAGCTGATCCGCCGTGATCGCCCGTGGCGAGCGATCGAAGAACACGAAGCCAACCATGGCGGCACCGCCATCAACGGCGGCGGTAACGGCTTCGGTGGTGCCAAGGCCGCAAATTTTAACGGCGACAGGCATCTTATTCGCCCGCGACGATTTCCGCCGCCACCCTGTCAGCCGCGGCGACCGGGTTTTCAGACGCCGTGATCGGCCGGCCGATGACCAGATAATCGGCGCCGTCCGCAATCGCCCTGGCCGGGGTTACGATGCGCTTCTGATCGTCACTCGAGGCCCAGACGGGCCGAATGCCGGGCACCACCAGCTTGAAATCCGGTCCAGCCTGTGCCCTGAGCGCCTCGACCTCGCGGGCCGAACAGACAACCCCGTCAAGGCCGCTGGCCTGGGTCAAATCCGCCAACCGCAAAACCTGATCGAGGGCGCCGCCCGCGACCCCGACCTGATGCAAATCGTCGTCATTCATCGAGGTCAGGACGGTCACGGCGATGACCAGCGGGGCGGCGCAGCCAAGGGCGGCGGCGCCTTCGCGGGCGGCATCGGCGGCGGCCCGCATCATATCGCCGCCGCCGCCGGCATGAACATTAACGATGAACGGCTTCAGGGGCGCCGCGGCGCGAATGGCCCCGGCCACCGTATTGGGAATGTCATGAAATTTAAGATCGAGAAATACCGGCATACCGCAGGCGGAAATGCGCTCGACCCCGGCCGGGCCGTTGGCGGTAAAAAATTCCTTACCGACTTTCATGCCGCCGACATGCCCCTTCAGACTCACCGCCAGATCGGCGGCGTAATCGGCATCGGTGGTGTCGAGGGCGACAAATGTGTGCAGGGTGGGTGTTTCGTCTGTCATTGTTCTTTATTAAACGTTGGCGCGTTGAAATGCCAGCTTCGCCGCCGCCAGGTCTTCCAGCGCCGTTCCGGCCGACTTAAACAGCGTGATGTCCCCATCGCCGGTGCGCCCCGTGCAGCGGCCCGCCGAAAGGTCGAACAAATCACCCAGCACATCATCCATTGAAATAACGCCTCGACCGATAGGATCGGTTAAATCACCCGCTTCCTTCGTCGCGCCTTCCCGAGTGTCGCAGAAAACCCGCGCACGGATAACACACTGGTCATCGCTTTCCCGCATTTCAGGCGTAAAGGCGCCAACCAGATCAAGATGCTGGCCGGGGCGCAGCCAGTCGCCCTGGATCAGGGGCTGACGCGCCAGGGTCGCACACGAGATGATATCGGCTTCGGGAACCGCCGTTGCCAGATCGCTGACAACCCGGCACGAGAAGCCATCATCGGCCAACGCGCCGACAACCGCTGCGGCCTTATCGGGATTTCTCCCCCAGACCATGACGTCGGTGATCGGCCTGACGGCGGCATGAGCCCGGATCAGATGGCGCGACAGAACGCCGGTGCCGACCATCAGCAGGGTCGAACTTTCGGCCCGCGACAGGTAGCGCGAGGCCACCGCCGAGCTTGACGCCGTCCGCCGGGCCGTCAGTTCGGCGCCATCGAGCATCGCCAGCGGCGTCCCATTGGCGCCGTCCATCAGCATGTAGGACCCCATTACCGCGGGAAGATCCTGCGCGCCATTTTCCGGAAACACGGTAACGATCTTAACCCCGATGACATCGCCCTGCCGCCATGCGGGCATCAACAACAGCGTCGGGTCCAGCCCGTCGGGGGTTGCTATGGAGTGGTGATGGCGCACCGGCACACAGCATCCTTCCCTGAACATAAGGTCGATGGCGTCAATCAATGACGGATAGTCGAGAGACGTCTTGAGGTCGTCGGCGGATATCAATTGCATGGGATTTTCTTTGTTCGGGACGCCGTTGGATCAGGCCGCATCGGCCTTCGAACGGATCGGGCTTAAAGAAGGCGTCGACGGAAGGCTGATTTCCGGGATGGTCGAAGGCGCCGGTGGCGACGGCGATGGCTCGCCTCGGTCGAGCCGTTCCCGAAGGGACGCCTCTTCGCGCTTTGCGGCTTCCAGCTGGCGCACCATTTTGCGATATTCCGCCCGCCTGCGCGCCCCGGAAAGCCACGCAATCAGCGCCCCGGCGAGGAAACCGACGAAACCGCCGACCAGGCCGAGCGAGAACAAGGGAACATCAACGATGATCGGCGTCGGCCACAGATCAAGGCTCACATCGGCGCGATTGGCAATCGTAAACGTAACGACGACAACGGCCAACGGGACCATAATCAGCCAGGAAATCAAACGGGCCACGGTCGCAACCTTTCCTGTCGGGAACACGGGTTATTCCGCGGTGTTAAGTTTTTCGCGAAGTTGTTTGCCGGTCTTGAAGTAGGGTATGTACTTTGCCGTCACGCTCACAGATTCACCGGTGCGCGGGTTGCGACCGACACGCGCCCCTCGCTCCTTTACCGAAAAAGCGCCAAAGCCACGTAATTCGACCCGATCCCCGTTCGCCAATGCCTCGGTTATTTCATCGAATATGGTGGTGACGATCCGTTCCACATCCCTTTGATAGAGATGCGGATTGCTTTCTGCCAGTCTTTGTATCAGTTCAGATTTGGTCATCGCCGTATCCTCCATTCCGGGAGCCCGCTTATCCCTGCGTGCTACCAGATTGCAGGGTGCCAAAGCGAGATCAAGCCGTCAAGTCTAAGTCGTTCAGAAAACAGAGTTTTTCCGATTGCGCCGCTGAAGAGGCTCGACCAACCATCACCTTCGCGAACGATCTTCACGTCGCGAATCGGCAAATCGACGGACACGCCATCGGTATCGGCCAGCCATTTCCTGGCTTGCCGCTCGCCGCCCAGGGCATCGATCAGACCCACCGTCAGCGCCTGTCGGCCACTGTAAATACGACCGTCCGCCAGTTGCAGCGCCGCCGGGCGCGCCATTCCCCGCCGTTCGGCGACCAAATCGACAAACATCGCGTGCATGTCCATGACAACGTCTTGCACGGCCTTTCGGGCCGCCGGGGATGTCGGCTCGAACGGATTGGGTTGTGCCTTCAAGGGGCCGCTTTTAATGGTTTCCGGTGCGATGCCCAGTTTTTCAAGCAAGCCGTTAATATTGGCGGTTTGCATCAGAACCCCGATCGAGCCGGTGATCGAGCCCTCGCGGGCGACGATATGATCGGCGGCGATTGCCGTCATGTAAGCCGCCGATGTCGCCGTGGTTCCCATCACCGCCACGACGGGTTTCTTTGCGGCGACGGCGCGAAGCGAGCGATACAGGCTTTCGCCCCCCACCACGGTGCCGCCGGGGCTGTCGATACGGACAACCAGCGCCCGCACGTTGCCGTCATCGGCCAACGCGGACAGGGTCTCGTCGCGGGCCGTATCCTCGACGATAATGCCGCTGACGGTGAGCCTGGCAACGGAGTCACCGAATTCAGGTTTTTCGATACGAAGGGCGATCACCAGGGCGACCGCGGTCAGGGAGAGGATGGCGAACATGCGCCAGAAAAGAAGCCGGCGCTTCAAGCGTCGCCGGTCCACGATATAGTCAGCATCGAGTGACATCGTTGGGGCACCTCGGTATCCGAACTCGTTCAACACACGTGACCATGCCCGGGCAGACGACGGGCGATCGGCAACAAAGCCGGTACTGCCGGAACGGAGAGGGCCTCAAGGCCACCCGCCGTTCCGGCAAAACCGTGGATAAGGACTATTCGTCCGTATCGTCAGCCGCCTTTTTTGCAGCGGCCTTCTTCGGGGCGGCCTTCTTTGCAGCCGCCTTCTTGGCAGGTTTTTCTTCAGCCGCGGCGTCTGCCGGGGCTTCAGCTTCAGCCTTTTTGGCCGCCGCTTTCTTCGGCGCGGCTTTCTTGGCCGGCTTTTTTTCTTCCTTGGCTTCGGCAGGAGCAGCCGTCGACAGCTTTTCCTTCAAGGCAGCCCCCAGGATGTCGCCAAGCGACGCGCCGGAATCGGATGATCCGTATTCCTTCATCGCCGCTTTTTCTTCCGCCGCCTCAAGGGCCTTGACCGATAACGTCAGCTTACGGCTACCGGCGTCGATCTGCATGACCTTGGCGTCGACCTTTTCACCGGCGGCGAACCGATCGGGACGCTGCTCGCTGCGTTCCCGCGACAGATCCGATTTGCGGATGAAGCCGGGCAGGCCTTCGCCGACCTTGACCTCGATACCGCCATCAACAACGGCGGAAACCGTACAGGTGACGACATCGCCCTTTTTCAGGTTGTCGAGGTCGGCCTGCAAGGGATCTTCGGTCAACTGCTTGATGCCAAGGCTGATACGCTCTTTCTCGACATCGACGTCAAGAATTTTAGCCTTGACGACATCGCCTTTCTTGTAATCGGCAAGGGCGTCTTCGCCTGACTTTTCCCAGGAAAGGTCGGACAGGTGGGCCATCCCGTCAATATCACCGGACAGGCCGATAAACAGGCCGAATTCGGTGATGTTCTTGATTTCGCCTTCGACCTCCGATCCGACCTTCTGGGTTTCGACGAACGTCTCCCAAGGATTGGAACCACACTGTTTCAGGCCAAGCGAAATACGACGTTTTTCCGGGTCGGAGTCCAGAACCATGACCTCCACTTCCTGGCTGGTCGAAACGATCTTGCCCGGGTGGATGTTCTTTTTGGTCCAGCTCATTTCGGAAACGTGAACCAGACCTTCGACGCCGGGTTCCAGTTCGACGAAGGCGCCGTAATCGGTGATGTTGGTGATACGCCCGGTGAACTTGCTGCCGACCGGGTATTTCTTGTCGACACCTTCCCACGGATCGGCCTCAAGCTGCTTCATGCCGAGCGAAATACGCTGTGTATCGGGGTTGAAGCGAATAACCTGAACCTTGACCGTTTCGCCAATGCTGAGGGCTTCGGACGGGTGATTGATGCGACGCCATGCAATATCGGTGACGTGCAACAGACCATCGACACCGCCCAGATCGACAAAAGCGCCGTAATCGGTGATGTTCTTGACCACACCTTCGAGAATCTGGCCTTCGGACAGGTTGGCGATCAGTTCGCCACGCTCTTCGGCGCGGGTTTCTTCCAGCACGGCACGACGTGAGACAACGATGTTGTTGCGCGCGCGGTCCATTTTCAAAATCTGGAACGGCTGCGGCGTCCCCATCAACGGTGTGATATCGCGAACCGGGCGGATATCGACCTGGCTGCCGGGCAGAAAGGCCACGGCTCCGGCCAAATCGACGATGAAACCACCCTTGACGCGGCCGAAGATAACGCCATTGACGCGTTCGTTGGCCTGGAAGGTCTTGTCCAACTCGCCCCAGGCTTCCTCGCGGCGCGCTTTCTCACGGCTCAACCGGACGAGGCCGTCCCGGTCTTCATAACGCTCGACGAAAATGTCAACGACGTCACCGACCTTGATTGTCGGGGCCTGGCCGGGGTCGGCGAATTCCTTGATATCGACGCGGCCTTCGGATTTCAGGCCGACATCAATGGTCGCGGCGTCATCGTCAACGGCAATAATCGTACCCTTGACGACGGTACCTTCGAAAGCACCTTCGGCGCCCATTGATTCATCGAGAAGATCGGCGAAATTTTCACCGCTAAAGGCATATTCTTCACTGCTGGCAATGTTTGCAGGAGCCATGGTCTGGTTTCCTTATCAGTCTTGTGTCTTTCCGGCCAACCGGTTGTGTCCGGCGGTCTTTGAGAGGCGGAAATATAAAAACCCGACCCACACCATTGTGGGCAAGGCGGTTTAACTGTTCCGTGAAGAAATGAAATCGAGCGCCGCGACAAACACCTGATCGGCATCCAGATCGCTGGTATCGATCCGAAACGCATCCGGTGCGGGCACAAGCGGAGAAGCGGTTCTTCCCGTGTCCCGAGCGTCACGTTCCTTCATATCCTGCAGAACGCGGGCATATATAGACACCTCACCCCGTTCCTGCAACTCTTTATGACGCCTTTCGGCACGAACGTCGGTGCGCGCGGTAATGAATATTTTCACGTCGGCGTCCGGACACACCACCGTACCGATGTCGCGACCATCAAGAACGGCGCCCGGAGCGTTGTGCGGCGGGGTCGCGGCAAAGCTCCGCTGGAAATCCAATAGCGCCTTCCTGACCGCCGGAATGGCCGACACTTTCGATGCCGCCTGGGCCGTTTCATCGTTGCGCAGGCCCGCAACCTCAAGGTCTGCGGCAACCAGGCCCCGTGCCGCCTGCCCCGCCAGTTCTTCATAGGTCGCCAGGTCATCGCCGATCTCGACATCGATATCCAGAACCTTGCGGGCGACGGCCCTGTACAGCAGCCCGGTATCGAGGAGTTCCAGCGAGAAACGATCCGCCAGGCGTTTCGCCAACGTCCCCTTGCCGGCGGCGGCCGGTCCGTCGATGGCAACAATTTTCGGAGCTCGGGTCATGACGTCGCCTTCTCTATGTTACAGCCCAGACCGTTCATCAGGGTCTCGAAGCCGGGGAAACTGGTTTCAATCGGCGACCCGTCGTCAACCGCAACGGGTTCCGCGCTGACCCCGCCGAGGACCAGAAACGACATCGCCATACGATGGTCCAGTTCGGTCGCAACCGTTGCCCCGCCCCTTGGCGGGGCGCCGGTACCGTGAACGACCAGAAAGTCCTCGCCCTCTTCAACATCGACACCGCAGTCAGCAAGGCCGCGCGCCATACCGCCCAGACGATCACTTTCCTTGACCCTCAATTCGCTTAAGCCCGCCAGTCGGGTGGTCCCCTTGGCGCAGGCGGCGGCAACGGCCAGGATCGGGTATTCATCGATCATCGAAGGGGCCCGGTCGGCGGGAACCTCGATACCGTGCAACTGGGACGCCTTGAGCAACAAATCGGCGACCGGTTCACCGGCTTCGCTACGCCGGTTTTCAAGCGTTATGGCGGCCCCCATCTCGGTCAGGGTATCGATCAGGCCGGCCCGCAGCGGGTTGAGCCCGACGCCCTTAATGCCGATGGCCGATCCGGGGCTTAACAGGGCGGCGACCATGGGGAACGCGGCGGACGAAACATCGCCGGGGACGGCCACATCCCGCGCCGTCAATTCCGGCTGGCCGCGAAGGCTGATGGCCCGCCCGCCGCCGGGCAATTCCTCGACCTCGATCTGGGCCCCGAAATGGCGGAGCATCAGCTCCGTATGATCGCGGGTTGGTTTCGGCTCGATCACGCGGGTTATCCCCGGCCCCGCCAATCCGGCCAACAGGATCGCCGATTTAACCTGGGCCGAAGCGACGGGCAACTCATAGTCAATCGGCTGGGGAATGGCCACGCCATCCATGCCAATCGGCAAGCGACCGCCTGACCGTGTCCTGAAAACCGCGCCCATTTGACGCAGCGGCTCAATGACGCGGCCCATGGGACGGCCCTTCAGGGACTCATCGCCGCTCAAAATCGCGGTGAAGGGGTGACCGGCGAGCACCCCCATCAACAAACGGGCCGCCGTTCCCGAATTGCCCATATCGAGCACATCGTCGGGTTCGCAAAAACCTGAAACCCCACGACCGGCGACACGCCAAACCCCGCCGTGCGGATCGGTAGAGATGCTGACGCCCATTGATCTTAGCGCCGCGGCGGTTGCCAGCACGTCCTCGCCCTCAAGCAATCCGGTGATTCGCGTTTCGCCGACCGCCAGGGCGCCGATGATCAGGGCCCGATGAGAGATCGACTTGTCGCCCGGAACTCTTATATCGCCGGAAAGTCTCATGGCGTTCTGTGCGATAAGCGGAGTCACGACGATTGATCCAGTCCATTTGAAGTCGAATAAGCGGTATCAAGGCAACCGGTTGGGCCATCTCAAACCGAGCGTTGCCAAGGGGTCTCTAGCACAGAACACCGAACCGCTGATAGCCTTGTCTTGTTGCATTAAAGCGTGCTTTGTTGATTTTTGCTTTTGACAGAAACCACGGAACATGGCAATTGGGCCATATTGGATAAATTTTCGATCGCCGGAGAAACAAAAGAGTGACCAATCCAAAACTTGGAAACAAGCATGTCTGCAAGGACTGCGACACCCGATTTTTTGACATGAAAAAGACTCCGCCCGTGTGCCCGAAGTGCGGCCTGGAAATAAAAGAGGCAAAACCGGCCAAGGGCAAGCGAGCCGCGGTTGAAGCCGAACCCGTGGCAGCCGTTCCGCCCGTTGAGAAAGCGGCGCCGAAAAAAGCGAGCGAGGCCGATGACGACGATGATCTCGAGGACATCGACGACGAACTGGCCGACCTGCTACCGGCCGACGGCGATGACCTTGTCGAGGATATCGACGAAGACGAAGACGACGACGATTTAATCGAAGATGCCTCGGACCTTGGCGAGGATGACGACGACCTGCTGGAAGTTCGCGAACACATCGATGTCGAGACAACGGACAAGGGCTAAACAGGTCGCCGACCATGGGCCGGGAACGGCGATTGGGCCTCGCCGTTTTTTTTCCCTTGCCTTTCGGCACCGATCTTAAGTATGTATCCGTCTCTTAAGGCATAAGCGCCGCGTCGGTCCCAACCGGCGAGCGGAACATCAGGCCAAAAGAAATCGGGGCCGTAGCTCAGTTGGGAGAGCGCTACAATGGCATTGTAGAGGTCAGGGGTTCGATTCCCCTCGGCTCCACCATCAAAACCCCAAGGGAAACCTTGGGGTTTTGTTCTTTTGGGGGTTTGCAATTCAAGTTTGCCGTCTCCTCATGTTCTCAGAGGTTCGAGCGCTGTCGCAACGTTTAGTATCGTCGGCAAAGGCTTCAATGTCTACGACATCCCAACACTTTAGGCGCGGCCCAAAAGGGGAGTTAAGCGGGGGTCCGCACGGACGTTTTTTTCTATGCATAATTTCCTTAAGCATAAAGAGTCCGAATCGGACGGTCAGGGGCGTGAAAGCGTTTGTCAAACGACCCTTAAGCTCAAGGCTTTCTCTTTTAAGGAAATATACACCAACATCAGCGCCTCAGTTCTTATGCTTTAGAGAACGAAAACACACAAAAGGGGGAGAAGCGAACTCCTCCCCCATATTTGTCTGACAATCCCGCAAAACGGGACTGCCTTACTGTAGCTGCTCTCCAAAACAGCGCAATTAGTTTGACCCGGCTTTAGGGGCAAGTCAATATTCCCTATACAATGAATAAGGGATATTGATCGTGAAGATTGGGTGGGGCATAGATGTCGGCGTTGCCAGTCTGGGCTTTGCCGTGATTGAGTTGGACGCGAGGGGGAACCCAAATAAGCTGCTGGACGGGATCAGTATTGTGTATCCCGCTCCGACGGGGGCGGCAGAAAGAACGCGCTACAAATCCGCTCGCACGCAAACGGCCCGGCACAAGCAACGGATGAAATTACTGCGCGCGGAGTCGATAAAATTATTCGGCCTGAAACCGGATTTTGATAGCCCTGAAGCATGGCCGGACCTGCTGGACGGGGTCATGGAGAACGGGAACCCACGGCGCAACAATTCCCGCGTTCGGCTCCGCGCTCATGGCCTGAGCGCCTCCTTAAGCTCAGGTGACTTGGCCAGGTCCATACTGCACATTGCCAAAAATAGAGGACAGCGTCTTACGCGTGGCCTGAAGGACGAAGCCAGGGGCGATGTTGGCGAACAAAAGAAAACGGCCAAAGAACGCCAATCTATGGCGAACACAGCCAACGAGACAAAAGGTGCCTTGCAAGTTCTTGGCCGCGAGCTCGGCATTGACGGCGCGGCACATCCTTCGCAATTGCTCATGAACAAAGCTGGAGACTTGGGAGGGACCCGCCTGAAAAAAGACCGTGAGGACATGCCCGTCTTCACCCGTGCCATGATGGAGGCGGAATTGGAAGCGCTGCTGGAAGCTCAGCGTCCATACCATGCGGCCATGACGGAGGAAATGTGCAAAGAGCTCAAAGAAATCGTTTTCCGTGAAGCGGACCCCAAGCCGCCTCAAATTGGAAAATGCCGTTATGGCGTCAAGGACAAAGAAGGAGAAATCGAAACCCGACTGCCGCGCGGCAGCGACTTGTTTCAACGGAAGCGTATTTATGAAGAAGTCAATAATCTCCGCTTGATTTCATCACGCACAGCGAAAGAAAGGTCTCTTTCCCTTACAGAGCGCAATATCCTGACGGCTATCTTGCTCAATGGCCGGGACCTCACTGCGGCGGGTGTCCGCACATCCTTAGGCCTGAAAAAGGACGCTCTGGCCGATAAGACCAGCCTTGATATTTCGGATACGCGAAAAGGCCGAAAAACGTCCGGCACCTTGCAATGTCATCCCTTGGCCGCCGCCATGGCGAAAGCCGATGCGTTGGAACAGTGGCATGGTTTCACGCCGGAGCAACGCGAGCAAATCGCCAATCTGGTCCGTACCGAGGATGATGTGGAAGCGCTACGCACGGCAATGAATGAGTTCTCCCTATCCGAAGGGGCCATTGGAGCGCTTTGCGATGCTCGCTTGCCAGCCACCTATTCCGCGGCCGGCCAGACCGCGACGCACTTATTGCTGGACGAATTAAAACAAGACGTCGTTTCCAACTATGAGGCGGAGCAACGTGCCGGGTTGGAGTCATGGGACGCTGAACCACCGGAGCTTGACCGTTTGCCTTATTATGGTCAGATCCTCCAGGGTTCGTGCACTGGCGGCAATGGGGAGTTGAGCGGATCCCTTGAAGAACGCTTTGGCCGCATACCCAATCCTGTCGTTCATGTCGGGCTTAATCAACTGCGCAAGGTGGCCAACGCGTATTTGGATATTTATGGCAAACCCGAACGGATATGTATCGAACTCGCCCGTGACTTGAATAAAAGCGCCGAAGATCGCGAGGAAGCGGAGAAGCAAGCGGCCAAAAACCGCATACGTAATGAGCGCTATATCAAAACTCTGGGTGCCCACAAACGCAAATTGACCCACAATGACCTGACCCGAATGAAACTGCACGAAATGCAGGACGGTGAATGCCTGTATACGGGAAAGCCTATCAGCATGGAGCATCTTTTCGACGGCTCCGTTGAGATTGAACACATATTGCCGAAAGCCGATACCCGCGACGATGGTATCGCCAATTTGGCTTTGGCGTTTAAGGAGGCTAATGGCTACAAGGCCAAACGCCCGCCTTTTGATGCCTTCGGCCAAGGATACCTGGGTCAGGATTATGCAAATATTCTGAAGCGTGCATGGAAGAGAGGAAGAGGCGTCCATTGGCGATTCAAAGAAGACGCAATGGACCGCTTTACCGATCAGGACAGCTTCACGGCCAGGTTTTTGAACGACACCCGCTATGTAGCGAAAATGGCGGCTAAATACCTGGCGACAGTTTGTGCCGATAAAAATGGCATCATCAGCCTGAATGGACGCATAACGTCTGACCTCCGCCGCGAATGGGGACTTGGCACCGTCATTCGCGATTTGATGGTCGCCGATGGACGCCTGAGCAAAGGCGACGTTAAACGAAATGAGGGCGGGGAAACGGTCGAGGAGTTGAAAGCCCGACGTGACCGGTTCAATAAGATACGCTGGGATCATCGACACCATTTACTGGACGCAATCGTCGCCGCCTGCGTGACGCGAAGCGATGTTCAACGACTGCAAACCCTGGCGGCACAGGAAACTGAATACAAAAGTGCCAGAGAGGTCCTCTCCGAAATCCGTCGCGCAGACCCTGATTTTAAAAACGCAGGTATTTGCTGGCAGGATGGATTCCGTACAACAGTCGAAGCCTTTCTTAGAGGGCGCGGTCGGGGTGAAGGCACGGACAAACCGCCCGTAACAGCGGTGGCCCCCAAAGCGGATCATGCCACCACGGGGCAACTGCATAAGGAAACGAACTACGGCGTTATTTGCGCAGTGCCCGGCCAACCGGGTCAGTACATAACCCGCAGCCACGTATCACTGCTCGAACTGACCCGCGAGAACATTGAAAAGATTGGCGTGCCGACAACGGCCCTTGCCGCTGTGGGTGACGCTATGGCTGCTGGTGACCCCATTTGGTGGGGCGGCGCAGATCCTTTAACCGCGTTGCGTGACAATCTTGCCCCTGAATTAGACGCCATGCGCGGAACACTTATGTCTCTTATGGAAAGCGCGCCCGAAACGATATTCGAAGATGTCCGTTCTGATAGCGGTAAAGACAAGGTCCGCGCTCAATGGGCGGTTAAGGAATACATCCGTCAGACAGGTCGGCGGCGCTATACAAAAATTGAATTGTGGTCGCTTCGTATCCTCAAGGGCCCTGCCGATCACCGATCAAAACCGAAACGGGCCAACAGAACGGGTGGCAATGATCGAATGGTTTATTTCATCAATGCCGAAGGGGAACGAGACGTGGAAATCGTCTCGACGTTGGACGCCAATGCGCCGGGATATAAAGAGCGTTGGCGACGGGAAGATGGCCGCGCCCTATTTACCTTGCGCAAAAATGATCTGGTGGAAATGGCTATGGACCCCAAGGTCCCGGCATCCCTTCGCGGTATATACAGGGTCGTTTCATTTTCTCCGACCAAGACAGCTTTTGACGCCGAGTTCTTACCTGTTGAGGAATCTCGCGCGCCTAAAGAGGTTCCAGACAAAACCCGCAAACGCATTAGAAGTCTCAAATCATTTCGTGAGCATGCACCGGTAATGATCCTCTGTGATTCCACAGGGCGCGTCCGTTGGCGTAGCCCCAGCATGAATTAAGACGGGATCGTACCGGCATGTGGAGGATCGTCGATATTTCCGAAAATGACCGGGTGCTGTCTTTATCGCGGGGGAATCTTGTGGTTTCCAGCGGCAAGATAGAGTTAGGCCGGGTTCCTCTCGCCGATATTCAATGTGTTCTGGTTCATGGGCACGGCTCCATGGTGTCCTTGTCTCTGAGTGCCGCCTTGGCAGAGGCTGGAGTTCCACTGGTCATTTGTACCCGCAACCATGCCCCCGTGGCACTGACACTTCCAGTATCCGGTAACTTCGAGCAAGCCGCCCGTCTCAATGCCCAGGCGATCTTGCCTGTGCCCAAGCGCAAGAAACTCTGGCAGCAACTTGTCCGGGCCAAGATTCGGGCTCAGGCGCGACAGTTGGAACTGGCGAACCATCCGGGCTATGAGGGCCTTAACAAATTGGTTAAATCGGTTCGTTCCGGCGACCCCAACAACGTTGAAGCCCGCGCAGCGCGATTTTATTGGCGGCGATTGTTGGGTGACGACTTCCGCCGTGATCCGGGTGGCGATGGGCTCAATGCGCATCTGAACTACGGTTATACCGTTATCCGGGCGGCCATGGCACGGGCCATCGTTGGCGCAGGCTTATCGCCAGGATTGGGACTTCATCACAGAGGCCGCCTAAATAATTTTCAGCTGGTTGATGACCTGATGGAACCTTTCCGCCCTCTCGTTGACCATGCCGTCAGGGTAAACAAAGAAGACTGGGCGGGCGAGTTGTTGCCAGAGGCCAAACAGGAATTAGCTGGCATTGTTAATGGCATGATGGCAACACCGACAGGCGGCACTTCGGTAACGAGGGTTATGGCCGCGTTGAGTTTGTCCTTGGCGGAATTTTGTGTAAAAGGAAGCGGCGAGCTGTTCTGGCCGCGCGATTGGTCCCTGGTGAATCAGGCGGAATTGGACCTTGATTACCAGGCATGAGCGAAAACTGATCAGCCGCCGCCTACGTGGACGCGGCGGCGCTTGGATGGACCAGGTATCGGGGTACAGGGCCATGTGGCTTGTGATATGTTTCGATTTACCCGTCGGTGAAAAGGCAGAGCGACGAGATGCAACACGTTTTCGCCACCACCTGTTGGGTGAAGGATTCGTAATGAAACAATGGTCCGTCTATACCCGCTATTATATTACCCGCGCCCAAGCCGATGCCGCCGCTGAACGCATTGGCACTCAAGTGCCGCCAATGGGTAAGGTATCAATGATGTTCATCACCGACAAACAATACGGCATGGTTCGCAATTTTGATGGTCGGGCCCGCGCGGAAACGGAGCAAAAACCTGACCAACTGGCCCTCTTTTGATGCTCAAAGCACCTCATTATTCCAAGAAAAAACTGGTCAACCCATTGTTTTATAATGGATTGACCAGTTGGGACTGTAGCACATGCTGATTTGGAGAGCAGCTACAGCGTGCCGCGCGGCACGATCTTGAAAGTATAGACTGTAGCACATGCTGATTTGGAGAGCAGCTACAGCAGTCCGAAAGTGCGCGATTTTTGCTATCGTACTGTAGCACATGCTGATTTGGAGAGCAGCTACAGCAACAACTCTACACGATCTGGTCCAACTTCGACTGTAGCACATGCTGATTTGGAGAGCAGCTACAGCTTGACATTGGGCCTCTTGCTCTTGCTCGTAACTGTAGCACATGCTGATTTGGAGAGCAGCTACAGCTCAGCGACGACGCTGCAGGAACGCCGCGCCACTGTAGCACATGCTGATTTGGAGAGCAGCTACAGCGGTAGCGATTGCCGGGGCCGGGCCGGAAGAACTGTAGCACATGCTGATTTGGAGAGCAGCTACAGCAACACGCATATGGCAGTTGCCCAAACGCTCACTGTAGCACATGCTGATTTGGAGAGCAGCTACAGCACAGTAGCCATTGGATCGCCCGGAGGGGCTACTGTAGCACATGCTGATTTGGAGAGCAGCTACAGCGTCATCGACACATGCCGGACCAGCGCCGCGACTGTAGCACATGCTGATTTGGAGAGCAGCTACAGCTCGCAACGGATAATACCAATTGGCTGCTGAACTGTAGCACATGCTGATTTGGAGAGCAGCTGTGGGCGGCGTTCTGACAACCACCCCGTAGTGGCAGCGTCTCCATGTATGGCGGATGCCGGCCCCAAGGATGTCCGTTTGCAAGGATGAAAGCGGGTGTCGTGTTGCTTTGGGCCGGGGATTCGTCGTGAAAACCAACGAAATCACACTATAGGGCAATTTCAATCGGGAAATTAGGACTCCTGCGCGCCCTTGCGCGGGTTTTCTATCACGACGACGTTCATCGCAGTGTTCAAATAGATCGTCATATCGGCAACCGCCAGCGGTTTGCTGAAATAAAAGCCTTGGATCAGATGGCAGCCACTCGCCTGCAACAGCGCCAATTGGCCGGCCGTTTCCACCCCCTCGGCGATAACCGTAAGGCCCAGACTGCCGCCCATGGCGATAATCGCCTCGACCAGGGCCAAATCGCCTTTGCTGTCGGAAATGTCCCGCACGAATGTCTGGTCGATCTTCAGGCTGTTGACCTGGAACCGCTTCAGGTATCCCAACGACGAATATCCCGTTCCAAAGTCATCTATCGCCAGCGTCACCCCCAGAGCGGCTAATTTACTCAGCCGTCGAAGAACCGTCGGAGAATCGTCGATCAGGAGATTTTCGGTGATCTCGAGAGTCAGGGCTTCCGCCGGCAAGCCACTATCCGTCAAGGCATGTTGCACCGCTTCGAGGAGACCGGGGCCTCGGAAATGCAAAATGGAGATATTTACATTGAGGTGTAAATGCGGAGCCGCACCGGCCCGCCACGCGGCGACACGATGGCAGGCTTCGTCCAGGACCCACCGGTCGATCGGCAGAATAAAGCCGGCTTCTTCTGCAACGGAGATCAATTTTTGGGGTTCGACAACTTTCAATACTGCATCATTCCATCGAATCAAGGCCTCGACGGTCGTTACACTGTTATCGGTTACGTCAATGATCGGTTGATAATGGAGCTCGAAATCATCCCGATCAAGCGCATGACGAAGCCGTTCGGCAATGCGTCCCCGCTTTTCAGCGTGATCGTTCAGCCCGGGGGTGAAGAAATGAAATGTATTGCGGCCCCGGCGTTTCGATCTATACATGGCGGCATCGGAATTTTGCAGAAGAACCTGTGGGTCCTCGCCATCGTCCGGGAAAACAGCGATCCCGAGACTGGCCGTGATGAAGACATCACTCCCTTCAATGTCGAACGGCGTCTTGAAGACGTCGATTATTTTTTTTGCCACGGTATCCGGGCCGCTTGACATATTCACGTCGTTTAGCAAGATGATAAATTCATCGCCGCCAAGGCGCGCCACGGTGTCTTCCTGGCGAACCAGCCGGCTCAGCTTCTCGCCTATCTTCTTGAGCAGCATATCCCCGGCGGCGTGGCCGCGGGAGTCATTGATCTGTTTGAAACGGTCGAGATCGACGAAAATGAGCGCAACATTCAACTGTTTCCGTCGGGCATGTTCGATGGCCTGGGCCATCCGATCGAACAATAGCGCCCGATTGGGAAGCCCTGTGACCTGATCAATGGTCGCCTGTTGTAACAGTTCTTCTTCGGTGATCCGCCGCGACGTGACGTCCTCGTGAGTCGTAATAATCTCCGACCAGTCATCCTCGTGGCCCCGAACGATGCGGGTTATGCACTTTAGCTCAATGGCCGAGCCATCGGCCGTCGTGTCCTGAATCCCGTCGGTATAGGTATTCTCACCCCTGGCCAGAGCGGCCAGTTCGCCACTGTAATAGTCGCGCCAATCGGCATCTCGCCATACTTCGGCGTTTGCCACGTACTCCTTGTATTCCTCAAATGACCCGACGCCGAACATCTCGATCTGGGTGTCGTTGGCATCGAGCAGATGGATATCGAGAATGGCCTTTTTCAGTTCGTTCTCATTTTCCTGGAAGTACCGCTTAATATCCGAAACACCCTCGTCAACCAACTGGTCGATTTGCCGCCTGACCAGCGAGTAATCCTCCAACAATACACCCAGGGGAGAATGATGGTAAAGCGCCCGGAACCTCTCCTCGCTGTCCCGCAGCGCCTCCTCGCTCTTTCTCCGCAGGTAAACGTGGAACACCAGCATCGCCCCCATGGCGGCCAGCACCATCAGCACGATGATGATGCCGCTGCGGAACGCCTCGATCCGGGCCGATTGCTTTATCAGAATATCGGAGGCGGTCTCGCTGGCTTCCGCGAACAGCACCTTCATGGCCACAAGCGCGTCCTTGGTGCGGGTTTCCACCATCGTCAGAACGGGGAACGAATCAGGCGCGAGGCCATTGATCCCGTCGGCCAGCCACACCTCGATGTCGGCCAGGGCCGGATTGGCCACCGCATGAATCGCCGACGTTCCGATCAGGTTATCGAAATTGTAGGTGCTACGAATCCACTTGAGTCGTTCATCGACGACCTTCACCCGCGCCAGAACATCTTTGATATTTTCCGGAGACAGCTCGACCCTCGCCAAGTGGACGGCACTGACCAACTCGGAGGTATCCTGAATCAACAGAGCGACCTCGCGCTCTTGCTCAAGCACCCTGATGGGAAGCGTCTGCTCGATATCGAGCAAAGTGGTCTGAGCATAGTAGATTATTCCGACCGTGACGATCAGGAGGCTGGCGACCAGGCCGAAGTACATTTTCGCCTGCCGCAGAAATCTGCTTGCGCGGGCTTTCATTAATCTTGTAGCGGGCGAGATGTCGCGTGCATGGGATCCTTTCTGGCCGGGCTACTTCATCAGCCCGGCTTCCCTGTAGTACCGTTCCGCCCCTGGATGCAGGGGAATCCCCAGGCCGGAAAGGGCATTTTCGATAACAATAATTTTCCCCTTGGGGTGGCCGCCGTCAAGGAGTTTTCTGGACTGTTCGTTCCAGATTGTCTTTGTGATTTCATAGACTAACGAGGCATCGACGCTTGCACCGACGATCCATTCGGCGCCGACGCTGACCGTCGATATTTTCCCGATCCCCGGATAGGTATCGCCCGGAATAATATCACGGGATAAAAACCGGTTCTTCTTGACCAACGCCTTGGCTTCGGGGCCGCTGACAGGAACGAGAATGGCTCCGGCCTCGGCAACCAGACGAACGATGGAGGGGACAGGATGTCCGGCGACGATGAAGAAGGCATCGAGCGTACCGGCCTTGATCTTCTCGGCGGCCAGGATCGGCTTGATGTATTCCGCTTTCACATCGCTTTCGGCGAGTCCGTAGGCGCCAAGAATGAGACGGGCGTCAATCAATGTGCCCGAGCCCGGTTCATCGAGCGAGACCCTCTTCCCCCTGAGATCGCGGACGGAGTGAATCCCGGAACCCTTACGGGCCACCACGTGCATGCTTTCGGGATAGAGGTTGGCGATGGCGCGCAGATTTTCGACCGGTTTCTCACCCTTGAATACGCCCGTTCCCGTATAGGCCCAGTAGACGGTATCCGATTGAGCGAAACCCGATTCCAGGATTCCACTGGCGATCCCCTTGATATTGGAAACAGATCCGTTAGAGGATTGGGCAACGGCGACCAGGCCCGGGCCCCCGCAACTGCCGCCCTTTTCGCAAGGGCGAGCCCCCGGCGGATTGCTAATGGCCTGGGCGATCACACCGGCGACAGGATAGTAAGTTCCACCGGGACCACCGGTGCCGATGCGAAAGAAGGTCATGTCCTGAGCCAAGGCAGAACCGGCTGCGAAGGCCAATTGGAAGGCACAGAGGGCGATAAGGCGGTTTTTGGTAAACAGTTTCACAGAAGTTCTCCATATCACTCCCGGATCGGCCCGGATTGTAGCGAGGTATGCGCAGCCGGACACAGGAAGTGCCCCCGGAGAGTGACTGAATAAGCGTACAACCGCCAGTAAATCCAGTAAATCAATATCTGTTATTGGCCGTATCGGCTCGTATCGAATAACCGATGCCGTCCGGGCCAAGTCAACATTTCAGGAGCATCTTGACCGGAATTATTGCGGCCGGTTCCGCAATTCTATTTCCTGCTTCCCGGACAAACCCAGCGCCCTCCCCTCGCTGAGCGCCAACTCCAGGGGCAACCCGTGGCTTAAGCGATAAGACGCCCACATGACGCCAAGCAAAGCGGCTCTTGGCGCATAGACCAGCAACGGGATGTTTTGGGTGTCAGCGACAATTTGGTTAAAGGAAGCTGTTTGTTTCTTGTTAGGCAGGTCGCCTTCGATGGGAATATTGAAATACCGCATACTGACCGCTTCGGTCTCGGAGCGGTGAAGGCGCGCCGTTGGCTCAGGCGTTCCAAGGTCGATAACGGAGCGGAACCCAAGACCTTTCAATTTACCAATACGACTGACGGACTGACCATTGGTCGCCGACAGATAAGGCATTGCCCGGCCTGGGTCGGGAACGGCGATTCCGTACCCCATTCTTCCAGGCAACTTCATGGATTGGAGATTGAGAGGCTCTTCCACGGGACGTCCATTCGCATCGACTTCTATGGCGTCGTCGGTATCAGAAGCTTCGCCGTCACCCCACCAGCCGCAGGCTGCGGTCTGTGATGACGGCATCAAAGCCAACAAAACGACGGCAACGATGGCCAGAAACGAATAGCGATTTTCATGGTCCATCGCCTTAACAAGGCCTTCAGTTTGCGTGACTGTGTTCGATCCCTTCCCGTTGGGATTTCGCGAGCAAGCAACGTCTTTTAATTTCGCCGACTTCACTGTCCAGGAAATTCAGCGTCAATTCAACGATCCGACGATAGAACGGAAGCTCGGCCCGCTCCAGCACTCTTTTGCAAAATGTTGGCACCCAGCGGCCAATATGACGATCTAGAAAATCACGCTCGTATTCAAGGCAGTTATATGTTTTCTCGAAATCGAGCTCCTGCCATGCGACGGCTTCCTGGCGAGTGACCTCGGCCATAAATTCAAACTCGGTGCTGATGTGATCGGGAAGTCCATGATAGTCGGGATCGTATTCGAAGCCGCAGGCTTCTATGTAGTTTCTGACCGCGATCGTCGCCTCGCTTAGAAGCTGCCCACCATCGTCCACATGAACCGATTCGTGTGGCGAGACGTGACCGCCGGGGCCCAGGAACAGGGCCGCGTACTCGACGGCCAAATCACGAGCGAGTTCCGTCTCGTCGGCCTCGAGAAAACCGAAATCCAGACCCCCAAGGGCTTCCTGAAAGGACGGTGATTTCATTCCCTCGATTTGGGCTTCGCTTGGTTCCGAACGGAAGACCGTATCCAGGAAGCCATAGAGCCCGCTCCGCTCCATGGCCGTCCTGGCTTCGGTCCCGGGATCCCCGGTCGCGCGGACATCATGACCCGGTATTGTCATGTTCTCAAGCCTTGACCACCTGCACCACGGTGTCGAACCAACGCAGTTGGCCGTTCACCGGGTCCGGCGAGTTTGGAATGATCCAGTTCGGATGGACGCCGTTCTTGGTCCACCATTTGCGTTTATCGCTGGCATCCTCGATCCCCATCGGGGCCTTATTGGCGGACGCGTAACGCCCATACTCCCAGTGGCCGCAATGATGAGAGATGGCGACCACCCCCGGCACCACCGCTGGCGTCACCCGGGCCTGTGTCGTGATCTCGCCGACCGACGATGTTACCTTGATGGCGTCGCCATTGGCGACTCCCAGGCTCGCTGCCGTCACCGGATTAATCCAGCCCGGGTTGTCGTGGTAGATCTCGGACAGCCACTTGCAGTTCTGAGAGCGCGAGTGGATCTGCGCGTTGACCTTGAAGGTGGTCAGGATCAGGTCCTTTGCCCCCATCTTAAGATGTTCGGGCGCCTGTGACCACGTCGGCAACGGCGGTATGCCCTTTCCCTCCATCAGTGAGGAATAGAGCTCCATATAGCCTGATTTGTTGACCTTATCGGGTTTGAAACCGGAATATACGGTGTCTCCGATCCTTTGGCCGACATACCCCTTGTAGGACTTCTTGGTATGGACGTAGCCTTTGGCGATGGCCGCCTCGGCGCTTTCCATATGCGCCTTCTTCCAATCCCAATAGACGCCGGTCGCCTCGTCGAGAACCACGGTATCTTTCTCGTAGGCAGACGGAGCCAGGACCTTCTTGTAGCTGTAGAATCTCGGCTTGGCATCGGGGTCGTGCCAGACGCCATGCTGCTTCATGTATTCGAAGCCGCCGGCCTCTTTAACGCCGGGGGTGTGATCGCAGGCGTAGCGGACGAATTCTTCTTTGCTGGAAACCCCCAACGGGAAGCCCATCCGATCCGCCAATTCGATCGCCACGTCGCCTAGGTCGCGGGCCTCGCCCAACGGCTTCACCGTTGGCTGCCGGAAGCCGTATTCCGCAACCTGATTGGGGGATACCATATCCTCGGTATCCCAGCGTTCCAGATAGGTAGTATCCGGCAATATCAGATCCGCCAAAGCCGCCGATTCATCGTAGAACGGATTTGAACAGACCGTGAAGGGGATCAACGACTCATCCTTGAGAACGTCGATATTCTCCTGCATCTCGCCGTTGGCGTAGACCGGGGCGTAGCAGTACCACATATAAATATCGGGCCTGCCGGCGCTTCCGTCCTTGATCATCTTGAACACGTTGTGACTCATGTGATGATTAGGGAAGGCTGCCGCCCCTTTGAAACCATCGAGGATTTTCAGCTTGCGCGCCGTGGGCGCCCCCTTCGGGCCCTTGAAGTACTTCCATTTCGCGCCGACCGCCTTGCAACGGCCGCCCGGGTTATCGACATTGCCCGTAATCGAGGCCAACATCTGGATCGCCCGTTCGGTATCATTACCATTGTAATGGCCGACGGCGCCGCGATAGCTGATGACGCAGCCCGGCTTGGCGTTGGCAAATTCGCGGGCGATAGCGGCGATCTTGTCCGCCGGCACACCGCTTATTTCCTCGGCCCAGGTTGGCGTGTATTGCGCCAGATGGGCCTTCAACGCCGCGATCTTTTCGGCGACGGTTGCATTGTTGTCGGCCGTCGCCTTGCAGTACTTCAGGAAATCCTCGCCCTGGCCCTTGTACAGGTCTTCGCTCATGATGACATTGCACATGGCCAGAACCACCGCCAGGTCGGTGCCGGGCTTGATCGGCACCCACTCGCTCGATTTGGCCGGCGTGTTGGAAAGCCTGACGTCGAAGGTCACCATCCGGACATTGCGTTCCGCCATCGCCCACAACAGCCGATGCGCCGTGGGGATGTGGTTGGTGTGGGCTTCCAGCACATTGCTGCCGAAGTTGAGGACGAAACGGGTATTGTCGAAATCCCAGTTATCGTAGTGGCCACCCCAGGTCAGTTCCTGAGCCACCCACTTACCACCCTCACAGATACTGGTATGGTTGCCGACGGTTCCGGTCCCGTAGTTCGACAGGAACAGTTTCATCAGCTTGCTGGAACTCGACTTCATGCGCCCATAATGGAACATCATCTTTTCGGGGGTCCCGGCGTCGCGCAGCGTCTTCATATGCGTCGCCAACTCGGTCAGTGCCTCGTCCCAAGAGACGCGTTTCCACTTCCCTTCGCCCCGTTTGCCGACCCGGCGCATGGGATAGAGGATCCGGTCGGGGTCGGTCATTTGATTGACCCCGCCCTGGCCTTTGGCGCACATGGTGCCTTCGGAACGGATGGAGTTGGGTTGCGGTTCGATCTTGACGAGGCGCCCGTCCTCGACATATGCGATCGCCGGACAACGGGTCACGCACTGCCAGCAGGCCGTTGGTACAACTTGGCGTTCCTTGAGCGTTTTCGGCGAGAAGTCCTTGCCGCCCCTTATCGGCAAATCCTTAGCCGCGGTGATGGTGGCGCTGCCGGCAAATGCGCTTGTCGCGGCGGCGGCGGCACCCAGTTTGAAGAAGTTCCGACGATTTAACATGTTCGCCTCCCTAAAGTCCGACCGGGCCGGTAATCTGCCCGGCAGTCACGATCACGTAGCGCAACAGGAACCCACCAATCAGGACGATCACGGGCACTAATAACTCAACTCCGCGCGGTGCGGCATATTCACGGTGGTAGAGCAACTTGGGGATAACGTACTTAAGTTCGATAAGAACCGGTAGCACCAGCCCCAGGACGACGAATCCAAACCAGAAGAGCGTCGCCAGACTGCCTCCCGCAAGGATCACAGAGACGGCTTCCTTGACATTGCCAACGGTGAGGTGGGCAAACATGACGAACAGGAAGACGACCAGCAACTCGAAACCAATCAGGATGGTATCCGATGCGGCCAGGATATAATTGCTCTCTCCCTGCCCGGTTTTTACGGTTTCACCTCCGCCGAAAATCGCGTGCAACAGAAGGATACCCGCGACACCGGTAGACAACGCCGAAACCAGGAACAACAGTGCCAGAACGGGAGAGTTCCAGAATGGCCGGGCCGGCATCGCGCCCAACAGAACGCCCGTGTAGACGGCGACCCCGATACCGAGAGGCACTCCGACCCAGGCCAGACGCCGACGCAGGACGTCCCGTTCATCTCCCGGTTTGCTGTCAGCGGCCCAGAAGGTATAGGCATAGGCGAGGCTGGCGACGATAAACGCGCCCAGCAGCCATGAACCGATCGACATGGGTGACAGGTTGATGGTTAGAAACAGGTTGATAAATCGGAAGTAGTTCCCGACCTCGAAGGACCCGAGTTCCAGAACCAGCAGGGCGGAGCCAATAATCACAGGTATCGGCGCCAAAAGGGCGCCGTAGCGGGCCAGCTTGAAATGTTGGTGTCCGAAGCCGCCAGCGCCACCGCGCAGAAGAACCGAACCGCTTACCGTGTAGGCCCCGGCACCGAGTCCGGCAAGGAACAAATAACCGATGACCGGCAGTCCCCAATGAGTATGTTCAAACATGACTACCTCCTTGCCATCTCTTTGCGGTGTGTGGTCACAGTGATGTACTGACCGGTGAAACGGACGTCGCTTTCATCCGAATGGTCTGCATCGATATAGAAGACATTCGGTTTGGTCCCCATTTCCGGACGCAGGACCGTGACCCTGTTGGCGTCGAGAGTCCTTGAAATTTCACTGGACGGATCGTTGAGGTCGCCGAAGATGCGAGCCCGGCCCGGGCAGGTGTTGACGCAGGACGGAACCACACCCTGGGAAACCCGATGCACACAGAAATCGCACTTATCGGCGGTTCCCGTTATCGGATTGATAAAACGTGCGTCGTAAGGGCAGGCTTGCAGACAGTACTTACAGCCGATGCAGACGTCCGAATCGACCACGACGATGCCGTCTTCCTTGCGCTTGTACGTCGCCCCGGTGGGGCAGACGCTGACACATTGCGGTTCGGAACAGTGATTGCAAAGCCTGGGCAGGAAGGCCCGGCTGACATCCGGATAGGTCCCCTTCTCGGTGTATTCCACCCAGGACCGGGTGTTGCCGAGAGGAACATCGAATTCGCTTTTGCACGCGACACTGCAGGCATGGCAGCCTGAGCAACGCCGGGTATCGATGATCATTCCGTACTGAGGTCGATGGCCGTCCACTGCGGCCTTGGCAGAGCCCGGCAACGCGCTGACTGTCGCGACGACAGCGGCGCCTTTGCCAAGATTACTGATAACGTCCCTGCGCGTTACTGTGGGTGATTTTGCCGTCATGGAGAACCCTCCGTCGCAGATAAATTATTGCTGATTGACGGGAGCATTGTATGCCGGGAATGCCGATATGCGTGTTGACGTATGTTAACACGCGCGGACGATTTCCAGAGACCGGAGCGGAAACTACGTCGTCTGGTACGGGTGCTGCAACGAACGAATGCTGATATCCACTTCCGCCAAAAGTGAATCAGGTTTGGCAATTGTTATCTGGCTCCCGGAGAAATGGGCGAGGCCATCGGTTTCAATTTCGCGGACAAGACGCGAAAGCGATTCGGCCCTGATCCCCAGCATGGACGCGATGTCGCGACGCGTGATCGGAAGCTTCAAAGAAAGGCTGCCGTCTTCGACAATGTGTCCGCAATGTTCGCCTAGAATCACCAACAAGTGAAATAACCGAACACGGGCGGGTAGGGTAACGGTTTCGAAGAAACGTTCATCGGCAGCCCCCAGCGCCCGAGCCGTCCGCTCCAGGAACCCAAGACCAAGAGCAGGGTTACTGACAAGAAACCGCCGCATGACAGGCTTTGGTAGAAAACACACCCTAGCCGCCTGAATGACCTCTGCTCCGGCACGGTGTTTCTCCCCGGCAAGTAACGGTCGGTACCCGAGTGTGTCTCCGGGATAGGCCAGACGTATCAGGACTTGCTCTCCCTCTGCGTCAATTTTCCTTACCCCGATCAGGCCGCTTTCGACGAAATATAGCCCCTTGCAGTCATCATTCTCGTAGAAAATGCTTTCGCCCGTGCCGTAGCTATTGCACATGACGTTGTCGTTGAAAATTCGAATCTCCTCCGGTGACAGGACCGCCCATTCCGTCCCCTCGGTCATTTTGGCGGTCAGGCAAGGTGCCTGATCTTCAAAATCGATGGATTTCATTGCCAGGCCTTTCCAGTTACCATTTCAGTCCGAATAAGCATATCGAGGTTCTTCTCTCCCTAAACCATGAGAGCGCCCGAAGTCAATTGCTTGGCCGATGTGGGTTGCCATCTCCAACAGCCCCAGCCTTTCCCTTAGTCTCAAGGGACTGGAGTGGCCCGACTTCTTTCCAGCGACAACCGAGCGAAGCGTTCATTTCGCGAAGAACTTTTTCTGGATTTCTTCCGGCAGGGGGAACCAGCGCAGCGCTTCGGCCTCCTTGCTGAGCGATTCCTTCGGGGCGACATCCATATCTTTCGCGCCATGAGCCTGACCGAGAATATCCCGAGCCTGCTCCAGGTAGCCGGCCAACGCCTCGTCGCCCTCGGTCACCCCCCCTGGCAGGGCCGGGTTCAAGAAGTCCAGATCTTCCAGTCCCATCGGGGCGCTATCCACGGCGTTACGATGGCGCCAGAGTCCGGTCTCGGGATCGAAGGTATACAGCGGCAGCAGTTTCCATCCGTGTTCGGCGATCAGATTGACGGCGTCGATAATGTAGTCGGTGAAGATGTCCGAGAAAAAGTAGTTGAAACCGACCCTGATCCAGCCCGGTTTAATACCGCTACAGCCGTGCACAATGCTTTCTTCGAAGGCATGGGACTGGTCTTGGTCGATGTGCAACAGTCGGTGCCCATACGGCCCGGCGCACGAACACCCGCCCCGGGACTGGATACCAAACAAATCGTTCAGAACGGCGACGACAAAGTCGTGATGCAGGTTCTGTTTGCCATGGCGGATGACGAACGAGACGATGGAAAGACGCGGCAAGTCCGGGTTGCCAAGGACGTGAATATTGGGGTTGGCGGCCCAGGCCTTGAGCGCCCGGCGAACGAACGCTTCTTCCTTCTCTTCGATCAGACCGGCCCCGACGGTATCTTTCAGGTGAAAGACCAGGCCCGCGCGGATGCTCTCGACGATGGCCGGCGTGCCGCCTTCCTCGCGGTGTTCTTGATCCTCGATGTAAACATGCTCGGTGGGATTGACGTAACTGACCGTGCCGCCACCGGGCCGGGACGGGACACGGTTTTCCATTAGCCGCTTGTGCACGACCAGTACGCCCGGCGAGCCGGGGCCGCCGACAAACTTATGCGGCGACAGAAACAGTGAATCCATGGCCGGCAAGGCATCCCCGCCGGTGGCGTCGATGCTGAGATAGGGCGCCGCCGCGGCATAATCCCAAAACGACAATGCGTCATGGGCATGCAGCAGGGACGAAATTCCCTTCATATCGGAAATAATACCGGTGACGTTGGAAGCGGCCGAGAAACTGCCGATCCGCACCTTTCGATCCTTGTACAACCCCAGTTGTTCCTCCAGGTGCCGCAAGTCGATACGGCCATCGGCGTCTTCATTGATCGTGACGACGTCGGCGATGGTTTCGCGCCATGGTAATTCGTTGGAATGGTGCTCGTAGGGGCCGATAAAGACGACGGGCCGTTCATTGATGGGAATAATCTTCGACAGGTCGTGCCTGGCATCCAGGTCGGCGGGGATACGGATGTTCAGAATGTCAATCAATCGGTTGATCGCACCGGTCGCGCCGGAACCGCAAAAGATCACCGCATAATTGTCGTCGGCGCCGACGGACCGGCGAATCAAGGCGCGCGCCTGTTCGCGGTAATGGGTCGTCTGCAATCCGGTCAGCGACGTTTCCGTGTGGGTATTGGCGTAGAAGGGCAACACCCGATCGCGGAGGAAATCCTCGATGAAATGAAGTGCGCGACCGGACGCCGTATAATCGGCGTAGACAATACGGCGGGGGCCAAAGGGGCCATCGAATACCCTGTCATCGCCAATAACCGATGTCCTGATTTTGTCGAGAAGGGCGTCCTGATTGGTCATCTATACATTCCTGTCACTGATATCGCTATCCTGTCCCTTACCCATGATTGGCCATTCGATAGACAGTATTTGGAAAGATGTCGATATTAAACCGATATCCCGATAAAATTCACCGCCTGGGCCCTGTCTCTTGCCAACCAGAAAACGCCTGGGCCGGTGCCGTTAGCGGAACAAGTTTAGCTTCGCCGGAAAAGACAGTTGAGTGCGGATGGGTATACTGCGACTCCCTGAACATTCCGTTCAATCAGCCAACCAAACGCTCCAAAAGCCTCATAAATAGCCGTTCCGTCCGCTCGTCTTCATCCAGTTCCGGGTTCCACGATGACAAAGAAACGGCGAGCACACGGCCCGATTGTGCGAGCCTGTCGAACAATACCGCCATCTCCGCCGATGTCGGGCCACCCGCGACAGGATAGTTCTGGGCCGGCGCTTCCGTCGCATCGATAATGTCGGTGTCAAAATGGACCCAGATCGACCCTTCCGGCAAGGGCATGGACAGCAGGGCACGAACGCTATCGACGTGGGTCAGGCCCGAGGCCGCAAGCGCTGCGTCCTCGCCGGGGTCCAGATCGCGAGCGTCGGCCAAAATGACATCTTGCTCTGCCAGTGGCGCAAGGCCGATGGCCCGCGGCATGGTCTGGTCGCCCCGCCCGATCAGGATAGCCAGGGGCATACCGCCCCAGAAGCCGCCGGGCGATGTTTCCGGTGTGTTAAAATCCCCGTGCGCATCAAGCCAGACCAGGGTTGGCGCCACACCGGCCCGTTGCAGGCCGGCCAGCACTCCAATGGATGAACAGCAATCGCCGGAAAGACTCACCGGTCGCTTCCCATCTCTCACCGTCGCCTCGACGAACGCCGCAAGCGGCTCGTGAATGGCGCTCATGCGGGCCTGCGGGTCGTCGCCCGCCGTCTCCAGATGCGGTTCATTCAGACACCACCCCTCCTTGGCCAGGTTTTTCAGGAGGGGCACCGGTTGGCCGATAAACTGCGGCGACAGGATGAAACGGTTGTCTGGCGACAATTCTGTTCTCGGGGTCAATTTCTCGGCCTCTCGTGAGGCGCTTCAGTCACGTGATTGATTTCGCAATCCCGAGACCGGTGAACAAGCGCCAATTTACTGACGCGCCTTGGCTTCGGCCTCAAATTCCTCGTCCAGTTTACCTTCCAGATCCTTGAAGTCCTGGGGCACGGGCAGGCCTTCGGCGCGCATGGTGGCGATGAGTTGCTTAAGCCGCATATGAATCTCGTGAGCGTCGCCCTGGTCACCTTGCATTTCCGTCATTAGCCGCGACAGTTCAGCGTTGTAGTCAATTTCGAACATCGTATTCGTCTCCTGCTAGTGTTCGGATCTTGCGGCATACCACGATATGTGCCGGATAACCACACCTTGCTCATCCTGATAGAACGGATAGAACTCTCAGTGTCGGAATGTGGAAATTAGTCTATACTCACAATGTCAGCCTGCGCTGAAAAATGGGGATAGACAATTGAACATCCCTGACATTATTGGTCGTTTGTTATGTTGGCTTGGGATTCATGATTTTCAGGTCGTTGAGGCTACTTTCGCCTTCGGCGACAGTGGTAACGTCGAAAAAGTTCGCTGTCGGCGCTGCCGGCTATTCTTCACACGGCAAGTTTGAGTCACTTCCGTGGTGGATGCCGTCGATAGAGAACCAGGGGGGCCCCGCCGCATGGCAGTCATCATTCACGGCGTTGATTATACCGCCCTCTTAAAGCAGTTCTGGAAAATGACCCTCTATCGGGATTAGTATTGCCCATGCGACAGTCTCTCCATTTCCCAACCACGGTTGGCCTTGCTTTGGTTCTGACCATCGTGAGTGTAACGCTATCGATCCCTCATCCCGCCAGGGCGGCGGACATTTCAGGCCAGGCCCATGTTATTGACGGCAACACCCTGCGCATCGACAACACCAGGGTCACCCTGTACGGAATCGACGCCCTTGAACTGAAGCAGACCTGCAAGACCCGCAAGGGCAAGACACAACTTTGCGGGGATCTGGCCCGGCAGTCCCTCGCAACCCTTCTCGACAGACGAAAGATCGTCTGCGAGAGCAAGGGACGCGATTCCGGCGGCGGGCTGGCGGCGATCTGCTTCGTTGGTCCCCTCAGCGTCAACGAACATATGGTCGCCGATGGCTGGGCCTTGGCGGACCGCCAGACCGGGCAGGATTTTGTCAGGGCCGAGGCCTTCGCCAAGGATCAACGGGAGGGCATGTGGCGCACCAAATTCATCCCGCCATGGGAATGGCGAAAACTGAATAATTGAAAAAACGCCGTTTCCTTGCCCATGTGTGATGTAGGTCACAGCACGAACGGCACCGCTGTGCTTTTATAGTCAGGCCGGAGGGCATTTCCTCCCCCCGCGCTTCAAGCGCACCTCCGGCATCCCCTGTTAAACTCGCCGGCCCTGAGGGGCCGGCTTTTTTTTTGGGGGAGTCACAGTTCAAGCAGGCTTGGCGCCTTGTCGATCACTTCAACGAGAATGCGTTCCGCCATTTCCAGTTGCCGTTGGATTTCCTTGGGTACCTTTTCCTTATAGGGGCTCGCAGAAAGCTTGATCTGCGCCTCGCTGAGGGTCCTTAATTCGCGCATGAACACCTCACGCGAACCCAGCGGCAGATATTGATCGCCCGATATGACGACGAAAAAACTCAAGGCCCCCTTCAGCAATATGGACCATATGGCAATGACCAGATCATCGAACCTGTGGACCAGGTCGCCGCTGGAGTTCGGGTCCAGAATCTGCACCTTTTTTTCGATGATGATTAAGAAAGTCAAAAGCTCGGACGTCAGTTCCTGAAAATCCAGATAGTCCTTGAACTGGACGTCAACGCCCTTGACCTCGAGAACCTTGACGCAACTCCCAAGCTTTTCCAGCCGTTTGGCAAAAACCCCCATAAACCGTTCGACATCTTTCTTTGCTGCGGCATTCTGTTCGGCAACACTTTTTTCGGCGATGCGGGCGCTGGGTCTCAGTTTTTGTTTATTCATTTCGTCGGGGTCCATGCAGCGGGTCCATCATCGCTTTTTGTATCGCTCCCGGCATGCTCATGCAAATCCGGTGTCGTATCCTACGCATTTATGCCTCGGCACGCCATCCCGCCGGTGCCGCGCCCATGCCGTCGATTGCTGAAAAGAGCTCATCGAGACGATCAAGGTTTGCTTGACATTTCGTCGGTTCCGGCCATCCTTGAGGGAATGTTTCCGGCGCCGTACGGGCCGGTGACAGGGCGCCCGATGGAAGTGGGGCCGATGCTCGTTACCACGCTCGCTCAAACATCAGGAGGAGACGCTCCATGCCGCGCATTTCCGGCTTTAACAGCCCTTTGTTACTGGGCTTCGATCATTTCGAAAGGATACTCGACAGGGCATCGAAAGCCTCGGCGGAAGGATATCCGCCGTACAACATCGAACAAACCGGTGAGAATATGATGCAAATCACCGTCGCCGTCGCCGGCTTCACAATGGATGACCTGAGCGTATCGACCGAAGACAATCAACTGGTGATCCGGGGACGCCAGCAAGACGACGGACCGGAGCGTATCTACCTGCACCGCGGCATCGCGGCACGGCAGTTTCAACGCAGCTTCATACTTGCCGAAGGGATAGAGATCAAGGGGGCCAGCCTCGACAACGGCCTGCTGCATATCGATCTTGAACGACAGGTCCCCGAACCGGAAATCCGGAACATCAGGATCCGGCCTGGCGGCGCCGCCAAAAGCAAGGCCAAAACCATTAACCTGGAACAAGACAAATAGCCGGGTGACGCCCCGCCAGGGCGATCAGGCCGCCTGGGTTTCCGTTGATTCCGTCAACAAGGCATACAGGGCCTCTTTGGTATCGGTACCGCGGAGCTTTTCGCACACAGTCTTGTCGCGCAACAACCGCGACACCCTGGCCAGGGCCTTCAGATGATCCGCCCCGGCAGATTCCGGCGCCAGCAGGACAAAAATCAAATCGACCGGCTGCTCATCAATCGCCTGGAAATCAATCGGCGTTTCCAGGCGCGCAAACAAGCCATGGAGGCTATCGAGGTTGGCGAGCTTGCCATGCGGGATGGCGATGCCGTTGCCAACGCCGGTCGTGCCCAGGCGTTCGCGTTCCATCAACACGTCGAACACGGCGCGTTCGTGCAAGCCGATAATATCGGCGGCCTTGCGAGCCAGGTCCTGTATCGCCTGCTTTTTTGACGAAGACCGAAGATTGGCCTCGACACTTTGCAGGGTAATAAGATCGCTGATTTCCATCACTTTATTCCTTTGCCAACATCACCGCCGGCGGCGGCTTCTTTGCTCAGGTTTACTTGGAATTGCTCGGATCGATCCAGCCGACATTACCGTCGGCGCGCCGGTATACGACGTTAAAGCCGCCATGGGCGCGATTGCGGAACATCATGGCCGGAGCATCGGCAAGGTCCATGCGCATCACCGCTTCGGCGACCGTCAGCGTCGCAATCTTGTGCGACATTTCGGCGACGATTGTCGGCATGCCTTCTTCCGGCAGCTCGTTTTCACCCTCTTCGGATTCAATAATAGAATACTGGGCTAACAACAATTCCTCGTCGCTCGGGCCGTTTTTGTGATGATCGCTGATACGCCCCTTATAGCGGCGAAGCTGCTTGGAAATCCGGCTCAAAGCGCCATCGAAGCTGGCGTAGGCATCGTTGGCGCTGGCGCCACCCTGCATCACCATGCCGCGGCCGGCATGGACGGATATTTCGGCATGAAAACCGAATCCGTCTTTGGAAAAAATGACCGTCGAATCAAGGGCGTTCTCAAAATATTTCTTGACCGAGGACCGAAGCTGAGTTTCGACATGGCCGCGAAGTGCGTCGCCAACGTCGATCTGTTTACCTTTAACTGATATTTCCATTGAAAAGCGCCGCCCTGCCTTATTTCGGGCCGTTTGGCTTCCTTGATCGTTGCACAAATCGGTTAATTTCAGGGGCCAACTTCAGGCCACCCTTTCACCTTCCGGACGAGTCCCGACAATTATAGCACGCGCATCCAAAAGCGATGAAGGCCCGGAACCTAGAGGCCCCTTTGCGCGCTGTCAATAGGCTGGTTCGCCACGTGCCCGTCGGCAGCCGCGATTGGCTCTAAAGAATGGATCTTTTCTCGCGTCGGCGCTGCACGGAAGATGGTATTTTGAGAGATTCCCGGTACTTTGCAACCGTCCGGCGGGCGACATCAATCCCCTTGCCTGTCAGGATGCCGACAATTTTGTCGTCGGACAGTATTTTATCCGGAGATTCCGCGTCGATCAGTTGCTTGATCCGGTGACGAACGGATTCCGCCGAATGCGTTTCCCCTCCCGAGGAACTGGCTATGGCCGCGCTGAAGAAATATTTCAGTTCAAATATTCCCCTGGGCGTGGCGATATATTTGTTCGAGGTAACCCGCGACACCGTACTTTCATGCATTTCGATGACATCGGCGATATCGCGCAAAATCAGCGGTCGCATGTACTGCACCCCTTTGGCAAAAAAGGCGTCCTGCTGACGGACGATTTCACCCGCCACTTTCAGGATCGTTGTCGCCCTCTGGTGCAGGGATTTGACAAGCCAGTTTGCCGATTGATGACATTCGTTGATGTAGTTCCGGTCGGTCTTCGAATTAGCCTGCTTGCTGATTTTGGCATAATAACTGTTATTAACCAACACTCTAGGCAAAGTTGCCGCGTTCAATTCGATGACCCAGTCACCGCCCTGCCGCCCTCGCATAATGACATCCGGCACCACCGGCTCACCGATAACGACATCGAATTCCTGCGCCGGTTTCGGATTCAGCTCCCTGATTTCGGCAAGCATATCCGCAATATCTTCGGCGTCGAGCCCGCAAACTCTCATCAGGCCGCCAAGATCGCGCCTGGCGAGCAGGTCGAGATGATCCAGCATCGTCTGCATGGCGGGGTCGAGTCGGTCGCGCTCCTTCAATTGCAGCGCCAGACATTCCGCCAGGTTGCGGGCGAAAATTCCGGTCGGGTCAAGCGTCTGTAAGACGCCGAGCACTTTTTCGACCCTGTCCGGCGGACAGCCCAGGGTGTCGGCCACCTGATCCAGCTCGCCAACGACATATCCGGACTCATCGAGCATATCGATCAACTGCACCCCGATCATCCTATCGACGGGATCAGACAGCGACATCGCCACCTGTTCGTTCAGGTGGTCGCGCAGGCTGGATTTGCCCGCGACGGTTTCTTCCAGGTTGGGAAGCGCCCCATCGAAGCCGCCGCCCGACCCCGAATCGGAAAAGGCCGTCTCGGCCGCGCCAGCGCTCGCCATTTCCGCTTCCATGGCGCCTTCGGTATTCCAGTCGTTCTCGATTTCCACGTCCATGCTGTCGCTGATCTTCTCGGCGTCCTTACCGGGATCATCCAGGTCTATGGATTGCAGGCCCTCTTCGGATTCCGCGCGGCCGTCGCCTGGGCCGGCGGCATCATCACCATCACCACCGGCGCCATCCGGGCCGCCCAGGCCGTCCTCATCGCGCTGCGGCGCTTCGGAACGTTCGAGAAGGGGGTTTTGCTCCAGTTCCTGTTCGACATAATCGACCAACTCAAGATTAGACAAGGCAAGCAGTTTGATGGCCTGCTGCAATTGCGGCGTCATGACCAAAGACTGGCTCTGGCGCATATCCAGACGCGGGGTCAGCGACATGGCGCGCCCCTAACAAACCCGACAGGGAACGTGTGATTAAAGACTAAAACTTTCACCCAAATATACGCGCCGAACGTCTTCGTTGCCGACGATGTCGGATGGCGCGCCTTCCATAAGCATCATTCCGTCATGAATAATGTATGCACGATCGATAACATCGAGGGTCTCCCGGACATTGTGGTCGGTGATCAGAACGCCGATGCCGCGATCCTTCAGGTGGGCGACAAGTTCACGGATATCGCCAACGGCGATCGGATCGACGCCGGCGAAAGGCTCGTCGAGGAGAATAAAGTGTGGGTTGGACGCCAGGGCACGGGCAATTTCAACCCGGCGCCGTTCCCCGCCCGACAGCGCCAACGCCGGAGTACGGCGCAGGTGGCTGATGGAAAATTCCGCCAGCAGGGCATCGAGAATGGCTTCCCGCCGCTCCCGCGACGATTCGACCACTTCGAGGACCGCACGAATATTGTTCTCTACATTCATGCCGCGAAATATCGAGGCTTCCTGCGGCAGATATCCAATTCCCAACCGTGCCCGGCGATACATCGGCAAGTCGGTAATATCGTTGCCATCCAGGGTCACGGAACCATAGTCCAGCGGAATAAGCCCGGTAATCATATAAAAACACGTTGTCTTGCCGGCCCCGTTCGGCCCCAGCAATCCAACCACTTCACCGCGTTGAATCGACAGGCTGACGCCCCGCACGACAGGGCGCTTCTTGAAGCGTTTCCCCATGTTCGACGCATAAAGTCCACGGTCGCTCTGGGCGATCAGTTTCGGGCCCGTTGGGGCGTTCCGCGACGGTTTTTCGGGTCGGTCTGTCATATCGTTTTTCGCATCATCATTGTTATCGATCTTATCCATCGATCCTAAAGAAACAGTTTAATCTACTTGATCGACTTTTTCTTGCCTGACCGGAAGACACCGCCGACCTGGCGGCCGCCCTGATCGACACAGCCGAACAATTTGCTAACGCCGGAATTCAGATCGATCTTCGCCCGGCAGCCATCCAGGACATTGCCGTCGCGGGTCAGTTTCACCGAATCAGTCAGCGTCACAATGCCGTTGCCGGCGTTATAGACGCCCCGGTTCGACGTCACCTTTTCAGGCCCCGTGTCGATCCTGACGTTATCAAACGCCTCGACGCGGTTAACCGCGGTCTTGCCTGACTTGTTCTTGCTAAAATAAGCAACCAGAACGTCCGCATTCAGTTTCTTGCCATCGCTTACCGCCATCGCATCGCCGCGCGCAACGGCCATTTTTTTGCGTTCCCAGTATTCAAGCTGTTCGTTGGCGGTAATGACGTCCGTATCGGTGACCAGACGAACCTTGCCGCCACGCAGCACCAGAATCGCATTATCGACATCGTAAACACCGTGTTCGCCATAAGCCTTCTCGCCCGGAGTTTCGATGCGGACATGGCCGATCGCATCGAGCCGCCAGATTTCCGTACCGCCCTTGGGCAATTTTCGATAAAAGGCTTGTAATTCATCGGCAAACACCGTCACGTCGCCGCGTACGGCCCGGGCGTTGCCGCGCGCCATGAAGGTTAGTTTTTCCTGCTGCCATTCGATCCCGTCATCGGCAAATACCTCTATCGGCACATTGGAATCGCCGGTGGCGAAATTGAGGCCTTGGGCGTCAGCCATGGAGCCGCCCCCGAAAAGGATGAGCGCCGCGATGGGGCAAGCGAGGCGCCCCGCGGCTAAGAAATTACGGCTCATCCGCCCTTCCCCGGTTCTACCGCGCCGCTTGCGCCGGGATATATGGTCAATTTGGATTTGCCGGTGAAAATAATCGTCTTCCCCTTGTCCCGCAGCCGGAAACCTTCCGCCACGATACGACCGAAAGGCCCCTGCCCTTCAACCGGCACATCGCCGGATGCGGTTCCCGTGCTCAGGTCCACGTCGATCTTGTCGGTCTTGAATTCGTATCCGGAATCATGGAACATGTTGACCCCGCCTTCAAGGGCAAGCTTTTCGTCCTTGCGGGAGAAATAGCCGACGCTGGCCGTCACAACCAACCATGTCCCATCTTCAAGGGCAATATCGGCCTTCGGCATTTCCAATTCCACCCGTCGGTCATCGGCGAGCAGGTTTTTCGCCAGGTCGGCGGTAATCGAAAACGTCTGGCGATGCTTGTCGGTGCCGAAGTAGCGCGGATTAATCATCGACGGGTCCGCGCCGTCACCGATCTTCAAGGCCGAAAAACCGAGGCCGAACTTGGTATCCGGCAATTTCAGGTTCGGCCAGACAACGATCAGTGCAATCAGCAACAGGGCGATAAACGGAAGCAAAATCTTCATCATGGAAACGAAGCGGCTGTATCCGACGCTGAAGTGCCGGGGCACCCACGGCCCATGATCGCCAACGCCGCCGCCGAACACGCCAAGCCGCCGATGGACGGCCGTTTCGGCGGCGCTGTCCGGCAGCGCCTCTGCGCCCGGCGCGGCCATCAGGCGATACCCGCGCGCAGGCAGTCGTGGATGTGAACGATTCCGACAGGGAGTCCACCGTCAATCACGAACAGGGTGGTAATCACATTGGCGTTCATAATGTGCAGCGCTTCGCTGGCCAGGGTTCCCGACGGCGTGGTGCGCGCCCCGGCGGTCATCACATCACCCGTCATTTTCTCGAGCAGCCTGTCGCTCATGTGGCGACGCAGGTCGCCATCGGTAACGATGCCCCGCAACCGGCCTTCGCCATCGACAACACCAAGGCAGCCGAAACTTTTCGCGGTCATCTCCAGAATCGCGGTCGACATTTTTTCAAGCTCGCCGATCAAGGGCAGTTCTTCGCCAACGTGCATGATATCATCGACCCTGAGAAGACGGCGACCCAGCTTGCCGCCCGGATGGAATACCTGGAAGTCATCCAGGGAAAATCCTTTTTGCTCCAGCATCGCGACCGCCAAAGCGTCGCCAAGGGCCAGCATCGCCGTTGTCGATGTCGTCGGCGCCGCCGTTATGGTGCAGGCTTCGGAAAGCGCCGGCAGCACCAGGGCGACATCGGCGGCCTTGGCAAGCGTACTGTTGTCTCGGCCGATAATGCCAATCAGCGGAATCTCGAAGCGTCGGGTATAGGCGACGATATCGGCAAGCTCGGTCGTTTCGCCGGAATTTGAAAGGGCGATAACCAGATCGCCCCCGGTGATCATGCCAAGGTCGCCGTGACTGGCCTCGCCGGGATGGACATACAGCGCCGGCGTTCCGGTGGAGGCCATGGTCGCCGCTATCTTGCGCGCCACATGGCCGCTTTTTCCCATCCCCGTTACAACCGCCCGCCCCTTCATGGCATCGAGCAGGCCGACGGCCGCGACGAAAGATCCATCAAGGCTGGCCGATAGCGCCTGCAGGCCATCGATTTCGAGGCGCAGGACATTTTTCGCGATATCGATCAGGTTTGACATGGGCAGGTCTTGTTTCAGGCGTTGTTTTTGCATCATCTAGCGTCTTTGCGCCTGAATTATCATCAGGTATATAGGCATCGGGCGGGCCCGCAACAACCGGATTGATCGCCCTTTACGGCGATTTTTGCATGCGACCATGCAAGCACCATGCCCATTGACAACCGAGTATGCGGCGAACACGGCAATTGGTCAATAAAATCAAGGTTCACGACGATTCCATTAAACCGCAAAGCCGTCGCGGCGGTGCTCAATCAGTGACTGAAGATATCCAGATCGGCCCAGCCGCTCAAATCCAGCCGGCATCGGGTGGGAATGAAATCAAAACACGGAGACAGCAGGCCATCGCGTCCTTCGCTGACCAGCATCCCATCGAGTTTTTGGCGCAAGGCGTGCAGGTAAAGCACGTCGGAAGCGGCGTACCTGATCTGATCATCCGATAGCGTTTCCGCGCCCCAGTTCGACGATTGCTGTTCCTTGGACAGCTCGACCCCCAGCAATTCCCGACACAAGGCCTTGAGACCATGGCCATCGGTATAGGTGCGGGCCAGCTTTGATGCGATCTTGGTGCAGTAAATCGGCGCACAATCGACACCCAGATACTTGGCGATCACCGCCACATCGAAGCGGGCATAATGGAATATCTTGGTTTTCGACGTGTCCGCCAGCAAGGTTTTCAGGTTCGGCGCCTGATAGTCACCGAGCGCGAACTTGACCAGGTGGGCGGTGCCGTCGCCGGCCGATAACTGGATAACGCACAACGGATCCCGATGCGGATTCAGGCCCAGCGTTTCGGTATCGATGGCGATACTGTCACCGAAGTCGATGCCTTCCGGGAGATCGCCAAGATGGACGTCAATCCGAGCTTTCCTGGCGTCGACTATTTGCACCGGCTCATTCCTCTCAGAACGGATCGTTTATCTTCGCAGATAAATATAGGGGTAAATGGTGCCCAGGAGAAGACTAAAGCCCCCGGACTCTAACACGTTGAAGCGATTGCAAAGTCCGCCGCCTCACTTCGGCATTGTGTACCAGCAGCGTGTACCATACGTCAACTAAGTTCCCGGGCATTCGAAAACGTTTTATACTCAATGGACTCATAGTCCCAGGACGTGCATGCTTCGATCAAAGATTCTTGTGAAACGACCTGTTCATTGAGGGGGACAATCATGACCTTGGGGCTATTCAGTATGGATGACCGGGTTTGGGACGCGAGCACGTTCTGCAAGAACCGTGACCGTTTGTTGGAGGCGGAGGTTTCCGCCAGGCTTCTGAGCGGTGTTGTTGAACACAAGCGGGTCCGCAAGCTTTTGAGCCGGGATCATTTTTCGGTGGACGGCACGTTGATCGAAGCCTGGGCGTCCATGAAGAGTTTCCGTCCCAAGGAGAGTGGCGACGATGATGACGGTCCGGGTGGCC
>Ga0316203_1000044_pt1 | contig 241486 bp, 260 predicted proteins | sample 6monrhotite_MG_FD_204940 | JGI IMG/M metagenome (GOLD analysis project Ga0316203, IMG submission 204940) | Microbial mat bacterial communities from mineral coupon in-situ incubated in ocean water Damariscotta River, Maine, United States -... | ecosystem: Environmental > Aquatic > Marine >... | reverse complement strand
CCCCTCTCGGTAATCTGACGTACTGCGTCGCGTTTAAAATCGTCACTAAAATTAACTTTGCTCATATCAGCCTCCTTGCCTCAAATTTAGAGAAGAAGGTGTCTACGAATCTAGGGGCTATTCACAGAATGTCCGAGGCGGGCAAATCATAGCGTTAAACTTGGGCGGTGAAGCAAAAAAGAAAGCGAATACAGCAATAAAAAAGATGAAGGAACTTGCAGTCAAGCTCGATCAATGAGACCTAGATTGAAGCTATTACCAACCTTTTTTGTCCTCTGTGTATTGTTGGCCAGCTGTGCATCATACAAGGATATGAAGGAGATCAATGCTTTTCATCGTTTAGATGTGCGTGGAGTGAATGCTGATTCACTATCAGGCTGTGTAAAGGAGCTGTTGCTAGAGAACCCGGCAGGACACAGTTATAAAAGGAATTTTGATAAATTGAGAAATCGTTGGTTTCTCATGGCAGAACTTAATTCAATGTACGGAAGTGGAATGGGCACATATAGCTACAGCGTATCTTTCCAAGATGTAAAAGATGATGTTGCTGTAGAATTTAGGGCGATAAACGATGTATGGGGAACGCCTCGAATGCCACAGGATCAGGTAAAGGAATTCATTGATCTATGTGCAAAATCCTCATAACCATCTGAATTTCAGCATAAAAAGTCACTGCACTCTATCATTCGAAACAGCCGCAAAGGCTGACACTGTGGTGACACAAGCCTAATAAAATATTACTTCTTAAACCCCAAACGGACGAAACCCCCAGGTTTCCCTAGGGGTTTCGATGGTGGGCACGACTGGGATTGAACCAGTGACCCCTGCAATGTCAATGCAGTGCTCTCCCGCTGAGCTACGCGCCCTTGATCTCGATGGCGTTGCTGCGCCCATCAAGGAAGGGGTTTTTAGTCTGATCCGTCGGTCTTGGCAAGTCCTAGTGCACCTAAAAGCTACCTGTGTTAAGAGAAGGCCATGAGCGATTCCTTAAACACTAGTGCTTCCGCCCCCTTCGACATCCTTCGCCCGAAGCAATGGTCGGCACCGTTGCTCTTTGCCTCACCGCACAGTGGACAGGACTATTCGACGGACTTTATCAACGCATCGCGGCTGGATCCGCTTTCCTTACGGCGTTCTGAAGATGCCTTTGTCGATGAGATTTTTGCCGCCGCGCCGGATTTCGGCGCGCCGCTGCTGCGCGCCCACTTCCCCCGTGTTTTTGTGGATGCCAACCGCGAACCCTTCGAGCTTGACCCAAAAATGTTCGAGGCCCCCTTACCCGCCACCGTCAACACCACATCCCCCAGGGTCGCCGCCGGACTTGGCACCATGGCCCGGGTGGTCACCAGTGGCGAGGAAGTCTACGCCGGGAAGCTCCGCTTCGATGAGGCCCAAAAAGCCATCGAAGCCACTTATTTCCCCTACCACGAAGCCTTGAAAGGGCTTCTTGAGGAGGCCACAGCGCTTTTCGGCGCTTGCCTGTTGATCGATTGCCATTCCATGCCGTCTATCGGCGGCCCCATGGACCGCGACCCCGGCTTCCGCCGCGTCGATTTTATTCTCGGTGATCGGTATGGCGCATCGTGCGCACCTGCCCTCACTGACCTGGTCGAAAAGACCCTGCAATCCATGGACTACGTGGTCACCCGCAACACCCCTTACGCCGGTGGCTTCACCACAGAGCATTACGGCAAGCCCGAAGCAGGCCATCACACCCTGCAAATCGAGATCAACCGGGCCCTGTATATGAACGAATTAAAAATCGCCCGCAGCGATGGGTTTGAACAATTGAAGAAAGATATCGGTCAACTTATTGGGGTTCTCTGCAACAGTGATTTCAAGACGCTGGTGTCCACATGACCGCCATCCTTATCCGTGACGTAACGCAAAACGACTGCGCCGCCATCCAGGCTATTTACGCCCACCATGTTCTTCATGGCCTCGCCAGTTGGGAAGAAACCCCGCCCGGTGAGGCCGAGATAGCCCGGCGCATGAAAGACGTGAAAGATGGCGGCTTTCCCTTCCGCGTTGCCGAATGTGACGGGGTGGTCAGGGGCTACGCCTACGCCAGTAAATATCGGCCCCGCCCGGCCTATCGTTATTGCGTGGAAAACAGCCTTTATGTCGACGCCACGTACAACCGCATGGGCATTGGCAGGGCATTGCTAGAAGACCTGATCGAACAATGCATAGACTTGGGATTCCGGCAAATGATCGCCGTTATCGGTGATTCAGAAAATGCCGCTTCGATTGGTGTGCATGCCGCTCTGGGCTTTGAACATGGCGGGACTTTTCGTTCGCTCGGCTTCAAGCACGGGCACTGGCTCGATCAGGTTCTAATGCAATTGCCCCTTGGCCAAGGCGACAAAACACCCCCCTGAACACGTTTTGGCACGACCATTGCTTCTTATCCAAGTGGGACTTTGGAGAAACTGGTTATGGCTAAACGATTTTTACTTATTATAGCGACCCTGACGATGGCACTTTACGGGCCGCACACCAGCGCCGCACAATCAGCGCAAGCCATTGGAAACGCCAGCAAATTGTGCGATACGCAGACCGTGCGCGTGGAGCAGGAAGAGGGTATCCCTCAGCATCTTCTGAAGGCCATTTCGCTGGCCGAAACGGGTCGCTGGAATAGCCAAAAGAAGGAAAATTTTGCCTGGCCATGGACAGTAACGGCACTTGGACAGGGTAATTATTTCGCCAACAAGGAAACCGCCCTGCGCTATGTGCGCAAACTTCAAGGGCGAGGGATCACCAACATCGATGTCGGCTGCATGCAGATTAACCTGTATTACCACGGCGACGCCTTCGCCAGCGTCGAACACGCAATCGAGCCCGCCGCCAACGTCGCCTACGCCGCCGAATACTTGAGCGGGTTGTACAAGACCACCGGGTCGTGGACCAAAGCATCGGGTTATTATCATTCCAGCACCCCGGAGCGCGCCGTTGCCTACAAAATGAAGGTTCTGAAATACTGGAATCAGCAACGAAAATTTGCATCGAATCTGGACCGCAAATCTGTCGATTACGCTCGCATGGCCAAACTGAACGCCAATCACAGGGCGCAAAAGGCAGCCGCCCTGAATAATGCCAAAGGCGCCATTCGCGGCAATCAGCTAGCCGCCTGGCGCGGAGCCAATTCCGCGAGTCACGATATGGCGACCCTGGCGGCCATGCGCCGGGCCGCGAAGAAGGCCCAGTGGCATGACAAATATTTCGGCACCGGGCGCGATAGTAAAGAGCAGGCCTTCGCCAAAAGGCGCCTCAAACAACTTAAAAAATGGAAACTGACGCGGCTCGCCGCGAACGAGGGTTAAACAACTCCTGCTTGCCGCAGCGCCGCAATGTCCCGATCATCAAGGCCCAGAAGGTCTTTCAGAATCTGCTCGCTAGATGCGCCCAATTCCGGCCCCAGGCTTTCGATCCGGCCCGGCGTTAGGGACAGCCGGGGCACCACCGAAGGCACCACCACCGCGCCGACGCGCGGGTCTTTATCGGTGATCGTGGCCAGGTTTTCACGGGCCGCGATATGCGGGTCCTCAAAAATATCGGCGATGGTGTTCAAAGGTCCGCACGGCACTTCGAATTCCAGGCACAAATCCATGATGGCGTCCCGGGTCAGTGAACCGGTCCAGGCGGCGACCAGTTTATCGACCCGGTCCCGGTTGGCCAGACGGTTGTGCTGCTCCCCATAACCATCTTCCCCGCCCAATTCGGGTCGCCCCATAGCTGCAACAAGGCGGGCGTACATTTTGTCCGTGGTGCAGGCAATGGCCACCCATTTTCCGTCTTTGGTAGGGAAGTGCCCATGTGGACAGGCGTTGGCAGTGCCCGCCCCTTCGCGGCCACGGACGGTTCCATTTTTGGCGTAAGCCGGGGCAATTTCATCAAGTACGCGAAACACGGATTCATAAAGGGCGACATCGATCATCTGGCCCGCGCCGCTTTTATCGCGCTGGCGCAAGGCCAACAGCACGCCAACCGCCCCGTAAAGGCCGGACAGGTAATCGGCGAGCGAGGTCGAGCCCGGCGTTACCGGGGTTTCTTCTGCCATTCCGGCAAGGTGGCTCAATCCCCCGAAAGCATGGGCTATACGAGCGAAGCCGGGACGGTTCTTGTAAGGCCCGCTCTGGCCATAACCTGATACCCTGAGCATCACCAGACGGGGATTTATGGCGACGAGATCTTCCCAGCCCAGACCCCACTTTTCCATGGTGCCGGGGCGGAAGTTTTCGCACACCACATCAACGTCCGCCACCAACCGCTTGAAGATGGCGGCTCCTTGCTCATGGGAAAGGCTGAGCGTCAGGGAGCGCTTGTTACGGGCTTCTGAAAGCCACGCCAGGGTCGAATCTTCGCGGTTCGAGGCGGTGCCGAATCTGCGAAACGGATCGCCGCCACCGGGCTGTTCAACCTTGATCACATCCGCCCCGAACTCCCCTAAAATAGAGGCTGCATAAGGGGCGGCGATAAAGGTTGCCACATCAAGGACGCGGATACCCGAAAGCGGTAAATCATCAATGGTCATCGACTATCAATTATCGGATTGAAATAAAATTCAAGGGTTTTCATATGCAGGCGTAAACGGCTACAAGGTTCTTCGTCAATTCTGGAAGAGATATAGAATTTAATGCAAAAACGAAAAAATGCCGATGTCCTGCCCTCCCTGATCGAACTGAAGGGCAAAAAAGTCGCCGATATTGGATGCGGCGACGGCTCGCTGACCCGTTTGATGACCCGTCATGGCGCCAGCGTCATCGGCGTCGAATGTTCCAAAGCGCAATTGCAGCGGGCACGGGCCGCCAAACCGGCTGGTTCTGAAAACTATTCCGAAGGGTATGGCGAAGACCTCTCCTTCAAAGACGACAAGCTCGACCTGGTGGTTTTTTTCAATTCCCTGCATCACATTGCCATGGAAAGTCAGGACAAGGCACTTGGCGAGGCGGCCAGGGTTCTGAAACCCGGCGGCATGGTTTATATCTGTGAGCCGTTAGCCGAAGGGGAGCATTTCGAGCTGATGAAGCCGGTCCATGATGAAACCATCGTGCGCGCCGCGGCCGCCCAGGCCATCGGCAGGGCCGCGCAGCACGGGCTCGTCCAGGAAAAGCAAACCACATACCTTCACCAAGCTTGTTACCCGGATTACGCCGCTTTTCGCGCCCGTGTCCTGGCCATCAATCCCGGCCTGGACGGGGACTTTGACGAACTGGAAATAATCCTTAAAAACAACTTTGAGCGCATCGGCCACAACACCGACGACGGGATCACATTCGGCCAGCCCATGCGGGTCAATCTTCTCGTCAAATCCGGCTAAGCCCTTCCGCATTTTCTCCTCTATTGATACACAAGCTATATATGATACCTTTTTTTGGGGGATGAGGCTGGGCAGACTAATTGGCTGAATAAATGAGCGGCTCGACAAAGAAAATATCGTTTGAAGTTCAAGTCCTGCAAGGCGGGCGCTGGGAACTTCATGCCCAGTACACCAGCGACCAACAGGGACAGGCGATCCAAGACGCCAAAGCACTGGAAAATATTTCCACGATCACCAGCGTCAAGGTCATTCGCGAAGAGGTCGATCCCAATACCGGGGTATCCCAGGAAAGCAATATCTTCGCCAGCCTCAACCTGCCTGAAGATCAGCAACCGGCAGGCAAAATAGAAGCGCAAAAGGCCAAAGCCAAAGCCGCTGGCGGTGGAGCCGCAGCGAAAAAGCCCTCTCCGGCAAAAAAGAAGGCTGTCACAAAGGCCACAAAGGCCACGCCGAGAAAATCCTCAAGCATGAAGGCCGGAGTCGCCATTCCTCAGGAAATTGATAATTTCGACCCCGATGAGAAGGAAGAAGCGACTTTCTCTATCGTGGGGTTGCTTATCAAACTTTTGATGGCGCTGTTGTTCAGCACCATTATCGCCTCATTGATTTCAAGCCTGGTTGGAGTATGGCTACGTGACTCCTCGTTTAGGGCCAATACCCAGTCCAATATCCTGTTCGGGCTGTTCATAGGAACTTTCGCCGTTTCTTTATTTTCCATGGGCATGTCGCTGGTGGCAAAAGCAAGGTTGAAAACAGGGCATAGAACGAGACCGGTAAAAGCCCCCAAGGACGTCGCGACCCAAGCGATAAAACCGACGGAAATGAAGCCGGATACCTCGCCCAGTGACTTCCGTGAGGAAGCCGAAACAACGGCCAAGGACAGCAAGGCCCATAGTGATCCCGAGGAGGAGAAAGAGAAAGAGGAAGAAAAAGAGAAAGAAGATCAGGCTACGACTGAGCAGGCATTTGAAGACATCTCCGGCGTCAATGCACCGTGGGTCAAGAAGCAACAGAAATTTGTCATGGATTATCTGATGTCTGCCATGGAGACGGCTGGCATCGATAAGGACAAGCTCGACAATTTTAACAAATTCGGCGTCAACCTGTTCATCGCAGGGGCCTGCGAGACCTTGTCACAGCAACACAACCTTGATGGCAAAACCATGTCCCTGGTGATCAGTAAGCCGGTCAGTTACATGGGCTTCAGGCAGCGCGACGCGGAAGCCTTTGCCGACAAGATACCCGGTTATCTGATTGCCGATTCTAAATACATGCAGGCCTATCAGGCCGGACGCAGCGCCATGAAGGGCCACTTTGATGAAGACCCGGACGCGGCAACATATCTGAAAAATGCGCTTCTGGAATGGAACAAACCGAAGGAAAAAGGCCAACCCGGTGGCCCCGTCACCGTCCTGTTCACCGACATCGCCGGTTCAACCAACATGACCCAAACCATGGGCGACGCCGTCGCCCAACAGGTTGTGCGCGCCCATAACCGCATCGTGCGTGACGCGCTATCGCAATTCAACGGCACCGAAATCAAGCATACCGGTGACGGCATCATGGCCTCGTTCGCCAACACATCAAACAGCATCGACGCCGCCGCCGACATGCAAATGGGGACGCTCAAGCACAACGCCAATAATCCGGATTTGCCGTTGGGCCTGAAAATCGGCATTAATGCGGGCGAGCCCATCGCCGAGGACAACGACCTGTTCGGAACGACGGTGCAACTGGCGGCGCGTATCGTCGACAAGGCGCAGGCAGGACAGATTTTCGTCTCCGCCACGGTGTATGGAATATGTAACGGCAAAAGTTACACCTTCGTGCGGCGCGGCCCCTTCGAGATGAAGGGTTTCGATGATGGGCTGACCCTGCATGAACTGGTCTGGAACAAGGATGGTGTACAACCCGAGCCCGATCCCCTTCCCGAACCGACGCCGGAACCTGAACCAATGCCCGAGCCAGAAGCAATGCCGGAGCCAGTGCCTGAGCCCGTACCTGAGCCTGAGCCGGAACCCGTGCCGGAGCCTGAGCCAGAACAAGACCCCGTATCGGAGCCGGAGCCCGAAAGTGCAGCTATGCCCCTTGAGGTCGCCGCCGAACCTGTGGCGCCGCCAGCAGAACCGCCGCAACAACCGATACCACCCGAAGCTGACATTAATGGCGATATCGAGGCGGACCCAAAAACGAATTCATGATCTATCGAGGTAAATAACTCCTTGTGAGGGCACACCCGTCGTCTTATTTTATGACGATGACCGATGTTCTTGCCATTACCGCCTTTCTTATGGCCCTTGGGGCCGTGTTCCTTGCCAATGACGCCATTCGCAAAGCCGAACACAAGAATGAAGCGTTCATCAAAGGCCATGTTGAAAGATTAGCGGCGGACATTGCCCACAATAAGACCATTATTATAGAACTCCGCGTTGCCCTGGAAGCACAAGCTGAACAACTGAACGATGGCGAAAACGCACGGTCTGCGCTCAAGGATCAGCTCACCCTGCTTGAAAAAGAGCTCGCCAAAGCCAACACCGCTATTGACGTTTTGAACGAAGCCCAATCGAAGAAAAAGCCTCGTAAGAGCGCATGAAACGCAGACATTCTTTTCTTTTTTCCGTGCTGGTTCTGCTCGTTTCAGGCACCCTCTTCTTCGCGCCTGACCCGACCTATGCCGCAGTGCGCTGCCCAGCCCCGGAGGCTCCGGCGCGTGTCAATATCAAGACCGTCGCCGCCAAGATTATTTATAAAACCGGCAAAAGCAGCAGCGACCTTCAGCGTATGCAACGCCAAAGAGGACGCCTTCAGGGGGCTGGAAATTGGCGGGTTCTCGGACTCACCCTGACCGAATTCCGATACGCCATCAAGACCGCTGCGATGATGATCCCCGTAAAGGGGGGCGGCTATTGCGCACAACCCGTATCCTATGACCTGAGCGTCGGGTTTTCCGATTTCCAGGTCCATATCGACCGGAAATACAAGCGCGGCAGTTGTGAATTTGCCGCCATCCGTGACCACGAAATCACCCATGTCACGCTATTCCGCAGTAATTTGTCGCGTTACCTGCCGCTTATAAAGCGACAGGCGCGGGCAGCCGCCACCGCCGTCAAGTCTGTCGCGGTCAACGATCCGGACAGCGGCGCACAAAATCTGCAAGACCAAATGCAACGCCGCATGGGACCGTTGATAAAGAAGCTCAACCGGGACGCCAATACCGCCAATGCCCGCATCGACACAGCGAAAAGCTATCGCAACGTGCAGATGCTCTGCGATAATTGGTAATGGTAAAATCGCCCATACAGATTCTCGACGACCTGTTCCTCGACCCTGACGAGATCGAAGAGACCTTCATCCGCGCCGGTGGCCCCGGCGGCCAAAACGTCAACAAGGTTTCCAGCGCCGTACAGCTGCGTTTCGACGCCCGCCACAGCCCGGCCCTGGCCAACGCGGTTTACCTGCGCCTGAAAGCGCTGGCCGGGCGGCGCATGACCCAGGACGGCATTATCATTATCGAAGCCAGGAAATTTCGCTCCCAGGAACGCAACCGCGAAGACGCGCTTGGCCGCCTAAAGGAACTGATCGCCGAAGCCGCCATACCGCCGATTAAACGCCGCCCGACAAGGCCATCGCTGTCGGCCAAACAAAAGCGCCTGACAAACAAGCGCCACCGCAGCGGCATCAAGGGCGGGCGCGGCTCGGTGAAAGATGATCCCCTCTAGAATTTACAGCCACTTTCATGTACAATAAGCGATTGGAGAAAATCCCTATTTTAATGGCGGGGATGGTCTACCAATTTGCGATCTCCGCCCGGAACCGAGAGGAGACGGATCATGGGTATGGCAATAACGCTTAAAGAATATCTCAAAGACTGTCAGGTCAGTTTCGAAGAACTCGCCCATCCCTATCAGGCCACATCCATGAGCGCCGCATACAGCGCCCGCATCGCCAGCGAGAACATGGCTAAAGGTGTGCTGCTGTACGATGAGGAAGCCTATGTCATGGCCGTCCTGCCCAGCGATCACATGATCGACCTTGACAAAATGAACGCCCGCTTCGACTCTCACTATGAACTGGCCAATGAAAGCGAAATCGAAGCCCTGTTCGAAGATTGCGACCCCGGCGCAGTGCCGCCCATCGGCGCAGCCTACGGCATGAAGGTGCTATGGGACGACAGCCTGGCAGGGCAGCCTGATATCTATTTCGAGGGCGGCGATCATCGCACCCTGATCCATATCTCGGGCAATGATTTCAACAAGCTGATGGCCGGTGCTCAACACGCCGGGTTCAGCACCCACGTTTAACAGAATAAAAAGAATTATTCCGTTGACGGGTGGGTCGATGAATACGCTTCGATCTCGTTCAAACGCGCGACCAGAGCCTTCAGGCATGGATAGTCATCCACGCCTATCAGATCCGGCAACACGACGTTAATGAATTCGTAAGTGACGGCGGTGGTGATGTCGACCTGGCTCATCTTTGGTCCGGCCAGCCAACCGCCGTCATCGGGCGCTGCCTGTTCGAGCGCGGCCAGGCCAGCCAGCGCCTGCGCCGAACAGCCATCAAACCACTGACCCCAGAACTTATCTTGCGGGCGGCGATTTTTTTCATAGTGGGCGACGACACCCTTTTCGGCTACGCCAACGGCCAAGGACAAAAGCTTGAGCGCGTTGCGCCGCTCCACCCCCGAAACCGGAATCAAGGCCCGTTCCGGTCCAACCAGATCATCGAGATAATCAAGGATAACGATGCTGTCGATCAGGGCTTCGCCATCATCCAAAACCAGCGCCGGAACCCGGCGAAGTGGGTTCATTTTGCCGATGGCATCGCCATCGCTGGCGGTGGTCAGGGGGTTGCGCTGACACGCGATACCATGAACATTCAGGGTGACCAGCACCCGCCTGACAAACGGTGAAAGCAATCGTCCGATAAGAATCATTTTTTAGGTTCCAATTAAGATTTAATGCGCAGGCTTTTAGGATCATAGAACGGTTTTAACGAAGCCGTCGCCGGGAAGCGTTCGTTGGCGACCTCTATTTCATAAGCCCCGGCGTTGATAAAGTCGACATCGACCCCGCCCTCATTTTCCACATAGCCCATGCCTAACGACTTACCCAGTGCATGGCCGAACATGCCCGAGGTGATGTAGCCGACGATCACGTTGTCGCGCCAGATCGGCTCGTTGTGATAAAGCAGCGGTTCAGGATCATCCAGGGCGAACTGGACGAGCCGTCTCTTAAGGCCTTTTTCACGTTGCTGCAGAAGCGCTTCCTTACCGATGAACCCGCCCGGTTTTTCCCAGGCCAGTGCAAAGCCGAGACCCGCTTCAAGGGGCGTATCCTCGTCGGCGATGTCGTGACCCCAATGGCGGTAGGCTTTCTCCATGCGCAGGGAATTCATGGCGTGCATACCGACATGTTGAAGGCCGAACGCGTCCCCGGCGGCGATCAGGTGATCGTAAACACCGGTGGCGAATTCGCTGGGGATATAAAGCTCCCAGCCCAACTCGCCCACATAGGTAATGCGCGAGGCACGAACCTTGGCGTAGCCCAGTTCAATCTCTCTGCTGGTGGCGAAGGGAAAGGCGTCGTTGGACATGTCATCGGGCGTGAGGGATTGCAAAAGCGCGCGTGACTGCGGTCCCATAAGCCCCAACATAGCCATGCCTGAGCCGACATCGGTCAGCATCGCGTGGGCACCATCAGGAATATTGTTTTTAAGGCGATGGAAATCGCGCACCTGGGATGAAAAGGCGGTAACCACCATGAAACTTTCTTCGCTCAATCGGGTGACAGTGAGGTCGGCTTCGATGCCGCCGCGCTCGTTAAGCCATTGGGTGTAAACAATTTTTCCAACAGGCACAGCGATGTTGTTGGCGCAGACCCGGTTCAGCACCGCCTCCGCATCGCGGCCCTGCAGCAGGAACTTGGCGAACGAGGACTGATCGAGCAGCCCGACTCCTTCGCGCACCGCCATGTGCTCATTTGCGGAATGTTGGAACCAGTTCTGGCGCTTGAAGGAATATTTGTACACCGGATCGACTCCGGCGGGGGCGAACCAATTGGCGCGCTCCCAGCCCCCCGCTTCCCCGAAGCAGGCTCCCTTGGCCTTCAGGCGGTCATGCAACGGCGATGTCCGAACGTTGCGCGCCGTTTCGGGCTGCCGAAACGGCCAGTGCATGGCGTACAGAAGGCCAAGACTTTCGACCGTGCGGTCATGTAGATATTTGGCGTTGCCCTGAAACGGCAACATACGGCGAATATCCACATCCCATAAGTCCATGGGCGGACGGCCATCGATGATCCAGTCCGCGAGCACTTTTCCCGCCCCACCGGAAGACTGGATGCCGGTCGAATTAAAACCGGCGGCGACATAAAAGTTTTCCACCTCGGGCGTCGGGCCAAGGTGAAAGCGATCATCGGAGGTGAAACTTTCCGGGCCATTGAAAAACAACTGGATGCCGACATTTTCAAGCGCTGGCAGACGCTTCATAGCGGTTTCCAGAATCGGTTCAAAATGATCGAAATCATCGGGCAACTGAGTGAAGGAGAAATCATCGGGGATGCCGCCCATGCTGGCCATGCCCCAGGGCTTGGACACCGGTTCGAATGCGCCGAGCAACAATTTTCCGGCGTCTTCCTTGAAATAGGCGCAATTGTCCGGGTCGCGTAGCACCGGCAGGCCCGGGCTCATACCCTCAAAATTTTCGGTGACGATATAAAAGTGTTCTGCCGCGTGCAACGGCACATTGGCCCCGGCCATAAGCCCGACCTCGCGCGCCCACATACCGGCGCAGTTGACGACGACCTCGGCGCTAATGTCGCCCTTGTCCGTCGCCACACCGGTGACCCGGCCTGCGTTTGTATGAATGGCGCTAACTTTTGTATCCTCGAAGATACTGGCCCCGGCGTTCTTCGCCCCCCGGGCCAAAGCCTGGGTCACATCAATGGGATTGACCTTGCCATCTTTGGGCAGGAATACCGCGCCGACCACATCATCGACATTAATCAGCGGCCATTTGGCTTGCGCTTCATGGGCCGAAATAACCTCAACCTCGAGACCGAAACAGCGGGCCATGGACGCGCCGCGCTTGAGTTCCTCGAAACGACCCTCCGTCGTCGCCAGGCTAAGCGAACCCGGTTGGGCGAAGCCGGTCGCCTGTCCGGTTTCTTCCTCAAGCCCGGCAAACAGCCCGGCCGTGTATTGCGCCAGTTTGGTCAGGTTTTGCGTCGCCCGCAACTGGCCGACAAGCCCTGCGGCATGCCAGGTGGTCCCTGATGTCAGCGCCTTACGCTCCAACAAGACAACATCGCTCCAGCCGCGCTTGGTCAGATGATAAGCCAACGAACAGCCAACCACACCGCCGCCGATGATGACGACCTGAGCCTGAGTGGGGAATTTTTTTGCCATGACGGAGCCTCACATTGGGGACAAATAAATGATAAGCAATCAAGACAACCGAACTGGTAAAATGTAAATGAAAAAATCAGTTTCGCGCGCAACGATTTTCCTTGCAAACGTGCTAATATACGTTAGGAAAGCGGCACATTCCCTCTATTCTCCAAAAAACTGGACCACACCGCCCGTGATCAAGCCGACGCTTGCCGCCTTTGCCAATCGCCTGTCTGCTGGCGACTGGAAAGATTCCGAACTCCCCCCTTTCACGCCCAGCCGCCTCAAGACGGAAGTGCTTTCGGGACTGACCGTGGCCCTCGCGCTTGTTCCCGAAGCCGTTGCCTTTTCTTTTGTCGCTGGCGTACATCCGTTGGTTGGCCTGTACGCGGCCTTTATCGTCGGCCTGATTACGGCGCTTATTGGTGGCCGCAGGGGCATGATATCGGGGGCCACCGGGGCGCTGGCCGTGGTCATGGTGGCGCTGGTCGCCAGTCACGGAGTCGAGTATCTGTTCGCGACGGTAGTGCTGATGGGAATTTTGCAAATCCTGGCCGGTATCTTCCATCTTGGGAAGTTTATCCGCCTGGTTCCCCATCCGGTGATGCTGGGGTTTGTCAACGGCCTAGCCATTGTTATTTTCCTGGCTCAGTTGAGCCAATTTCAAATTGCCGGACCTGACGGCATCAAGGTCTGGATGAGCGGCATGCCGCTTGTCATCATGCTCGGGCTGGTCGCCCTGACCATGGCCATTATCTGGGTGATGCCGAAAATCACGACAGCCTTCCCGGCCCCGCTGGCGGGTATCGGCATTGTCGCCGCCCTGGTTATTTTCTTTGGTATCGATGTGCCGCGGGTCGGCGATCTTGCCTCGATCAAAGGCGGGCTGCCCCTGTTCCACATTCCCATGGTTCCGCTCAACCTTGAGACCCTGAAAATCATCTTTCCCTTTGCGCTGATCCTGGCCGCCATCGGCCTGATTGAGAGTCTGTTGACCCTCAACCTGGTCAGCGAGATCACCAACAGACGCGGCGGCGCTTCCCAGGAATGCATCGCACAGGGCTTGGCCAATACAGTGACCGGATTTTTCGGCGGCATGGGCGGCTGCGCCATGATCGGTCAGTCGATGATTAATGTTAAATCTGGCGGACGCACCCGCCTATCGGGCATTTCGGCAGCCTTGTTCTTGCTCACCTTCATACTTTTCGCATCCTCCATGATCGAGCAAATTCCTCTGGCCGCCCTGGTCGGCGTCATGTTCATGGTCGTGATCGGCACCTTTGCCTGGCAAAGCCTGACTATTTTACGGATTATTCCATTGACCGACGCCCTGGTCATGATTTTAGTGACGGTGGTGACGGTGATGACCGATCTGGCCATCGCGGTTATTGTCGGAGTTATCGTTTCTGCATTGATCTATGCTTGGAGCAACGCCAGGCGCATCCACGCCAACGCCCAGATGACTGCGGAAGGGAACAAGGTTTATCAGATTGAAGGACCGCTGTTTTTTGGATCGACGGACGGCTTTAATGAAATTTTCAGCCCCGATACGGACCCCGGTCTGGTCATTGTCGACTTCATGAACAGCCGGGTTGTCGATCAGTCCGCGTTACAGGCCATTGAGGCCCTGGCCTCAAAGTATGAAGGCCTGGGCAAGACCCTGCAATTGCGCCATCTGTCGCACGACTGTCACCGCCTTCTCAACCGCGCTGGTCAGCTTATCGTCGATGCTGACGATGATCCGGATTACGGCATCGCCGTGGATTATTCGGTCAAAACGGGAAGCTTTGGCAGCGGCCACTAAGCTCTGTCGTCTCCTCACCGACAGGCAGCGCACGAAATTATCCTTGAACTTCCTTCCGCTCACTATCATTTTTCTTCTATGTGAATGATCAACGCAGATTCTGTTTGTATTTGCCTAGCGGATTCAATGAAAAAAAAGCAGGAAACTTTAGGTCTTACATCCAGTCTTGATGATTATTCCAATCTCATAGATGGATGGTTTTGGGAGACCGACAAGGAAAATCGTTTCAAGTACATGAGCAAAAGCGTCGAGACGAATACCGGCGTTCCACCCCAGTGGCACATTGGCAAGGCCCGCACGGAATTGTTCGGCGAAGCCATAAGTGATATCGAGCGGAATTGCCATATTGAAATCCTCAAGGCCCATAAGCCCTTCAACGATTTCAAATATAAACGCAAGGGTCCCGACGGGGATCGCTGGATTTCAACCAGCGGCACACCTTTTACAGATGAATCAGGGCACTTCATGGGTTACCGCGGGGTGGCGCGGGACATAACACATGAGATTGTCCTGTCTGATCAGGCACAGCTTTCAAAAAACCATCTTCTGAATGCCATCGAAATAATCGACGAAGGATTCGTCTATTTCGATAAAGATGACCGTCTTGTTCTGTGTAATGAAAAGTATCGTGAATATTATCCGAAAGTTCGCGATCTCATCGTCCCCGGAGCGCGCTTCGAAGACATCATCCGCGAAGGGGCGCGGCGTGGAGAGTATGAGCAGGCCCTTGGCCGCGTCGAGGAGTGGGTCGCCGAGCGCATGGCCATCCACAACCGTGGCGACACGCTTATTGAACAAAAGCTAACCGATGGCAGTTGGCTGAGGATCGCCGAACGCAGAACACCTGATGGTGGCATCGTTGGTTTCCGGATCGATATTACCGAACTTAAGAAATCCAAACATGCGGCAGAAAAAGCCAGCACCGCCAAATCCGAATTCCTCGCCACCATGAGTCACGAGTTGCGAACACCCCTGACCTCGATAAAAGGCAGCCTCGGCTTGTTAAATTTTGTGTTGGGCGATGGCATTCCCGATAAAGGCCGGGACTTGCTTGAGATCGCATTGCGCAACTGCGACGCGATGCTACTGTTGGTTAACGAGTTGCTGGACTACGAAAAGATCATTTCCGGTGCCCTTGTCATCGATTTAACGCCTCACGAAATCGGCTCTCTGACAGCGCGAATAATCAATGACAACCTGGGCTACGCCAAAGTTCAATCCATCGATTTTGTTTTCAAAGAACCAGAATTCAAGGCGTTTGCAAATATTAATGAACATCGCTTTGAACAAGTTTTACGGAACCTTTTATCAAATGCAGCCAAGTTTTCTGATCCCCATAGCGTTGTAAATATTGCTGTTTCAAGAAAAAATGGCACCGTGATGATCTCCGTCGAAGATAAAGGGCCGGGTATTCCCGATGAATTCAAGGATCAGATATTCGACAAATTTTCACAGTTGGACTCATCGACATCCCGAGATAAAGCCGGCACCGGCCTCGGCCTTCCCATCAGCAAGGCCTTAAGCGAAGGAATGCACGGAACACTGGAATTTAAAACCAACGTCGGGCACGGCACCACCTTCTTTATCAGTTTTCCTGAAATCGACGGCGAGACTGTTTAAGTCTTTTTTGCCAACGCGCTGATATGCCAGCGCCGCACTGACAGATTTTCCGTACGGCCTTTGACCAGGATGGTTTCATCGGCCTTGAAATTCGTCGCTTCCGCCGCCGTTACGGTGGCCGTATCGACGACAATTTCCCCCGCCTGGGCTTGCGAACACAGCCTGGCCGACATATTGACACTATCGCCAATAACCGTGAAATCGCGGCGGGACGCAGGCCCGATTGCCCCGGAAATCACCCTGCCGGTATAGATGCCAATGCCCAGACCGCGCGCCAAAGATGTCCGATGCACTGAATCCAAAATGGCTTTAGCCGCATCAATGGCGCGTTTTTCCGCGTTTTCGCCTTCGAAACGCACCAACAACGCATCCCCTATCATTTTATCTACATCACCGCCAAAGTGATCGATGATTTTAACCTGAATGGTCATCAGATCATTGAGGAAGAACACCACCCGTTCAGGGGTGTTATCTTCGGCATAGCTGGTGAAATCGCGCACATCGGAATGAAACAGTGTGCAGGTGATCTTGCGCGATGGGATATTTTCCATCCCCCCGGCACTTCTTGCGGCATTGATGGCGCTTGAAGAAACGAACGTCTCCAACTGATTGCTCAACTGACCGATGGCTTCGGTACGCTGATCGATATCACATTGTGCGCGGGCCACCAGCCCCCCCAGTACCAGCATCATAAGCAGTTGCAGGACCAGTGGCACGGTGATCGCCGGAATCGCTGTCTGAAACAGCAATGTATCCAGATACCCGACCTCTTCATACAATTCGAAAATTAAGCGCATGTTGCCGTTTTCGTCCAGATACGGCGTATATATTTCGTAGGCTTGGGCGCCTTCGCTGGCTGGTTTACTTATCAAAGTGGGAAGGCCGCTGACGATCACTTTGCGTAGCGCAGGCGATGTTTCCAATGTGCCGATGGTGACCGCGTTAATGTCATAAATAATCATGCCCCGCAGATCATAGGCTTTCAGGCCGATCAACTTCTGACGCTCGACTTCTTCTGCGAAGACGGTAGCTAGAATTTTCAAGTCTTCTTCAGTGCCATCCCCCGCAAGTAAGGTCTGCCAGGTCAGAGGGGCGGCATCTTTAAGAGAATCGACAATCAACACGGTCCGGTGTTGTGCCTGCTCCAGATAAATGCTGCGGGTAATGTAATCGAAGGCAAACCACAATAGCCCGCTGAGCAACACCATAAACATGACGAAGATAGGAATGACCCGGGTATAATAATACCGTTTCAGCGGGAACGGAGCGCCAACTGCGCTGGGGGATGTGTTGATAGGCGACGGCATTTTGTATGGACACTGGGAGGGTAGTTAACAAGGAGGCGGACAATGCCATATTCGCGTAAATTTTAACATACTATATTTACACTTATTAAAAAATGGCCCCGATACGACCAGACTGGTCATCTCGGGGCCACCCTCAGACGAATTTAATCTTAATCAGTGATCTGAACCGCGCTTGAAGTTGAATTCGGCACCGGCACGAATACCCGATGGCCAGCGCGTGGTCATGGTTTTCAGGCGCGTGTAGAAACGCACGCCTTCCATGCCATGAATATGATGATCGCCGAACAACGAACGCTTCCAGCCGCCGAAGCTATGGTAGGCGACGGGAACGGGAATGGGCACATTGATGCCGATCATGCCGATTTTGGCACGGCTGGCAAAATCCCGCGCCGCGTCACCGTCACGGGTGAAGATGGCCGCGCCGTTACCGTATTCATGATCATTGACCAGACCAAGGGCCTCGTCATAATCCTTGGCGCGAACAACACAGAGAACCGGGCCGAAAATCTCGTCCTTGTAGATAGACATGTCGGAGGTCACACGGTCGAACAGACAGCCGCCAACAAAGTAACCGTTTTCATAGCCTTGTAAGGAAATACCCCGACCATCGACAACCAGTTCGGCACCAGCGGCGACACCGGCGTCTACATAGCCCTTGATGCGGTCCTGGGAATCCCGCGAAATCACCGGCCCCATTTCTGAATCTTCATCGGAATAAGGGCCGACTTTAAGCGCCTGCACCTGTGGGGCCAGTTTGCCGATCAGCGTATCGGCGGTTTCCTCACCAACACAAACGGCGACGGAAATCGCCATACAGCGCTCGCCAGCGGAGCCATATCCGGCTCCCATCAAGGCGTCGGTGGCCTGATCCATATCGGCGTCAGGCATGACCACCATATGGTTCTTGGCTCCACAAAGGGCCTGCACCCGCTTGCCGTTGGCGCAACCGGTTTTGTATATGTATTCGCCGATAGCGGTCGAACCGACGAAGCTGATGGCAGCAATCCGCGGATCAGTCAGCAGGACATCGACGGCTTCCTTGTCGCCGTTAACGACATTCAGAACCCCGTCGGGCAAGCCCGCCTGGGAAGCCAGTTCGGCGATGCGAATGGCCACGGACGGATCGCGTTCCGATGGCTTTAAAATAAAGGTATTGCCACACGCGATGGCCACCGGATACATCCACATGGGCACCATAGCCGGAAAATTAAACGGCGTGATACCGGCAACGACACCGACCGGTTGGCGAATGGTGTAACTGTCCACATTGGTGCCGACATTTTCGGAATATTCACCCTTCAGGGTTTGCGGGATACCGCAGGCGAATTCGACGACCTCGATGCCGCGGCCTAGCTCGCCGCGTGCATCGGGCAGGGTTTTGCCGTGCTCGGACGACAGCAATTCGGCCAGCTCGTCCGTATGTTTGATCAGTAGTTCGCGCAGTTTGAACAACACCTGGGTGCGCCTGGCCGGAGGCGTCGCCGCCCATGCGGGAAGGGCGGCGGCGGCCGATGCAATGACCGCGCGGACTTCATCGGCACTGGCCAGTGGCACCTGGGCTGTAACATCACCGGTTGCCGGGTTAAAAACATCACCCAAGCGACCGCTTGTTCCTGCAACTACCTTACCATCGATAAAATGGTGGAGCATCTTCGTCATCTTCTTCAATCCTCTTATAGGTTAGCCAGCACATCACGTAGGATGCCGCCGATTTCGTCGATATCGCTTTTCTGGGCGATCAGCGGCGGCGCGATCAGGGCGCAGTCACCTGTGAACTTAACATGCAGGCCCGATGCAAACATCTTTTTCATGGCCCGGGCTCCGGCGACGCCGGGGGCTTCGCCTGTCGAAAAATCAACACCGGCCAACATGCCGAAGCCGCGAATATCGGTAACCTTATCCAAGTCCTGCATATCATAAACCATATCGAGGAAATATTCCGACATGGCCGCAGATTTATCGAACAGGCCTTCTTTTTCGTAGATATCCAATGTCGCAAGCCCCGCCGCGCACGACGCCGGGTTGCCCGAATAAGTGTAGCCGTGGAAAAACTCGACCGCGCCGTCGGGTGCTGCGTCAACGATGGTGTCATAGATTTCGTCCTTGACCGCGACGGCGCCCATGGGCAGCACGCCGTTGGTCAACGCCTTGGCCATGGTCATAATATCCGGGGTGACGCCGAAGACCTGGGATGCGAACGGCTTGCCGAGGCGGCCAAATCCACAAATGACTTCATCGAAAACAAGCAGGATGCCATGGGCGTCGCAAATTTCGCGTAAGCGCTCAAGATAGCCCTTGGGCGGCACCAGGCACCCGGTCGAACCGGCAATGGGCTCAACAAAGCAGGCGGCGATATTGCGACCGCCGAGAAGCTGTGCGAAACGCTCCAGATCTTCGGCCACTTCAGCACCGTGTTCGGGCTGGCCACGACCAAAACGCGCTTCAGGCGTCCAGGTGTGGCGCATGTGAACAACGCCGGGCATGACGGAGCCAAAAATTTCGCGGTTTTTCATCAATCCCGACAGCGACGTGCCGCCGATGTTGACGCCGTGATAAGCGCGCTCGCGCGAGACAAACCTGGAACGATGGCCCTCGCCACGGGCGCTATGATAGGCCATGGCGATTTTCAGGGCGGTGTCGATGCTTTCTGAACCCGAATTGGTGAAGAATACATGGTTGATATCATCGGGGGCCAGGGCGGCGACACGGCTTGCCAATTCGAAGGACGGCGGCGAGCCGATCTGGAAATGGGGACTGTAGTCGATTTCCATCAATTGTTTGGCCACGGCGTCGGCAATTTCCTGGCGGCCATGACCGGCGGCGCAACAGAACAAGCCAGACGCCCCGTCGATTACGCGCCCCCCGTTATGATCGGTGTAGTACATGCCCTCGCCCTTGACGACGAGCCGGGGGGCCGATTTGAAATCCCGGTTGGCGGTAAACGGCATCCAGTGATTTTCCAGCGTGTTGGATGTATATTGCATTGCTTAAGCTCCCCATTTTCAGATAATTTCATAGCGCAAAGCGGGGCGCAACTTGTCCCCGTTTAACAAACACCGTAATCTTTCCGGCTTACAACAAACTAGAGCCAATTAATTTTTATTGCCTAGGCCAATGCCATGCGTGATCAACTTTTCCATCTTCGCCGCGAGGCAGGCTCCAGTATTCAGGCGCAAATCCGCGAGATGCTGGTATCAGCTATCCTAAGCGGCCAGATGCCCGGTGGTGACCCGCTGCCCTCTAGTCGCAAAATGGCAAAAATCCTCAAAGTATCCAGGAATACGGTCGTGCTGGCCTATCAAGGACTGGCCGATGACGGTTATTTGATTTCAAAAGAACGCAGCGGTTTTTATGTGGACGGAGAAATTCTCGCCGGGCGCACCCAACCACAAGAAGAGACCCGTGAAACCCACATTCCCGACGCGCCGGACTGGCAAAAGCGCTTCCGCATGCGTCCATCACAAGGGCGGCGCATTGTCCGTCCGCTGGACTGGATGTCCTATCCCTACCCGTTTATTTTCGGCCAAGTCGATCACACCCTGTTTCCGCTCAACGCATGGCGCGACTGTAACCGGCAGGCTTTGGGCACCAAGGAAATGGAAGCCTGGACGCGGGATGCTTACGGGGCGGACTATCCGATGCTGGTTGAACAGATTCGCACCCGCTTGCTGCCTAGGCGAGGAATCCGCGCCGATGACGATCAGATTCTGATCACCATGGGCGCGCAAAACGCCCTTTACATGCTCGCCAGCCTTTTGGTTTCAACGACCACCACGGTAGCCATAGAAGAACCCGGCTACCCGGACGCACGCAATATTTTCGGCCTGAAAACCGCACACCTGAAACCGATCCCGGTCGATGACGGTGGGTTGATGGTGGATGAACGCCTTGATGAGTGCGATCTGCTCTACGTCACCCCCAGCCACCAGTACCCGAGCACCGCGACCATGCCCCTTGCGCGTCGCCATGCCTTACTGAAACGGGCGGCGGAGAAGGATTTCCTGATTATCGAAGACGATTACGAACCCGAAGCCAGTTATGTGTCAGAGCCGACCCCGGCGCTTAAATCCCTGGATGACAACGATCGGGTAATCTACATGGGCAGCCTGTCCAAATCGCTGTTTCCGGGCCTGAGAATCGGCTATCTGGTCGCCCCCAAAGACTTCATTACCGAGGCCCGGGCGTTACGCTACCTGATGATGCGCCATCCGCCGACCAACAATCAACGCACGGCGGCGTTGTTCCTCTCTCAAGGCCATCACGACTCGCTGGTGCACCGCCTGCACCGGGCTTACCGGGCGCGTTGGGAAAAAATGAACGAGTCCCTGTCCCGACACATTCCGTTGTCAACCAAAGCGCCAACCATCGGCGGCAGCAGCTTCTGGGTTAAAGGCCCCGATGGGATGGATGCCGAGCGCCTGGGCGAAACCGCACTCGAACATGGCCTGATTATCGAACCCGGACGCATCAACTTTTATCGACCAGATGCCCCGAGCAACTATTTCAGGCTTGGCTTTTCCTCAATTCCGACGGAACGGATCGAACCTGGCATCAAACTGCTGGCGGACCTTATCGACCGGCAGATGCGTTAGTATTCAATAATCATCTCATAGTGATCAAGATTGACGAATCGTCAGGAAATCGGAAAGACCGTTTTCTTGCTCACCGTTCTAAGCGCAAAATTGGACTGTATGCGCATGACGTTGGGAAGCCGCGACAGATACAGAGTGTGAATGCGCTCGTAATCCGAAGCATCGGAAGCGGCAATCCTGATCAGATAATCGAAACTTCCAGCCATCAGGTAACACTCCATAATTTCCGGACAATCGGAAACCGCCGCCTCGAAATCAGCGAGGTTATTCTCGCTTTGCGAGGTCAGTGAAACCTCAACGAAAATGGTCGACAATTTTCCGATAGCGGCCTGATTGACCTGCATCGTATAGCCTTCGATGATCCCGGCTTCCTCAAGCAAGCGAACTCTTCTCAAGCAAGCAGAAGGAGACAAATGAATACGTTCGGCCAAGTCCGCATTGGACAACCGACCCTCCAGTTGCAGGTTTTTTAAAATCGTAACATCTATGTCATCAAGTTTCATAATTCGAATTATATTCTGTAAAACACGAACTAATCAAAATAATTCTCTAAAAAATCCTCATTTTACCACCCATTTTTGAAAGTACATGCACCGTCATTTCCCCCTACAATCGCGGCATTATTAATCAGCCGGATTTAGGAGGCAGCTATGTTGATTGGCGTTCCCAAAGAAATTAAAAACCATGAATACCGGGTCGGCATGACCCCCACTGCTGTCCGCGAGATGGTCCACCACGGTCATCAAGTGATCGTCGAAACCAACGCCGGAACGGGCATTGGCCTGGGCGATCAAGCTTACGAGGCTGTCGGAGCGAAAGTGCTTGGCACTGCCGCCGAAATTTTTGCCCAGGCCGACATGATCGTCAAGGTCAAGGAACCCCAGCCGGTTGAATGCGCCATGCTGCGCGAAGGTCAGGTCCTGTTCACTTATTTACACCTGGCCCCGGACCCTAAACAGACCGAACTTTTGGTTAATTCCGGTTGTATCGCCATCGCTTATGAAACCGTGACTGACCGCAAAGGCGGCCTGCCGCTGCTCGCCCCCATGTCGGAAGTCGCCGGACGGATGTCCATTCAGGCCGGTGCCAACTGTCTTGAAAAAGCTCACGGCGGTGCCGGCGTGTTGATGGGCGGGGTTCCGGGTGTTGCCCCTGCCGAAGTCGTCGTTATCGGCGGCGGCGTGGTTGGCACCAATGCAGCGATGATGGCTTTCGGCATGGGTGCCCACGTTACCGTGCTCGATCGTTCCATTGACCGGTTGCGCGAACTGGACAGTGAATTTGGCAATCAGTTGAACACCATTTATTCGACTGTTCACGCCATTGAAGAATATGCCCTGAATGCCGATCTGGTCGTTGGTGCCGTCCTCGTACCGGGTGCTGCTGCACCCAAACTGGTGACCGCTGAAATGATCAAGACCATGCGTCCAGGATCGGTCATTGTCGATGTCGCCATCGATCAGGGCGGTTGCTTCGAAACCTCCCACGCGACGACCCATGCCGACCCCACATACATTGTCGATGAGGTCGTCCATTACTGTGTCGCCAATATGCCCGGCGGTGTCGCACGCACCTCGACTTTTGCCCTCAACAACGCCACCCTGCCCTTCACCACGGCGCTCGCCAACAAGGGCTACGCGCAGGCCTTGCGTGATGATGCGCATTTACTTGAAGGTTTGAATGTTCACACCGGTAAAGTAACGTATAAAGCGGTTGCGGATGATCTTGGTTACGCTTATCAATCAGCCAAAGACGCAATCGGATAATGAGGGCAAATAAGTTGCCCTGAATTTAGGGAGACACGAAGATGACCCACGCACCCAACTCGCTCGCCGCCAGGGATCTGGCCTATTCGCTTCATCCCTACACCAATCTGGCAGCGCATCAGGAGCGCGGCCCCTTTGTGATCACCCGCGGCGAGGGCATCTACGTCTACGACGATCAGGACAATCAGTACATCGAAGGCCTTGCCGGCCTTTGGTGTACGGGTCTTGGTTTCAGTGAAAAGCGCCTTTTTGAAGCCGCCAGCAAGCAATTCGAACTGTTGCCTTTCTCGCACTCGTTCGCCCACCGGGCGACCATTCCGGTCATCGAGTTATCTGAGAAACTGATCGATATCGCGCCGGGGGATTTATCCAAGGTCTATCTGGTCAATTCCGGGTCGGAAGCCGTTGATACCGCCATCAAGATGGTCTGGTACTATCACAACGCCATTGATAAGCCGGAAAAAAAGAAAATCATTTCGCGCAAACGCGGCTATCACGGCGTCACCGTCGCCGCCGGATCGTTAACCGCCCTGCCCTACGCCCAGGATGGCTGGGACTTGCCCATCGACCGCATCTTGCACGCCGATACGCCGTGTTATTACCGTTATGGCGAGGACGGCGAAAGCGAAGAAGACTTCGCCACCCGGATGGCCGACAACCTGGACAAACAAATCTTGGCCGAAGGCCCTGATACGGTCGCCGCCTTCATCGCCGAACCGGTGATGGGGGCCGGTGGCGTGATGCTGCCACCCAAAACCTACTTTGAGAAAATCCAGAAAGTCCTGAAAAAGCACAGTGTCCTTTTAATCGCCGATGAAGTTATTTGCGGCTTTGGTCGGACCGGCCAGATGTGGGGCTGCGATACGTATGATATCAAACCCGACCTGCTGACCTGCGCCAAGCAGTTATCTTCGGCATATCTGCCCATAGGTGCGGTGATGGTTACCGAGCCCGTTTTTGAGGCCTTTGTCGCACACAGCACAAAGCTCGGCATGTTCGGCACCGGTAACACATATGGTGGCCACCCGGTCTGCGCCGCTGTCGCCCTTGAGACACTGAAGATTTATGAAGACGACGACATAATGGGTCATGTCCGCAGCGTTTCTGGAAGGTTCGACGAGCGCCTGATGGCCCTTGCCAGCCACCCCCTGGTCGGCGAAGCCCGTGGCGTCGGGTTGATCGGTGGTTTGGAAATTGTCGCCAACAAGGAAAGCAGAGAGCAATTCCCCCCTGCAACCAAGGCCGCCGCCCTGTGCGTCGAGAAAATCCTGGCAGAGAAACTGATCGTCAGGCCCCTGCCCGGTGACGTTATCGGCATTTGCCCGCCGCTGATTGTCAGTGAAGTGGAAATTGACGACATCTTCGATCGCATCAAACGCGGACTGGATAGTGCACAACAATCTCTGGTTTAAGAAATCAGGCTTGAAAGCTCCTTAATGGCTTCTTACATTAAAGTTCGCTAATCTTTTTCTTTATCGGTGAGCAGTTGTCGTATGGACGGTAACCCGAACCACGTTGCCCCGCATATCTTCATCGTCAACGATGAGCGTGTACATCGCGAAGAAATTCGACATGTCTTGAGCCCCCTGTTCAAGGTTAGTGCTTTTGAAGATAACGCGGCCGCGTTCGATGCGATGCAAAAGGACAAGCCCGACCTGGTCATCGTCGACGAGAGAATGATTGATGACGGCAAAGGCTGCCTGTTCGACAAACGAAAGAGCCCGGATTTAAAATCCCTGCCCTTTATCATATCCGGGCGCGAAAGCGCCACGCAATACATAAGCGGTGAAGATTCCGATGCCGACTCTTTACTGGTTCGACCATTTTCCAAAAACAGTATCCTGATACGGGTTTCCGATGCCCTTAGCTACGGCGTAGAAAAAGAATGGGAAACCCTACCGGAACTTCATAAGACGGCCCTGCAGAATACCCTTGAGGAATTTCAGGACATCTCTACGGCGATTCAGGAAAAGCGGCCTCTTGACCTGGAAACCTCAAGCAAAAGCTGTGAACCGCTGGTGCAATCTATCAATGACCAGAATTACCACGGCATTCTCGATAATATCCGCGGCCACCATAACTATACCTATGTTCATTCCCTCAGGGTCGCCACGTATCTGTCTATTTTCGGTCACGCCATCGGCGTGCGCGGTGATGACTTGCTGACCCTGGCCACTGGTGGGTTGCTCCATGATGTCGGCAAGATGGTGACTCCCCAGGAAGTCCTCAATAAAAGCTCGAAGCTGGATGATGCCGAATGGCAGTGCATGAAACAGCACGTCGACAACTCTTCAAAAGTTTACGATAACACGCCGGACATCGGCCAGGGCATCCGCATTATCGGCGAACAACATCACGAGAAACTCGACGGCAGTGGCTATCCACTGGGGTTGAAGGGTTCGCAATTGAATGAACTGGCGCGGATGTCGGCAATTGTCGACATTTTTGGCGCCCTGACCGACGAACGATCCTACAAACCGGCTTTTCCACCGGAAATGGCCTTCAAAATCCTCGAGGAAATGACCGACCAATTGGACCAACGGCTGGTTAAAGTATTCCGCGAAGTTCTTGAAGGACACGGCAAGCTGGAGACCTAAAGCATTCTAATTGCTCATTTGATCTAATAATGTGGCGGTGGCGGCTCGCCCGATTCAGGCGCCTCCGCCGGAGCCGGGTTCTGACTGGCGACTTTTTCTTCCAGCTCTTTAATACGCCGTGTCATCCGCTCGATAGTTTGCCACTGCTTGGCCATCTCATCGCTCAGATCATGGGCCATCGCTTCTTGATGGGCCAGTGCTTCTTCAAGCTGATTTATGCGCCCAGCCAAATCTCCGGTCATTTTCCATTGCCGTAATCTTCGGCGATGACCGCCAGGCAATCCCCCTTGGCGACCAGCCCCGGAACACCCTTACACAAAATGACGCCGGAGCGCCCCGCGTGATGAACCACAGGTTCGCGTTCGGGTGTTTCGATAAAATGTATCTGTCCCAGCGGCTGGTCTTTTTCCACTTCATCGCCAAGGCCCTTGAAAGGCTCGTAAAGACCGTTATCACATGCTCTGAGAAAACACGAGCCATCCGGGGTGCGCATCAGGGCTGTGGGCGGCAGGCCCATATCCACACGATTGACCGGCTTTTCATCCAGAACCCCCACGTGGGCGAGGATATTCCTGACACCAGTTTCAGCCAAAGCGACGCTATGAGGCGTAACCGTACCGCCGCCGCCAAGTTCCGTTGACACAAACACCTTCCCCATATCCTCGACCACGGTATCCAGCATACCCGCCGCATCCAGCTCTTTAAGAACAAGCCCGATGGGCGCGCCAAAGGCCTGAAGTGCGGCCAGGGTCTTGCTCATCTGCAGCTCATTATCAAGTTCATGAATGACCGCGCAAGGCAGAAAATCCAGTGTCTTGCCACCAGCATGAATATCAACGACGACATCGACAAGAGGCAGAATATTGTGGCTTACAAAATGAGCGATCATTGAGGTCACCGTTCCATCACGGTCCCCCGGGAAGGCGCGATTCATGTTCATACCGTCAAGGGGTGACAGACGCTGGGCAACGCGAAAAGCCGGAAGATTAAGCGCCGGCATAATGATAACCGTTCCCTGCACCTGAGCGGGTTCAAGCCACCGGGTCAGCTTGGTTAGGGCAATCGGCCCTTCGTACTCATCGCCGTGGTTGGCGCCCGTGAAGAATACCGTCGGCCCTGCCCCGCTGGAAATCACGGCAACGGGAATCTCTATCGCTCCCCAGGCAGATTTGTTGCTGGAGTAAGGAACGACAAGATGACCCAGTTGCTTCCCAGAAGCCCCAAAATCAACGGTAGGGGATATTTTTGATCTCTCTATCAACTTTCCTGTGCCTCTTCCCTTTGCGATCTACGCATCGGATTTAGGCTGCTTGTCCGCCAGCGTCAAGGAAGACTCGCTTTATCCACCGTTCTTTACAGGATTAAGTTTTCTTTTACGGGCCAATTCGGAAACAAGCCCGAGAGTTTCATCAACCATTAAGCCGCATTCGGGTTGGCTATGACAGGACGAACAATTACCGTCTCCGGAAAAACAGTACTGACAGACGGCCCGGCGAATACTGTTACGTGCCACACTATCCTCACCATCCCTCATTTCCGCCCTCCCTTCAGAGTCCAAGGCCAACAACATTGCAACTTAAACCGAGACTCGATTAGTAACCATTACGGGAAAAATCTATGAATTAACACTGTCATTTCTGACAGTTTCTAGGATTCAATTTCGTAGTTATCGTAAGGAATAATTACTTTAGATAGAGGAGAAGACGGTTTTGTTTCCGCACTCTCAGCAGCACAAGGTAGCCCGTAATTGAAAAATGATGACGGCAGCCGCAAATTGACCAGCAGGCAGAAGGAATGCCTGACATGGAGCGCAGCCGGCAAGAGTTCATTCGAAATTGGTCAAATTCTTGAAATTACGGAGCGCAGCGTCAACTGGCACATCGGCAACGCCATGAAGACGCTCGGTTCCGTAAGCCGCATTCAGGCCGTCGCCAGGGCCGTACACATGGGCCTGATAAAAGTTGTATATCTGGCGGAGAACTTCATGGATTAACCGCCGAACACATCCTCCAAATGATCCTGGAAGCGCGCGCGCTGGTTTTCGAAGTCTGGATTGCCAATAACGTTGTGAACGGTGAACGATGGCAGAGGCTCCATGCCAATATATTGCTGCGCCTTGTGCATGGCGATGAGAGCTTCATCCACATCCAGGCCACCATAATAAGTCTCAGGATCGTTGAACGCCTCTTCAGGCGCATTCCAGGTGGTTGATAGCATGTAGGTTTTCCCATCAAGCAGGCCGCCCGTGCCGTAAGACGTGGCCTTGCCGTAGAACACCTTGCGCATATAGACGCTGTCCATATAGGCCTTTAGAATCGCCGGACAGCCAAACCAGAATACCGGGAATTGAAGAATAACAGTATCGGCCCAGAGCCACTTTTCATGTTCATCAATCGTCTCGTACCCATCTTCCACCAGAGTGACCCGAACACTATGGCGCCCTTGCAGTACATCCTTTGCAGCCTCGACCAATGAGCGATTAAAGCGTCCCTCGGATATATAAGTTTTCTGCGCCCCGCAGACGATCAGTATGTTTGACATGACAATTTCCCAATAAACAAATTAATGACTTTGCTTCCTTAAGCGCACCGCTCCTTGTAAGTCGTAATGATCGCCACGCCCGCTATCACGACGATGCTGCCAAGGACTTCCATCTGCGACAGGCGTTCCCCCAATAACAGCATACTACCGGCAATTGACATGACCGGCAGCAGCAGCAGAAACGGCATCACCTGATTAACATTGTACAGACCAAGCAAGCGATACCAGATTGCATAACCAAGGGCTGTCATGATCAGCCCCATGTAAATAACCACCCCCCAACCGATCCAGCCAGCGTTCTGAATCGCCTGCCACTGACCATCCTCGAACAACCACGAAGAGAGGAACAATTGCGGGGCCGCAAAAACGGCGACCCAGGCGATAAGGGTAAAACCACTGACCTTGCCGCCCAAACCCTTGATCATAATCTGTCCACCGGCCCAAACACAGGCCCCGCCAGCGACCAAAAGGACCGACAACAATTCGCCCTGCACATCCGGTTGTCCGGCAATCAGCATGACCCCGGCGAAGGCCATGGCCATGCCAATAGCGCGCCGCCAGCCAAGGTGCTCGCGCAGGAAAACAACCGCGAACAGGGCCAGAAATGGCGCTTCCAGTTGCACAACGATAACGGCAAGGGATGCATCGATGCCATCAAGTCCGGTAAACGTCAGACTGTACTGAATGGTGGCGCTGATGACGGAAATCCAGAAAATCCTGTGCATCAATCCCCACGGCGGCCTGACAAACCAGACCAGCGCCAGGGCCGTTACCGTAAAGCGGAAGGCCATTAGCAAGATCGGCGGGAAATCGACATAAACGAAGGCCACCTTGGCCAGGGTAAAGCCAAGCCCCCAAAGTATCGGAACACAAAGCGCCAGCAGAATGTCTATAGGCTTCACTGCAAAGACCCCCGTTCCCAAATTTCACTCATTGGCTTCTTAAACCAAGGCGGCCAAGATAGCTAAAGAATTAGGATCAATGACTGGTGCCACTGGAATAGGTGATCTTGTTGTAGACGTTATACTTGCCCGAAGGCTTGACCATCGGGATACGCTTGACCTCTTCAAACGTCGCCGCATCGTAAACGACCAACGCACCATCCATTTCCCAGACACTGACCAGGGCGAACTTGCCGTCGCGGGTAAATTCCACATGGGCGTTGGTTTTGCCGGGTGCCGGATTTAGAGTCTTGACGATTTCCAGCGTCCGCTTGTCGATGATATGGAGCAAATCCTTGTTCGGACCGAAGAAAACATCGGTCCAGGCGTAGGGGGTGTTTTCGTGGCTGCGCATAAAGAACCCCGGGCCTTTGGTTTTGATGCGCTTGATGGTTTTCCAGGTCGTCAGGTCAATGACACTGATCGCCGCATCTTTCAGGTGCGGCGTCGCCATGACCATGCGGCCTTTATATTCGAAGGTGATGCCCGATCCCAGATGAGGCATACCCGAAAGCTCAATGTCGGCTATCTTTCGCCCAACCCGCATATTGACCACCTGGCCGTTTTTGGCGTTGCGCGCCGTACCGATCAGATTGACATAGGCCTGATCGAAAAAGAAATCATCGAGATAATCATCGAGAATAATCCTGCGAATCGGAAACGGCCCATAATCGAAGGAACCTTCCTCAAGTCCCGGCTGATAGTTATGGATCAAGCCCTGGGCCACCGGCTCAGGATTGTTCAGGTATGACAGTTCCCAAATTTCCGGAATATCCTTAAGCGCCACGATGAAGCTATTGCGCGGCGGCGCGGTATAGACGGCGCTGACCCGCGAGGACTTTCCACTCTTGCCAATGACCGGGATGACTTTTACAGGATTCAATGTTTCGGAATCCATTATCACCAATGAATGAGGCAGAGTGTTTCCTGCGGCCACCCACCTGCCATCAGATGAAACGGCAATGTTGCGGGTGTTGATACCGATCCTGATTTCGGCGACCGGCTTGAAACTGTACAGATCGTATTTGCTGACCCAACCGTCCCGCGAGGCCAGGTAAACAAAGCGTCCATCCGGTGAATACTTGGCCCCGCCGTGCAGGGCGAAGCGTGATTTGAAGCGCCACAGTGGTTCAAAGCTGTCGCCATCAAGAATGGTCACGTGATGATCACCGGTTTCGACTACCGTGAACAGATTTAAGGGATCGGCATTGTGTTGTGGGGTCTTTGGAAGCCCGGCCGGGTCATTATGAACGATGTGACTGGCCTTCATTTCCGCCAGTCCCCATTCAGGAACATGGGCCAGCGGCGCGTAGACGAATTCAACCAATGCCTTGATTTCATCCTGGTTCAGTATCTCACCATAAGCTGGCATCTGCACCGCAGGACGGCCTTCGGCAATGACCTGGACCGCATTTTTTTTACGTAGACGTCCCAGATTTTCCGGCAGCAAGGCCGGTCCTATTGCCCCCAAACGGCCAGTTCCGTGACATTCGGCGCAGTGCTGCGCAAAAAGCGCCGCCGCGTCGGGACCCGCTGCACGGGCATGGGACTGACCAGCGAGCAACAAAGCGGCAAAGATAAGCAAAAAGCATCGCATGAAATTCAGCCTGCCTTTTCTATTTCAGAACGACGGCCCCGCGAAGCGGAAAACGGCGTCATGGCGACCCTTTCGGAGCCATCTGCACCAGTCAGCCCGATTTCATCGTCATCCAGATAACAGGCCGGGTCTTCAGCCCACGCATCGCCGGTAATTTGATCGGCGCGAACACGGGTATTGCCTCCACAAATATCCACATGACAACACGCCCCACAGCGCCCTTTAAGCGGCCTTGGGCGGCTTTTCAGGCCTGCCATCAACGGATCAGAGGTATCGGCCCAAATTTCGGAGAACGGCCTGTCCTTGACGTTGCCAAGATTGTAATGCCACCACATGGTATCGGGATGAACCTCACCCAGATTATCAATATTGGCGACGTTGACGCCCGATGCGTTACCGCCCCACTGAACCAACTTGGCGCCCATATGGGAGGCGTGATCGGGGAAGTTCTTTTCGATCCACTTAAGCAGATAAACCCCATCGGCATCATTGTTTCCGGTGACGAATTCCTTGGCGTCTCCTTTACGGATATCAGCGAGGCAGCGCTCGAACAGGGTATCCATGGCTTGGCGGGTCATCTGGAAAAAAGCATCATCCTTGCGGTTATGATTGCCACGCCCGGCGTAATTCAGGTGCGAGAAATAAAACCGGTCAATGCCTTCTTTATCCAACAGGTCCAGCATGTCGCCCAGTTCAGACGCGTTGTCCTGGGTCATGGTGAAGCGCAAGCCGACTTTAAGGCCTTTATCGCGGCACAGGCGGACGCCCTGCATTGATTTTTCAAAGGCCCCGTCCAGACGGCGAAATTTGTCGTGGGTGTCTGCCATACCGTCGATACTGACGCCGACGTAGTCATAGCCGATGTCGGCAATATCATCGATCCGGGTTTCATCGATCAGGGTGCCGTTGGTTGACAGTCCGGCGTAAAAACCCATCGCCTTGGCGCGCCTGGAAATCTCGTAGATATCGGGGCGCAGCAACGGCTCGCCACCGGACAAAATCAGCGCCGGAACATGGAAGGATTTCAAATCGTCCATCACCGTGAAGATTTGTTCAAGGGACAATTCGCCGGGGAAATCCTTGTCCGCAGAAATGGCGTAGCAGTGCTTGCAGGTCAGGTTGCAGCGCCGGATCAAATTCCAGATTACGACCGGGCCGGGCGGATCGCGCCTGGGGCCAACCGGGGTCGGGTTATCAATTTCGCTTAGGAATTTCGTTAACCGGAACATGTTTCAAGCCACCAATCTAAGCCCGGATTTTTTTAAAATCCGGGTCGAATATAAAATCCGGTGATCGCGCACCGAATCACCCAAAATAGCCGCAATCCGTTGGCTATGTTTTTCAACACTTTCATAATCGCGGCCATGAACCATGCAAAACAGGTTATAAGGCCAGTCGGGAAGATGGCGCGGACGGTGATAGCAGTGCGAAACAAAATCCAGCGCCCCGACTCTCCTGCCCAGATTGCCGATCTCCTTATCAGGCACATCCCACACGGTCATGCCGTTGGCCTTGTATCCAAGCGTGTAATGGTTGGGCACGACGCCGATACGACGAATGATACCCGCCTGCATCATTTTTTCCATGCGGGCGATCACCTCTGCTGGCCCGGTCCCGACAGTTTTGGCAACATCGTCATAGGGACGCAACGAAAGGGGAAGACCTTCCTGGGTGGCCATGACAATGGCGCGATCAAGGTCGTCCATCATCACGCCTCGAACCGCAGGCCGACGAAGAATTCTTCCTTCTTCGGCATATTATGAACGCATAGCCCGGTTGCCGCTTCGATGTTTGAAATAGTCCTGGCAACCCCGTCGGATGTTTCGGTAGCGATCACGAACCACATATTGAAGGAATGATCGCGAGCGTAATTATGGGCCACTTCCGGGAACCCATTGACGATCTCGGCGATACGCTCAAAATCATCCTCGGGAACTTCCAGTGCGGCCAAGGTCAAGCCGCCGCCCATTTTTTCTGCATGATACAAAGGCCCGAAACGACTGAGAACACCATCATCCAACAAGCGTGTTATGCGGGCCAGCACGTCTTCGGGTTCGATACCCAAAGCGGCCCCGACTTCGATGTAAGGTTCCGCAGACAAAGGAAAACCGCCCTGATATTGATTGATAAGAGCACGATCGATACTGTCCAGTTGCACACTCATGCGACCGATTCCAGTTTTTGCGGGACGGGGCCGTAATGGGCGCCGCGTTGCTTGAAACGACGGCTGCTGAACAGTACATCCCTGGCCGCAACGTCGGCCCCGCAGGTGCGGGCCAGTTGTTCGACCTGCTTAAGGACGTCATCGCGTTTTTGTCCGTGGACCATACAAAACAAATTATAGGGCCAGTCGGGCAAGACCCGGGGGCGGCGGTAGCAAAGGGTAACAAAATCGAATTCACCGAAACAACGACCGACCTGGGCAACCTTGTCGTCGGCAATATTCCAGACAGTCATGGCATTGGCCCGGTAGCCCAATTCATGATGGCGGACAATCAGGCCAAAGCGCTTGATGCGCCCATCAGCCTGCATGCCCGATAGAGTTTCAATGACGTCGGTCTCGCTGATGCCGGTTTGCTCTGCAAGCAGCGCAAAGGGCCTTGAAACCAGGGGCAACCCATCGCCAAGGGCATCGACAAGTCTTTTTTCGCGGTCGCTTAATTCCATCGCAGATCAAATCCCAAATCAAGATGGTAATCTTCCAACATTGGCAGGTTCAACACCTTGATCCCGGTCATATGTTCGATCTTTTCGATCACGTGTCCAACACCATCCCCATCCGCCGCCGTAACGACGAACCATAAATTCAGGCGGTGCTCGCGCTCGTAATTATGGTTGACCGCGTCAAAACTGCTGACCAGATTAGCGACTTCTTCCAGGCGCTCTGGCCCCACGGCCATCGCCGCCAGTGTGCTGTGGCCGACCGTATTGGGTTTGAACACTGCCCCGACGCGGCTCAAAGTACCGTTTTCCTTGAGCACTTTCAGGGCCTCAATAACGTCCTCTTCGCTGACTCCCAGTTTTTCGGCGATGGCGGCGTAAGGGCGTTCAACCAGCGGAAGATCGCGCTGGAATTGGTCGATCATCTTTCTATCAAGATCGTCCAAGATCAAAGCCCCGTTTTATGGGCACGGGCGGTAAAGAAGATACCGCTGGGCTTCAAGGCAGGAAGCTCTTTTAGGACTTCCGCAGTGGCGGTGTTATAAATTTGCACCACATCCCGATCGCGAACAGATACCCAGACTTCTTCCCCACGCGGCGTGAATTCCATATGCAGGACACCCTTTCCAGGGGTCAGCGTCTTTACCAGTTTCAGGCTTTCGGCATCGATGATCTGCACCGTGTCGTTGCGGGGTACGGCGAAATTAACCCAGACCTGACGACCATCCGGACGGGCCATGACAAACACCGGTTGTCCATGCACCGGAATACTGGCGATTTGCTGCCAGTTCGCCGTATCGACGACCAGCACTTCATGGTGGCCAACCGCCGGCACGAAGGCGTAATCGCCAGCTACGGCCCATCCTTCCAGATGCGGCATCTTGTAGACGGGCAGTTTCTCTTCGCCCCTGCCATAATGATCGAGAATGCGGGTGACACCCTTTTCCAGGTGCCACAAATCGATCATAGCCATGCCATCCTCGCCAAACAAACCGGCGATATAGGTGCGCCCGTCGGGGGTTATCAGGCCGTCATAGGGTTGATGGCCGATGTCGCGGAATTTGGTGATCGCAGGATTTGCCGGATCGCTCATATCGGCGACCCAAATTTCGTCCTTGTCATAAAGGGCGAAGACGAAGCGTTGTCCCGGCGCGTCAACCAGGCCGATGACTTTCGATGCGGTCGGTAGATCGGCGACCAGCTCCAGGGTTACAGCGTTAAAAATCCGCACCCCGCCCGGTTCGTAGTTGGAAACGGCGACAAGGCGACCATTCTGGGAAATAGCCCCACCGATAGAGTTCCCCGCCTGCATGACCCGGTTAACCAATTTCATACCCAGCATATCGACCTTGCTAAGGCCACCATCGCGCCCGAAGACGTAGGCGTAACGTTCATCACGGGAATATACGACGGAGGCGTGGCTCAAATCGCCCAACCCCGTGACCCGTGCCAGCCGTTGGTGATTGCTGTTATCGACAATCAGGGCCGAACCGTCGGCGCGTTCAATAATCAGGCCAAGATCGCCGGTCCCCCGCAAGGGCACTGTGGAACAGGCGCTCAAGAGCACAGCGCCTATGAAGACAGCCATCAGAGTTTTTATTTTTTCCATTTGTTTTCCTTAATCGCCCGGACCAGCCAGCGCGCCTCTTCCTCGCTCAACAATTCTTTCCAGGGTGGCATCGGGGTTCCGGGCACTCCCTCCATAATGATTTCCGTCAGTTCATCATCATCGCGCCCGGCCAAAGTTCCAGGCAGCAAGGCTGATCCAAGACCACCGGCACGGGTTAAGCCGTGACAGGAACCGCAATCATGTTTGAGGAAATACAGAAGCTCTTCTTGACGCTCAGGCGCAACCCCTGCCTGGGCAGGAGCGGTCAGCAACAACAATGCAAACAGCAGCAGGGCTCCTTCAGGCTTGAGCCGAAAGGGCCTCATCAGGAAATTCCAGTGCGCTGTATGCGTCTTCATAGGTCACCCCTTGCCAATTCAGCGTGTCGGCCAATCCGACGACTTTGCCGACAATGACAAGCACCGGCGATGGCAGATCAAGATCATTAACCAACAACGGCAATTCGACAAGGGTGCTAATGCATTGGCGTTGTCCATCGATGGTTCCTTTTGAAATCGCCGCCGCCGGGGTATCTGCCGGCAAGCCTTGGGCAATCAGGTTTTTCGATATATCTGGTAGATTGGAAAGGCCCATGTAAAAAACAAGGGTCGTTTGATCACAAGCGAGGCTTTTCCAGTTAAGGTCCAGATACTCGCCAGCGCGGGCATGGCCGGTAACGAAACGCACACCGGTGGCAAGCCCACGATGAGTCAGAGGAATACCAAGGGCCGCGCTGATGCCCGAAGCCGCCGTTACACCGGGCACAACCTCGAAGGCAACGCCGTGATGAGCCAAATATTCGGCTTCTTCACTGCCGCGCCCAAAAATGAAGGGATCGCCCCCCTTAAGCCGGACCACGGTATGGTTGCTTAATGCCAGTTTGACCAATAATTCATTAATATCATCTTGGGGAAGGTGATGATTGCTGGCCGCCTTGCCGACAAAAATTCGGGCGACACCAGGCCCGATAAGGTCAAGAATCTGCTCCGAGACCAGACGGTCATAGACAATAACATCTGCCTTCTTCAGGGCATTCAAAGCCTTGACGGTTAACAGTTCAGGGTCTCCCGAACTTGCCCCGACCAACAGAACCTTGCCGTTTTTTTCCGTCATCGTGATCTCCGAAAAATTGAAAAGACGAAAGTTGGGGGCAAGGCCGTAGCCCTGCCCCCATAGTTCCGTCAGTAGACGTCGTTTTTGGTGTTGTAGACGTTAAACTTGCCGGTCGGGGTCACAAGGCGCTTGTCCTTGATGACCTTTTTCAGCTTACGCGTCTTGTCGTCGATAACAACAATTGCCGATTCCTGCTCTTTGCCGTTCCAGACAGAGAACCAGATTTCCGTTCCGGCCTTGTTGTACTCGCCCTGGACGACGCGCTTGGCGCCTTCCTTCAGGCCAGCCCACTTGGCGACGGGGATGACTTCAGCCCCTTTGTCAAGATTGTTGATGTCGAAGACGCTGACCGACTGATAAACGTCTTCTTCGGAATTCAACGGTGCATCAACCCACAAGTTCGTCGACTTCGGATGTGTCTTGATGAACAGCGAACCGCCCCCGTGACCATCGATGCTTGCAACAACTTTCCAGGCACTATCGGGATGACCCACAGGGTCGGTGCCGATCATAGCGATGGAATCGTCACCCAAGTGAGAGGTCGACCAGACAGGACCGAACTTTGGATGGACGAAATTGGCGCCACGACCCGGATGCGGTTTGATGCCAACACCTTCTTTGATCTTGGCCACCAGTTTGTCGGTCTTGGTATCGATAACGACAATGGTGTCGCGGGCATTGGCCGCCGTCAGGAAGTAGCGGTCCGTCGAATCGAAGCCGCCATCATGCAAAAAGCGTTCGGCATCGATGGTGGTGACGGACAGGTTCTTGATGTCAGCGTAGTTGACCAACAAAATTTTGCCGGTTTCCTTGACGTTAACAACAAATTCCGGACGATAGTGCGAGGCGACAATCGCCGCGACGCGCGGTTCCGGATGGTATTCCTGGGTATCATAGGTGGTGCCACGGGTGGAAACGACCTTCAACGGTTCAAGCGTATCGCCGTCCATAATCGTGTATTGCGGCGGCCAGTAGGTGCCGCCAATAGCGTACTTGTCTTCATAGCCCTTCATTTTCGAAGTTTCGACCGAACGGGCTTCCAGGCCAAGTTTGATCTGGGCAACCGTCGCGGGCGGATCCATCCACAGATCAACCATGTTAACCAGGGCATCACGACCGATCACGAAGAGGTAACGACCAGAGGCTGAAATCCGGGAAATATGAACGGCATATCCGGTCTCGATGATGGTCTTGATTTTGTAATCATCACCGGAAATCAGGGCAACCTGACCAGCATCACGCAATGTCACTGAGAACAAATTGTCGAGATTGAGTTTGTTCATCTGCTTTGTTGGGCGCTTGTTGGGAGGGTAGAACAGCGTCCAAGAGTCTTTCATTTCTTTAAGACCCCATTCGGGCGGCGCAACGGGATCTTCAAGAAGATACCGGGCCATGATGTTGATTTCTTTTTCGCTCAATTGGCCCGAAGTTCCCCAATTGGGCATGCCACCCGGCGAACCATAGGTGATGAAATCGTGCAAGTGCTCGTAGCCAAGATCCCTGGTCCGTTTAGGTTCAAGGTTCTTGCCCGTAGCGCCCTTGCGCAACACGCCGTGACAACCGGCACACCGTTCAAAGTAAATTTTGTCGGCTGTTGTTTTTTCTTGCGCCGACAGTTTCGCGTTTGCAGCCTGGGCCATTGATACCGTGAATGAAGCAGCAAAGATTGCCGCCATTCCGACACCGGCCAGACGAAGTCCGTATTTAGCCATAAGGAATCTCCAACTTCTTAGTTTAACCATTGATTTATCGCAGGATAAGTGACCGTATCCCCCTAATCAGCGCCACTGCATTGACTTTGGTCAAAGGAGGCGAAAATGTGGCAGTGTATCTAATGTATCTAATGAGCGAACGGAGAAATCTATATGACACTACTTGACTGGAAAGACGACTTTAAGACTGGCTTCATCTCCATTGATTATGAACATCAGGAGCTGATTTCAGCAATCAACCGCATCTTCGAGAACGGTGTCGATGCGCAAGAAAGCCTGCTCGCCTCGTTGAGCGAAATTCACGCCCAGATCGAGGCTCATTTCGCCCTCGAAGAAAAAATCATGCGCGACCAGCACTATCCCGCCTACATCCCCCATAAACAGGATCACGAGCGCCTGCTTGACGAGATTCTGGATATCATGGACGCCGTAGAGAAAAATGGCGAGCTGGATACGGCACGCACCCTTGGGGAACGCCTGACCACATGGTTCGGCGTGCATTTCGCCACCTTGGACAAAGACCTGCACAGCATTATCCATAAATAGATTATTTCGTGCCTTACGGATTAATGCTGTCATCCACGACATATAGGATCGCCACACACATCCTTATTGCGGCAACTTATAGCCAAGAAGAGCCCCATAATGGTTAAAATATAAGGCACCTACAGCATCAAGCCTGGCAACTTTCTTCAAAAGAACTCCAATTCTTGTAAATATTTTCTCAAGGCATTGACCTTCCTGCTTCTGGAATGTTTACAGTGCCTGGCTTGGGAAATAATAGCCAAGGAAACATCAGTATGCGGAACTCTCCAATGACCATTTTCGCTGTAGTCGTACTTTTAATTGCTGGAATTTCCATGCAAGCTAAGGCGGAACCGGTTCCCATGGATAGGCTTGGTCGGATCGGCGGTATATTGGTCGATCCCTCGGGTGTTATGGACACAGTCCTGCTGGCTACCCGTATTGGTGTTCTTGCCGGTAAACCCGATGGCCTTGCCGTGCCGGTTTCTTCATTGAACGGCCTAATCACGGCCCTCGCCGTCGATCCACAGAACGCCCGCAAATTGTTCGCCAGCGGTCAATCTGAAAAAACCGGTAATCTCGGTGTGCAGACATCCGGCGATGGAGGGAAAACCTGGAAGAAAATTTCTGACGGCGCCAATGGCCCTGTTATTTTCCAATCCCTGGCGGTAAGTCCCAAGAATCCTAACGTGCTCTTCGGAGCAGGAAAAGACCTGCAATTTAGTCAGGATGGAGGCGTTAACTGGACGCGCATGGGTCCAGCCCCTGAGAAACTTTTTTCCATTGCGATCTCAACAGCAAATGACAACATGCTCTATGCGGCGACAATGGCGGGTATTCTGGTCAGTCAGGACGGAGGCGTTAAGTGGCTGCCTGCGAACGTCCCGCAAGGCCCGGCGACGATGGTTTATGTCTCTCCCGAAGGACGAGTCTTCGCGTTTGTATATGGGACTGGACTAATCTCCGCCCGAGAACCGGGAAAGGAATGGAAAGTCGTCGCTAAGGATTTTCAGGACCGGGTATTAATGGGAATGGCGATTTCCGCTGACAACCCTAAGCGTCTATATGCTTACGCTGATACGGGTCGTGTTATGATCAGCAACAACGGCGGACAGTCGTGGTCGCCCCTAGAGGGAAGCGATAGAGTTAACGAGCAGACGATAGCGAAAGGTCGGAAGTTATTCGAGGACAATTGCTCCGCCTGCCACGGCGAGCGTGGTATCGGCGAACGACCCGATGACCCTAATGCCAGAGATGAATATGGGTTCGTCGCACCGGCCCTTAATAACGATGCCCACGGTTGGCATCATCCGGACACGCAATTAATAGAGACCATTCTTAACGGCTCGCCTCGCAACAAGCGCATGATAGCCTGGAAAGAACAACTTTCCAGGCAACAGGCCGAGCAACTTGTTACGTACATCAAGAGCCTGTGGAGCTTTCGTAGCCTTGCCTGTCAGGGGTCGCGCCACATGGCTTGCATGCAATGAAATATGGGCGCGTGTCAAACCATAACCAGGGCCGCATAACGAGTCGTATACTCTGTATGTAGTGGGTGCCTGTTTTAACCCCATAGGCACGGATTATTTCAGAGTGATCCCACCGGCGGCATTGTCAAAACCTATGACAAGGATTTCCCTAGCTGCCAAATCGACCTGGCTTTGCAGAACACGATCGAACGCTCCCTCACCCACATCGTCGCGACTGTCCCACAGGCCGACGGTTATGGTGTGTGGACCTGCTGGGGTTCGGAATTTTTGATAAAAGCTTGATTGACCGTCTTTCGATAGTCCGGCGGGAGAGGCAATCCCCTGATAAATTTTCTCACCATCCAGGGCCAATTCGACGATTACCGGCCAGCGTTCGCGCGAACATTTCATCGGCGCGCGCATGTTGGCGGCCAGTTTCGCCAATTCATCACGAGTGCGTTTCCTGCACTCCTGACGATGTTTGCCGGCGTGGGTGAAGCTGAGCATCAGCAACGCTTTTTCCGGCGCATGAGCGATATAAGCTGGTGCAGTGGAGAAAGTGGCGATGCCCCCTCCCAGCACGGCGTAAAATACAGCCTGACCGAGCAGTTGTAAGGGCGTTCTTTTGGAACCCTTGAGCTTCAGGCCCGAAATATTCATTTTCTGCTGACGTTCAGCCGCCTCCAGAGCCTCAGCCTCTTTACGCAGGCGGATCTGTTCGCGCACTTCCGGCGATGGATTGAACAGATCCTTCAACCCAATGTGATAAAGAACAAAGAGGAAGATAGGGCCGAAAACCACGAAGGGGACAAGATGGAAAATCGGGATGCTGGGATCGATGCCTAGAAATTCGTTCATTGCTCATCCCTCGTATCCTCAAGGGATTTCCTGAAAGCGTCGATTTCTTCGGCGACGGCATCTTGCTGTACACGTGATGCCCAGAACACCCGAATGCGATCGCGCGATACGCGTTTTCGCAAATAAGGGTCACGAACACCGGCGATGCGTTCTTCCGTCCACCTGTTACCAAGGCGGTTGAAGCAATCACAGGACTGGCAACCGGTAATCAAAACCCCGTCAACCGCGTCCTGAGAAAGGGCATAGTCCATAAATGACGGCGGCAACATGCCAATACAGGGCATGCTTAAACCCGCCACACCCTCGCCGTAATCGGTATTGGTGTCGGTGCCGTAATCGCAACCAAAGACAATGACACCGGGGCGGGATTGGCTTCCAGCGCCTATTTTTTCGACCGCCGAAGCAGTCTTCTCGCGCAGCCGTTTCAGGTTCAAGTCGGGCAGGTCAATACCCGTGACCAGCTCTTCGGTGCGCCGATACGGGGTCGAGACAGGGCACGAACCGACGCAGATTCCGCAGCTTGTGCAAAGAGCCGCATCGACGACCGCCTCACGTTCAAACGGCCGTCCGTCTGTCCGGGGAATCATCGTCACCGCCCCGAACGGGCAATCAACGAAGCAGCGCGTGCAGCCGTTACATTTATCCAGATGAACCACCGCTGGTCTCGGCCGTTTCAACGGCGGAATCCATGGCATCACCGCCAGGATAACGGAAAGACCGACGGCCAACGCCCACAAAGTTCCCGCCCCCCAGGCATCGAAGACCGGATAGAGCATCATATAAAACCAGTCGAGGTTAAGTTCGCTCGGCACCATGGAAAGGTCGGCCGGGGCATGGCTGACAGCCGGTTTAACCATCGCCAGGACGACAAACATAGCAAGCGAACCAATGGCCAGCCCCCGCGGTGGATTGATTTTCGGCTGGCTGACCCGCATCACATGAATCCACATGACGAACAACAGGAACAACGGCCCGAAGATGTGCATGAAGACAAGCAAGGTGAAGAACCTGTCGGTCAGGCTCTCCGGCATCAGGAAATTATTGGCGACGGGTTCACCGAAAATCCCCAACCAGTCGATCCATTCCATAGAGCCGATAGCGACATACTGGGACAATATATCCCAGACCAGCCAATAACCGCTAATTCCGGAAATAAACAACAGCCAGATGATCGGCACCCCGGTGAACCAGGTGAACCAGCGCACATCCCGGTAACGGTCCATGATGAATTCCCGGCCCAGATGCAACACCATGGTGACGATCATGGCGTCCGACGCATAACGGTGCAGGCTGCGCATGATGCCACCCAAGTACCATTGCTGGTGGGTCATCACCTCGACAGATTGATAAGCACCACCGACGGTGGTGTCGAACAGGATATAGACGTAAACGCCGGTGGCGGCGACAATCCAGTAATAGAAAAACGTCAAGGTTCCCATTTGGCGCAAAGGATTCCACTGCGCTCCGAAAGGTCGGTCCAGTGCCGCCTCCACATGCAGAAGCCCGTTCTGCAATCGTTTTCTAAAAGTTATTTGCATGATTTTAAAGCATTCAGACCGATGATTGGCGGTGCGGTAAGGTTTTTTTGCGCCGCCGTGTGCGCCATATCCGCCACCACTCGCGAACGACGAAAATGAACATACCACCTACGACCATTGTGCCAACGAAAAGCTGAATAAAAATGGAATAGTCGAAGCGGTAACGGTCGGCAGCCGGATCGTAGATCGTACAGAATAACCTGACTTTCTTAATCAGGTCTCCAATACTTGCGAACGGGGTCGGTGTTCCGAAGACCAGTTCTTTCAACGGTTCGACAAGTAACGGTAAATCAAAGTTCTGACCATAAATCTGCCGGTAGACCACCCCCTTGCCATCAATCACCGTGACCTGTGAGAGATGATCAAAACCCTTGGCCGAAGGAAAGAAAATAAAACCCAGATTTTCAGCTAAACCGACCATGGTCGGTAAATCGCCGCTTAAAAATTTCCAGTTCGATACATCAACGCCCTGTTGATTAGCGAAAGTACGCATCCGCTCCGGACTGTCTGCGGCGCTGTCGAAACCGATAGATATAACCGAAAAACTGTCGTCCCCCAGAGCGTCACGGGCGCTGGCGGCCGCGTCGGCGAGGGTTTGGGTGATAATCGGGCAACTTGCGGCGCAACTGGTATAGATAAAGCTGACAACCAGCGGCCGACCCAGAAAATCAGCCATATTGACGCTTTCTCCATGGCTGTCGGTAAAACTATAGTTGGCAAGGGTGCGACCAATGGCGCTTTGCGAATATTCTAACGCCTGATCGGGGCTGTAATCCGATTTATCGGACGCCGCCCCCAAAGCATATGGGGCAAAGGTCGTTAGCAAAACAAAAACGGCCAAAAAGGGTAGAGATCGTTTCATGTTCTCAGCGCTTCCGTTAGACCCAAGGGATGGATTAAGGGATGGACGGGCGGTATTTTTACCGCCCGTCCTTAAAAAGAGCCCTTAACTGAGACCCCAAACCCCTGACAGGTACTTCCAGTTAACGAAGTAGTAGAGAACAAACGCTACCAGGAAGATCATTGCCAACACGAAGGTTCCGGGAACCTCCATGGTTCCGGCGCTACCATAACCGGTAGCGGCCCCGGTAACAGTAGGCGTTGCCGGTGCTTCTTCAGCGGCAGCAGAAGCTGGCGCTGGCACCTTGGCTTTACCCCACAAGATCGTACCGACCATGTTAAGGATAAAGATCGCCGCACCGAGCGAGCCCATCAAGGCGGCGACACCGTTCAACCCCATCATCAGGTTGGCGGCTGCCGGGAAGTCGAAGCCCAAGGTCGAGTCGGCAAAGGTCATATCCCAATGACGACGCGGAACGCCGAGTGTTCCCGCCCCCATCATGAAGGTAGCGGCCAGTCCCATGCCAATACCGAACAGATAAGGCTGCCATTTGGCGAGACCGGGGAAGACCAGTTCTTTCTGCCACAAGGTGGGAACCAGCCAGTACGAGATCGCCATGAAGGCAAGCGTCGTACCAACCACCACCGTGCCGTGGAAGTGACCGGGCACATAGATGGTGTTGTGGGTGATCAGGTTGAGCTGCTCTGTGCCCATCATGACGCCGGAGATACCGCCCAGGAAGCCGAACAACACCACCGACAGGGCCGTGCCCGCAAACACCGGGTTACCCCACGGACACTTGGTAAGCCACTCGAAAAGCCCTTTGTTGAAGCCCTTCTTGCGCTGTGCCGCTTCGATGGCACCAGGAACGGTCAAGCCGTGAATCATCGAACCCAACACCGCCAGATAAAGCGCATACGAGGTGTTGAAGATCTTGTATTCAGAGCTCAGTCCCGGATCGACCAGCAGATGATGGGCGCTGGCCAGTTGCAGGAACAGGATGTACAGCAGGAACGCCGTACGGCTGACCTTTTCGCTCAAGGGTTTGGCCCCGAACAAGATCGCCGCAACCGCATACCAACAGGAAATCTGGGCGGCGACGTTAACTTGCTGGGAAGAGTGCCCCATGGCCCACCAGATCACCCGGTACATAATGGTGTCGATGGAAGACAGAAGGCCCAAAGACCAGAACCAGGTTGGAACCAGAATGATGGCGCCCGAAAGGATCGTGAAGACGGCGATGATCGCCGCCGTCATGGCACCGAAGGTAACCAGCGGGATGGAGCCCTCAAAAGTCTTTTCCTTCCTGGCCATATGCAGTGTGGCGAAGAAAACAAAACACCCCAGCAAAGCACCGACCGCGAACAGGATAATACCCAGATAGAAGTCCTGCGCCGCCATCATCGGCGGGTAGGACGTGAACATCACCGAACTATCCCCCCTGAGCACCGCGATATTGGTGATAACAGCCCCGATGAGCATCATCCAATAGCCAATCCAGGCGATCTTTGGAAACACCAGGCGGGCATTAAGAAGAATTGCCGAGGTGAAATACAACAGGGCAACTTCAAAGAAAATACACCACACCAGCAAGACATCAAAGCCATGTGCGGTCAACGCTAGATAGAACCATTCGGCGTCAAGAAGATGAACCGCTGGCCAGCGGGTCATCGCCACCATCAAACCGAACAAACCACCAACCAACAAGAATACAACAGCCGTTACCGCATTCCACTTGATTAGCTTGTCGGCATTTAGATCAATTTTGAAGCCCGTGTCAGGGCATGTTCTGAACTCTGCCATGATCGCCTCCCTATTTGTCCGTTACGTAGATTCTGCCCACCATGGTATGGTGGCCGATCCCGCAAAATTCGTTGCAAATAACGCCAAACTCGCCGGAACTGGTCGGTTTGACAGTGAAGATCATCTCGTAGTTCGGATGAACCTGAATGTTGATGTTTTCCGGTAAAAGCGAAAAACCGTGCATATAGTCAAGTGACGAAAGGTGGAACCGGTAGGATTGCCCCTTTTCCAACTCGACGACCGGCCACCATTCCCACAACCGACCGAGCATGTAGACATCGCCCCCGGCGGGTGGATGGACGACCGGAATTCCGGTGTCGCCTTCCTCGCGAACGGTATATTTTTCCGCCCATGTCTCGACTTTGTCGGCATAAACATCCGGCTTGATCTTGTAAGCCTCGTTCGACAGGTTTTGTTCACCGACGATGTGCCAGTACGGCATCATGAAAAACATCACCAGAGCCCAGATAAAGGCAATGGTGATCCACATGACCTCCGTTTTTTCTATTGCTTGGTTCCACCAAACCCGCTGCGGTGGAGGAAAAATAGCCATAATATTAAGTCCCCTCTCTCTTTCTTTATTGCGCCAGCGGGATGGCGATAACTTCCATCACCCCCCAAACGACATACAAAACCATCGGCGAGACAATGCCGATGACCAGCAACAGTAATGGGCTATCCAGTAACTGTTGCATGGCTGGAATTTTTTCGTCCGTTCCACCTGGACCGGTGTCAAAATCGCTCATAAGTCCCCTCACTTTCATTCATTTTCAAGACTCTTCACCCACACTAAAGCGGCTATTCAACCACGATAAAGCGCTTTTAAGCTCTCTACAATCAGCCACGACCAATAAAAGCACGCCTTAACCGAGGTCAATTAACGCTTTTTTTCTTTGCGGCGGCTTCGACCCGGAAAAACAATAAAACCAAGTAATTCTTGCCTTTGCACGTGCCAACGGGCAAACAAAGGAAGGTTTCAATAAATGCCCTTGAAGGAGAATTCTCCACCGTGCCGCCAACCCCTAATGACAACGACGCCATCGAAAAAGAATCCGATGTCCGTGCGCCGAATCTTCGCGTTGTCGAATACGCCCTGCTCTTGAAGCCCAGGGTCATGTCGCTGGTCGTCTTCACTGCCTGGACCGGCCTGATGATGGCGCCGGGATCTATTGACCATGTACGCGGGGCTATCGCCATTATCTGTATCGCCGTCGCAGCCGGTGCCTCGGGGGCCATAAACATGTGGTACGACCGCGATATCGACGCGATTATGAAACGCACCCAGAACCGGCCCCTGCCTGCCGGTCACCTGGAACCGTTGGAAGCGCTCGGCTTCGGTGTTTTCCTGTCCGTCGCCTCAGTCACCCTGATGGCGCTTTTTGTCAATGTCGCTGCCGCCGGGTGGTTGATGACGACGATTGTCTATTACGTATTCATCTACACCATCTGGCTTAAACGGCGGACACCGCAAAACATCGTCATTGGCGGTGCCGCGGGAGCCTTTCCCCCGATGATCGGCTGGATTGCCGTGACTGGCGGGGTTGAACCCAATGCATGGATTCTGTTTCTGATTATTTTCCTGTGGACGCCACCACATACCTGGGCCCTGGCGCTGTTCAGAAGCGGCGATTACGAGGCCGCCGGAGTACCGATGATGCCCGTCGTCGTCGGCCATCGCAAAACCGCCATGCAGATGCTGATTTATACGCTGGTGCTGATCCCGGTGACGCTGCTTCCAACGATCCTTGGTATATCCGGACGGGTTTACATGACCGCGGCAATCATTCTTGGTCTCGGCCTGTTGCGTCATGCCCTCATCGTGCTGAAAGACGACGACATTAAAAAAGCCCGTTCGATGTTTCTGTTTTCGATCCTCTACCTGTTTATGATTTTCGTCTTTCTGCTCGTCGACAAAGGACTGGTGACGTGGTTCCCCCAGTACTTCACCCTTTAACCTAATGAGCGCTTCTGCCTATTCAAAACTAGAGCACCGTTTCCGCCGTATCCTGATACTTGGCGATGCCAGCGAAGCCTTGAATTGGGACTACGCAACCATGATGCCGCCTGGCGGTGGTCCCGCGCGCGGCGAGCAACTAGCAGAACTGGGCGCCGTTCGTCATTCCTTGCTCTGCGCCACCGAAACAGCCGATTTATTGGACGCCGCCGACCAGGACGACAGCCTTGATAACTGGCAGGCAGTCAACCTGAAAGCGATGCGGAGCAAATGGGCTCACGCCACGGCGCTTTCCGAAGATCTGGTGCTGGCATTCTCGAAAGCCAGTACGACATGCGAGACCGTCTGGCGCACGGCCCACACCGAGGCTGACTTCGCCGCCGTACTGCCACACATGCAAGCTTTACTGACGCTGGTACAAGAAAGCGCAACGGCTAAATCTGAAAAACTCGAGCTTTCCCCCTATGACGCCCTGCTTGATGAATTTGAACCGGGCGGGCGCAGCGCCGACATCGACGTTAACTTCGCCGCACTGGAAGCTTTCCTGCCCGGTTTCTTGGGAAAAGTTCTGGAAAAGCAAAACGCCGACCCAGCCCCAGCCATGCCAAAAGGTCCCTTTGCGGCGGATAAACAACGCGGCCTCGGCCTGAAACTCATGACGGCCCTGGGTTTCGACTTCAATCACGGACGCCTGGACGTCAGCCTGCATCCATTTTGCGACGGCACGCCCGAAGATGTCCGTATCACCACCCGTTTTGACGAAGATGATTTTTCCTCTGCCATCATGGGAGTCCTGCACGAAACCGGCCATGGCCTATACGAGCGTGGCCTGCCAGTAAACTGGCGCTATCAGCCGGTCGGTCAGGCCCTGGGCATGGCAGTTCACGAAAGCCAGTCGTTACTGATCGAGATGCAGATGAGCCGCTCGCGCGAATTTCTTGAATTCGCGGCCCCGTTGATGCGGGATGCCTTCGACGGATCCGGCCCGGCCTGGGACGTGGAGTCTCTATATCGCAACCTTATCCGCGTTACGCCGGGCTTTATCCGGGTCGACGCCGACGAGGTCACCTACCCCCTGCACGTGATCGCCCGTTACCGCCTGGAAAAACTGATGATCGCGGGCGACTTACCCCTTGTCGATCTGCCAGAGGCCTGGAACACGGAAATGGAAAATCTGCTTGGTATTCGCCCGGCCAACGACCGCGAGGGCTGTTTGCAGGACATTCACTGGTACGACGGCGCGTGGGGTTATTTCCCGACCTACACCCTGGGCGCAATGACGGCTGCGCAATTGTACGCAGCGGCCCTGCACGACAATCCTGAAATTTCCGTTGCCATCCCAAAAGGCGATTTCACCCCCCTGTTGTCGTGGTTGCGGGAAAATGTCCATTCCAAAGGCGCCAGTCAACCATCGCAAATGCTCCTGAAAGACGTTACCGGCGAGCCTTTGAACGCAGATATCTTTAAAAAGCATTTGTATCGACGTTATCTGCAACAGATCCCAGAATTGCTCTAGCCGCTTGCCTCTGCTTACGGGCAGGAATAGGTTACGCCCCTGATTGCAACAAGACTGTAAAATTACGAGAATGCATTGAAATTCGTAAGCACCCGGGGCCAGGCCCCGACTTTAAATTTTGACGACGTGCTGTTGAGCGGGCTGGCCCGCGATGGCGGCCTGTATGTGCCCCAATCCTGGCCCCACTTCAGCGCTGACGACATAACCGCGTTTAAAGGGTTGAGCTACAGCGAAACGGCCTTCCGCGTCATTCGCCCGTTCACCGAAGGATCCATTTCCGATAGCGATCTGGAACAATTGATTGACGACGCTTACGCAGGTTTCGATGGCCCGGACATCGCCCCACTGAAACAACTGGGCAACAACGAATGGCTGATGGAACTTTTCCACGGGCCTACCCTGGCCTTCAAAGACTACGCAATGCAGTTCCTGGGCCACATCTTCGATCATGTCTTAAAAAAACACGGACAAAGGATAACCATTGTCGGCGCGACATCGGGAGACACCGGTTCGGCGGCCATTGAGGCTTGCCGGGGACGCGAGGCCATTGAAATATTTATCCTGCACCCGGAAGGCCGGGTCTCGGACGTACAGCGCCGGCAGATGACCACGGTGAACGATGCCAACGTTCACAACATCGCCGTCAAGGGCACGTTTGATGATTGCCAGAACCTGGTCAAGGCAATGTTCAACGACGGCGCTTTCCGTGACAGGAACCGCCTTTCGGCTGTCAACTCCATCAACTGGGTGCGGGTGATGGCCCAATGCGTCTATTACTTCTACGCTGCGGCAAAACTGGGCGCGCCGGAAACCCCTGTTTCCTTCGCCGTGCCGACAGGAAACTTCGGCAATGTTTTTGCAGGCTATGGAGCCAACCGCATGGGCCTGAATATTGAACAGTTGATTATCGGTTCCAACAGCAACGACATCCTGACCCGCTTTTTTGACAGCGGAGCCATGAACATGACCGGTGTCCACCCGACCACCAGCCCCAGCATGGATATCCAGATTTCCAGCAATTTCGAGCGGCTTTTGTTTGAACTTTACGAACGCGATGGCGATATAATCAGGGACATGATGAAAACCTTCAACGACACCGGCAGTTTCAGCGTTGGACCGGAACAGATGCAACAAGCCCTGGGGCTGTTCAGTTCCGCCCGTTACAGTGACGATGAAGTGGGGCAAACCATCGCCGGCGTGTTAGCCGAAAACCGACAACTCCTCGACCCCCATTCGGCCATCGGTGTCGCCGCAGGGCGGGCAAAACGCGACAATGCGCAAACCCCGCTCATCGCCCTGGCGACGGCGCATCCGGCCAAGTTCCCCGACGCCGTCGAGGCGGCCAGCGGCCAACGTCCGACTTTACCAGGGAAACTCTCCGGCCTGTTTGAGCGCGACGAACATTACACCGTGCTCGACAATGATGTGGCCCAGATCAAGGACTTTGTCGAAACCCACCGCAGTGATGGAACCGCATAATGGAAATCAGAACGACAACCCTGGAAAACGGCTTGCGCGTCGTTTCCGATCCCATGGCGACGGTAGAATCAGTGTCTCTGGGTGTTTGGGTCGGCATCGGCACCCGCCACGAAAAGAAAGAAATGAACGGTGTTTCACACCTGCTTGAACACATGGCCTTCAAGGGCACGCGCAGGCGAACGGCAACCGCCATCGCCGAGGAAATCGAGGCCGTCGGCGGCCATATCAACGCCTACACGACCCGCGAAAGCACCGCCTATTACGTCCGCGTCCTGAAAGAGGATGTGCCGTTGGGCGTCGATTTGATCGCCGACATTTTGCAGCATTCAACAATGGAACCCGAAGAGCTTGAGCGTGAGCGCACGGTCATCCTGCAGGAAATTAATCAGGCCCAGGACACCCCTGACGACGTCGTCTTCGATAATTTTCAGGAAGCCGCCTACCCTGACCAACCGCTTGGCCGACAAGTTTTGGGCGACGCCCAAATCGTCGGCGCCATGGGTCGCGAGACCATCATGGATTATATGAACGCCCATTATAATTCAGGTTCCATGGTGCTGGCCGCAGCCGGGCGGGTCGATCACGACCAACTGGTCGACCTCGCCCGTGACGCCTTCTCACCCCTTCAGCAAGGCCCCCAGGCCAAACGCGAAGATGCCTGTTACAGCGGCGGCCAAAGCGTTGTCGAACGCCCGTTAGAACAAGCCCACCTGCTGCTCGGCTTCGAAGGTGTCGGCTACAGCGATCCGGATTTCTACGCCGTTGCTGTCCTGTCGACCCTGTTTGGCGGCGGCATGTCGTCCCGCCTGTTTCAGGAAATTCGCGAGAAACGCGGCCTTGTCTATTCTATCTATTCTTTCGGATCCAGCTATTCCGACGGCGGCCTGTTCGGTATTTATGCCGGTACCGGGGAAGAAGAAACCGCCGAACTGATCCCGCTGATTTGCGATGAAATCCGCAAAATGACCGACAGTGTCGGCACGGACGAACTCAACCGTGCCCGCGCCCAGATCAAGGCGTCGATCCTGATGGGCCTTGAAAGTTCCTCATCCCGCTGTGAGCAACTGGCCCGACAAATGATGGTCTTTGGACGCCCCCTGCCGACGGCTGAAACCGTCGCCCATATCGAAGCCGTTGATGCCGATTCTATTTTACGCATCGCCCGGCGCATCTTCGCCAGCCCCCTGACGCTAACGGCCCTGGGCCCCGTCTCGAAGCTTGAAACCTTCGAGCAAATCCAGAAGCGTCTCGGCTAAAATCAGTTGTAAGAAATAGCTCGTTCCAACACCTGCGCGAAAATCCCTAAAGAACCATTTGCAACCTATGTAATATAGAGACTATTATTGCTGTGCAATTAATGGGGGAGAACTATAATGAGTATTATCATCTTTAGGGCCATGCCGGTTGCCTTATTGGCTTTGTTATCACTGTCTGCATGTATCGATCTTAGAGCCATCGATGAAGACGTCAGAACCTGTAGCGCCGATGAAATGTCATTCGGCCAGTCCATGCAGTTCTCTCAAATCAATACCAATGATAATTATTGTGTATACGGGATTAGCGCCGCGCAATACGGCTGCAAGCTGGATCAATTGAGCGTCGCCGGGAATGCAAGTTATGGCAACGACACCTCGGGCGTCTCAACAATAGACTCGCCGGATGGATCGGGACCGTCAGTATCCCGTCCAATTGAAGAAGTGTTTCCTCTGAACGCACGCATCGCGCGCCTCACGGGGATAGAGGTGACGCCCAACGTCACAATACCGGTCACTCCAGACAACACAAACGCGACCTTTAACTGGTTCGCTAACACGACAGCAACGCCCATTGCATGCAACACCGCTAATTGCGCTGTCGGAACCTACCATGTATCGTTGAGACGACCGACGGTGACGAAAATCTACACCAATCCCTTTGCCGACGATGGTTCGGAGGCTCCCTTAGCGATTAGCATCATCGTGCCCTGTGCCGTCATGGGAACGCCGATATTGTTACTGGGGGCAAGTCCAGCCCCCTGACGCTGACAGCCCTGGGGCCATCTCGAAGCTTGAAACCTTCGAGCAATTACAAAAACGCCTCGGTTAGATTAAGTTGTTTCAATAGTCGGTGCAGGCGCTGGCTCATGGACTGGAAAGATTAAGGACCGATTTGCAAAGCGGCTATTGGGCAAAACGTTACGCCGATTTGCTCGATAAACAGGAAATCGATCTTGGCTACCGATTGATTGTGGCCGATATCTAGGGTCCAGACTCATTAAAACGATCCATTCCGCGTGGGAAATTTAGCCTTTGGGTAGGAGACGGGCCGAAGGAATATAGACCATATTTCAAGGTCCGCTGACGCCCCCAAAGACTAAATCTCCCGCGCCCTTCGGGTTGCCATAGGAGTTAGCGCAATGGCGATCACTATTAAACCTATACACAAGGCAACCTGCCACTGCGGCAGCGTTGAATTGAAATTGACCCTGCCGACCGGAATTGAAGCTGAACGTTCAGGCGTGACCGGCGGTGTCCGAGAGCATGCGCGGGTCGATGCCTATTTTGGCCATGGCCCGGGACCATTTGCAGTCCAGGTTCTCGCCGAACACCAGTTCGTCGTCGGCATCGACGTTGAGCCAGCCATTATTGAGTATTTCCGCGTCCAGTTGTTCCGGTCCCCAACCGGCGTAACCGAGCGCCAGCATGCAGCGGCGCGGGCCGAAGCCATCGGCGATGGCGCGCAGGATATCCAGCGTCGCGGTCAACGCAATATCTTCATCCACGACAAGAGTCGCTTCGCGAATGTAATCCGGGCTGTGCAGCACAAAGCCGCGCGACATTTCGACCGGCCCGCCGGATTGAATTTCAATGCGGTTAGAGCCGCTGTATTCGGAAACGCCTAATTGTTCGAGCAGATCGGGGAAGGAGATGGCGTCGAAGGGTTTGTTGACAATCAGCCCCATGGCCCCGTCGGAACTGTGGGCGCAGATAAAGATCACAGATTTCTCGAAGCGCGGGTCCGCCATGCCTGGCATGGCAACGAGAAGCTGCCCGGAAAGTGAATTTTCTATGTCCTCGCGATAGGCCATTTCAATTTTCTCCCAAACATCGATTATCTGCTCCGACACTGTATATATTGCCACAACCGACGATCCAAACAAGGCCCTTAGCGGAAAAAGGTTATTTTAGAGACCATAATTCAGCCACAAAAGCACAATATTTCAAACACTTGGGAAGCCACTCAACATTCCGTGAAGGAAACCATGTTTTGCTTCGCTAAAAGGCAAAAAAAGGTATGATCCGCCTCCATGAAACTGCACATTCCCATTCCCGGATTCGCCATCCTCGCGCTCACCCTGTCGCTGTTCGCCGTCTTGCCGGTCACGGCACAGGCCCAGCCAGCATCATCGGAAACGATTACAACTGATCAAACGACGCTGCGACTGGTTGCCGCCGCCAGCGGCGTCGGCAACGCCGAAAGCCTGAAACTGGGCCTGCATTTCACCTTGAAACCAGGTTGGAAAGTCTACTGGCGCAGTCCTGGGGACGCCGGATACCCGCCTTCCATCGACTGGGCCGGATCGAAAAATATCACCCGCACAGAAATGCAGTGGCCGGTGCCGCACCGCTTTTCCGTGCTCGGACTTGAAACCCTGGGTTACAAGGACGAAATCGTCTATCCAATCACCCTGACACCGACGACGCCCGGCCAACCTGTTATTGCCGTGGCCAACGTCGATTACCTGACATGTAGTGAAATCTGCGTCCCCTATCAGGCAAAATTGACCCTCAATTTACCCGCTGGCCCGGCTACCCCGAGCGCCTTCGCCCACCTGATCAACCGCTTCGCCGCTCAGGTTCCCAGCAACGGTGCGAACCATGGGGTGTCGCTGGATAAACTGGAAGTTCTCGGGCGCGGCAAGGAAACCCTTCTGCGGGTCAGCATCAGCGCAAAGATGCCATTCGTTAATCCGGACGCTTTTTTTGAAGGCCCGGATATCCTCGCCTACGACAAACCGAAAGTCCGCCTTAGCAACAACGCACTGAGCGCGGTACTGACCGCAAAAGTCTACGGCGCTGAAGAATTGCCCCCACCGCATGACCTGCTGGGCTTAAAAATCGGCGTAACCTTCAGCGACGGCAAACGTTCGGCGAATCGCATTCTCACGGTTACACAAGGCGTCGGGAGTGCTTCCGCTGCGGCGGAATTACCGCTCGCGATGATTCTGGCCCTGGCCGTTCTTGGCGGTTTGATCCTCAACCTGATGCCCTGCGTGTTGCCGGTGCTGTCTATCAAGCTGCTCAGCATCGTCGGCCATGGCGGGGCCGAAAAGCGCCGGGTGCAAGGCAGTTTTATCGCTTCCGCCGCAGGCATCGTTTTTGCCTTTCTAGGTTTGGCGGCCGCGCTGGTGGCCTTGAAAAGTGCCGGTATGACGATTGGTTGGGGCATTCAGTTCCAACAACCCTGGTTCCTGATTGCGATGACCCTGATCATCACCCTGTTCGCCTGTAATCTTTGGGGACTGTACGAATTCCGCCTGCCTGGCTGGCTTGGCGATATGGGCACGCGCACGGCCCATGTTCATGGGCTCGGCGGTCATTTTCTAACCGGTTGTTTTGCGACATTGCTGGCGACGCCGTGTTCCGCGCCATTCCTGGGCACCGCCGTCGGCTTCGCCCTGGCCCGTGGGGCAAGTGACATCTTCGCCGTCTTCGCCGCCGTCGGTCTTGGCATGGCGGCGCCCTACCTGCTGATCGCCCTGATGCCGGGGTTGGCGACCCGCTTGCCCAAACCCGGCGCATGGATGGTAAAGTTACGCAAGGTCATGGGTTTCGCCCTGGCCGCCACCGGCATCTGGTTAGTCAGTGTTCTTGCGACGGCCATTGGCCTGCAAGGCGGTGCCATCGTCGGCTTGTTGATGATCGGCGTCATTGCCGTTGTTTTTCTGGGCTCTCGCACAAACAGGTTGTGGCAGATTGGCGGCAGTGGTGTCGCTGTTATGGCATTGCTCGCTTTCGCCGCCCCGACCCTTATCCCGAACGACGCGCCGGGAGCGCGGGTGCTGGATAAAGACCCGCGATTCCTGGCCATCTGGCAACCCTTCGACGTCGCCACCATTCCTGTACTGGTAAGCCAGGGCAAGACCGTCTTCATCGATGTCACCGCCGACTGGTGTCTGACCTGCAAGATCAACAAGGCACTCGTGCTGGCCAAGGGCGATATCCTGACGCGCCTTGGGGCCGACAATGTGGTCGCCATGCAGGCCGACTGGACCCTTCCCGATGAGAATATATCGGCTTATCTGGCCACCTTCGGGCGCTACGCTATTCCATTCAACGCCGTCTACGGCCCCGGTCTGCCCGGCGGCCTGGCCCTGCCCGAACTGCTGACCCACGACATCGTCACCGAGGCCCTCGACAAAGCTTCCGGCAACAAGTAAGAATCCTACTTCACTTTAGAAGAGGTATAAAGAAATGACCATTCAACCCGGCGACAAGATTCCTTCGGCAACCCTTCACATCATGAGCGCGAGTGGCCCCGAAGCGGTCTCCACTGCCAACATGTTCGACGGCAAAAAAGTCGCGTTATTTGGTCTTCCCGGCGCGTTCACGCCAACCTGTTCGGCCCAGCATGTACCCGGTTTTCTGACCCATGCGGCAGCGCTCAAAGGAAAAGGCGTCGATGCCATTGTCTGCCTGTCGGTCAACGACGCTTTCGTGATGGGTGCATGGGGAAAGGATCAGGGCGTCGGCGATGACATCATTATGGCCGCCGACGGTTCTGCTTTATTGAGCACCGCCATGGGCCTGGATATGGACTTAGGTGAACGCGGCATGGGCGTGCGCTGCCAACGCTTTTCGATGATCGTCGATGACGGCGTCGTCACCGTCCTCAACCACGAAGCCCCCGGCGAATACCGCGTCAGCAGCGCCGAGACCATGCTTGAGCAGCTTTAGGGCGCTTTGCCACCGATCATAGTCGTTATTTGCGCCGCCGCAGCCATAACCTTGGGGCCAAGCTCGGACACGGTGGCCTCTTCGAAGCGCACGGCCGGGCCTGAAACCGAGACCCCGGCAATGGCCTGGCCAAAGGAATTGTAAATGGCCGCGGCGACGCAGCGCATGCCCGCGTAGCGTTCCTCGTCATCAAAGGACCAGCCCCGTTTCCTGATCTCCTCAAGGTCGGCAAACAACGCCTCCGCCGTGGTCAGGGTTTTGGGGGTGAATTCCGGCAGGCCTTTGTTGTGCAGAATTTTTTCTAATTCCTGGGCCGACAAATCCGCCAGAAGCGCTTTACCGGTACCCGAGGCATGCATGTGTGAACGCGTTCCCGGACTAAAGAAAGCCCTGATCGGATTGGCCGTTTCGATTTGGCTGATGAAAACAACATCGCCGCCATCGGGGATGGCCAGGTTCGCCGTCTCACCGGTTTCCCGCATCAGCGGTCGCATCACTTTTTGCGCCGCTTCCACCAGATTAGTGCGGCCCAGATAGGAACTTCCGATATTGAAAACCTCAATCCCGATGGCCCATTCCTGCTTGACCTCATCAAAATCGACGAAACCGTGTTTTTGCAGTGTCGCCAGCACCCGGTGCGCCGAAGAGGGCGGCATGTCGATGCGCAACGCAAGGTCGCTTAATGTCGCACTGCCTTGCTTGGCCAGCGCCAGCAACAACATCAACCCTCGTTCCAGGGCCTGGACAGTATTGCCCGGTTGATCCGCAGGCAACGAGCGGGGTCGACCACGCGCACGCTTCGGGATATCAGACTGCATTGAAGGCTTCCTTTTTTCCCCATCAAAAGAACGATGGTAGTGCAAATTTAAATAATAAAAAATATTTCCAGAAAATATTAGAAATAAATAAAAAAAGAATAATTACTTATAAACAACAGATTAGCTAATTTACAGCTTTTTTGGAAATATTTTTCAGAAAAATTGAAATTATCTATTGTCCTTGATAAAATGAGACCATTGAAATACGCCGCAAGGCGATCCATATGCGCCAAGAGGAAAAACCATGAACAACCAAAACCCAATTTTCATCCCCGGCCCGACGAACATCCCCGACCGCCTGCGCGCGGCCATGAATGTGCCGACAACGGATCACCGGGCGCCGGATTTCGCCACCACATTCGTGCCTATGCTGGAAGACCTGAAAAAGGTTTTTAAAACCCAATCCGGACAGGTTATCACCTTCCCCTCTACCGGGACTGGCGGCTGGGAAGCGGCCATCACCAACACCCTGTCACCGGGCGACAAAGTTCTGGTTGCGCGCTTTGGCATGTTCTCACACCGTTGGATCGACATGTGCCAACGCCATAACCTTGATGTTGAAGTCATCGAATGCGAATGGGGCACCGGTGCCCCCGCCGATCTTTATGCCGAGGCCCTGGCCGCCGATACCAACCACGACATCAAGGCAGTCCTGGTGACCCATAACGAAACCGCGACGGGCGTGCGTAGTGATATCGCCGCGGTCCGCAAAGCCATTGATGACGCCGGGCATCCCGCGCTGTTCTACGTTGACTGCGTCAGTTCCCTCGCGTCCATGGATTTCCGCATGGACGAATGGGGCGTCGACCTGGCGGTATCGGGCTCGCAAAAAGGTTTCATGCTGACCGCCGGTATGGCCATCGTTGGCGTCAGCCAAAAGGCCATGCAAGCGACACAAAGCGCGAAATGCACCCGTTGTTTCTTCGACTTTCGCGACATGACCGGCGCCAACGCCAAGGGGGGCTTCCCCTACACGCCACCCATACAACTGATCAGCGGCCTGCGTGAAAGCCTCGCCATGCTGTTTGAGGAAGGGTTGGAGAACGTCTTTGCCCGGCATTACCGCATCGCCGAGGGTATTCGTCAGGCCGTTCATGCCTGGGACATGACCCTGTGCGCAAAAACCCCCGATCTTAATTCTGACACTGTCAGTGCTATTTATGTGCCTGCGGGCTTCGACAGCAACGTCCTGACCGACCACGCCTATAACGCCTATGATGTTTCCTTCGGTGTCGGGCTGGGCGAGATGGCGGGTAAAGCCTTCCGCATTGGCCACCTGGGATCGATCAGTGATGTCATGGCTCTGGCCGGGATCGCCACCGTAGAAATGACCATGAAAGACCTTGATTATCCCATTAAACTCGGCTCAGGTGTCTCCGCAGCACAGGAATATTACCGCAAAACAACAGGGCTCGCCCTGTCCAGGGCGGCATGAGGGAACCATGAGCGAAATGTATATCCCGACTTTCGATGACGTAACGGCGGCCCATGCGCTAATCCAGCCGTATATTCATCGCACCCCGGTGTTGACCTCTACCTATTTCAACACGCTGACGGGTGCCGAACTTTTTTTCAAGTGTGAAAATTTCCAGAAAGCCGGCGTCTTCAAGGCCCGTGGGGCTTCAAACGCCGTCTTCGGTCTGACCGAAGAGGCGGCAGCTAAAGGCGTGGCCAGCCATTCTTCGGGAAACCATGCGCTGTCCCTCAGCTACGCCGCCGGACGGCGCGGCATCAAGGCTACCGTCGTCATGCCCCGAACCGCGCCGGAAGCAAAAAAAGCGGCGGTTCGTGGCTACGGCGGCGAAGTCCTGGAATGCGAGCCATCGACGACGGCGCGCGAGGCCATGCTGGAAGAATTAGTGGCCCGCACCGGTGCCGATTTTGTCCATCCCTACAACGATCATCGGGTCATTGCCGGACAGGGCACCTGCTCGCTGGAGCTTAATGAAGATGTCGGCGACCTGGATTGCGTGGTTGCCCCTATTGGCGGCGGCGGCATGATTTCGGGAACCTGCCTGGCCTTGTCCCATGTTTCGCCGAAAACAAAAATCTATGCGGCGGAGCCGAAAAACGCCGACGATGTATATCGCTCGTTCCACGCCGGGGAGATCATCGAGGATGATGCCCCCGATACCATCGCCGACGGCCTGAAAGTCAGCATGCGTCCGCGCACCTGGCACTTCGTTTCAAAACACGTCACCGATGTGCTGCTGGCCACCGAAGAAGAAATTATCGATGCCATGTACCTGACCTGGCAACGCATGAAGATTGTTATCGAACCTTCGAGCGCCGTGCCGCTCGCGACGATCCTTAAAAATAAAGAGTTGTTTGCCGGCAAGCGCGTAGGCGTGATCCTGACCGGTGGCAACGTCGACCTTAAAAAACTGCCCTGGATGCAGGGTTAACTAAGTAAAAAAGGAATACCCCCATGAAAGACGGTACGAATTTGGACAATTACGAAGTCGGCTTCAACATCCCCGCAGCCATCGGCATGGCCGAGGCCGATATCCAGACCCCCTGCCTGGTTCTTGATCTGGATGCCCTTGAGCGCAACATCAAGAAGATGGGCCAATTCGCCAAGGACATGGGCGTGCGTCACCGGGTTCATGGCAAGATGCACAAATCCGTTGATGTCGCCTTGCTGCAGGAAAAACTGGGCGATTCTTGCGGTGTCTGCTGCCAGAAAGTCTCCGAAGCCGAGGTCTTCGCCCGTGGTGGCATCAAGGACGTTCTGGTTTCAAACCAGGTGCGCGACCCGGCCAAGATCGACCGTCTCGCCCGCTTGCCCAAGCTGGGCGCACGCACCATCGTCTGCGTCGATGACATCGACAATGTGGCCGACCTGTCAGCCGCTGCCCTGAAGCACGGCACGAACATTGAATGCCTGGTCGAGATCGACTGCGGCGCAGGGCGCTGCGGTGTTAATTCCACCGCAGCCGTGGTCGAAATCGCCAAGGCCATCAACGCCGCAGACGGCCTGAAATTTACCGGCATCCAGGCCTATCAAGGCGCCATGCAACACATGGACAAATACGAAGACCGCAAGGAAAAAATCGACATCGCCGTGGACATGGTTCGCGAAGCGGTCGACGCCTTGAAGGCCGAAGGGCTGGACTGTGACATCGTCGGCGGCGGCGGTACGGGCAGTTACTACTTTGAAGGCGCATCGAAAGTCTTTAACGAATTACAGTGCGGTTCCTACGCTTTCATGGACGCCGACTATGGTCGTATCCTGGATAAGGAAGGCAAACGCATCGATGAAGGGGAATGGGAAAATTCCCTGTTCATTTTGACGTCTATCATGAGCCACACCAAGGCCGACAAGGCCATTTGTGACGCGGGTCTGAAGGCGCAATCCGTCGATAGCGGCCTGCCCGTCGTCTACGGGCGCAAGGATGTCGAATACATCAAATGCTCTGACGAGCACGGTGTCATTGCCGACCCGGACGGCGCGCTCAAGATTAACGACAAACTCAAGTTGGTGCCTGGACACTGCGATCCCACCTGCAACGTCCACGATTGGTATGTGGGTGTGCGCGGCGGGCTCGTCGAAAGCATCTGGCCTGTTTCGGCCCGTGGCATCGCGTACTAAGATGCTGATCGTAAACGAAGACACCTGCAAGGAAGTCATTGGACGCGCCGACGCCTTTAGCGCCGTGGAAAGCGTCTTTGCCGCAATGTCCAGTGGAGACGCCTACAATTTCCCGGTTATCCGCGAAGCCATTGGCCATGCCGATGCCCTGTACGGCTTTAAGTCCGGCTTCGATAAGGCCGGCATGGCGTTGGGCGTAAAGTCCGGCGGTTACTGGCCGGGAAATATGGCCAAGGGGCTGACCAATCATCAGTCCACCATTTTCCTGTTCGATCCGGACACTGGAAAACTTCAGGCGCTGGTCGGCGGAAATTATCTAACCGCCGTGCGCACCGCCGCTTCCAGTTCCGTCTCCATCGCCCATCTGGCGCGTCCCGATGCCAAGGTTCTTGGCATGATTGGTGCGGGCCATCAGGCCGCCTTCCAGCTTCGTGCCGCCGCCGAACAGCGAAACTTTGAGAAAGTCGTCGCCTGGAATTTCCATCCCGACATGTTACCAGCCCTTGGCAAGGTGGCAGAAGAAGTCGGTTTGCCGTTTGAGGCCGTCAACCAGGAACAGCTTGGCGCGGCAGCGGATGTCATCGTCTCGATCACCTCCGCCCACGAACCGCTGATGATGAAGGACTGGGTCAAGCCCGGCACCCACATCGCCTGTATGGGCACGGACACCGCAGGCAAGCAGGAACTGGACCCGGCCCTTATGGCGGCGGCAACTGTGTTTACCGATGAAGTCGCCCAGTCTATCAGCATCGGTGAGACCCAGCATGCCATTGCCGCAGGCTTGATGAGCGAAAATGACATCACGCCCATTGGCGATGTTATTATCAAAAAGCATCCGGGACGGTCGTCGGAAGACGAAATCACCCTGTTCGACGGAACCGGCGTTGGCCTGCAAGATTTGGCCGTCGCCTCAACCGCAGCCAGATTGGCGCAGGAACAGGGCAAGGCCGTTCAAATCGAATTCTAAAACAGGAGGACCGCATTGCTAACCCTTGATCGCTTGTCCTATCAGGACGCCATGCTTCTGATTGAGGGTGCCGAAGAAAAGGCCCGGGAGTTTGGCGTCGCCATGTGCATCGCCATTACCGATGAGTCAGGTTTCCTGATTGCCTTTGTGCGCATGGACGGCGGCAAGCCCCTGTCGACGACACTGGCCCAGGACAAGGCTCACACCGCTGCGATTGCACGCAAAAGCACCCAGGCCTACAACGAAGCCTGTGTACCGGGAAGCCTGTCGTTCGGCATTCATACTGCCGCAAGTGGGCGTTTTTCCACGGTCGGCGGAGGGTTCCCGGTTGAAGTGAACGGCACCATCGTTGGCGCCATCGGGCTGTCGGGCGGCGCGCCGGAACAGGATATTTCCTGCGCCCAGGCCGGGATTGAGCATTTCCTGGAATCGCTGATCTAAGACGGCGTTTTAACGACACTCACCAGCGTATCCATCCAGCATTGCTGCCCGCATTGAAATAGTTCACTAACATGACAATGTCGTTTCCGCTGCAAGCCGTCTTAAAGGCTGCAGCTCATATCCTGACCGCAGCACATTGGCGATTTAATCTTGCCATGATCATTGGGGCATTTCGAGACCTGAACCTCGCCACCGTCGGGCAGCGTCAGGGTATCGTTGACCAAAGGGGCATCGCATTTTCCGCAAGTGGCATTAACGCTCATGCCGCATTTTTCACATTCGTATGTCGCCATTTCTTTTTTTCCTGTTTTCAATTGGTCTTCACTGACTGCTCTGTAAATATATGAAACGTCCAGGAACTGTTCAAGCAGCGTTGAGTCGCCCTGAAGAGGCGCGGCCTCTATTCCCCCCGATACGGCGTCATGCCCTGGCGGGCCAGCTCGTCGGCGCGTTCGTTTTCCGGGTGGCCAGCGTGGCCTTTGACCCAGTGCCACTGAACGTCGTGGCCTTCAAGGGCCAGCTCAAGGCGCTTCCACAGGTCTTCGTTCTTGACCGGTTTTCTGGCCGCCGTTTTCCAGCCGTTGCGTTTCCAGTTGTGAATCCATTTAGTGATGCCGTCGCGCACATAGGTGCTGTCCGTATACAGATCAACACCAAGCTCGCGCTTCAGAGATTCCAGCCCCATGATCGCGGCCATCAGTTCCATGCGGTTGTTGGTGGTCTCAAACTCACCTTCGCAGAGTTCTTTCTCGTGGTCGTTCCACAGCATCAGCACCCCCCAGCCGCCGGGGCCGGGATTGCCGCTGCAGGCGCCATCCGTATAAAGCCGAACCCGGTTAGAGGCCATAATCACCGGGCCCTTTAACCCCTTGATGGAATTTCAGTTTTTCCAGGTACTCAAGCGGATTTTTCGGTGTCACAAGGGCATCCTTCGGTGTGTTCAGCCAGTCATAAAGCCGGGTCAGCAAAAACCGCATGGCGCTGCCCCTGGCCAGCAGCGGCAGCACAGCCAGTTCCGCGTCGGAAAAATGACGCTCCTTGCCATAGGCGGTCAGCAGCCGCCGCGCCTTGGTCACGTTGAAACTACCGTCAGGCTCGAAGCACCAGGCATTGAGGCAGATAGCAACGTCATAGGCGAAGACATCATTACAGGCAAAATAGAAGTCGATCAGGCCGGAAAGCTCCCCGCCCCTGAAAAACACATTATCGGGAAAAAGATCGGCGTGGATAACGCCGCCGGGAAGGTTGCTGTCTGGACCGGGCCACCCAGCCTCAAGATCATCCAGTTCGCGGGTTAAAATAGCGGACAGGCCAGGCTTGACCTCGTCGGCACGGGCATTTGAGGCTTGCAACAAGTCACGCCATGAATCGACCGACAAGGCATTCGGGCGCTTGATGGTGAAATCGGCGCCAGCCAGGTGCAGTTTCGCCATCGCCGTGCCTAAAGCGGCGCAGTGATCGGGCGTAATCCGGCGCGGCCACATGCCGTCCAGAAAACTGATAATCGCCGCATGACGGCCACACAATTGCCCCAGGGCCTGGCCATTATTGTCTTTGAGCGGCGTCGGGCAGGCAATGCCCTTGACTGCCAGATGGGCCATCAGGCCAAGAAAAAACGGCAGATCATCGGGGTTCACCCGTTTTTCATACAGGGTCAGGATGAAGGAGCCTTGCTTCGTATTCAGAAGGTAGTTTGAATTTTCCACCCCCTCGGCGATACCCTTGCACGATGTCACCTCGCCGATACCATAAGGGGCGACGAAAGCGATCAATTCCTCGTCTGAGACTTCGGTGTAAACGGCCATGACGCGCCCCTGGTTTCTGCGTAAGGAGATTCTTTTATCATTGCGTGCCCAGGAACCAAACAACATCTTGTTTCAGGCCGCCCACAGGACGATAATTCCATTCTGATATGCCCTTATTCCCTTTCATAGGCCTGATCGCCATTTTCCTCACCTTTTCCGCTGGCGACGCCAGCGCGGCACGGGCCAGGGACAATTTGCCGACGGACGCTTTAAACCCGCTCGAACTTCCGGCCTATAATGCAACCGTGCAAAGAGTGCAGCGGGCGCTTTCCCAAGCCGGTTACTTTCGCGGCGCCCTTGATGGCCTCTTCAATGCGAAAATCGAACAGGCCATCCGCACCTACCAGCGCCGCGAAGGGCTGCCGCAAACCGGCATCGCCAACAAGGAACTGGCCGTTCATATCGAGACCAGCGCCAAGGTTCAATCGTTGCTCAAGCAATTGCAGCGCCAGCGCCTGAGCAAAATTGATGAAGCCCGCGCGGCGCTACTGGCAAACCCGGAAACCCGTGACCTGGTTTCCGATCCCGAGCAACCCACAATTCGTGCAAAGGCCGACAGGGATGCGTCCGGATGCATGAGCAACCCGACCCCCGAATGCCTGCTCTATGAGGCATCGCAAAGCGCCATCGCCATTTTCAAGACTGAACTTCGCGACTGGGCGCTGGGTGAAATTCTGGTCGCCGAAGCCAAGGCCGGCCTGGTCAACGAAGCCATGAACACGGTGCGCATGATAGGCGATCCCCGACTGATCATGGTTGCCCTGCGCGATATCGCCACGGCCCAGGCCTCCGCAGGCAGGCCGGTCGAAGCCCTGGCTGCCGCCGAAATCATCCCCGATCACTTGAAACGCCTGGAAGCCCTCGCCGCCATCGCCACCATTCAGGCGAGCAGAGGCAATTTTGAAGGCGCCGCAACGACTGCCCATTTGCTGCTTGACGGTGTCGAGCAGATCAATGATCGCCTGAAATGGTATTCACTGACAACAAGCGCGGTGACAGCCCTGGCACGGGCCGGAAAAACCGATATCGCGGAAAAAGAATTGGCCAAAATAAGGGGCGCGGCCGAAGCCGAAGAAAACGCGACCCATCGTAGCGCCGCCCTGCGCCTGCTCGCCGGCGCCCTGGCCGAATCCGGAAAGCCGGAACTGGCGCTGGCTATTCTTAAGGACTTGCCAGATGTTTCCGAACGCATACCGGTACTGGTTTCCGCCGCGACGGCGCAAGCAAAGGCCGGTCATGCCGATCAAGCCATTTCCACGGCCAGTTCTATCGAAGCCGTTCGCTACCGCGCCGTGGTCTTGTCCCGCATTGCGCTGGCCCAGGCAAAAACCGAGGATGGTCCCGGTGGCCGCAAAACCCTTGATGCGGCGCTTGCAGCAGCGGCAACGATCAAGCGTCCCTACGCCAAGGCCTACGCTTTTGAGCGCATTGCCCTGACGTTAATGGAAATCGCCGCCTTCGTTGATGACGACAGCTTCAATTTGGCCATCGATACTGCCGCCCTGATAAGCGACGGAAAATTACGGGCCCAGACCCTGTGGGCACTGGCCACCCGCAGGGCCGATGCGGGTGACGCGCAGGGAGTAACAAAGATCACAGCCCTGGCAGAAAACGCGACGGGTGAAATCATCAGCCCCTTTACCAAGGTCTGGATGTTTTCCGAAATCGCGCAGGCTCATTTATCGGCAGACAGAGAGCCCGCCGCGTGGGTCGCATTCCAGAGGGCGCTCGGCATTGCACAGGACATTAGCGACCCCTGGGGACGCGCCCGCGCCATGGCCAGATTGGCCTCAACTTTGAGCGAACTGACTGAATATGTGAAAAAACAATGACAGCGGCATCGCTGGATACTAGGTTTTGTTTTCCTGAATTCATATCTGAGCACTGGCAATGAGCAAAAAAGAACCCAAAACAGCAACCCATTTGCGTGCCGCCATGCTCGCCGGACTGCTGTTTTTATCGGCCTGCACCGGGATGCCCGGAGTCGCTGATCCACCGCCATGCCCGCTGGTTTCAACCCTGGGCGACGCCGCCAAGATTACCCGTTTTATTGACGGTCCCGGCCGCGACCTGATCGACCTGGATTTTACCGGCCACATCAATAAATTAAGCGGGCAATGCTTTTTCGAAATCGATCCCGATACCGGTGAGGGCATTGTCAGGGTCAACATCAACACCGAATTCAAGATGAATCGCGGCGCGGGCAACAAAACCCGAGAGGCCGTCTTCGACTATTTCGTTTCTCTGGTCGATGCCAATGGCGTTGTCATAAATAAACTGACCTTTCCCTTCACGGCGGAATACTGGAATAATCGCACCTTCATGATCGGCAGCGACGCCCCTGTGAAGCTGACCATTCCCCTGACAGGCGGCAAGACAGGAGACGATTTCAGCATCTATGTAGGCTTCCAGTTAAGCCATGAAGAACTGGACTTCAATCGCGGTAAGCTCGGACAGTGATAAACGAACATTTCGCGCTGTTGACCTTGCCTACGGAAACGCTACACTGAGAAAGTTAATACTCAAGTAGACCACTACGGGAGAGACCGTCCGATCCAAGGCATCTTCAAGATGCCAGGTTTTGATTTGACGGCGCCGAAGGAGCAACCGCCCCGGAAACTCTCAGGCCCCCGGACCGTAGTGAGATGAGACTCTGGAAAGAAGGCCTTCAAAAGTCCGTTTCAAGCTTTTGAAGCCTCACCGAAGATGTAACCTGGTTATCGAAACCGTCCAAGAACGGGACCAGGGAATCTTTCAGGTTCAAAGACAGAGGGGGCACCTTTATACGGTCGAGGCTGATCGACCGGGTGCGCCCTTATTTTCTGTTGGAGACCCTGAAATGACCGACCTTTCACAAGAATTGAAAAAAACCCCGCTTGATGCACTGCACCGGGAACTGGGCGCAAAGATGGTGCCTTTCGCCGGTTACGACATGCCGGTTCAGTACCCTGCCGGTATCCTTAGCGAACATCTGCATACCCGCGAGCAGGCATCGTTGTTCGACGTTTCCCACATGGGACAGGCCGCGATCAGGGGCAGTGATCCCATCGCCGCACTGGAAGCGCTGGTGCCCGGCGATCTTGCCGCTTTAAGCGACGGACAACTGCGTTACACCATGTTCACCAACGATCAGGGTGGCATTCTAGATGATCTGATGGTGACCCGCCGCGGCAATCATCTGTTCCTGATCGTCAACGCCGCCTGCAAGGATCAGGACTACGCCTTGATTCAGGCGGGTTTAAACGCTGGCAACGAGCTTGAAATCTTCGACAATCTGGCCCTGCTGGCTTTGCAGGGACCAAAATCCGCTGCCGTGCTGGGTCGCTACGCCCCGGCGGTGGGGTTAATGGATTTCATGACTTCCGCACCCATCAGCATCGGCAATATTCCCTGCATCATTTCACGCTCTGGCTACAGCGGCGAAGATGGTTATGAAATATCCCTTCCTGCGGATCAGGCTGACCGCCTGGCCCGCTTGCTGCTGGGTGAGGACGAGGTCAGAGTGGCCGGTCTTGGAGCCCGCGACTCGCTCAGGATGGAAGCCGGACTTTGTCTTTATGGAAATGACATTGACCAATCGACGACGCCCATTCAGGCCGGACTGATCTGGACAATTTCAAAACGCCGTCGCGGCGAAGGCGGCTTTCCCGGTGCCGCGATCATCCAGGGTGAAATAGAAAACGGTGCCCCGCGCAAGCGCGTCGGCATCAAGCCCGAAGGCAAGGCCCCGGCGCGTGCGCACACGCAAATCACCGACAAGGACGGCACCGTTATCGGCGAGATCACCAGTGGTGGCTTTGGCCCCAGCGTCGGTGGCCCCGTCGCCATGGGCTACGTTAAGACGGAATTTTCCAAGGCCGATACGCCTGTTGATCTGCTGGTCCGTGGCAAGGTGCAACCGGCCCAGGTCTTCAAGTTACCGTTCACGGAACATCGTTATTACAAAAGCTAACACTTTAAGAGGAGAAACAGATTATGAGCGTTAAATTCACGGAAGACCATGAATGGATCAGCGTCGAGGGCGACATCGCCACCGTTGGCATCACCGACTACGCCCAGGGACAACTGGGTGATGTGGTTTTTGTCGAAGTCCCCGAAGCAGGCAAACAGCTTGAACGGGGTGAAGATGCCGCCGTCGTCGAATCGGTCAAGGCGGCAAGTGAAATTTTTGCCCCGATCACCGGCGAAGTGACCGTTGGCAACCCTGTTCTTGAAGACGCCCCGGCGACCATCAACAGCGATGCCGAAGGCGATGGATGGATTTTCAAAACGACCATCACCGATGCGACAGAATTTGACGATCTGATGGATGCCGCCGCCTACAAAAGTTACGTCGCCGAACTGGATTAAGGCTTAAAAGACCATGCGTTATCTACCGCTCACCGATACCGACAGGAAGCAGATGCTGGACGTCATCGGCATCGCCTCCATGGAAGACATCTACTGTGATGTTCCTAAAGAGGCCTTGCTGGCAAAAACCATCGACCTACCGCCCCATCAGGGTGAAATGGAAGTCGAACGCGCCATATCCGCAATGGCCGCGAAGAACCTCAATGCCGCCCAGGCCCCTTCGTTTCTGGGTGGCGGCGCTTATCGTCACCATGTTCCGGCAAGCGTTGATGCGATGATCCAGCGCGGTGAATTCCTTACCGCCTACACGCCGTATCAGCCGGAAGTCTCGCAAGGTACACTGCAATACCTGTTCGAATTCCAGACCCAGGTGGCAATGATGACCGGCATGGAAGTCGCCAACGCCTCCATGTATGACGGCGCCAGCGCATGTGCCGAAGCGGTGGCCATGGCAGGGCGGGTCAGCAAACGCCGGAAAGCCATCATCTCAGGCGGTCTACACCCCCACTACCGGGACGCCACCCAGACCATTTCCGGCCTTCACAATATGGATATCGACTGCGCCGCAGCCGATTTTTCGGGCGCGGAGGACTTGATCAGCCAAATCGACGCCGACACCGCCTGTGTCGTCGTCCAGAACCCGGATTTCTTCGGCCATGTGCGCGACCTGAAGCCGCTATCGGATGCCTGCCATGCGGCGGGTGCGTTGCTGGTTACGGTTGTCACCGAAGTCGTTTCCTTAGGGGCGATCACCTCGCCGGGCGAGATGGGGGCCGACATTGTCGCCGCCGAAGGCCAATCCATCGGCAACGCGCTCAATTACGGCGGCCCCACGGTCGGCCTGTTCGCCGTCCACAACAAGCACTTGCGGCAGATGCCCGGCCGGGTCTGCGGCCAAACAACCGATGTCGAGGGCAAGCGCGGTTTCGTGCTGACTTTATCGACCCGCGAGCAACACATCCGGCGCGAAAAGGCGACATCAAACATTTGCACCAATTCCGGCTTGTGTGCGCTGGCCTTCACCGTCCACATGACGTTGCTCGGCGAGGCTGGACTGACAGGTCTGGCCAAACTTAATCACGCCCTCGCCGTCACTTTGGCCGACAAACTTTCGGCCCTAAACGGGGTCGAGGTTATCAACGATACTTTCTTCAATGAATTCACTGTCCGCCTTGCAAAACCGGCGGCGGTCGTCGTCGAGGCGCTGGCCGCAAAGGGCATCCTTGGCGGCATACCGGTGTCGCGCCTGTACCCGGATCGTCCTGAAATGGAAAACCTGCTGCTGGTCACGGCGACCGAAGTCACTACGGATGAAGACATGGACGCCCTGGTAACTGCTTTAAGCGAGGTTCTGTAATGAGCGAAACACTGGACACCATCAGCGGCAACCGCGGCCTGCGCCTGGAAGAACCGCTGATTTTTGAGCAAAATTCCGAGGGTCGCCTGGGTGTCGATTTAGCCGAACCACCGCAAGTGAAGAACCACCTTGGCGGGCTGGAACGCAAGGCCCCGATTGGTCTTCCCAATTTGTCGGAACCGCAAACCGTGCGGCATTACACCCGCATCAGCCAAAAGAACTACGGCATCGATAGCGGTTTCTATCCGCTAGGTTCGTGCACCATGAAGCACAATCCCCGCCTCAATGAGAAAATGGCCCGCTTGCCCGGCTTCGCTTCCCTGCACCCATTGCAACCAGTCTCCACGACCCAAGGCGCGCTTGAACTGATCGACGCCTGCGCCCATTGGCTTAAGGTGATTTGCGGCATGCCCGCCGTCGCCATGTCTCCGGCTGCCGGTGCGCAGGGCGAACTGTGCGGCATGATGGCCATCCGCGCCGCTTTGCAAGATCGCGGTGACGTTCGCAAACGGGTGCTGGTGCCCGAATCCGCCCATGGCACCAACCCGGCGACAGCGGCTGCCTGCGGCTACGCCGTGGATACGATTCCGGCCAACGATCGTGGACGTGTCGACTTCGATGCCTTCATGGCCAAGCTCGATACGGATGTCGCCGGGATCATGCTGACCAATCCCAACACCTGCGGCCTGTTCGAAGGCGACATCATCAAAATTGCCGACGCCATTCATGACGCTGGCGCCTTCTTCTACTGCGATGGGGCCAACCTGAACGCCATCATGGGCCGGGTTCGCCCCGGCGATCTTGGTGTCGACTGCATGCATATCAATCTGCACAAGACCTTCTCGACTCCCCACGGTGGCGGTGGCCCCGGTGCCGGTCCGGTGGTGCTATCCGAGGCGCTTGCCGCTTATGCCCCTGTGCCTTTCGTCACCCACGGGCAAAACGGCTTCGACCTGGTCGAACACAAACAAGGCGAAGGCGAGAAAGCGTTTGGTCGGATAAAAGGCTTCCACGGCCAGATGGGCATGTTCATCCGCTCGCTGGCCTTCATGATGAGCCATGGTGGGGACGGCATCAGGCAAGCCAGCGCCGACGCGGTGCTCAATGCCAACTACCTGCTGGCTGAATTAAAAGACACCCTGAGCCCATCCTTCAATGGACCGTGCATGCACGAGGCCCTGTTCGACGACTCGTTCCTGAAGAATACCGACGTCTCCACTTTGGATTTCGCCAAGGCGATGATCGACGAGGGCTTCCACCCCATGACCATGTATTTCCCGCTGGTCGTGCACGGTGCGCTTTTGATGGAACCCACCGAGTCCGAAAGCAGGGAAACCCTGGATCAGTATATTCATGCCCTTAAGGGGCTGACCGCCCGGGCCAAGGCGGGCCATGCCGATTACTTCCACGAAGCGCCCAGGCTGACGCCGCGCCGCAGGCTGGACGAAACATCGGCCGCCCGTAAACCAATCCTGCGCTGGAGCCCGCCCGATGCCCCATGATGGAGATGACGGTCACGATGAGCACACCGAACCGCCCAGCGAAATTGCCCTTCGGGTAAAAGCGCTTGAGAGTCTGTTGGTTGAAAAGGGCCTTATCGACCCGGCCGCCCTGGATACCATCATCGAAACCTACGAAACCAAGGTCGGCCCCCATTGCGGTGCCAGTGTGGTTGCGCGAGCCTGGTGCGATGCCGATTACAAATCCTGGTTGCTGCAAGACGCCACGGCTGCCATTGCCGATATGGGATTCGTCGGACGCCAGGGCGAACACATGGTGGTGGTCGAAAACACAGCACGTGTTCACAACCTGGTCGTTTGTACGCTGTGCTCCTGTTATCCCTGGCCCGTATTGGGCCTGCCTCCGGTGTGGTACAAATCCGCCCCCTATCGCTCGCGGGCGGTCAGCGAACCGCGCGCGGTACTGGCCGAATTCGGCACCACGCTGGATGCAGATGTCGAGGTCAGGGTCTGGGATTCCACCTCGGAAATGCGCTATCTGGTACTGCCCGAAAGACCGCAAGGGACTGAAGGGTGGTCGCTGCAGGCGTTGCAGGGACTGGCCAGCCGCAATTCCATGATTGGCGTTGAGAAGGCATGCAAATGAAGGGCGCCCATGACATGGGCGGTGTGCCCGGCTTCGGTCCCGTCAACCCGGAACCCGAACGCAGCGAGCCGCTTTTTCACGCTCCGTGGGAGCGCCGCGCCTTCGCCGTCACCGTCGCCTGCGGCTTGCTTGGACGCTGGACCATAGACATGGCGCGCCATGCCCGCGAACGTCAACAACCGGAACGCTATCTGGCCAACAGTTACTATGAAAACTGGATGGCTGGGCTCGAAACCCTGTTGCTGGAAAAGCACATGATAACGGCAGAGGAACTGCAAAGCGGTCACCCCGCTACCCCGTCAACGCCTGTGGCTGTCGATGCCGGGCAGGCCCTGGAAAAATTGGCTGCGGGCGGACCGACCCTGATGGATGTTCCGGCGCATCCACTTTTTCAAATCGGTAGTCAGGTTCGAGTTGTCGATAATCATCCGACAGAACACACCAGGGTGCCAGGTTACGCCAGCGGCCATATTGGCACGGTAGAGGCTTATCGCGGCGTGCATGTTTTTGCCGACGCCAACGCCCGTCCTGTTGAGGATGGCGGCGGTCGCGTGGGTGAGCCCCTGTACACAGTGCGCTTCACGGCCCGTGAATTATGGGGCGCTAAGGCCAACCCCCGCGACAGCGTACTAATCGATCTTTGGCAACCCTATCTGGAAAGCCCATGAATGATCCCGTGATAGCCCCCCTGCCGCTACAACCCGTTGATGATGAGGGCCCTGTTTTTCAGGAACCCTGGCAGGCGCAAGCCTTTGCCCTGGCCGTTGAACTGTCGCGCTGTGGCCTTTTTACCTGGTCTGAATGGACCGAAACATTTTCCGCCGAGATCAAGGCGGCACAGGCCGCTGGCGACCCCGACCTGGGCGACACCTATTATCAACACTGGACCAGGGCGCTGGAAAAATTAATTTATCAAAAGGGCGGCCTGGACGGTGCAACGGTTAGCACACGAGCGGATGACTGGCGACGGGCTTACCTCAATACGCCCCATGGAAAACCCATCAAGCTTCGCGCCGGACAGACATCATCCTGATGAACCTGTACGCCAAAGATCCTGTCTCTTTCATGGCCCACGGCGAACATCTCGACCGGCAGGACCAACAGCACGGACCACTGGCCGGGCACACGCTGGCGATCAAAGATCTGTACGATGTGCGCGGATATAAAACCGGCGCAGGCAATCCCACATGGCTGGATACGCACCCGGTCGCCGGGCAAGATGCCTGGGCCGTCGAGCGCCTGCTTGGTGCAGGAGCGCACCTGCTCGGCAAGACGCTGACCGACGAAATGGCCTACAGTCTGATTGGCGCTAACCACCATTACGGCACGCCGCCCAACCCGGCGGCCCCTGATCTTATTCCCGGCGGATCGTCCAGCGGTTCGGCTTCCGTCGTGGCGCAGGGCCTTGTGGATATTGCCCTTGGCACCGACACCGGCGGCTCCGTTCGTATCCCGGCCAGCTTTTGCGGCTTGTACGGTTTTCGTCCGAGCCATGGGCGTATTCCCGTCGATGGACTGGTGCCGCTAGGGCCCAGTTTCGATACGGTCGGCTGGTTCACACGCGACGGGGAGCTATTGCAGTTAACCGGCAGTGTCTTGCTGGAAACCCCGGACACCACACCCGAACTCCGGTCTTTGATATGCCTGGACGACCTTTTCGCCAACGCCGACCCGGATTGTGCGCCGCTGCTATTGGATGCCACCAAACGTGCCAGCGCGCTGTTCGGGCAGGTCAGCCGGGCGGTCATTGCCCCTGATGGCTTCAAGGAATGGTGCGACACCTATCGCTACGCACAGGGTTTTGAGGCCTGGCGAGAACACGGTGATTGGGTAACCACCTGCAATCCCCGCTTCGGCCCCCTGACCCAGGCGCGTTTCGATTTTGCAAAAGAAATCACCGAGGCCGAGGCGCAAACCTGGAATGCGCGCCGCGCCATTTTACGTTCTCGTGTACTGGATATGTTGGGTAATGACACCGTCCTGTGCCTGCCGACGGCTCCCGGATCTGCCATCGCACGCGCCGCGCCGGAAGCAGAATTCGACGCCTTTCGTGGGCGGATACTTGATTTCACCGCCGTTTCGGCAATCGCCGGAACACCCGAGGTGACCATCCCCATTGGTTCGACGGCGCAAGGTCCCATCGGCCTTTCACTTATTGGCCCCCCCGGATCAGATATGAAACTGCTGCGGTTGGCCGGAGCTTTAAGAATACCCCCTAAATGAACCCGCCCCCGTTTTCGCCGGGGAAATCATCTTCATCGTCGCTGCCGAACAGGGTTTCAACGTAAGCGAATTCCTTGCGTAGGCCGCGCCGGGCTAATAGCTTTTGTTGCGCCGCTTCGGGCAGGTCGGTAAAGCGGAAGGTGCCTTTTTCGATCAAAAGGTCGATCAAATCTTCAAGAACACGAGCGAGCCCCAAATCGGACTCGACCATGTCTTTCTTGGCGGCGACGTCGGCATCGCCTTCGGCCCGGAAAATAATCAGATCGGGGTTATCGGCCTTAACCTGTTCCAGACCTGGCTCATCTGCCGTCGCAAAGACGGCGTTGATTTTTCCGTTCTCGTCGCGTTTGACGAATGGCATTGATGTGACCCCAGTAATTCATTGGTTAAGAAGTGTACCCGGCGCAGCCTCGCCTGTCACTAATGCTTAAGGGCAGGTCGCGTTCTCTTTACAGGGTTGGCGCCCATTTCATTGCCCAGTCCCCCAAAGGTTCGAGATGCGAAAAGAGAACCTGACCTTCATCGGTAAGGACGTATCCGTCATCATCAACCGCTACCAGCCCCGCCGTGCGCAATTCCTTTAGGCGGGTATTGAGCACCGTTGGAGAAACGGAATCGCAGCGCGCCTGAAGGGTGCGGAACGTGCATCCCTTGTCATTCAGGTTCCATAAGATGCCCATTGCCCATCGACGCCCGAGAAGATCGAACAACACCATAATCGGCTGACCCGTCTTCGATCCCCGCACCGGCGTACCGGGACGTGGAATTCTGACATTGCTTTTCTTGCCCGTCATTGGCGCTTGACCCCTTGCTACTATTATTGTAGCAATCAACTGTCGCTACAAAAATAGTAGCATAATTACGCGCCACCCCCAGAGCAAGCAAGAAGGGTTCACACACATGAAATATTTGACGCTCTGGGCGCTCCTGGCGCTGATTTGGAGCTCGTCCTACGCAGCAATCAAGTTGGGCGTTGAGAGCATATCGCCACTTACCCTCGTCGCCGTGCGCATGCTGATCGGCACGTCCTTGATGTTGATTTTATTGCGTGTGAAATCCCTTTCACTACCTACCGACCCTCGTTCCCTGAGCATCTTTTTTATCAGCGGCATAATGGGCAGCGTTGTGCCTTTTTCCCTGATCGGGTTTGGCGAGATCCATGTCGAAAGCGGACTTGCAGCCCTTTTGATGGGTATTGCCCCGGTCGTCACCGTCTTGTTGGCCCCTTTGGTGCATCCTGATGAAAAGTTGACCCCGAGCGCCGTCGCTGGCATTTGCATCGGCACCCTTGGACTCATTGTGCTGGTCGGCCCGGAATCCCTGAACGGCCTTGGAAGCCACCTTGCCGGGCAAGCGGCCATCCTCGGCGCGGCTCTTTGTTATGCCTTCACCACACTTTACGTTCGCAAATACGCGAGCAGGCCTGCTTTGGAAATGGCGGCGGGCTCGATGTTGACAGGGACTGTGGTTATTGTCATCGCTGCGCTCATCCTAGAGTCGCCAACGCACCTTCCCCATGCAAGCGCTCAATCCATCATAGCCGTGCTTTATCTTGGCCTTTTTCCGACGGCTCTTGCGACCTTGATATACTTTTATCTGGTCCCGCGCATTGGCGCGGCGCGTATGTCCCAGGTCAACTTCGTGGTGCCCGTGGTTGGTGCTTTCCTGGGCGTGATCTTCCTGGGCGAAATCCTCAAGCCCACTGCATTTGTGGCCCTCGCATTGATCTTGATTGCAGTCTATCTGGTAACCCGCAAAAAGCGTGCGGGTCACCGCCATAACATTGCTGGCCGCACTGTCAATTCAAGGCAGATCGACTAGAACCACTTCGCCCGCTTCCAGCGCCTCGATCAAAATCTCGCTCTCCTCGCTGATGGCGATACCGGCACGCGGCGGGGCTTCCTGGCCATTGATGCGGACCGTGCCACGCACTGCGACCAAATAGGCGCGGCGACCCGGCTCAAGTGTATGGCTGACGCTTTGCCCGGCATCTAGAGTGGCACCGAACAGGGCGGCGTCCTGATGGATCATCAACACCCCTTCATGTCCCGCCCGTCCCGAGGCCAGCGGTTCCAACGTGGCCCCACGACCGGCTTCGGGGAATTTTGCACTGTCCCAGCGCGGCGCGTGGCCGGAACGATCAGTCTCGATCCAGATCTGGAACAGTTCGGTATCGATGTCGCCACGATTGTATTCGGAATGGGTAATGCCGGTTCCGGCGCTCATCACCTGTACGTCACCCGCTTCGGTAACACCGGCATTGCCAAGGTTGTCGGCATGGGAAATCGCTCCCTTGCGAATATAGGTGATGATTTCCATGTCCTGATGGGAATGCATGGGGAAACCCTTACCGGCCTTGATCATATCGTCGTTCCACACGCGCAGGGGCCCGAAGCCCATGCGTTCGGGATTGTAATAATTGGCGAAACTGAAATGGTGACGAGCATCGAGCCAGCCATGATCGGCATGGCCCATGTCTTCAAGCGGAGTGATCTCTATCATCGGGTTGCTCCTGTCAGTTTTTCCCGCCCGTGGGCAGTCGTAAAATCAATTTCCGGGCCTTTCGGCACGATTCCGGTGGGGTTAATCATCGCGTGACTGGCGTAATAGTGACGCTTGATCTGCTCCATATTGATGGTCTCGGCAATTCCGGGAAACTGATAAAGATCGCGCAGATAGCCCCACAGGTTTGGATAATCGACGATGCGCCGCAGGTTGCACTTGAAGTGACCGACATAGACGCTATCAAATCGCAGCAAGGTTGTGAACAACCGCCAGTCGGCCTCGGTTACCTGAGCCCCGACCAGATAGCGCCGCGTTGACAGTCTTTGCTCCAGGCTAGCAAGGCAATCGAACAAGCCATCGAAGGCTTCCTCGTAGGCTTCTTGGGTGGTTGCGAAACCGGTGCGATAGACGCCGTTGTTAACGCGCTGGTAGACATCATCATTAACGGTGTCGATTTCGCCGCGCAGGCCTTGAGGATAATAATCAAGTGAAGCATCACCAAATTCATCAAAGGCGCTGTTCAGCATGCGGATAATTTCCGCAGACTCGTTGTTGACGATGGTCGCATTCTGTTTGTCCCACAACACCGGCACCGTGACCCGGCTTGAGCACGAAGGATCTGCCTTAAGATAAATTTCATACAGATTATCCACGTCAAACAGCGAATCCCCACCGGGGCCAAAAGTCCACCCTCGTTCGGCCATCAACGGCTCGACGAAAGAGACGCTGATGATGTCTTCCAGTTTCTTCAGTTTGCGAAAAATCAGCGTGCGATGGGCCCACGGGCAGGCGTGGGACAGATACAGATGATAACGCCCGGCCTCGGCCTTGAAACCGCTTTGCCCGTCTGGCGTGACAAAATCGCGGAAACGCGACTCCCAGCGCACGAAACGGCCATTGGTCTTTTCCGTACCATAACCCTCGTCACGCCAGATGCCTTCGACCAGTTTTCCCATGTCATCCCTCCTTGAGGCTGAATTAGGCGGCTAGGCCAGTAACTGCTGATTTAACCGCTTCGTGCGCAAGGGTAATCCCGTCACTGTTTGAGGCGACGCCTTCGGCGTTAATGAAGGTAACATCATCCAGACCGATAAAGCCAAGCACGGTCTTTAAATAAGGGGTCACGAAATCCATGCCATGGGCCGGGCTTTCGGGCGCATAGTTGCCGCCCCTGGCGCCGAGCACAAAAACCTTCTTATCCCTCAACATGCCTTTCGGACCATCTTCGCCATAAGCGAATGTACGCCCGACCCGCGCCACATGATCAATCCAGGTTTTCAAACCCGAAGGGAGACCAAAATTGTGCATCGGCGCGCCGATAATAATAACATCGGCGGCTTCAAGTTCTTCAACCAGAGTATCGGATAAGGCGATCAGTTGTTGTGCGTTCTCATCACGTTGATCGGGCGGCGTGTAAATGGAACCGATGATCGCCCCGTCCAGATGCGGTGGCGGGCTGAGGCCGACATCTCGCCGGGTGACGTTCGTTTCGGGACTGGCGGTTGTCAAATTTTCGATAAAGTCCTGAATCAGTGCATTGGACACGGAACCTTCCGCTTTGGGGCTGGAAGTAATGGCGAGAAGATGGGTCATGGGGAACTCCTGTAAATCTAATTGCAATATATTGAGGCTAAATAAATATGCCCTGCGATTGCAGTAGACAATCCAGCTAAGTTGAATATAATTGTTTCCATAATGGAAACGATGTGTGAGACCCCATGGACACCCTGAACGGCTTCACCGTTTTTACCAAGGTTGTTGAAAGCGGTGGATTTTCCGCCGCCGCCCGCGAACTTAACATGAGCAAATCGGCGGTCAGCAAGCACATCGCCAAGCTTGAGGATCATCTGGGCGTCAGGCTGCTCAACCGCACCACCCGCAAACTGTCGCCCACGGAAGTCGGCGCAACCTTTTACGAGCGCGCCCGGCGCATCGTCCAGGATGTCGAGGAAACCGAACAGGCGGTCAGCGCCCTGCACGCCGAACCGCGCGGCACATTGCGCCTGAACGTGCCCATGTCTTTTGGCATCTTGCATGTGGCGCCCGCCCTGCCCGACTTCATTAAGCGTTATCCGGACATCAAGATCGATATGGTTCTGAACGACCGCGTCGTCGATCTTCTTGACGAAGGATTCGACGTCGCCATCCGCATTGCAAAGATGCCTGATTCAACCCTGATCGCCCGCAAGCTGGCACCTTTCCGTCAGGCCATTTGCGCCACCCCCGCGTACTGGCAGGAACACGGCATCCCTACATGCCCGTCGCAATTGAAGGACTACAACTGCCTGATTTACAGCTACCTGCTAACCGGCAATGAATGGACGTTCCGGGCCCCGGAAGGCAAAATTGCCGTCAAAGTGTCAGGCAACATTCGCGCCAATAACGGCGATGCCTTACGGGCGGCAGCGCTAAAAGGTGCCGGCGTCTTACTTAGCCCGGCCTTTATCGTTAAAGAAGAATTGAAAAGCGGTACTCTGCAATCAGTGCTGAACGAATTCAGCGAAACCGATTTGGCCATATACGCCGTTTATCCCCACAACCGCTATCTGTCTGCTAAAGTCCGCGCCTTCGTCGACTTTTTTACCGAGGGTTGTGGATCCGCACCTCACTGGGATGGGCTATGAACAAGCAAAACAATTCCTTACCCTTGGACGCCGTCTGCGGCGAAATCGATATCCGCATCGACAGGACCGGCCAGTGGTTCCACGAGGGTTCGCCCATTGGCCGGAAAGAACTGGTGAAGTTGTTCGCCAGCGTCCTGAAAAAAGACGAAAATGGCGACTACTGGCTGCAGACCCCGGTCGAGAAGGGCCGCATTCAAGTCGAGGACGCCCCCTTCATGGCCGTCATCATGAACGTGCAGGGCAGCGGGGAAACCCAGGTTCTTCACTTCGAAACCAACGTCGGCGACACCATGAGCGCCGGAGCAGATAATCCAATTCGTGTCGAGACCGACCCCGAAACCCAGGAACCCTCGCCGTATGTAACCGTGCGTGATAATCTGGAAGCCAAGATCGCCCGACCGGTGTTTTACGATCTGGTTGCCCTTGGGCTCGAACACGCAGGTGACTTCGGGGTCTGGAGCAATGGCGTTTTCTTTCCCCTTGGCCGCTTGTGACATGATCCAGATGACACCTCCCTATTTTCCCCTGGAGCGAGATTGGTTGGCCGACCGCCTGCGGCAAGCTGGCCAGAAACCGCGTGGCGATCACGATTTGAACCCCGGCACGCAAACATCAAAACCGCTGACGCCCGCCGCCGTCCTGATACCCCTGATCAACCACCCGCAGCACACAACAGTGCTTTTGACCCGACGCACCGAGCATCTGTCTCATCATCCAGGTCAGGTCAGTTTCCCCGGCGGACACAGTGACCCCGGCGATGGCTCGCCCGAAGAAACCGCCATGCGCGAGACAGAAGAAGAAACCGGCATTGACCGCAGTCACATTGATATCATCGGCAGGCTTGATGACTATGAAACCCGGACCGGCTTTCGCATCACCCCCGTCGTCGCCATGGTCAGTCCGCCGTTCGACGTGAAGCCCGATCCACACGAAGTCGCCGCAGTCTTCGAAGTGCCGCTGAGCTTCCTGCTCGACCCCGCAAACCATCAGCGCCACGCCCGCGAATTTGAAGGAACCAAGCGGCAATTTTTCGCCATGCCCTATAAGGATCATTTTATCTGGGGCGCGACCGCCGGTATGCTGATAAACTTGTACGAGGCATTGAGCAAACCATGATCCGTGTATTCTTTTTTTATATCCTGCCCATTGCGCTCCCGAGCCTGCTGTACTTCTGCTGGCTGATCTTCGTTCACAAAACCGACGAAGACGGTCCTGACAAGGCGGCAATGGTGCGCCAAGGGCCATGGTTTCGCCTTGTTCTGGCTGGTCTCGCCTTGATGATTGTCGGCCTGGTCAGCGCCGCCATCACCGGCGGCATGAGCCCCGATGGCACCTATCAGCCCCCCTACGCCAAGGACGGCAAAATCGTTCCAGGACAGATGGTCCCAAAGCAGGAATAATGAGCAAAGCCCCCCTGCAACCGACAGGCAAGCTGCCTCCGCAACCGTGGATGATCGCGCCGCAAACCACGGCTCTTTTCAAGGCCCTTCAGGCCGGGGGCAAGGAGGCCCGTTTTGTCGGCGGCTGTGTGCGCAACGCCGTCTTCGGCCTGCCAGTCAGGGACATCGACATCGCCACCCCGGAAACGCCACAACGGGTGCTTGAGCTTTTGCAAAACGCCAACATCAAGGCGATCCCGACAGGCATTGAGCACGGCACCATTACCGCCATCATTGACGAATGTCATTTCGAAGTGACGACCCTGCGCGTTGACGTTGAAAGCCACGGACGCCAGGCCACCGTCGCCTTTACCGACGACTGGTTGGCCGACGCCATGCGCCGCGATTTTACAATCAACACATTATCAAGCACTCTTGATGGCGACATCTACGACCCGCTGACCGGACTTAATGACCTGGGCCAGCGCTGGGTCCGTTTCGTTGGACGGGCCAGCGAGCGCATCGAAGAAGACGTTCTGCGCCTGCTGCGCTTCTTCCGTTTTCAGGCCACCTTCGGCAACACCAACATCGACCGCGACGCCCTGGCCGCGTGTCGTTTGCTGGCTCCCAGGCTAAAAGAACTGTCGAGCGAACGGGTGCGCAGTGAATTGTTTCGAATCCTTGAAGCCCCCAACCCCGCAGACACACTGACGCTAATGCATGGTGAGCGAATCCTTGAGCATGTCCTGCCCGAGGCCATGAATTTCGGTCGCCTGAGGATGCTTTCCTGGCTTGAGACGACGGCGATCAATGTGCCCTCGGTGCAACCAGACAATCTCAGGCGTCTGGCCGCCACCCTGCCCCATGATTCTACAGGCCACTGTGCGCTGGGGCAGAGACTCCGCCTGTCCAACAAACAGAACGTGCGTCTGGCGATGATGATCGGCGCTGCCGATTTGCCAAATCCGCAAGACGACGAGCAGGATCGCCGCAAGATATTGTACCGCCAAGGCGCCGATGACTTTCGCGATTTGGTGTTACTGGGATGGGCCACGGAAATGGCCTCCAAACCACGGCATACACCAGAACGAACCGATGCCTGGCTTGCCTTGATCGATACCGCCGATAGCTGGCAGCGGCCAAGCTTCCCCATTGACGGTACGGACGCCATCGCCCTTGGTCTGATCCAGGGACCACACATTGGCGTGGTGCTTGGCAAGGTTGAAGATTGGTGGTGTGAGGGTGGTTTCAAAGCCGGCCACGCCCAATGCATGCAACGCTTGAGTAAAGTAATAAAGGAAATGAGATGACCGCCTTACGCATTTGTTTTGTTGGCGACAGCCTGACCAACGGTACCAACGACGAAGACTTTCAGGGTTGGCCGGGACGCCTGTGCGCTGGCGAACGCGCCCGCGGACATGACGTAACCCACTATAACTTAGGTATTCGCGCAGAAACCTCCGAAGACATAGAGGTGCGTTGGCGCGCCGAATGCGCCCCACGCCTGCTTGACGTTCATGCCGGAGCGCTGGTGTTTTCCTTCGGCGTCAACGATATGGCTATTGAAAATTCCGGCACGCTCAGGGTTTCAAGGCAGCACTCGCTCGAGGCGGCCAAACGCATCCTCGGCCCTGCGCAAGAATGGAAGCCGACCCTATGGATCGGCCCGGTACCCGTCGATGACACCCAGCAGCCGTTCCAGTCCGCCCCCGGCATTTCCTACAATTTTTCAACCGAACGCCTGAGCGAACTTTCTCAGGATTATCAATCATTGGCCGCTGAAATGGGTATTCCTTACCTGGACCTTCTTAAGCCGCTTGCCGAAGACGAGCGCTGGCGGAATTCTTTCCGGCAAGGTGACGGCGTCCATCCCGGTGCCAATGGTTACCGGATTATGGCCGAAAAAATAGCCCTTTGGCCAGACTGGCGAGTCTGGTGGGATTAAAACAAAGCTAATCGAGACGCGGATCCACAACAGAACCAATTCGTAGAGGTTTTATTGATAATCAGTGCAATTATTATATTAGAATTATGCAATTAAAAGAAAAAAGGAACCCCTGGAACAGTGATGGCCCCTTACCTGACAGGGTAGGACACGCCCCCCTCACAGTAGGAGTAGTAATTTACAATACTTTTATACTAGAGTGCTTCTAGAATCATTTCTAAAGTGTGTGCTGAGGGCTGATTTTGAATAAAGTTACTATATTAATCAAACCTAATATTGCGGCTTACTTACGCCGTACTACGACCTCCCTATATATAGAGTGTCGTTCATGATGGCTGAGGCGAAGACCTGCAGCGAGCACTCCCCCAGCCGTGCGCCCAAACGCACGGTACTGACAATCCTGTTTGTGCTCGCCGGTGTTCTGGGTGGCCTGTTACTAAGCGAATTGTCAACGGCCGGAGAAATAACGACACCCCATACCGTGCATGGGGATCCGGGCACCGTCATTGACGAACCCTTGGGACCATTTCCCGGTGTCGTTGCACCGGAAGGCACCTACGACGGCAAGGACGTGGAGCAACCCATTGAATTCCCCCACAACCTTCACGCCGATACCAACAAGATCAACTGCCTGTATTGCCACACCTATGCCCGGCGCAGCGCCGTCGCGGGTATTCCGCCGACGTCCAAGTGCATGGGCTGCCACAGCGTTATCGCGACGGACCGCCCACGCATCAAGAAGCTGACCGAATATTGGGAAAAGGGTGTGTCTCCGCCATGGAAAAAGATCCATGACCTTCCTGACTATGTCCGTTTTACCCATGAGCGGCACTTGAAAAAATTCCTATTCGACAATCCTGACATGTCCGTTGACCGCGTAGACGAGGTCTGCGCCCTGTGTCACGGAGACGTTAAGAAGATGACCGTGGCGAAGAAACAGAAACCCCTGACCATGGGCTTCTGCACCCGCTGTCACGAGGCCAATGATGGCCCCTTCGATTGCCAAAAATGTCACAAGTAAGAAACGAATAGAGAGAATGAACCGGCAATGAGCAAAATCGAATTTGATCGCAGGGATTTCCTCAAAGTCATGGGCGTTAGCGGCGTCGCCGCCACGGTCGCAGGTTGCGACGGGCCTTCCTACATCACCTCCGAAGAAGGCGCCGAAGAAGTCATTCCATATCTGTCACCCGAAGAATTTGTTATTCCCGGTGTCGGCGTCCACTACGCATCCACCTGCCAGCAATGCCCAGCGGTGTGCGGTGTGCGCGGCAGGGTTCGCGAAGGCCGGGTGCTGAAACTTGAAGGCAACCCGACAACAACGATTAATGCCGGTAAACTGTGCCAGATGGGCCAGGCCGGATTGCAAACCCATTACAACCCTGACCGGCTGACCAAACCGCTTATTAATAAGGGCGGCGCGCTTGTTGAGACCACCTGGGAAGACGCCCTGGCCCTGATCGAAGAAAAAATCGGTCCCAACGCGGGCCTTTCAGGTTCGCGCTTCGCCTGGCTTACCGGCACGCTCAGTGGCCACCAAAGCGTTCTTCTTAAAGCCCATCTGGAAACCCTGGGCTCACCCAATCATTTCGTCCACGAAGTCATTAATACCCAGGTTTGGCAGGCTGTCTGCAAGGACATGCTCGGGCAGTCCATGCCCAGGCTGCGTATTGACAAGGCAAAAATGGTGTTGTCTTTCGGCGCCGATTTCCTGGGCACCTGGATGTCACCCGTTCAATTCTCGGCGAACTATGCAAAATTCCGCTCCGGTGATGATCGCGGTATGCTGGTTCAGGTCGAACCATCGATGTCGCTGACCGGTGCCAATGCCGACCTGTGGGTCGCCCTTCGTCCGGGCACCGAAGGCGCAATGGCGCTCGGGCTGGCCAACGTTCTTATTCACAAGGAACGTATGGACGCCTCTGCTCTACCAATCCACGCACTGAAATTGATCGACAAATACAACGTTTCGAAGACCACCAAAATTACCGGCATCGCCGGAGACCGGCTAATCCGCATCGCCCGACACCTGAAAGAACGTTCACCCAGTCTGGTTCTGGCTGGTGCCGCAGCGGCAGGCCACACGGGCGGATACCAATCCGTTCAGGCGGCAATGCTGCTGAATGTCCTGCTTGGCAATCTTGGCGAAACCATCGAAGCCAATGCCGATTTTGCCTTGCCGCAACTGAGCTCAATCAGCGGCGGCACGTCTGCTTTGAACCAATTTTCCGAGACCGCAGGAGCCGGGGGGCTTGATGTCCTGTTCTATGACGGGAGTAACCCGCTGTTCGCCGCGCCCAGCCATCTGGGCTTGACTGAAAAATTTGATGCCATCCCCTTCAAGGTCGCTTTCAGTCAGTTTATGGACGAGACGACGGCCCGCGCCGATGTCGTGCTTCCCATCGCCTCGGCCCTGGAAGACTGGGGCACCCATGTCGCCGCCTATCAGGGCGCGGAACATGAAATCGCCTTCCAGCAGCCGATGATGGAACCGCTCTACCCTGGCACTCGCAGCTTCGGTGACCTGCTTCTGGCGCTGAACGCCATGCGCGACCCCGGCACCTATGACGCCCTGCCCGATTATTACGCCTACCTGCAAAGCGCGCTGGCAACGATTCCCGGAGCCCTGAAGGGCGACGATGCAAGTCCTGAAGACCCCATCGACAACAGACTATGGAACAAAATCCTGCAAGATGGCCGCCTGCAAATTCCGATCGATACCAAACCGCTGGCGCTTAACATCAGCATCGGTGATGTGGACGTTCAGGACGCAGAGGCTTCGTACCCTTATTATCTGGTGCCGACGCCGCGCGGCATCCTTTACGATGGTCGCCACGCCAATGTACCGTGGTTGCAGGAATCTCCCGATCAGATCAGCAAGGTCGTGTGGAATTCATGGGCCGAAATTCATCCCGTCACCGCCGCCACGTTGGGGGTCGAAGAAGGCGATGTCATCAAGATATCCACAACGCAAGGCACCATTGAAGTGCCGGTATACATTTACAAGGGTATCCATGTTGATGTCGTCGCCGTCCCCATGGGGCAAGGGCACGAAGAATACGGCCGTTACGCCAAGGGGCGCGGCGTCAATCCCTTGAAAATTCTTCAACCCGGCAATGACGCCAAAACCGGAGAGCTGGCACTTTTCGGAAGCCGGGTCGCCATCACCGCCGCCGATCGCGCCGGTCGCCTGATCAAAATGGGCAATACCGAAACCCAGCACGGCCGCAAGATTGTCGCCACCATCACCGCCGAACAACAACGGCGCAACGAAGGAGAGTCTTAAACTCATGTCTCTCGTCAGAAACTTTATTGAAGACTGGTCGCGTTACCGCAGGAGCATCGACGAAGGTGGTTTCCACGAATATGAACACATGTGGGGCATGGTCATCGACCTTGATAAATGTACCGGCTGCAATGCCTGTTCGGTCGCCTGTTACGCCGAGAATAACCTGGCTGTCGTCGGCGAAGATAAATTCGAAAACGGTCAGGGCATGCACTGGATGCGCATCGAACGCTATTGGGACGAACCCAATTTAGGCGAGGAGAGAGTCCGCGACACCCAGGAACACGGCGCTTCGTTCATGCCGATGATGTGCCAGCAGTGCAATTCGGCAACCTGTGAGCCGGTTTGCCCGGTTTCCGCCGCCTATCACACCCCCGATGGCCTTAACGCCCAGATATACAATCGCTGCGTCGGTTCGCGCTACTGTGCCAACAACTGCCCCTATCGTCTTCGTTACTTCAATTTCTTTTCCTATTACGAGGATTCCTGGCCATCGCCACTGGACATGCAGCTCAACCCGGATATTACCGTTCGCGACAAGGGTGTTATGGAAAAATGCACGTTCTGCGTCCAGCGCATCCGCGCCGCCAAAAACACGGCCGTCATGGAAGACCGCGAAGTCATAGACGGCGAATTCCAGACCGCCTGTCAGCAAACCTGCCCGACCACGGCGATTGTTTTCGGCGACCTGCTCGATCACAAAAGCGACGTTCACTTGCTTTGGCACAAACATCAGACCCGCCTGGGCACCACCAAGCAGAAAAAAGACAACCCCGAATTACGCGGATACAGACTCTACGAGCAATTGAATACTGAGCCCTCTGTCACTTATCTGGAACGGGTGCGAGACGTTTAATGGCCGACGAAACACACCTTACCACGACCAAGGACATCGACGAGAAAATCGCCTGGGCGAAGATCAATGCCGATGTCCTAAGGAGTATGGAAAACCCGCGCATGGGTTATTGGCTAGCGGTCGCCGTCAGCATCTGCATGCTGGCGGTCGGTGTCGGCTCGGAAATTTACCAGTACAACGTCGGCATGGGCCCGGCGCAACTGAACAATCCGCACATGTGGGACCTTTACATCTCGTCTTTCGTGTTCTGGATTGGCATGAGCCATTCAGGCACCTTACTGTCGGCTATCCTGCATCTGTTCCACGCCGATTGGCGCAAGCCCATTTACCGATTTGCCGAAGCGATGACCACGTTCTCACTGCTAACGGCGCTATTGTTCCCGATCATTCACTTGGGACGCGTCTGGAACATGCACTGGGTTGTTCCTTATTACAGCGACCGTGGAATCTGGCCGAATTTCAGATCACCACTGGTCTGGGACGCCTTCGCCATCACCACCTATCTGACAGGTTCGGTGCTATTCCTGTACATCGGCATGATCCCCGACCTGGCGATTTGCCGCGATAACGCCGTTGGCTGGCGCAAGCGCCTTTACACATTCATGTCCGTTGGATGGCGCGGCGATGACCGGCAGTGGCGAAATTTCCGCAAGACATATCTTCTGATGGCCTGTTTCCTGATCCCGCTTGCGGTTTCGGTGCATTCCATCGTCGCCGCCGATTTTGCCATGGCTATTTTGCCCGGTTGGCACGTGACGTCTTTCCCGCCCTATTTCGTATCGGGCGCGCTTTATTCCGGTTGTGCGGCGATTATCACCCTGTTCGTCTTGCTGCGTTATTTCTTCAAGTTCGAGCAGTACATGACCCTGCCGATCCTGGATAAAACCTGCAAACTGACCTTCGCCATCGCCATGGTCTGGTCCTATCTGAACCTGATCGAATTTGCCTCCGTCTGGTACGGCCATGACATCCCGGCCAAGGAAGTGCTGATCGCCAAGTTCACCGGCCCTTATTCGCCCTTCTTCCTGGCCATGCTGTTCTTAGGATCGGTGCTGCCCTTCACGTTGGCGTTTGAAAAAATCCGCCGTAGTCCGTGGCTTTTGCTGCCTATCTCTATTCTTCTTAATGTCGGCATGTGGCTTGAGCGCTATATGATCGTCGCCCCGACCCTGTCGCTGTCCTATCACCCCTGGAGCTGGGATGTGATGTGGCCGGGTATGGTCGAATGGGGCATTGTTTTCGGCAGCTTCGGCTGGTTTGGGTTGCTGTTCCTTATCTTCGTCAAGGTGTTCCCATCGGTGTCCATGTATGAAGTCAAGGAAATGGTCTACCACCGCCGCCGCGTTGTTTATGAAGATGCCGAATTCAGGGTTCATGAAGTCACCACCGGCGCTTCGGGCGCAGGTGCGCCAGCACCCGTGACGGAGGGCTCATAGGAGATGGCTAAAAAAGCATCCAAGAAAAGATTGCTCGGCTTGTTTGGTGATTTTGATCAGGCGATCAAGGTGATTGTCGATATCCGTCAATATACGATCCCCGGGGTCAGTGTTGACAACATCACCATCAAATCACCCATCGAGCATCCCGAGATCGAGGAAATTCTCGGTGAGCGTTCTTGCCATGTGTCGAAGTTCTCGCTGTCGGGGGCCTTGTTTGGCCTGATCTTCGGCGCGTTCTTCCTGGCCGCGGCCCAGGCCAACTTCCTGATCCAACCGCAAGGCGGAAAGCCGGTTATCACCATCACATCGAATCTGGTGTTGATGTACGAAATGCTGATCCTGTTCGGCATGCTGGCGACCTTCGTCGGCTTCCTGTTCGGCGCTGGCCTGATGCGTAAACGCTCTGTCCTAGATGACCAGTTAATCAGCCTTGATCAGGTCGGCATCGTCGTCGAGGTGGAAGACCAAAACATCGAACCGGTCAGACAACTGTTTGAAAAACACCATGTACTCGAAGTCAGGGACAGGGAGCTTAAGGACATATGAGATACCTTATCCCAGTCCCGTTGTTGCGCGCGGCCCTGCTTTTTGCCGCCGCTGCGGTACTTGTTCCCACCCCGGCCCATGCATGGCCGTGGTCGACCGATATGATGAACCAGCCCAATTTCAAGCCCCAGGAAGGACCGGCGCGTCCGTTCCCCAAGCGCTCGGTTCCCGTTACCGGCATCCCGACCGAAATCGCCGACCGCGACGCGGCGGAAGATATGACCAACCCGTATCCGGCCATTCCTGCATCGATCAATCAGGGGCGGACCCTATTCAAGGTCTATTGCGCCGCCTGTCATGGTATTGTCGGTCGGGGCAATACCCCTGTCGCAGAACTGATTGGCGCCATCGATTTGACCGATCCGGACCTGATGGACGACCTGACTGACGGCTGGATTTTCGGCACCATCACCTTCGGCAGCGCCATTATGCCCGCGTACGGTGTTACCAACGATGATTCAGAGCAACGCGGTTCCAACGACTTGAGTGTCGAAGAGCGCTGGCATGTGGTCAATTATATCCGCAACGGCCTGCTTACAGACGCCGAAATGCGCGCGGCGGCACAATGATGAAAACAGTTTTAACCAACGAAATGAGCGCCTGAGCCATGGAAGAATTCGGTAGCTGGTCGATCATCACGACAAATTTCCTCATCGTCCTCTACTTGGCGCTAGGGGGAGTCATTTTTTCATCTTTACTGCATCTGGTGAACGCAAAATGGCGCTTTCAGGTGCGTTGGCTGGCCTGCGCCAACTTGGCGCTGTTCCCGATCGCCTTCGTTTTATTGTTGATTTTACTGTCCAACGGCGAGGCCACGTTCCCTTGGCTGGCCGGCGCCCATGCGGGGAAAGAGGGGGGTGAGCACCTGTCGGGATGGCTAAACTATAACTTCCTGGTCATCCGCGAAATTGCCGGCTTTATCCTCACTTTCGGGCTCTGTTATACCTTCGTCAAATTACAAAAACAGGCCAGCGAGGATCCGTCCCCCGTTGTGCAGCGTCAATTCCGCAATGTCGCACTGAGCATCCCCTTTCTTTACGTCATCTACGGCAGCATGGTCGCCTGGGATTTTGAAATGACCATGGAAGCCGGATGGCACAGCGCCAGTTACGCGGCTTATCACTTCCAAAGTAATTTTCAGGGCTTTCTCGCCTATTTTGTGCTGATGGTCTACGTCATGGATAAAACCGGCAACATGAACGATGACTTCGAGCGCAAGATATACAACTATCTGGCCCAGCTTATTCTCGGCATGACCATTTTATGGATCTACTTCTACTTCACCCAGTATCTGGTCTTCTGGTATGGTCGTCTGCCCTTCGAGATGGGCCGCTTCATCCGTATGTTCGAGGGTGGTTATTTCCCCCTTTTCGTGCTGCTGCTGGGTTTCAAGTTCATCATCCCGTTCTGTGTCTTTATCTTCACCCGGGCGCGCCACAGCCGCTCGACGATTATCATCGTGGCGATGTTTATCCTTGCCGGAACCTGGCTTGAACGTTACCTCTGGATTTCCGGTTCCGTGGCCAGCCGCTATTTTCACACGCCACTGTCCGATCCATTCGATGTGCTGGTTACCGGACTTATCATCGTTGCCGCCTTCATATCCCTACGCTGGAGGCTAAACCGCGACGGGTTGCTAAATGTCCGTCATTATGTGGATGTTTGACGAAGCCCTTCACCAAGAACCATAGCCGCTGCGATAGCGACGTTGAGCGAACGCGCCCCTGCCGCCATTGGCACCAGCACATGGGCGTGGGCGGCGGCGAAGACATCATCGAGGACTCCTGCGCTTTCGCGTCCGACCATAAGAATGTCGTCAGGCAGGTAGGCAAAATCCGTGTATGCCGTTTCGGCTTTTGTCGACAAAAGCACCAACCGGGCATTGCGTTCGACCAGGACCTCTTTAAAAACCTGCCAGGAAGAATGCCGCGTAACATCCGCGTCTCGCAGATAATCCATGCCGGCGCGTTTCAACTGACGGTCGGAAAAAACGAACCCGCAAGGCTCGATAATATCAACAGCAGTATGCAGGCACATGGCCGTGCGCAGTAATGTCCCGGTGTTTTGCGGGATATCTGGTTGAAAAAGGGCGAGGCGCATGATCTTATTTGCTCTAAATAACGGGATTTGATCTATGTTAAGGCATTAAGCACGAAAGACATGATCTTATCCCTTTGCATAGTGGGGGGTAATGATTATACCTTTCAGCCAATCTAGGATGCACACTCCAGGAAAGATGGACAGCCAAAAGGTTCTTTAATGACAGATCAAGCAAATAACAAGACGGTCGAAACTGAGGAGACCGCCAGTCGGCGTGATTTTCTTCAAATTGCCACTTATACAGTTGGTGCGGTTGGCGCAGGCCTGGCCGTCTGGCCCATTATTGACAGTATTAACCCGCCCGCCGATGTCCTGGCGCTTTCCTCGACCGAGGTCGATCTTTCGCCCGTCGAGGTCGGTCAGAGCATCACCGTTATATGGCGTGGCCGTCCGGTCTTCGTTCGCCACCGCACCGAGGAAGAAATCAAGCAGGCCCGGGCCGTCCCCATGGAAGCCTTGAGCGACCCGCAAAGGGATGAAGATCGCACGCAAAAGCCCGAATGGCTGATCATGGTTGGCATCTGCACCCACCTGGGCTGCATTCCCAACGGTCAGCGACCAACCGACCCCAAGGGTGATTTTGGCGGCTGGTTCTGCCCCTGCCACGGCTCGCACTACGATATATCCGGACGTATCCGAAAAGGTCCGGCGCCTAAAAATCTTGTCGTCCCGTCCTATGTATTCCTTGACGATACAACCGTCAAAATCGGCTAAGGGAAAAATTAAATGAAATTCACCAAATCCATTGTTTTGCCCCTTCTTGACTGGGTTGATTACCGTCTGCCGGTATTTTCCTATGCCCAGAAAAACCTGGTCGATTATCCAACACCGAAGAACCTGAACTACTGGTGGAACTTCGGATCGCTGGCTGGCATCGTCCTGATGATCATGATCATCACCGGGTTTTTCCTGGCCATTAACTATACCCCGCACACGGATTACGCATTTTCCAGTGTCGAGCATCTGATGCGCGACGTGAACTACGGCTGGTTACTGCGCTTTATGCACGCTAACGGCGGGTCCATGTTTTTTATCCTGGTCTACGTGCACATGTTCCGCGGCCTGTATTTTGGCTCTTTCAAGGCACCGCGCGAACTATTGTGGATCATCGGCGTGGTCATCTACCTGTGCATGATGGGTACCGCCTTCATGGGCTACGTTCTGCCGTGGGGACAGATGAGCTACTGGGGTGCGACGGTTATCACCAGCCTGTTTTCTGCCGTTCCCATAATCGGCGACACCATCGTCACCTGGCTTTGGGGTGGCTTCGTCATCGACAACAACACCCTGACCCGTTTCTTCGTCGGCCACTACCTGATGCCGATGGTGATTTTCATGCTGGTTGTCGTTCACATGTGGGCATTGCATCAGCATCATTCGAACAATCCACTGGGCGTCGATATGCGCACCCCGGCCGACAGTATTCCCTTCCATCCTTATTACACCATCAAGGATTTGGTTGGGCTGGGTGTCTTCCTGATCATCTACTTCGGTTTTGTTTTCTTTGCGCCCGACTTTTTCGGCGAGCCAGACAACTACATCGAAGCCAACCCGCTGGTGACGCCGCCGCACATTGTGCCCGAATGGTACTTCCTGCCGTTTTACGCAATCCTGCGATCCATCGACAACAAGCTGATGGGCGTTATCGCCATGTTCGCCGGTGTCTGTATTCTGTTCGCCCTGCCGTGGATGGATCGCTGCCGGGTTCGCAGTGCCAAGTTCCGTCCGATCTATCGACAGTTCTTCTGGTTATTCCTTATCGATTGCCTGGTTCTGGGTTATATCGGCGCCCAGACCGCCGTGGAGCCCTATATCACCATTGGACGTTTCGCCACGGCCTACTACTTCGCCCACTTCCTGATTATCTGTCCGTTGATTTGCAAGTTTGAGCGCCCCCTGGAGCCACCTGAAAGTATCAGTGCAGGTGTTCTCAAAGCCGAGAAGGGAATATAAAAATGGGCATGAATTTCAAACCCGCACTTCTTCGTTTGACGCTGGCCGGAATTTTAGCGATGAGCGCTATCAACGGCTCGGCCCATGCGTCGGAAGGAAATATCAAGCTGGAAAAGCAGGCTTGGTCTTTCGACGGCATATTCGGCACCTATGACCGGGGGGCATTGAAACGCGGATACCAGATTTATTCTGAAATCTGCGTCAGCTGCCATTCGCTGAATTTTGTCGCTTATCGCAACCTGATGGATATCGGCTTCGATGAAGAAACCGTTAAAGGAATCGCCGCCGAATTCGAGGTCCAAGACGGCCCCAACGACGATGGTGAAATGTATCTGCGCCCGGCCCGCCCGTCGGACCGCTTCGTGCCGCCTTATGCCAACGAAAAGGCATCCCGCGCAGCCAACAACGGTGCCTTCCCACCTGACCTGTCATTGATGGCAAAAGCCCGTAAAGGAGGGCCGGACTACCTTTATGGTCTGCTCACCCGCTTTAAGGAAGAACCGCCAGAGGGCATGGAACTGGCCGACGGCATGAACTACAACGAGGTCTTCCCGGGTCACCAAATCGCCATGGCGCCACCCTTGGAAGACGAATCGGTGGAATATACGGACGGAACCCCGGCAACGCTGGTACAGCACGCCAAGGACATCACCACCTTCCTGACCTGGGCGGCGAGCCCGGAAATGGAACACCGCAAGCGCCTGGGCCTCAAGGTCATGCTGTTCCTGTTGGTGTGGACCGGCATGCTGATCGCACTGAAAAAGAAAATCTGGTCCAAACTGCACTAGATTTTTTATAATTGAACAAATGACCTGCCGTCAAATGATCCCATTTGATGGCAGGTTAATTTTGCTAATTGTTCAATGCGCCGCGGTTTATCCAGCGTCGCAGCATCAGCTTTTCCCATTTTGTCAGCTCTTTCCGACCGCCGTGAGGCATTTTTATGCGGGCATCGGCGCGGCCTTCAATCAACACCATCATATTGCTTGAGAAGGCGTCACCCGGAACGATGATGGAGCCAAATCCAGTTCCCTTCATCAGGCTTTCATACGTGCTGACATCCAGGCCACTTTTTTCAAACCCTTCCTGGCCGGGGACATGGCATTCCAGACAGTGCTTTTCCAGGATTGGCTGCACTTCATCCTTGAAGGTTGCATGATCGGCGCGGGCGCTTGTCGGCAAAGCCAAACCAGCCAACACGACGCCAAGCAGAAGCCCTGTAGGGACGGACATAAAATGTTTTATCCGTTTTAGCATAACGACCTCCTTTCACTTAACGTATCCCCCCATTCACGCGGCCCGCTTTGGTTCCGTATCCATGCTCTTACCTTCAAAAATCGGAATGAACCGGCTGACCACATAATATGTAACAAAAGGCGCGGCAAGGATGATCCCGGCCGTCAGCAAGCCTTCCTTGGCGAAAAACTCGAAATTGAAATCGACGAAGCCGCGTTCGGATTTCGAAATCAACTGGCCGCCAACGACAACGTTGAAACGCATCACCAACACCTGGAAGACCAGCATCAGGCTGCCAAGATTGGCCAGATACAACAGCGCTTTGCCTCGAATATCCAACAACGACACGATACCAAGTACCAGCAACGGCCCCAGCGACAGGAGGCCCATCTGGCCAAGCACATAAGAATTGAACAAAGGCCCCATCAGCAGCGGCTTGATAACGGCCCAGTGCGCCCCCTGCTCGTAACTGACAAAGGTGATTTCAAGGAGTTCCAGCGCGTAATCGAGAATGAACGCCATCCATAAAGCGATCATGAACTTCTTAATTAAGACGTAGTCATAGCCATGCGCCCGCCGCCACATGATAAAGCTGTACATGACAAACAACATGGCCATGCCGCTGACAATCGCCGAAGACAGGAAAATGAACGGTTGCAACGCCGTCGCCCACCAGGCAACGGCTTTCACCGAACCAAAGACGAAACCGACATAGCCATGCAGCAGGCAGGCCCAGGGAATGCCGATGCCGGCCAGGAACTTGGCGAATTTTTTATCGAATTTGGCTGATTCTGGATTGTAGGTGATGAGGCCAAGGCACAGAATTTTCCAGAAAATCGCCGCATATCCGCTGGCTTCATTGGCCTTTTCGATGAACACCTTGCGATAGATAACCCAGATCTCGATCATCAACAGCACCAGATAGCTGGAATAAACGTAACCGAAGATACTCATCGCCGAAGTTGTGTGCGGCGTCGTGTAGATCTCATAAGCCCGCTGCGGCTGGCCCAGATGAACCAGCAAAGGCAGGGCAGCGAACAAGCCGAAGCAGAACGCCGCAACCAGGGCGAAATTGGCAATCGGCTTGAATTCCTTGACCCCAAAAACGTGATACATGGACGAGACCACGAACGCCCCGGCTACCAACCCTGTTATATACGGGTAGATGACAATCATGATCGACCAGACAACGTGGGCATTGTTGGGGAAGATATAATTCACCAGTGCCCCGCCTGGCAGGCCCAAGGCTTCCATCACACAACCTCCCTTGGCAAACCGATGTAGAAACAAGTTGGATCGGTATGCATTTCTGGCTTTAAAACCATCCACTGGTCGGCCTCGAAGACCTTCGAGACTTCGCTTTCAATATCGTTCAAATCACCAAACAGACGGGCTTTCTGTGGGCATACAGTGACACACGCGGGCAACAGACCTTTTTTCACCCGATGATAGCACCAGGTACATTTATCGGATTTTCGCTCAACAGGATTGATAAAACGCGCCCCATAGGGGCACGCCTGGACACAATATGCGCAGCCAAGGCAATAGCCGCGATCAATCAGGACGAAGCCTTCAGGTGTTTTGTAAGTCGCGCCGACCGGACAGACCTGAACACAAGGCGGGTTGTGACAGTGATTGCACATTTTTGGTACCGTCCGGCCGACCCTGACATTTTCACGGTAGAGCCTGTTCAGTTTACCGAAGCCTTCGAGCGCGCCCTTGGGTGAATCCACATAGACGCCATCGTCACGGATCACGTAGCGTTCGACCCAGGTGCGGAAGTAGTCCGCCGGTACGCTGTTCTCACGTTTGCAGGCGCGCACGCAATTGCCGCAACCGATGCATTTACTGACATCAATGACATAGGCGTATTTGTGATCGGCTTTATCCTGGTGCTCGCTGCCCCCCGTTTCAGGTCCATGCGCCATGGCGCCGGGTCCAAAAACCATCAGAACGGTGGCCGTCGTCGTACCATCGAGCAGACGCATCAGGAATTCCCGTCGGGAGTCCGGCACTGTTGATTTTAGCCTGTCTAGTATTTTATTATTCATGGCTTAAGGCACCGGATCGTGAGAGGTGTGACAGTTGATACAGATCATTTCGGGTTCAATATCCCGATGTTCCTCGATCTTTTTATTGTCGAACTGAGGGAAGCCCGCAGGTTTTGTAATGCTTTCTTCATGGCAATTCAGGCATTGCCATGTCGATTGATCATCGACCTCGGCATCGGCTATTTTAACGCCTTCCTTAACGTGATCGGCTAACGCGCCATGGCACGATTCGCACGACAAAGCCTGATGCTTGAATTGGGCAAGTTCCTGATTGATTTCGGCGTGACATGTTTCGCAGGACTGATTGCCACCGTAGACAACTTCGTAACTTTCATTGAGGACCAACGAGTCGCCTCGGTACCAATCCTTGTAATTCCAGCTCGCTGGCGTCACCATTTCCTTGACAATAAGAAAGACGAAGAGTGCTCCCACAACAAGCGCCGCCAAGCGGACGAGATGGGCTCTGGGGCCTGGTTGCGGCATAATTTACGTCTCCCAAACGGGATACAGCCTTACTTCAGGGTTTTCAGGTATTCGATAACGTCGGCCCGTTCATTCTCTTTTTTCAATTTGAAGGCCATGGTCTTGGCGCCAACAAACTTCTTGGGATTGGATAAAAATTTATCCAGGTTTTGGGCGTCCCAAACCGCGTCAAAGCCCTTAAGTCCTTTATATTTTGGAAAATCAGTCGACCCTGCCTTGCGGCCAATGATCCCGGCCAGCGATGGACCGTTCTTGTGCTTTCCGGCATTTATCGAATGGCAGACAGCGCATCTTTTCTTGAAAGTTTTTTTCCCTGATTGGGCGTCGGCAAACGCCAGGGAAGGGCCTAATACAAACGTCAGAACGAATATTCCGGCAAGCATCGCAATCCATGACTTCTTCATCGGATTTCTCCCAAGTCAGGCGCAAGTTATTTTACGGCATTTGTATGTTATTATATCGGATTAGGCCACCGGGACTTTGACTCAGATCAAGACTGACGAAATGTTTTAATCTTCTGCTTTGTCCTTCCGTGCCAGCCAGGGCATCAGCGCCGCCGCCCCGACGATGTTCGTCGCCAGTGGCACCTTGTTCAGATCGCAGGCCCTGTAGAACGGTGAAATGTCGGGCTGATCCGCGCCCAAGGCCCGCGGGTCGCGCAGAAAAATCACAGCACGGATAACCCCGGTCGTGCAAATCAGCCCGCATAGATGTATCTCCCCGCCCTGAGCAATCGAATGAAGAGCGGAAACCTCCAGGCCCAATTCTTTTTCAAGAATACCGCCGGTTTCCTGGGTCGATAACAAACGATAAGACTCAAAAACCTCTCGATGGGTCTTGACCAACTTGACCAATTGATCGCTCATTCCTTGATGGGCGATCAGAATCAGGGATTTTGCCATTGTCATGGGATAATAAAACTTTCTTGATGTGGTCTTTATATCTAATAATCCGTTTTATTCGGCTTCATACTCTACTAAAAAGGATCACACCTGCATTGATTCTTATCAATACCCATCCACAAAGTTTCTGGAAGACAGATGCGCATATCTCGTGATCATCGCAATGTTGCCGTTCTTGCCCTTTGTCAGGCGCTGTTCATCACCGGGCAGTCGATGATGTTTATTCTCGCAGGTCTGGTAGGTGCGAGCCTTGCCGACGAGAAGGCACTGGCGACCTTGCCCATATCGATGATCATCATCGCCACCGCCCTGACAACCATTCCCGCTTCGCTGCTGATGAAACGCATCGGTCGCAAGCCGGGCTTCATGCTAGGCGCAACATGCGGCATTATCGGCGCCCTCATAGCCTCTTACGGCATTTATCAATCGAGCTTTTGGCTGTTTGTCCTGGGCACCCTGACCATCGGCATATACGGCGGCTTTGCACAATACTACCGCTTTGCCGCAGCCGACGTCGCCGAGAGTCATTTCAGGAGCAAAGCCATTTCTCTGGTCATTTCCGGCGGTATCGTCGCCGCGTTCTCCGGGCCACTTTTGACTAACTATACCTTTGATATCAGTGCGATACCTTTTCTTGGCTCGTTTATTACCGTGGCCATTCTCGCCGCGATCGCGATCGCGATGTTGAGCCTGATCGATATCCCCCGACCCGATATTGCCGAAAGGACATCGAGCGGGCGACCTTTGCTTGAAATTATCCGGCAACCGGAATTACTTGCCGCCATCTTCGTCGGAATGATCGGTTACAGCACCATGAGCCTGCTTATGACCGCGACTCCGCTGGCCATGATCGGCCATGGTTATATGGTTCACGATGCCTCTTTCGTCATCCAGTGGCATTTGGTCGGTATGTTCGCCCCGGCTTTCTTCACCGGCTCGTTGATCGTCCGCTTCGGGGTGCGGAAAGTCATGCTCAGTGGCGTGATTCTGCTCGCCACCGCCATTATCGCCGCGTTGGCGGGTGAAACCGTGCCCCATTTCTGGGTCGCGCTGTTCGCCTTGGGTCTGGGCTGGAATTTCACTTTCATCGGGGCCTCTTCCCTGCTGACCGAAACCTACCACCCGGATGAACGCGCCAAGGTCCAGGCGCTAAACGACTTTACGGTTTTTGGTACCGTCGCCCTGGCCTCGCTAACATCAGGGGCGCTCCTTCACTTCTTCGATTGGCGAACGGTTAATCTGGCGGCGATCCCGGTGATCTCACTGGCTGGGATGGCCATTATCTTTTTGATAATCAGGCGCAGAAGGTCAATGGCTTAAACAAAACACAAGGACGCGCCCGTTGCCTGTTCGGGGTCAATCGACAGGATTGCGCCATTTTGCGTGAACGCAACCCCGGCTTTATCAAGAAATGCCGCGCTCGCCGACAGATCAGCAACCTCAATTGTAAGGCCACAAAAACCCAGGGCGTCATGCGCTTCGATGAAACATATCTTCTCGCTGACAAATTCCGCGCCGAACACCCGCTGATAAGCAACTGTGGCCGCAGCAACATCCTCTACCCTGACACTGATTGAGACTATGGATTTAGCGCCATTGGCATGAACCAGCCATTGTGAGCGGCGCATCAGCTCCGGGGTCAGGTGCTGGCAAAAGAACCCGGACAACCCCGGCAGCGTTCCCGCTGGCGGGTGCAGTAATTTAAAGCGCGGTTCAACCGTTCCTTCTGGCAATTCCAGCAGGCGCTTCAGGTCTTGCGGGGTGCCGCCCAGTTTTTCCGCCAGCGCCTCAATATCGGGGCTGGCGAAGGCCATACCAAGCAAGCCCTCGCCGCTTCCTTCCAGAAAGCGATCGAGATTATTGGTAAACTGGGTGCTATCGACGATGCCGAGCAATTCCACATAGTCCTCATCAAACATGATGCAGTAATTGGCTGTGCCCCAGCCGATATGTTTGCCGCGCGGACAAGTGGTGAACCCCAACCGCTGCCAAGCCAACCGCGCCGCCTCAAGATCGCCGACTCCGACAATGGCATGATCGAAACCCGTCACCACTTAGCGCAGCGCCGCGGCAATATTGCCACCGTCTACGGTGGTTACGGCGGCGGTGGTTTTTTCCGCACAGGCCAGATCGACGAAAGCCTGGGCGACGTCTTCGGCCAGCACTTCCCGGCCCAGCAGATTGCCCGACATATAATCTTTTTCGCTGAGGCCACGGGCTTTCGAGCGAGACTCGATCATATCGCCACTGAGCAAGCCGGAACGAATGCGGTCGGCGTTGACCGCGTTGGAGCGGATACCATCGGCCCCGTGATCGACGGCGTATTGGCGCATCAGGAACAGGGTCGCCGCCTTGGGCAGGCCGTAAGGGCCGAAATCCGGGCCGGGATTGATCGCCTGTTTCGAGGTGTTGAACAGCAGGCAGCCGCCGGTTCCCTGCGCACGCATAATGGCGACGGCCTTGCTGGCGACATTCTGATGGCCCCAGAAATTCAGCTCGAAACTCTGCCTGAGCACTTTGTCGGAAACATCACCGATGCGTCCCTGCCACGCCGCCCCGGCGTTAGAGACGACAATATCGAGCCCGCCATAACGCGCCGCCACCTTATCCATGGCCCCATTAACCGATTTGACCGAGGTCACATCACAAGCCAGGCCGAGCCCGCCGATTTCGCTGGCCAGTGCCGCCGCCGCCGCCGCGTTGCTATCCAGTACGGCGACTTCGCAGCCGTGCGCGGCAAAAGCGCGGGCCGTCGCAGCGCCGATGCCCGAACCGCCGCCGGTAACAACGCAAACCTGTCGCGCCAAGGACTTTTCCACGCCCTTGCCAAGCTTGGCCTGTTCAAGTGACCAGTATTCGATATCGAACACGTCTGGCTCGGCGATGACCTGATAAGAACTCAAGGATTCCGCGCCGGTGATGACCTCAACATTGGTTTCACCCAGATCGGCGGCAATGGCCGCGGCTTTGACGTTCGCGCCCAGGCCAAACAGCCCCAATCCCGGCACCAAAATAAGCCGGGGCATGGGGTCAAGTTCTCTCTGACCTCTATTGTGCCGCTTGAAATAGGCGTGATAGGCCTTGTGATAGGCGGCAAGCGCCTTGGTTGCCGCCTTGGCAAAACCGTCCAGATCACCGGCTACGGGCGGCGGAACGATCAGCGGTTTCTGCTTGGTGCGGATAACATGGTCCGGGGTCGCCGTGCCCTGTTGACTGTAGCGCGCCAGATCCTTGCCATCGACGAAGGCGCGAACTTTTGCGCCGTTGCGGAAGTCCATCACCATGCGCTTGTACGCACCTTCCTCCTTGCCCGGCAGGCTGACCAGACCGCGCAGGATGGGCGCCACATCGGACACTTTGGCAATTGCTTTTGGCAAATTGGCGGCGACAAAAATTTTCTTCTTGCCTTTTGCCAGTCGTTTCTCGGCCAAGCTCACCTGATCGATCATCCGGGTGTAGGCCTGCTTGGCCGTCTCCCCGAAGGTGAAAATGCCGTGCTTGAAAAGGATTAATCCTTCGACGCTTGGGTCTTCCTGAAAAACCTCAAAGGCTTTTTTGGCCAGCGCGAAGCCGGGCATAATGTAGGGCACATAGCCCATATTTTTGCCAAACACTGTGCGACATAGCGCGTCGCCGCCGGGCTGGTCGGTTAAGCTAAGCACGGCATTGGAATGAGTATGGTCGATAAATTTGTGGGGTAAAAAAGCGTGCAGCAGGGTTTCCACCGATGGGTTAGGAGCATTGCTGTCCAGTAAATTGGCGCGCTGGGCGTTGACCATATCTTCGTCGCTAAGCTTATCGAGCGTGACAAGTTTGCGTAGATTGTCCAACCTGACGGCGGGCAATCCCTGGGGCTCGATATCGCCCATATCCCAGCCGCTGCCCTTGACGCACAAGACATCTACGGCCTCGCCCAGAACATCCTTCATGACGGTTTTGACAGAGGTGTTACCGCCGCCGTGCAGGACCAGCCGTGGCTCATTACCAAGCAGCCGCGAGGTATAGACCCTGAGCGCCCGCTCGGCGTTGACACCGCTGCGGGCGTAACGACGAATCATGGCTTTTGCTTCTTTTTCGGACCAGTGATTTTTCATTTATCTTTCTCGAACATGGATTTCAAATGGGCCGCCAGCCGTAGACGTTCTTCTTCGACGGGATCGAACTTGATGGCGAAACCCTTATTGCTGGACCTGACCACATGGCCGGTCATCTCGCCTATATTTTCAATATGCATGAGTACGAAGGCATCGTTACTGAGCGTGTTTTCCGCATCAATGGAGACGCCGCCCTGGGAAATATCGGCGGTTTCACCGACAATGACCTGACCGTCAACTTCTATGCGCACATTTTTGTGCAAGGAATGACGGGGATGTAACCTTTTTTCGGTGATATCGTCGCTCATGTGTGCTCCGGATAGAGTTTCGCCAATCCTTGTTCAGAGGCTTCGGCGACGCCGCGTTCAGTAATCAGGCCGGTAACCAATCGCGCCGGAGTGACGTCGAAGGCAAAATTGGCGGCCGGACTGTCTTGTGGAGAAATGCTCACGGTCTCGATCCGACCATCGTCGGTCAGTCCCTGAAGCTTCGTGACTTCCGCAGGATCGCGCTGTTCGATAGGGACATCGCGGACACCGTCCTTGATCGTCCAGTCGATGGTCGGGCCGGGCAAGCCGACATAGAACGGCACGTCGTTATCAAACGCCGCCAGCGCCTTCAAGTACGTACCTATTTTATTGCACACATCGCCCGCCGCCGTGGTCCGGTCGGTACCGGTGATAACCACATCGACCATTCCGTGCTGCATCAGGTGGCCGCCGACATTATCGACGATCAGGGTATGAGGAACGCCGTGCTGGCCCAGTTCCCAACAGGTTAAGCTTGCGCCCTGGTTGCGGGGTCTGGTCTCGTCAACCCAGACATGGACTGGAATGCCGGCGTCATGGGCCTTGTAGACCGGGGCCAGCGCCGTGCCCCAATCCACCGTCGCCAACCAACCGGCGTTACAATGAGTGAGAACATTGATGCGTTCGGGCTTGCCCTTGTCGGTCCAGATTTTCTCAATCACCCCACGGCCATGCTCGCCAAGGGAGGAGCAAATCTCGACATCTTCATCGGCGATTTCCCCAGCCCGCGCGTAGGCGGCGGCCTGACGTTGATCAACCGGTAGCGGCGCCAGCAGGGCCTTCAGGTCATCCAGCGCCCAGCGCAGATTAACCGCCGTCGGGCGGGTCGCGTAAAGCACCTTGTAGGCGTTTTCCAGTCCGGCGTCCGTCGCATCGCCGCGCATCGCCAGGGCCATGCCATAAGCCGCCGTTGCGCCAATTAACGGCGCACCACGCACCAGCATGTCGAAGATGGCGCGCGCCGCGTCGTCCAGCGTATCCATGCCGACGACAACGAATTCATGGGGCAGCCGGGTCTGGTCGATGATTTCTACCGTCGACCCGTTTTGGCCAAGCCAGATGGTGCGTGTGGGTTTTCCTTCTACCAACATGACTTAACGCCTCAACACGCGGCCAGCGACCGCATCCAACTTCTCGACCATTGCCGGGTCGCGGGCGTCGGGGCTTGTGATAATGGCGCATTCCAGTGCTATGTGGCAGCCATGGGAGCATGATCCTGTGCGGGTGCTCAACTTCGGGGTGACCTGTTTAACCAGGGAGCGCCCCCTGTCCGCATTATCCAGCAGTACCTTGATGATGGCATCGACGCTGACATGGTCATGATCCTGATGCCAGCAGTCAAAATCCGTGACCATGGCGACGGTCGCGTAACACATCTCTGCCTCGCGCGCCAACTTGGCTTCGGGCATATTGGTCATGCCGATGACGTCGCACCCCCAGGAACGATAAAGTTCTGATTCCGCCATGGTCGAAAACTGCGGCCCTTCCATAGCCAGATAGGTTCCGCCGCGTTGATAAGGGATGTCCAGTTCATTAATCGCCACTTCCAACGCATCGCCCAAACGCCCACAAACCGGATGACCAAGGCCAACATGAGCGACCAGACCGGTAGAAAAGAAACTTTTCACCCGGTCAATGGTGCGGTCGATAAACTGATCGACGATCACGAAATGGCCGGGCGGCAGTTCTTCTTTCAAGGAACCGCAGGCGCTGACTGAAATTATTTCGGTGACCCCAAGCCGTTTCAAAGCGTCGATATTGGCGCGATAATTCAATTCAGACGGCGGAATACGGTGGCCACGGCCATGACGAGGCAGGAAAACCAGTTTCTGGCCGTTCAGCTCGCCCGTAAGAAGCGCATCGGAGGGTTCGCCAAAAGGTGTTGAAACCTTTTCCCAACTGGTGTTTTCCAGTCCCTCAATTTCATAAACCCCACTGCCGCCTATGACGCCAATGACGGTGGGTGTACCCGGTTCCGACATAAATTTCCCCGACTTGATTGTTAACGATTGTGCAGTTTTTCAGGTTCCACACTTCGCTTCAAGACAGGTTTTTGCAAAGTTCAAAAAGAACCCTATAATCCGCCCTGAAATGCCTCAAACGATTCCCCAAACTGCCGACCTGAAACAGCTGGCCGAGATGTATGCGGCGATCCCCCATTTCCGTGAATTGGGGTTGCACATTACCGCCCTTGAACCGGGCAAGGCCGCCATAAGCCTGGATTACCAAGACCGGTTGGTCGGCAACCCGGAAACCGGGGTCGTCCACGGCGGCGTCATCTCGACACTTCTCGATACCCTTTCAGGGCTTGCCGCCATGTCCGCCATAGCGGCGAACACGCCGATGGCGACGCTGGATTTGCGTATCGATTATTTGAAACCGGCCCGCCCCGGCAAAGCCATTTTCGCCGAGGCTGACTGTTTCCGGCGGACAAATTCCGTCGCCTTCGTGCGCGCCGCCGCCCATCACGGCGATAATAACGATCCGATTGCCCATTGCATCGCCACTTTCATGCTCAATTCCGCCGGGTTCATCGCTGCCAGGGAAAAAGCTAAATGAGCATGCTGGAGGATATCCAAAGCCTTAAAGAGAAAGGTGATTTCGCCGCTTTGAGCAGGCTTATTCCCTACACCCAAGTGCTTGGCCTTGAGTGCGCGGTTGAAGACGGGCTCATGCAGACCCGCCTGGCTTATAAGGAAAGCAACATCGGTAATTATCAAATGGCCGTAATCCATGGCGGCGTGGTTGCAGCTTTGCTGGAACATGCGGCCATTTTCCAGTTATTCTTCGAAATGGACATTCAGACAATACCGCGCATCATCAATATTTCCGTCGATTACCTGCGACCGTGCCGGGCGCTCGATACGTATGCCAGCGCCATCCTGGTCAAACAGGGCAAAAAGATCGCCAATGTCCGTGTCCAAGCCTGGCAAACCGACCAAACCCGGCCGGTCGCGGCGGCACACACCCATTTCCTGTTATCCTGAACGAGAGATTATCCATGAAGAACCTGTCAAGAATTGCCCTTTTCACCGTTGTTATGTTGCTTGGCCTCTTTGCCGCCTTTACCACCATGGCCGCAGAAGGAGAGTTGAAAATTACCGATAAAATCGTCGGCAATGGCGATGAGGCCGTTGAAATGTCCAGAGTCAGCGTCCACTACTCCGGTTGGCTGATGGACGGCACAGCTTTTGATTCCAGCGTCGGAAGAGAACCATTCTCCTTTACTCTTGGCGGCGGCGAGGTCATCGCTGGCTGGGACCAGGGGGTCAAGGGCATGCGCGTCGGCGGCAAGCGGGAGCTGATTATTCCACCCCATCTGGGTTACGGGAAACGCGGCGCTGGCGGCATTATACCCCCCGGTGCAACGCTGCGTTTTGAAGTCGAATTACTGTCTGTGACCGCCCCCAAGTTCAGCAATATCGACAACAGTCAACTCAAAGACCTGCTCGCAAAAGGAACCCGGATCATCGACGTGCGCCGCCCCGATGAATGGCAGAGCACGGGCGTCGTTGCGGGCTCATTGCTAATGGAATCATTCCAGAAGACGGGCAACTTACGCAAGGGTTTCATCGAAGAATTCACCCAAAGCGTGAAGCCGGATGAGCCGGTGATCCTGATATGTAGAACCGGCAACCGTTCGAGACTGCTGTCCAATGGCTTGTCGCAACGCTTCGGCTTCACCAAAATCTACAACGTCACCAATGGCATCGAGAACTGGATCAAGGCGGGCAACCCGGTCATTAAACCCTGATCTTCAGGAAGCGGGCTTGGGCGGTGGCATGCCGGGGAACGATTTGATCGATGGGTCGATGGGATCCCAGGCCTGACCACTGTCCGAGAACAGAGCAAAATTGGCCTCAAACAGGGCCGGATTATCCAATCCCCCGGCGCGCACCATGATGGCCGCCGCATTGCCACTACCGAACCCATAAACCGGCGAGCCGCATTTCGAACAAAAGAAGCGGGTCATGACATTGCCGCTGTCGGCGGTGTAATCGTAACGCGTCATTTCGCCGGTGACCATGAAGGCATCCTTGGGCAGCATCATGTTGGAGGCATGCCCGGCACCGGTGAATTTCTGGCAATTGGTGCATTGGCAATGACCGGCAACAATCGGCCCCGCGCTGCATTCATATTTAACAGCGCCACACTGGCAACCACCTGTAATCGTCTCAACCATCACCGCCATCCTCTCTGGTTATTTTCAAGCCGCTAGTATTAGTCATGGCCGGGAGGATGGCAAGGGGGCTGGCAGCTGGCAGTAAGGTTCTTTTAGAAGAACGATTAATTTTTTCTACTTTTAATAATCTGGACAATGAAAATTGCTGGCATTACCATTCCGAAGCTAAACACTCTGAGAGTGGTACAAACACATGATAACAGTTACGCCAAGGTTTAATCGCAGCGTCACTATATTCTCATTTTTACTTATCTTCTTTCTTCTTTCCGGCTGCCAGACCACCGGATTAACCGGCAAGGCAGCCGATGGAATGACATCATCGCCAACGGAAAAGTCCGAACCGACGTATTCTATTTTTTATGATCAATTGGATCACTTGAAAGAGTTGATCGCCAGCAAGCAATACGACAATGCAGCCAAACTTTATGACAAGCACGTTGCGTTTTTTAAGGACAAATGGGAAAAATCCCAGCCTGTGCTGAGCCAATTGGCGAATCAACTAAAGGCCAAATTCGAGCCAGCCCTGCGCCTCGCCGCAAGCAAGATATCCAACACCCCGTGGCCAGCCCCTGCAGCTCAATGGCAAAGCGTCAAGGCCGCGCTCCAATCCGGCCAAACAGCATTGAGGAGAGTTCCCAGTTTTGGGTTACTAGACGTTGCCGAATTTTCATTAGATGGCAGGGATACGGTGCAAACGAGGGTTAAGGCCCTTAAAGCCAAAATCGAACTAAGTGCGGCTGCTGACTTCGCCACTTATGACCATTTTTCAGATATTCCATTTTTCGATTCGTTTCCTCTTAAATTGTCCCGCGACGCTTTCCTCAATGATAATTACTCGGCAATCCAGGACACCCTTGAAGGCGCGACCACTACCCAGTTAAAAGCTTTTCTTTCCCACTATGGTGAAGCAACACTTGGCGAGGAAAAATGGGGCGCTTTGGGAGAATTATTCCTTAAGGCCCATTTCAGAGAGAACGGTATCACCAAGCCCTTGCTAAAAGACGCCCTGGCCGCCTATAGCGCCGCTAAACAGGCCGGATTATCCCCCACGACCATACCCGGTGCCAGAATTGGTTTTATCGAGATCACCAGCCGAACGCTGCTCAAGCAAAGGGCCCTTGATTTCCCCGTTCAAATCAAGGCCGACCTTCCCGTCGAAACGTCAAAAGAAGACCTTGATGCCATTTTTGCCGCCGCCAAGGACGAACGCCCGGACTTTCTTGTTATCATTGATGTCGCCCTGGCTAAGGTCGACCGCAGAATATCCGCTACCCGTAAAATGCCGGCGCACGTGCTAAGCGGATACAGGACGGAACCCAACCCGGAATACAATCTGGTGCAAAATGAAATCAATACGGCTCGCATGGGCGTGCAAAATTCGGCCATGAATAAAATGAGTGCAGACTCACAATACTGTTATGGCCTGGACTGCCTTGCAAAATTAGGTGGCCAAATTGCCGCCTCTGGTCGTTTGAAAGATTCTGAAACTGCCTTGGCGGACGTCATGACGAAACTTTCGTCGACGCCGATGACCGTCGACATTCCGGTTTACCAGAAATATAAATATAACCTGGCGACGATAAAAAGCCGCAAAAACATGACGGTTCATTACCATGTCATCGACTTTCAGCAAAACCGCTATTTCAAGTCTACATTCGATGTCAACGAGCGAAATAATTTTGAGGTCGCCTATCAAATACAGGCTGACGACCCCGAAAAAATGCAACACCTTGCAAAGGCCCAGCTAGAGAAGGATGTCGATACCTGGGAAGACGCCCCTTCTTCCGTCAATCTTTCATCCCTGATGGATGACTATAGCGCCAACGCCGGAAGCTACGTTGCAATCCCCTCGCTCGCGGAATTGCGCTCCGAAATATTGAAAGACAAAAACACGGCGCTTGCCAAGTACAAATCCAATACCTTTGAAGGCAGCACAAAGAACGACCCGCGCTTCGACAGCGTCGTTATCGTCTATAATCCTGACGGCTCTTTAGGTAGCGGTTTTTATGTTCGGCCAGACATCGTCATGACCAACTACCACGTCGTTGAGGAAGGCACATTCGTCGAACTGAAACTTCATAATGGGCAGGAAACCTTCGGCAAAGTCATCGCCAAAGACGTTATCCTCGACCTCGCCCTTATCAAGGTACAATCGCGTGGCATTCCTGTCAGATTCTATTCCGACAACGAACTGGACCTGGGCAGTACCGTCGAAGTGATCGGTCATCCGCGCGGATACGAATTTTCCATTACCCGCGGCGTCGTCAGTGCGGTGCGGCCGATGGCCACGATCAACATCAATAGCAAACGAAAAGTCCTGCAAATTCAGATTGATGCCCCGTCCAGTCCGGGAAATTCTGGAGGCCCTGTCTTTCTTGGTGACAAGGTCATCTCCGTGATCTCATGGGGCCGGGTCGATAAGGGTTCCTCGAACCTCAGTTTTACTATCCATTATTCCGAAGCCAGTCGTTTTATTGAGGAGACACTTGGCGGATGAACCAGACATTTCCACTGACCAATCAAGGGAGGAAACCCGTGGCCCTTTATTGCCTTACACGCCGTTTACCAATTTCCGCGATCGTCCTTTTATCTTTAACGATACTGATCATCAGCGGCTGCGCAAAATCTTCCCTGCAAAACCGACTCGGATTGGTGAAAGACTCTAAATCAGGTAACCTTTTCGGATCCACGGTGGAAGCGAACATCGTCACCGATTCTTCATTGTTCAAGAATAGGAAGATAAAAATCCGCATTCGCAATACCTCCGGCGACATGGCTTTCAACCTGAACGATTTTAGCCACAATCTAACAAGCAATATTATGGCAAAGGGCTACGAGCCGGTCTCGTTGAATTCCGATGATTTTGGTTTATTGCTGGACGTCAATGTGATGTACAGCGGTCATATAGAAACCAACCTGGGGACGGAGTTTGCTTTCCTTGGCGCTGCCTTCGGTGCTGTTCGCGGGGCACAGTCGTCTTCCGATTACGGCATGATCACCGGCCCTGTCGCAGGGGCGGCGATTGGTTCCATCCTCGGCAGCTATGTGACCGATGACACGTATATCATCGTCTCCTCGTTCACTTTCTCCGAAATCAGGGGTGGCAAGAAAAAGACCGGGAAAACGATTACTTTCTCGCGCAGCACCGATCCAAACTGGGATGACGAAGATCGCCAGGAGAAAGAGGAATACCGGACCCGGCGTTATTTAAAGAACACCGTTGAGAGCGGCGTCGCAGTCTATGGCGGCGGCACGGCGGTCAGCCAGGACGAGATAGCCCAACAGGTCAGGGAACGAATCGTCAGGATTATGAGCGATATGATCTAGAGGCGACCCAAAGCCCCTAATCATTAAACCTGAACAGGAAAAGATCGCCGCCCTGAGTTACGTGATCCCATAAAATTCTATCGTTAAAGAAATGCAAAGGGAACGACTCATGAAATACATATTTAGTATGCCAGCCAGTATTTTCGTATTGATTATGGTTGCAGGGAATACCTTATCGTCAACCGCCTATGCCGGTGAAAACGAGAGACAAAAGATCATTCTCGAAATGTTCGATGTCATGCAATACGGTAAAGTAATAGATCAAATTTCTGCAGTCGTAGGCCAACAAATAGCTGCAGAAGTTAAGAAAAAGAACCCCAATCTCACTTCTGATTTATTAGCAGATATTGGATTAATAACTCAGGAAGAATTCTCAAAATTAAAACCGGACATAATGCAATTTGTCGGTGTTTTTATGACTAAGAATTTCACCGAAACAGAACTCGTTCATTTACTCGAATTCTATAAAAGCCCTATAGGGAAGAAGACGTTGACTGTCATGCCCAATATGACGCAGGAAATGATGGCCTGGATACCTAGCGTAACGGGTAAATTAGGCCAAAAAACTATGATCCGCGTAAAGGCGTTGCTGCTGGAGAACGGTTATGAACTTTAACTTATAAAGCCCCTAAACGTTAAACCTGAACAACATCAGGTCACCGTCCTGGGTTATGTAGTCGCGGCCTTCCTGGCGCATTTTACCGGCTTCCTTGGCACCTTGCTCTCCGTTGCAGGTGATAAAATCGTCATAGGCGATGGTTTCGGCCTTGATGAAGCCTTTTTCGAAATCCGTATGAATGGCCCCTGCCGCTTGCGGCGCTTTTGAACCCGCTTGTACGGTCCAGGCGCGGGCTTCCTTGGGGCCGACGGTAAAGAACGTAATCAGGTGCAGCAGTTCGTACCCGGCGCGGATAACCCGGGTCAGGCCGGTATCCTGAAGGCCGATGGCGTCCAGGTATTCCTGTCGTTCGGCGACATCGCCGAGGCTCGAAATTTCTTCTTCTATTTGCGCAGAAATGACCACCGAAGCAGCGCCTTGCCGGGCCGCCATATCGGCGACTTTGGTGGATTGGCCGTTGCCTTCGCTCGCCGCGTCTTCTTCCACATTGCACACGTAGAGCACCGGCTTGCCGCTTAACAGTTGTAGCATGTTGAACGTCTTCACGTCGTCGCCGGTAATATCCAGAGAGCGGGCCGGGTTGCCTTCATTCAAGACAGCCAGCACCCGTTCGACCATGGCCAGTTGGGTGGCTGCCTCCTTGTCGTTGCCGCGCGCTTTTTTGGTCAGCGGCGTGACCCGCCGCTCCAGGCTTTCCAGATCCGCCAGCATCAATTCCGTTTCCACGGTTTCAGCGTCACGAACCGGATCGATGCCGCCCTCCACGTGGGTCACATTTTCGTCCTCGAAGCAGCGCAGGACGTGGATAATGGCGTCAACTTCGCGGATATTGGCGAGAAATTTATTGCCCAGTCCCTCGCCCTTCGACGCGCCGCGCACGAGACCGGCAATATCGACGAATTCAAGCTGCGTCGGCACGATCTTGGCAGAGCCACCGATAGCGGCGATTGTATCGAGCCTGGCGTCAGGAACCGCGACCCGACCGGTGTTGGGCTCGATCGTGCAGAATGGAAAGTTTGCCGCTTCCGCCGCTGCCGTCGCCGTCAGCGCGTTAAACAGGGTCGATTTACCGACGTTCGGCAAGCCGACAATGCCACAATTAAAGCCCATTTTTCGTTATCCTTGGTTTATTTCGAGGGCGACTTTGTTCAAAAATCCAGCATCGTCGCCTTCGATGGCCAGTCCGATATTGTCAGCGACAGATGCCAAAAGGGGCTCAAGCCATTGCTGATCGGCTTTGGTGAAATCTTTGAGCACATAATCAGTAACCAACGCCTTGTCGCCCGGATGACCGATACCAAGGCGCAGGCGGCGGTAGCCTTCACCCAGGTGGGCGTGGATCGAACGCAGGCCATTGTGACCGGCATGGCCGCCGCCCGCCTTAAGCCGCAATTTGCCAGCCTCCAGATCGAGTTCGTCATGAATGACCAAAACATCGGCGGCGGGAATTTTATAAAAACCGGCCGCAGTGGCCACCGAACGCCCACTTTCGTTCATGAAGGTCGCAGGCTTTAAGGCCAGCACCTTTTGAGAGCCGATGCGGCCTTCGGCCAGCATGCCGTTGAATTTGGCACGGAACGCCCCAAAGGAATGGCGGCGGACGATTTCGTCCACCGCCATAAATCCGATGTTGTGACGGTTGCTGGCGTAGTCCCTACCGGGATTACCCAGACCAACGAGCAGCAACATAATGATCGGCTCCCACACGGGTGGAAAGAATTAGTCCTCGGACTCGCCTTCTTCACCCTCAGCGGCCTCGGCGCCTTCGACGCCTTCGACGCCTTCGCCTTCTTCGCCTTCTTCGACTTCCGGCTCGACGTTAATTGTCGGGGCGGCAATGGTGGCGACGGTGAAATCACGGTCGGTGATAGTCAGCTCGACGTCGTCGGGCAGCTTGATAGCGCTAATGTGGACGCTGTCACCGACTTCAAGGCCACTCAAATCGACGCTCAAGCTTTCGGGAATACTGTCAGGTGAGCACAACAGTTCAATATCATGACGAACGATATTAAGAACCCCGCCCTGGCGCAGGCCGGGACATTCCTCTTCATTCTCGAAAATCACGGCGACATCGATGTTGAGTCGCGTCTTGGCGCTGAAACGCATGAAATCGACATGCAACGGCTGGTCGGTAACCGGATGCAGCTGCAAATCACGGGGCAGGACGCGGTGCTTGGTGCCGTCGGCCTCCAATTCGTAAACGCGCGAGAAGAAGCCGGGGCCCCTTAACTGCATCATCAGTTCGACGGGTTCGAGGGAAATCATAACCGGGTCTTGTTTGTTGCCGTAGATAACGGCTGGTACCCGACCAGCCCTGCGTGTGGCACGGGCTGCCCCCTTGCCTGCCCGTTCGCGCAGCTCGACACTCATTGTAGCGGCCTGAGCCATTGGAATTCTCCTAATATACTATTACCTAAAATGCCGACCTCCAGGGGTGTCGACGGTTTTGATGCACCCAAAAATCCAGTACATCAAGGAGTGGCGTGTCTTTTATAGGGATGCAAGCCAACAGTCAAACATTGAAAAGCAAAAACCGGGGCAGATTGTCCTCACTCAAACAAACTGGAAACCGAGCTTTCTTCGCTGATGCGTCTGATTGCTTCGGCGATCAGCGGGGCGATGGTTAGTTGCTTTAAGTTGTGCGAGACGCGGACGGCCTCTGTCGCTTGTATGGAGTCGGTGATAACCAGGTTGTCCATGGGCGACGAGGAGACCCTGGCCACGGCACCGCCGGACAGCACCCCATGGGTAACGTAGGAAGAAACCGAACAGGCCCCTTTGGCCTTCAAGGCGACGGAGGCATTGCACAGCGTGCCCGCCGAATCGACGATATCATCGACCAGAATACAGCGCCTGCCATCAACCTCGCCGATGATGTTCATGACTTCGGAAACACCAGCCTGTTCGCGGCGTTTGTCGATGATCGCCAGATCGGCGTTCAGCCGTTTGGCCAGTGAGCGGGCGCGCACAACGCCGCCAACATCGGGGGAGACTATAACCAGATCTTCGCCGTTCTTGGTGTCCTCGATGTCCTTGGTCAACACCGGGGCGGCAAACAGATTATCCACGGGAATATCGAAAAAGCCCTGAATTTGACCCGCGTGCAGGTCCATGGTCAGCACCCTGTCGGCACCCGCGGTGGTGATAAGATTAGCCACCAGCTTGGCCGAAATGGGTGTCCTGGGGCCTGATTTGCGGTCCTGCCGGGCGTAGCCAAAATAAGGAATAACGGCAGTAATGCGCCGCGCCGACCCACGCCTGAGGGCGTCGAGCGTAACCAGCAGTTCCATCAGATTGTCATTGGCCGGGTAAGACGTCGACTGGATGACGAAGACATCCTCGCCGCGTACATTTTCCTGAATTTCGACAAATATTTCCATATCCGAAAAGCGGCGCACACTGGCTTTCGTCAGGGGCAGATTCAAATATGCTGAGATGGCTTCGGCAAGCGGCCTGTTGGAGTTGCAGGCGAGGATTTTCATCTATACGGTTCCTAAAGAATCAGGGCATCCGGCCCGGAACAGCGCGAAATCTAACAGCGTCCCTACCCCCTGTAAACGGGATTCCTTTTTTTATTTTGGCGGCGGCGGCGCGCGCCCCGGAATCCGTTGCAAATCGGGGGTCGGCGGCGGCGTTCCCTGATCGCCAACCGATGCAGGAGATGCGCGCCTTGGGCCAGAACCGAGAATCCGTTCGATCCCGGTGAGCGCTGCTGCAGCAACTTTTTGCGCCTGCTCGCCCCACGGCCCATTCAGGCTACCGCTTGGCACCGAATTCTCCTGGGTCGCCCGACCGATCTCGAAACCATCCATGCTCAGCACCCGCCAAACAATCAACACCTTGTCCTGATTACCAATACTTTGCAGGCCGACCTGACCGGAAAGGGTCAGGCTGGCTTGTCGTCTATCCTCGGTAATCGAAACATCGGCCTTGCGTAACGCCGCGATAATTTCCTGGCGTAAGGCATCGTTGCCATCACCGGGCGCACCAACAACCGGATTCACGAGGATTCCCGTACCCAGCAACAACACCGGCAGGGGGCCTTCGACATTTTCGACGATCATCGCAGCCAGCGGCTTGGCGGCGCCGTTACCGACGGCGCGGATGATGCGTGGGTCGCCGTATTCCCATTTCCACCGCGCCCCGCGCACGCCCTGAATATAGTTGCCAATGGTATCGCCCCGCTGATCGACCAGGGTCCAGTAGATCAACATCACAAAAGGAACCCGGGCATCATTCCAATTGGCCTCGGCCCGGCCTTTAAGCACATAGCGGCTGAGTTCTTTCTTCTTGATTGACGTTTTAACACCGTGCTCGATCAAACCGGCGGCCACAGCGCTGGACAACAGTTTGGCCATCGGCAGAGCCGGCCCCTGAACAAGTTCGACCCGCACATCGGTCAACTTGGCAACTTCGACCCGCGGTTCCAACGGCCCCAGATTAAGCGCCCGTTCGGCAGGCGTACAGGTCGCCAGGACCAAAACCACAAACGCGAGAAGGGCCAGGCGCATGCACTAGCCCCCAACACACATGACAAGCATGAAAATCACAGGGACCATCAGCATGAAAATCAAGTATGGCATGTCCGTGCTTACTTCCTGATCAGATCCAGCGGGGAACGCGACAAGCGTTCCGGCGTGGTCTCGCTCACCCGCACCGTTTCCCCCAAGGTCATCGCCAGACCGGCCTCGCTATCGAAAATGATCATATGCAGAAAGAAAACCATATCCGGGGCGGCGATCACCGGGTTGCCATGATAGAGCATCGGCCAGTCCATCCAGTTGGGCGCAAAAGTCGTACCCAGAGAATAGCCGCAGGCATTCAGCCTGTGCGCGGCCAACCCATGCCGGTCGAGCACACCCGCATGGGCATCGAAGGCAGCGCCTATGGGCTGTCCGGGAAGCAACGCCTGGGTCACGGCTTCCAGCGCCTCGCGGGCCGCATCATACAGCGCCATTTGGCGCGGCGGTGGCGACCCGATGCAGATCGTCCGCATCATGCAGGCATGGTAATGGCGGTAAACACCAGCCCATTCCAGGGTCAATTGATCGGTCGCGTCCAGATGCCGCCTGCCGGTGAAATAACGGCACAGCAAGGCGTCCGGCCCGGAACCGATGATCGTCTCATTGGCTGGGTCATCGCCGCCGCCACGAAACACCGCCCCTTGCATGGCGGCTAGAATATCGCCTTCAAACGCGTCCGGACCGGCCAATTGCACCGCCGCGTCAAGGGCATCATCTGCCAGTTCGGCGGCGCGCTTAACGTAAACCATCTCGGCCGGGCTTTTCACCAACCGCAAACGACTGACCAAATTTGAGGCATTCTGCAATGTGCAAAAACCGTCCAGTGCAGCGCTCAACCGCTGGCCGTTGAACGCTGTCAGGCCGTAAGATTCCCACTCGACGCCCAGGGTTTTGCCGCGCAGGCCATAATCTTTAAGGATATCCGCCAACTCCCCGGCAGGATTAGCGTCGGGACCATCGACCCAGATGCGAATATCCTCGATCACCGACGTATGACGGGCCTGACGCAAATCCGGGGCGCGGGTTAGCAGGGTCATGGCCCCATCCGCGCCAAGATACAGGCACTGGAAAAAGACATAACCAAAAGTGTCGTAACCAGTCAGGTAGAACATGCTTTCCTGACGAAAAATCAGCAAGCCATCGAGATTTTGATCGGTCATATCCGCGCACGCCTGGGAGCGGCGTGCGGCCAGTTCTTGCTCGCTGAAATGCAGGGCCATGCTATTCGTCCTCTTAGATCAAACTGCCATCCCTTGATGGCAGGTCATTTGATCGATTCTATAAAGTTAGAGCAACTTATCTGCCCTCACTTAAGGGCAGGTTGCCCTAATGTTATTGCCGACAACAGCCGACCATAATCTTTTTCGCCGTTCAGGGTACAGCGACGGTAACTGTAAAAGCGTTCGGGGTCGGCGCAGGTATCCTCGCCAAGCGCCATCATCGATTCCAGCCCCAACTTTGCCAGGCGCCCAAGGATATATCCGGGCAAGTCGAACTGGAAATGCCCAGGCCGTTGCGCGCTTCTAAAGAAAGCACCATTGGCGGCATCTTCATCCATAAAATCCTGATGGAATTCCGGCCCCACTTCATAAGAGCTCTGGGCGATGCAGGGGCCGATGGCAGCGTTGATATTTGCCGGGTTCGCGCCCTGCGCAACCATTTGCGCGAGACAGGCCTCTAACACGCCCGAGCGGGCACCACGCCAACCGGCATGGGCGGCACCGATAACGCCGGCCTTTGCATCGGCAAACAACACCGGCGCGCAGTCGGCAGTCAGAATACCCAGCACGATCTGTCCCGTCGCGCTGACCATGGCGTCGGCCTGAGGCGAATCTTCGCGGGCCCAGGGTTTATCAACCCGCACCGCCGTGGCCGAATGAACCTGATAGGCGGTGACCAGTTTTCCCGCAGTGCCAAGCCGTTGAAGGGCAAGGCGACGGTTTTCTGCGACGTTTTCCGGGCTATCATCGGAACCAAAACCGCAGTTCAGGCCGTCCATATCGCCGCGCCCGTCCGCACTGACGCCGCCGTGGCGGGTAAAAAAGCCATGCCGGACGCCGCTTAAGGTCGCAAGGTTTGATGCAGTCAACATGCCGCTATTATGCTTTTTTTATGGCCTGAAAGGGAAGAGCCTCGACTATTCGAAGCCGGGCGGCGGCGGGGCCTCGAGGCCGATCACCGCCATGACCTTGAACAGCTCGCCCATTTCTTCCCCATCAACCAGCCTTTTCAAAGCCATGGCGATGTCTTCGGCTTGCTCCGGACTTGCGTTTTCGCGCAAATTTTCGGCCCGCTCGACAATGCCCAACGTATTCAGGAACTGTCCTTGGGTAACCGGCCCCAGGGCCCTGCCGCCGCTGGCAAAAACCCGCTGGGCCAGCGCCCCGAAATCCACATGCGCCGTCAGGTCGGCGGTGCCGGGCTCGACCAGCGGATCGTGGAAATTGTGGCTTTTTACGGCCTGCAAGGTGTCGCCGGGGGCGCTTTGCCCATGCCCGTAATCGACAAACAGCGCGGCACCGCCGTTACCTGCGATGCGCCGGGTGATATCCTCGGTGATGTCCAATGCCGCCGGGCAGACCTCGACCATCACATCTGCCGGGGCGTCGATCAGTCCCGGTGGCAATTCCGGCCGATCAAAAGGCGGCAGCAAGACAAAACACAGGCCGTCGCCGTCGGGTTTGATGTCAACCATGCGCGGACACCAGTAATCACCGGCATGGAAGTATTGCTCGATAGGCAAGGCGTCGAAAAATTCATTGGCAATAACGATCAGTGGTCCCTCGGGCACGTCGGCGAAGGCGCGATGCCAGACCGGGTTTACGGCCCTGAGCGTATGCTGTTGGATATCCTGCAAAACCGGGCTGGTTTCCACCAGATGCACCTCGATGGCGTCCTTGAAGCCGTCGACCAGTGGGGCGGCGCGCAACATATCGGCCATCAGGGTGCCCCGGCCCGGTCCCAGCTCGACCAGATTGATGCTTTCGGGACTGCCCGCCATCATCCAGGCGACACCGGCCCAAAGCCCAAGCAATTCGCCAAACATCTGCGAAACTTCCGGCGCGGTGATGAAATCGCCACTGACGCCAAAAGGATCCTGGCGCATGTAATAACCGTGTTCAGGATGGGCCAGCACCTGCTCCATATATTCGGCGATGTTCAAAGGCCCGGTATCGCGTATCCGCTCGATCAGTATTTCTTCAAGAGTCATCACCGCGACTAACTTTCTTTTTTAGCGCGCAATATAAGAAACAGACCGCCGATAATCATCGGCAGCGACAACCACTGGCCCATGGTCAAACCCGCGGCCAGAATGCCCAATTGCGCGTCGGGTTGGCGGAACAGTTCGACAAAGGCCCGCGCCAACGCGTAACCGACCAGGAAAACACCGGTCAGGAGCCCAGGGCGGCTGCGAATGCTCTCATTTCTGGACAACACATAAAGCACGCAGAACAACACCAGCCCTTCGAGCATAGCCTCGTAAAGCTGGCTCGGATGGCGCGGCTGGGGTCCACCACGCGGGAACACCATCGCCCAGGAAACATCGCTAACCCGGCCAAACAGCTCGCCATTAATGAAATTAGCCAGCCTGCCCAGCATCAGGCCGACTGGTGTCGCACAGGCGACGGTATCGGCGAAACGCAATGCCGGAATATTGCGCCGCCTGACGAAGATGAGCCCCGAAACAATGACCCCCAGCACGCCGCCATGGAAGGACATACCGCCTTTCCACACCTGCAGGACGGCCAGCGGATTAGCCGCGTAATAGTCGAAATTGTAAAACAGCGTGTAGCCAATGCGACCGCCCAGAACCACGCCCAGCGTGGCCCAGACGAGAAAATCGTCGATGGCTTCGCGGCTGGCCACTTCTGGCGGACGGGCGGCGAGAGAAACCATATAGCGCCAGGCGAACAACAGGCCACCGATATAGGCCAGCGAGTACCAGCGGATAGCCAACGGGCCGACCTGAAAAATGATCGGGTCGATGGCCGGATAAGGAAGGGTGAGAAAGCTCATGATTACCTATTTATAGCGGTCAGATGCGGCGAGAAAATCACCAACATAAGCGTTGATACCATCCTCAAGCGAAGTGAACGGCTTACCGTAACCAGCGGCTTTCAGCCGGTTCATGTCGGCCTGCGTAAAATACTGGTACTTGTCGCGGATTTCTTCTGGCGTCGGAACGAAAGTGATATCCGTCTCCTTACCCATGGCTTGATAAACGGCGCTGACCAAATCATGGAAGGACCGTGCCTGACCGGTGCCGCAATTGAACAGGCCGCTGACTTCGGGATTTTCCAGCAGCCACAGTACGATATCGACGCAATCGCCGACCCAGACGAAATCTCGCAACTGGCCACCGTCGGCGTAATCCGGATGATGGGATTTGAACAGAGTCGCGGTTTTGCCTTCGTTGGCGTCGCTAAAGACTTTCGAGGCGACGCTCTGCATGGAACCCTTGTGGTATTCGTTAGGACCATAAACATTGAAGAATTTGAGCCCGGCCCATTGCGGCGGCTTGAGTTCCTTGTCTTCAAGCATACGCATAACCCGACGGTCGAACAGGTGTTTGCTCCATCCGTAGGGGTTCAATGGCCTGAGCTTGGCCAGTGCGTCAATGGCCGGGTCATCGACGAAGCCGTGCGATCCGTCGCCGTAGGTCGCCGCCGATGACGCATAAATAAACGGCACATGATGTTCCGCGCACCAGTGCCACAGGTCCAGGGACAGGCCAAAATTATTGCTGTAAATCAGGTCGGCATCCGTTTCCGTAGTCGAGGAGATCGCCCCCATATGGATGATGCCCTTAAGGTCGTCCTTATGGTCATCAAGGAAATAGACCAGCTCGTCAGGATCGATGATTTCCGCCAGTTCCCGCTTGGCCAGATTGCGCCACTTGTCACCGTCCTCGAGCCAGTCGCAAATGACGACCTTGCCCAGGCCGCGCTCTTCGATGGCGGCGGCGATATTGGAACCGATGAATCCGGCCCCGCCCGTTACCACGTACATGGACTTTCCTAGTTTAAGTTGTCAGGTTCCTGAGTTTATAAGGCCAGCGTTAATGCGGGGCAAGCGGTGAGGCGTTGCTAACGACTTTTACAAGGGCCATAATGGGTATTCCTTTAAGCTTCGGAGTGCCCCCCATGCAGACATCCAACAAAATCCTCGATGACCTGGCGAAAGTTGCAGGCGGTGCCGCCTCGACCATTGCCGGCATGAAATCTGAAGCCGAAACCATGATTCGTCAGCAATTGCAACGCTTGCTCAGCGACGCCGACCTGGTCAGCCGGGAAGAATTCGAGGTGGTCAAGGCCGTCGCCCTGAAGGCCCGCACGGAACAGGAAAAACTGACCGCCCGGGTGAAAAAGCTTGAAGCCAAACTGGCTGCGGCAAAGCCCGCGTCCAGCGCTAAAGCCACGCCCAGGAAGGCCCCAGCGAAGAAACCGACGAAGGCCTAAAGCCTGCGCCAATGGGTAAGCCTGTCTGTCTTATCCACAATAAATATCTGTCCTAGACAATTCCGTCCTTGCGTCCAGACTCCCCAAGTGGTTAGGCTATACCTAGTGGGGTTCGGGGATTTTGTCCCATATATAGTGATTTGCGTCCCTGTACTACACTTTCGACCGCCCGATTCGGCATTGGGAGACGCGACAATGAACAACCTCAATCTTGCTCAGACCAAGCATTCCTCGCATCCACTGGATATTATCGAACGCATCGTTGACGATAACGACTGGATTTCCGACCGCCGCAGCGATCAGGAAATGGCCGTTCAGGTGCCCGGACACTGGTGCGATTATTCCATGTTCTTTGCCTGGAACGACACCGCCGACGCCATCCATTTCACCTGCGCCTTCGACATGCGGGTGCCTGCGGAATGTCGTGACAAGGTTTATGAATTGCTGGTTCTGGTTAACGAGAAATTGTGGCTCGGCCATTTTGGTGTCTGGGATGAAGAAGGCCTGCCCATGTACCGTCACGCCCTGCCCCTGCGCGGCACCTCCGGCCCTACCCAAGGCCAGATGGAGGACATGGTTGAAACCGCGCTGATGGAATGCGAACGTTTTTACCCAGCCTTCCAGTACGTTATCTGGGGCGGAAAAAGCGCTACCGATTCCATTTCTGCGGCAATGGTCGATACGCTCGGCGAAGCTTAAATCATGTCATGCAAAGTCTTACTGGCCGGTTGTGGCAAGATGGGTGGGGCCATGCTCGCCGGATGGCTGGAAAAGGGTTTCGAACCCGCCAGCATCACCGTCGTCGAACCCGACCCGCAGACCGCCGCCGATCTGCGCCAGCGCTTCACCGTGACGACCGCTTCAAGCCCTGAGGATATTGACTTTAACGCCCGCCCCGCCGTCGTTGTTTTTGCCGTCAAACCGCAGATCATGGATGCCGTCACCCCCCCTTACGCCCGCTTTGCCGGTTCTGATACGGTTTTTCTGTCCATCGCGGCGGGCAAGACCATTTGCTACTTCGAGAAAATTCTGGGGGCCGAAGCAGCCATCGTTCGGGCCATGCCCAACACACCAGCCGCACTTGCCCGTGGCATCACCGTCGGCTGCCCGAACGCCCATGTGTCCAACGCACAAATTTCCCTATGTAGCGATTTGCTTGGTGCCGTCGGCGAAGTCGCCTGGGTCGACGATGAAGATCTGATCGATGCCGTCACGGCGGTTTCAGGCGGCGGCCCGGCATACGTATTCCTGCTTGTCGAAGGCTTGAGCGCCGCCGGTGTCAAGGCTGGCCTGCCCGTCGAACTGGCGAAACGGCTGGCCCGGGTTACCGTTGCCGGTTCGGGCGAGTTGCTGCATCAATCCTCAGAGGAACCAGAGACATTGCGCAAGAATGTCACCAGCCCCGGCGGCACCACCGCCGAAGCCTTAAGGGTGTTGATGGCCGAAGACGGCTGGCAGCCCCTGCTTGACCGGGCTATCGCCGCCGCGACCGCAAAATCCCGCGAATTGGCCTGATTTTTTTATTGTTTTTTTATGTCAAAGCCCTGATCAGCCCCTAACAGGTTGATTTCAGTATCTTTTTTATTTATTGTGCAGTGCAACATAAATGTTGACATACGGCATGCTGTGCCTCATATTATGCTCATTGTGCAGTGCAGCATAATATGAATTTAGGAGCATACTATCATGGCTAAACAAACCAACCCTTTCATGAATTTCGACGTCACCAAGATGATGGCTGATTTCGACCCTTCAAAGATGGCTGATGAGTTCACCAAGTTCGCTGGCAACTACAAAATGCCTGCTTTCGATGTGGAATCCATCATGGCATCCCAGCGCAAGAACATTGAAGCCCTGACCGCCGCCAACAAGGCCGCCGTCGAAGGCATGCAGAAGGTCTCTACGCGTCAAGCCGCGATCCTTCAGGAAACCCTGGACGAAGCGACCAAGAGCTTCGCCGACTTTGGCAAATCCAGCGACCCCTCGGCCGCTGCCGCCAAGCAGGCCGAACTCTATCAGGTCGCTTTCGAAAAAGCTCTGGCTAACATGAGCGAACTGGCCGACATGGTGACCAAGTCGAGCAGCGAAGCAACCACCGTCGTTAATCAGCGCATCAGCGAAAGCCTGGAAGAAATCAAGGCGCTTTCGAAGAAGCCTGCCGCTAAATAATCCCGTCCCTCCCCTTCGGGATACCCAAGGCCGCACCCTTTAATATAATGGGTGCGGCCTTTTCTTTTGTCACCAATGACAATTAGTCTATAGGGTGCCACCATGCAATCTGGTGAACACCCTCAACGCTTTCCAACCCTGGCTATCGCGCTCATCCTGCTCACCGGCTTTGTCCTGGCAGGCATGGACGCGACGGCCAAATACCTAGCCCTGGAAGTGCCCATCGCGATGGTCATCTGGGGGCGTTATTTCTTTCACACCGTGATCACCTTTTCCATCTACGCCGGGCGCACCAGATCGTTGAACTTCCTGCGCGCCCGCAAACCCGGCCTGCAATTTATCAGGGCCAGCGCCCTGTTCGGCGCAACATCCTGTATGTACGTGGCGATCACCCACATGCAACTGGGTGATGCCTCGGCTATTCAGTTCCTGGCCCCGGTTCTGGTCACCGCCCTTTCCGGCCTGGTGCTGGGCGAACATGTTGGCCCCAGACGCTGGGCCGCCGTGTTGTTTGGCTTTATTGGCGTTTTGATCGTCGCCCGTCCCGGTTCTGGCGTGCTCGGCTGGGCGGCCTTATTGCCGTTGATAACGGCGATTTTGCTGGCGGTCTATATGCTGATGACACGGATCATCCGTAGCCAGGATGACGCCGCCACGACGACCTTTTATTCGACGGCCCTGGGGGCCCTGGTCTTAAGTGCCCTGGTGCCGTTTTTCTGGCAAACCCTATCACCCACCCAATGGGGCCTGATGCTAACCATGGGTGCCGCCGGGGCGACTGGCCATTTCATGCTGGTCAGGGCTTTCTTTAGTGCAGAAGCCTCAATGTTGGCCCCCTTTACCTATTCCCAGGTTGTCGCCGCAATCTTGTGGGGATTGCTTATTTTCGGCGACGTTCCAAGCGGCTGGACCATAAGTGGCGCGCTTGTCGTCAGTGGCAGCGGACTTTATGTTTGGTATCGGGAATCACGACTGAGGAAGGCACATGAACAAACCTGAAAATGAGACCATTACTTACGATGATTTTGCCCGCGTCGATATAAGGGTCGGCACCGTCATCCGCGCCGAACCGTACCCTGAGGCCCGTGTCCCGGCGATTAAGTTGTGGATCGATTTCGGTGCTGATATTGGCGAAAAAAAGACCTCTGCCCAGATTACCAAACATTACAGCCCTGAAACCCTGATCGGCTCCCAAGTCTGCGCCGTGATCAACTTTCCACCGCGCCAGATCGGCAAGTTCATGTCCGAAGTGCTGGTTTTGGGTTTACCTGACGATAAAGACGAAGTTGTCCTAATCGGCCCCCGGGAAAACGTCGCCGACGGCGGCAAGCTGTATTAGCTACAACGGTAATTTGATGCGCGCCCGCAAGCCACCGTTGGGGCTGTCACCCAGTTCTATGTCACCGCCATGCGCCCGCACCACATCGCGGGCGATGGTAAGCCCTAAGCCGACCCCACCGGTGCCGGGATTGCGCGACTCGTCAATGCGAAAGAACGGCTTGAAAACATCTTCACGCATTTCTTCGGGGATTCCCGGACCATCATCATCGATGGTGATATCGACCAGATCGCCCCGCTTTCCGGCTTTCAGCGAGACATGCTCGGCGTAGCGCATGGCATTGTCGATCAAATTTGTCAGGCAGCGCCTGAACACCTTCGGCCTGAGCGGCACGGCAATCATACTTTCCACATGCAAATCGATGATGCCGCCCTGGCGACGGGCCTGGGCGACGATGGAATTTAACAACTCTCCCAAATCGACCTCCACCGGTTCCTCTCCGCCCTCTCCCCTGGCGAAAGCGAGATAGCCTTCCAGCATGTGTTCCATCTCGCCGATATCGCCTTTTAAATCTTCAAGGGCGTCGCTTCCCGAAGCCATTTCAAGTTGCAGCTTCATCCTTGTCAGCGGCGTGCGCAGATCGTGCGATACCCCGGCCAGCATTTTTGTTCTTTGGGAAATCTGGCGCTGGATACGATCACGCATGTCGATAAAAGCGGCGGCGGCCTGACGCACTTCGGTCGCGCCCTCGGGCTTGAATTGCGGCGCGTCGCGGCCCTTGCCAAAATCATCGGCGGCTTCGGCCAATCGGCGAATCGGCTTGACCTGATTACGCATGAATATCGTCGCCACGCCGAACAGCACAAGGGAACTGCCGATCATCCACAAGACAAACACATAGGTCGTTGAACTGAACAGACGTTTGCGCGAGGTAATAACGTGCAGCACACCATCGGAAAGTTGCACATCGATAATGACATGCCGCTTCATGCTTTCCGAATCGATATAAAAAGGACGCCCCACCCCTTCGCGCAACGCCTTAGACAAGGTTTCTTCCATTTTACCCGAGACGAGTGATTGCGTACGGGGGATGATTTCACCTTCCTTGAAGCTCATAAACATGTTCATGTTTTTTGACGACAGGTCGAAAATCCAGCCGCGGCTCTGTGTATCGGGGTTACTGCGCATCAGGTCGATAACCGTAGAGATATCCCCCGTGACACCACGCGACAGAGTCAGCGAAATCTTGTGCCAGTGACTTTCATAAAAGATCAGCGCCGCGATCATCTGCAAGATGACCAGCGGCATAATGATAATCATCAATGAACGGCCCAGCAGGCTTTTTGGCAACAGACGTTTGAGAAGGTGTGTACGGGTCATTTCAATCTGGACGCAGCACGTAGCCTTTGCCACGCACCGTCTGCAGGTAAGTTGGAAGTTTCGGGTCGGGTTCTATCTTGCGGCGAAGGCGGGTCACCTGCACATCAATAGCGCGGACACCGCCGCTGGCGCCAGTCAGGTCGGTCAAGTCTTCGCGGCTTAATACCGCGCCGGGACTAGCCGCCAACGCCTTCAGTAACGCCCCCTCCACTTCAGTCAAACGGATGACGGTATCACCCCGGCAAAGCACTTCCCTGGCTTGGTCATAAACGACCTCACCGAGTTTGATTTCAATAGCCGCGACCTGTGGCGCGGGGACACGGCGCAGGATCGCGTTAATGCGCAACAATAATTCGCGCGGCTCGAAGGGCTTGCTCAGGTAGTCATCGACACCGCCTTCCAGGCCATCGATGCGATCTTCGGCCTCGCCCATCGCCGTCAACATCAGAATCGGCACCGTGCTTGTCTTACGCAGGGAAGCGGCAAAATCCAGACCACTTTCCCCGGGCATCATGCGATCCAGGACCAACAGGTCGAAGGTCAGACCTTTCAAACGTTCACGGGCGTCAATAGCATCGGCCGCCGTCGAAACCCAGAAACCGTTATCGCTGAGAAACTGGCGTAACAGTTCGCGCAGACGATCATCATCGTCGATTACCAGAATATGGGGTAGTTCGCTATCCATGGCTGTTTGCTTCTCACACCCGTCGTTTACGGATTCGACTATACCACCCTCAGTCTGCGCCGCTAACCCGTTGCCGATCTTTCTCATTAATGATGCCGCGCAGAACATCCTTGAAGCCTTTACGGGCATCCGGCCCAGCGCCTTGATAGGCGGCTTGGATACGTTCCGCCTGACGGGCCGTCAACAAGGCTTCGATGTTAACGCCTTTTTCCATCAAGTGAAGCAAACGGCGACGGCCATCCTTTAAGTCTTCGCGCTGCTCGACAAATCCTTCATCGACCAACTGACGCAGAACCCTGGCCAGACTTTGCTTGGTGATCTGCAATATGTCGAGAAGCTGGCTGACGGCAATACCCGGATTGCGGCCAACGAAGTAGATCACCCGGTGATGGGCGCGCCCGAACCCATAGCCGGCAAGGGTGGCGTCCGGTTCGGCGGTGAAATCACGGTAAGCGAAGAACAAAAGTTCAATGGCCTGACGCAAATCTTCCATTTCCTCTGAGGCAAGATGAGAAATTTCGTGCTCGGATACGGTCATCAGCTTTCCTTACGAGGCAAGATTAGAAATATACGTCAGTCTTATTGACATATATGCCCTATCCTGTTAAAAAACGCAACATACTATTGATAATTAACGTTTTTGAGAAAGATAATTACATGTCCGCACCTTCTTTTGATGATCGCGATGGCCTGATCTGGCTCGACGGTAAACTTGTTGACTGGCGGGACGCCAAACTTCATATCCTCAGCCACGCCCTTCATTACGCTTCATCGGTGTTCGAGGGGGTGCGTTGCTACGGCGGCAAAATTTTCAAGCTGAGCGAGCATTCTGAGCGCTTGATTAATTCCGGCAAAATTCTCGGTTTCGACATTCCTTATTCCGTGGAAGAAATCAACGACGCCTGCCTGGAAACCATCAAGGCCAACGATATCGAAGACGGCTACTTGCGCCCGGTTGCCTGGCGGGGTAGTGAAATGATGGGGGTCAGCGCCCAGCAAACAAAGATTCACCTGTCCGTCGCGACCTGGCAATGGCCGTCATACTTCACGCCGGAAGCCCGCATGAAGGGCATTCGTCTGAAAACCGGCCCCTGGAAACGCCCGTCGCCGGAAACCGAACCGGTTCATTCCAAGGCAGCGGGTCTTTATATGATTTGCACCATGTCGAAGCACGCCGTCGAAAAAGAAGGCTACGATGACGCCCTGATGCTCGACTATCGCGGCCAGGTCGCCGAATCGACCGGTGCTAATATCTTCCTATACATGAACGACAAGCGACTGCACACGCCCAAGCCCGATTGCTTCCTTAACGGCATTACCCGGCAAACTGTGATCGAACTGGCCAGGGCGCGAGGTATCGAAGTGATCGAACGCGCCATCATGCCAGAAGAACTGGCCAACGCATCCGAAGTGTTCCTGACCGGAACGGCGGCGGAAGTGACCCCGGTCGGAGAGATCGACGAATATAAATTCGCACCGGGCGAAATCTGCAAAATAATGATGGAAGACTACGACAAAGCCGTCGGCAAGTGGCCCGCGAACTAGACCTCTGATCGATTTACTGAGCTTTAACTAAAAAATGAAGATGTTTGTCCGCTCTTGAAATGAACTCGACTATCACGCTTTTTTGCGCTTTAAATAACGGCTCTTGATTATTTGAACGGAAAAATAATGTTACTAAAATTAATCGGAGTCGTTTTCCTCGCAAAATCCTCTATTTTTTTCATGTTGGCCTTACTTCCTGTTCTTTCTAATGAAATTTTAACCGTCGTTGACGGCGTGGCTTTAATCGCCATTACCACACCCTTGATTTATTTTTATATTCTTAAACCCGCTGTCGATGAACAGCGCAAGACACTTAAAATGCAATATGGGCATGAGGCCCTGCTTAGACAGACCCTCAACAAATTCTCCGACTGCATCATCTTATTTGACCCGCAAGAGAGAGTCATCTTTACAAACGACGAATATCATAAAGTTTTTCCGAACTCCCCTTCCAAAGAAAAAATTCCAGGTACCTCCCAAGAAGCCCTGCTAAGGCAAAGTATAAAGGTAGGCTTAATTAAAACACCACTTGCCGAATCTGATCCCGAGGCGTGGCTCAGAAAACGGCTCGAAGACAGGCGGAAAGTTAAAGAAGGAACCCATGAAACTTTAATTGATACCGGCCGGACTTATCTTTCTCGCCACAAGCTAAATGATGATGGCGGCATGATGATCGTCCACACGGACATCACCGATCGTAAAACAATAGAAGAAGAACTTAGAAAAGCCCACGTTGAACTCGAGCAACGCGTTGAAGAGCGAACGCTCAAACTTTCGCAGGAAGTGACTGAGCGTAAACAGGCCGAAGAGCAGGCTAATCTTGCCAACCGTATCAAATCAGACTTGATGGCTAACATAAGCCATGAGTTGCGCACACCATTAAATGCAATTATCGGCTTTTCTGAATCTATGCAGGCAGAAACATTCGGACCCGTTGGTAGCGATAAGAATCGTGAATACATCAAGGATATCCTTCAATCGGGCCAGCATCTTTTAGAACTCATCAATGACATACTTGATGTTTCGGCCGTTGAAGCAGGCGCCTTGGAATTACATCAAGAGACTTTCAGTCTGCCCAATATCATCAACACAACGGTTCGCATAATCAAGCCACGTGCGGATACTGGACAGATAACGATTTCCTCCTCAATCGATCCCGAACTCCCGTTGATTTACGTCGACGCGCGGCGCGCAAAGCAAGTCTTGCTCAACTTGCTCAGTAACGCCGTCAAGTTCTCGCCGATAGGTGGACAAGTCTCCATAAGTGCATGGATGAATGATGACCGCTCACTTTCTGTAGCTATTACAGATAACGGTATAGGTATGGATAAAGAAGAGGTGAGCTTGGCCTTGAGTCCCTTCGGACAAGTAGACAGCGGACTTAATCGTATGCACGAAGGCACCGGATTAGGGTTACCCCTGACGAGGGGGTTAATGGAGCTTCATGGTGGGACTTTGGAAATAGAAAGTGACCCAAGTAGCGGCACTTCGGTAAAAGTGACTTTCCCCAAGGATTGTGTGATCTGGAATGCCTCCTAAGGGTTGCTATTTCAACGGGTCAAGCCGAGGATGACAAAGAAGGCTCCCTACAAACTCCCTCCCGGTCGTTTCAGGGCCGCCTTGTTTAACTCGGCAGTGATAAAATCAAAGGCTTCATCGACACTATCCAGGCGTTTGAACAGGTCCAGATCGCTTGCCGAGATGGTGCCGTGGCGGACCATGGCGTCGAAATTGATGACTTCATTCCAATAAGACGTGCCGTAAAGCACGATGGGCATAGTTTTACCCAGCTTCTGGGTTTGCAACAAAGTCATCAGTTCAAAAAATTCGTCCATGGTGCCGAAACCGCCGGGAAAGGCGATTAACGCCTTAGCCAGATAGGTGAACCAGAACTTGCGCATGAAGAAGTAATTGAATTCGAAATTCAGTTCGCGCGAGATATAGGGATTGTCGTGCTGCTCGTGGGGCAAGGAAATATTGAGCCCGATGTTGACACCCTTTGCCTCCGACGCACCGCGGTTGGCGGCTTCCATCAGGCCCGGCCCACCGCCGGTGCAAACGACGAAACGCCGCCGCCCGTTCTCTAGCTCCTTCGACCACTGGGTCAAACGATTGGCCAGTTCGCGGGCGTCTTCATAGTAACGGGACATCGCCAGTTCCCGTTCGGCGTTCGTTATTGCATCCGCCTCGCCCTTTTCTTTGGCCACCTTCAGGGCGGCGCTGGCTTCGGATTGGGGTTGGACCCGGGCGGAGCCGAAAAAAACGATGGTATCGCTGACATTGAAATCCTCGAAACGCGTTTCAGGTTCCAGGTATTCCGACAAAATCCGCATGGTGCGGGCCTCGCGCCGCTTCAGGAAGTCGATGTTCTTGTAAGCCTTGACCGGCCAGTCGTCCTCATCGTGCTCTGACATGATATGCCTTCTTCTAAATGGATAAAGTGGTCAAGTCTGAAATGACCTTGGTTCGGAAGGGAAATGGATTTTCCTCCCCCGCGCCAACCCTGCCAATAAAGTGCAACCCGGTTTCCGCCGCCGCGTTGAAATCGGTCATGGCATCGCCGACAAAAAGACAATCCGGGCCATTCAATCCATGTTCAAACAGCACCTCCATGACAATCGGCCCTTTATGACGCGGCGAGCCATGAGTTGAGGTGAAATAAGCGCTCAAGCCGCGCCTTTCGATAATGTCCTGCAGTTCCGTTTCAGGAGTACCGGAAACCACGAAGAGCGGCAATTTCTCGCTATGGGCCTTTAAAAAATCCAGCGCACCGGGTACACCGTCACACATAACAACGGCTTCTTTGACCAGTGAGCTATACCGTGCGGCCAGTGCGGCCAGATCTTGCTCGCCCAATTCAATGCCGAGAAAATCCTTGTGACAGTGAATAATTTTATCAACCCGCGAAATGCCTTCATGGGCCAGATGGTACGCCAGCACGCGTTTAAGGATTTCCGCGCCATGTTCTTTATAGAGCGTACGAAAAGCCTGGCATTTAATTTCTGCGGATTCGACGATGACGCCATCAAAATCGAAGAAGATTGCCTGATAACGGATTGGCTTATTCCTCTTCATCGCTGTTAAGCCAGCGCGCCTGGGCCTCGTGATCGCTGGCCTTGGCGTCGACCCACAGGGCACCATTTTGCGTTTCTTCCAATTTCCAGAACGGGGCCTGGGTCTTTAACCAGTCGATCATAAAACGGCAAGCATCGAAGGCGGCATCCCGGTGCGCAGAAGAGGCCGCCACCAAAACAATCTGCTCACCCGGTTCCAACCGGCCGTAGCGGTGAATAATCAGGGTCTTTTCCAACGGCCAGCGGCGCTGCGCCTCGGCCTCGACTTCGCCTAACGCCTTTTCGGTCATGCCTGGATAGTGCTCAAGGGTCATGGCGCTGATTTCGTTCTCCCCGGCCATCTCGCGGACCAATCCGCTAAAGGCGCAAACGCCGCCGACACCCGTATTGCCCGCGCTTAAAGATGCCACCTCGTGGCCGAAATCAAAGTCTTCCCGTTGCACCCTGATCATCGTTAGCCCCCGGTAACCGGTGGGAAGAATGCAACCTCGTCATCCGGGCCAACGGGATGATCCAGCTTGACGTGTTCCTGATTAACGGCGGCGCGGATGACGCTGACATCGGCGAAAGCGCTTTGATAAGCATCATCGCGTCCTTTCAGCCAGTCGATCAAGCCGGTGACAGTGGTAACGCTGGCCGGTGGGCTCACGTCTTCATTACCAACACCGATTTTATCGCGGACCCAGGAAAAATAAATAATTTTCAAATCGTTTTCCTCACTACGGACAAAGTTCCGAGAAAGACAGGAACTCGACCAGTTCTCCTTCCTCTATCCGGGTTTGCTTTTCACCTATTTCGACAAGGCCGTCTGAGGCGACCATGGATGTCAGCACACCCGAACCTGTAGCCGGGAACAGATGCGCACTGAAGAGCCCGTCGCTTTGCATCTGAAGGCGGGCGCGCAACCATTCGCGGCGTCCGCCCTTACCCGCGAAGGTAAAGGCGGCGCGGACCCTGTGGCGCGACGGTTCCACGTCCACCGCCCCGGACAGGCGCAAGACCAACACTCGGGCAATGCACATGAAGGTGACCATCGCCGCCACCGGATTACCGGGCAGGCCGACAAACGGCGTTGAAGCGACCTGACCAAAGGCAATAGGCCGACCCGGCTTGATCGCCAGTCGCCAGAAATGAAGGCTTCCCGATTTTTCCACCGCTGGCTTGATGTGATCTTCATCGCCGACCGACACCCCGCCCGACGTGAACAGCAGGTCATGGTCCCTGGCGGCAGCCACCAAGGCATCCCCAATAACCGTTTCGTTATCTTCCAGAATACCCAAATCGGTGACGCAGGCCCCCAGACGTTCAAGCAGGCCCATGATGGTGAAACGGTTGGCATCGAAAATGCAGCCTTCGGGTGCTTGCTCGCCCGGATTGCGTACTTCGTCACCGGTTGAAAACACAGCGACACGCAGGCGCTTATAGACGGCCAGCTTACTGCGCCCGACCGAGGCGGCAAGGCCAATTTCCTGCGGCCTGAGACGTTTTCCCCGTTTCAGCATGACCGATCCGGTTTCTACATCCTCGCCCTTAAAACGACGGTTGGAGCCCAGCTTGATACCGGCAGGCAAAATAACATCTTCACCATCAAGGGTAACATCTTCCTGCATGAACACCGTATCGCAGCCTTCAGGCATCGGCGCGCCGGTGAATATGCGGTAAGCTTCGCCGCGCTTGATCGGTTGTGTAAGCTTATGTCCGGCGGTGACGCGCCCGCCAATGGGCAGTCGGGTATCGCTGTCCCCCGACAAATCCTGATGGAAAACGGCGTAACCATCGACGGCGGAATTATCATGGGGCGGAACGTTACGCTCGGCCGTGACGTCTTCAGCCAGAATGCGTGCCAAAGCATCCCTCAGGGGCACTTCTTCAATACCGACAACCGCCTCAACTGTCCGTTCAAGTTGCTCAAGGGCCGTATTCAAGGGCATCAGTTCATCGCCGTGGGCGAAGCAATCGTCTTTAAGCTGGGTCATTTGTTGTCCCCCTTTTAAGGCCGCAACGCAGCTCTACAAAATCGGCAATGGCGGCGATGTCGTTTAAATCAATAACAGGAATGTCGAGGCCTTCCACAAGGCTATCGCAAGCCAGCGCGACGACTTCATCGTCTTCCCGGCAGCGCATCGGCTTGCCCGTCGCCAGGCGCGACACTTCAAGCTTGTCATAGTGGTGGCCCTTGAAACCTTCCACCAGCAGCAAGTCGACCGGTGTCATCTGTTCGATCAGTTCTTTCATATCCGGTTCCGGCTCTCCCCGCAGTTCGTGCATCAGGGCCCAGCGGTTGGATGAAGAGACAAGAACCTCGCTGGCCCCGGCCTGACGATGTTCGAAGGAATCCTTACCCTTGCGATCAAGGTCAAAACGGTGATGTGTGTGTTTCATGGTTGAAACCGTGTATCCACGGCTGATCATTTCAGGCAACAATTTCACCATTAAGGTGGTCTTGCCGCTGCCGCTCCAACCGGTAATGCCAAATACTTTCATTTTAATCATCTTCGGTAATATGCAACAAACCGGCCTTCAGATAATCGTAGCCCGTGCCGACGGTGAGGGCGGCGGCAGCCCACAGGCCCACGATACCAATTTCCTTGGTCGTAACGGGGCCAAAGTCCGGCCCGGCGAGGCCGACCAGCAAGAACCCCAGGGCCAGCATCTGGATCGTCGTCTTCCATTTCGCCAACACCGTCACCGGAACCTTGATCTGGACTTCGGCCAGAAATTCGCGCAAGCCGGAAACCAGAATTTCCCTGAACAGAATCACGACTGCTGGTATCACCGTAAGGCCGGTAATCGCATCACTGGCGACCAACATCAGTAACACGGCGGAAACCAGTAGCTTGTCGGCAATGGGATCAAGAAACCGACCCATCGCCGATTGCTGTTGCCAGGCCCGCGCCAGATAACCATCGAAGAAATCGGTCAGGCAGGCATAAGTATAGACGCCAAAAGGCAGCCAGTTTCCCAGTGGCGTGGGCAGGAACATCAGGCCGACGATCACCGGAATGGAGCCAATGCGCGAAAAAGTCAGAATATTTGGTACGTTTACCCGCATGCGGATTTCCCAGGATAAGTTTTCAATCTGGCCAGAGTTTAACCCTCTGCGTGGAACCAGTCATAGATTTTCTTGGCCATCGCCCGACTTACCCCTTCAACGGCTTCCAAATCAGTCAACCCGGCGGCTTCAACAGATGGTGCCGAGCCGAAATGGTGCAGTAATGCCTTCTTTCGCTTCGGACCAATGCCGGGAACCCCATCCAGGCTTGATTTGGTTAGTGCTTTTCCTCGTTTCTGGCGATGAAAGCCGATGGCGAAGCGATGTGCCTCGTCGCGCAGCCGTTGCAGAAAGTACAGCACCGGGTCGCGTGGCGCCAGACTGATTGGTTCGCGACCGGGCAAAAAGATGCGTTCACGCCCGGCATTCCGTTCCACCCCTTTGGCAATCCCGGCGACGACAACATCGTCTATATCCAATTCTTTGAGCACTTCCAGGGTGACGCTCAGTTGGCCAGCCCCGCCGTCAATCAACACCAAATCGGGCCAGCCGCCACGGGCCCGCTCCGGATCTTCCTTTAAGGCGCGGGAAAAGCGCCGGGTCAAGACTTCTCGCATCATTGCATAATCGTCGCCGGGCGTGATGTCGGGGTTTTTAATAGTGAACTTGCGGTAGGCATTTTTCATCATCCCCTCGGGGCCTGCGACAATCATCCCACCGATGGCCTTGGTGCCCGAAATATGGCTATTGTCATAGACTTCAATACGCTGTGGAGCGGCATCGAGGTCGAGCGCCTCGGCCAGGCCTTCAAGCAGGCGGCGTTGCGATGCGCTTTCCGACAAACGCCGGCCCAAGGCCTCGCGGGCATTGTTAAGGGCATGTTCGACGAGGCCCAACTTGTCACCGCGCTGCGGACAGATGAGCGAAACCTTGCGCTCGGATCTAACGCCAAGGGCATCGGCGACAAGGCCCTGATTGGGTAAATGGTGAGACAACAACACCAGGCGCGGCGGCTGTTTGTTGTCATAAAATTGACCGATGAAAGCCTCGAGCACTTGTGGCACCTCTTCATCCCTGGCGTGGGACGGATAATAGGCGCGATTACCGAAATTACGCCCGCCGCGAAAGAAGAAAACCTCGATACAGGTATGACCGCCGGCCTGATGGGCGGCAATAACGTCAGCCTCGTTGATGCCCGAAAGGTTGATGTCCTGATGCGCCTGGACGCGGGTCAGGGCGCGGATACGATCACGATACCCGGCAGCGGCTTCATAATCTTGCTCATCGCTGGCCCGTTGCATACGGGTGGCCAGACCGCGCTGGATTTTTTGACTTTCACCCGTCAGGAAGGCACGCGCTTCGCCGACCAGTTCAGCATAACCGGCGGCGTCGATGCGCTCCACGCAGGGGGCCGAACAGCGTTTGATTTGATACAGCAAGCAGGGCCGCGTTCTGTTGGCGAAAACACTGTCAGAACAGGTCCGCAGAAAGAAAGCGCGCTGCAGGATGGTCAGGGTCTCGTTAACTGCCCAGACCGAAGCGAAGGGCCCAAAATAGTTGCCCGCGCGCGTCTCACTGCCCCGGTGTTTCAACACCTGGGCGAAGGGATGACCCTCGGTGAGGAGAATTTTCGGGAACGACTTGTCATCGCGCATCAGGATGTTGTAGCGCGGCTTGTATCTTTTGATCAGGTTGGCTTCCAGCAGCAAGGCCTCGGCTTCCGTATGGGTGGTCACAAATTCCATGGAAACGGTCTCGGAAATCATCCGCCGCAAACGCGTTGGCTGGCCTTTGAGGTTGGTGTAACTGGCGACGCGCTTGTTCAGGTTCTTTGCTTTGCCGACGTAAAGCACATCGCCAACCCCATTGATCATCCGGTATACGCCGGGCGCGGCGTCCAGTGTTCGCAGATGAGCCTCAATCACACGGACCCCGGCGGGGCGAAACGAAGACTCTTTGGGGGAGGCCTCGGCCTCATCCTTGTGGGGGGGTGATTTCACCATCAATGCTGTTTGAACCAATCCGGCCCCCGCGTCAACGCATGCGCCTGCCGCTTCAAAGACCTTATTCTTTATGGCAGAACATTAATATCCACGACTCTTGTGGATAACACTGTTGAAAACACCCCCCAGATTGGGAATTTCCCAATGAGCCTATATCATTTCTTAAAATGCCTAAATAATAGGCAGTTTTGTAAGACTTTGTTTTTAAACAGTTAATTTTAAATCAAGGTGAAAATGGGTGAATAAGCACTTTTGCAAGGAATATTTTGCTATCGATACGATAGCAAACCCCAACCTGTGCACAACTCGCTATGTTTCAGTTTTATGAATCTAATTATTGCAATGGGTTGCAGGTAATATTGAAGACTCTTAGACAGGTTACGAGAGACTAAAATCAAGACTCGAATTAGGCGTCCGGATTGAATCTTTCGATCTCCACACCGACGCTGACCGCATCGGCCAGGATGTCAAGCTTCTCGATTCGGATTCTGGCCGAACGGACACGAATATCTTTTAGGCACATGGCGGCGACGTCTTCGGCCAACGTCTCGACAAGATTGACATGATCACCTGAGACAAGTTCACGCACCCCTTTTGTCAACGCCTCGTAACAAACCACATTGGCCAAATCATCATTCAACCGACCGTTCGTATCTGCTTCACGCACGGCAAGGTCCAAATTGATGCGGACCCTTTGCGGGGCTTCGCGTTCAAACTGATGCACCCCAATCGAACATTCAAGGACCAGATCGCGTATGAAAACATGGCGCAGGGCGGCGCGCGCATCGGCAATATTAAGAGGCTTTACTAATTCCATCGATATACCCGTCATTTTCTTGTTCCTTGGCATTATTCTCTTACCCCGCCCCCAGCGGGTTCATGGCCCCACCCTAGATGCTGGCCACCATCAAGGGCAATCATTTGCCCCGTCATCGATGATGCATCAATGATAAACCTGACAGCGTCAACTATTTCTTCTCGTGTGATATTTTGCCTCATTGGAAGCGACGACCACTGTTCGATAAACGCCTCTTGCGTTTGTCTGGAACTGGGCAGCACCGGCCCCGGACCAATGGCATTGACGCGGATTTGAGGCGCCAGGGCCTGGGCAAGAGTCTGGGTCAGAGTCCATAAACCGGCCTTACTCAGGGTGTAGGAGAGGAAATGCGGAGTCAAATTCCATACCCGCTGATCAATTATATTAACGACATTACCCTGTCTTTCCGCAGGCAGTTGCTTCGCGAAAGACTGGACCAGGACAAACGGCGAGCGCAAATTAACCTGCATGTGCTCGTTCCAGGACTGCCGGCTTGCGGTGGTTACCGAATCCTCTTCAAAAACTGAAGCATTGTTAATCAGGCACGTTATCGGACCTGCTTCCTCTACACTCCTGGGAATTAAAGTAGAGACCTGCTCTTCGTCATTCAGATCGGCCTGAACGGTGAACGCCTCGCCGCCCATTTCGCGTATGCTCTGCGCTACGTTTTGCACATCGCGGTCCGATGAGCGGTAATGCAGAACCACCCGCCATCCATCGTGGGCCAAACCAAGGGCGATGGCCTTGCCGATGCGCCTGGCGGCCCCGGTGATCAGTACGTTCTTCATGGGCGAACCTTACACATTTGCAATAACCGTTTCACCCCAGAATCTCCAGCACAGCAGAAACACCATAGACTTGGGCGAAAATATAGCCGCCGTAGGCCGTTAAGAAAACAACAGCGGTCGGGCGATTGATCCGCCAACCGCCCGAAAGATAAGGCATCAACAAGACCGTGACCCCCAACATCATCCACAAATCGAAATCGAGAACCTGGGCGGGAACATCCAGGGGCGTCACCATCGCCACCGCCCCGATCACCGCCAGCAGGTTGAAGAGATTGGAGCCGACCACATTTCCAAGAGCGACTTCTGCATGGCCGCGATACGCGGCGACCAGCGAAGCGGCAAGTTCTGGAAGGGACGTGCCAAAGGCCAATACTGTCAAGCCGATAACTTCTTCGCCAATGCCAAAGGCTCGCGCCAATTCAACACCACCATCTACCAGAAGGCTTGCCCCAAAGGTAACCCCGGCCAACCCGGCCAACAAAGCAATCCAGATCAACCACAGTGATGTAATACCTTCGAATTCCTTGACTTCTTCAGCATGAATCTCGGCACTGACACCCCCGTCGTGGCTATCGCGCCAATAGGCCCGGATCAGGAAGATCGCCAATAAAATCAGCAAGACAGCGCCTTGCCAAAGACCAATGGGGCCAGTCCAGCAAAACCAGCCAAACAACAAGCTGCCGCCAAGCAACATCATGGCATCGCCCTTCAGCGCGAAGGGCTTAATGGCGATCGGCATCAGCAGGGCCGCCGCGCCAAGAATCAACAACATATTGGCCATGTTGGACCCGATGATATTCCCCAAGGCCATCGCTGGTGACCCACCCAGCGCCGCTTCCATGCTAACCAGAAGCTCCGGGGCCGATGTTCCGAAGGCAACAATTGTCATGCCGATAACCAACGGCGAAATATCCAGCCTACGCGCCAGACCAACAGCGCCGCGAACCAGGATATCGGCGCTGCCCAAAAGAAAGACAAAGCCGAATAAAATTTTCACATACATCATCTAGAGATCAATCCTGAGTCTGCAGCCGTTCAACAAAGGGACGGAATTCGCTGACAATATCTGCATAGAGGGTGCGTTTAAAGGGAACAATCAGGTTGACTACTTCATCGATCCCGACCCACTTCCAGGCATTGAATTCCGGTTTGCCGTAGGCGTTCAAGTCGATATCTCCATCGCAACCCAAGAAACGCAGAACAAACCATTTCTGCCTCTGACCGCGATATTTTCCGCCCCATAGAACGCCAATCAGATCCTCCGGCAGGTCGTAATTCCGCCAGATATCACTCTCGGCGATTATTTCCACTTTGTCGGTGCCGGTTTCCTCCATCAATTCGCGGAGCACCGCCTGCCTTGGCTCTTCGCCTTTATCAATACCACCCTGGGGCATCTGCCAGGCATCACCCGGGGTGTCGATACGCTTGGCGACAAATACCTGACCACCGGAATTGACCAGCATGGCCCCGGCGCACGGACGAAAAGGCAATTTATTTTTTTTCACACTTTTCATTGCAGAAATTGCTTATCGGCCAAGGCGGACAATGGCGCCAGCACTATATTTTTAGAATCAAGAGAGGCGGTCCAGGCGGCCAGTCGTTCGATAGATGAAGGATAAGCCTCGGCAATGGCGACGACTGCCGATTGCTGATTGAGGGCATTTTCCAATTCGGAAAGTTGATCGTCAATCGCCGCCTTGGTTGGAATTTCATCGACGATGATATTTGTTAGGGCGCGTGGCAAAGCGATCTCGGTAGCTATTTTCGGGGCCAGGGAATTGGCATCAATATCGCCCTCAAGGAACATCAGTCCACGGGTTTTAAGTTCGCCAAGTAACGTCCTCAGTTGATCCTCTGAGCTGTTGAATTTCGACCCCATCACCGTCATGACACCAATATAACCGGTCATTCGACTCAGAATGAACTCCAGACGCAAACGGTTTTCTTCGGGCGCATTGGTCGTCATCAGTCCCTGCGGACCGGGATCATCCAGGGGGAACGTCGTCGGCTCCAGTGGCACCATGATCAGCACTTCGTGACCAGCCTGTCGGGCCTTTACGACCCAATCAAGCAAACCAGGGGCATAGGGGTTGAAAGCCAAAGTGACATTGCCCGGCAACAGCCGGATCGCCGCCTCGCTCGCCGCTTTACTCATGCCAAGGCCGCTAACGACAATGGCTACTTTGGGGCGGGCATCCTCAACCGCAAAAGGTTTGGCGTACACTTGCCAAGGCTGGCGACCATCCTTGGCAACAATGGGAAGCGGTCCCTGCGGGCTGGCTTCGCTTAATCCCGGGTCATTGCCTTCAGACAAAGGGGCATCTACGGGTGGGGCCGTCATCGAGGCGAACACCTGCGGCGACATCACCGAAGCGACAACCCCGTCCCCCGGCCCCGTCGTCCCGGCGGCAATGGCGTTGAGAGAATTTCCGCCAATCGCTTTTTTCTTCGGGGCGATATCCAGGATCACCATGGGAACGCCCGTTTCTTCATGGGCTGCGGGCACATCCCCTTTACTATCTCCGGACAGAAAATACCACGACAGGCCGCCAATCAACAGCACCCCCGCTGTCGCGCCGCCGCCGATGACAAGCATCTTGCGTTTGGATTTGCCGCCACTCTCCTCATCGTCATCGTCGTCATCATCGTCGGCTTCATCATCGCCGCCGAAGACGATATCTTCCAGATCAGGGGCCTCCGCCCTGGGTTCTTCCGGGTCTCCGGTTGACGCATCAGACGGCTCCTCATCCGAATGCTCACCTTCATCATTTCCTTCGGCGGCAGGTTCATCCGGACCGCCTTCCGCGCCAGGAGAAATCGGGGCCTCGCCTAGGGACGCATTTTCATCGCCTTCAAAATCCGAAGGATCGAAATCGTCGTCGTCTTCATCTTCGTCGTCGTCGGCCTTTTTCCTGCCGAATTTCGGAAGCTTGAAGCTCGGTATTTTAAAAGGCAGTTTCACTGGCTAAGGTGGGTTAGGTCAGAGAACATGGCGACGCCCCGGATCAGATCAAGGGCCCGATCAAGCTGATAATCGCGGGCTTTGCTGTCCGCCGCGCTATCTGTTTCTGCATCAGGCGTAGCCGTGGCGTCTTTCGACTTTTCAGCGTCCGCTTTACCATTGCCGTTTTCCAGTGCGCCGCGCAAATCCGCCTCCCGGCGCGCCTTGGGACGTGTAATCGCCTCGATTTTAGCCAATTCGACGATAATGTCAGGTTCGATGCCAACGGCCTGGATGGAACGCCCCGAAGGTGTGAAATACCTGGCCGTGGTCAGACGCATGGCGCCCTGCTTGGCAAGTGGCATGATTGTTTGTACCGAGCCCTTGCCAAAGGATTTCGTGCCCAACAAAATCGCCCGGTGATGATCCTGCAAGGCCCCCGCGACAATTTCCGAAGCCGATGCAGAACCACCGTTTATCAACACCACCAGCGGCAAGCCGTTTATAAGGTCGCCTTTGCGGGCATTGTAGCGCGAGGTATCTTCTGGTTTGCGCGAACGAGTTGAGACGATCTCCCCCTTATCGAGAAAAATATCCGAGACCGAGACAGCTTGATTAAGCAAGCCACCAGGGTTGTTACGCAGATCAAAAATAACCCCCTGTAATTTATCACCAACGGTTTCGCGGAACTTGGCTATGGCCTTCTTAACGCCATCATCGGCTTGGGCGCTGAACGATGTGATTCGCAAATAACCGACATTTCCTTCCATCCGCGAGCGCACAGCCGTTATTTTGACGACGGCGCGGGTAATGCTGACATCAAAATCTTCAACGCCCACGCGGCGAACGGTAATTTTAATATCGGTGCCGACCTTGCCACGCATCTTTTCAACCGCTTGCTGAAGGGTCAGGCCCAGAACCGGTTCCTCGTCCAAGTGGGTGATCAGGTCGCCAGCTTCGATTCCAGCCCGAAACGCCGGTGTATCGTCAATCGGGGAAACCACCTTGACGAGCCCATTTTCCATGGTCACCTCGATTCCCAGGCCACCGAAACGACCACGAGTCTGAACCTGCATGTCTTTATAATTCTTGGCGTTCAGGTAACTGGAATGCGGGTCAAGGGACGACAACATGCCGCCGATTGCCGCCTCGATCAGTTCTTCATCGGTCAATTCTTCTACATAATCGCTGCGGACCCGTTCGAAAACGTCTCCGAACAAATTGAGCAAGCGATAGGTTTCGGCGTTGCTGTCCGTTTTTTCCTGGGCCAGGGCCCCACACGTCGGGACAACCCCGAAGGCAAACACCACTACGGTCATCAAGCTGGCAAGTTTAAAAAATCGACTTTTCATCCGTTCACCTTAATTCTAATTTTACGCGCCGCCAGCCAAGGCAAAGGGTTGATAGGCTGACCGTTACGCCTTAATTCCACATAAAGAACCGGCGGGCCATTTTTCAGATCCCCCATGATACCCGCTGGTTCGCCCGATAGCACCTGTTGCCCGATAACGTTATCGATACGGGCGAGGCCAGCAAGCAGGCTATGATATCCCTCGCCGTGTTCGATGATCAAGAGCCGCCCGTATCCCTTGAACGGTCCCGCAAAAACAACCGTCCCGTCAAGGGGCACGACGACCTGCGCCCCGGCCCCGGTTTCAATGGTAATGCCCTTGCGCGTCAGGCCGCTTTCCATAGCCTGGCCGTAACGTCCAACCAAGCGCCCGATGGCTGGATAGGGCAGCGTCCCCTTGGATTTGCTGATCGGTGGGGACGTCGTTTTACTTTTCTTTGTCGGCGTCTTTCTGGTTTTTTTACGTTCCAGTTTCAGGCGCGCCATCAGGTCTTGCAGGTTTTTCGATTTCCTGACCAAAGCCCTGATCCGCTTTTCCGCCTTCACGGTTTCTGAATCCGTGTTCCTTTTCAGCTTCGTTTTTTGCGCCAACAGTCCATCCAGGCGTTGGCGTTCAACATCGAGCCCGGCCCGCGCCGAGGCAAGCTGCTGACGTTTTTCGACACTTTGTTTGCGGGCCTGGTTTAATTCCGCAAGATCGTAACGCAAGATCGTGGCCCGATCCTCAATTTCCGGAACCACGGCGCGCAGTAAAATCGCGCCGCGCACCGTGTCGGACGGGCTCATGGGGGCGGCGATCATCGCTTCAGGCGGATGCCGCGCCATGCGTTGCAGGGCCATCAGAACCTGGCCGAATTGTTCGCGTCTTTTACTTAAAAGGACGAGTTTGTCTTTTTCGGTATTGGCCAGTTCCGCAAGCCTGTCTTCCAGATCAAGAACCGCCGCCTCGTGATCCTGAATGGCCGCAGCCACTTTCACCGTCTCGCCCTTAAGACGAGCCAGATCGCGCTCGATATCCAGGGCCTTTTGCTTCAGGGTATCGCGCTGTTTCTTACCTTGATCGAGGGCTTTTTCGATTTCCTGCAGCTTGGCTCCGCTCGGAGTTTCCGCCGCGGCCAGTTGGCCAGGCAATCCGACACCCCACAACAACACCAGCAGGGCGAAACTCTTCAACTGCCCTGTTCCCTGATCAGACTGTGGCCGGTCATTTCCGCAGGTTGCCGCAATTCCAATAACCTGAGCAGGGTCGGCGCGATGTCAGCCAGCGCCCCATCGTTTAGGGCATGAGCCCAGGGGGGGGCGTTAAGCATCAGCAAGGGCACCGGATTTATCGTATGGGCCGTGTGCGGTTGCTGCCAGTCCTGGCTTACATCCAACATCTGTTCGCAATTGCCATGATCGGCGGTGATCAGCAGAACACCCCCCGCCTGCACCACAGCTTGCTCCAACCGCCCCAAGGCGACATCAAGGGTCTCGACAGCCTTGCAGGCCGCCGCCAACACACCGGTATGGCCGACCATATCGCCGTTGGCGTAATTGACGATAATCAGATCAAAGGTTCCCGCTCCAATAGCCTGGGTCAACTTGTCGGTAACTTCCGGGGCCGACATTTCCGGTTGCAGGTCATATGTGGCGACCTTGGGCGAAGGCACCATAATGCGTTCTTCGCCATCAAAAACACGCTCGCGGCCACCGTTGAAGAAGAAGGTGACGTGGGCGTACTTTTCGGTCTCGGCGATGCGGAGCTGCTTCATCCCCGCCCGCGAGACGATCTCGCCCAGAATATTTGTCAACGGTTCAGAAGGAAACAGGATGGCAAAATAAGTATCCAGGTCGCTGGAATAACTGACCATGCCCAGCCGCGCCGCAAAAGCGACGATGCGCTTGCGTGGGAAACCGTTAAAGGCGGGATCGACCAGGGCGGAGAGGATTTCCCGAGCCCGGTCGGCACGAAAATTGGCCATCAACAGGCCATCGCCATCTTGCATTCCCGCGTAGTCGCCTATGGCTGTCGGCAGAATGAACTCATCGCTCAGGCCATCCCCGTAGGCTTGCTCAATAGCGGCAATGGCGTCGCTGGCGCGTTCCCCTGCGCCATCGACGATGACATCATAGGCCTTACTCACCCGTTCCCAGCGGTTGTCCCGATCCATGGCGTAATAGCGCCCGCCGACGGTGCCGACCCGAACGCCCTGAAGGCCCGCGATGGCCTTAAGAAAATCATCCATGAACCCCAGCGCGCTTTTGGGTGAGGTGTCGCGACCGTCAAGAAACGCATGCATACAGACCGGGACTCCGGCGCGACTGATGTTTTCGGCAAGGGCAATAATATGGCGCACATGAGAATGCACGCCGCCCGGCGACAGCAGCCCGAGCAAATGACAGGTCCCCCCGCTCTTCTTCAATCTGTCGATGATGTAATTGAGCGCCGGTTTTTTGGCAAGCGCACCACCGGCAACGGCTTCATCGATGAGCGGCAAGTCCTGCATGACCACGCGACCCGCGCCCAGATTGGTGTGGCCGACCTCGGAATTACCCATTTGCCCTTCGGGCAACCCGACATCCAAGGCCGAGGCCTGCAGGTGGGCTTTCGGCAGGGTGGCTGTGAAACGGTCCCAATTGGGCGTCGCCGCCAGAGCGATGGCGTTGTTATCGCTTTGCGCACGCTCGCCCCAACCATCAAGGATGCATAGGACGACGGGTTTCGGCCTGTTTAAAGAATCGGACATAGCGGGAGTATACTGCCCTTATCCTACCAAGTCGTTGATGTATTGGTTCACTTCCTTGGCGTGCAGGCGGGCCTTACGGTCTGTCGGTGGCAGAGCTTCATCGTGAAAGAAGTCCGGCAATTCATCATCTTTTTCGGTAAATCCTGCGGCCCGATTGAATTTCTTTTCCATGCGCAGGGTATCGACGCCGATTTGCCAGATAAAGGCGGGGTCGAGAGCGGTGCCGTGGGCGTTGTTGACGCCGTCGGCAATCAATTGATGATGGACGTTGGTCACCGAACGCCCAAAGATACACAAACCGAAACTGTCAGCGATGGCGCTGTGGACCTGAATATCGAAACTTTGTTGGGCCAATTCCTCAACGTTCTTGCTGGCGCACTCAAAAGCCGGAAGATTACCGACCGTGTGGTCAGCGCCCTGGGCCGTCACCATCATCGATATGGCGGTCACCTCAATGACCCGGGGGTCGTAGGCGCTAAGCGCCTGTTTCTTGATAACCGGCAGCCGTTTGATGCCGTAATGTTCGCCGACGCGGGCCGTTCCTTTGGCCAGCAAGCGGCCGTTTTCATTACCTTTGCCGATATCATCCAGGCAGCGGGCCATGAAATCCACATCGCCGTATTCCGCGTAACCGCCATCCATCAGGACGCCCAGCGTGGCCCCGGTTTCGATTGTGTCGATGCCTAAGTCGTTAGCGATGTTGTTCAGCCTGGCAACATCGTCAGGATCGGCAACCCCGCAATTGGAGCCCAACAGGCACAGGGTTTCATATTCCAACGGCGAGACAAGCTCCTTGCCGTCCTTATCGACATAAATATTTGAACATTTGATCACGCAACCAGGCATGCAGGCGTGCGAGGGATCGCCGCCGCGCTCGACATTGCGTTCATAAATATGCTGCCCGCCCAGAAGCAAGGTTCCCTTGTCGATATCGACAAACTGCCCGGCGCTGAAGTTACGGGTCGGCAGGCCGCCGGTGTAGTTGGTCATATCGGCGACCATTGCCGTGCCCAGTTTTTTCATGTTCTGGACGGCGGGTTCTGCTTCCAGCTTGGCGGCATAATCGCGCACCACGGCGATAGTTTTTTTCTTGTCGTGCAAGACAGGCATACGGTCCATCTCGACGACGATGGCCTTGACCTTTTTAGAGCCCATGACCGCGCCAACACCGCCACGTCCGGCCAGCCGCACGGGCCGGTTTTCCCGGTCGCTGAAACTGATGCCTGCAATAAGTCCCTGATATTCACCGACCGGACCGCACAAAGCCAAACTGATTTTCTTGCCATATTTCTCATGCAGCAGGGCGGCGGCCTCGAAATTGCCTTTGCCCATATAGGGCGCGGCATCGACAAAACTAACCTGGCCGTCCTTGGCGAAGTGAATAACCAGCCAATCAGGCGCAGCCCCATGCAGGGTGAACCCGGCCAATCCCAGATGGCCCAGCGCCACGGCGAATGTGCCACCAACGTTGGATTCCTTGATGCCACCGGTGAGCGGACTTTTACAGCCAACGCTCAGACGATTTCCGTTGGACATATTGGTCCCGGCGAAAGGCCCGGCGGAGAACAACAACGGATTTTCCGCAGACAACGGATCAACCGTGGCAAGCCCATCTTCAAGCAGAGTTTTGGCGATCAAGTAACGACCGGCCCGGGCGATGTCTTCACCGTTGAGTTCATTCGTTTCAATGGAGCGATCGTCGAGCTTGATATTCAGATATTTGCGCATGTTTTCTCGAAATTCCTGAGTTAGATTATTGTCGATGATAAGGATGGCCACCCAGAATACACTGGGCCCGGTAGAGCTGTTCGGCGAGCAGCCCGCGCACCAGCATGTGCGGCCAGGTCTGGTTGCCGAACGACAGGGTCAGGCGGGCTTGCTTTCTAATACTTTCGTCCAGTCCATCGGCCCCGCCAATCAAGAATACCAGTTCACGCTGTCCCTCGTCGCGCCAGCAGCCAATCTGGTCGGCAAAATCGACACTGGTCAATGTCTTACCGCGCTCGTCCAGGGCGATCAGCAAAGCCCCTTTAGGCGCTGCGGCCAATAACAATGCGGCCTCAGAACGCTTCAATTCTCCGCCTTGCAGCGAACGTTTTTCCTCGACCTCTTTCAAATCCAGAGAAAAAGGGTGTTGGAGGCGGCCTCGATAATGCTCGAACAAAGCCATTTGAGGGCCTGCCTTGGCGCGGCCCACTGCGGCGATGACAATGCGCATTACATCAAACGTTTACCGCGCTTTGGCTATCGTTCCCACCGGGCAAGGGGACACCCCACATCTTTTCGATGTTGTAAAATTCGCGCACTTCAGGCCGGAACAGATGGATGATGATGTCGCCGCCGTCAATCAACACCCAGTCGCATTGCCCCTGCCCTTCGACGGAGACATCCTTAATGCCACTTTGCTTGATTTTTTCACGGAGGTTCTCAGCCATCGCGCCGACATGGCGCTGCGAGGTGCCGCTGGCAATGACCATGTAATCGGTCAATGACGTTTTGCCTTCGAGATCGATGACAACAATTCCTTCGGCCTTGTCGTCATCTAACGACGTTTCCACCAGGGCCAGCAATTCTGCAGGCGCCGGTAGGGATTTCTTCATGCGAGGTATGGTCGACTCCTAATATTTCATTCGATTTCGAGACCATCCCGAAACCGTCATTCACGTGCCCCCGTGCCGACTTTTGGCACGAATGCGGGTGGCGGATTGTTTATTCAGCCGGGTGCGCAAAAAGACCCACGCCGGCGCTTTCATATCCGCCAATGAGCGGGCGCGAAACCGAGCGATCCTTGAGCCCGCAAAGCGCCGCGCCGCCTTACCGGCAAGCGCCCGTGAAGAATAGGCGGGACGGGCGAAAATCGCAATGGGAAGCATGCGAAAAAGGGCGCGCCAGCGCTTCCAGCGGGGCAGTTGAACCAACAGGTCCGCGCCCATCACCCATACGAAGGACACCCCCGGATACTGACGTTTCAAGGCGGCAATGGTATCGACCGTATGGCGACTTGGCAGTGTTTCCTCAAAAGCGCTGACGATAATCCGCGCGTCAATGCTGGTGATTTTCTTGGCCGCCGCCAGCCGGACAGCAAACGAGGCCATACCATCGCTCGCCTTTAGAGGATTCTGCGGACTGACCAGCCACCACAATTGATCGAGCTTGAGCCGCTGCAAAGCAAGAGTGGAAATATGCAGATGCCCTTCATGGGCCGGGTTGAACGAACCGCCCAGCAGGCCGATACGTTGGCCGTTCACGGGCGGCACTGGCCCGTTCCACGCACGATGTATTTGAAACTGGTTAACTGCTCGAGCCCAACCGGGCCGCGGGCGTGCAGTTTGCCCGTCGAAATGCCTATTTCCGCGCCCATGCCGAATTCACCGCCGTCGGCGAACTGGGTCGAGGCATTGACCATGACGATGGCGCTGTCGACTTCGTTGAGGAAAATTTCGGCGCTGGCGGCGTCTTCGGTGATAATCGAGTCCGTATGCTGAGAGCCATGCGCGGTAATGTGACTGACCGCCGCGTGCACATCATCGACAATAGCCACGGAAATAATCGAACCCAGATATTCCATATCCCAATCGTCGTCGGTCGCCGGGATGATGCGTTTATCGAGGGATTGGGTCGCCCTGTCACCACGAATTTCGCATCCGGCGGCGCTCAGATCATCGACAATGCCACCTAGCATGGCGGCGGCCGAACGGGCAATCAGCACGGTTTCGGCGGCACCGCAAACGCCGGTCCGGCGCATTTTGGCATTGACGATAACATCCCTGGCCATCTGCGCATCGGCGCCGCCATCGACGTAGATATGACAGACCCCTTCAAGATGCTTAAACATGGGAATCCGGCTTTCCGCCGTGATGCGTTCGATCAGCGACTTGCCACCACGCGGCACGATGACATCCACATAGTCGCTGAGCCGCAACAATTCACCAACGGCGGCGCGATCCGTTGTCGGCACCAACGCGATGGCGGCGGCGGGCAACCCTGCCGCCTTCAGGCCATCGGCAAGGCAGACCATGATCGCGCTCGCGGAATTGAAACCTTCCGAACCGCCGCGCAGGATAACCGCGTTGCCCGCCTTAAGGCACAACGCGCCCGCGTCCGCCGTGACGTTGGGCCGAGATTCATAGATGACGCCAATGACGCCCAGCGGCGTGCTGACGCGTTCGAAGTTGAGCCCGTTGGGACGCTGCCATTCGGCCAAGTTGACGCCGACGGGATCGGCCAGATCGGCAATCGCCTCAAGCCCGCTGGCCATGGCCTCAATGCGTTCTTCGTTCAGGTGCAGGCGGTCAAGGAACGACCCCTTGAGGCCTTTTTCCGTCCCCGCCGTCATATCAATGGCGTTGGCCGCAAGAATTTCCGCCGTGTGGGCGCGCAGACTGGCAGCGGCTTCACGCAGGGCTAAGTTCTTGGCGTCGCTGGTGGCAATGGCAAGTTCGGTCGCTGCGGCCTTGGCGGCAACACCCATATTTCGCATCAGGGCAGGAATATCGTTACTGTGTTTCACTTTAATCATATACACCGTTAACACTCATCACATTACTCTAAAATACTTTGAATTCGCAATAATTGTTATTTGAATTAACTAAAAATACCTTTAACTTTATATCTTTATAAGAAATAGAATGCATATTACCTCTATACAACGTAATATTACCAGTATCCTCAAGATCAAATGTCATACGAAATTTGCAAGCGGCGTTGCTAGCATATGAAACATTAAAAGAAAATCTTCCATCACTATTTATAAATACCTTTTTTTCATATATTTTATATTCGCCCGTTACTCGAGGGAATGCGCTATCTTTATTATCGGCAAGGCAACCTTCATTCTCCGGTATTGAGTTTTTGCTGGATAGCTCTTCTGCAAGTTGCCCCTTTGCAATTTCGCATTGTTGGCTAGCATCTTTCACCGATTTGAGTTCCTGCTCACACAGCGAGTACGCACTACGAATAGCTTCACTTTCAAGCCCACTCTTCACCACGCCCTCACGGGCTTCCGCGACAACTTTAACGGTATTTTCTCTTTCCTTAGTTAAGTTAGCAATACAACTCTGGTACTTCTTTTGCTCGTCATCGAATGCCGACCTCTCGTAAAGAGCCTTTTTTATTAAATCTTCCTGTGGTACTGGGCCGAACACCCACTTTGTGAGCGCGTCAAAAGGCATTATTAAACTGAAAACTAGTGTGGCAGAGAGTATTAAGGCGGCGATTACCCCACTCCAAAACCTAAGAGATACTAATACTCTTAATTCTTCCCCAAAAATCATCCCCATCTCCCAAGTCAGCAAGGCTGGTGTACAATCTATCCTATAACTAGATCGTCTCTATGAATCATCTCGTCTGCCCCACGGTAGCCCAGCAGGTCTTCAATTTCACTGCTTTTATGGCCCATCAGCAAGCGCGCGTCTTTGAGTGAATAAGCGACCAGACCGCGCGCCACTTCAAGGCCCGCGCTATCGGTGACAGTGACCGCGTCGCCTTTCTGAAATTTTCCTTCCGCAGCAACCACGCCTGCGGGTAGCAGGCTTTTGCCGCTTTTCAGGGCTTTCAGCGCCCCGTCATCGACGACGAGCTTACCGGTGGGATTAAGGGTGCCTGCGATCCAGTGCTTGCGCGCCGTGCGCGGCGTCGCCTTGGGCATAAACCAGGTGCAGGACGCCCCCTCCTCGATACGGCGCACGGGATTGAGTTCGTGACCGTTTGCAATGACCATGCGACAGCCAGCCCCCATGGCGACCTTTGCGGCGGCCAGCTTGGTCACCATGCCACCGGTGCCGACGCTGCTTTGGGACTGACCGGCCATGGCCTCTATTTCCGGGGTTATGTCGTGAACTTCGGGGATCACGGTCGCACCGTCATGGCGGCGCGGGTCTGCGGTATACAGACCATCGACGTCGGACAGCAAAATAAGCGTATCGGCGCTGACCATGGCCGCTACCCGCGCTGCCAGGCGGTCATTGTCGCCGAGACGAATTTCATCGGTGGCGACCGTGTCGTTCTCGTTGATGAGCGGCACCGCGCCCAGCCTCAACAAAGTTTCCAACGTATTGCGGGCGTTCAGGTAACGACGCCGGTTTTCACTGTCGTCAAGGGTCAGCAACACTTGCGCCAGAGTCAGATCGTGCCGGGCCAGTTCTTCTTGATAAGCATGGGCCAGGCGCACCATGCCGGTCGCCGCAGCGGCCTGTTTTTCTTCCAACCGCAGATTGCCATCGGCAAATTTCAGGTGCCTGCGCCCCACAGCAATAGCGCCCGAAGAGACGATCATCACTTCTTGGCCACGGGCGTGCAGGCGGGCGACATCGTCGGCCAACGCAGCCAACCAGGCCCGGTGGATGGTGCCGTGTTCCTCATCAACCAGCAGGGAAGAGCCGATCTTGATGACGATACGTTTGGCCACCGCCAAATCAGTTGTTTGGCGATACGGGCTCATGGTTCAAAAACTGTGCGTTCTTCAATAACGTTATCGCCGCGTTCCTCGTGAATGATGCCATTAAGGGCACGCAACATTTCAGGAACCCCAAGCCCGGCGATTCCCGATAACTTCATGACCTCCGAACCCGATGCCTTTTTCAGGGTTGCTATTTTTTCTGCGATATCGTCTTCCATCAGCGCATCGCATTTATTAAGGGCGACAATTTCGATCTTGTCCTTAAGGATACCGCCGTAAGCTTCAAGCTCGCCGCGAATGATTCGATAAGATTCCGCAACATCATCAGCGGTGCCATCAACCAGATGCAGCAACACTCCACAGCGTTCCACATGGCCCAGAAAACGTGTGCCCAGGCCCGCCCCCTCGTGCGCCCCTTCGATCAAACCGGGAATGTCGGCGATAACGAATTCTTCCTCATCGATACCGACCACACCCAGATTCGGATGCAGGGTGGTGAAGGGATAATCGGCGATCTTGGGACGAGCCCGAGAAACGGCGGCCAGGAATGTCGACTTCCCAGCATTAGGCAAACCGACCAGACCGGCATCGGCGATCAATTTGAGGCGCAACCAGATCCACATTTCCGCGCCCGGCCAGCCCGGATCATAGCGTCTGGGGGCCTGATTGGTCGACGTTTTGAAATGAGCGTTACCGTGACCACCATCGCCCCCGCTGGCAAGGGTTTGTGACTGGCCGACTTCGGTGAAATCGGCGAGGACTTCTTCATTTTGCTCATCCAGAATCTGGGTTCCGACGGGAACCTTGATGATCATCGTCTGACCCTTCGGTCCATCCCGGTTCGAGCCCATACCATGGGTGCCGCGCTTGGCCTTGAAGTGCTGCTGATAGCGAAAATCGATCAGGGTGTTGAGGCCATCGACGCAATTAACGACAACGTCGCCACCACGCCCGCCGTTGCCACCGTTGGGGCCACCATGGGGGATATTTTTCTCGCGCCGAAAGCTGACGCAGCCATCACCGCCGTCGCCACTCTTGATATAAATTTTCGCTTCGTCGAGGAACTTCATATCTGGCCTATAGAATCAAAAAAGGGAATGGCTAACCATTCCCCTTAAATTGATACGAGCGAATGGTCGAGTGCCGTTAACCTGCGGCTGGCTCCACTCCAACAAAAACCTTGCCAGCGGCCTTATGCTGAAATTTCACTTTGCCTTCGACCAATGCGAAGATGGTGTGATCCCTGCCGATGCCGACGTTGGCGCCGGGATGCCACTTGGTGCCGCGCTGGCGGATGATGATGTTGCCGGGGATGACGACTTCGCCACCGAATTTCTTAACGCCAAGACGGCGACCAGCGGTATCGCGACCGTTGCGGGAACTACCACCTGCTTTTTTATGTGCCATCTTAAACTACTCCTTGGATTTGGCTTTTGCGGCAGCTTTGGGCTTTGCTTTTGCCTTCGGCGCTGCATCGGTTTTGGCGGCGGCCTTCTTGGGCGCTGCCTTCTTGGGAGCAGCCTCGGCGTCATCGGCCTTAGGTGCTTCTTTCTTCGGGGCCGCCTTCTTGGGCGCAGCCTTCGGCGCGACGCCGGTGGCACTGATGCCGGTTATCCGCAACACCGTCTGGTGCTGACGATGACCGGCCTTGCGGCGGTAATTCTGACGGCGTTTCTTTTTGAAGACGACGATCTTGTCGGCGCGGCTCTGATCGATCACTTCGGCGAAGACGGCGGCCTTGCTTAAATCCGCTGAGGCGGTCTTTGCGGCCTTACCTTGATCACCGATCATTAGTACGTCTTCAAGCGCGATGGTCGCGCCTGCTTCGGCAATAAGCTTCTCGACAATGATGACGTCGTTTTCAGCAACTTTGTACTGTTTTCCGCCGGTTTTAATAACTGCGTACATGACAATTCCACTAAAGGGGCAAAAACGGCCCGTTTTATCAACAAGTTTTAAGGGCCCGTCGCTGCATTTGCGGGGCCCTTGAAAAGGAGGCGGCAATATACCCGTAAAACCCCGGATGTCAACGCCATTCGGCAATATATCTTAAGCCCTAAACAGGCGACCAAAAAGTCCACCCGGCGCGGTTCGACGCACCGGGTGGAATTGGCTTCGCGTCTTGCTTACATACCTAAAGCTTTGTCGATGACGACATGGGTCCAGGCACCGACAGGCTTTTTGGAAATCACCGGGTCCGAGCCGCCGCCCATCAAGGTTGCGACCGTGCGCTCATATGCCGCCGGATCGAGCTTGCCGTCGGAACCGGCGGTCAGCTTGTTGATTTCACCCATCATGCGAATCTGGTGCTTTTCGGTCTGGGCACCGGTGGAATCGTTCTCCAGAACGATCATCGCCGCCGCTTTCTGATTGTCACGCGCCCAGGCCCAGCCCTTCATGCTGGCCTTAACAAAACGCGCCATCTTGTCGATGAAAGCCGGATTCTTAAGATTCTTTTCAAGAACATACAGGCCGTCCTCCAGGGTCGAGACACCCTGGTCTTCGTACTTGAAAACGACCAGTTCGTCAGGGCTAAGGCCCGCATCGATGATCTGCCAGTATTCATTATAGGTCATGGTGGAGACACAATCGGCCTGTTTTTGCAGAATCGGATCGACATTGAAGCCCTGCTTCAGGACCTTGACGCCACCAGCGCTGCCATCTGTCGGGATGCCCAGTTTCGACATCCAGCTCAGGAACGGATATTCATTGCCGTAAAACCACACGCCCAGGGTCCGTCCGGGGAAGTCCTTAGGGGATTTAATGCCCGAATCCTTGCGACAGGTCAGCATCATGCCAGACCGCTTGAAAGGCTGGGCGATATTGACCAACGCCACGCCTTTTTCACGCGACGCCAGGGCGGAAGGCATCCAGTCGATGACCACATCAGCAGCGCCACCGGCAATAACTTGCGGCGGGGCCACATCGGGGCCACCCGGATTGATGGTGACGTCGAGCCCGGCGTCACTGTAAAAACCCTTGTCCTTGGCCACGTAATAACCGGCAAACTGTGCCTGGGTGACCCATTTCAATTGCAAGGTTACTTTTTCAGCGGCCATTGCGGTGCTCGAAGCCAAGGCCAGGGCCAAGACAGTAAGGCCCGGAATAAATCGTTTCATTTATTTATCTCCCTAAATATTTTTATTAACGCCTATCAACGCCTTCTGCGATAGGACGGATGCCAAAACGTGACGGCACGTTCGCTCAGTGCCATCACTCCATAAAACGCCGAACCAGCCAGGGCGGCAATAAAAATCTCCGCCCAGACCATGTCCACGTTCATTCTCCCCACTTCGGTGGAAATGCGGAAACCCATGCCGACAATCGGCGTGCCGAAGAATTCGGCAACGATAGCGCCGATCAGCGCCAGCGTGGAATTAATTTTCAGGGCGTTAAAGATAAACGGCATTGCCGCAGGAAGCCGCAACTTGAGTAACGTCTGCCAGTATCCAGCCCCGTAGGAGCGCATCAGTTCCAACTCAAGCCTGCCCGCAGCAGAAAGTCCACTCGCCGTGTTCACCAGCATGGGGAAGAAAGTCATAATAACCACGACGGCGGCTTTGGATTGCCAGTCGAAGCCAAACCACATCACCATAATCGGCGCGACACCGACAATCGGCAGGGAACTGACCATATTGCCCAGCGGCATCAGGCCGCGTTTCAGGAAGGGCACCCGGTCAACCAGAACGGCGACGATGAACCCGGCCCCGCAGCCCATGACATACCCGCCAATAACCGCCTTCATGAATGTCTGCACAAAATCGGCCCACAAAATGTCGAGCGAGCCTATCAGCCTGATGAAAATGGCGCTCGGCGGCGGCAACAAAACACTGGGCACGCCAAATCCCTGACAGCCCATTTCCCACAGGAACAACAACCACAAGCCGAAGGCGGCGGGAACCAGGAAGCCCGTTAATTGCTGGCGTTTCTTAATCAGTGAACGATAGGCTGCGACTTCTGCGATACCGCGCCATGTCAGTGCCCAAAGGGCGAAGATAAAGCCCCAGAACCCCCAACTGCTATTGCCGTAAACACCATCATCAATGAGCCCGATTGCCACCTGCGTGCCAATAAAGACAACTATCAAAACGGCGATTGCAGACGGGATACCGCGCCCGCCCCTGGATGTAACGAAGGCCCCCATAGCCGCCACCAGAACAAGGGCAGCCAGGCCCCAGGGGCGATCAGCCCAGCTCAGGGGATTATCGCCGCCAGCCAGCGGCAAGGCGGCGGCCAGCACGGCAAAGGCCAGCGCCGCCAGGCCAAATCTGTCGCGACGGCCGCTCAATGATCCATTCCCATTTTTTTGAGCACGACCCGCTCGATAAAGCCGATCATAAAGACCAGCAGCGCCGCCAGAAAGGCCGCCGTTACCAACGCCGACCATATTTGTATGGTTTGACCATAATAAGACCCGGCCAAAAGCCGCGCCCCAAGCCCGGCCTGCGCGCCGGTCGGAAGTTCGCCGACGATGGCGCCGACCAAGGCGATGGCAATGGCGACTTTCAGGCTGGTGAATAAATACGGCAGAGACGCTGGCCAGCGCAGCATCCAGAAGGTCTGCCAGGGAGAGGCGCAATAGGTCCGCATCAAATCCATTTCCAAGACGCCGGGCGAACGCAGGCCCTTGACCATGCTGATGGTGATCGGGAAGAAGCAAAGGTAGGTGGAAATAATCGCCTTGGGCACGAGGCCCTTTAATCCTATGGCCCCCAAAACGACGATAATCATCGGCGCTATGGCCAGAATTGGAATGGTTTGCGAGGAGATCACCCACGGCATCAGGCTTTTCTCTAACGTCAGGTTATGGACGATGCCGACGGCCAGCAAAACACCCAGAATTCCCCCAACAAGGAAGCCCAGCAGGGTCGAAGACAATGTCACCCAGGAATGGTAAATCAGGCTGCGTTTGGAGGTGATGCTTTTTTGCAGAATGGTTTTGTTCATTTCCGCCAAGACCTGATGCGGAGCTGGCAGGACCGGGCGTTCCTGCGACAGGGTCGCGCGCACCAAATCAGCGGCGGACCAGTCTATTTTATTCTTCTCGAAGCGATCAATTTCCCACGTTGAATTCATCCACACCGCGCCACAATACCAGATGGCCACGACGAGCAGCAAAACAACGCTGACCGGTCCCGTCTGCCCTGCCATGGCTAACGAAAAGACGGAAGGTCTTGTTGTCAGGGCGGCGGTATCAGTCGTCATCGCCATGCCCCGCCCTAAGGCCTTCGCGAACCCGGTGCGCGATAGCGACAAATTCCGGTGTTTCGCGGATGTCCAGGGTGCGATCAGTTGGGAAATTACAATCGATGACATCGATGATACGCCCCGGACGCGGTGACATGACGACAATTCTGGTCGACAGGAACACCGCTTCAGGAATCGAATGGGTAACGAAAACGACGGTTTTCCGGGTTTGATTCCACAATTGCAAAAGCTGCTCGTTCAAATGGTCGCGGACAATTTCATCCAGTGCCCCGAACGGTTCATCCATCAACAGCAATTCCGGATCGACGCACAAAGCGCGGGCGATAGAGGCCCGCTGCTGCATACCGCCCGACAGTTGCCACGGGAACTTGTTCTCGAACCCGGAAAGATTGACCAGTTCCAGGTATTTTTTAGCCCGCGCACGACGCTCGTCCTTGGCCACCCCCATGACTTCAAGGGGCAGGGTGACATTACGCTCGATGGTCCGCCAGGGATACAGGGCCGGGGCCTGAAAGACATAGCCATAAGCCCGCGCCGAACGGGCCGCGTGGGCGGAAACGCCGTTAACCAGAATGGTCCCATCGGTCGGCTGTTCCAGATCGGCAATGACCCGAAGCAGAGTCGTTTTGCCACAGCCAGAGGGGCCGATGAAGGAGACGAACTCGCCGTGATTAACTTGCAGGTTGATATCGGCGAGCGCAAAAACCGGGCCGTCCGCAGTCTCGAACGTCAGGTTCAGGTTTTCAGTCTCGACGACACGGCGAACGGAACTGTCCGCCTGTGGAGTCGCCTGTTGTTCCTCTGCCACTTCCCCCACCCCTTCTACAACTTATCTGGATACGGCGCTCGGTGCGTTGTTTTTGTGCGTGATCTCCATAGCCCCGTAATAGGGCGCGAACGTCGGCCTGTTGATATAACGCCCCGCACCCCTGACAGTTTTCACCTCGCCTTCCCTGTAGACGACGTTACCCTGACTGACAGTTACCACGTTAATACCTTTGACCGTCATCCCTTCGAAGATGTTGAAATCGATATTCTGATGATGGGTGTCTTTACTGATTGTGCGCTCCTTTTCAGGATCCCAGACCACCAAATCGGCGTCCGCGCCGACTTCGATGGCTCCTTTACGCGGATAAATATTGAAAATCTTCGCCGCGTTGGTCGATGTAATGGCGACGAATTCATTCATCGTAATTTTGCCGGTGCCGACACCGTGGGTCCACAGCACGTGCATGCGGTCTTCGACACCGCCGGTGCCATTGGGGGTCAGGGTGAAATTGTCTTTTCCGGCCCGTTTCTGATCGGTGCAGAAGCAACAATGATCCGTCGCCGTGGTCTGCAACATGCCCGATTGGATACCGCGCCACAGGGCCGCTTGATGGTGTTTCGGGCGGAACGGCGGGCTCATAACATGGTGCATGGCGAAATTTTCATCCGGGTGCTGATAGACACTATCGTCTATCAGCAAATGGCCAGCCAGAACTTCCCCGTAAACCCGCTGCCCCTCATGACGGGCGCGGGTGATCGCTTTGAGGGCATCAACGCACGAAGTGTGAACCACATAAAGCGGCACATCAAGCACCTGGGCGATCCTGATGGCGCGGTCAGCCGCTTCGCCTTCAACCGCTGGTGGCCTTGATAAGGGGTGACCTTCAGGACCGGTAATGCCTTTTTTGAGAAGTTCCTGTTGCAGATGAAAAACCAGTTCGCCGTTTTCGGCATGAACCGTGCAAATCGCGCCCAGATCACGGGCCTGATTGAAACTGTTCACCAGAATTTCATCATCGGCCATGATCGCGCCCTTGTAGGCCATGAAGTGCTTGAAGCTGTTGACCCCGTAATCCGACGTTAGGGTCTGCATGGCTTTTTTGACGCTGTCGTCCCACCAGGTAATGGCGACATGGAAACTGTAATCCGTGGCCGCCTTTTCAGCCCAGCCCCGCCAGGTGTGATAGGCTTCCATGACATCCTGCTGCGGACCGGGAATAACAAAATCAATAATCATCGTCGTGCCGCCAGCCGCCGCCGCCGTGGTGCCGGTGAAAAAGTCTTCCGAGGCGACCGTGCCCATGAAAGGCAATTCCATGTGGGTATGGGGATCAATGCCACCGGGCATGACATAACAGCCGCCAGCGTCGATGACCTCGGCCCCGCTCGGGGTTTCTAGGTCTTCGCCGAGTGCGACGATCACGCCGCCATCTGTTATGACATCGCCACGCACCGTCTTGTCAGCCGTAACAATCGTTCCGCCTTTAATATGTAGTGCCATGTTGGCCTCCCCAATTTTTTCACTTTTATGAATTCACATGCCCGGCTTTATCCAGAATGGCCCTAAGCAAAACATCGCCCCCCGCCGTTATCCATTCCGGCTTGGCGTCTTCCACTTCGTTATGGCTGATGCCATCTATGCAAGGGACAAATACCATGGATGTTGGCGCGACCTGGGCCATATAACAAGCGTCATGCCCAGCCCCGGCAACAATATCACGGAATGAATAACCGCAATCTTCGGCCCCCTTGCGCACCGCAGCGACGCAGCCTTTGTCGAACGGCACCGGCGCATAATAGAAAATCTGCTCAAGCTCACTTGTCAGGCCGATGTCTGCGGCGATTCTTGCAATTCCTTCGCGGATGGCCTTGTCCATACCGGCCAGCACATCATCATCGGGATGACGGATATCGATGGTCACGAACGTTCGGCCAGGGATAACATTGCGGGAACTCGGATAAACATTAAGCATGCCGACCGTCGCACAGGCGACGGGGGCATTGTCCAACCCCACTTTATTGACCAGTTCGACGACACGGGCAGCGCCTAACAAGGCGTCCTTACGACTGAGCATGGGCGTCGGACCGGCGTGGGATTCGACACCGGTCAGGGTCAGTTCGTACCAGCGCTGGCCCTGGGCATCGGTGACCACGCCAATCGTCACGTCTTCATCTTCCAGTATCGGTCCCTGTTCAATATGGACTTCGAAGAAGGCGTGCACATCGCGGCCGCCGACTTCATCTTCACCGGCGTAACCAATGCGCTCAAGCTCCTCGCCCATGGTCTTGCCGTCTTCATCGGCGCGCGACAGGCCGTATTCAAGATCATAAACACCGGCAAAAACGCCAGAAGCAACCATCGCCGGAGCAAAGCGCGAGCCTTCCTCGTTGGTCCACACCGCCGCTTCAATAGGGTGTTCGGTTTCATAACCCAGATCATTGAGAGAGCGAATGACTTCCAACCCGGACAACACACCATAAACGCCATCGAAGCGCCCGCCAGTCGGCTGGGTGTCCAGATGCGATCCGGTCATGACCGGGGGAAGGTCGTTATTGCGACCGGCGCGGCGGGCAAAGATATTGCCCATCTTGTCAACGCGAATGGTGCAACCGGCATCCTTGCACCACTTGACGAACAAATCGCGGCTTTCGCGATCCAGATCCGTTAAGGCCAGACGCTTGCAGCCGCCTTTTTCCGTGGCGCCAATTTTGGCCATTTCCATCAGGCTGTCCCAAAGACGTTGCCCGTCGATACGCAAGTTTTTATTGTCAGACATTTAAGGGGCTCCCTGCACGAAATAAACTGACCGAATGGTCAGAAAATAGTATAGACTCTTTCATTCCCGATCAAATAGATTATAGAAAATTAAGGCGAGTGACGACTATATGGCGAACCAACAACAAAAAAAATCCAAGCCCCGCAAAAAAAATGAGGAGGCGATTCTGGTAGCCGCCGAAGACGTTTTCGCCGAATTAGGCTTTGCCGGGGCGACGACAAGCCTGATCGCCCAGCGCGCTGGCATACCCAAAGCCAATCTGCACTATTATTTCCCGACCAAAGAGACCCTGTATCGCAAGATCATCGAAAAGATTTTTTCAATCTGGCTGCAAGCGGCTGAAACATTCGACGACTGCGACGATCCCACCGATGCCCTGACCCGTTATCTTCGCGCCAAGATGGAAATTTCGCGAGAACACCCCTTGGGCTCGAAGATATGGGCCCGGGAAATTATGCAGGGCGCACCACGAATTCAGGACTTCCTTGAAAAGGATTTAAAGAAATGGACCGCCTCTCGTGTGAAAATCATTGAAAGATGGATTGCCGAGGAAAAGATCTATCCCGTTAATCCAAATTATCTGCTCTATATGATCTGGTCAGCGACCCAGCACTATGCGGATTTTGAACACCAGATTAACGCCCTCAATGAGGACGAACGCCTTTCGGACAAGCAATTTGAAGAGGCCGTGCAAACCCTGACCACCGTCATTTTACGCGGCATCGGGCTTATGCCCAAACAAGGCTGATTATAAACTTGACCAATTGGTCAAAATTTGCTCCAGTGTCTTTAATAAAAAAATAATTTATCGTAAACGACTGATGTGATGCAAAATCGCACAGCTCAAACAGGAGGGTATCGACATGCGATTTTTCAAACTTGTATTGACTATTCCGCTGCTGGCGTTGCTTGGCCTCAGCATCAACACTGCCGAAGCCGCCAAGATCAAGGTAGCCGGTATATACACCCAGCCAATCCAGCAAAAGTGGGACGCCCGCTTGCATCAGGCTTTGGACAAAGCGGCCAAGGCCGGTGAAATAGAGTACGTATTTTCCGAGAAAGTCGCCAATACGGATTACGTTCGCGTGCTCAGAGAATATGCCGAAGGCGGCGCTAGCCTAATTGTCGGGGAAGCCTTTGGTATTTCCAAAGAAGCTCGCCAGGTTGCCGATGATTATCCCAATGTCGCTTTCCTGATGGGGGATCCGTTCAAGCCCCATGGCTCCAACTTCTCCGTCTTCGATAACTATATTCACGAGCCCTGCTACCTGATGGGCGTCATCGCCGGTTCAATGACCAAGTCGGGCAAAATCGGCATGGTTGGCGGCTATCCTATTGGCGAAGTCAACCGCCTGTTCCATGCCTTTATGGCAGGTGCCCTGTCGGTTAACCCCAAAGCTCAGTTCAAGGTCAACTTCATCGGTTCCTGGTATGATCCGCCCAAGGCCAAGGAAGCTGCCTTCGCTCAGATCGAAACCGGTGTCGATGTTCTGTATGCGGAACGTGCCGGTGTTGTCGACGCGGCCCGCGAAAAAGGCATTCTCGCCTTCGGCAACGTCAATGACATGAACAAGGAAGAAAACGGTAAAGACGTGGTTGTCGCATCCGCCCTTTGGAACATGGACGCGGCGATCAACAACGCCATTGCCGAAGTCAAGTCGGGCTCCTTCAAGGCCGCTGATTATAAAGAGTGGACGATGATGGCCAAAGGCGGCGCTTCTCTATCGCCGTACTATGAATTTGACAGTAAAATCTCAAGCGACATCAAAGCCAAGGTCGCCAAGTTGCAGGCCGAAATCATGGCTGGTAAACTGACCGTCAAGATCAATGACGAAGAGCCTAAATCGACCTTCTAAAAAGCCTATATAATGGGGGGAAGCCTGAAAACTTCCCCCTTGTTATAGCCAAGAGTGGGGAGGGAGGCGATGACGGTACTGAAAATCAACGGCATTTCCAAGAATTTCGGCTCTCTGGTCGCCAATGACAATATTTCCCTGAGCCTGAAAGCAGGTGAAGTTCTCGCCCTGCTTGGCGAAAACGGCGCCGGCAAAACGACCCTGATGAACATCCTGTTCGGTCATTATGTCGCCGACGCAGGAGATATCGAGGTCTTCGGCAAGCCCCTGCAACCGGGCGCGCCCGAAGCGGCAATTGAAGCTGGCGTCGGCATGGTGCATCAACATTTCACCCTGGCCGAAAACCTCAGCGTTCTGGAAAACATCATCCTGGGCACGGAATCCCTGCTGGCCTGGAAATCGGACACCGCGCGAGCCCGGGCCAAACTGGACGCCCTGGCCGATCAATACGGCATGAAGATCGAACCCGACAAACTGGTCGCCGATTTATCCATTGGCGAGCGCCAGCGCGTCGAAATATTAAAAGTCCTCTATCGGGACGCAAAAATCCTCATCCTCGATGAACCGACGGCGGTGCTCACCCCGCAGGAAGTCGATCACCTGTTCGAAACCCTGCGCACGATGGTTTCGGGCGGCCTTTCCATTATATTTATCTCGCACAAACTGCATGAAATTCTCGCCATCAGTGACCGGGTCAATGTGCTCAGGCGCGGCCAGATGGTCGGCCAGATTGACACCAAGGACGCCGACCGCGATACCCTGGCCGAAATGATGGTCGGGCGCGAAGTATCCCGACCGACCGTCGAGCACATGCAGGCAGGTGCCGCCGTTATCGAGCTTGATCAGGTCACGCTGTCAGGTGGACGCGGCGGCAAACCGGTTCTGGACGGTGTCACCCTGACCATCCATGGTCACGAGATTATTGGTCTGGCCGGGATTGCAGGCAACGGCCAGTCGGTCCTGGGCGACTTGCTAAGTGGCTTGCGCAGCCCCGCAGCGGGGGATTTGCGCATCGCCGGGGAACCCGTCGCGCAATATTCCCCGCGCGCCTTCATCGGCTTAGGCATGGGCCGCATCCCCGAAGATCGCCACGAAAAAGGCGTGGTCGGCGATATGACAGTTTGGGAAAACCTGATTAGCGAGAATTTGCGCCAACCGCCGATGTGGAATTATGGACGGCTGATAAATTTCAAAGCCTGCCGGGAATTTGCCGCCAATCTGATCGAACAATTCGATGTGCGCTGCGAATCCATGGAAATGCCAGCCAAACAACTCTCTGGTGGCAACATGCAGAAACTGATTTTGGCCCGCACCCTGCAAAACAATCCGCGTTTTATTCTAGCCAACCAACCGGTCCGAGGCCTTGACGAAGGGGCCATTGCCGCCGTCCATGAGCGCCTGCTGGCGGCAAAACGCGAAGGGGCCGGTGTCTTGCTGGTCTCCGAAGACCTGGATGAATTGTTCGCCCTGGCCGACAAGATCGCGGTGATTTACCACGGCCAGATCAGTGCCCCCCTGCCGGTCAAGGATTTAAGCGTCCGCGATGTCGGCATCATGATGGCAGGCGATTTACATCACCTGCACGGAGCACACCCATGAGACTGGAACCGCGCGAACATGTGCCAATGTGGATGGTCCTGATGGCCCCCATCGCGGCCATTGGCGTGGCCATGGTGTTGGTTTCGTGTCTGATTTTATGGACCGGGGAGTCGGTTCTGGATGCGTACATAGCCTTGTTCAAAGGTGCCTTTGGCTCGCGCTTCGCCTTTGCCGAAACCCTGACCCGGGCGACCCCGGTGATGTTGACGGGGCTGGCCGCTGCTGTCGCTTTCCGGGCCCGATTCTGGAACATCGGCGCGGAAGGGCAACTTTATTGCGGCGCGTTAGCTGCGACTTTTTTCGGTACCGGGCTTGTGACATTGCCACCGGTATTGATGATCCCGTTTCTGTTTCTCATTGGTGCGCTGGCCGGTGGGGCGGCGCTGGCGCTTCCGGTGTATTTAAAAACCAAATTAAAAGTCGATGAAGTCGTGACAACTTTATTGCTCAATTTTATCATTCTGTTGTTTGTCAATTATCTGCTCGAAGGCCCGCTGCGCGATCCCATGTCCATGGGCTGGCCACAGGCCGCGGCCATCATCGATGAAGGGGTCTTACCCAGAATACTAGCCAAAAGCCGCCTGCACATGGGCTTTATTGTCGCCATCGTCTCGGCTGTATTGGTGTGGTTGACCATGCGCTTTACGGTCTGGGGATATGAAATTCGTGCCGTCGGGCACAATCCATCGGCGGCCACATTCGCCGGGATCAGCATCAACCTGACGGTCCTGCGTGTCGCCCTGCTCAGTGGCGGTCTTGCCGGTTTCGCCGGAGTCACAGAAGTCGCAGGGCTCAAGGGATATCTAACCCTGGATCTGTCACCGGGCTTCGGTTATTCCGGCATCGCCGTTGCCATGCTGGCCAATTTGCATCCGCTGGGGGTTATCGCCTCGGCCATATTCCTGGCTGGGATTTATGTCGGCGCGGATTCAATGAGCCGCGCCATCAACATCCCCAATTACATTGCCGACGTTCTGGTCGCAGTGTCGGTGCTGGCGGTTCTGGTCAGCCTGATGCTCACCCATTACCGTATTAAGTTTCGCTAGAGAGGAGGAAGGACAATGCTTGATATACTGGAAGTCTTCCTGACCGCAGGGTTCTGGGCCGCGACCATCCGTATCGCCTGCCCACTTATTCTGGGTACCATTGGCGAATTGATTTGTGAGCGGGCCGGTGTGTTGAACTTAGGGATTGAGGGCATTATGACCATCGGCGCCATGGCCGGATGGATGTGGGTCTATCAGGGCGGCGATTTGTATACGGGACTGCTGTTTGCGGCCTTCATCGGGGCCATGTTCGGCTGGTTGCACAGTTTGTTTACGGTGCATCTGGGCCTGTCCCAGCATGTTTCAGGCATCGGCATTACCATGCTCGCCTCTTCCTTGAGCTTCTTTGTTTTCCGCATGATGCTGCCTTCAAGCACGACACCGCCGAAGATTGTCCCGTTCCAGCCGGTCGATATTCCAGGATTGTCCGATATGCCGTTCTTCGGCGAGGCGTTGTTTTCCCATACGCCGTTCACTTATATGATCTTCGCCGTCGTCCCCATCGTCATCTATGTGCTTTACAAAACACCGGTCGGACTGGCCGTGCGCATGGCCGGAGAAAACCCCATGGCGCTGGAAGCCCAGGGCATCAATGTGCTATCCATCCGCACCGGGGCCGTGGTTACCGGCAGCGCGCTGATGGCCGTCGGTGGTTCCTACCTGACCATGTCGGCCTTTGACGCCTTCTTCTTCGGCATGATTAATGGCCGTGGCTGGATTTGCGTGGCACTGGTGATCTTTGCCTCCTGGCGACCCGGCAAGGCTCTGCTGGGGGCAATGCTGTTTGCCGGTCTTGACGCCTTGCAAGTACGGGCGCAACAGTTTGCCGGTACTTTAATTCCCTACCAGTTCTTCCTGATGTTGCCTTATGTGTTGAGCATTGCGGCGATGGTCGTGATGGCTCGCCGGGCCAGTTATCCAAAAGCGTTGTTGACCCCGTTCAGACGCGGGGAGAGAGTCTAGCCCATGCTTGATCTGATCGTCCGAAATGCCCGTCTGCCCGATGCTGAAACGCTGCAGGACATCGCCGTCAAGAACGGCAAGATTGTCGAAATCGGACCGTCCCTGCAGGGCGAAACGGTGGAAGAAATCGACGCCGCAGGCCATCTGGTGTCGCCGCCCTTCGTGGATGCCCACTTTCATATGGACGCGACGCTGACCTACGGCCAGCCACGGATCAATGCCAGCGGCACTCTTCTGGAAGGCATCGCGCTATGGGCCGAACTCAAACCGACCCTGAGCGTTGACGAAATAAAGGCGCGGGCTTTGCGCTTTTGCCGCTGGTCTATCGCCCGCGGCACGTTGGCTATTCGCAGCCACGTCGATATTTCCGACCCTCGCCTACTCGCCGTAGAAGCATTGCTGGAGGTGCGCGAAGAAATTAAACCCTGGCTGGATTTGCAACTGGTCGCCTTCCCCCAGGACGGTTTCCTGCGTTTGCCATCGGCCCGCGACAACTTACTAAGGGCGCTCGACATGGGTGTCGATGTGGTTGGTGGCATTCCGCATTTTGAACGCACCATGGCCGACGGGGCCGGGTCCGTGACGCAACTATGTGAAATTGCCGCCGAGCGCGGCCTGATGGTCGATATGCACTGCGACGAATCCGATGATCCAATGTCACGCCATATCGAAACACTGGCGCGGGAAACCCAACGACTGGGCTTGAACGGACGAGTCGCCGGGTCGCACCTGACCTCCATGCATTCCATGGATAACTATTATGTCTCAAAATTAATGCCGCTGATGCAAGAGGCCGACATCCACGCCATCGCCAACCCGCTGATCAACATCACCTTGCAGGGCCGTCACGATACGTATCCGAAGCGACGCGGCATGACCCGTGTCAAGGAACTGATGGAAAAAGGCATCAACGTCGCCATGGGCCATGATTGCGTGATGGACCCATGGTACAGCCTTGGCAGTCACGATATGCTGGACGTCGCCCACATGGGCCTGCATGTAGCGCAAATGACGGGTGTCGCAGAAATGAAGGCGGTCTATCAGGCGGTCACTGGCAATGCCGCCCGCGCCATGAACCTGGATGGGTACGGGCTGGACGTCGGCTGCCACGCCGATATGGTGATTCTGCAATGCCGTGACGCCATCGAGGCGTTGCGGTTGCGACCCGCCCGCCTTTACGTTATCCGGCGCGGTCATGTCATCGCCCGTACGAAGGCCACTGAACCAGTGGTGTCACTTGGTAACGGCGATGAAGTCGTCTCATTTTCGCTTTAGGAGAATTTATTATGTCCGATAATGATGTCACGGTGGTCCACCACCCTTTGGTCCAGCACAAACTGACGCTGATGCGTGACAAGACGACGCCGACAGCCCTGTTCCGCCAGTTATTGCGCGAGATCAGCCTGCTGCTGGCCTATGAAGTCTGTCGCGATCTGGATATCAAGATGGTTGATACGGAAACCCCGCTGGAATCTTTTCCCTCGCCGAAACTCGGCGGCAAGAAGTTATGCCTTATTTCTATTCTCAGGGCCGGTAACGGTTTGCTCGATGGCATTCTTGATTTGATCCCCTCGGCCCGTGTCGGACATGTCGGACTTTACCGGGATCATAAAACCCTGCAACCCGTAGAATACTATATGAAGATGCCACACAGTTTGAACGAACGCTTGTGTATTGTCGTCGACCCCATGCTGGCGACAGGCAATTCCGCCGCCGCTGCGGTCCAGAAGGTCAAGGACGCCGGTGCCAAGCGGGTCAAGTTCGTCTGTCTTCTGGCCGCCCCCGAAGGCATCAACAACTTCCAGAAGGCGCATCCCGATGTGCCCATTGTGACGGCGGCCATTGACAGGGAACTTAACGATCTCGGCTACATCATGCCCGGCCTGGGCGACGCGGGTGATCGCATGTACGGCACCAAGTAGGTTTTAGAGCATGGGATTACTCTCAACATTCGGATCATTTGTTCTGCTGGCCTTCTTGTGCGGCGTCGTGCTTGTCAGCCAACCGGGAATTAACAGCACACTGTCAGCCAACATCGGCGGGCCCCTGAACGCGGCAAGCATTTCCTTATCGGTCAGCGCCGTTGCCGTTTTGATCTTGAGGATGTTTTTCGCGCCCGAATTTTCATTTTCAATGGCCTTCGAGAAAACCCCGTACTGGGGCTGGTTGGGCGGCTTCCTGGGTGTCTTTTTTGTCGCCGCGTCCATGTACGTGGCCCCACGCATTGGCGCGACTTCCTTGATATCGCTCATATTATGCGGACAGATCGTGGCCGCGCTGCTGTATGATAAATTCGGCCTGTTTGGCTACGGCGAACAACCCGTTACCGTGCTGCGCCTGTTTGGCGTCGGCCTTATCGTGCTCGGTACCGCGTTGGTGCTGGCAAGAAACTAACGCTGTAAAAATCGTCACCAAGCTACAACGCTATATTTGCCGCCCGTTCCAGTCTCTTGATTTTTCTCTCGCGATAGAACGTGTAGATTCCCATCAGCACGACGATCACGCTGCCCAGCAGGGTCCAGGAATCTGGCACATCGCCGAACACGAAAAAGCCCAGGGCAATGGACCAGATCAGGGCCGTATAGCGAAACGGTGAAATGAAGCTGATCTCACCAACCCGCATTGTCATTACGCTGAACAGATACCCGAAAATCAAAAACAACGCCGCCGCACTAAGAAGTCTAAGGTCATCCCCGCCAACCGGCTTCCACTCCAGTACCCCTGACATCACCCCGCCCAAAACCGTCACCATCACCGCAGTCATCAAAGAGACAAATATAGACGGAACATGCGCCGATAACTGGCGCGTCGATAAATCCCTGAGCGTGACAAATCCCACCGCCGCCAAGGCCCAGATAGAATAGGCGTTAAAACCCTGCGAGCCGGGGCGGACAATAATCAAAATCCCGGCAAATCCGACCATGATCGCCAGATAACGCCGCCAGCCAACGGCTTCCTTAAGGAAAAACGCCGCCCCCAGGGTTACCGCCAGGGGCAACACCTGCAGGATGGCCGTGGCATTGGCCAGGGGCATGTTGAAAAGCGCCGTCAAATAACAAAGCGTCGCCCCGACCTCACCAACCGACCGGTATGCCAGTATCTTCCAGTCGGATTTATTCAGTATGGGAAAAAGTGATTTCTTGTTGACGGCCATCACCCCTAACAGGGTCGTCGCCAACAGGCCGCGCAGAAATATAATCTGAAAAAGGCCAAGATTTTCTGACACCAACTTGACCATGCTGTCGTTGATGACAAAACAGGCCATACTCGCCGCCATCAGCGCAGCACCACGAAAATTATCAGAAGCCTTCATCATATTTCTCTCAATCAAGCATTCCAGATGTGAAAGCAAGAACATAAGGTGGATTGGATAAACGGAAGGCCGCAATCGACTTCCTGTCCCCAACAAAAGACTTGACCAATTGGTCAAGTTTGTGTTTGATACAGTTCAAGTCTATGGGAGGGACAGATAATGGCCGACGCTTCAGCCGCCGCAGGAATTTCAACAAACCGCCTAAAAGCCGAAGAATACGAGCGTAACTTCGCTGATTTGCATGCCCCTCTTAACACCCATCAGGCAAGCGTCGAAGCCGCCCGGTGTTATTTCTGTTTTGACGCCCCGTGCATGACGGCCTGCCCGACCGGCATCGACATCCCCTTGTTTATTCGCCAAATCAGCACCGGCAATACCAGCGGTTCGGCGCGGACTATTTTCGCCCAGAACATCATGGGTGGCATGTGCGCCCGTGTCTGCCCCACCGAAACATTGTGTGAGGAAGCCTGTGTGCGCCATAGTGCCGAAGACAAGCCCGTCAAGATCGGTTTCCTGCAACGCTACGCAACCGACGCCTACCTGGAAACCGGCAAGCACCCCTTCAAACGCGCAGCCGATACGGGAAAGAAAGTCGCCGTTGTCGGTGCTGGACCGGCCGGGATGTCCTGCGCCCATCGTCTGGCATCCCTTGGCCATAATGTGCAAGTATTGGAGGGTCGCGGCAAAGCCGGCGGCCTCAACGAATATGGAATTGCCTCCTACAAAGCGAGCGATAACTTCGCCGCAAAAGAGATTAAGTTCATTCTTTCAATCGGTGGCATTGAGGTCAAAATCGGATCAATGCTCGGCAACGGTTTGGAACTAAATGATCTGCGCGATGAATTCGATGCCGTGTTTTTGGGCCTGGGTCAGGGTGGGGCCAACGATTTACGCCTTGAGGGCGAAGATCTTGGCGGTGTTATCAATGCCATCGACTACATCGCCGAATTGCGTCAGGTGCTTGATTTAACCAAGCTGCCCGTGGGCCGCCGTATTGTCGTGATCGGCGGCGGCATGACGGCAATCGACATCGCCGTGCAAACAAAACTGCTGGGTGCCCAGGACGTGACCATCGTTTATCGGCGTGGTCAGGAACACATGAAAGCCAGCCGCTATGAACAGGAATTGGCGCAAACCCGAGGCGTCAAAATCGTTCACTGGGCCAAACCCGCCGAACTGATTGCCGAGCACGGGAACGTCAAAGAGGTCCGCTTCGAAGGCACGGCGCTGGATGGGCAAGGCAAACTGACCGGAACGGGTGAAACCTTCGAACTTGCCGCAGATCAGGTCTTCAAGGCCATCGGCCAGGTGTTCCTGAGCGACGCCTTCGCAAACAATGAAGGACCGAAGCTTGATAACGGGCGCATTGCCGTCAATGAGACGCGGAAAACATCCATGCCCGACGTCTGGGCTGGCGGCGACTGCATCGATGGCGGCGAGGATTTGACCGTTGCCGCCGTCGAAGACGGAAAAGTCGCGGCTATGTCCATCGACCAATATTTGCGGGAGAAATAAAATGGCTGATCTTCGTAACAACTTTCTCGGCATTAAATCTCCCAACCCGTTCTGGCTCGCCTCGGCCCCGCCGACGGACCGTGAAACCAATGTGGTGCGCGCCTTTAAGGCCGGTTGGGGCGGTGTGGTATGGAAAACCCTTGGCGAAGAGCCCCATGTGGTCAATGTCAACGGGCCGCGCTACGGGGCCATTCATGGCGCCGACCGGCAATTGATCGGGTTTAACAACATCGAGCTCATTTCCGACCGCCCTTTGGACGTCAATTTACGCGAGATCAAAAAGGTCAAAGCCGAATGGCCGGACCGCGCGCTGGTGGTTTCCCTTATGGTGCCAGTCACCGAAGCCTCCTGGAAAGCCATTGTCCCGCTGGTCGAAGAGACCGGCGCGGACGGCATCGAACTTAATTTCGGCTGCCCGCATGGCATGTCCGAACGCGGCATGGGGGCGGCCATCGGCCAGGACCCGGAATACATTGAAAACATCGCCCGCTGGTGCAAGCAATCAACATCCATGCCGGTGATCGTCAAGCTGACCCCCAATATCACCGATATCCGCATCCCCGCCCGGGCGGCGCAAAAGGGCGGCGCCGACGCCGTATCGCTGATCAACACCATCAATTCCATCATCGCCATCAATCTCGATAGTATGGGTCCCAATCCCAATATCGACGGTCAGGGCTCGCACGGCGGTTACTGTGGCCCCGCCGTTAAACCCATTGCCTTGAATATGGTTGCCGAAATTGCCCGTGACGCCGAAACGGCTTCCTTGCCGATGTCCGCGATCGGCGGCGTTTCGACTTGGCGTGACGCCGCGGAATTTATCGCACTTGGGGCCGGAAACGTGCAGGTCTGCACGGCAGCCATGACTTACGGGTTCAAGATTGTCGAAGAAATGATTGATGGCCTGAACACCTGGATGGACGAAAAAGGCTATTCAAGCATCGATGATTTCAGGGGCGCGGCGGTAGCTAAAGTCGTCGACTGGAAATATCTTAACATGAATTATGTGGTCAAGGCGCACATTGATCAGGATAAATGCATCAAATGCGGTCGCTGCCACATTGTCTGTGAAGACACCTCCCATCAGGCCATTTCAAACGAAAAAGATGGTCAACGTTATTTCGACATCAAGGACGAAGAATGTGTCGGCTGCAACCTGTGCGCCTGCGTCTGCCCGGTAGAGAACTGCATTGAAATGGTCCCGATGACCGAAGGCAATGACCCCCGCACCGGCAAGCCTATCGTTGCGGAATACGCCAACTGGACGACCCATCCCAACAACCCCAGCGCCGCAACGGATTAGGAAACCAGCGTCCGTTTGACGGCGTCCCGCCAACCGGCATATTTGCGCTCCCGCGTTTGCCCGTCCATGTCTGGGCTGAAACGTTTTTCCAGCAACCAGCGGGACGAGAATTCCAGCATGGGCGGATAGAGCCCACACTGCATGCCAGCCAGATACGCCGCCCCAAGGGCTGTTGTTTCGGGGATTTGCGGGCGATCAACCTCGGCATTCAGGATATCGGCAAGAAACTGCATGGTCCAGTCACTGGCGACCATGCCGCCATCGACCCTAAGCACGGTGTCGACGGCATCGCCCTGCCAGTCCTTCAGCATCGCCTCCAGAAGATCGCGAGTCTGGTAACAAACCGCCTCGAGGGCGGCGCGGGCGAATTCTGCGGGGCCGGTGGCGCGGGTCAGACCAAACAGAGCGCCACGCGCTTCGGCGTCCCAATGCGGCGCGCCAAGCCCGGTGAAAGCCGGGACCAGGTAGACGTCCTGATTGGGGTCCGCGGCTTCTGCGAGTGCGGCGGTATCGGCGGCAGTTTCGATGAGCCCCATACTGTCGCGCAGCCATTGCACGGCGGCCCCGGCGACAAAGATCGAGCCTTCCAGGGCGTAGGTCGTGCGGCCATTTATTTGATAGGCGATGGTGGTCAACATGCGGTTCTTCGAGGCCACCGCCTTGTCCCCGGTATTAAGCAGCGCGAAACATCCGGTTCCATAAGTCGCCTTCATCATGCCCGGTTCAAAACAAGCCTGACCGATGGTCGCCGCCTGTTGGTCACCGGCGACGCCAAGTATGGGGACCCGCGCACCGAACAGGTCAGGGGCGGTCTCGCCAAAATCGGCGGCGCTGTCCATAACTTGCGGCAACATACTTTTGGGAACGCCAAACAAGGCCAGCAGTTCCGTGTCCCAGTCGCCCTTGTGAATATCGTAAAGCATGGTACGCGAGGCGTTAGTGGCGTCGGTGGCGTGGATTTTACCACCACTCAAGCGCCATAAAAGGAATGTATCGACGGTGCCGAAAGCCAGCTCGCCCCTTTCCGCCTGGACCCGTGCGCCTTCGACGTGATCCAGAATCCATGCCGCCTTTGTGGCCGAAAAGTAAGGATCGAGCAGCAAACCGGTTTTGGCGCTGACCATGGCCTCGTGCCCGGCACTTTTAAGCTCCGCGCACCACTGCGCCGTGCGCCGGTCCTGCCAGACGATGGCGTTACGGATCGGTTTGCCGCTGGCACGTTCCCAGATAACCACCGTCTCGCGCTGATTGGTAAGGCCGATGGCGGCGATGTCACCAGCCTCGCCACTGGCTTGCCCTATTGCCTCGCGGCATGTGGCGAGCACGCTGTTCCAGATATCTTCAGGGTCGTGTTCGACCCATCCTGAATTAGGAAAATGCTGGGTGAATTCCTGCTGTGCCACGGCACAGCTCTTGAAATTCTTATCAAAAACAATCGCCCTCGAAGAGGTCGTTCCCTGATCGATGGCGAGAATATACGACGACATTAAGCTTCCCCCTTGCGCACCCGATAATCGGAGATACTAGCGGAGGTCGGCGTACATCTCAAAGCCTGAACAAGGCGAAGAGGGTAAGCACCGTTGCCAACGCCGCCAGACCATAACAGACGATCATCACCAAAGTGTCGGCGCGGATGCCGAAATCATGGGCGGTGATGCGCAAACGGTGGGCGGCGTGCCAGGCGGGCAGGAAAACGACCAGGAAGGCCAAACCTTTACCAATAGGGTGCTGGATTAATCCCAGCACACGCTCGTAGGCCAGTGCCTCGGCCGGCAACAAACCGAAGGCGAGGGCGAGACCGGTTATAAAGATCATCACCGGGGTTAGGAAGGCGGCGAAGGTACCACCGGCGGCGAACAGGGACCAGACAATGGGTTTATTGGAACGGGCCATGGCTACACCCCGACCAGAAAAAGGATTAGCGCCGACACCACGCCCCAGCCAGCGTAATGGGCACCGATAATCAATGCGCCGGGAACCTGTGTCTCGCCAAGTTGCAACGGCATGGCCTTGGGCGTGACGTTGAACCAGGTCGTCGTGTGATACAGCGCAAAAGCCAGGGCAAGCAGATGGAAGGCGATGCTCAAAGGAGTTTGCAGGAGCTCCAGGAACCCGGCCCAGGCGGCGGCCCCTTCAGACAAGCGGAGCAAGCCAACAACAACGACCCCGGTGTATGCACCGATCAGGATGCAACTGACCTCGCGCGCCATGTAACGGATATAACGCGGTTGGGCGAGCCACCAGGTGGTTGTGGAGGCGGGGCGAACGAAGGGCCTTCTACTCATTTATCCCTCCCTGCTGTGATCAGGTCTTTAAAATAATCCATGGTGCTGGCGATCTTGGTCTGCTGGATGGCCCCGGCAGGATCAACGTGTTCGGGGCAAACGTCCGAGCAGGCACCGACGAAACTGCATTCCCAGATACCTTCGTTGCTGGCCACCACATCTTCGCGGGCGGAGCGCCCGACATCGCGGGAATCAAGATTGTAGCGGTGCGCCAGCGCCAGCGCCGCAGGGCCGACAAAGCCCTCATTATGGGCGTACTGCGGACAGGCCGCGTAACACAGCGTGCAATTGATGCACAAGGTATACTGCTTGAATTTTTTCAGTTGCACCGGGGATTGCAGATAGGAACCGTCTTCGACGGCTTTTTTCTCAAGCGGCACAAGGTACGGCTTGACGCTGCCCAGCTTGTCCATGAAGTCGTCCATGACGACGACCAGGTCGCGCTCAATGGGGAAATTGGCCAAAGGTTCGATACGGATTTTGTCCGGCATGTCGCGAATGAACGTCTTGCACGATAGCATGGGCTCGCCGTTAATCATCATGCCGCAACTGCCGCACACAGCCATGTGGCAGGACCAGCGGTAGCTCAGCGAGCGGTCCAGTTCGTCCTTGACGTAATTGACGGCGTCGAGCACGACCCAGTCTTCCGGGCAAGGCACTTTGTACGTCTGGAAGTGTGGCTCCGTATCTGTATCGGGATCGTAACGGAGAATTTCAAGTTCGACCTGTCGTTCGCTCATTTTTTCTCACCCCCATAGACACGCTCGCCGGGTTGGGAATGGGTAATGATCACATCGCGATAGCCTATTGTGGGCTCGCCCCCCTGGGCGTAATGCGCCAGCGAGTGTTTGAGGTAGTTCTTATCGTCGCGCTCAACATAATCGAGGCGCTGGTGTGAGCCTCGCGACTCTTTACGCTCTCGCGCAGAAACGGCGATGGCCCCGGCGACATCGATCATCGCGCCCAGTTCCAGCGCCTGAACAAGATCCGTGTTGTAAACGTTGCTCTTGTCTTCCAGTTCAATATTGCCGTATCGGCGGCTAAGGTCGCTAATCACGGTGCAGCTTTCGCGCAAGGACTCATCGGTGCGGTAGATACCGGCCCCGGCTTCCATGGTCGTGTTCATTTCGCGGCGCAAGCCCGATACACTCTCGCCACCACCGACGGCTTGGTACAGCCCGGTTATTCTAGCCTGTACACTTTGTCCCTGCTCGCGGATTGCCACCTCATCGACGTGCGTGCTTGCGCCCTCGGCCACCTTGGCGGCACCGAGCCCGGCGCGGGCGCCGAAGACCAGAAGTTCGGTCAACGAATTGGATCCCAGACGGTTCGCACCATTGATGCTGACACAGGCGCATTCGCCAGCCGTGAACAGGCCCGCAAGGTTGGTCCCGGCGTCTATATTGCTATCAATGCCGCCCATCGTGTAGTGAATCACCGGGCGCACCGGTATCGGCGCATCGACCGGATCGACGCCGACGTAACTGATGGCCAGATCACGAACCATGGGCAGGCGCTCATTAATCAACTTCTCGCCCAAATGACGGATATCCAGATGCACGACATCCCCATGGGGGCCGCTGATGGTTCGCCCCTTCTTTTGTTCATGCCAGAACGCCTGGCTGAGGCGATCGCGGGGACCCAGTTCCATGGCCTTCTTACGCGGCCACGGATCGGGCGGTCCCAGATCGTAATCCTGCAAATAACGATAGCCGTCCTTGTTGACCAGGATACCGCCTTCGCCGCGCGATCCTTCGGTGATCAGGATGCCCGTGCCGGGTAAGCCCGTCGGGTGATACTGGACGAATTCCATATCCTTTAGCGCCACCCCGGCGCGGTAGGCCATGGCCATGCCGTCGCCGGTTTTAATAGCGCCGTTGGTGGTGAACGGGAAAATGCGACCGGCCCCGCCGGTGGCGATGATGACCGCCTTGGCGCGGAACAGGCGCAACATTCCGCTACGCATCTCAATGGCCGCGACGCCCCGGCACTGTCCGTCAACGAGCAGAAGATCGGTCGAGTAATATTCATCATAACGCTCGATGGAAGGATATTTGAGCGATGTCTGGAACAGTGTATGCAGCATGTGGAAACCTGTCTTATCGGCGGCGTACCAAGTGCGCTCTACCTTCATGCCGCCAAACGGACGCACCGCGACGCTACCGTCGGGCTCGCGGCTCCACGGGCAACCCCAATGCTCCAATTGGGTCAACTCCTTGGGCGCTTGCTTGACAAACAGGTCGACCGCGTCCTGATCGGATAGCCAGTCGCCGCCGGTGACGGTGTCGTTGAAATGGTTCTCGAAGCTATCGTTACCCTTGGCCACACCCGCAGCACCGCCCTCGGCGGCGACTGTATGACTGCGCATGGGATAGACCTTGGACAGCAGCGCGACTTTAAGGTCCGGATTGGCTTCGGCGACGGCGATGGCGGCCCTGAGGCCAGCCCCACCGGCGCCGACGATAACAATGTCCGTGGTAATCATGTCCATAATCAATAAATCCGCATTCAACTTCCACCCGAACGATAAGAAGCCCACGCAGGAAGGGCAATGATATGGGTCAATTTTGCCGAAAAAGCGCCAGAATTAATTCTTCTAGCGCAGGATGCCCCGATAGATTTCCTCTTCCCCGATGACCCCGGCAAGTTTGCCGTCATCGAGTAACATCAACGGCGCTTTGGTGGCGTTGAGGATTTCGACGGCGGAACGCATGATGATGTCGATGGGTACGGCGGCGAATTCATCCTCGTGCAGGCCCCCGGCGTCATAGGGGATCGACAAGGGAACGATTTTGGCGGTTACGCCATCGGCGGAGGCATAGCTGGGCGCACCGCCTTTATCAAGGGTGACGCGGAAATAACCCCGGCTGTCGAGCTTGACGGTTTCGCCCTCGCACTGAAGATCGCCAAGGCCGGTCATCAGTGAACCGCCGCGCAGCACCCCAAGCGGGTTCATGTGCGAAACAAAATTGGCGACGTATTCATTGGCGGGGTTGAGGACGATCTGTTCGGGCTTGCCGTACTGAACGATGCGACCGTCGTCCATAATCGCGATATGGGTGCCTAATTTAAGGGCTTCATCCAAGTCATGGCTAACGAAGATGATGGTCTTGTGCAGTTCTTTTTGCAAATCCAGCAGTTCATCCTGCAAGTGTGAGCGAATTAAAGGATCAAGCGCCGAAAACGGCTCGTCCATCAAAAGAATATCCGCATCGGTGGCGAATGCCCGGGCCAAACCGACCCGTTGTTGCATACCGCCCGATAGTTCGTGGGCGTATTTATCGGCCCAGGCGTCTAGCTTGACCAGTTCCAGTTTCTCATCGACGATCCTGTCGCGCATGACCTTTTCCATGCCTTGCAATTCCAGGCCCAGACCGACGTTCTCGCGTACCGTTCGCCACGGCAGCAGGGCGAATTGTTGAAAAACCATGGCGATGCGCCGGGAGCGCAACCGCCGCAGGGTTTGCGAATCACAGGTAACGACGTTGACAGCCTCGCCGGCGTCTTCAACCAGAACCTCGCCACGGGCCACTTTGTTGAGGCCATTCACAGCCCTGAGCAATGACGATTTTCCCGACCCCGATAGCCCCATGAGCACGGAAATCTCACCCTTGTCGACGCACATGGAGGCCCCGGCGACGCCGATCACCGATCCCGTCAGGTCGAGGATTTCCTCGCGGTCCTTGCCCTGGTCGAGCAATTCCAGGGCCGGATCAACCTTCTTGCCGAAAACGATATCGACGTTCTTGAATTCAACCGCGTGCATGGGCTAGTCCTCCTTACCGGCGGCATCTTTGCGCTTGCACACCCGGTCAAGCAGGATGGCCATGATGACAATGGCGATCCCGGCCTCGACCCCGTTTGCGACATTGACCGTGTTCAGCGCCCGCACCACCGGTTTGCCCAAACCGTCGGCACCGACCAGGGCGGCGATCACCACCATGGACAGCGACAGCATGATGCATTGAGTCAACCCAGCCATGATGGTCGGCAGGGCGTGCGGCAGTTCCACCTTCCACAACAACTGACGTTTTGTCGCGCCGAAGGATTCCCCGGCCTCGACCAGTTGTTTGGGGACCGAGAAAATACCCAGATAGGTCAAACGAATGGGTGCCGGGATGGCGAACACCACCGTCGAGGTCAACCCCGGCACCACGCCCAGGCCGAACAGAATGAGCGTCGGGATCAAATAAACGAAGGTCGGGATCGTCTGCATCAAATCCAGAACCGGGCGCATTCCGGCATACAGCCATGGCCGGTGCGCGGCGGCGACCCCCAGCGGCACCCCGCACAACATACAGATAAAGGTCGCGAACAGGGTCAGCGAGAATGTTTCAATGGTCTGTTCCCAATAGCCCAGGTTGATGACCAGCATCAACGAGGCAACCAGCGCCAGCGAAACCTTCCAGTTGCGTTGCAAGAGATAAGCGATGGCCGCCAATATGGCGATCAGTGCGAGGGGATGAAACCACAGCATGACATCGGTCAAACCGTGGATCATGAAGCTGAGACCATCGGAGAACAGGTCAAAAAACCAGGCGAAGTTAGCGTCGAGAAAGTCGAAAAAATTTTCGGCCCAGGTCCCGATGGGAATTTTGTTCCCGGTCAACCAGTCCATTCATCCCTCCCAATAACAGTCGAAGCGGCCGTCCGGGAAATCCGGGCGGCCGCAACGCAGTTTCTTATTCTCAGAGTCCCTTTTTAACGACGGCAAGGCCACCTTTACCGTCCAGCGTTGTCACGCCGGCGAGCCAGCCATCGAGAATACCACTGTTCTTTTTCAGCCAGGCTTTAGCCGCTTTGGCCGGGTCTTCACCGCCGTCCAGGATGGCGCCCATGATTTCATTTTCCATGGCCAGAGTGAATTTCAGGTTATGCAGAAGCTTACCCACATTCGGACATTCCTTGGTGTAACCCTTGCGCACATTGGTATGCACCATCGCGCCACCGTAGTTGGGGCCGAAATAATCATCGCCGCCGGACAGGTAAACCATATCGAAATTGGCATTCATGGGATGCGGTTCCCAGCCCAGGAAGACGATCCACTCCTTGCGCCGATCGGCCCGTTTGACCTGTGCCAGCATACCCTGTTCGGAAGACTCGACAACCTCGAAGCCCTTCAGACCGAAGGCGTTTTTATCGAACATGTCCTGGATCAGGCGGTTGCCGTCGTTACCCGGTTCGATGCCGTAAATCTTGCCTTCAAGCTTGTCCTTATACTTGGCGATGTCAGCGAAATCCTTGATGCCACCAGCGGCGGCGGCCTTGTTGACGGCCAGGGTATACTTGGCCCCTTCCAGATTAACGCCCACGGTTTCGACCGTGCCTTCATCGCGGTACTTGGCGATATCGCCTTCCATGGTCGGCATCCAGTTACCCAGAAAGACATCGATGTCCTTGTTCTTGAGGCTGGCGTAAGTGACGGGCACCGACAAAATCTGTGTGCTCGGCTTATAGCCCAAGGCCCCCAGAACCACCGAGGTCGCCGCCGTTGTGGCCGTGATATCGGTCCAGCCGACATCGGAAAAACGTACGTTTTTGCAAGATGCCGGATCGGCGGCAGCGGCGGACTGGGCCATACCCAGAACCAGCGAACCGGCGATAGCGAGCCCTGTAAGGTGCTTGGAAATCATAATCTTCTCCCTGTTAAGAGTAATAAGCGGAATTTTAAGCGTTTACAGGCCTTTAGCCACCCGTTTGCAACGCCCCTATCATCACCAATGCAGCTTAAATGGGACGGCCCCCAATGGAAAGATGCAATTGATTGCGATTACGCCAAGGGTGCGTCATGAACTTCGGCAAGGAACGTCTTGCGTTCCTGCGCCGAGGCATTTTTCCAGCCGCGACGCAAATCCATCAGGCCGGTGCGCGCACGGATCAGCCCCGCCTCAATAGCGGCGGCGCGCACACTGGCAATTTCACCGCGCTGATGTTTCGCCCAAACTTCCGGGTGCTCGGTTTGCAGGCGTTTAATCCAGTATTCAGAATCTCGTTTCCAGGCCATGCCATCCTCCATGAGCCGTGTTGATATGGGAGTATTATAGTCGAAAATCGTTGATGCGTCAACGTTGATGCATCAACGATTTTCGGAACTGAAAAACCCCTGACGCAGAGGCGTCAAGGGTTTTAAAATTTGGTAGCGGAGGGGGGACTCGCCCCCGACACGCGGATTATGATTCCGTACTCAACATAGATTCTTACACGTGCAACTGCGCTATATCGAGACAATAGCTCATAGTTTTATACCTACGCCAACCGTTTCCCCAGTTCAGATATAAATTATCTTACTAGATTAGATTCAAACAATATTCTATTAAAGATAGAATATATGCCAATTCAAATTGATCCTTTGGGGTGGAGGGAGGACGGAGTAAATGAGATTCTTTTGTAAATTTGCTTTTTCATTTTTAATAATTCTATCAACGACAGGCACCGCTTTTGCCCTGACTCAAGGGGAAAACTTTCTTGTCACTCAAATAAAAGGGTTTAAGCAGGGTTTCATCGACAAGAAAAACGGGATGCTCATGGTGGAGTATGTTCCCCAAGGGGAAACGGTTCAGAACTGGACTGAGATGCATACCGTCCAAATTATCTACGGTATTAAAATTCCGACTGATCAATTTTTGGCAAGAATAGGTCAGGGTTTTAAAAAAGGTTGTGATGAGGTTGAGGCGAAATACCCTACTAAGGGGCTAGTCAATGGCTATCAATCTGAGCAAATTTTCTTCTCCTGTACAAAAGAAAAACAAACAGGGAAAGGCTCTCTGACATTATTCCGCGTAATCCAGGGAAACGATAGTTTCTACGTAATACAAAGGGCTTGGAGAGGCGCACCTTTCAAATCAGATCAGATGCCGATTAGCAATGATAAGTTCAAATCTTGGATGGCATACATGGAATCCGTAAGTGTATGCGATACCAGAGGAAAATTGCACCCCTGCCCTTCTGTCACAAAATAGCTACCAATTAATAAGCCCCGTTCCTAAAGAACGGGGCTTATTAATTGGTAGCGGAGGAGGGACTCGAACCCCCGACACGCGGATTATGATTCCGCTGCTCTAACCAGCTGAGCTACTCCGCCATAATGCCCGCCACCTTGCTCTTTAAGGCAGCGGAGAGAGAGGGATATAGGGCGAAAGGCGGAGGGGTGTCAAGCGGGCTTGCGGCTCCTATCGAAGCGTTTGACTACAAGGCTCCCGTTTCCACCGCAATCACGGGCAAGGCGGCGGGTGCCGGTTGGTGCTGCGGGGCGGCGGACGCCAATGGCTTGATCGCCGTCTCGGCGTGCGTAAGCGGCGAAGTGCGCGCCGGAGAAGAGGCTGCCGCCACCGGTTTGTTGGCCAGTTCGGGCTTGCCGAATAGGGAGCGCATCAGACCATCCATGAAGGAAATATCCTCCTTCTTTGCTTCCGTCGCTGGCGTCAGTGGAGTTTTGGCGGCTTGCGCCGGCGCAAGGTTTTTGACGCGTACTTTAAGCGGATTTGCTTGCGGGATGGGTTCGGGATCCTTGACCCAATAGTCGATCATTTTCGGCGCTTTGGGGGCCGCGTAATCGGGCTCGTCCGGCTTGTCGTAGGTTCTTGGCGCGGGCCCGTAGAAATTGACCAGGCGGCGGGAATCACTGTGCTTCGGTTCTTTGTAACACTGCACCGAGCCAATGGATTTATAGCAATAGACCGGTTCCATATTTTCAACCTGTCTTTCGTACTGGGTCATATTACTGCACGCCGCCAGCAGGATGGCGGTACTTAAAACCACGGCAAGTCCCAAAATTCGTTTCAGCATCTGTCCTCTCCCACATGAGTGGCGGGGCACATTTGTGCCCTGTTCCTACAAAACAATGCAAATCGGGGGCCAGAATCAAAAAAAGACCCTTGGCCCGCAAAAAACGGAACAAGGGCCTTTTTGAATCAAAGGCTTAGAGTTCAGGCGTTGACGTCGATCACGGTCCGCCCGCGAACCTGACCCTGGAGGATTTTGCCGCCCAGAGCGAGTGTGTCGGCAAGTCCGGCCCTGTTGATCATGGATTCCAGCTTATCCGTCGGAAGCTCCGCAGCCAGCCTGTTCCAGGCTATCGTGCGCCGTTCGATGGAGCAGGTGTTGGAATCAATGCCCAGCAGATTGATGCCGCGCAGCAGGAACGGGATAACCGTCGCCGTAAACTTGATGCCCCCGGCGTTGCCGACCGAGGCGCAACTGCCCCAATACGCCAGCGAGGCCAGGATATTGCCCAGCTGTTCGCCGCCCACATTATCGATAATGCCCGACCAGCGTTCAGATGCCAAAGGCCCGCGTGGTGCTTCGGCCAGTTCGGCCCGATCAATAATGCTCACAGCCCCCAGGTCTTTCAGGTAGTCGTGGGTTTCGGCCCGGCCTGTGGATGCGGCCACCCGGAAACCCTGCCCGGCCAGGATCGCCGTGGCGATGGAACCGACGCCGCCGCCGGCACCGGTAATCAAAACCTCGCCCTTGCTGTCCGGGGTCAGGCCGTGTTCTTGCAGCGTCATAACGGCCAGCATGGCGGTCAGGCCCGCCGTGCCGATAGCCATGGACTGTTCCAACGTCATGCCGTCAGGCAATGGCACCAGCCAATCGCCCTTGACCCGCGCCTTGGTCGCCAGGCCACCCCAATGGACCTCACCGAAGCGCCAGCCGGTCATGATCACGTCATCGCCGGGCTTGAAATTCGGGTTATCCGATGAAATCACCGTTCCGGCGCAATCGATGCCCGGAACGTGCGGATAGTCACGCACAATCTTGCCCAGGCCGCCTAAAATAAGCCCGTCCTTATAGTTCAGGGTGGAATATTTAACGGCAAGCGTGACATCGCCTTCCGGCAGGCGGTCGTTATCTAAGGTCTGGATACTGGCGCTTATGGTTTCATCGTCCTGTTCCAGCAAAATGGCGGTGAACGTATTATCGTCGGTCATGGTTTGAAGTCCTTGAAACTTGTGTTGCGTCTTGACAGAACGGTTAGGCGAGGTTTTGACTGTCAGCTTCTGTTTAACAGAGGATAGGCCATTTGAATACCGCCGCCATCGACGTAAAAGAAATTCACAAAAACTTCGGTAATGTCGAAGTCCTCAAGGGCGTGTCTATGATCGCCCATAAGGGTGATGTCATTTCGATGATGGGCTCTTCAGGGTCCGGCAAAAGCACGTTCCTGCGCTGCCTCAACCTGCTGGAAATTCCAAACGCCGGCAGCGTCACCGTCAATGGTGAAATGATTGCCATGAGGGCGTCCAAAAGCGGCGCGCCTGAACCCGCCGACATGAAACAGGTGGCGCGCATCCGAACCAAGCTTGGCATGGTCTTCCAGAACTTCAATCTGTGGTCCCACATGACGGTACTGGAAAATGTCATCGAAGCGCCGGTTCACGTGCTGAAAGTTCCCAAAGCCGAAGCCATCGAGCGGGCCGACGCGATTTTGCACAAAGTCGGCATGTACGAGCGCCGCGATTATTACCCGTCGCATACTTCGGGCGGCCAGCAACAACGCGCCGCCATCGCCCGCGCCCTGGCCATGGAACCCGATGTCATGCTGTTCGACGAGCCGACATCATCGCTGGACCCGGAACTGGTCGGCGAAGTGCTGAAGGTGATCCGCAATCTGGCCGAAGAAGGCGCGACGATGATCGTCGTTACCCACGAGGTCGGCTTCGCCCGCGAGGTTTCCTCGCACGCCGTATTCCTGCACGAAGGCCAGATCGAAGAACAGGGCAAGCCGCAGGACATTTTCGCCAATCCACAGAGCGACAGGTTCCGCCAGTTCCTGTCATCCAATCTTTAGAAATTGATTCTTAACGCGTGACTCACAAGCTTTTGCTGCCGTAAACTTTCGCCAACTACAATCAAAAAGAAACCCCAAGGAGGATGTTATAATGAACAAGATAATTGCTGCCATCGTAGGTGTCGCCTTTGCCGGTCTGGCTTTTTCCAATGCCCAGGCCGGAATGAAAGTCCGCATGGGGACCGAAGGCGCTTACCCCCCGTTTAATAACGTCGATGCATCGGGCAAGCTGGTCGGCTTCGATATCGATATCGGTAACGCCATCTGCGACGCCGCTGGCTTCGACTGCACATGGGTCATTCAGGATTGGGACGGCATTATTCCGGGCCTGCTTGCCAAGAAATTCGACACCATCATCGCCTCCATGTCGATTACCGAAGAGCGCAAGGGAAAAGTCGATTTTTCCGACATGTATTATTCAACACCGGCCAAGTTCTTCGCCAAAAAGGGCGCTGGCATCACCATTTCCAAGGCGGGCCTGAAGGGCAAGACCATCGGTGTGCAACGCGCCACCATTCATGAGAACTTCGCCCGCGATAACTTCGGCGACGTTGCCGAAATCAAATCATACGCGACCCAGGATGAGGTCTATCTGGACATGGCTTCGGGGCGTCTAGATACCGGTGTTGCCGATTCCGTCGCCGTAGATGAAGGCTTTATTCAGACTGACGCCGGCAAAGATTTTGAACTAATCGGCCCGGGTTTCAACGATCCAAAGTGGTTCGGTGACGGTGCCGGTATCGCCGTTCGCAAAGGCGAAGATAAGCTTCGTAACGCCATCAACGCAGCGATCAAAAAAATCCTCGCCGATGGCACCTACAAGAAGATCAATGCCAAATACTTTACCTTCGACGTCTACGGCAAATAAACGATACGTCGTCGATGACATGATGAAATCCAGCCACGCCCGCAAGCACCTTGCGGGCGTGGTCTGCGTTTCAGAACAGGGGATATAAGTGCTTGACCTAAAAGGCTATGGCTGGACGTTGTGGGACGGCTTGCAATTGACGCTGAGCGTCGGCGTGCTGGCGCTGGGGATCGCCATCGTCATGGGGTTTCTTGGGGCCTGGGGCAAACTGTCAAAATCTCCAGTGGCGCGGGGAGCCGCCAATACCTATACCACGGTTATTCGCGGGGTTCCGGAACTGCTGTTGATCCTGCTCATCTATTACGGTGCCCCAACCCTGATACAGAACACCTTAGAATCCTTCGGCTATGACATCATCGTCGATATCAATTCCTTCATCGCCGGTATCTTCACCATCGGCTTTATCTACGGGGCCTTCGCCACCGAGGTCATGCGCGGCGCCATTCTGGCCGTCCCCAAAGGCCAGATCGAGGCGGCCCACGCAATCGGCATGCCGCCTCTGCTGATCGCCCGCCGGGTTCTATTGCCGCAAGTCTGGCGCTTCGCCCTGCCCGGCCTGGGCAACGTGTGGATGGTGCTGATCAAGGCGACGTCGTTAATCTCGGTCATCCAATTGCCCGAACTGATGCGTAAAACCGACATGGCGGCGCGCACGACCCATCTGCCGTTCACCTTCTTCTTCGCCGCCGCCCTTATTTACTTATGCATCACCATCGTTTCCATGCTCGCCCAACAACGCATGGAAGCCTGGGCCAACCGCGGCGTGCAAAGGGCTTAAGGGGATGGATTATCAAATCATCATCGACAGTTTTCCGGCCCTGCTTGGGGGCATGGCCCTGACCATTCAGATCACGGCCTTAAGTCTGGTTATCGGCCTTGCCTCGGCGGTGCCGCTGGGATTGATGCGGGTCTCAAAAAATCCGCTGCTGTGGGTGCCTGCCTACGGCTATATCCTGTTTTTCCGGGGCACCCCGCTTTTGGTGCAACTGTTTTTGATTTATTACGGATCGGGTCAGTTCCGCGATCAGTTGGAAACCCTTGGCCTTTGGGTGTTCTTCCGGGAAGCCTATTTCTGCGCCGTTTTCTCGCTTTCCTTGAATACCGCCGGATACACAGCGGAAATTATTCGCGGCGCCATTCGCGCCGTGCCCGGCGGTGAAATCGAAGCGGCAAAGGCTTGCGGCATGCGCGGGATTTTACTGTACCGCCGCATTATCCTGCCCAAGGCCTTCAGGTTGGCGTTGCAGGCTTATTCCAACGAAGTGGTATTTTTGTTCCAGGCGACATCACTGGTTTCCATCATTACCCTGATGGACCTGACCGGTATCGCCCGAGTGATCGCCGCCCGCACTTTCGATATCTACGAGCTCTACATCTCCGCCGGATTGATGTACCTGTGCGTCAGCTACGGAATTTTATACGTTTTCAAAAAGGTCGAGCACCGCTGGAACGTTCACCTGCGCCAGCGCGACGTTGACCCACTCGAAGAAGCCAGCCTGACGGTTACTTTACGTTAATTTACGCCTCCAGCAGTCCCCCGGCCTTTCGGTGTTCGAGCGGCTCCTTGCCTGCTACCTTGCAAATCTCGGCGCCGGGGCGGACCAGCTTTTCGTTCATGCGTGCGAAAAACAGCCCACTTGCCTTACTGATAATCGGGGTGCGGGCCTGCCCTGGGTCGTCTGCCATCAGATCGATCATTTCGGCGATCACGTCACCGGCCTCAACCTGATCGCCAAGGTTCTTACGGTAAGCGACAATGCCTGCCGCTGGCGCGCGGATCACGTCGGTCCCTTCAAGCGGCGTCGCCTCGCCCAAAGCCTTTGGTAGAGGGCCCGGATCACCGGCGATAACGCCGCGGCGTTGCAGGTAACGGAACAACGCCGCCGCATCGCGTGCGGCCAGGTCGTCATAGACATCATTGCGGCCACGCAGTTCGACGGTAACGCCGAAACAGGGAGCAGGGATAGGATAGTCCCCGCCCGTCTTTTCTTTTAGTTTCCACCACACCCCGGCGTTGGCTTCATCGAAGGGGGCACCGCCGGGATCGGATTCCAGCAAGATCACCGGCGCAGCCAGATCGCAGGCCAATTCCGTGACAAGATCGCGATGGCGGATCGAGGAATAAACATGCATCAACGATTCGTTATCGCAATGCAGATCGAACACCATATCCGCCGTAATGGACAGCGATAACAATGCCTTACGCAAGCCATCAAATTCCGTCACAACATTCAAGTCCGCCACGACCGCCGCCAGGGCCTGACGAATAACAGCGACATTTTCCTCTTCGTTCGGACCCAGTTTCCCCTTCACCGCCTGATAGGCGGCATCACTCAAATCCGGCCATGAGCGATTGAAATTGCCGCCGCCGGAAAATTCGTAACGTCCCACATGCATACCATTCAAATTCTGGCCAAGACCGATAGGATTGGCGATGGGCACAACAACAATCTCACCGTTAATGCTCCCCCCGGCGTCGGCGGCATCCAGCAAGGCGATCAGGTGATTGGCGACCAGCAGGCCCGGATATTCATCGGCATGCAGGGCCGCCTGAAAATAGGCTTTCGGCCCCGCGCCGGATGTTCCGTAGCGATGAACCTTCAACGCACGTGTGGTACCGGGACTGGGGCTGACGAGTTTAATCGTTTCGACGGTTTTACCCATTGGGCGCTCCTTATTAATCGACAATTTTCCAGGAAAGAGTCTCGCCAGCCATGAAGGGCAGAACATCGCCGCCGCTCTCGACCTGCCAGTCCTCGCGCACCAGGCTCAAAGTATCTTCGTTGACAGGCAGGTTGTAAAAGGCCGGTCCGTTTAGCGAGGCAAAGGATTCCAGCTTGTCCAGCGCGCCGGCTCTATCAAAGGCGTGGGCGTACAGTTCTATGGCCGCAGGCGCACTGAAGACCCCGGCGCACCCGCAGGCGGATTCCTTGTTGGCAATCGTATGGGGGGCGCTATCTGTGCCGAGGAAAAAATTGGCCTCCCCGGATGTCGCCGCTTCCAGCAGGGCCAGGCGATGGCCTTGACGCTTGGCCACGGGAAGGCAATACAGATGCGGGCGCATACCGCCCTTGAACATGTCATTTCGATCAATGAGCAAATGATGGGCGGTGATCGTCGCGCCCAAACGAGGGCCTTGGGCGCGCACGTAGGCGACAGCCTGCGACGTGGTGATATGTTCGAGGACCACCTTGAGGGCCGGAAAGTCGCTCAACATCGGGCCCAGAACCCGCTCGATATAAACCGCCTCGCGGTCGAAGATATCGACGTCCGGGTCGGTGACTTCACCGTGCACCAACAGCGGCATACCGATGTCCTGCATCGCTTCCAGAACACCGGAAACATTGGCCATGTCGGTCACGCCGAAAGCCGAATTGGTCGTCGCCCCCGCCGGGTACAACTTGACGGCGCTAAATACCCCCTCCTCGAATCCACGGCGGATTTCGTCCGGGTCGGCCTCATCTGTAAGGTAGCAGGTCATAAGCGGCGTAAACGCGGCAGCATCACCAACGGCGGCAAGAATTTCGCACTGATAGCGCTTTGCGCCGGCAACCGTCGTCACTGGCGGCGACAGATTTGGCATGACGATAGCGCGGGCAAACCGACGCGCGGTGTAAGCGGCAACGGCTGCAAGCATGGCCCCGTCGCGCAAATGAACGTGCCAGTCATCGGGACGGCGAATGGTCAGTGTATCGAGCTTATTCATGCCCTAGTCCCCACTATCATAAAAGGACGGCACGTACGATCGCGTATCCGGTCTTCCGGGTAGGAGGTGGCGTGAAGGCGATGTGGGCTCATCGGCGAACGCTACCGACGACCTCCGGAAGGCCGGATACGCGACCCTGCGGGCGATCTTACGAGCCCATCGAACGGCGTTGCAATGTCCTTGTGATGCGCCAGCATCACGGTGGACACCGCTCCTTGTCGAATGGGCTCGTAAGATCGTCATACGTATCGTCCTTTTATGATAGTAGGGACTAATTATATGACAACTTCAACGGCCTAAAAAGCGCCAAGTTTCCGATTATTTGATGTTGACACCATTTGGAATAAAGCGCCGCTCGTCTTCATCCTCAACTTCGGTAACCACCGGCATGTATTTAAGCATGCGTCTTTGTTTTTGATGAGCCCGCTTTTTTGAATGCAACACCTGAAGAAAAACATAAAGACCCAGGGAAAGCATAAGGAGCGCCCCAACAATCACCATTAATGCCGTCATTATCTTGCCCCCTGGGTCAGACCAGCACCCATTTGACTCCTTTAAGAGAATTATGACTCTGCGCGCTTAAGGCTTCCTGACAAGGATTCAGATTTTCGGTTAAATCCTGTGGACAAGTCAAATTATCAGGAGGTCGAAAGATTTTCGAAGATATCTCCCTGAATTGGCAACCCAAGAATATGAATCCGGTGCCATAAGGCATAAAATAGCAACGTCCACTGGGCCTTACCCTGATGCTTGCCAGTTGAGGTAAACAGGGCCTCGACACTTCCCGGACGGCAAATTTCCTCTATTCCCGGTGCGGCTGCAACCAGTGGACCCAGTTCACCTGAGCGGCTAGCGATCCACTGCCCGACAGGAACCGTAAATCCCCGCTTGCGCTCGAACGGCCGCGCCGCGGGAAAGCCAGTCTCAAGCCAGCGCCGCAACAGCCATTTGCCCGCTCGATTCCTTATTTTCAGGCGATCAGGCAACAAATAGGCGAGTTCGGCAATGACCGGATCGAGAAACGGCACCCGCCCCTCAACCCCGTGCGCCATCAGGCAGCGATCGAGTTTGTTAAGCAGGTCGGCGGGCAGCCAGTCGGCGCAATCGACGGCCTGGGCGACCTGTAAGGCGGACCTTCCGGGCTGGGTTGCACCCAGTTCGCTGGCGGCGATGCCATCGCGCCAGTTGGCTGGCTCGTGACGGAGAACCCCCAGACCTTGCAGAATTCCCTTACTACGCATCTGTTTGCTAAACGGCCACGGGCGGGCGGCATGACGATAGCGGCCATAGCCGCCGAACATCTCATCGCCGCCCTCACCCGAAAGAACAACCTTCAAGCCTTCGGCGCGGGCCCGTGCGGCCAACTTATAGGTGGGAAGAACCGCATAATCGGCAGTCGGATCATCCATAGCCGCGGCAATAGCGGGCAAAAGAGCCCAAAAATCGTCTTCAGAAAATTCGACTTCAATATGATCGGCGCCAACGGAAGCGGCGAGCATGCGGGCATGGTCGCGTTCGTCATGGACCTTCATGCCCGAGAACCCGGCTGTCAGCGCCTGCACCGGGCGCTCATTCAAACGCGACATCATCGCCAGCAAAACAGAGCTGTCGACGCCACCGGAAAAAAACATCCCATAAGGAACATCGGATCGCTGATGCACGCCGACACTGTCGTTCAGCGCCGCGTCAAGTTCGCTTAAGGCGCTGGCTTCGTCAATCTTCAGGCGCGCCCCCTCGGGCAGGGCGGGGCACCGATTGCGGGCCGTGATCCTGCCGCCTTCAACAACAAGAGTTTCACCGGGCAGCACCCGGAAAATGCCTGCGAAGACGGTTTCCTGGCCGCAGGTGAATTGAAGCTGTAACAGCTCATCCCGGCGCTTCTCATTTTGCACCGCCGCGACAAGACCGGCACGAATAATCGCCTGGGGTTCGGATGCGAAGACGAACCCGGCTTCGCATTCACAATAATACAGCGGCTTGATGCCAAACGGGTCACGGGCCAGCACCAAGGCCCCGGACTGCATATCGTGAATGGCGATGGCGTACATGCCCCGCAGATGGTGCACGAAATCCACTCCATGACGAAGATACAGATGCAGCGGCGGCTCGCAGTCCGAACCGGTGGCAAAAGACGTATCGCTCATCTTTGCCTTAAGTTCGATGTAATTGTAGATCTCGCCGTTAGCAACCAGGGCGACTTTCGGCGACGGACTGTCGATAGGCGCGTAAAGGGGTTGATCCCCGCTCTCCAGATCAATAATGGCAAGGCGCGTCTGCACCATGCCCACAGCGCCGGAAATATGACGACCGTGACCATCGGGACCACGGTGGGCCAGGGCGGCAGACAACCGGTCAAGAACGCCACTTTCCGGCGTTGCCCCATCCCGCATCATGAGCCCTGCGATACCGCACATGGCGTGTTAGTCCTTTTTGGCGATGCTTTCAAAGAAATCCAGGTATTGAGCGACGACCGCCTCTTCGGTAAAGCGTTCCTCGTAGGTCGCACGCCCGTGCCGGGCAATTCCTGAGCGCAGGTTTTCATCGTCCAGCACCTGCCCGATGGCGTAGGCCAGTGATCTGCTGTCATCGACAGGCACCAGAACACCGTTTTCCCGCTGCGAAATGAGAACCCCTGGGCCAAGGCTATCGGCGGCGACAACCGGCCTAGACTGGGCCCAGGCCTCGACAACCACATTCCCCAAAGGCTCGTGACGGGACGGACAGACAAAGACATCGCATGACGCCAGCAGGGCGGAAACATCATCGCGCCAACCAAGGAACCGCACCCTGGGCTTGATGCCAAGTTTTTCCGCCTGTGCTTCCAACTCAGCCCGCTTCGGACCTTCACCGGCCAGCCATAAATAGGCATTGGGGAGGCGGGCCAGGGCGTCGAGAAGGACATCGAAGGCCTTGTTTTCATGTAACCGCCCCATTGCCAGCAAGAGCGGTGCGTCTTTAGGAGTGTAATAGTCTTTGCGGTCCAAGGGGGCAGCGGTGGCAGCGCTGACAAAATTCGGCAGGTAGTGGGCCCGCTCTCCAGGCCAGCCTTTACCGGTTAAATAATCGGCGATATCTTCGGTATTGCCGATCAGGTGATCGCACTTACGATAATATTTCAAATCGTAATAGCCACCCAAACGCGCCACATGAACGAAATTTCCTTGCGGGCACATGGAGGTCGCACGGTTCATCCAGGTCATGACCACATGAGGAAAAAAAGAGTCGATCTCGCGTTTCAGGCCCATCCGTGTCCACAGGTCCAAAGGCCCGCCAAAGCGCAATTCGACCGGTTCGATACCCCCTTCACGAAGGGTCGCAGCGCGGGCTTCATTTCCTCTGATGACTACCCGTTGATGCAGGCCGGCGCGCCTGAGCGCCAACACCAGGCGGGTGAAAAAAGCTTCTGCGCCACCAAATTGAGCGCCCGCCATGACTTGCAATACACGCATATTCTATTATCCGACTCTCATTCTTAAGGTATCAGTTTTTCAAATTCCCGGGCGACTTCGGACCACCCCCAGTGCCGTTGGCTCTGCAACGCCGCCTGATGTTGGGTTTGCCACAAATTGTCATCACTGAGCAAGGCGCACGCCGATTTGGAAAACTCAATTTCGCTATCGACAACGTATCCGGTTTTGCCGTCAACCACTCTTTCGCACATCGAGCCCAGGTTTTCAACGACACTGGGAACTCCCATCGCCTGCGCCTCGCCGACAGCAAGACAGAAGGTTTCATTGATATCGCCCCTATAAAGCAACACACGGGCCTGGCGGAATTCCTCAACCAGTTGCGCCTTGGGTACGGGGCCGCGCAGGACAACACCTTTATCTTCAAGGGCGCGCGCCTGCTCAAGCACCTTTTCCATGGCCTGCGCTTTGGCATCGCCAACCGACCCGTAGGTCGCGGCACCGGAAAACACATGCAGTTCGGCACCGGGAACATTTGGCTGGATGTGATCTCGCCATTGCTGCAAAAGCCAGTCCAGCGAACGCAGCGGATTAGAAGTAAAAACCGCTCGTGGACCAGGAATGCCGCTGCCTGGTTCGGCGTTCCTGAACTGATCAGGTATGCCATAAGGAATGACAAGGCGTTCCCCGGCCGGGGCCCACTTGGGGTAGGTGGTGGCATGATAATCGCCGATAAAGACAATCGCCGGACGGACCTTCCATAGTTTTTTCAGGTAACGAAATTTAAGCAGAAAATTGGCTGGATTATGAATCCAGAAAACACTGCGCCCGGCGGCAGGCATCAAGTCGATCAACTTGTCGCCACGGTTGGCGATGTACAGATCGGCATATTCGGGCATGTTGCCATAAGGCTTATGGTCATGGATCGGAGCCCAATCGACGCCTTTATGCACCAAAGAGGCGGCGCACATGTTCCTGACCAACACCTCATGACCGCGCCCGGCCAGTTCTTCCATCAAATTAACAACGGAAGATTCAACCCCTCCCAAGGGTCCTTTTTCGGGCGTTTTGCCGTCGAATTCAATGCCGTCATCGGCAAAAACAATGCGCGCCACTCAGTCTTCCTCCAATTTCGCTTTTAAATGAGATATCAGCGGATAGAGCCCGGCAAAGAGCGCGATCAGCAATCCATAACCACCTTCCCGGTAGCCCTTGCGCGATATGTAACATTTGAAAAACCGGGAGAACAAGCGGCGCACATTGCTCGCCGTAGAACCCCAGGTTTCCCCTGCATCACGCAAGTCCCGAGCCCTGGCGCTGGAATAGTTGTCCAGTCTTTTGATCATGTCCGAGATATTGCGGTCGACATAATGTTCCAGGCGATGGGTCAGCATCGGCCCCTTCTTTCCCGACCATTGCAGCGACGGATGCACCCGTTGCGCGCCCCAAACCTTGACGCCCCTACGGAATAGCCCCGGATAGGCAGCCTTGCCGAACGAGGCCCCCCAGCCCCAGCGCACCAGTTTGCCGCCGATGTAATTGTCGACAAGGATTTCGTGCCAGTCGTAGGACGTACTTTCTACGGTGCGGCGAAGTTCATTTGCCAATTCCTGGGGAACCCGCTCGTCGGCATCGACTTCGAACACCCAAGCCCCATGGCACAAGGCAATCGCCGCGTTGCGCCGCTCCCCTTCCAGGGTCCAGGAACCCTCATGAACCTGATCGGTATATTTCTCGGCGATGGCCTTTGAGCCGTCCGTACACTTGTCCAGAACAACGACAATTTCATCGGCAAAGGAAAGTCGTTGCAGACAATCTGCCAATTGGGCTTCTTCATTATGAATGGAAATAAGGGCGCTTAAGATAATGCCGTTCATGAACCGGGGCGCTCCGCTTCCTCAAGCGTTACCTTCAACAACGAAACCAGCGGGTAAATTCCCGCCAGTATGGCAATGATGATACCGTAGCCGTTTTCCCGATAACCCTTGCGCCCGATATAGCATTTCCAGAAGCGCGAGAAAGCTTTCCGAACCATGTTAACGACCGAGCCCCGTTCACCCTGGTCCGCCAAATCCCTGGCCCTTGCCGTGGTGTAACGATCAAAGCGCCGGATCATGTCCGAGATGTTGTCGTCAATATGATGGATCAGAGGATTTTTCAATCGCGCACCTTGTCGCCCGGTGACGCTCAAATGTGGGTGGATCCGCTCTGCTCCCCAGGTTTTGACGCCTTTTCGAAACAGCCCCGGATAGCCGTTCTTGCCGAAATTACCACCCCAGCCATATCTCACCCAGCGTCCACCGACATAATTATGGACCGGGATATTAAAGATGTCGCCTGCACCCAATTCAATAACCCGACAGATTTCTCCCGCCAGTTCCGGGCTGACCCATTCGTCAGCATCAACTTCCAAAATCCACTGCCCCTGACAGAATGCGATGCCCGTATTGCGGCGGTCGCCCTCCAGTTCCCAGGCCCCTTCCAAAAGACGCCCTGTATGACGGGCCGCGATATCCTTCGAGCCATCGCTGCACTTGTCCAACACAACCACCAGCTCGCCTGCAAAGGACAACCGCTTGAGGCAATCTTCAAGCCGCGCTTCCTCATTATGGACAACAACAAGGATGGAAAGGTTCTCCGCCTGATCCGCGCCGCTGCTCATGGCCTGGCTTCCTGGCTTCGGCTCCACAAGTTACGTGCCGCCTGTTCGGCAGCCTCAACGCTGAGACTGTCCATCAGGGTATCTGATCCCCGATGGTCAAAGTTCTGCGGGAAAATTTCCGCGTAAGGGACACTAGTCGAAACAACGTCGCAATACGTGCCCCATGGGGCATATAATTCTTTCGGGCTGGGGCCAAAAAGTCCCAAAGTCGGAATTCCTGAAACCGCCGCCAGATGCATCAGGCCGGAATCATTGCCAACGTAAAAATCACAACACTTCAGGCAAGCAAAGGCCTCCAGCAAATCAAGATGGCCAACCAGATCGATACGCCGCGACTTCGGCACGGCTTCGATCAGGCTAAGTGCCCCTGGCCGTTCGTCATCTCGTCCAAAAATCGCCACCCTGCCGCCGGGAATAATCCCGTCAGGGGCCGTCAAGCGCTCGATCAATTCGGCAAAATGTTCGGCGCGCCATGTCTTTGCTCGCCAGTTTGCCGTCGGCCCGATGGCAATAACTGGCTCCCCGTCGCCGATCAGGGTTTTAGCCTTTGCCATGATAATTTCCGATAGCCACAACTTTGGCGCAGGCGGCTTGTCAGCCAAATCAAGAATCGCCGCCAACTGTTTGACCCGATGCAAACCCGCCTCCGTGCGTCCGATACGCCACCGTTTGCGTGACGGTAGAACGTAATACATTGGTGAATTTCTAAGATCGATAACAACGTCCCAAATTCGTCCCAAACAAAGCGTCCAGAGCCTTAACCAGTGTAATGAGAAGAGCATCTTGTCCAGAACGATAATTCTCTCAAGTCCTGGGGTGCTCTCGAACAAAGTCGCCGCCGCTGCGCCGCACGCCACGCTGACCCGAGCGCCGGGGTGCTCGGCGAGCAGGTGATTGAGCAACCCCGTGGACAGGATTGCATCACCAACACGGGTCGACGTGATAAAAAGAATTCTCATAATCGCTGTTATACGTGCCGCGAGGGCAGTTGCAAAGCGCTCAGCCCTTGCTTTGAGGCCAAAAAAGCACCAAATCTATGACTTAACAGTCAAACCACAGAAGCATCGGGAAAAACATGTCCGCTTGTACTTACGTGATACTGCAAAATCGTGGCCTTTTGGGCGTTTCCGGAGACGACGGCGTTACCTTCCTGCAAGGTCTCGTCTCCAACGATGTCTCAAAGGTAGGGACGGGTCGCGCGCTTTATTCAGCGTTATTGAGCCCGCAAGGAAAATTCCAGCACGACTTCTTTATCATCCACAAGGACGGCGACCTGATGATTGATTGCGAAGCCGAACGTCTGGATGATCTGAAACGTAAACTGACCATGTACAAGCTGCGCTCTAAAGTGGAGCTGACCGACCGCAGTCAGGACTTCGCCGTCGCCGCCCTTATGGGCAACGAGATCGCAGGCGCTTTGGATGTGGAAAATCAGGAAGGTGCTGCAAAATCATACCTTGGCGGCGTAGCCTTTATCGACCCTCGCCTTTCAGCTATTGGCGGGCGTTGTGTCCTTCCACGCGCTAATGCCGATGCCAATCTGTTGAGCGCTGGTTTCGCCAAAGGCGCTCCGGAAGACTACGAGGCCGCAAGGCTTGCCTTCGGTCTGCCCGACGGCAGCCGCGATATGATTATCGATAAGGCGATCTTGCTGGAAAATGGTTTTAACGAACTTAACGGCGTCGATTGGAAAAAGGGTTGTTACATGGGCCAGGAATTAACCGCCCGAACCCATTACCGTGCCTTGATAAAGAAACGCCTGATGCCAGTCCACGTCGAAGGCCCCCTGCCCGCCCCGGGAACGGTGTTGATGCTGGGTGACAAGAAAGCCGGTGAAATGCGCTCGGGACAAGGGATCCAAGGGCTGGCATTGATCCGTTTGGAACAATTCGAGAGCGTTTCGAAAAATGGCGCGCCCTTGAGCGCCGGTGCCGCGACCTTGCATCCCAGAAAGCCGGACTGGGCCCAATTCAATCCCGAACCATGAAATTCTTCCGAAACTGGGGCCAACCGCCATTCCTGAAAGACATAGCCGCCGTGTTCGCTCGCCGGATCATAAAATTCGGTGAAACCCCGGCCGGTGTCTTATGGAAAGATGGCGATGGCCAGCAGCTCCGCTTCGAGGTGTTGGCCGGTATCCTGGATGACCTGCCGCCGTCTGCCCCCATCAGCATCAACGACTTTGGCTGTGGCTACGGTGCCCTTTTCGAATTCCTGAATACCCTGCCGAAAGCGCCTGAACTCACGTACACCGGTTATGATATTTGCGAAGAAATGATCCATACCGCCTGGCACCGCGTCCATGACCGTCGGGCGACGTTTATCGAAGCCTCCAACACTGACCATGCAGCCGACTTCACATTCGTTTCGGGCACCTACAACCTGAAACTCCTGATAGAGAACGAGCCCTGGAACGCCTACGTCAAGTCGAGCCTGACCGGGCTTTGGGAAATGACCCAAAAAGGTCTCGCTTTCAACATGCTCGACATCAATCATCCAGAACAGGGCGACGGCCTGTATTACGCCGACAGCGAAGAATTTATGGATTTCTGCCGCGGATTGTCGACCAACGTCACCTTAATCGACGACTATCCCCTGCATGAATGGACGATATTCGTACGCCGGTAATCCGAAAAAATTTTATTTCCCTGATACCCAGCCCGCATCCTTCAGGCGTTGGCCTTGGCCTTCTGACCCAATGCCGCCTGCGCCGCAGCCAGTCTGGCAATGGGCACCCGGTAGGGTGAGCACGAGACGTAATCCAGGCCAACCTGGTGGAAGAATGCAATCGAGGCGGGGTCGCCGCCATGTTCACCGCAAATGCCCAGCTTGATGCCGGGTCTTGCGGCACGGCCCCGTTCCACTGCGATGCGCACCAGTTCGCCGACGCCGACCGTATCAATAGTAACGAAGGGATCGCTTTCCATCACGCCCTTCTCACGATAAATCTGGATGAACTTGCTGGAATCATCCCGTGACAGGCCAAGCGCCGTTTGCGTCAAATCGTTGGTGCCGAAACTGAAAAATTCCGCCGTCTCGGCGATTTCACCGGCGCGCAGGGCGGCGCGGGGAAGTTCAATCATGGTGCCGACGCTATAGGCGATATCGACGCCCTTTTCCGCCTTCACTTTATCCGCCGTTGCATCAACGAGGGCCTTCAGAATTTCCAGTTCTTCTTTAACCGCAACCAGTGGAATCATTACTTCGGGATGCACGCTTTTGCCTGCCGCGGTGACAGTGGCAGCGGCCTCGAAAATGGCGCGGGCCTGCATTTCGTAAATTTCCGGATAGGTGATGCCAAGCCGACAACCGCGATGACCAAGCATGGGGTTAAATTCATGCAACTGGGCGGCGCGGGCCTTGACGGTGGTCACGTCAATGCCCGCCGCCTCGGCGACTTTAGCCATGTCATATTCCGAATGAGGCAGGAATTCGTGCAACGGCGGGTCAAGAAGGCGGACCGTTACCGGCAGGCCATCCATGATGGTGAACAGATCGATGAAATCCTGGCGCTGGTATGGCAGCAACTGATCCAGCGCCACGCGACGGCTTTCCTCGTCATCGGCGACAATCATCTGACGTACATGAATGATCCGTTCGGCTTCGAAGAACATATGTTCGGTACGGCACAGGCCGATGCCTTCGGCGCCATATTTACGGGCCGTTTTGGCATCATTCGGGGTTTCCGCGTTGGCGCGAACGCCTAAGATGCGGGTTTCATCGACCCACTGCATAATTTTGGAAAAATCGTCCGAGAATTCCGGCTGCACGGTAGCAACCGCGCCTTTCATCACTTCGCCGGATGTCCCGTCGATGGTAATAAGGTCGCCTTCCTTGATGATTTCCCCAAGCACCGTCATGGTCTTCGCGGTGTAATCGATATTCAGGGTTCCGGCCCCCGACACACACGGCGTCCCCATGCCACGAGCGACCACGGCGGCGTGAGAGGTCATACCGCCCCGGTTGGTGACGATGCCCTTTGCCACATGCATGCCGCCGATATCTTCGGGTGAGGTTTCAATGCGCACCAGAATGACTTTTTCGCCGCGTTCGGACCAGCTTTCGGCGTCCACGCTGTTAAAAACGATGCGCCCCGATGCCGCGCCCGGAGAGGCTGGCAATCCAACGGCCAGCACCTGGCGTTCGGCGGCAGGGTCCAGGGTCGGATGCAATATCTGGTCAAGCTGCCCCGGATCGATACGCAAGATGGCTTCGTCTTTTTCAATCAGGCCTTCGGCCACCATATCGACGGCGATTTTCAGGGCCGCCTTAGTGGTGCGTTTGCCGGTGCGGGTTTGCAGCATCCACAAACGACCCTGCTGGACCGTGAATTCCATGTCCTGCATATCTTTGTAATGGTTTTCCAACTGTTCGCGCACGGCCACCAGATCGGCATACGTTTCGGGCATCGCCTCTTCCATGGCCGGTGCTTCGTTGGCCCCACCATGTTTACCGGCAATGGTCAGGGGCTGCGGGGTGCGAATACCAGCGACCACGTCTTCACCCTGGGCGTTGATCAGGTATTCCCCGTAATAGGCATTTTCGCCGTTGGCCGGGTCGCGGGTGAAGGCGACGCCGGTGGCGCAATCGGCCCCCATGTTACCAAACACCATGGCTTGAACATTGACTGCCGTACCCCATTCTTCGGAAATGCCGTGCAGGGAACGATAGGTTTTGGCGCGACGGTTCATCCACGAAGCAAAAACGGCGCCGATGGCGCCCCAAAGTTGCTCGTGCGGATCTTGCGGGAACGGATGTCCCAGTTCCGCCTCAACCATCGCCTTATAGGCTTCGACCAGATCACGCCAGTCATCGGCCCCAAGTTCCGTATCGAGGTGAACGCCCAGGCGGTCTTTGTGTTCTTCCAGCAAATCTTCGAACATGTGATGTTCGACACCCAGCACCACATCGCCGTACATCTGCAAAAAACGACGGTAGCTGTCGAAGGCGAAACGTTCATCGCCGGATGCCCTTGCCAGGCCCTCGACGGTTTCATCGTTAAGGCCAAGATTAAGCACCGTATCCATCATACCGGGCATGGAGGCGCGCGCGCCGGAGCGCACCGAAACCAGCAGGGCCTTATCCGGATCGCCAAATTTCAAACCCATAATCGCCTCAACCCCGGCCAGGGCGTCGTTGACCTGTGATTTAAGGATATCGGGATAACAATTGTCGTGGGCCGTGAAATGGTTGCAGACATCGGTGGTCAGGGTAAAGCCGGGGGGCACCGGCAGGCCAAGGGCGCTCATCTCCGCCAGATTAGCGCCCTTGCCACCAAGCAAGTTCTTCATACTGGCATTGCCATCAGCCTTGCCGTCACCGAAGGAATATACCCACTGTGTCATACTCATGTTTTCCTTAACCTTCGACCTTAGAGAAATCGGCGACGGAGCCCATCACCGCTCTTATTTTTGATAACATGCGAAGCCGCTCGCCTCTGATTTGCAGATCATCACTGTTGACCGTCACGTGCTCGAAGAAAGCATCCAGCGGACCACGCAGTTTTGCCATTTCCAACATCGCAGCAGTGAAGTCCTCGCCCTCAAGGTGCTTTTCGACCTTGCCCTGCAAATCCTGAAGCGCCGCCAGCAAAGAGACTTCTTCGGACTGTTCCGGTTGGGCCACGCTGTAAGGTTCCTGACCGTAAGACTGGCCGTCCTTTTTTTCCTCGATTTTAAGGATATTGGCGGCACGCTTGTAAGCAACAAGCAAATTCGCCCCGTCGTCCGTGCCAAGGAACCCCCCCAAAGCATCGACACGCACCAAAATCCGCACCAGATCGTCCTCGCCCAAGGCAAACACGGCGTCGATCAAATCGTGGCGGACGCCCTTTTCCTTCAAGTGAACCTTCAGGCGGTCGGCGAAGAAGGCGAGGAGATCGGGCATGTGCCAGGCATCAAGGCTCGCCGTCGCCATAGTTTCATCGTTGTCAATGGAACTCATTCCAGCCTGAACGGCGGCATTATCCTGATTCATGTATTGGGCAACGGTTTCAGCGAACACCTTACCTAAAGACAAGCGCAGGTTATTTTCGATAATCAGCCGGATCACAGCCAAAGCGCCACGACGCAGGGCGAACGGGTCTTTAGAGCCGGTTGGTTTTTCATCAATGGCAAAAAAACCAACCAGCGTATCGATCTTATCGGCCAGGGCGAGGGCGACGCTGACAGGTTTTGATGGACACATATCGGCTGGTCCGGCCGGGGAATAATGACCGGCGATGGCGTCGGCAACGGCAGCGTCCTCGCCGCCTTCAAGCGCGTAATAGCGGCCCATCAAGCCCTGTAATTCAGGCAATTCGGCGACCATGCCGGTAACCAGATCGGCCTTGCAGAGCTTGGCGGCGCGCTCGACTGTCTCGACTTCAGCACCCGGAATCTGGGTGCTCAAAGCGCCTGCCAACGCCGTCAGACGGTCGACCTTTTCCAACACCGAACCAAGTTTGGCATGGAAGACGACACCGGCCAGTTTGGGCAGACGATTTTCCAGCCCCTGTTCGCGGTCCTGATCCCAGAAGAATTTTGTATCCGACAGCCGCGCCCTGAGCACGCGCTCGTTTCCGGCGATGATGGCGGCCCCGTTATCGGCGGTTTCCATATTGGAAACGAAGATGAATTTGGGTGCCAGATTGCCCTCGGCATCCAAAAGCGAGAAATACTTCTGATGCCCGCGCATGGCGGCGATCAACACTTCCGGTGGCACATCCATGAAAGCGGCGTCGATGGACCCGATCAGCGTCACCGGCCATTCGACCAGTCCCGCGACTTCATCAAGCAGGGCATCGTCGGTCTTAACGGTTAAAGCTGCAGATGTGGCCAGCGCCTCTGCATCAACACGGATTTTCTCGCGCCGCTCGGCAGCATCGAGCATAACCTTATTTGCCAGAAGTTTGCTTTTGTAGTCGGCGAAATCTTTGACCGCGAAAGAGCCGGGAGCAAGGAAGCGATGGCCGCTTGTGCTGTCCGATGCAATTAAAATATCGAACTTAGCAATCATGCTCTTTGAGTATGAATCGGCAAAGTTCTCAGGCTCAAAATAGATGGTCGATCCAATTCGATGAATCGCCAAAGGCAGTGGTTTTCCCGCAAAAATTGCCAACAAGTGTTGGAGCGGTCGCACCCATTTAAAGTCCCCGTCTCCCCATTTCATGGACTTTGGCCAAGGCAATTTACCAATAGCTTCCTGAATTACATCAGTGAGAACGAATTCACTATTGCGCCCCTTCTTGTCGATAACAGCGAACCAGAAAATCTTGCCCTTGACATCGCGCTCAACGCAATCATCCAGAGTCAAACCACCGAGAGAGCCGAGGAATCCATTGATGGCCTGTTCGGGTGCACCGACTTGCGGGCCTTTCTTTTCTTCTTTTATATCCGGCTGTTTTTCGGGCAGTCCATCGATAACCAGCATCAGGCGGCGCGGGGTGACGTATGCGGCGGCGCTCTGGAAGTCCAGACCTGCTTTCTTCAAGCCGTCACAGACAAGGCGCTGCAAATCCTCTGCGGAACGCTTTTGCATACGCGCGGGAATTTCCTCGGACAGCAGTTCGAGCAGGAGTTCAGGCATCATTTTCCCCGCTTTGTCCCGCGCTGGCCGAGCCAGCGACCCATGCACGGGCGCAAGCCGTCGACAGTTTGCGCACCCGGGCGATATAGGCGGCCCGTTCGGTCACCGAAATAACCCCGCGTGCATCAAGAAGATTAAAGATGTGACTGGCTTTCAGGCATTGCTCGTAGGCAGGCAAAACAAGGCCCTGTTCAAAAGCCAGGGCACTGGCGCTCTGCTTTTCAGCAGCTTCAAACTGGCGGAACAGGATATCCGTGTCGGCCACTTCAAAATTGTACGCCGACTGTTCCTGCTCGTTACGCAGGTAGACATCGCCGTAGGTCATCTCGCCGTTCCAATCCAGGTCATAGACGTTTTCGACCCCCTGAATGTACATGGCCAGACGTTCAAGCCCATAGGTCAGTTCCAGCGACACCGGATTGCATTCAATGCCGCCGACTTGCTGAAAGTAGGTAAACTGGCTGACTTCCATGCCGTCGCACCAGACTTCCCAGCCCAAACCCCAGGCGCCCAGGGTCGGGCTTTCCCAGTCGTCCTCGACGAAGCGAATGTCGTGTTGCAGGGGATCGATGCCGATAGCCACAAGGCTTTCAAGATAAAGTTGCTGGCTATCGGGCGGGGACGGCTTCCAGATAACCTGAAATTGATAATAGTGCTGCAGGCGGTTGGGGTTTTTGCCGTAGCGTCCATCGGTCGGGCGGCGCGATGGCTGCACATAAGCGGCCTTCCACGGGTCCGCCCCAAGAGCGCGCAGGGTCGTCGCAGGGTGAAACGTTCCGGCCCCCACTTCCATGTCTAAGGGTTGCAAAATAACGCAGCCCTTTTTGGCCCAAAAGGCCTGCAGGTCGAGAATGATGGTCTGGAAATTTCTCGGTTTTTTGTCTTCGCCGGACATCGCCAAATGGCCCCGTTATGTTGCAGTGCAGCGAAGATAAGGTCCGCACGATTTGCAGTCAAGAAAGGGTTTTCACACCCTCGTCACCCCGGATAGGGACAGCCGCTTTTACCGCAAGAAACGGCGCTTGTGGAAGATACATAAGTCTCGCAAACGGGACACTTGATCATCTCTTCGGCGTCCACCTGCGCGGTCCGGTTAGAGGCCGCCTGTGCAGCCGGTCTTTTCCGCGTCCCAAGGTCGCGATTTTCCTGCATGCGCGTGTACCACTTGAAGCCGTTCCAGATGAGAAAAACAGCGATACCTGTGAACAGCAGCTTTGTGATTGAGAATCCAAACATGACTGCCTTTGTAAAGGCCACTCAGGATATTGGCAACCCGGCTGCGTCCTTTAAAATGGCGTTTGTGGCTTGGCTGAAACTGCCGTCGTCTTCGTGCAGATTTAGCCCCGGGCTGATTGAGGCAGGGCTTTGCACGCCTTTGCGGCCCGTAACGATCACCCGCTTGGCAGACTTGCCCGGCCCCGGCCACAGCGGCACCATATTGATCCCGCCCAATACGCCGTGAAAAGCCGCCAGCAGATCATCCATACGGTCGGCGCGGTGAATAAAGGTCACGCTGCCCTTGTGACGCGCGGCCCAAACCGCGACCCGGACCCAATCGAGCAACCCGGCGGCGCCTTCTACATTGGCGATGGCTTTGCCGGGTTCGGGCGGCGGGTGCCCCGTGCCGGCCTCAAGAAACGGCGGATTGACCATGACATGGTCGAAAGCATTGCCAGCAATATCGCCGGGAGGATCAAGCAGATCACCAATGATAAAGCGCACATCATCGGCGCAGCCATTCAGAATGGCGTTTTGTCCTGCCAGATCAACCAAAGGGGCCTGAACGTCAAGACCGGTTACTTTTATACCCTGAACGCGGGCCACCAGACACATCGAGGCCGCACCGACGCCGCAGCCCAGATCCAACACCCGCTCGCCCGGACGCGCCGGAATGGCGGCGGCGAGCAGAACCGGGTCGATGGCGGCGCGGTACCCGTCTTTTCCCTGCACCAGGCGCACCCGTCCACCGAGCAGGGCGTCTTCGGCGCTGATCATGTGCAGACCGGATTATTTGCCGAGACCTGGCCTTCGTGGAGGATCAGCCTGGCCCGGGAAAGATCTTCTTCGAACACCATCAGGCGGCGTTGAATTGCTGATATGCTGCCTTCCATAACGGAGGTAAAGCCATCGAGCACGACCGCTTCTATGCCCTCTTCCCCCAGCGCATAGACCAGCCACGACAACAACACCGCATCATTGGTTCGAGTCAGTTCAACCATTTACCTAAAATATCCCGGTTTCTCGACTTGACCGCCTACACTAGCGGTTTCTATGCTAAACAAGCAAAAACCTGGGAGCATGGTCAAGTGGGCATTGTTGTTGAACTGGACGGAAAACGCGATCGTAAACCATCGTTCGATGAGCTGACCGCCATCGTCACCGACGATATGAAGTTGGTCAATCAACTGATACTCAAGCGCATGGAAAGTCCGGTAACGCTTATTCCGCAATTGGCGGGGCATGTTATCTCGGCGGGTGGCAAGCGTTTGCGGCCAATGCTGACACTGGCATCTGCCAAACTGTGCGGTTATCAGGGCGAACGCCATATTACTTTAGCGACCTGTATTGAATTCATTCATACCGCGACCTTGCTGCATGACGATGTTGTCGATGAAAGCAAATTGCGCCGCGGACAGGAAACCGCCAATTCCGTGTGGGGAAATCAAGCCAGCGTATTGGTTGGCGACTTCCTGTTCAGCCGTTCCTTCGAACTGATGGTCGAAGATGGCTCGGTCAAGGTCATGGGCATTCTGGCTTCGGCTTCGGCCAAGCTGGCCGAAGGCGAAGTGATGCAACTTCTCACCGCCAACGATACGGAAACCGGGGAAACCGCCTATCTGGATGTGATCAAGGCGAAAACCGCGCAACTGTTCGCCGCCGCCTGCCGCCTGGGCGCCGTCGTCGCCGACAAACCAAAAATGGAGGAAGAAGCCCTTGAGGCTTTCGGCCTGAACCTGGGCATCGCGTTTCAACTGATTGACGATGTGCTGGATTATTCGGCCAAACAGGCGACGCTGGGTAAATCTGTCGGCGATGATTTCCGCGAGGGCAAAATCACCCTGCCGGTTATTCTGGCCTTCCGCCGCGGCGATGAAGAAGAACGGATTTTTTGGCGGCGCACCCTGGGCGAGCTTGAGCAAACAGAAGAGGATCTTGAGCACGCAATCCAGTTGCTGGCGAAACACCGGGCGCTCGTTGATTCCGTGGACCGGGCCCGCCACTACGGGGCCATCGCAAGGGATTCACTGGGAATTTTCCCCGCCAGCGAAATCAAAACCTCCATGAACTCCCTGATCGACTTCTGCATCGAACGACCCTATTGAAAGCCAGCTTGCCCTCGCACTCTTTGGGCGCTATAAACCGCCCCATCAGGCACGCGTTACTTAAGCGCGCAAGCTCGGTCGGAGTGTAGCTCAGCCTGGTAGAGCACCGTCTTCGGGAGGCGGGGGCCGGAGGTTCGAATCCTCTCACTCCGACCAATAGAATCAATGGCTTATGTAAATTATCATTCAAAGGAAAGGCGGCGCGGGTCAGTTACCGGGTCAGTTAAAATGATTATCATCATCATTTTGGGGCTATTTTTTATGTCGTCCGCCATCACCACCGCCGCCGAAACGGTTATCACCGGGCGCGCTTGCGCGATCGATGGCGACAGCCTGATCATCGGCGGGGAAATGGTTAAGGGAAGGTGCCGGGGCGGCGATATTGAAATCCGTGTTCAAGGCATCGATGCGCCGGAATGGAATCAGACTTGCGGCGCTGCGGGCGCAGAATGGGCGTGTGGGGAAGCCGCCACGGCGGCAGTCAGGGCGATGATCGACGGCCAGGTCGTCGCCTGCAGGCCGGAAGGCCGCGACAAATTCAAGCGCGCCCTGGCGACCTGTGAGGCAGGCGGTAAGAACATCGCCCGCCAACTGGTTCTTGACGGCTTGGCCATGGCCTATCGGAAATATTCGAATCTGTATGTGGGGGAGGAAGCGCTCGCCAAGGCGGCGCGCCGGGGTATCTGGTCAGGGCCGTTTATGACGCCGGGGGAATGGCGACATAAATAAAGCCCCTATTTATTTTCCGTTATTTACGCAACCCGGCCAGCAGGCCCTTGATGGCGTTACCTGCGGACGCCAGCGGGTTTGGATGGCCAGCCTTTTCTATTTGCCGCAGGGTCATGTAACTAACGACGATGGTCGCCGCCGGAGTTACCCCGGCCTGATACATGCCCAGATAGATTGAACCCTCTGCGAAGAACGTCGAGGCCAACAGGGTGAGCAACTGCGGCGCACCTTCGCCGGTATGGCGAAACAATATGAAGGTGTTGCAAAGGGCCAGGAAGCCGTCCAAAGCCATGATATAAAGCGGCACCATCAAGAAATGCGACATACGCAAGACCACCTTTGGCCGTGTCGTCATGCGCAGCAGCGCGATCTTGTCAGCGGTCGGCGTATCCAGTTTATCGATCAGACCATCCGTAACCACACCCTGTTCATTGACTAGGCGTTCGGTTTCCGCCTGGTATATATCGACTTTAACTTTCATCTGTTCGGCCCAGGCAGCGCGCTGTTCTTGCGGCATGGCCTCGACTTCGCCCTGCAGGGCTTCCGGGGTTGTGGCGGTCGATGGCGACCCGGTGACGGCCTCGAACACCACCTTACCGACCTCGATCAGCGCCGGTGCGCCGGTCAGGGCTTTGAAGATAAGTGGCAAAAACTGAATCATGATATTTTCCTTATCAGCCCAACCCGGCGCGGGTGCCGGTGCGGGTGATGGTCAGGGTTTGGCGGCGGTTGTTACCGTCAAGGCGGGTTGATGCGTGAACCCATCCAGCACGCGGATTGTCAGGGCTATAGAATTCAAGGATTAGCTGGTCAAAATTCAGGTTGGATTCTATCCATAAGGCGAGAGCCAAATTTGCCACGCCGGGAACTTCAAAATCGACAGCCTGGCCGGTCGGGTGTTGCTTCTTTGCGAAGTAAATATCCCAACTTTCATCATCGGTCGGATGGCCATGGCGACCACACCACCGACCGAAGGCACTGTCGGAACGCCCACCCCAATTAATGGCTTTTTCAAGCGCCTCGCAGCGAAACCAGCTAGATGGAACGAAGCCGACGTTGAAGTATTCGCGCACCGGCTGCAACAACGTCACCGCTACGTTAATCAGCCCCAGGTGCATGCTTACGGGCGGGCTATTATCGATACCCAGGCGAAGCGCGGTGTCTGATTTTGTTGCTTCGGAAAGCGTGAAGTTATTTGACAGGTTCATATCATTCTCCCTTTACGCCAAGCGAGCCCTGCATCGTGGAAATTGCCTTCAACAAGGCTGTCAGGGTCGCATTCATGGTGACGAGTTCCTGGGCAAGACGGCTTTCGACCTCCTGCAGGTGGCCGACGGAGGCGTATTTGTCCGCCACAGCCAGTTTGTAATCGGCTAAATCCCTGGTCAGCGCGTTGATGCGCTTGTGCAGGATGTCGCGGGCCTTGATAGCGTCATTGCGGACCCACCAGGTGTAAGAAAAATCCGCCGCCAATGCCGCAGCCGCGCCACCGGCAAGCCAAAACACCAGGTCAACACTTGCCTGTTCCATATTCTCCCCACTCTCGTAATTATTTCAGACGTTGTGATTAAGCGCCGTTATTCCATTATGAAATAATCCGGTAGCGGACTTGGGTGATAATGATTGAACCACCGACACCTGTCCGGCCAATGAATAACCCACCCGCCGTGTTCCCGGTTACGTCTACAAAGGTATGATCGAGAATATCGTTTATGTACCCGTAATAGGTTGACCCCAGGCGCGAGAGGCGAATCACATTACTATCCATCCATCCGGCAGTTTGCCCCCCGCCGGTGTCTGTAACACGCGCCCCATGCCACCACCCGAAGGTGCTGTTGACCGCGCCAACAACATCGTCGGTGCCGGTCGGGCGTTCTGACCCGTTTGTTGCCCCGTTGTCGTAAAATCCGATTGATGGGGTATCACCCATCGAAGCCGGGCAAGTAAATTCAAAATCGAAATCGTCCGCCGAACTGATAAGCGTCAAGGCGGTCCTGACGTTCTTATCAGCCGTTCCACATGTGATGTCCGAACCTGACCATGAAAAGCTGCCGGTATCCCCAAGGCTGAACTGCGTGGCGCTCATGTCTATCCATGGAATGACGGATGCCCCTGCACCCAAACCAAGCAGGCCCGGTAACATTACAAGTCCGCCTCGCCGCGTAGGCGGCGAATGGTGTTGATTTTTGCCAGCACTTCAACACTGAGAGGCGTACCGTTCACGCTGTATGCTGCAAGGTCTTCAATAATGCGGAAAAGGCCGGAGTGAAGGCCGTCAATTTTCTGCTGCTTTTGCCGTGTTTGTTCGGCGACATTCAAGGCGACTTTATTCCATCCATGAACGCGCTTCGCCGTGGCCGGAACGTCGATGGTAAGGTCCGATAAATCCGGCTGGGTAATGGTCGCCACAAGTTTGTGCGTATCAGGATTAAAAACCGGCTGCGCAGTTTGCTGTAATTCCAGCCAGGGGAACGGCTTGTCCAGACCACGATAGTCCAAGGCTTTTTCAACAGAGCGCCGGTGGATTACATCACCGGTCAGACGGTCAATTTTTACATAAATAATCATGCGTCGTTCCCCGCGTTGGTGGTGATGATGATTTCAAAGCCGTGTAAATAAGCCTCCACGGCCATGGTGTCAGACCCGTCGGCGGCAACACGGGCGACCTCAAGATATAGGTCGTCGCCTTCGGCCCACGTTCCCGCTGGGGTGATGACCGTGCTTTCGTCAGCCGAATAAATATCCTCGGTCGTGCCGCCCGTATCGGTGACGGTGACTTCCGTTCCCAGCGCCGCTTCCAGGGTGTCGTCGTTACCAACCGCCAGCATGGCAAAGCCCCAAACGACCCCAAAGTTGGTTGTCGTCGCCGGGTGCGACCATTTAAGGTTCCTAATATAAAAGCCAGCCGTTTCGTCGGAAGATTTCGGGGCCGGGAATTTTACGAAGCAATGCCATTCCGTCGAGGCGTCAAAGGCCAGGTATTCATAATTGATCTTGTTGGTCGTGGTTTCACCTTGGGCCACAGCCGCGCAGCCTAATGTCGTTGTCGGCGTCAGCGAGCGGGCAATAACCGGGATGGCGTGTTTGCCCTGCAGGACATGATTTTCGGCAACCCATGCCCCGGCGGCGGTCGCCCCGTCAAGCAGGCGAACCACGACCGTGTCGCCCGGTGCCAGTGCTGCGAGGATCGTTCCGGCAGCATTGTCCTTGACGGCGAAGGCGATTGTCCCGGCGTTGTAAATAACCCACGGCTGGCCTTCCACATCGGTTGTCGCGTCGGGCATATTCACAGCCATAGACGCCGCCGTCATGGTCACCGCCTGCACCAGGCTATCGGCGGCAACCAGCGTCACATCGACGGCTGATGTCGTCTCGCGCGCGCCGTAGACCAGCGCGTTGGTCAGGCCGCCGATGGTCAGGGCGGCGATGTCGTCGCGGGCTTTTGTCGCCAGCGCGATTAGGTCGGCCATCCAACTCGTTTTTCCGCGGGTCCATGCGATGACGGTGTCATAGGCGCTCATGCTGTTAATTCCCTGATTTTCATATCGATGACGAACTGGTTAAGGCGGTCCTGGCGGATCGCCGACACGCCGCCTCGCAGCGGCACTCCGTAAAGACTGGTGCGGTACTGTTCGGACGTTTCTGCCGCCGGAAAAGGCATCACCAGGATGTCGCGGGAATGCCCGACGATGCGTTTTAAATCGTCGAAACCGCCCATGGCGTCTGCTTTTTCGGCATAGCTGAACGGCAAGGTCAACACCCGGTATTTGTCGCGCTTGTCGAACCAGATGCCGCCGTCGTCCATGTCCACCTGGGCCGACGGGTCAATCCAGTCCAGCGACCAGCCGTTGGAAAAATTTTTGCTCGGTTGCCAACCGACACCGGCAATTAATCGCCCGGCCTGGATGTAGCCATCGGCGTTGGTGGCGTCATCAATATCGACGCGCAGGTATAAACCGTTGTACGAAGCGCCCAGCCTGATCACCCGGTAATATTTAAAATCGTTCAGCGCGCTCAGGATTGGCGTCCCGTCCAGACCACACAAATCCAGGCCAATCTCATCAACGCCGTATATCCCTGCCCATGCATCGAAGGTCGTATCGAAAACCGGCGAACTCATGTCGGCGCTGTCTGAAATCCGCACCCTAATCGTCGCCGCCGCCGTCAGGTTGTGGTTCCACAGCGCCACCGTTGAAATTGTCGTCGCCTCGCCAAATCCGGCGCGCCACCATTCACCAGTGACGCCCGTCGTGCGCGCGGTTTTCTTTAGCGCCCTGTCCCGTAAATTATCAGGGCCAAGCGTTCCCGCCGTGCTTGATGCGGCCATGGTCGCCGCGTCTATCTTGTTGTCGTGCAGGATCAATACCTTTTCGGTCATTCTTAGCCCCACAAATCCAGAGTGACTTCACCGAGCGCGGCGAATTCCTTGAAGCCGACGACGATCAGGTCGCGCCCGCCGGCCAAGCCAAACCGGGCATGACTCAAATTGACGACATCACCAAGGTCGATGGCGAAGGGTTGTGTCTTCGCTACGGCGTTAAAATTCTCGCGCCGGGTTTTATATAAAGTCAGTCGTCTGGTCGCCTCGCTCTCTGCGTCTGCTTTCAGGGCCAGCAGGGTGGCCAGTGGTTCCGGGTCGATGGCGTTTTTATAGCCGCCGTTACCAACCCCGTCGGCCTTGACGGTTGTGTCCTCATCCGAGGCGACGCGAAATTCTTCGGCCACAAACGATTTATGCGCAGCCGTTGCCAACACGTCCATCTGGTCGGGCAGTTGCACGGTCCAGGACCGCCCGTAACCGATGCGCCGCCGCCACGCGGGCGGGCCGTAGCTTTCCCGGCCAAGTGAATCCTTGGTCAGGTCGCTTTCGGTCAGGTACAGCGCCGGTGTGCCGCCGGGGGCTTCAAAGCGCCCGACCGAAAACAGACCGGCGCGGGTGAACCCGTAAAAGCCACCGATGGAGGCGACAATTTCATCCAGCACGTCGAGCAAATTGCGCGCCGCCGTGCCGGAATAAAACCCCAGCGCCGCCGTGGTTAGCACGTTCAGCGCCGTAAACGACGCGGTGTCCAGGTCGGCAGGCGTGGCAAGCCCGCCAAACGTCACGACCAGCCGTTCCATGATATCGGCAGCAGATGAAACGTACACCCCGCCCGCCTTGTCGCCCTGCACATCCGCCGTGATAAGCCCGGTCGATGCGGCCACCAGCGTGAAGCGCCCGTTAACCAGGTCAACCGTGTAATCCGTCGTCAGCACCAACAGCTTGCCGTTGTCGTAAACCGCGTCGATGGCTTCAATCTGGCCATTATTGACCTGATGAATCCGGTTCGTCGCGTCGACCTCAACAGGCTTCAAATTAAAACATTTTCCAAAACACACCGGCTTCGGTTTCGATTTCAGATCGTCGCCACCCTCGACCCCGCCGGTGCCAGCGAAAAGGGTTTCCTGCAGCACCTTGTCCAGCTTTTCGCGCTTGTCCAACAGCGGCAAATGTATTTCGTTGCGCCCGAACCCGGCCTCGCCGCAAAAGCCTTCAAACACCGTTTGAAAGGTTGAATATGCATCGCCGCTAACCCCGGCCTTGATTGTCACCTGGCGGCCATCGAAGTGCAGCGCCAACCAGGCATCGAACTGCCCGGTGTTGACCAGCACCAGGTTGCCGCGACCGGGAAGCGAGCGCCCGCCCACCGCACCGGGGCGGTACATGGAACGCTGGAAAACCAGCTTGCTGGATAAAATCGGCTCGAAATAAGTATCAGCCGGGGTGTCGCTTGATGCCGTCGTAAAGCCCTCGGTGGAAACGTACAGCGTGGTCAGCGCCGATGTCGCCGTGTCGTAAGGCTTTATTTCGGCGGTAAACACCCGCCGCGCGTTGGGGTCGTCGAAAACTGTCATCTTAAGCAGCCGAACTCAGGCCGCTGGTGGTCTTGCGCACCGCCGCACTTGTCGCGTGGCTTGATGCGAACGACGCCATCTGGTCCATGGCGCGGGCCGTCTCCCGGCGGGTCTGGCGGGTTTCTTCAAGCAGTTGAGCCACCAGGTCAACCAGTTCGCGGTTGTCGTTTCCGCCGACGGCTTGCGCCATGGGTGTGATTGTGCCGGGGCGGTCTTGCCGTAAGATTTCCGGGCCATCCTCGCCGACTACAAAATTCTCGCCAGCAGTAAAACGCCCACCGTGCTTAAGCCCGCGCATGACACTTAACCCGGTGCTTTCAACACCGCGATAATTATTGGCAAGCTGCGCGCCGAAATCACCCAGCAAGCCCGCCGCGTCGGTGCGGAACCCATCGGCCCTGCTCGCCGAATTGTCATTGACCCCGAACACCGCATCGCCGCCCGAACGCCCAAAACCGGAACTTGCCAACGCCGTACCGCCGCCGAACTTGCCGGTCAGGTTGCCGACAATGCCCGCCATCGTCCTGCGCCCGGTGAACAGGTCGTAAGCCGCCCCGCCGATCCCCGTTCCCTGCGCCAATCCACCGGTCTGCGCGGCGCGGGTCAAATTGCCCAACGCCGAAAAAGCCAGCCCCGGAATGCCCCCAAGCAACGCGCCAAGAATGCCCAGGCCCGCCCCGGCGGCGGACGAACCCAGAAACCCTGTTTCGCTGACATAGCCCTTGATCGATGCCATCGCCGGGGTTTCAAACGCACCCGCCGGTGAAATGCTGGTCGGACCGCTGAAAAAGTCGGCAATCCGGTCCCAAAACCCGCGCGTGTCCACTGCAGCAGCAGAACCAGCACCGGAACCCGAACCACCACGGCCATCCGCACCGCCGGTAAATCCATGACCCGCAGCGTTTTCCCTGTCGGCCCGCCCCTGACTGAAGCCACGTTGACCAGCAGAACCGTCAAGGCCCGGCGCGCCATGTCCAAAACCGGCCCCGCCACCCGCCGGGCCGCCCAGCGAAAAGCGCGGCAGGGTGTCGTTTGCGACCAGGCCGCCGGTGGCGTAGCGGTTGTTGTCGTTTATGGCGTGAAGCAAAGGCAAGTGGCGTTGGGTGGCCGCCGCGTTGACGATGAATTCACCGTCGGAAAGCCGCGCCACGATGCTGTCCGACGTGCCGGTACCGGGTCCGCTGACCTGCCCACCTTCGGCGAACAGGCTGGAAATAAAACTACCGGCCCCGGAAATAAAACTGCCGATGATCGAACCGCCGCCGGGTGCCGATGATGAACCGATGCCAAGCGCCGAACCGATGCCGGAAATAACGTCCTGCGCGGCCAGCCGCGCCAGCCCGGCCTTGATCGATGTCATAAAATCGCGGAACGTGACCTTAGAGCCCATGAAGAACTGCGCCAGTGAATCCTCGACCGACTTGAACGCGGTAACCAGGAACGCGCCGGACCGCTTGCCGCCGTTGTTGATTTCCTCGAAATAGGACGCCACCTGTTTTGATGCCTGGCCGCCGAAGGTTTCCTCGGCAATCTTCGCCCGCTCATCAAGAATTTTCTTGCCGTAAAAGGCGTTGACGCTGCTTGACGCTTTCAGAAGTTCGGTTTCGGAAATCAGGCCCTTTTTGCGTAAGGAATCAATTGCGTTCTCATCGGTCAGCTTGGCGCGTTTGAGGAAATCCAGCTTCGATAACGTCGCCTGCGCCGCACGCTCTTCCATCCCGGACAGCTTCGCCAGCCCGCTTTTGCGAGCGCTGGCCCGCTCCGAAGCGGCCTTGCGTTCCGCCGCAACCAGGTCAGAGGCGGATTTTTTAGCCTCGGCGGTGCGAAGTTTCTTGCTCTGCCTTTCTACGGTAAACAGAACCTTGGCCCATTTTTTCGCGGCTTTTTCCTTAAGCGCCGACTGCGCTTCGGCGGTGCGGTTGGTCTGCGCAAAATCGGACATCCTGACCGCGTTTTCTCTTTCGCGGTGTTTTTCGCCCAAGCTTAATTCTATTTCCCTCAGCCGCAGTCGCCGTTGCAGGGCTTTTTCCATCAGCCCCTCGCTGGCGATATCAGCCGCGCCAAGAACTCCGACCAGTTCGTCCATGGATGGTGCCTTCCTGGCTTGATCTTCCAGGGCGGCAATCTCAATCTTTAAGCGCCGGGCTTCCTCAATCAGCGGCGGGAACAAATTGTACGTGGTGGATTCGACATTTTTAGCCAGGTCGGCGAAAAACCGTTGCACCGCTGTCCCTTCGGCGCTGCCCACGGCCTCGAAAAACAATCCGACGTTCTCCGAAAGCGTATCAAAAGAACCAGCCAAGCCCTTGGCCTCTGCCAGCCCCGCCCCACCGACCTGATTTTCAAGAATTTTTAGGATTTTTGCCTGTGCACCTGCGACATTTCCAACTTCGACCATAGTCTTAATCATGTCACGCTGTTGGTCGGTGAAACTGACACCGACCCGGCGCAACGCCGTCAACCCTAAAATCGGATCTTCCAGCGCTTTGCCAAGCTGGATTGTGTTGGTTTCCAGCGTTCCGAAACCGGAAGCCGCCAAGTCCTGCGCCAAATACAGGGTTTTCTTAAACACATCGCCGGAGACCGACTTAAAAGTCAGCAATTCTCCAGCCGCCTTGCGGGCACCTTCAACGCTAGCTAACGTGCCACGCCCGACTGAAATAGCCAAAGTATCAATCTGGCCCGCTGTTAAACCGCTCGCATAACCCGTACTTTTAAGCAACGCTTCGGTCTTAAACATTGACCGTTCAAATCCGGAAAATGCTTCAAGTCCTTTTTTCAAACCCCAAACAACACCGCCGATTGTTAGTGCGAATCCCGCCGCAGCCAGACCGGCACCGGTTATTAAGGAAGCCATACCGGAAAAACGCGAGGCTACACCACCAAGCGGCCCGTCAATGACGGAGGCGACTTGCCCCATACGCCGCAATTTACCGGTCGAACCGGCGATGCTCTTGTCGAGCGCACCCAGCGCCTTCGTTGGTTTTTTTGCCGCGTATTCAAGTTTTTCAAGCGCCGCCTGTCCAGCCGTACCGAACTTTTTCAGATCGGCTGTCGCCTTCTGTGCCCGCTCGATTGCGATCCGAATAGAGACCGTCTCCTGATTCTTTGCCATCAGCCTACCGTTCAAGTTGTTATGAAGGGGTTGTCACACCCGGTTATCTTGTGTTTCACTCACCGCCGGGAGGTCAGCAAATGGAATATATTATTATTTGGGTCGCCGCAGCTGTTCTTGGCGGCGCTGTCGCCAGCGGCAAAAATCGCAGCGCTGCCGGATGGGCAACCATTTGTCTACTGCTGCCAATTGCAATACTGGTCCTGTTCGCCCTTCCCACAATCAAGGAAGAACCAACCGCCGAAATTTCAAAAAAATGCCCTGATTGCGCCGAACAAGTCCAACCAGACGCCCGCATCTGCCGCCATTGCGGTCACGAGTTCACTAAAACCGTAGTTCCGAGCGGCCCTAGCGCCAAAAAGTCCGCCACCAACCAGACAGACATCATCACCTGCGCTGCTTGCAACAAGGAAACCTATGCCGGACAGGACACCTGCCCGCACTGCGATATGCCGTTAATGTCCGCCGAATATGCCTCTATCACCGAAGACGGCGATGTAGAGATAGATAATGAAGCCTTTGTCGATAGCCTAAATTTCAAAATCGAGGTCAAGGGATTAGACTTGGACGACTGGGATGACGACGATGATGAAGACTTCGATGATGAAGAAAACGATTCCAAACCTTTCAAGTTTGATCCAGGCCCTGTCCTGTTAGATGGCCTCGACCTTAATTGGATACTTTGCTACTTCGATAAAGACGATAACGAAACACAGCGTCCCATTACCGTCAAGGCGCTACACGGTGAGAAATACCCAAAATATATTCAGGCATATTGCCATCTTCGAAAAGCGCCAAGATTTTTTAACATCTACAACATCGAAGAAGCCATTGACGCAAAAACGGGTGAATTAATCCCGGTCTTGCACGGCCTTCTCGAATGGATTGAACACGGTCAACCATCTGCTTATCTCGAAAGTATAAAATTACCCCAAGACGAGGGATGAACCTTTCAACTTAACAAACGGCTGCCGGGGGAGGCGTCTCTTACGGTCCGCCCTCGCCCTCCTTGAAGGACTATTACAGCACCGGCAGCCGCAACTCTCGGCGGGCGACGGACATCAGCAAGTCCGGATGTTTTTTTAATCTGATTCCTACCCACCACAAATTTTTCCCCGCGTATGCGCCCACGTCTCGACTTTCGATCATCGGCGACGGTAAAAACATGTCACCGCCCTTTTCATATCCGGCTACGGGCTCGAACTCATCGCCAGTCATTTCCAGAAACGCCGCGATACCGCCCCGCGTCACTTCGCTTTCCAACAGCGCCGTCATGTCAGGGTCACCCCCTCGTACCAGATAAATCCTCCGTTGCCTTTGTTCTTGACGTAGCGCTCGCCCAGCGCCCGGCCAAATGCCGTCAGGCTTGCCGAAGCCGTTCCATTTTTTGCGCACCAGTCGGCGTAGGCGGCGTACAGGTCCGAGGCGCGAGATTTGAAATTCTCGCCAGTCTCGGTCCGTTCGTCCATAAACCTGTCGATGGCGTGATCGCCAACGGCAATCTGTCGCGGACCATCATCGACCTGCGGCAAAGGCAGCAACCGCCACATGCGCTGCGACGCCGCCCGCCCGAAGGTACGACGGCATTCGTTGACCAGGTTCAAATAAAGCCGGGTGTCATCGGCTTCCTGTTCCATGTCGAACCCCGCCACACCGTAAGACCCGGTCCGCCGGATCGTCGGCAAGACTTCATGGGTCACCCAGCGCTTGAACTTTTTCGCCGATTTCTTGCGGCTACCAAGAATCAAGGAATACATCCCAGGTTCGTTGATTAGATTAATCTGACGATGGTTCCCCTCGATTGAACCTAGGGTAACCTCATCCTCATCAAGTCGTTTAAGGGCATCGCTCGGATTATCTATTTCCAAACACCGGCAAATATCTTTTGCAACAAACCATGGCTCACCGTCCCGTGGGTCAATCCGAACCGCATCACCCTCAAAATCGAGGGTCATTAATGTCGGAACCAAACTGGATGTCTGTGTTTGCATTGTTGCTAAATCCACTTCAAAAGGGTAACTTATGCGTATTAAAGGCAACAATTACATAATTGTCAACGCAAAAGAAGCAATTTGGATTTATTTATGTCTATAACGCCTTCACAGTGCCGCGCTGCTCGCGCCCTTCTTAATTGGTCTCGTGATAACCTCACGGCTGGGTCAAAGGTCGCCAAGCGGACAATCGCTGATTTTGAATCTGATGCCCGCTCTCCTCACAACAGCACACTCGCCGCCATCCAAACCGCCCTCGAAGCCGCCGGGGTTGAGTTCATCGCCGAGAACGGTTCCGGCCCCGGTGTCCGCCTGAAAAAATCCTCCTGATCGACTCTCGTTACCGTTTCTGCCATCCTCCCCCTTCACAACCAAAAGGAGGAAACAATGACGGATACAATTGACATGGATGAATATAACCACCGTGCGTTTCTGGCTAACTTCCCCCCGGAATTGCGCTGGGAAAAGGTAGAAGGGGTGATGTCTCAAGGAGAATCGACGCCGGCGGATTCCCTGGTATCCATAAGTGGACTCGACCATAAAGGCGAATATGTAAAGTTCTGGGTGAACATTCCGAACGCGATGTATCTGCTGAATCTGCTTGCCCAGCTTCAGCAACAAACGGGCGCGGCGGTTCCTTCCGAACAGCCTGGTGTGACAAACCCTCATTCATAATAAAAATCCTCCTAAATAATATACGCCAATGATTTACTTTTTTTCTTGATCTAAGTACGCCAATGGCGTATATTTAGATCATGGAAAACACAATGATCACCGTTATCGAAACCGCGCCTTTTATCGCCAAGGCCAAGCGAGTCTTTTCCGAACAGGAAAAAACCAACACCATCGACATGATTTCAGCCGACCCCATGGTTGGCGACATCATTGTCGGCAGCGGCGGTGTTCGCAAAGTGCGGGTCGCACTTTCAGGCCGGGGCAAAAGTGGCGGTGCGCGGGTCGTTTATTATTTCCGCAACACCGACATGCCGGTTTATATGTTGGCCGTGTTTACCAAGAACGAAAAAACCAATCTTTCAAAAGCCGAATTAAAACAACTGAAATTATTTGTCGAAACCACCGTTAAAAACTGGAAGGAAAGTCACCCAAAATGAGCAAAGCCTTTGACCAAATCATGGCTGGCCTGAAAGAAGCCGCCGCCCACGCCGCAGGCGAGGACATCGACTGCATCATCCACACTTTCCCACGACCCGATGTTAAAAAAATCCGCGCCAAAACAAAACTTAGCCAGGCCAGGTTTTCCGCCGTCTTTCACATTCCCATCGGCACCCTGCGCAATTGGGAACAGGGTCGCCGCCACCCCGATGGCCCCGCCGCCGCCCTGCTGCACATTATCGACAAGGAACCAGAAACCGCCGTGCGCGCCTTGCATACGCCTTAACGCCCTATCAATTCCCGCCGCGCCTCCTTTAGCGTTTCCAGCGCCGTCTCGATGATGACGAACGCATCAATCGTCCACGCCGCTTGTTGCAACCAGCCGCCGGTGTCTGGAAGTGTTGCCGACTTTTTAAACACCCGCCACAACTGCACCACTTCGAGCAGGTCCCCGACAAGGTGCTGCGGATGAACGCCTAGTTTTTCGAAGCCGATTTCCGGGAGACTCCAGAAGTCTTCGTCTTTGTGCGCCGGGTTTTCGGCTGTGAAGGCTTCGCCGCCTGCGAAGTCGCCGGGCCAGAAGGCCCAGGCGACGGCGAGTTTAAGTTTTTTTCAGCCGTGCCCCCAGGGGCCATCAACGCCCCGACCTTTCCGTCGATCTGGCGCAGGTGGTCGTCGGAAATAGCCTGCAAGGAATTCTCGCTCAAGCCCACAGGTTCAACCCGCTTGAAATCGGCGTCCACATTTTCCCAGCCGACGACAAACATCCGCACCGCCTCAATCATGGCAATTTCAAGGTAGTATTCGTTTTCCGCCAACCGTCCTGCGTATTCACCGCCCAGCCCGCGAACGCTTTCCTCGAAATCCATAAACGCCTGCAACAATTTATCGGGAACCGCCGTGTCAGCATCGCCGTCGCGGGCCGCAAGCGCCGCCTCGAAAGCGTCGATGGTGGCGTTGGCGGCGCGGGCTTCGTCTTTCGAAAAAGCCCCGGCGTCGTTGGCCGCCGCCACATCGGTGCGCATGGACTGGCGCATTTCAGCAGGCATAAACAAACGCGCCCCCCGCGCCTTGACCTGGCGACGGTATGCGGCACGGTCATAAACACTCGGCACCTTGACCAGATAAGCCACCCGCTTATCCTCATCAACGTCATCCTGACCTGTGGGTTCCATGCGGACGGGTGCGGATGTTGATTTAATAGCCATCAGTGAATACACAACCAGCAACCGTCATCGACGCCAGTCGATTGGAACGGCACATCTTCGTTGGCGTAGCCGGAACTATCGCCAGGAGCCGCCCCGGTCAATTTCGCCGTCGGCACCAACAACGAGACCCGCTTGCCAGCAACCGAACCCCAACGGGTGACGATGGTTTTTGAATTCTGATTCATGAAATCAGACATATTGTTTCGCGTCGCAAGGTTCGCCAAAAGCGGGGTGATGGAACCGGTCACCTTGCGCTTGGTAAGCCCCGCGATGTCATAACCGTAAGTCGCAGCCGGGTCGTCTGCCTGCGAGATTTCCCCACCCAGGTCCAGCGAGAAATTGCCAAACTTGACAACCGCGCCACCCATCAGCGCCTCGGCATTCTTGAACGCTTCGGCTTGCACATTATCATACGTGGCGCTGCCCGGATGGGCGACCTGCGCCGGAAGGGCTGGCAGGATGCCGGTGAAGTTGAAACTCATGCGGCCAATGCCGCGCGTGTCGATGGCCAAATTCATGGTCCCCGCCGCGCCTATCAGTTTGCGCAGCAGCGATTGACCGCCGGACGCCGAGGAATGCTGATAATCGAAAATAGTCAGCGTCTCAAGCCCGGTGGATGCCGGGCGGTACAGCGCGTTGGCCGGGATGGTGTAGGTCGATGTGGCGTCCGGTGCGGTCGTCCACGCGGCGGCCACCGTGGCGACCTTGCTCGAACCAACGTAACCGGTCATCACCGCCGACTGCCCCGAACCGGTGCCACCGTCGATTTCGATAACCATGCCCTTGTAGGCATCATCGACCGCCGAAGCACCAGCGGCCAGTGTTACAGTCGAAGCCGCGCCAGCCGTCGCCGTGCCGGTAACATCTGCCGCCGTAACAGTTTCAGACAGCCCACAGCCGCGCAGCAACGCACCATATTCAGGGGCCGTGCCGCCCGCGCCGGAACCGCGCATGGTGACATCATAATTAATTGTGGCATTGCCGCCACCGACAATCGGGTTGCCCACATCAAGCGATCCGGTGGCTTCATCGTCGGTATCCAGGACATCAAAATTGGGCGAATACTGAGGGCTGGAAACCTTGATGGCGTTAGCGGCGACCGTCGGGGATTCCTCGATGCCGGAAACGGCTTCCGGCTTGGCGGTCACGGTTTGGTTTTTGGTACGAAAATCGGCCATGATTTTTAATCCTTAAATATCTGTAGGTTGCGTGTTTCAGGCGGACTGGATTGCGGCCCATGCGGTGTCGCGCTCGTCGCTGGAAGGTCGCCATCCAAGGAAAGATTCGATTGCGGAAATTTGCGGCACACCCTCGTCGGTGAACTGACCGGGGTTGGTTGGCTCAAGGCGGGCGGTAATGACGGCGGTGATGGCAGCCAGCCGTTCGCGCTTGCCTTTCGGGGCGCTCTGGGCCGTGGCAGGTTCTTGCGGTGTCAGGTGGCTTCCGCCGACGGCCATCGGCCCGCCAGCCTTGCGGTGTGCAGGTGTTTTCATTTTGTGTTCTCCTGTAAAGGTGCAATCGCTTCAGGGCTTCCTGAAGCGTAAATTGCCCCGACCAAAACTAAGGCAATGCCGTCGGATCTGTTTCCGACGTTTGATAATCAATTTCAAATTCAACGGTAAATTCCGCGAACGGTTTTTCTTGTTCCTCGCGCATGATTTCAGGCTCAAGCATTTCCACTTCGCGCACGTCCGAAGCCAAGCCGCCAAGCGTAATATCGGCCATCAGCGCCGTGCCGATCTGCACGTACAAAGCATCGACCGCCGCCGTGATGGCTGCGTCGTCGCTGCCTGTGACATAACCCTGCACGGAAACGTCCAGCGTCATTCCAACGGCACCTGTCTCGTGGTCACTTGCCCGATGCCCGCCGTCAATCTGGATAGCCGCTGGCATTTCCGCTGGCTCGACATCACTGGAACGATTGCGCGCCGCCAAAACACCAGCACCGATGGCAATCAGCGCCGCATCGACGGCGGTCAGGATTTGCTCACGAATTGAAGTAGCCATTATTAAATTCCCTACCGTGCCGATAAATGTTTCAAAATTTGACGCCCCAAGTCTCTGTTTGCCCGTTTTACTGCCCGCTTAACATCGATCTTGCGTTTAATCCGCACCTGCTTCACCAGCAAAAACAGCGGTGCAGACGCCCGCCTGCCACCGACCGGCGAATAGGCTGCGCCGGTTTTCTTGCTGACCCGCGATTTCGACCGCCGCAACCCGCTGGTCAGGTTATCGGCAACCAGCAGCGCTTTGCCGGGGCCTATCTTGACGTAGCGCAGCGAGGCATATTTGCCGATAGCAGCCTCAATATCCGACCACTTGCGTTCCTTGTTTCCCTTCGAATGTTTAAGGCCCATGTCGAAACCAAATTTTTTTGCCGCTGGCAGCGGGATAACCAAAAACTTGGCCTTACGCACCCTGATTTGCGCGCCCTGGCTAAAGGCCGCGTGAATGCGTTTAGCATTCGAAAAAACAATAGCGGCAGGATGCAGGCTAATCTTGCCATGTCGCGGATAGACTTCGAAGCGCCACGCCTTTTCCAGCCCGCGGCCAAGTTTTGCATGCCGCGTCTGCGCCCGAAGGTCGCCTTGTAATCCTTTCGCGGTGCTGGCTGTCCCTGCCTTAACCCCTTTTTTGATCCGCCTGAGTTGCCGGTCCATGGACTTGCGCAAATCGCCTTTTAGCGCCAAGCCCAAACCGGTCATGACGTGCGCTCGACGCCCAACTGCCAAATCAGACCGTCGGCGTCGGTGTCTGCCCGCGTCACCTTGTAGGTATCGGCCCCGACGACAAACGTGTCGCCCTTCGCCGCCGCCGCGATTTCCGACACCCGGACTTCGGCCCGGACCTGCGCAGTGGCGATGCCAACCTTGCCAAAACTTTCACCCGCCGGTTCTTTCTTCAAAATCACCTTGACCGAAATTGGCCCGCCACCGGACAGCGGTGAATATGCAGCGTCTTTGGCAAACGTGTCATGGACGACGGTGTACAGTTCATCAAGAGCCAGATTCCAATTCATAATTTTAAGGCCCCTAGCGCTCCCAGCGAAAAGCGTCCGCTGATCTTTTAAAAAATTAAAGAATAAGGAAGAGAACAGGGCGACCCCGAAGGACCGCCCATGTTCGTATATTTATCGAAATAACAACCCTGAAATTTAAGCTTGCTTGCCTTTCATCAGCACTTTCGGACGGGTGCAGAACGGCAACGGATTAGCCTGGACTTCGAATGACATAAACTTGTTCTTACCGCTCGGATCAAAACCAGGAATGACGTAACGCGGCATACCCGGCGTGTTAACAAATTCCATGGTGTCCGCTGGCCCGTTGGGATTTTCCCACAAACCCGGAACGCCGACCGGCGCGAAGTGAGCCTTGGCCGCTGGAACGCCGACAGTGCCATCGTCTGACCCCCGGTAATCCTCGAAATCGATACCGCCAAAATTGAAAACGCTGTAAGTTAGGTCGGCGCGCAACGCGGCACCTTGTTCCCAGCGGTCGTAAGCAGCCTTAACCTCTGGATGAGAGATCAGGTTGTCGAAGAAGTCAGGACCACACAACGAGTGAATGCGGAATTTACTATTTTCCGGCAACTTCAAGTTTTTAACCATCGTGCGCCGCAGCTTCTGGCATAATCCACGCACGTCTGTGGTGGCAGTGGTCAGGGCAAAATTAACTTCTGTTTCTTGCGTCACGCCAAATTCGGTGAACAGATTGTAAATTACCGTCGATCCGTCGGCGTCCAGGATATCGCCCTTGAATGCACCCAGGCGCAGGTTTTCCAAAGTCATGTCCATCGACAAAAGAAGGCGTTGAACTTCTGCGTCGGCGACCTGCGTCACTACTTCCAGCTCACCTTGGCCGCCAAATGCGCGAACGCCTTGAATCTGATCCGCATAGATCACAGCTTCGCGTGTAAGGTGCGTCAGGTTCAGGTTGCGCATGCGGCGCTTGCCACGCGAGGCTTGTTCCGGCGCACTGCCACGCGGGCTATTGGCAATCAGGGACAAGACAGAATCCTTTTCCTCGATAGCAACCGTCGTGGTGATCACACCGTATTCGCGAAAATCGCAGACCTCGCCCACACGCCCTGGAACGAAATCCATATTGTTGACGCGCGTCGTCATTGACAAAGCGCTGAATGCGTCGTTGTTGAAAATGTCCATTTCGGCCATTTTTTGAACTCCTTAATCTATAATTGAGTTTGAAACGCGATGCTTAGCGCGCGATGATGGTTGCGACCGACAATTCGGCCTTACCAGTAATGATTTGATTAGCAGTTGCGCCGGTAAACCATTGCAGGGACGAACTGGCCACCTCCGCCTCGCGGGCGATAATCACGCAGTCCACATCGGCGGCGCTGGCATCAACGTTGTCGTACAACACCGCGACAGCGGTTTCAGACCCATCCGTGTTTGTTGGGTTGTATTCCGTGTATTTACCCGAACCGGCGACAACGGTGATAATGAAACGGTCACCCACGGCGAAGTCGGTCGCGCCGTCTGCCAGCGTGAACGCCAACCCACCATCGGAAAACGCAGCGGCGACATCACCGGTGCCGATGTTCACGCCGTCAGGATTTTCCACCTCGAAGGCACCCGCGTTAGCTGCGGTGGCGACGACGCTCAAAACGTAATCTCCAACATTCGCCCCGGCGGAAACGGTCACAGCGCCCATTGCCCCGTTACCGGTATTGCCCGCATCGGCGGCGGATGTCGCCGAACCACTCTTTGTGATTTCGCCGAGCACGGCACCGGCAGAAAGGTTCTGGCCTAAAATCAGCGTTTTGGTTTCACGCGAACGGCTACCGTTCGCCTCCGATACCATAAATTCGCCAGCATGCTGGCCTTCGGTTAAAGTAGTCATGACTTAAAGTTCTCCATAAATGTAATTGATAGATGAAAACTCAGAGGGGGTTTAGGTATTGCCGCGCGTAACCGCACGGCGCTTGGCATAGATAGCAGCAGCATTTAATGTGCCGCCGTGGCCGTGTTCATCGCCACCGCCGTGTAGTGTGCTGGTGGATAATTTATCGTCGGCATCGGCGCGCTGTTTAACCAGGTCATCGCGCACGGCTGCGGCGCTCAACTTCTTGCCCAGATAACCCGCCGTCAAATCGGAGCGCCCGGCAATATCACATAACTGTGCAATTTCACCGGCTGCGGCATGGCCTTGGTCGTGGCCTTCCGCCCTGGCCGTATCCAAGGCGATGATATTGTTGCCAACCGCTTCTTTCAGCGGCGTTTCTGCCGATGGCGATTCAGGTGCGGCAGGGGTTTCTGCTGTGGTGGTGGTGGTTGTGTTTGTCTTGGTTGCGTCCGGCTTGGGCGCTTCGTCGTTAGATTTAGGCATGGGTAGTGTCTCCTTATGGCTGCCGGGTTGTGACGCGGCGGTACCCGCGCCTGTGAAAAATGATTGCCGGGGCTGGTTAACCTTTTCAGTCAATTCAGCCAAAGCCTCACGAAACGGCATCACCGCATCCGCAAGTCCTGACCCGACGGCGGCACCGCCAAGCCCTGTGAATATATCCGCCTCGGTCGCGCGTACCGTGTCGGTGTTGGTCTTTCGATTGCGCGCCACGGTTTCAACAAACAGATCGTAAGTTTCACCGACAGACGCCTGCAGTCGTTGCTGCGCGGCATCGCTCAATGGTTCGTGCGGGTTGAAATCGTTTTTGTGCGCACCGGCATAAATGGTAGTGTAATTCAACCCGGCAGCAGCATCCTGCCTGCTCACGTCCAGATGCATGGCGATCACACCGACCGAACCGACCGCGCCGGTTTGCGCCACGGTTATGCGGTCTGCCGCGCTGGCCAGCGCGTAAGCGGCGGAAAAGGCATGCTCGTCTGCCGCCGCCCATATTGGTTTGACGCCGCGCGCCTGGTGAATTAATTCAGCCAGATCAAAAACACCGGAAACCTCGCCACCACCGGAATCAATATCAAACATCAGCGCCTTGATGTATGGGTCTGTGACCGCGTCCATGAACATGTCTTCTATCTCGCCATATGACCAAAGCATTGATGGTGGCGAGGCGGCGGCGGCGCGATGGACCAAGGTTCCCAAAACATGGATTACCGCCACGCCATTATCGGTTATCGCGTAGGGTTTGTTGCTTTTCACCCGCCCTGGAACCGAAGCCAGGCGGTCTGGCAAAACATTGCCCTGCCCTTGGCCATGGTCAGCGGCTTCAAGAAGCTTGCCCTCATCAATCCCCAAGCGCGGCCCGAGGGCGGCAACCATAGCGGCGGCCTTATCCGGATGGATGACCAGCGGCGTATTGAAGATGCGCCCCAAAATATGTGGATAATCACGTTTCATGAGATGTCCTTAGAATTACTGCTATATTGTTTGACGTTCGGCCCGATCGGCTGCATCCGGGTCGGCGTTCGGATCGGGCTCGTTTTCATCGGGGTACACGACCCCCTCAGATCGCGCATTCGTGACACCTGCCTTTGATGTGTGCTTGGCGTTCGAATCCAGAATCAAACCAAGACGTTCTGCCCGCTTGGCATCTTCTGCCAAGGCGTTGTCGATAACCTCGGGGTCGTAACCCGACATCTGGATTGCTTCGGAGCGCGAAATCAAACCCGCCCGAATAGCCATGATCAACCCAGCCACTTCCTTGACCGGATCGGTCCACTTGAAGCCCTGTGGTACCCATCGAACGCCATAATAATGATGCCGGTTACGATGAAAATCGGCGGCGTCCAGGACACCAGAGATAACCGCCGTGTCGATAAATTCTCTCCACGTAGGTCGGCAAAACTGATAAATGAAAAAGCAGGTTTGAAACTGTTCAACCTCCCGCCTAAACTCCAACAACCCAGCCCGGATCGAGGAATAATTCACCCCGGACAGATCGCCAGAAAGCTGCTCATACGTCACGCTCCCGCCCGCCGCAATGGCGCGCAATTCACGCTTCACAAAATCATCGACACCCGCGCCAATCTCTGGCGGGTCCGCAAATTTCACATCCTCACCCGGTCGCCCCACAGGGAACGTTCCGGGTTCCAGATGCATAATTTCCAGCGCGGCATTAAGTGGATCAATCGCGCCGCCAAGCGGACTCCCGCTGCCGGAATCCTCCATGGTCTTCGTGATAAAACCTGTGATCATCGCAGCAATTTGCTGTTTTTTCAGCGTTGCATCTTCAAACTGATCCAGTTCGTACAACCGCAACAAAACCGATGCCAAAGCAGGAACACCGCGCACCTGTCCGGGCCGCAGTGGCTTGAACAAATGGATCATGCGATCAGCAGGAATACGCACCGCCTGTCCTGCACCGCGACCTAACAATGCGTGGTCTTCAGGATGATACGGCAGAACGTGATATGCGCTCTTGCGGTTGATACCGTCGTATTCGATACCACAACGAATCACACCGGCACCCCGCGACAAAGACCTGGTTAATTCCAGTGGAACTTGTTCACTTTCCATTAGTTCCAGTTGAAACGGAACAGTCAGGCCATCACTCGGACGCCGTGCGCGAAATCGCCCAAAACAATCCGCCCCCTCCAGCATTGAACGTAATCCCAGTACCTGCTGGCCGTAGTAACTGCAATTACCCGACGCATCGGATTCATCAACGAACCTGTTCCACAACTCATGAATTTCCAGGCGCTTCTTTTCGTCAGGATGCATGGACCGTGGACGAATACCTGTGCCAATGGCGTTCGACACATACTTGTCAATCGCTTGGCCCGCATAGGCATTCTTGCGCACCGCATCGCGCGATTGACGGCGCAGGACTGAACCGGCACCACTCAGTAATGAATTAATATGCCCGCCAGGCGCACCACGAATGCCGGATGTCCTGGCGGCGCTTCCTGTCGTGTCGAAGCCCGGTAAACTTGCACCGTTACGCACCATAAAAGTGGTCGCCGACAAAGCCTGCCGAGCGAGAAAATCACGTACTCCCATGATTAAATTCCCTTACTCGTGACGACACGAACCTGACGAACAGGTACAGTTCCGGCATCTGCGGCAAGACCACTTTCGACTCGCTGGATTGCCCGCTCCAAGTCGGCGGTGTTGCGATATTCAAACGTCGATCCATCGTGCGTAACGCGTAAATGTCCGCTGGCAAACGCCCCCTGCAGGGCGGTGAGTTGTGCTTGGGTATATCCGGATGCCATCATGGCCCCTTTGCTAATGTTTAAGTTTGCCCACGAACGCGCACACCACCTGCGCCCCGCTCAATCACATTTGCCGAGCGGTCCACCGTTACGCCCGGCGCAGCCGGTGTCTCAGCCACCGGTCCCGGTGACCAAAGCCCCGCCATGTCGCGCTGCACATCTTCCGGTGACGCCCCACGATCAATAGCAAGGGCTTGCCAGTCGTCGTGTTTCATACGGTCCAGGCCTAAGTGATAAGCCAGCGCCCGCGCACCGACGACGATGTCCAGCGCCTCGTTGGGCTGGTTTTTAATTTTCTTCCAAATCCTTATCGAACGACCATTCTTCTCGACCTCGGCCTGATATTCCGCAGTCAGTTGCTTGAAATATTCCTCATCGCAAGCATCCGGATAACGTAAAGCCCCGACCGGCCACAAACCGTCTTCGTCAGGGCCGTTTATGGTCTTGCGGAACGCCCCGTAGACCCAGCTTTTCAGTGGCCATGTGCCGGTCGGCCACAACATCGTGCCGCCCTTGATGACGCGGCCCTTCCAGTTGATATCGACTTTCTTCGGCGTCCCTATAAACGGGTGCAACGCGCCTGGGCGTCCATCGAAGGCCAGCACATTCGGACGGCCACGGCAGAACATATAAACCCGGTGCGACAGGTAACCGGAATCAACGGCGAAAGCGTCAATCGCCAATTCTTTACCACCCGGCGTCGTGTATGTTTTGGCGATGACCTCATCCAACCTGCGCCACACGTCATCGTCCGACGGGTCGCCCTCAAGCACCCCTTTATCGACCAGGAAGCCACCCAGCCCGATGCCCCAGCCATACACGCCGTATTCAAGGCGGTTGCCCTGTACGTCGGCCATGCCGGTCAGCACCAGCGCCCCAGGCGGAAGCGTGCCAAGTTTGTACGCCTCGCGCCGCGCAAACAGTTTCTCGTGGTCCGGCGCTTCGCCCTTTTCTTCCCAAGCCTTGCCAAGCACCTGCTGGCAGAACACCTTTTCCTCGTGCGGGTCGCCTTCGGCGGTCTGCCAATCATCGACCATATCGTCCCAATGCGGGAACGGCGAATAAGCCTGCCAGATATGGAAGCCCGGTTCCCGACCCCGACTGTCCCGGTCCGACCAGCGCGCAAATTCATCAATACTCAACACATCCAGCGGCACTTCACCGGCCTCGTCAGGAAAGCATTTTATCCACACACCGCCCGCGACCATCGCCGTTTTCAGGTGATGATCGATGCGGCATTTCTTCGCCCGGCATTCAAACCACGCCCCAAACGGCGGGAAGGTGTTATCCCATTTCAGGGCGTCAAATTTCAGTTGTTGCCAGGCACCGCAGTGCGGACACTGGACGTAGTAACAGCGTTGATCCGATGCCTCGTACTTGATGGTCACCCGGCACGTCCCCTTGACGCCGGGTGTCGAGACATAAAAAACCTTGCGGCTTTCAGAAAACGCCGTCGTCCGTTTAAGCGCCAGCGCCACCGGATCACCGCGCCCGTCCACGTCGTCGGGAAATTCCGAAACCTCTTCCAGTATCAGATAACGCACCGACACCATCTGCAACCCGGCAGAAGAATTGGCCCCGGTTATCACCAGGAACCCGCCGGGAAACTTCTTGAACAGTGTCGTCGAGCCTTGGGCGTCGCGGCTTTTCTGTGTCCTTATTTTCCGCCGCAATACCGGCGTCGCCTGAATCGCCGGGTCTAGTTTGACCCGGTTGTATTTCTTGGCCTCATCCAGCGTCGGCAGCACGATCATCGTCGGCCCTGGGTCGCGATCAACGATGGTTCCAAAAAAATTAGCCCCACCTTCGGTGCCGCCAATCTGGTGACTTTTGCTAAACGCCACCTCACGACAAGGATGGCCGGGCGATAACACGTCCATCACTTCGCGCATATATGGCACAAGATCAGTCCGCCACTTGCCCGGATGCGGCGAGGACTCCGTCGCCACATAACGATTTTCATCGGCCCACTGGCTGACCGTAATTTCCGGCGCGGGTCGTATCGCCGCCGCTAAGGCTTCAAAAACGGTTTCTCTTGCGTCCGCAAGTTGCCCCGCCAGATCAGGCGGCAGCGGCCTCCGCGTCTGGCCTAAGTGCGTGGACAAGAGCATCGGATACTTTCTCCAGAACCTCGCGGTCAGACAGTTTCAGGCGCGCTGCTATTGCGCGCGGGTCGTTCATGGTCGCCAACTCGTCACCCAGCAGCCGGTGGCGGGCCTCCATGGCCTGCACCAGCATCTGCCCCGCGTCGGCCAGCGCCGCCTCGACCAGTGCGGTATCGAGCGTCTGACCCAACCGGGCGGCCAGATCAAGCTGCCTCATCCGTGCATTGGCATACTCACCAACGATTTTTGCATTTTTGTAATTGGGTTCTTGTTTACCTGTTGAATGATCAGCAGGCACATCCACATCAGGCGCGTCGCCTTTATGGTTATCCGACATCAGTAGATTAACATTTTGCTCCCGGTGGTCTTTAACCTCGGCCACATTGACCAGCTTGGACCGACCTTTTTCATCCTTAACCAGGTCCGGATAGTCAGCGATGTAACGCGACAGGACCGATTTATCGATGCCAATCACCTTCGCGGCGGCGCTGATACTGACAAGGTCGCTCATGCAATGGTTCCTGTGTTTTTCCTTGAGAGCGCCGTTTCATCAAAGCTCTGACCGTCGCCCAAAAGCCGCGCCGCGCCACCCGCAAATTGTTGCCATCGACAGGCGATCACATCACAATATTTAGGGTCCAGTTCAACCACCCGCGCCCGCCGCCCCATCGCCTCGCAGGCAATGACGGTAGAACCCGAACCGCCGAACAGGTCCAGCACCAGATCGCCGCGACGGCTCGAATTACCGATGGCGCGCTTGATCAGATCAACCGGTTTCTGCGTCGGGTGAACATAGCTTTCAGTATGCCCGCGCGAAAATTCCCAAATGTCGCTTTCGCCCTTGCCGCCGTTCCAGTTTGCACCCTTGCAGTAAAAGATAAATTCATGCTGCGGTCGGTAGTGTTGATGACCCAGCCCGATGGAACCTTTATCCCAAACGATGCAGGCCGCAATGTTTAAGCCAGCCTCTTTAAGCCCGCGCTCAAATTCGCAGTAAGTCCGCCAGGTAAAACAAACATAAAACGCCGCCTCCGGCCAGGCCACTTCGTGCGCCCGTTTCAATGCCTCACCAACCAGATTAACCAGGTCCTCCCCGCGCGCATCATCACCGATGATCTGACCGTGGGCTTTAACCAGCGAGCCCTTCGCCGTCGAACCGGCTTCCTTGCCAGCCCCGAAACTCATACCGTACGGCGGGTCTGTGAAAACCAGCCCCGGCGCTTCCCTCAAAGCCCGCCCGCCATCATAAGCCATGCCATAAGGCGGGTCGGTAAAAACCATGTCACAAACAACGCTCCCGGCGGTTTGACCGGAAAGCAATTTCTCGAACGTCTCGGTCTTCGTGCTGTCACCACAAATCAGGCGGTGTTCGCCCAACTCCCAGACATCGCCAATCTGACTGACCGCAACAACCGGCGGCGGCGGTGCCTGGTCTAAATCCTCAAGCACATCACCGGCGGCCAACGCCAGCAGGTCGTCAATCTCACCGTCGCTGAAACCGGTCAGCGAAATATCGAAGGCCACCGCCTCAAGGTCGGCCATGATCTGGCCCAGCATTTCTTCGTCCCAAACACCGCCCAGCGGTATCTTGTTGTCGGCCAGCGCGTAGGCCTGGCGTTCGTTCTCACTTAAATGATCCAGCACGATGACCGGAACCTGGGCCATGCCCAGATCGCCAGCCACCAACCAGCGCGCTTCCCCGGCGATAATGCTGCCGTCAGAACTTGCCAAAATCGGATTATTAAACCCGAAGGCCAGAATAGAATTCTTTAACGCCGCAAGCTGTCCAACCGGATGCTCGCGCGGATTTCTTAAAGCCGGTGCCAATGCCTCAACAGGCCAGGCTTCGACCTTAAGTCGAAACGAAGGTTTCACCATGACACGTCCTGCGATACAACTATCGCCATCCCTTCGCGGAGGGAAGGCGGGACAGTCAAGCCGACCGGTCGGCTTGGACGTGCGGGGTTACAGCCTCGCGGTTCGGGGTGCATAAACACCCCGGCCCCCGCCACCGCAGGAACCATGATTTGTATTGATCAGATGTTGCATGATGCAGCCCTTACGTTGCATCAAATCCCAAAAGCCGCACTAGTTTTTCCCCACGCCCCTGCCGCCCGTATCTGTTTTGGTTCCCGGAAGGACCCAAAGGGGGGGCAACCCAGCGTACCTTGCTACCCGACCAAACCAACAGCGCCCCAGCAGGGGTTATGGCGACCACAGCAGGCGCGCACGAAAAAACCGCCTCCGGATTTCCGGGGCGGTTTCTGTAGTGCGGGCGCATGTCCCGCTGGGTCACTTGTCAAATTTTTCCCCCTCCATGTCAAGCATAAAATCACACCGACCAAGGACAGGCCGGGGCAGACGGCGGCGAGGCTATGTATTCCAATAGTTCAAGCCTTACCGACAAGTCAGCCATCGCCTGCCACCACTCACCGTATTGCGCCCTGGCAAAGATAATCATGCTTGGTTGATTGACGATTCGCACCCGACACAACCAAGGCCGATGACCAATACCAACGGTGATATCGTAATCATACCGCTTCGGCACCCGCGCGCCTTCTTTGTCATCCTTCCAACCATCGACCGGTTCATAGTGCGTCACTTCCCCTTCCATCCAATCCGGGCGCGTCCCGGTTCTGGCATGTTGAACAATCAACGGATTAAAACCGACTGCCTCATATATCGTTTCCGCATCGGGGTGGAGTTCATTATTGCCCGACGCCGCCGCCCCGGCGCAATCGACCGAACAGCCCAGCCGTCCATAGCGTTCGACCGGGCCTGTACTGTCGCCGCTGCCATACGCATACCCTGGAAGAAGCGCCGGGCCAAAACCAGCCGCCCTTGACGTAACCGCTTCGGCTGCCTGATCCCTATAGACCCAGATTAATAATTGCTCGATATCAATATTCTGCTTTGCACTTGAGAGTTTATTTTTCATTTAACGTCCCTGTGTAACCACCCAGGTCCAAACGAACCGAAGGTTATAAATTATTTTTCAACTAAGGCTATGTGATGGCAATCACTCGTAAAAACAGGACAGTTGGACAGTTTGGATAGTTTTCTTAAGTCTTTCTCTTACGCCTGAGCACATGAACCTAAGCAAACAAACCCTCCAAACTGTCCAACTGTCCCCAACCCTTTGCAACCGCCACGTCAAATCAGGACAGTTTGGGGAGGGTGGGGACAGTTCGCGCCCGTTTACCCATCCGGCCTCACCCCGTCACAGCTCGATGGAGGCGGTTCTGGTCGCGGATCGCCCGTCGAACTGTCCCCACCCTCCCCGGCCTGGACCGCCGCCGCGTCTTTCAATCGCATGCCGAGGTAATGCTTAAGTCCACCGCGCTTGACCTTTTTGTAATTACCATCATTCATGCGCCTGCCGAACATGGTCATGTTCCATGCGTCGTAGCCGTTGTCTGCCGCCCATTGCTTGTAGGTCGCGAACAACTGCCCGGCGACAATACTTTCAGCGTCCCCGCCAGCCAACACCACCCGGTCGGCGATGAATTCCGAAAGCGGCGATGAGTCCGCCCGGTATTCATCAACGGCGCTCTGTATTTGTTCCGGCACGTCAAGGCCTTTGCGATGGCCGTATTCATCTTCCTCGAACCACAACTCAACACCTTCAAGCATCCAACGGAAAATACCCGCCGCCTCATCCTCCAGGGCGGCGTACACCGGTGTCACGTCATCCTTGCCGACTTTCTGGTCGAACGGCACCAGCAGTAATCTGCGCCAGATACCATCGTCCTGGCCGCGAATGCGCGGCTTGTTGTTCATGGAAACCGTGACCTTAAATACCGGAATAAATTCAAAGAATGATTCTTGCAGGTGCCGCGCGACTATTTTTTCACCACCGGTAATCTGTTTAATGATGGATTCAGAAAACTGCGCCCCGGTTTCCGGTTCCGATGTCGTCACCATGCGCGCACCGGGCAGGCGGGCGATATCCGGGCTTGGTCCACTACCTTGCTTGCCTTCCTTGCGCATCAGGCTTTCGATGGGCAGAGACATATGATAATCGCCAATCACATGGTCGATGCAATTAAGCAGCGTCGATTTTCCGTTCGACCCGTTGCCCAGCAACAACACCATCACCTGCTCGGAAATATCGCCAGTCAGGCAGTAGCCGAACCAAGTCTGCAGGAAGCGGCGCAGTCTCTTATCTGGCATAATCTTTTCCAGGAACGCATGAAACACCGGCGCGTCCGCGCTTTCATCGAAGCCCGCCCCCCCGGTCCGCGTAATCTTGTCGTCCCTGTCATGTGCTTGCGCCTGAACGCGCGGTCCCAGCCGCACCGTGTGGCTATGACAGGTGAACAGGAAGTGGTCGCAGTCAAGGTCGTCGTGGCGAACGCTCAAGTGCGGTTTAGCTTCTTTCTGCATCGCCGATATTTTTCCCGACGACCCAGAATCCCGCGCCCATTCCATCAATGCAACCTTGCGGTTTTCAACCACCTTGGCCTCTGCGCGGATGGCCTTGGCCGTGCGTTGGGCTGCTATTTGCACCCGCCTGGGGCCGTCCTCACGATTCCAGCGCACCCCGTCCCAAGCGTACCAACCGGATTTTTCCACATAAATCAGGTCTTCACCGAAGCGCGCAATAAAGCGTTCGGCGTTGCCAAGGTCATTCCCTGCCCGCCAGGCGCACCAGTTATTGATGTCGCCATCAAAGCCCGCCGCGTCGTAAAGGTCATCATCGGCCCACGCCGGGGCTTCCTCGGTTGGCCCCTGCCCGCCGCCGGATTTACCCGGTGTGAATTTTTCCGCACCCGTCATGCCGCCGCCTCATGTTTTTCAATATTATCGACCCACACTTCCGGCAGTTTGAATACCGGAGGGCGCTTGCGAATTTGTTTGTATACGGCGGCGGCGAATTCAACGTCTTCGACGATGACCTTTTCAACACCGGCCAGCACGTCGCGCCACAGCCGCCCGGCGGCATCCAGCAGCACCGCGCCGTCATTTCGCGCCCCGGCCCGTAACCAGTCCAACGGGGTTGGGTAAAGCCGAAGGTCTGGCCGGGGCGATCCCAACAGGCCCGCGTCCCAGCTTTCATCCCCGGCGTTCAGCACCGCGCCCGCGCCAAGCCACGTCACACCGCCGCCGCACCGCAACCACCATTGTTCCGGTTTGTGTGGGTTCCAGGCAACCATGTCGAGCAAGCGAAACGCCTCTGGACAGCCATCCGCAGGCCAAAACAGCACCGCGTGGACAACGGCGTCAATCGCGCCCTCATCGCCCCGGTCACAATCGATGGGCGTGTACAGCCCCGCCACCGGATCGTCGGGCAAAAGCCGCACCCGCCCCAGCGGTCCCGAACGCTTGCGCACATCGCCGTCGATGCCCTGCCCCGCGAACCAACGCATCTGCTCCGCACTCACCGCCGCCACCGCCGCTTCCAGCTCGTCAATCAGGTCCGCCGTTTTCATCGCGGCACCTCGGTCCACGACTTGCCGAAGATTTCCGGCAGATGCACCAGCTTGCCGCCAATCACATCCTGTTTATAAAAAAAGCCGATGCCGCGCCGGGCACAGAATTTCTGCAAAGCCTGCGGCGTTAAAGCGGGCATCGCCACGTTGGGCGACGACTGACATCCGGCAATCAGCCAGTCGAACCACCAGGGCGAGAAATCAACCGGCACCAGCGCGGGCTCGTAAGAAACAAAATGTTTTTCCGCCGGGGTGGCCAGCAAATCGGGAATATATTTTTCGGCGCTGGGCGGGTCCCAGACGCTGGTGCCAAGCCAGACGTTGTGCGCGCGTCCATCCATCCTGTCGGCGGCGACAAATTCCCGCATCCGGTCGGGACGCTTTGTCAGCACCAAAAACAAGTGCTGTGGGCAAAGCCCGGCAACATCGAAACACAATTCCATATATTCCGGGTTTGAATTGGGGTGGAACAGGTCTGTCTCTGATCCCATGAAGTAAACCGTCGGCGCGGACGTTTTAAGCGGGATGGCAAAATCTTCCCAAACCGGGCGCACCGTGCCGTTAAATTCAATGATATCGCCGCGCTTGCGGGTCAGCCCGGCGTACTTGGCCTGCATTTTTGGGTTTTTCTGCTGCCCGCGCATCCACGCGACTTTCGCCGCCCAGCAATGGTCACACCCGGCCCCGGCCCTTGAACAGCCGCGCTGCGGGTTCCACACGGCGGCGCGCATACCCCGCGCCCGCGCCACGGCGGTCACCCATTCGATGGTCGTGGTATCGCCTTTTTGTTTTTCGGACTTCATGGTTTACGGGCTCCGCGTACACGCTTCCCCAAACGCCGTGCGGAAGCGCTGGCAAGGTCAATCAACACGTCCGCGTGGCAGGGTTTATCAAGGGCGCACCAGCAAGCCAGGTCGTGGCCAACCAGTTCGTCAAGATCAAGCACCCCGGCGCGGATCTGAAAAATCACCCAAACGCGATATTTTTCCACCGCCTCGGCGGCACTGAGCGGCGGTTCGCCCAAAAGCGGCTTGCCCACCGGGAAGCCATTGCCCCACCGCCCCGGCCTGCCAACATAAACCGCCCCCGGCGGCATGCCACCGCCTTTCGTGCGTGTCCGCTGCACCCGTTTAGGCCCGTTCATGCCGCGTCATCGAACAGGGTGCGCGGCGGTGCTTCGCGTCTTGGCGGCAGCGCCAGGCGGATGCGCTCGCAGGCCATCTCGAAGAATTTAGGGTCCAGTTCACAGCCGATGAATTTGCGCCCGGTTTCTATAGCCGCGACGCCGGTCGTGCCGCTGCCCATGAACGGGTCAAGCACCACGTCTCCCGGTTCTGACGAATTGGTGATGTACTGCGCCATCAGGCCGACCGGTTTTTCCGTCGGGTGGTCCGACTGGTCTTTTTGCGCACCGGGCGTCAATTGCTTGGAGCCCGGATTATTGATCGTCTTGGCCCGGCCCTTCCACAGATAGGCCGTAAATTCACAGTCCTTCATGTACCAGCGATTGGCGGTGCCGCTGATTTTCCACCAGACCAACAGATTGTGAAGGTTGAAACCTGCTTGCAGGGCGTTATTTCTGGCCTTGAATATTTCCTTATCGTTGGCCATCAAATAACAATCGGCGTCCGCTTTAAGAAGGCCGTACATGATCATCACCACGTCACCCCATTCCACCGGCGTCATCACCAGTTCGCCGTCGTTGGCGTAATTATGGGCGGCAAAAATACCGGACATGGACTTGCCGCCCTGCGCTTTACCGCCGGTCGTCAGTTTGTACGGCGCATCGGTAAGCCCCAGATCGGCAGGCGCGATGTCGTCCAGCACGTCGCGGCAGTCGCCCAGGTAAAGCGTCGCATCGCCGATGGTTATCATTTCAGTCATCCGTTTTCGCCTCCCCGTCCCCGGCGTCATCAAGCCACACCTTTAATTCTTGCCGTTCCGGCGCATCGATCAGCACCCGCCCGGCTAACCCGCCGTGGTCGATGACCAGACACAACCCACCATCACCGGTGTCGGAAAAAATCAACCGCGCCCCTTTAAGATTCAACACGCGCCGCTCTTCCATGGATGGCCAACCCTTCACCCAGCGAGGAATCCGCACCGCTTTTCCAAACGCTTAATTTTTTACAGTCATCACAAACCCGGTTGCCCACCCCTTCGGACATGAAAGTTCCGCCGTGCATCAAACATTTCCGACTGGTTTTTTTGACATCGTTCACCGGCTTTATGCGGTCGCGCGGGCCAAGGCCAATGGCCATGGCAACATTGCGCACGGCGTGAAACGATGTGCCGACCAGGCCGTAAGTGTGGGCAAGATTTTTGTAAGACATGCCGCCCCACCAATCTTCGGAAAATTCGAGTTTCTTATCCATTGACCATGACTTGACCGTGGCCTTGGCTGTGCAGGTCGCACTCATCCGCACCCCCAGGCAAGGCGATAAGCCTTGGCCAGCAGGGTGCGGGATTGCCGCCGCCTTGTAAGAGCCGCATCGCTGATCGCCTGCATGGCCGCGCCGGTGCGTTTAAAAAGTCCCGGTCGGATTTCTCCAACCGGGACCAAGGTTTGCGGAGCCCCACCAGGGGAGAGGGAGAGGGAAGACCCCGCCATCGAATTTTTAAGACTGCGCGTCATGGCAACACCGTCCAGGCGTACAAAACCGCCAAACAAGCGCTCATCGCGCACCAGATAAATTTTCCCCGCGCCGTCATGCCTGCGCCCTTTGCAGTTGTGGTGTGGGCGGGTTGAGTGTCGCTTCAAGCGCCTGAACAACAACCAGCAGCGCCTTGACCGCAGCCTTCGCCGCAGCCTCAATCAATCGCCGCCGTCGTTCACTCTGGGATTCGCGTAAACTCCCGGCATCCACCATGCGGCTGCGCCACAAATCAAACAGCGGCGCGCCAAGGCCAGCATCGACCGCAGCCCGGTCCAGCCGGAACAGGGTTTCAATAACATCGGCGTCGTTGCGATTGGGGTTGGCAAGTTGGCGCAGCCGGGCGGGCGAAACCCCGGCAGCCACAGCCGCTTGTGTTTCGCCGACACCTTTTGCGATGGCCCAAATACGCCCGCACCAGCTATCGAGGTTTCGTTGGCAGGTCATTATCATTTCCTCCCGTTTTGTAAGTGGCGCGACTTTTTCGGGCGCACTAACGTGGCGCTATGAACACAAGCCAGCCCACAGCCGAAACGCCGACCCTGCGCCGCGCCCTTGGCCGCATCGCCGGGCAATTGATGGCCCTGGGGGTGCGCTTCCCCGCCGCCGCCGGTGACCTGGCCGTTCTGCTCGACATCACCGAGGCGATTATAGATGAACAACCCATCGCAGCCGAACTCGGTCGGCCCCACGGACATGGGCTTGATGATAGTAACTCGACCGTCGTCGTCAGATTTCCGGAGCGGGCGCGATGATGTCATGCCGCCGCCTTTTCTTGTTCGTCGAAGAAACTCATGAATTTCTGATAAGTTTCAATGGTGAAACCGCCGCCCGCCTCGATACGGACGAAGAATTTGCCATCGTTGACGACGATGGTCGCCAACCGGGCCTTGGAAATACCGCGCCCGGCGCAATACGCCACCGAACGGTCCAAAATTGTCTGTTTTAAGTCCATAACCCGACATTGCGGGAATTGCCCCGCATTGTCAACGGGAATTTTCCCGAATGTATTTCCCGCACAAAACCGGAATAATAAAGCCATGACCGATTCTTTAATCGCCCGCATCGAGCATCGCCTGAAAGCATTAGGCTGGAGCGAACGCAAGGCATGCCTGAAAGCGGGCCTTGGTGTCGACACCATCCGCGACATCCGCCGCCGGGGTGGCGGCGCGCCTGGCGGCGACAAGCTGGCGAAACTCGCCGCCGCCCTTGACTGTTCCATCGACTGGCTATTGACCGGCACCGGCAACCACGGCACCAACAGGCAAGCCGAAGCCCTTAATCGCGGCGCGGCCATTGACCCGGACCATCCCGACACCCGTAGAATTCACGAACTGACCGCCCTGCGCGGCCTGGCCGAAGATAACGCCAGCTTTGAAGGCCCTGGCGAAGGCGGCGACGCTCTACTGGCCACGCTTTATCCAAACCGGACACATGCCGTGTGGATGCGCTGTTCTACCGACGCCATGACCCGCTTTGGCATCATGCCCGGCGACTTTCTTATCGTCGATCCGGAACTGGCCCCACAGCCCGGTCAGGCCGTCGTCGCCCAATGTGTCGATAACCAGCGCGGCACTGCCAAGACCTTGCTGCGCGCCTTTTACGCAGGCATCCTTGAGCCGCATTCCCATAACCCGGCCAACAAAGCGCAAATCCTCGGTGATACCGACGCCACGACGACCACGGTGTTCGGCGTCATTGTCCGCGTTTACCGCGCCACAATCTAAGCCCGCCCGCTACACTTTTCCACAAGCCACACACATGTCTGCAACAAAGTGCGGGAAATATACCTCATTTCCTGTTGACAAGGGGTAATTCCCGCACTACCGTTCCCGCATGACAACCCTCGCCACACAACAGACACCTGTTTCAACCGTCGCCCGCCACTGCAAAAATTGTGGCGAGGGGTTTGCGCCGCGCTCCCAAAACCAGACATGCTGTTCAACACCCTGCCGCGTGGCTTACGAAGCCCGCCGCGCCGCTATCGCCCGCCAGCACCCCAAACCCAAACGCCGCTGCAACTGGTGCGATGCGATGTTCGAGGCCCGTCGCGAAAACCACGACCATTGCTCAGATGCCTGCCGCCACGCCTTCAACAACTTCGCAAAATCGTGGGGACCACGGCTGGTCAAGGCGCTGCTCGGCTGGCGCTATTTTGGCCGCAGGCTGTCCCTGACCGACATCTGCCAAACCGCCAGCGCCATGCACGACGACCTGAAACGCCGCAAACCAGGAGGCACATCATGACCGCCATCATTATTGACTTCGCCCTGCCCTACAACCCTGACCGGGGCATGGCTGAAATTGCCGATTTCGGCCACCCGCAATGGCCGGGCTGGTGGGTCATCATCTTGGGCTTGCTCATGATCCAGGTGTGGATGCTTTTCCAGCCCGTTGACATGTCGCAATTGCGGCCCCGACCGCCCAGGCCAGGGGTATCACGCACCGTCCGCGACACCAGCGCAGGCCCCGACCTGGACGATAATAAAGAAGCGAGGATTTCATGAGTGACACCTTCAAAGGCCCCGAATGGCAAGCCCACATGCAGGCCGAACTGGCATGGACCAGAAACCCGAACCAGACCACGGCAGGGGCCGTCATCAGAACCTTTCACGCATGGGCGCGCAAGCACCTGACCGATGATCAGCGCAAGGCACGAGTGCCGGACATCCTGAAAAGGCTGCAAGCAAAATTACCCGCGCCCCTGCAAGAACGGGAAACCGCCGCATGAATTCATCCATCGCCCAGACCGGCACCGGCGCACACATCGATGTGCTGGCCCCGCGCGCCGCAGACATTCATATTTTCGATATCGCCCGCGCACTTTCCCGCACCGCCCGCTGGAACGGTTGGACCAACACCGCCCTGACATCATCCGTCGCCGAACATTCGGTCCGGGTTTCATGGCTGTGCGATACCTTTTGCCCGGAATACGCCCTGTGGGGCCTGTTGCACGACGCGGCGGAAGCCTACACCGGGGACTGCATCACCCCGCTTAAGCGCCAGTTACCGGATTTCAGGACTGTCGAGGAAGCGATTGAACGCGCCGTCGCCGAACGCTTCGACCTGCCATGGCCCATGCCACAAGTCGTCAAGGACATGGACGCCCTGGCCCTCGCGTGGGAAGGCCGCGACCACATGACCCCGCCGGTCAGGACCGCACAGTCGGAAAATCTTTTTTTCATAAATGGCAAAGGCCGCGAAACATTGCCCGAGCCCTGGCACGAAACACAGGCGCAGAAAATGTTCCTGGGCCGCTTCGCCGAATTGGCAGGCGACCCGCTGCCGCCGAGCGCCGCCGCATGACCGCCGCCATCCAAACCACCTTCACCCGAGAGCATGGGGGGGAATTCCGATTTAGGAGTTCTACCCATGAAAATAGGATACGCGCGTGTATCGACCGAAGATCAGAAACTGGATTTGCAGCGCGATGCGTTGCTCAAAGAAGGCGTCGAACAGGAATTTTTGTTCGAGGAAAAGAAATCCGGCAAGGACACCAAACGGCCCGCCCTGCAGGAAGCCCTGAAATATTTACGCAAGGGCGACGTGCTGGTGGTGTGGAAGCTGGACCGGCTTTCGCGCTCGCTAAAAGACCTGATCGAACTCAGCGAAAAACTACACAGTCGCGGCGTGGACCTTGTCAGCATTCAGGACAAGATCGACACCACATCGGCGATGGGGAATTTCCTGTTTCACCTGTTGGGCGCACTGGCCGAACTGGAACGGGCGATGATTTCCGAACGCACCAAGGCCGGACTGGCTGCGGCCAAAAAACGCGGTCGCATGGGCGGCAGAAAACCGAAGTTGAAAGACAAGGACATCAAGGCGGGGCTCGACCTGCTGAAATACCAGCACTGGAACGTCAGCCAGCTTTGCACGTTCTTAAAAGTAGGCCGCAACACTTGGTACAGGTCAGAAAACCGCTACCTGCTGGCCCAGGAAGAAAAGCTGCAAAAGGCCAGAGCCAAAGCCAGAACCGCATAAATACCGACAATCCGGGCCGCCGAAAATTTGCCTGCCCGGACTCGTCCCCTGAAAGGAACACTTCCGATGACTGTTGATTATCAGCCGCTGTGGCACTGGATGAAAGAGCGCGAGGCGACCCGTATTCGTAAAGACCACGATCATCCGCCTTATTCAGACGATCCGATTATCGCCGCCTATCGGTTCTGCAATGTTCGTCGGGAAGATGACCGGGGAACAAAGTGGATACGCGAGAACATCCGGGAACGCTTCGCTGATTACTCCGCCCTTTGGTTTATGTTGTGCGTCGCCCGTCAAATAAATTGGCCTGCCACCCTGACCGAACTTATTTCATCGGGCGCTTGGCCAGATCATGAAACGTTTGATCCTGCCCAGATAACCACAATATTGAATGACAGGAAGGCGCGAGGCGAAAAGGTCTACACCGGGGCTTATATGATTTCCGCACCATCGACAAAAGGCGCGGATAAACAAGCATACATCGCCGAAACGGTCTGCGGTGCGCTTTGGAAACGCCGCGAGGCCATAGAGCGCGCCCTTAGCCAGTCATCAACCATTCAGGAAATCCATGGAATGCTCACCCGTTCCAATGGCTGGGGACCGTTCATGGCCTATCAAGCCGTCGTCGATATGCGCTTCACCCCCTTGCTCGAAAACGCGCCGGACGTGCAATCCTGGGCGGCTGCAGGGCCGGGCACGATCCGGGGATTGAACCGCCTTCACGGTCGGCAGGTAAAGCAATCGCTTTCCCAAGAACAAGCCCTCAGCGAAATGCGCGTCATCTATCGCATCGCGTCAAATGAAACCGGCATCGACCTGGATTTCAGCGACGTGCCGAATATCCTTTGCGAGACGGATAAATATTTACGGGTCCAGAACGGCGAGGGAACGCCCCGCGCCAAGTACGTGCCAGGGCGGGGTTTTTGATATGTCCGAGATTTCAAACCAGAAAGGAAACGACGATGCCGTTAAGCGTTGAAGACTGGACCCGCGAACGTCTTGATAACTGTCAACGCCTCGCCGCTGAAAAGGTTGGTGATGATCGTGATGGTTGGC